>ERZ795055.6-NODE-6-length-539402-cov-10.293325_pt1 | contig 539402 bp, 412 predicted proteins | sample MGYA00375139_ERZ795055 | MGnify/ENA primary metagenome ERZ795055 (study PRJEB30184, sample SAMN05720283) | anaerobic digester metagenome | isolation source: active sludge of municipal wastewater-treating anaerobic digesters | place: USA | collected 2015-01-23 ... | reverse complement strand
GACTCTGCCAAAATCTTGGCTTAACCACCTGTCCAAAAAACGGGGGGAACTTCATGGGGCCGCAGGCTAATGGGCTGGAAAGCCGCCTCTTTTTAAGCCCCAGGGGGAAACGGCCGCCGGATTCCCACCGGCTGGCCGTTTGATTTCCACGTCCCGCCCCTGTTTCGAGCGTAGGGCGTTCTTTTCGTGGTAGGCGTGTTCCAACTGCCCGCCGCTGACCGCTATGAAGCGGGCCTGCCAAGCGGCGCGCGATTCCTTCTGCTGCCGCGCTCGCTCGTCCGCCTCGTTCGCGTTCCCCGCGGCCGGGTTGAGCTTGGCCAGCATCCGCCGGGAGATTTCAGCGGCGACCTTCCGCGGGGGCTTATCCAGCGCCAGCGTGATCGAGGTCGGCAACCGGTCGCGCTCGTCGTAGGGGACATAATCCCGCAAGGAAGTGTTGCAACCTTGGGTGCTCCGGTGCCCGGCGGACACGCGCAGTCGGGTTCCCATCCTCCAGCCTCCGCCGAATGTCAGCGACAGGCGCAAGCCGTCCCGGCGTACAAGCTCGGCGTGGCGGTCCGCTCCGTGCCAGTCGGCGGGGACGGGTTCTTCTTTCCAGTCCTGCCCCATCAGGGCAAGCAAGGCGGGCGTTTCGTTCTTCGTCAAACGAAGCGGACGGCAAGCGGGGGGGTGGCGAAGCGGGGAGAAAAAGAAAGAGCAGAAAAGGTCGGTGACGTCCCGGTCTTTTTTCAGCCGGCGCAGCGTTTCTGAAAAAATGCCGCCAGGCAAGGGAAGCTCCTTAACGCCCGAGGGGCTGCTCGGCGGGAACGAATCAGCCAGCGAAGGCGTTTCTGATTCGAGCCCGTCGAGCGAAAGGAGGGTGTATTTCGGGACGGTCTTGGGTCCGGCGACGACTGGCCAGGGAGGCGCAATCATCGCAGCAGCCCAACCGCGGACGCGCCCTGGCGCGGGATCGGGGAGAGCCTGGGCGGTGATTTCAGAGGTGCTGGAAAAAGGAGAAGATTACGCGCACGCGCTGCTGTTTGTGCTTATGCCGCCGAACGGACGGAAGCATGATCAATCAGGATTCAGGCATTACTGCAGGAAAGCGGTAACAGTCGAAGGAGGAGAAAAGGCTGACGCATATCATCTCTGCTGCAATACTCTGATATGCGTCAGGATTCGGCAAACATCGGCCCATTTTTATGGTGATTGTAGAGGCAATAACGGGCACAAACACAAGGAGACATCGATGAGATCAATGCCTGTGTCGGCCTTAATAATTTCCATACCATTGGCTTGCTTTCTTGGTTTTGGGTGCAGCGATAGCGAGGATAGCGGCTCTGTTGTGGCGACTGAAACATGGGACGGCGAAACAACGGATAGCGCCGGCACGGGCCATTTCACTTTTATCAAGATGTCTGATGGTTCCATTGCGGCCGATGGCGAATGGCGATTTGGTGCAACGGTTTGTCCGTTTGCAGATGGGCCCGCGACGGTTTCGGGCTCAGCGGTTTCTTTTACAGCATCAGGGACAGCCACAGATCCCTCTGGCACTTCCGGATTTACTTTGGCAATTAACGGAAATGCGAGTGGCGGGCATGCGAGTGGAAGCTATTCCATTACTTTTAACGCGTCTGGTTGGGGGCAGCGTGGGTCGCCAAATTGGAATGCCTCCAGAACCAGTGGATCGGGAATCACAGAATAAGCGGCGGTTGAGGTCCATTACACTTGAACAGGAGAACGTTATGACGAGCAGACGGCATTCATCGTTGCCTCGGATTGCACGGCTTCTTCGCCATGTGCCCATGCTAAGCATTGCGCTGACGTTGATTTGCGCATCATGCTATAGCCCCTCCGCATCATCGATTCAGTTTCAAACCGATCTGCCTGCGGAACAGTTCCCGCAATTTTTTAAATCGGTTTAAAACAGATGGATTGATCAACGCCGGATGTATAGCAAGGATTCAGAACGGATGTGACGGCTTGCTCAACAGCGCCGCCATGGGGAAAGACGGTACAACGGACTTCGGGAAAATAGTTGAGGGGGGGGCATAATACACGCGACTCTAACAGCCAATTGCGTCGGCACCTACGTTTTTTCGGTTAAGAGGAAATACCTTGCGCCCAATGTGAAGGTCACAACAGGCGATAGCAATAATGGTGTCAAGGGCACCGCGACAATAGAGCTGAATTCAAAGACCGGTCAGGGCAAAATCTTGTCAGCCGATTAACTTCAAGGCTTTCGCAGAAAGTCAATAGCATCCAAGAACCATTCCGACAGAAGTCGGGGTCAGGCCGTAACAATTCATACCCAAAAAGCCGACACACTAACCGGCAATACGGTATGATGCTAAGTCTATTTTCCTGAAACGGTAGTGTCCAGAATCTTTCGCACTTTGCCATTGGGTAGGTCATCCAGCTAGTCTTCCTTGCCCTTGCCCCAGCGGGTGCCGACAATGTGCCGCAGCCGGGCCGCCATCAGGAGCATGGCTGAATCTCCATCCGGAAAACAGCCCACCACTCTCGTCCGGCGCCGGATCTCCCGCATGATCCGCTCGAACTCGTCTTGAGACAACTCCGCGTGACATCCGGATCGAGAAAGCCATCGCTTGCCGACGCGGGAGTCAATGCCACACGCGATTGCGACGGGGGATGGCATTACGAGTCGGAGATACGTAATAGATATCGCAATTGACGGGCCCCTTCGGGGGCTTGCTTGAACGCTTACCGTCTCCAACTCCCCACCCCTTCTTCAGCATCTGCGCCCCAATCGGTTCGAATGCGTCATGGCTCGGTTTTGAATGCTTTTTCAAAAGAATCGTCTCGCTCCTGTTGCCCCATGGCATGCTCTATGGCTCACCGCATGGCCTCGATCGCCTGGCTACGCGTCTCGAAAGTATTCAACAATGAACCGAGCCCCAACAGGTCCATGGCATGAAATAACTTGGGACTGATTCCACACACGGCAAACCGGCCGCGCTGGCTGGAACAGACCCGATGATACTTGACCAACAGCTCAAGGCCGCGGCTACTGATGTAGGCCATATTCTGGCAATCAAGAAGGACTTGGGGGGCGGGGCTTGCCGTAAGGCCATCCAGGGCCGCGCGAAACTGATCCAACGTAGCCGAGTCCACCGGGCCCGCCACAGCCATGATGGAAAGGCTGCCGCCTTGCTCGACAAACATTTTAAAATCTGATTTTTTCACTCCGGCTCCGCGCGTAATCCCGACAATTGATCGCCCAGCATGCCTGCCTAATAAATAATTTGCCGCCGCTATTTCTTTGCCGACAATCCTACGTCCGGCAGAGTTACCGTTATGATCTCGTATATACTTGCCGCAACAGCTGCAGTAAAAGCCATCATGACGGAGATGATAATCACAACTCCCGCCCTGCTATCCAAGACGTGAGACACGCGCGCGGCCTTGACCACTAATGGCATGGCGAACCAGCTGATTGCGGTAGCAAGCAATACGGAAACAACAATCCGGATCTTATTGGCCCAAGCGCCGCTAAAAGCGCCGAAAAGGAAAATGGCCAACGCCAATACAACGGCCACGATAGACGCCGTGCTGCTGAATTCAGGCCAGAATAAATAGGGTTCTGACTGCATAGCGTACGCCGCTCCTTTCGTTTAACAGATCAATCCCAGGCTGGCGGCGCCCCGCCGGCCCGGGAAAATCAGCTTCGCTTCAGGGCGTCACGGATTTCTGTCAGCAGCTTGACTTCGTCTGAAATAACCGGGGCCGGAGGCGGCGCGGCTGCTTCTTTTCTCTTCATCCTGTTAATGGCTTTGACCATCATGAAAACAGCGAAGGCCACAATAATGAAATCGATGGCCGTGTTAATAAACACCCCGTACTTGAGCTGAACCGCCGGGACATCGCCAACCGCCGCCTTCAAGACGATCGCTTTATCGGAGAAATCCACACCCCCCATCAGCATCCCCAGCGGAGGCATCAACACATCGTTGACCAGCGACGACACGATCTTGCCGAACGCGCCGCCGATGATTATGCCGACGGCCATGTCGATCATATTGCCCTTGACCGCGAACTCCTTGAACTCCTTGATCATGCCCACGTTCCTTCTCCTTTCGATGCGCAGAAAAACTACCCCGGCAAGGCCGGCGCCCGGCTCCAGCCTCGCGGGTAGCTTCCCCCATTGTTGATCAACTCACTTCTTCTCTGCTTTGGCCTTCCGCCTGACGTCCTGGCCGTGGGCGCGCTTGTAGGTCTGGATATCCTTGAACCTCCCGCGGCTGTCGCGTACGGCATAAAGCTTCTTCCCCGACGAACTCCGATGTGTGGTCCTTTTAGCCATGACGGGCGTCCTTTCCCAATCGTTACCCGCGTTCCGGCCCTTCGCCGGCGGCCCGGCCTTCAGACGGATCGCGCTGTGCACCCCTACAAGTAAGCCGCGGGGTCGGAACCGGACAGTCAGAGGACTGCCCAAACTCATGTAGGGATATATCCCGACAGGCGAAATGGCTTTCCGAGGCCGCCCGGAAGGCCTCTCCATCCACGTCAGTGGATCAAGCCGTGCCGGAAGGCATAGCGCGCCAATTCGACGTTGGTGGACAGGCCGGTCTTATCCGCCAGGCGCGCGCGGTAGGTGGCGATGGTCTTCTCGCTCAAGGAAAGCTCCGCCGCAATGGCTTTTATGGTCCTGCCCTCGGAGATCAGGCACAGCACCTGCAACTCCCGGGGGGAGAGGGCTTCGCGGGGCGATTGATCCGCATGGTGGTCGCCCAGGGCGGCCGCCAGCCGTTCCGCCAGCAGGGTGTTGACGTATTTCCCTCCCGCCAGGATTTTCCTTGCGGCCTCCAAAATTTTTTCCGGCGCTTGGCTCTTCTCCAAGTACCCCGCCGCGCCCAGCTTAAAGGCCTGGACGGCGAAGTCCTCCTCGGGATAGGCGCTGACCACCAGCACGCGCGTGTCGGGGCGGATTCGGCGGACGTCCTGCAGGAGATCCAGCCCGCCCCGCCCCGGGATATTGATGTCCAGCAGGATTAAATCCCAGGGATCGCCCTGAAGCCGTTCGAGCGCGGCGCGGGCGTCTTCCGCCTCGGCAATCACCGCCCGGGGATAGGCATGGGCTAGGATGCCTTTCAGGGCGTACCGAACGATGGGATGGTCTTCCACGAGCAGCACGCGCAGCGGCGGGCTCGACTCCCCCCGGCCGCGGCCGGGATGGGACACGGCCGACACTTCCGCCTTCTCACGGTGTACGCTCTCGCCCATTCTCCGCTCCCACACGGCTGCCTGTTCGATCCACGCCCATCTCGGCGTCCAAGAGATGAACGGCCTGCACCGCCTTGAACCCAGCGCCTACACTGGGGCAACGATGGATGCCGTGTTGCCCAGTTCCGGCCAACAGAATGAAGCGGGTTCTTCAGACTGCATAGCCTGCGCCCCCACGCGTCTGTTGGCACATCCTTGTGCAGCAGGTTAGATCGGAGGCGACAACGGAACAAGCGCAAAGAGGCGCCGGGCTGCTGACACGGTCGGCGCGGCGGTGTATGATGCGTACGCCAAGAACAGGGGGATGGAATCACGCAGGATGACGAGAAACTGGGCGTGTTTGACCTGGGCCATCACGCTTTGAGCAAAGTATGGCCGAAATCATTCGGACCCAAATCCGGCCGCGAAAGTCGGCACGATCGGTCGCCTGGGCTTATGCCGGGCGCCTCGACTGTTGGCGGCGAATGAAGTGCGCGTAACATGAAAGGAGATCGCATGCAGGAGCTAATCGGAGCATTGGTGAAGCAACTGGGAATCAACGAGCAACAGGCGGCGGGAGGGGCCGGCCTGCTATTCAAGTTCGCGAAGGATAAGCTGGTGGCGGCTGATTTCCAGCAGGTCAGCCAGGCATTGCCAGGCTTGTCGGGCCTGATCAAGGGCGCCCCACAGGCCGGCGCAGGGGCCTCGGTAGTCGGCGGCCTCCTCTCGAAGCTCGGTGGCGGCGGGGCTGGAGGCCTTTTGCAGCTCGCGTCCGCTTTTGGCTCGCTCAAGCTGGATCAGGGGATGATCGCCAAGTTCATACCCGTGGTACTCGGCTTCGTGAAAAACCAAGGCGGCGAATCAATAATGAAGATGCTGCAGGGCGTGCTGAAAACATAGTCCGTGCGCTCGGCCCACCCGGCGTGCTTTTTTTAGCTGCGGCCATTCATAGTCTATGGACAGATCTGCACTGCCTGGCGGGCGCTTTCAGATGCCTGCAAAGCGGTGTCTTTTCAAGATGGCCTTAGCGGGGCCGCGGGCTTTCGCGCGTCCGCTTCAGTGCTGGTGCGCCGGGGTCTCCGCCGCATTTTCGTGCTGATGGCCTGCGCCCGACATCAGCGTCGAATGAATGGCTTCGACGTAGTGCGCGAAAATCACATAGGCTTCAACATAGTCACGCCCGGCCTCGACGCTGTCGTCCTTATGTTCCGCGGCTTCCATGACCCTCTGGAACTTTTCTCGAACGGCCGCCGCCATGTGGCCGCTCATCTTCTGAATCATTTCATCCGGGGATCCGCTGGCCCGGATAATGCGCGATTGGCACGCATTATCCGCCCAAAGGGCCGTGATGTGCCCGCGTTGCGGGCACAAACGGGGCTTGCCACGTTCGTATTGTCGAATCCTTGATTCGACAATACGTCACGTCTTCTGGCACGCGAATTGCCTATGCAATTCGCGTGCCCAGAAGCGCTTATTGCGTGAGCGTCTCTACGCTCATGCAATAAGCGGGCTGGCCACCGCTTTGTCGGCCATGGCCACAATCGGCGCGACGGCTTCGTCCTTCAGCCCGGCGTAAGGGGCTCCTTCGCCCGCGCGATGCAGGCGAACGAGAGTTTCCAGGAAAGACTTGTCAGCCAGTTCCTGCGCCTCAGGTCCTTTGGCGCGAACCAGGAGCGCCTTCGCAAAGGCCTCCTTGATCTCGGCTTCGTCGCCTTCTTTTATCCACTTGAGCACGGGAGTAACGTCGCCTTTTCCCAAAGCGGCCTTGGCTTCCGGGATAACAGGGCCTTTCATCGTGTCGCAGTGCGCTCGCGCAAGATTTGCGGACAGCGAGCAGGCCACAACAACGACAGCGGCAGCTCTCAAGAACTCATATCCCGTTTTCATTTCGGCTCCCTTCTTGCCAATACACAGACGGCAGGCATGCATGGGCCCACCTAAGGCGGCAGGCTAGCGAACAGGCTGATCACGGCCAGGCAGAATACACTTCCTGAAGAATAACAACGGCGCGTGCGCGGCCGATTGGCGAGGCGCCCTACCGAGCCGACGGCGAGAGGCCCAGCGAGCCGGGAATACTTGAGCGGACACAGTACAGGCTGCAACATGATGATCAGACCGGCGGCAATTCAAAGTGAATTGTTACGGCCTGACCCCACCCCTCCTGTTCTCAAGGGCTGGGCGTTTTCTCCGTGACCAGCCGGAAAAAGGCGCGGGGGACGCCCAGGTCCACCGGATTCGTGCGGTACAGGGTTTCGCCCGTCCCCGGAACAGAGTCGAACAGGGATTCGTTCCAGAGGCCGGGCACCACGTTGGTTTCCCGGAACAGGGAGTAGGAGCGGCCCGTCACGCTCTCCCACTGAAAGACCATGTTGCTGACGCTTCCCAGCGCCAGGCCTCCCACGGCGAAACGGCTTCGGGAATCAACGGGTGACGTCCCCGCGACGCACTCCTCCCAGGCCAGATGCCCATCCCCGTCGCTGTCGCTCAAGGCCAGCCCGTCGGCGTTGGTCGCGACGTCTTCGGCCGGATAGTACTGTCCCAGCCACCACAACGGCACGCCGTTTGTCGCGCAGGCGGCTTCCCATACGCGGACCGTCACGGTTCCGGAATCGGCGCTGGTTCCGAAGGCATTGGCCGCGCGCACGCGATAGTAATAGGTCTGCCCCGGCGCCAGGCCTTCGATCGCCGCGGAACCCGCGCCCCCGAAAGACGCGCCGTCGAAGCCCGGGAGACAGGCTGCGCCCTCCGGATCTTCGGCCACATACAGCAAGTGGTTCGTGGCGCCGACGGATAGATGCCACCGCGCATCGAATCGGTTGCTGGTGACGTTCACCGCCGACCGCTCGATGGGCGCGTTGGGGACCGCCCCTAAAAGGTTATCCCAGCTCTGGGTATCCGACACCTTGAGAAACGTGTACTCGCCGTCCGCCCGGTCGTCGGCGTTATTGAAGACGATCGGTCCGGTGGCTCCCGAGTAGACCGCCGCGTTCGTGCGGATCGCCTGCGTTACCTGCTCCACGGAGCCCGTCCCGCCTGTATCCCGCAGGGCCAGGGCCGCCAGCCAGAGCGCGTCATAGGATTGCACCGAGAACGTCCGGGGCACATGGCCGGTCTCGCCCTGGATATGGGCGGCCACCTCGGCATATTTCGCGTTCGTGTACGCCGCCGGTTGCGAACAGATGAAACGGGTCCGACGGGCGACCTCTCGAGAGACGACATTCGTCAACAGGGCGGCGTTACCCGCCATGCCTTCCGTCCCGTACCAGCGCACCGAGGTCAGGGCGGGAAACCCCGCGGACTCCTCCAGCAGTCGAACCCCTTCATCGAACGCCACGATCAGCAGGCCGACGCCGTCCTCGCCGGTCTCGGCGATCCGCGCCGCCACGACCTCGTTCACGTTCGACATCACTTCGCCGAACAGGTCCGGGGACCGCGGAAAATACTCGTCGAAAAATACCGTGCCGCCCCGGTTGGTGTATTCCGCATAGAAGGCGTCCTTCATGCCGCCGCCGTACATGTCCGACCGCTTCAGCACCGCCAGGTTGGTGATGCCGTCGTCCGCGATCCGGCTCGCCAGCGCCCGCGCCTGGTGCGAATCGTCCATCGTCAGCCGCATCAGGGGGTCGTTCGGAATCGCCAGCGGCACGGCGGTGGCGGAGCTGGACACCAACAGCATCCCGACCCCGTTGGTGGCTAGGAGCCGCAACGCTTCGCATTCCGCGCTGGTTTCCGGCCCGACCACCACCTGCACCCCGTTCGTGTACAGGGCCTCCAGTTTCATGGCGGCCACCAACGGATCGGCATCGGTATTCTCCACCAGCAGTTCCACGTCCGCCATCCCCAGCGCGTTGGTGATTTCCGAGATCGCCTTTCCGTACGCGGAGGTGTACGAGGACCCGATGTCCTCCAGGTCACCCGTTAGCGGCACCAGCGCGCCGATGCGCAGCGGTCTATCGGCCTTGCTCGCCGTGGAGACCCGCGAGGCCGGGCGCCCCGGCCAGGCGCGGACTGCGGCCCTCTCCGTTCCATGGGCGCCGAAGCCGCCGCTGCTGACGTACATCGCCACGGTGCAACTCATGTCGAACGGATACCAGTTCTCGTAGCCCGCCATGACAGAAGAGTTGAGCCACCGGAAGACGTCGTTCAGGAAATACATGTTGGTGCCCCACCGCAGGGACGTGGAAACAATGGAGAAATGCTCGGGCATGGAGGACGTCGCCTTGATGCGCAGCATCACCACCTCGCCCGTCGTGGAGCAGCCCGACAACGAAAAGCCCCGGTAACTGCACACGCCCCGGTAGGCCTGGTAGTTGTACCGGTCCCGCAACATGTTCATGCGATAGCAGTCGCCGTAGCCGTTGGTCATCACGAGGCTGTAGGCATGGGGTTCGGCCGGTGCCGCGGCCGGTTCGTTCAGGAGTTCCATCATGAGGCGCTGTTCATCCATCGGCGGTCCTGCGCGCCCGGCGTCCAGCGGGCCTTCGTCCGCCGCGTACGGCACGCCGCCCGCGACGCTGAAACCGCCGCTGTAGACGTACATCGCCACGGTGCAACTCATGTCGAACGGATACCAGTTCTCGTAGCCCGCCATGACAGAAGAGTTGAGCCACCGGAAGACGTCGTTCAGGAAATACATGTTGGTGCCCCACCGCAGGGACGTGGAAACAATGGAGAAATGCTCGGGCATGGAGGACGTCGCCTTGATGCGCAGCATCACCACCTCGCCCGTCGTGGAGCAGCCCGACAACGAAAAGCCCCGGTAACTGCACACGCCCCGGTAGGCCTGGTAGTTGTACCGGTCCCGCAACATGTTCATGCGATAGCAGTCGCCGTAGCCGTTGGTCAGAATCAGGCTGTACGCGGCCCGGGTGTGTTCAGGAAAACCGAAGAACCCGAGCAGCGCCACCGGCAAGAAGCCCCATCGTCGCAGGATATTCACGCCATCTCCTCATGCGTCATTCGGCACGTCCCTGATTGTTCGGGCAGACATCGGAGTTAATGCTTTCTGCCTTTCTTGATAATTAGGGGGAAAAAAGTCTTTTGTATATAGAAGATTGCTCTGAAAAACCCTCCGCTATTCCCGGGTTTCACAGGTTTGATGGGGACAGCCCTTACGTGTTAAATACTGATTACACACGATGTGCAGCCTGCAAAGAAAAAGTCTTGGATACCCCCAGAATTCATTGAACGGGCTGGGCACACCTCATGCCGTGGTCTCGGGGCCAGAGCGGTTGGAACTGATCGTGCGCAGTGTAAAGTCCCTTTTGGTTGTTTCATGCAGAGGCAGGAAAGCGCAGCAAGGCGAAGATGCCTGCAAGAGTTCCGCACCGAAAACACCTGTCATTACTGCTCAAAACGCTACGTCTGCCGCATGAAACAGCGGGACAAATTGGAGCCAGCTCCCGGATTCGAACCGGGGACCCACTGATTACAAATCAGTAGCTCTGCCACTGAGCTAAGCTGGCTTGAATCGTCCGACGCGGATGCAGTCTAGCACGACGCGGATCGCGCGCAAACCATGCTTCAGGGCGTCGTCGTTTCCGGCAAGGCTTCTGCCGCGGGCGCTTCGATGGGCGGCGCGGGGATCTCCAGCCGCGCCGCTTCGACGGTGGGATCCAGAATGGCAGGCGTCTCCGCCTCCGGGGCGGAAGTCGGCGGCATCTTCGGGGCGGGCGCGGCCGCCGCCTTTTTCGCTTCGGCCGCCTGTCTCTTCTGCTCGGCCCTCGCGGCGGCGGCCTCGGCTTTCTTCTGGCGGGCCAGCTCGCGGCGCTCCGCGCGGGTCAGCGGTTTCGGCGGCTCTTCCCGGGGCGTGTCCACGGACGTCGAAGCGGGCTCCGGGGCCGGCGCTTCCACGGCCGGCGGGGCGGCGGGGGTCTCGGGCGCAGCGGGCGGTTCGACGGGTTGCGCGGGACGGGCCGCCGCAGGATGACGCGCCGCCAGCATCTGGAACAGGTATTCCGCCAGCATCTCGGAGGCCGTCATCTTCACCTTCTGCTCGTGCGCCATGATCGTGGTGCGCAGGAGCCCCAGCGCCTGCCCGTAATGCGGGGACTGCGGATCGTACAACTCTTCCAGCGCGACGCCCTTTTCCTCGGCATAGGCCACGTGCGCGCTTTCCGCCAGGGTCAGGATGTCCACAATCGGCCGCAGGGCCTGGTTCTTCATGTAGTCTGACGCGGCCCCGTCGGCATCGGGCCAGTCGAGCTTGAGCTCACTCGCCTCCATCGAGGCGGACACGCCGCGGACAATGATATAGAAACGCCGGCCGTACTGGATCACGGTGCCAAGGAACTGGTAGCGGCGGTCCAGCGGCAGGCCGTTGAACAGGTTGACCAGCTCGGCCGCCACGTAGCACTGGCCGGCCACGGCCGTGGAAAACGAGGCATAACGCCGGTTGTCGAGCTTGACCAGCCCGCCGGACGGAAGAGCGCGCAGGGTATCCGCAAAAACGAAGCTCCGGGCCCAGTATTTCTGCGGGCTGCGCACGAGCTCGACGGCCTCAACGGGCTTCGTCTCATCCTGGGCCGGGGCCGGCGGGGCCCACCCGGCTCCGACCAGGGCCAGCATGATCGAGAGATATTTTCTCATTTCCGCATCCTTCTCCGCGCCCTGCGCGCCGCGTATTCGTCTGCTTATCCCGCCCCCGCCCCAAACGCAAGGAAAACCGGGCCGCCCCGGGACCCGGGGCTCCCTCACACCTTGCCCGCCGACGGGCACAGGCCGCGCACGGGGCAGCGCGGGCATTCCGGCTTGCGGGCATAACAACAGCGCCGCCCGTGGAATACCATCGCGTGCGACCAGGCGCCCCAGTCCTTCTCCGGCACGATGGCCTTGAGGTCGAACTCGATCTTGTCGGGATCCTCGTTATCGGTGAACCCCAACCGCGCCGACAGCCGCTTGAAATGCGTGTCCACGATGATGCCCGGCCGGCGGAAAGCGGAAACCAGCAGCAGGTTGGCGGTCTTGCGCCCGATCCCGGGCAGCGTGACCAGCGTGTCGAGGTCCTCGGGCAGCCGGCCGCCGAATTGCTTCGCCAGCGCGGCCCCGAGCGCCCGGATGTTCTTCGCCTTGTTGCGGTAGAACCCGGTGGACCGGATCTCCTTTTCCAGGGTCGCCTGCGGCGTCCGCGCCCAGTCGGCCGCCGTCCGGTATTTCTTGAACAGGGCCGGCGTGACCAGGTTGACCCGCTTGTCCGTGCACTGGGCGGACAGGATCGCGGCCATGACCAGTTCCAGGGGATTGGAGAAGTCCAGTTCGCAGTCCGCGTCGGGATATTCCGCGCGCAGGCGCCGGAGCACCTCGGCGGCGCGCCTTTTAAGCTGCGGCGTTGCCTTGATCATCCTTCACCACGAGCCAGAAACAAAAACCACGAAATACACGGACCACACGAAAAGCCCGGAACGAATCCGCTTGTTTCGTGCGTTTCGTGTATTTCGTGGTCGTTTTTACGCCTTCTTGCGGTCCCGGATCAGGACTTGGCGTCCTTCTCCTCGAGGGCGGCCTTGCGGCTCAAGCGGATCTTCCCGCTCTCGTCCACGCTCAAGCACTTCACCCAGACGAGGTCGCCGACCTTGACCACGTCCTCGGTGCGCTTGACTCGGAAGTTGGCGAGCTCGCTGATGTGCACCAGGCCCTCCTGGCCGGGCAGGATCTCGACGAACGCGCCGAACTCCTTCACGCCCGTGACGGTGCCCTGGTAGATCTTGCCCGGCTCGGCCTCGGCCGTGACCATCGAGACCTCGCGCACCGCCGCCTCCATCGCCTCCTTGTCGGCGCTGAAGATGTGGACGCTGCCGTCGTCGTCGATGTCGATCTGCGCGCCCGTGGTCTCGGTGATCCGGCGGATGTTCTTGCCGCCGGGGCCGATCAGGGCGCCGATCTTCTCGGGGTTGATCTTGAGCACGGTGATCCGCGGCGCGTACGGGGACAGGTCCGGCCGCGGCTTGTCGATCGCGCCGGCCATGTGGTCCAGGATCTTCGTCCGCGCGGCCTTGGCCTGCGCGAAGGCGCCCGCGACCAGCTCCCACGTCAGGCCGGGGATCTTCAGGTCCACCTGGAAGCCCGTGATGCCGTCCCGCGTGCCGGCGACCTTGAAGTCCATGTCGCCGCAGTGGTCCTCGGCGCCGAGGATATCGGTGACGAGCCGGGCCTTGCCCGGGGCCGTGAACAGGCCGATCGAGATGCCGGCGACCGGCTTGGTCAGCGGCACGCCCGCGTCCATCAGCGCCAGGGTGCCGGCGCAGATGCTGGCCATGGAGGAGGAGCCGTTGGAGCCCATGATCTCGGACACGACGCGCACCGTGTACGGGTAGTCCTTGGGCATCATCGGGGAGATGGACCGCTCGGCGAGGGCGCCGTGGCCGATCTCCCGACGGCCGACGCCGCCGAGGCGGCCGACCTCGCCCACGCTGTAGGGCGGGAAGTTGTAGTGCAGCATGAACCGCTTCTCGTCCGGGCCGCCCGTCAGCGCGTCCATCTCCTGGGCGTCCGACATCGTGCCCAGCGTGACGGTGGCCAGGGCCTGGGTCTCGCCGCGGCTGAAGAGGGCCGAGCCGTGGGTCCGCGGGAGCAGGCCCACCTGCGCCTGCAGGGGGCGCAACTGGTCGAAGGCGCGGCCGCCGATGCGGCGGCCCTTGTCGAGCACCAGCGACCGGACGCACTCGATCTCCAGGGTGTCGAACGTGCGTTTCCAGGTCACGTCGTCCAGGTCCGGCTTCCACTCGAGAAGCTTGGCCTTCAGGGCGTCGCCGATCTCGGCCAGGCGGCTGCCGCGGGTCTGCTTGTCGTCGATGTCCAGCGCCTGGGCGATGTCCGCGGCCGCGAGTTCGCGGGACTTCTGCAGGATATCCTCCGGCACGGGGTTGTCCTGGATCTTCTTCTCGGGCAGCCCGAACATCCGGCGCAATTCATGTTGCGCATCCACCAGCTTGACGACGGCCTCGTGGCCGAACTTCATGGCGGCGACGATGTCCTCGTCGCTGATTTCCTGGGCGGTGCCCTCGATCATCAGCGGCAGGTCGCGCGAGGCGACGTAGACCAGGTTCAGGTCGCTCTTCGCCAGGTCGCTGTGCGTCGGATTGAGCACGAACTGACCGTCGATGCGCCCCACGCGCACCGCGCCAACCGGGCCGCGGAACGGCAGTTCGGAGAGCGTCAGGGCGGCGCTGGCCGCGTTGATGCAGGGGATGTCGGACTCGTTCTCGCCGTCGGCGCAGAGCATGGCGTTGTTGATCTGGACCTCGTCGAAGAAGCCCTCGGGGAAGAGCGGGCGGATCGGGCGGTCGGTCATGCGGGCCGTCAGGATTTCCTTCTCGGAGGGGCGCGCCTCGCGCTTGAAGTAGCCGCCGGGGAAGCGGCCGGCCGCGTAGGTCTTCTCGCGGAATTCGACCTGCAACGGGAAGAAATCGATCCCCTCCCGCTTGCTCTTGCCGGTGGTGACCGCCGAGAAAACGACCGTGTCGCCGAGGCGGCAGGTCGCGGAACCCGCGGCCTGCTGGGCCAGGATGCCGGCTTCAAAGCGGATGGTTTTGCCGCCGATGGCGACGTCAACGTGTTTCTGTTCCTTGATGTTCATGTTCTCCTTGTCTTTCAACGGGTCCGGAGGGAAACGGGCGTACGGTTCGGGCCGGGCCTGAAAAGACCCCTGCCCGCCGCCGCCTTCGGGAATTCCATTACGGAAGGGACTACCGACGCAAGCCAAGGCGCTCGACAAGCGTCTTGTACCGGTCCTCGTGCGTGCGCATGAGGTAATCCAGCAAGCGCCGCCGCTTGCTCACCATCACGATCAGGCCCCGGCGCGAGCTGTGATCCTTCGCATGGCTCTGAAGGTGCCCGGTCAGATCCTTGATACGCTTGGAGAGCAACGCCACCTGCACTTCCGCGGACCCGGTGTCCTTGTCGTGCAGCTGGTACTCTTGCTTGATTTCCGCCTTGATTGCGCTTGCCATAACCTTATTCCAGACCTGTTCTGGTTGTTGCTTCTTCTCTTTCCTTTTGCTTTTGTCCGGCACACCATAGCGGCGGGTCGCGGGGCTGTCAAAGAAAAAGAAAAGCGCGGAAGAAGAGGGTTCAGGGTGCAGGGGGCGCCAACATCTCCGCGGCATTCCGGAGCACGAGGTCCGGGGTGATGTGCCGCAGGCAGGCGAGGTCTTCGCGCTCGCAGGTCCGCTTGTAGCACGGGCGGCAGGGGCAGTCGTCCGCCTGGAGGACCCGGTGCATCGGCCCGTAGGGGCCGGTGCGGGCGGGGTCGGTGGGGCCGAAGATCGCCAGGACGGGCCGGCCCAGCGCGGCGGCGATGTGCATCGGCCCGGAATCCACGGAAATCACGAGGTCCATCCCGGCCATCCAGCCGCCCAGTTCGACCAGCGAGGTGCGGCCGCATAGGTCGAGGATGTTCCCGGACAGGCCTTTCTCGATCGCCGCGCAGGTCGCCCTGTCCTCCGGAGAGCCGAAAAGGAAAACCGACGCCCCCTGCGCCTGGAGGCCGCGGGCCACGTCGTAGAACAGGTCCGGCGGCCAGTTCTTGGTCGGCCATCGCGAGCACGGCACCAGCGCCACGCGCGGGCCCGGCAGCGGGATGTCGGCCGGAGGGAACCGGACCGGGAAGGCCGGCGGGGAGACCGGCAGGCCCAGGTGCCGGACCAGGTCCAGCCCCTGCTCCACGGCATGGCGGGAGCGGTCGGGCGGCCCGGCGCGATCGGAGTAGAGCCGCGGCGAGCCTTCGCGGCCGGACGCCGGCCCGATGCGCCGCCGCGAGCGAGCCAGCCGCGCGACGATCGCGCTTTTCAGCAGGCCCTGGAAATCCAGGACCATGTCGTAGGAGGATTCGCGCAAGGCCCGGAAGAAAGCCCATCCGCCGGCCGGGAATCTCCGGCGCGGGAACGGGATCACGCGGTCCACGTCCGTGAAGCAACGGACCAGTTCGGCGTACTCGGTCTGGGTCACCCAGTCCACCTTGGCGCCCAGGCCTTCGCGGAGGATGCGCACCGCCGGCAGGGCATGGAAAAGGTCCCCCAGCGAGCTCAACTTGACCACGAGGACGCGGGGGGAGGGCATGCGGGGGTTCAGCCTTTTTCGCCGACGCCGCGCTTCCGCTGCTCCATCAGCTTGAGCATGATCGCCTTCTGGATGTGCAGCCGGTTCTCGGCCTCGTCGAACACCACCGACTGCGGGCCATCGATGACCTCGGCCGTCTGCTCGTAGCCCCGGAGCGCGGGCAGGCAGTTCATGAAGATCGCGTCCTTGCGCGCCCGCTTCATCAGGGCGGCATTGACCTGGAAGGGCGTGAACATCTTCACCCGCTCGTCCAGCTTGTGGGGAGGGACGTGGTAGCTCATCCACGAATCGGTATAGACCACGTCCGCGTCCTGGATCGCCTCCCGCGGATCGTGGGTGATTTTGACCGTGCCGCCGGTTTTCCGGGCGACCTGGGCCGCGTCCTTCACCACGCCGGCGTCGGGGCTGTACTCCTTGCCCGCCGGGCAGCCGACGCGGATGTGGATGCCCATCTTGGCGCAGCCGTAGAGCAGCGAATGGGTGACGTTGTTGTTCCCGTCGCCGAGGTAGGCCAGGATCAGTCCTTTCAGCGTCTTTTTCTTTTCCTGGATGGTCATCAGGTCGCCCAGGATCTGGCACGGGTGCGCGAAGTTGGTCAGGGCATTGATAACAGGGACGGTGGCCTCGCGGGCCATCTCCTCGATCTTGGCGTGCTCGAACAACCGCGCCATGATCATGTCCACGTAGCGGCTCACCGTCTTGACGGTGTCGTAGACGCTTTCCTTGCCCGCCCCCAGCGGGGAGGTGCTCGTGTCGTAGAAGATGGCGTGGCCCCCGAGCTGGGTCATGCCGGTCTCGAACGAAACCCGCGTGCGCAGGCTGGGTTTCTCGAAGATCATGAGGAGGGTCTTCCCCTCCATCGACTTCGCGAACCGCGCCGGGTTCTTCTTGATTTCCCGCGCCAGCGCGATGACGTCCAGGATCTGCGCCGGCGTCCATTCCTTCAGCGTGATCAGGTTATGCATGCCCGCCTCTCTGAAACAAATGCCTGTGTCTGCTACTCCGGCGCATGGCTTTTGGCAAGCCGTTTCCTCGCCGGGGAGGGCTGCATTTCCCTCCCATTCTTATGCTCACACTTTTCGAAGTGTGAGCATAAGGAAAACAGCGCTTCCGGGGCATCGCTGCACCAAATAAGTCATTATTAATTACATTCTAATATATTGCGATCATGCCAGCGTACGAATCAGCATGCTCACACTTCTAGAAGTGTGAGCATTATTCTGGAGGCGCCATCAGCGCCTCGACCTCGCGCAGGGTGCCCGCCTTCAGCATCCCCCGGGCCTGCTCTTCCGCCCGCCGCAGGTCCAGACCGCGCAGCACGAGCTGACAGGCCGGCCGGCTCCGCGGGTTCACGCTGAACGTGCGGATGCCGATGCCGGCCAGGAAGGGGATCATGCGCCTGTCCGCCGCCATGTCGCCGCATACCGAGACCGGACGCCCGCGCCGCAACGCCGCCTGCGCCACGCGGTGCAGGGCCCGCAGGACGGCCGGGTGATGGCTCTGGTACAAGTCGGAGATCTGCTCATTCGTGCGGTCCACCGCCAGCAGGTACTGCACCAGGTCGTTGGTGCCGATGGACAGGAAGTCCGCGTGGGCCGCCAGTTCCTCCGCGATCTCCATCGCCGCCGACACCTCGATCATCGCGCCGAGCCGCGGCGCCGCCTGGTGCGGAATACCCTCCCGCGCGAGGGCGTCGACGCACGCCTGCACGATGGAACGCACCGCCAGCCACTCGTCCAGCGAGGCGATCATCGGGAATAGGATCGAAAGCTCCCGCTCCGAACCGGCGCGCAACAACGCCCGGATCTGCTGGCTGAACACGGCCTGGTTCCGCAGCGAGAAGCGGATGGCCCGAAGCCCAAGGAACGGATTCGCCTCGCCCGGGGTCGGGTAATAGGACAGCATCTTGTCGCCGCCGATGTCGAGCGTATGGAACACGACTTCCTGCCCGGACAGTTCGTCGAGGATGCGCCGGTAGATCCGGCACTGCTCCTCTTCCGACGGGAAATCATGACGCACGATGAACGGGAATTCCGCGCGGTACAGCCCCACCCCCTCGGCCTTCATCTCGCGGACGGCCAAGAGATCGCTCAACAGGTTCATGTTGGCCATGACGCGGAACCGTTCGCCCGAGGCGGCCGCGGTTTCCGGGGTCAGATCGGGCGGCACCCCCTCCGCCGCGGCGGGCGGCGCGCCGCCCTTGATGGCCCGGATCATCGCCCCCGAAAACGCGTCGCCCTTCAGCATCAGCAAGTGAGCGCTGAAGATCAGGGCGGCGGCGTCCTCGAGCCGTTGCTCCATCTGCTGCTGAAGGCGCTCCAGTTGGATTTCGGTCTGGCGCAGGGCCCGGCGAAAATCTTCCAGGGTCCGCGCGGGCGCGTTCCCCGCCCCCGCGGTCGTCGGCTGATCCAGGAACATGAGCCGGCCGCGCGCAATGCCCCCAGCGGCAGGGTGGCCTTTCAGGAACAGCATTCCGGATTCCGGCGGCGGGACGGGACGCCGCGCAGGATCGGGACGGCGAGGAACGCCTCGAACCGTTCCTCGTCGAGGTCCGGCACGGGCTTGAAATGCGGGTGTCGGGCGGCCCGGCCCTCGCAGATCGGCCGGAACTCCTCGACGGCCAACCCCGTGATCCCTTCCCCCAGCGCCAGCCGGACACGGCCCACGCTGCCCGGCCGCAGCCCCTGGTTCGCCGCCAGCACCAGGTCCCCCCGCGCTTCGTTGTACAGGTAGATGGAGCAGACCGCGGCGCGCATGTGACAGGCCATCGCGCTGACAATGGTCGCGAGGAAATCCTCCAGCCGGCGGCGGCGCTCGAACAGCGCGCCGAGCTCCGCGACGCTGCAGATCAGCTCGACATTGTCCTTTTTCCAGCGGCTCATGTCCCCTTTTCGACCCGAAGTGACGCACCAATTAGTGTTGCGTTAAGCGCGATGACTTGGGTAATTTGATCGTTTTATCAGCTCCCCACAAGCCGGGAGCACGAAGGATGGCGCCATGCCGCGAACAACGATCAAAGATATCGCCAAGGAGTGCGGGGTTTCATTGAGCACCGTCTCGCTGGTGCTCAACAACAATCCGCGGATCAGCGCCAAGACACGGGAGACCGTCCTGGCCAGCGTCGAGAAGCACGGCTACCAGCCGAACGCCTCGGCCCGCAACCTGGCCTCCCGCACCAGCCGCACGATCTGCGTGGCGGTGCCGGCCTTGAGCCACGTCTTCGCCGACGTGTACTTCGGCGAGATCGTCAGCGGCATCTACGACCACGCCTCCGAGGCCGGCTACAAGGTCATCCTCGACCTGGCGAACCCGAAGTTCGTGGAGAGCAAGGAATACCTGAAGGTGCTGAAGTCGCGCCGCGCGGACGGCATGCTGTTCATCTCGTCGTCCGTCCACGACACGTACTTAACGGATTTCGAGGGCGGGGCGCTCCCGTTCCTCTTGGTCAACCATTTCTTCCCCGGCCGCGACCTGAACTTCATTGCGGCGGATTACGAGGACACCGCGCGGCAGGCCGCCGACCACCTCATCAACCTCGGCCACACCCGCCTCGGGCTCATCAGCGGCACGAACACGCACACGGGGCTCGCGCTACGCGACGCGTTCCTCCGCCACTGCCGGTCGCGCGGGCTGAAGGAGGAGGACGTGGTCTGGCTCGACAGCATGCGCGGCAAGGAATGGAGCCAGGAGGGCGGCTTCGACGCGGCCAGCGAGCTGCTCACCCAGCACCCGGCCACCACGGCCATCATGTGCGGCAACGACCGCCTCGCCATCGGCGTCATGCGCCACCTGCGCATGCGGCGGCTGCGCATCCCCGAGGACATCTCCGTCGCGGGCGTGGACGACATCCCCGAATCCACCTACACCAACCCCGGCCTGACCACCGTCCGGCACGACCTCTACAAGATGGGGCGCACGGCCTGCGAGCGGCTGCTCGCGCTCTTCCGCGCCGAGATCGCCGAGTGCCGCGAGATCCTGCCCGTCCAGTTGATCGCCCGCGAATCCACCGGCCCGGCCCGCCCGGCTTGAGGACTTTTTCACCTCAGAGGGCAAAGAGGTACACAGAGGGGCATGCCGAAACGGTGACGACCACCTTCTTCCTCCACGTTCTCCGTGACCTCTGTGGTTAAAACGAAAACCTGCTTTCATGCGCGTCACATGGCTGATCGTTGACGGGTACAGCCTGCTGCACCGCTTCGACCCGGCGGGGGCGCGGAGAAAGGGCGGGCTCCAGGCCGCCCGCCAGAAACTGGTCCGCCACGTCGAGGACCTCGCCGCGGGCCGCTACGACCGCGTGACCATCGTGTTCGACGGCAAGGAATCCGGCGGGGGCGAAGGCTACGAATCCCCGCACGTCGAAATCCTGTTTTCCCCGGTCGGCCGCACCGCGGATACCGTGATCGAGCGGCTCGTCCACGACGCCCCGGAGCCCGAGGCCATCCTCGTCGTCAGCTCCGACCGGCTCGAGCGCCAGACCGTTTCCGGCCGCGGTGCGCAGACCGTCGGCTGCGGCGACTTCCTCGCCGAGGGCGAGCAGCGCCAGCGGCACCGCCCGGCCCTATCTTCGCGCCACCCCCGCCCGACGCTGGGGGATTTCTTTCCGGACCGCGCATGAGCCCAGCTTCCGGTTGACTCCGCCGGACTCTTTTGGTCGAATATCCGCCGAGGAACACCTGCTTCCAAGGAGTCGCCATGAACGGGTTACGCCGCGGTCTCTGCCTGGGGTTCGGCCTGATTCTCATCGCCGGCGCCGCGCGCGCGGCGACCCTGCTCGTCCGGACCAACAGCCCCTCCCCCGCGCCGCCGTACGCCGACTGGGATTCGGCCGCGCACACGATCCAGGACGCGATCAACGAGGCCGGGGCGAACGACACCGTGCTGGTCACCAACGGCGTCTATGACGCGGGCTACACATACATGCCGGGCTATACCCTGGCCTGCCGGGTGGTGATCACGAACGGGGTGCAGGTCATCAGCGTCAACGGCCCGGCGGAGACCGTCATCAAGGGCGAAGGCGCGCTGGACTCGGGCGCGATGCGGTGCGCCTTCCTCTCCGAGGGCGCGACGCTGTCGGGCTTCACCCTGACCAACGGCTTCACGCGCACGGCGGGCTATTACTATTTCGACATGAGCGGGGCCGGCGCGCACATCCTGAACAGCGGGACGATCACCAACTGCGTCATCACCGGCAACACGGCCTCGTACCACGCCGGCGGCGTGATGTGCCACAACGGCGGGCTCGTCGTGGATTCCATCGTGTGCGGCAACCTCGCCCACGACAACGCGGGCGGCGGGGTCTACCTGTACCATAACGGCACGGTGAGCAACTGCCAGGTGTACGACAACACCGCGTGGTGGAACGGCGGCGGCGTCGAGGTCAGCTATACCGGCCTGGTGACACACAGCTCCCTCTTCGCGAACCGGGCGCAAAACGGGGACGGCGGCGGCGTGGACCTGAACTACGGCGGCACGGTCCGGGACTGCCTGATCTACAGCAACCGCTCCACCGGCGCGACGGAGTACGACGGCGGCGGCGGGGCGCAGTGCTTCTTCGGGGGCACGATCACCAACTCGGCCGTCTACGGCAACAGCGCCGTCACGCGCGGCGGCGGCGTGAAGATCGTGTTCGGCGGCGAGCTCGTGAACTGCTCGATCTTCGACAACACCGCCGGCGACGGCGGCGGCTTCTACGGCGATTACTACACCTCCAACAAGAATTGCGTCATTTACCACAACCGCGCCCTCGTCGGCCCCAACTGGAGCACCAACGGCAGCGGCAACTACTTCTGGGCGAATTGTTTAACGCCGCTCCCCGCCGGACCGGGCGGCGGCAACCTCACGAACGCCCCGCTGCTGGCGGGCATCCGGAACTGGCACCTGCTGACCAACTCTCCCTGCGTGGACGCGGGCTCGAATGTCTTCGCGACGGGCATCGTGCTCGACCTGGACAGGGAAGCGCGGATCGCCGGCGCGGCGGTGGACATCGGCTGCGACGAACGGACCCCGGCCGGGCTGGCCGGCCCGCTCACGGCGCTGATCCGGGCGGCGGCCACGCAGGTGGTCGTGAATATCCCGCTGACCTTCTACTCGGACGTGTCCGGGAAGGTCAGCCGGATCGAGTGGACGATCCAGACCGAATCCGGCCCGCGCGCCACCACGAACCTGTTCTCCGAAGCGCAGGCCTGGTCCGTGACCGGGCGGTTCCCCGTGGTCCTGGCCGCGTTCAACAACGACTCGCACGCCGCCGTCACGGCCGTGGTCGAGGTGCTCGCCGGCTTCACCAACTACGTGTCGGAGTTGAGCCCTTCGCCGGTCCCGCCCTATACCAGCGAGGCGACGGCGGCCACGAGCCTGTATGAAGCCGTCCAGGTCCTGCCGCCCGGCGGCGTGACGCTGATGTACTACGGCAACTACCCGGAGGCGCACGAGATCATCTTCGACAAGCCCGCGACGGTCATCGGCACGTTCGGGCCGGCGGCGACGCGGATCAGCGGGCTGGGCGCGCACCGGGTCATCCGCATCAGCAGCGTGGACGCGCAGTTGCACGGCCTGATGATCACGGACGGCGCGGCGGGCGCGGAGCCGGGCGGCGGCGTGCTGATGGAGACGGCCGGCGTGTTGAGCAACTGCTGGATCATCGGCAACGTGTCGAGCAACGACGGGGCGGGCGTGTACCTGAACGCCGGCGGCGCGATGTTCGACTGCCTGATCGCCAGCAACCGGGGCGTGGCCTGGGGCTGCGACGGCGGCGGGGCCTACTTCAACCGCGGCGGGACGTCCCGCGGCTGCCGGTACGAGGGCAACTTCGCGGTCGGGTACGGCGGCGGGGCTTACTTCAACCGCGGCGGCACGGCGGACGACGCGGCCTTCCTGTCGAACCTGTCCAGCAACGGGGGCGGCGGCGCGTACTGCAACTACGGCGGCTCGATGTGCAACGCGGCCTTCCTGGGCAACGCCTCGTACTCCGGCGGCGGGCTGTACCTCTACTACGGCGGGCGCGCGATGAACGCGCACGTGGCGAGCAACACGGCCGAGCATTCCGGCGGCGGGCTGTACGTGTACGGCAACGCCTCGCCCACCTGCTCGCACGCGACGGTCCAGGGGAACATCGCCGGGGTCCGGGGCGGCGGCGTCTACGCCAACTCCGGCGGGAATATCCTGAACTCGATCGTCTATTACAACCGCGCGCCGATCGGCGAGAACTTCTTCAACGACTGGTCCGGCTACCGCTACAACACGTGCTGCATGACCCCCGCGCCGGCCTCCGGCGGGTACAACATCCTGACCAACGCGCCGCTCTTCGCCGGCGCGCTGAACCCGCACCTGCTGTCCAACTCGCCGTGCCTCAACATCGGCTCCAACGCGTTCGCCGACGGCATCGCCGCGGACGTGGACGGCGAGCCGCGCACGAACGGCGTCGTGGATCTCGGCTGCGACGAGTTCTGGGCCGAGGGCATGACCGGAACGCTGTCGGTCGCGATCCTGGCCCCCTACACCAACGCCGTCGCGGGCACCCCCCTGCCCTTCGAGGCCCATATCGAGGGGAAGGCCAATTCCTACGAGTGGCGGTTCGGCGACGCCGGGGCGACGAACGGCTTCACGAACCTCCTCGCGCTCACGTACACCTGGCCGTCGGCGGGCGCCTACCCCGTCGTCCTGGAGGCCTTCAACGAGAGCGGCAGCGCGGCGGCGACGGTCACGGTGACGCTGGTGGAAGGTTTCACGAACTACGTGGACCTGGCCAACCCGACCCCGGCGTCGCCCTTCACGAACTGGGCGACGGCGGCCAACACAATCCAGGAGGCGGTGGACGCGGCCGCGGCGGGCGGGCTGGTGCTGATCACCAACGGCGACTACAACCCGGCGGCGACGATCGCCCTCTCCAAGCCGGTGCGGCTTCAGTCGGTCAACGGGCCGGACGCCGTCACGGTCAGCGGCCAGGGCGCGCGCCGCGTGTTCAACGCCAGCGCGCCCGGCGTCTCGCTCGACGGGTTGACGATCACCAACGGCTTCACGGCGGACAACGGCGGCGGGATCCTCTGCGGGGCCGGCGTGTCGATCACCAACTGCCGGATCGTCAACTGCCAGGCGGCCAACGGCGCGGGCGTGTACTTCAACGGCGGCGGCGCGCTGTTCAACTCGCACCTGCAGTACAACCGGGCGGACACGGCGGGCGGCGGCGCGTACTGCGCCATCGGGGGGCTGGCGCAGGCCTGCTCGTTCTTCAGCAACGTCACGGTGTCCACGTCCGGCGGCGGCGGGGGCGGCGCGTACGTGAACACCCTCGGCACGTTCCTGGACTGCGTCTTCACGAACAACCTCTCCCACTACCGCGGCGGGGCGGGCTACGGCTACTACGGCGGCCTCTTCAGCAACTGCCTGGTCGCGCGCAACCAGGCGAAGGGCTGGTCGTCGTCCGTCGCGGGCGGCGGGCTCTACTTGTCCTACGGCGGGCTGGCCCAGGCGTGCACGATCAGCAACAACGTCTCGGACGAGACCGGCGGCGGCGCCTACCTCTATTACGGCGGCGCCGTGGAGGACTGCCTGGTCTCCACCAACTGGGCCGAGGACGGCGGCGGAGGCGTCTACATCAATTCGATCGGCACAGTCCGCCGCTCTCGCATCGAGAAGAACGCCGCGCGCTGGGACCAGGGCGGAGGCGTCTACTTCTACCGCGGCGGGATGGCCGAGGCCTGCGTCTTCGCGGAAAACCGCTCGTTGAGCACGTGGCAGGGCGGCGGGGGCGCGTACGCGGACCGGGCGGCGCTGGTGCTGACCAACTGCCAGTTCTGGGGCAACGAGGCGTACAGCGGCGGCGGCTTGTACATCAGCGAATATGGCTCGGCCGTCCTGTGCTCCTTCTGGAGCAACCGGGCGACGCAGGGCGGCGGCGCCTACCTGAACAACGGCGGCCGGCTCCACCGGTGCGGCTTCACCAACAACGTCGCGAACCAGGGCGGCGGACTGTACGTCTTCGACGCGGGCGCGGCCAGCAACTCGATGTTTATCGGCAACACGGCCATGGACGGCGGCGGCGCGCACCTGGTCAACGGCGGCGACCTCTACAACAGCTTCTTCGCCGGGAACGTCGCCTCGAACCAGGGCGGCGGCGTGGCCCTCGCGTCGTGGGGCGAGTACAGCACGGTCGCCCACTGCACGATCGTCGGCAACACCTGCTACCTCCAGGGCGGCGGGCTCTGGAGCGACCTGGGCGGGACCGTGCGGAACACGATCCTGCGCGACAACCTTGCGGCGTTCGGGGACAACTGGTTCCACGAGACCGGCGCCGCGCCGACGTACGAGCATTGCTGCGTCGAGCCCGACCCCGGCGGGACCGGCAACCTCACGAATGCCCCCCTGCTGGCGGGCCGGCTCAATCCCCACCTGCTGACGAATTCGCCCTGCGTCGACGCGGGGGACAATGCCTGGGCCATCGGCACGGACATCGACCTGGAGCCCCGCATCGCCGGGCCGGCCGCGGACATCGGGTGCGACGAGATGGACCCGACGAACCTCGTGAGCGAAATCCGGGGCGGCATCTACGCCCCGGGCACCAACGTGACCGTCCAGACGCCCCTCACGTTCTACTCGGACGTCCAGGGCCAGGTGCGGTGGATGGTGTGGAACGTGAACGACCCGGACGCGCCGGACGGCCTGGCCCAGTTCACCAACGTGCCGTCCGTCACTTACGCCTGGAACACGCCCGGCGACTACCAGATCATGCTGCAGGCGTTCAACGGGATCTGGTACGGGGACGGGTTCGTCACCGTGCACGTGACGGAGGCGCAGACCAACTACGTCGCGCCGGGCGGGGCGCACGTCTGGCCGTTCGCCAGCTGGGCCAACGCGTCCACGTCCATCACCGAGGCCGTCTCCGCGGCGGCCTACGGCGGCGTGGTGGTCGTGTCGAACGGCGTGTACCGCGAGCCGGCGGGCATCCTGGTGGACAAGCCCCTGGTGATCCGCAGCGTCAACGGCTGGGACCACACGACGCTGGACGGCGAGGGCGCGCACCGCGGGTTCGTCCTGTTCGAGACCAATGTCCTCGTCGAAGGCTTCACGTTCAGCAACGGCCTGGCCCACGCGGACATGTTCGGGGGCGGCGGCGGTGTGGTCCTGATCAGCGGCGGCACGGTGCGGCACTGCCGGTTCCTGAACTGCAGCGCGGACCAGTACGGCGGCGGCGTGCTGTGCTACTACGGCGGCTCGGTGCAGAACTGCTGGTTCACGGGCAACACGGCGATGTTCGGCGGCGGCGCGCTCTGCTACTACGGCGGCGAGGTGATCAACTCCGTCCTCGTCCGCAACCAGGCGCTGGCGCAGGGCGGCGGCGTGTACTGCGAGGGCGGCGGGGGCGTGTACAACTCCATCGTGTACCACAACCTCGGCCCCATGGGGCCCAACTGGCTGAACGTCGCCGGCGGGATCACCTATGAAAACGTGTGCACCCAGCCCCTGCCCCCCGGCCCGGGCCACCTGACCAACGCCCCGGGGCTCGCCGGGCTCAACAACCCGCACCTGCTGACCAACTCCCCGTGCTTCAACGCCGGCTCGAACGTCCACGCGGCGGCGATCGCCGCCGATTGCGACGGCGAGACGCGCGTCCTCGACGGCCGCGTGGAAATCGGGGCCGACGAGATCTACCCGCCGGGCCTCACCGGCGCCCTGGCCGTCGCCATCGCGGGGGACGCGTTCGCCACCGGACCGGGCTTCCCGCTGCAATTCTGGGCGCTCGTGGACGGCAAGCCCGCGCACACCCTGTGGACCATCGACGCCGGCGGCTTCGGCACGGCCGTCGTATCCGACGCTCTGACCGTTTCTTACTCCTGGTCCGTCACCGGCAGCTACCCGGTGGTCCTGTCCGCGTACAACAACACCGATTACGCCGCCGCGACCGTGACGGTCACCGTGGCCGACGGCACGATCCGCTACGTGGACAAGGCCGGCGCGCACAACCCGCCCTTCCTGACCTGGGCGGACGCCGCGCATTCGATCTCGGCCGCCGTCGCGGTCGCGGTGGCCGGCGACACGATCCTGATCACCAACGGCGTGTATGCCGAGGGGACGGAGCTGATCGTGAACAAGCCCTTGCGGCTGGTCGGCGTCAACGGGCCGGAGGTCACTGTCGTGGACGGCGCCAACAGCCACCGGGTGTTCCGGCTCGAGGACCCGCTGGCTGTCCTGGAGGGGCTGGGCATCACCCAGGGCAGCGCGGCGGGCAGCCCCGGCGGCGAGGGCGGCGGCGTGGTGCTCAACGGCCACGGGCAGGTGGTCAACTGCCACATCTACAGCAACCAGTCGCCCGGCCACGCCGGCGGCGTGCTGCTGTACGGCGGCGGCTCGGTCACCGGGTGCGTGATCCGCCACAACACGGCCGAGGAGGGCGCAGGCGCAACGCTGTTCAACGGCGGCCTGCTTGCGGGCTCGCGGCTGTGGGCCAACCAGGCCACGACGCGGGGCGGCGGGGCGCTGCTCATGATGGGCGGCATGGTATCCAACTGCCTCATCCAGCAGAACAACGCCAACATGGAGGGCGGCGGCGTGGCGTTCTACGAGGGCGGCACCTGCGCGGCCAGCCTGATCTCGTCCAACCTCTCCTCCGAGGGCGGCGGCGCCTACTTCTACCTGGACGGCACGCTGACCCACTGCGTGCTGCAGACCAACTTCGCCTGGAACATGGGCGGCGGCGTCCGGACCTACCAGGGCGGGCTGATCCGCAACTGCCTGTTCTACCACAACGCCGCCGACCCGCAGTGGGGCTTCGGTAGCGGCGGCGGCGTGTTCCTGCGCCTGGGCGGGCTGGTGGAGAACTGCACGGTCGTGGAGAACTACGCGTCGGTCGGCCGGGGCGGCGGGATTCTCTGCAACAGCGGCGGCACGGTGCTCAACAGCATCGTCTATTCCAACCACGCGGAAAACATCGCCAACCCCGAGCAAAGCGCGTTCAGCTACTGCTGCGCGGAGCCCGCGCCGGCCGGGCTCGTGAACTTCACCAACAACCCGCGCTTCGAGAGCTGGACGGCCTGGGACTACCGCCTGGCCTCGAACTCGCCCTGCGTCGAGCAGGGGCTGAACCAGGACTGGATGACCAACGCCGTGGACCTCGACGCCACCGCGCGCCTCAAGCACCTCTACGCCGACATCGGCGCGTACGAGAGCGTCTGGACCAACGTGGACACCGACGGCGAAGGGCTCGTCGTCGGCATCGAGCGCAGCCGGTTCGGCACGTCCGACTTCCTGACCGACACCGACGGCGACGGGCAGGACGACTGGGAAGAAGGGATGATCACCGGCACCTCGCCCACCAACGGCGCGCTCTACTTCCGGGGCCTGATCGGGCCGGACGCCGCCGGGCGGTCCGTGGTCCGCTGGCAGGGCATCACGAACCGCGTGTACGGCGTCGAGACCGTGGTCAACCTGGTCACGGGCGATTGGGCGGCGGTCGCGGGCCAGACCAACCTGCCGGGCGTCGCCGGGTTCATGTACTACACAAACGCGTTCGCCGACCCGGCGCGGCACTTCCGGCCGACGGTGACGCGGACGAACTGGTGAGGAAAATCATGATGCCGTGCATGCGCAGCCCCGGGGCAGGGCGCGCTCGCGCCGTGAGAGGGGCGTTGCCCCCAACGGGGGCTCACGCCCGAGCGCGCCGCGGCGGCTTGGGCCAAGCCGCCCTACCCCTTGTATTCGTTTCCCTCATCTTGCCACTCCACGCCGCGACGAACTACGTGAACGTCGCCAACCCCACGCCCGTGGCGCCCTACACCAACTGGGCGATGGCCTCGACCAACATCCAGCTCGCGATCAACCGGGCGGCGGCGGGCGGGCTGGTCCTCGTGACCAACGGCACGTACACCGGCGCCCGCAAGTCCGTTTACCCGTACGGTTACACCATGCTCGCCGTCACCAACGGGGTAATCCTGCGAAGCGTGAACGGACCCGAGGCGACCACGATCAACGGCCTGGGCGACAGACGGGGCGCAATCATCAGCAACGCCACGGTCGAGGGCTTCACCTTCACCAACTGCGTCGGCGACGGGATACTGGCCTACAAGGGCGGGGGGGCGGCCCTGGTCGGCGGCTGGGGGCGGTTGAACAACTGCATCCTGACCGGCAACCGGGGCGTCAATTACGGCGGCAGCGCCGCGGTCTTCTCCCTCGGCATCATCAGCAACTGCGTCATCCGCGGCAACCGAGCGACCACGGCGGGCGGCGGCATCTGCATGTACGAGGGCGGGCTGGTCGTGGATTGCGTCATCACCAACAATTTCGTCGGCGGCGCCGCCGGCGCGCGGGGTGGCGGGATCGCCTGCGAGATCGGCGGGGTGGTCAGCAATTGCCAGATCGTGAACAATCTGTCCTGGATGCAGGGCGGCGGCATTTCGATCTTCACGAACGGGACGGCGGCCAACTGCCTCATCGCCGGCAATACCGCCAATACCAACAACCTCGAGGGCGAGGGCGGCGGGGCCTACCTGCACATGGGGGGCCTCCTGCGAAACTGCGTGATCTCCAACAATTTCGGCCTCTGGCAGGGCGGCGCGGTGAAGTTCTATTACATGGGCGGCGTGGTCCGCGGCTGCCTGATCCGCGACAACTCCACGTTGAGCTGGGGCGGCGCGATGATGATGCGCTCCGGCGGGCGCGCCGAGAGCTGCACGATGGTCCACAACACCGGCGGCGAGTGCGGCGGCATCTATTTCTACGCGATGGGCGGCACGAGCCTGAACTCCATCGTCTACCACAACACCGGCGGCGACCTGACCAACGCCTACGGCGGCTCGGTGCTCTACAGCTGCGTGCCGAACACCGGCTTCGGCGCGGGCACGATCACGAACGACCCCGCGTTCGTGGACCTCGCGGGCGGCGATTTCCGGCTCTCGACCAACTCGCCCTGCATCAACCGCGCCACGAACCAGGCCTGGATGTCCGGCGCGCAGGACCTGGCGTTCGCCGGCCGCGTCCAGAACGACATCGCCGACATCGGCGCGCTGGAATCGTCCTTCTGGAGCCGCTACGAAGACGCGGACGCCGACGGGCTCTCCGACGGCGACGAGGCCCCGATGGGCACGGACCGGCTCGACCCCGACTCCGACGACGACTCGATGAACGACGGCGACGAGGTCTACGCCGGGAGCCACCCGACCAACGCCTCCTCCTTCTTCCAGGTCGAGACGCCGGACGAGGCGCCGGGCGAATTCCCCGTCATCCGCTGGGACAGCGTCGCGGGCCGGACGTACCGGCTCGAGCGCACCACCAACCTCTCTTCGAGCGCGTTCAGTATTTTCCAGTCCGGCATCCCCGCCGACCCGCCGGTGAACACGCACACCGACGCCACCGCCGCCGCGGAAGGCCCGTGGTTCTACCGGGTCGTGGTGGAGTGAAAAAAAGCGCGGCGCCGTTTCCGGCGCCGCGCCACTTTAATCAGCACACTGGATCCGGCAACGGGCACAGCCTTAAGCAATCCGAATGAAACCTGGAGAAACGACTTTCGCCGCCGCTTCTTCGGCCGTAGAATGCCGGGCCATGCAGACGAGGCTGACCAGAGGGAACGCGATGCTCCTTCTCGCCGTGGCGGTGATCGCGGTCTATGCCAATGGTATCCAGGGGCCTTTCGTCCTGGATGATTCCTATAGCATCGTGGAAAACCCGGCGGTCCGCGCCCTCTGGCCGCCCTGGATGGCCCTGAACCCGCCGCCCGTCAACATGACCTTCTATGCGCGGCCGGTGATCAACCTCACGGCCTGCGTGGACTACGCGATCTGGGGCCTGAACCCCATGGGCTTCCGCCTGACGAACGTCATTTTTCACCTGCTGGCCACGCTCGCCTTTTTCAGCCTGGTCCGGCGCACGCTCGCGACCGTCGGCCGATCGGACGGCGAGGCGGTGTTCATCGGATTCGCCGCCGCCCTGCTCTGGGCGGCGCACCCCCTCCTGACCGCCGCGGTGAACTATCCCTCGCAGCGGGGCGAACTGGCGGTGGGCCTGTTTTTATTCCTGATGTTATACGCCCTGAACCGGGCGGCCCTGGCCGACTCCACCTCCAGCCGATCGTGGCTGGCGTTGTCCGTTCTGCTGTGCCTGCTGGGCATGGGCAGCAAGGAGACGATGGCCGCCGCGCCGTTCCTGGCGCTGGCGTACGACCGGGTGTTCCTTGCCGGCTCGTGGCGCGAGGCGCTGCGCCGGCGATGGGGCTTCTACCTGCTGCTCGCGCTGACCTGGATATGGCCGCTCTGGAAACACCTTACCTTCTCGCCGCAGGCCCAGGGCGACGTCATGAATCCGACGACGTGGCACGCCTACCTGCTGACACAGACGTGGGGCCTGAACCGCATGATCCGGCTGATGCTGTGGCCGCATCCGCTGATCTTCGACTACGGCCTCGGCATGGCGCTCCGCCTCGCCGACGTCCGCGCCGCCGCCATCGGGCTTGTCCTGCTCATGGGCTTCGGAGCCTGGAGCTGGTTCCGCTTCCCCCGCGTCGGGTTCGCGGCCCTCTGTTTCTTCGCGGTCCTTGCGCCCGCGAGCCTTTTCCCCGTGACGGGCCAGCCCATCGCGGAGCACCGCATGTACGTCCCGCTGGCGCCGGCGATGCTGCTGCTGGTCCTCGGGGCCGAGGCCCTGGGGCGGGACCGCCGGTGGAACGCGCGGCATGCGGGGCTCGCCCTGGCGGCCGCCGCCGTGATCCTCGGCGGCTTGACCGCGCATCGCAACACGCGGTTCCGGACCGCCGCGGCGCTGTGGACCGACACGATCGCCAAGTGGCCCGGCAACGCGCGGGCCTGGTACAACCGGGGCTACTATTACCAGGGGCAGGGACAGACCGACGCCGCGCTGGCCGATTACGCCCGGAGCCTGGAGTTGAACCCGCGCTACGTCAACCCGCTGGTCAACCGCGCCAAGATCCATTTCGATCGCCGGGACCTTCCCGCGGCGGCGGCCGACCTCGACGCCGCGCTGGCCATCATGCCGGACTGGCCGAGCATCCTGACGCGGCGCGCGATGATCCGCCGCCTGCTCGGGCGGCACGAGGAGGCCGCGGCGGACCTCGATCACGCCGCGCGGCTGGAGCCGGAGAACGCGGTGTTCATCAACGAGCTGGCCTGGGTCCTGGCCACGGCGCCGGACGACGCGGTGCGGGACGCGCCCCGGGCCCTGGAGCTGGCGACCCGCGCCGCCGCGCTGACGGACCGCGATTACCACGCGCTCGACACCCTCGCCGCCGCCCGGGCGGCGAACGGGCAGTTCGAGGCGGCGCAGGCGCTCGCCCGGGAGGCGGTCGCGCAGGCGCAGCAGCAGGGCGACCCGGCCGCGGCGCGGCGGATCGGCGAGCGGCTGGCCCGCTACGAGCAGGGCCTTGCCTGGCGGGAATAGCGTCTTTTTTCCGGGCGTTTCACGGCGCGGCGTGCTATAAGAAACCCATGTTTCGGCGGACGACAGAAGCGGCCCCTCCGCGCCGGGAGCCCCGGCTTTCATGACGACCACGCTCTTCATCCCCACGCTGAACGAGATCGAGTCCATGCGCCAGATCCTGCCGCGCATCCGGCGGGAATGGGTGGACCAGATCCTGGTCGTGGACTTGTCCACCGACGGCACGGCGGAATACGCGCGCGGGCAGGGTTGCGAGGTGGTGCGGCAGCAGGTCAAGGGGCTGCGGCACGCCTACCGCGAGGGCTTTCCCCACGTGCGCGGCGACGTCGTGATCACGTTCAGCCCGGACGGCAATTCGATCCCCGAGGTCATCCCGGCGCTGATCGCGAAGATGAAGGAAGGCTTCGACATGGTCATCGCCTCGCGCTACCGGCCCCCGGCGAAGAGCGCGGACGACGACTGGATGACGGGTTTCGGGAACTGGCTGTTCACGCGCGCCATCAACCTGCTCCACGGGCATGCGTGGGGCCGCCCGTACACGGACGCCCTCGTCATGTTCCGCGCCTACCGGACCTCGCTGTACCGGGAGCTCGAGCTGGACCTCGACGACGGATACGCCCCCGAACGCTGGTTCCGGACCATCATGGGCGTGGAGCCGCTGTTGTCGGTGCGAGCGGCCAAGCGCCGGCTGAAGATCGGGGAGGTCCCGGCGGACGAACCGGCGCGGATCGGCGGCACGCGGAAGCTGCAACTGGTCCGCTGGCCCTGCGCGTACATGAGCCAGGTGATCAGGGAGACCTGGCGCTGGCGCAAGAAAGCGGGACCGCCGGCATGAAGAAACGCCCCACCAGCCGGCGCCGAAGCCGGGCAAAGAAACCGGCGGACCGCGTGGTGCTGTCGCGCGCCGAGTACGAGGCGCTGTTGCGCGATGCGCGCGCCAAGGCGGTCTACGACGAGATCGCCGCCTACCTGCTGAACGGCATCGAGACGCTCTTGAATGACGAGTCTCCGCCCGCCCCATGAACATCAGCCTCGTATATCCGCAGTGGACGGAGGAGTACGGCCAGATCGCGCACTTCGCCAAAAAGGCGGGCAAGTGGCCGCCCCTGAACCTCGCCTACCTGGCGGCGATCGCGGAGGCCGCCGGCCACCGGGTCCGCATCACCGACGCCGAGGCCGAGGCGCTGCCCATGGAGACGACCGTGGACCGGGTGCTGGCGGAAAAGCCCGACCTCGTCGGCGTCACGGCGACGACGCCCTTCTACCACATCGCCTGCGACCTGGCGGCGCAGATCCGGAAGCGCTCGGCGGCGCCCATCGCGATCGGCGGGCCGCACGTGACGGTGCTGCGCGAGGCGGCGTTCCCGCGGGAGATGGACTTCGCCTTCATCGGCGAGGCCGACCGGACGTGGCCGGCCTTCCTGGAGCGCTTCGCCGACGGGCGCGACCCCGGCGACGTGCCGGGGCTGCTCTATCGCCAGGACGGCAAGGTCCGGTACACCGGCCCGGCCCTTCCGGTGGAGGACCTGAACGCCCTGCCCGTGCCCGCGCGGCACCTGCTGAAGGCGGACCGCTATTTCCTCGGGACGCTGGAGGGCGCCAAGCGGTTCACGTCCATCATGACCGTGCGCGGGTGCCCCTATCGCTGCATCTTCTGCAGCACGAAGGTGTTCGGGCGCGATACGCGGCGACGCGACCCGCCGCTGGTTCTCGACGAGATTCGCGATTGCGTCGAGCGCTTCGGGATCGAGCATTTCATGTTCATGGACGACACGCTCACGCTGCACCGCGAGCACATCCGCGCCATCTGCCGCCTGCTGATCGAGGCGAGGCTGAACATCACATTCGAGGGCAGCACGCGGGCCAACCTGGTGGACGAGGAGACGGTGCGGCTGATGCGGAAGGCCGGGCTGATCCGGCTGTCGTTCGGCCTGGAGTCGGTGGACCCGGGCATCCGCAAGACGATGCGCAAGCAGGTGCCGCTGGAGAGTTACATCCAGGCCAACCGCCTGACCCGGAAGCACGGGATCGAGACGCTGAACTCGTGCATGATCGGCCTGCCGGGCGAGACGCGCGAGACGATCCGCGCCACGCTGCGGTTCCTGCGCGAATCGCGCGAGATCGAGCAGGCCAACATCAGCATTGCCGTGCCCTATCCCGGCACCGAGCTGTACGAGATGGCCCGGCGCGGGGAGATGGGCCTGCGGCTGGAGACCGAAGACTTCTCGCAGTACCGCCGCTACAACGCCGCCGTGATGACGGTCGGCGACTTGAGCCCGGCCGACCTCGTCGAGATTCAGAACGAGGCCTTCGCCAGCATTTACCTGGCCCCGTGGCGCTGGCGCCCGATGATCGCCAAGTCCGGCGCCATGGGGGCCGTCCTGACCGCCCGCCGGCTGGCGCGAGCCCTGAAGGAGGGCCGCTCGGACTTCCTGACCGACCGTCAGCTGGGGATCTCCGCCGCCGCCCCATCCCTCCCGCCCTCGGCGCCGGACGCCGAGCCGGGCGACCCGGACAGTTCCGAGCTGGTCCATTGAGGGCCGCCCGCGGCCCCGTTCCAGGCGGTTTGATTTCTCTGTTCAACGACCCGTGGTTTAGGATAGAGAGTGACGGTTTACGGCGGGCCCCCGCGTATTCGGGCAAAGCCGCGGCCGGGCGATGACAACGACCTTCAAGAGCAAGCGCTACGACCTCGCGGTGGACACCATCACCGAGGCCGACATCCGCGAACTGATCGACTGGCTGCGCGCCTATCCCCGCCTGACGATGGCGCACGTGACGCGGGAATTCGAGAAGGCCTGGTCGGAGTGGCTGGGCGTCCGGTACTCGGTGTTCTGCAACTCGGGTTCGTCGGCGAACCTGCTGATGTACGCGGCCCTGGACAGCACGGGGCGGTCGCGGAACCGCGGGATCGTCGTGCCCGCGGTGGGCTGGAGCACCACGGTCGGGCCGAGCCTGCAGCTCGGGTGGAAGCCGGTCATGTGCGAGGCCGACCCCCTCCGCTACAGCCTGGACGCGCGCGCGCTGGAGCGCCTGCTCCGCGAGCATCGCCCGGACAACGTGATCCTGGTCCACGTGCTCGGCACGCCCGCGGACATGGAGCCGATCCTGGCGCTGCAGGAAAAGTACAAGTTCAACCTGATGGAGGACTGCTGCGCGGCGCACGGCGCGCGCTTCCGGGGGCGCAAGGTCGGGACGTTCGGGGCGATGTCGTCGTTCTCCTTTTTCTACGGGCACCACATGTCGACGATCGAGGGCGGCATGGTCTCGACCAACGACGAGGAGCTGTACCACCACCTGCTGATGCTGCGCAGCCACGGCTGGTGCAAGGACCTGCCGCCGGAGAAGTACCGCGAGCTCATGGCCGAGCACGGCGTCGACTCGTTCCACTGCCCGTTCACGTTCATCCTGCCGGGGTTCAACCTGCGTCCGCTGGACCTGACCGCGCGCATCGGGTTGAGCCAGCTGCCGCGGCTCGACGAGACGGTGCGGCGCCGCGCGGAGAACCACCGCCGCTACCAGCAGCGGCTCGAGGGCGCGGTGGAATTCGCCCGCGTGGGCGAGGCGGACCTGATCAGCAGCATCTCCTTCGGCGGCGTGGCGGCGTCGAACGCCCAGCGGAAGGTCATCGTGTCCGCCCTGGTGAAGAACGAGATCGACACGCGCCTCTTCTCGGCCGGCAACCTCGGGCGCCATCCCTTCTGGACGAAGCGGCACGGCGTCTTCTCGGCCCCGGTGGCCGACCGCATCCACGATGGCGGCTTCTTCCTGCCCAACAACCAGTCCCTGGATGCGGGCGACATCGATTTCGTGAGCGACGTGGTGATCAAGGCCGTCAGGGGCTAGACCGGAAGGCGGGCCGCATGGCGTCGGACATTCTGTTCATCCATCCCGGCAACCAGAAAGCCATCTACCAGGACCTCGCCCGTGAGTTCACGGCCGTTGATCCCCCGATCTGGGCGCTGCTGCTGGCGGGCGCGTTGCGGCGCAAGGGCCTCGATGTCGCCATCCATGACGCGCACATCCAGGGCTGGGACGCGGACATCGCGCGCGACGCGCTGCGGCGGCACGAGCCGCGCCTCGCCGTGATCCTGGTGTACGGGCACCATCCCTCGGCCTCCACGCAGACCATGCCCGCCGCGCGCGCCGCGCTGGCCGCGCTCAAGGAGGCCGCGCCGGACCTGCCCGTCGCGCTGGGCGGCACGCACCCGTCCGCGCTGCCCGAGCAGACGCTGCGCGAGGAGCCCGCGGATTTCATCGTGCAGGGCGAGGGCCTGCACACCCTCCTCGGCCTCGCCGCGCACTACCACGGGAAGCAGCGCCCGGAGGACATCCCGGGCCTGTGGCGGCGGACGGAAAACGGGCCGGCCTTCAACGGCCCGGCGCCCGTGGCGCGCAAGCTGGACGAGGAGCTGCCGGAGTACGCGTGGGACCTGCTGCCGGGCCTCCATAACTACCGCGCGCACAACTGGCATTGCTTCCAGGATTTCGCCCGCTCGAAGGCGCCCGACTTCTCCGACGTGCGCTCGCCGTATGCCTCGATCTACTCGTCGCTCGGCTGCCCCTACGATTGCGACTACTGCTGCATCCACACGCTCACCGGCGGCAAGCCGGGCCTGCGGCCGTGGCCGATCGAGCACGTCGTGGAGGTCGCCGCGCACCTCGCGCAGAAACACGGCGTGCGGAACATCCGGCTCGCCGACGAGCTGTTCGTCCTGAACCCCGCGCGGGTGGAGCGGTTCTGCGACCGGATGATCGAACGCGGGCTGGACATGAACTTCTGGTCCTACGCGCGGGTGGACACGATCCCCGAGGCGCTGCTGCCGAAGATGAAGAAGGCCGGGCTCAACTGGCTGTGCCTCGGCATCGAGTCGGCCAACGAGCGGGTGCGCGCGTCGGTGAACAAGATGCTGCGGCGCGACATCGTGTCCACCGTGCGGAAGATCCAGGACCACGGCATCTGCATCATCGGCAACTACATGTTCGGCCTGCCGGAGGAGGACGCCGGCACGATGCAGGAGACGCTCGACCTCGCGCTGGAGCTCAACTGCGAGTTCGTCAACTTCTACACCGTCATGGCCTATCCCGGCTCGCGGCTGTACGCGCAGGCCCGCGCGGCGGGGACCGTGCCGGACCGCTGGGAGGCCTTCTCCCAGCACAGCTTCTACACGCAGCCCCTGCCCACGCGGCGCCTGACCGGCGCCGAGGTGCTGGCGTTCCGCGACCGGGCCTTTGAGACCTATTTCCGCGACGCGCGCTACCAGGCCATGATCCGCCGGAAGTTCGGGCCCGCCGTTTGCGCGCACCTCGAAAAGATGCTAGGGTTCAAGATCAGGCGGAAGCTGCTGGAGTCCGCTTCGGCGTAGGGAGATCGCGCGAAAGCCGGGAGGCATGCTATGGCGGCGACACTGAAGGCCAAGGCCTACGAACTGAAGAAGACCATGCTGGAGACCTGCATCCGCGCGGGCACCGGGCACGTCACCAGCTCGCTCTCCTGCGCGGAAATCCTGACGACCCTGTTCCACGGCGGCGCGCTGCGGTTCGACCCGAAGCGCCCCGCCTGGGAGGACCGCGACCGGTTCATCTTGAGCAAGGGGCAGGCCAGCCCGATGCTCTACACCGTCCTCGGCGACCTGGGCTACTTCCCGAAGGAGGACCTGCAGAAGTTCGCGCAGGCGGGCGGGCCGTTCGGCGTGCACCTGCAGAAGAGCGTGCCGGGCGCGGAGATCACCTGCGGCTCGCTCGGCCACGGGTTCGGCCTCGCCGCGGGCATGGCGCTCGCCGCGCGGATGGACCGCCGGAACCACCTGGTGTTCACCCTGCTCGGCGACGGGGAGTGCTACGAGGGCTCGATCTGGGAGACCGCGCTGTTCGCCGGGCACCACCGCCTGAACAACCTCGTCGCCATCGTGGACCGCAATTACCAGTGCGTGCTCGACTTCACCGAGAACTTCCTCGCGCTCGAGCCGATGGAGAAGAAATGGGAGGCGTTCGGCTGGCGCGTGAAGCGCGTGGACGGGCATTCGTTCGACGACCTGCTCGACGCGCTGAAGGGGGTCCGGTCGCGCCGCTCCGTGCAGCCGCTGGTGATCCTCGCCGACACGGTCAAGGGAGCCGGCGTGGGATTCATGGCCTGCAATCCCATCTGGCACGGCGCCGCGCCGCGCGGCGACGAGGCCCAGCAGGCCCTGCGCGAGCTCGAAAGGAGCGCCCGCGATGAATAACGTCAGCCAGCGCGACGCCTTCTGGACCCGTCTTTACGAGGTCGCCCGGCAGGACCGCCGGGTGATCGCCGTCGCCGCGGACATGGGCGCGCCCGCCCTCGACCAGTTCCGGCGCGACCTGCCCGGGCAGTTCGTCAACGCGGGCATCGCCGAGCAGAACGGCCTGCTCGTCGCCGCCGGCCTGGCCCTGGAGGGCAAGCACCCGTTCCTCTACGCCATCGCCCCGTTCGCCACGTTCCGCGTCCTCGAGCTGATCCGCGTCGAGAACAGCATCATGGACATCCCCGTGACGATCGTCGGCGTCGGCGCGGGCTTCGGTTACGAGGATTCCGGCCCGACCCACCACATCCTCGAGGACATCGCCGCGCTGCGGGCGTTCCCGCACGTCACGATCCACAGCGTCAGCGACTCCACGATGGCCGCCGCCGTCGCGGAGCATTCCTGCGGGATGAAGCACGCGAACTACGTCCGGCTCGACCGCGCCGTCCTGCCGGAGCTCTACCAGGCCGCGCCGGACCTCGCGAAGGGCTTCGCCGTCCTGCGGCCGAGCAAGGCCGGGTGGCTGATCGGGACCGGCTACATGACGCACAAGGCGCTGCGCCTCGCGAACCGGCTCGCCGGCGAGGGGCTGGACCTCGGCGTGATGGACCTCTTCGCCATGCCCTTCGACGAGAAGGCCTTCGTCGCGGCGCTCGGCAAGGCGCCCCGCCTGTTCACGCTGGAGGAGCATTTCCTGGCCGGCGGCATGGGCTCGCTGGTCCTCGAGACGCTCAATCGTCACGGCCTGGCGATCCCCGTGAAGCGGTTCGGGCTGGAGATGGACAAGGGCTACTCCTACGTGTACGGCGGCCGCGACCGCATCCTTGCCGGTTACGAACTGTCCGAGGACGACCTGGCCAAGGCCATCCGGAACTGGAAGTAACAGGAGGCAACGGAGAGAGCGGAGAAAGCTGCCGCCTCCGTTCATTCCGTTGGCTCCTGTTCAGCCTGTTCAGTTTTTTCTTTTCCAATGTCTGGGAAAAGGGATTAGCCTTTTTTCCAATGTCTGGAAACGCCTCCAGCGCCCCGCCGCCGGCCCGGCTCCGGTGGGGCCCCGCCCTGCTGATATTCCTGTCCGTCTTCGTCGCCTTCGGCGGCGCGCTGCGGAATGATTTCGTGCGGTTTGACGACGATCTCTACGTCACCGGCAATCCGCACGTCCGCGCGGGGTTGACGCGGGAGGGCGTCCGCTGGGCCTTCACGTCCATGCACGACGCCAACTGGTTCCCGCTGACCCTGGCCTCCCACATGCTCGACGTCTCGCTCTTCGGCCTGAACCCCGCCGGCCACCATTTCACCAGCCTGCTGCTGCACGCCCTGAACGGCGCGCTGCTGTACGGCCTGCTGCGGCGGCTGACCGGCCGGGCCTGGCCCGCGGCTTTCGCGGCGGCGGTATGGGCCCTGCATCCGCTGCGCGTGGAGTCCGTGGCCTGGGTGTCCGAGCGCAAGGACGTGCTCTGCGCCTTGTTCGGGCTGCTGACGCTGCTGGCCTACGAGCGGTACGCGCGCCGGCCCACAGCCGGGCGCTACCTGGCGACGGGTCTTTATTTTGCGCTCGGACTGATGGCCAAGCCGATGCTCGTCACGCTGCCGTTCGTCATGCTGCTCCTGGACTACTGGCCCCTCGGACGCGGGCCGGCCGAGGGATGGCGGCACCTGGCGCTGGAAAAACTCCCGCTGTTGGCAATCGCGGCGACCGCGTGCGTCGTGACCTTCCTCGTCCAACGCGCGGGCGGGGCCCTGAAAACGATCGATCAGTTTGCGCTGGCCGTGCGGGCCGGCAATGCCGTGGCGGCCTATGCCGAGTACATCCGCCTGCTGCTCTGGCCGGCGAATCTCGCCGTCTTCTATCCGCATCCCGGCGTCGTTCCGCCGTGGTCCCGGCTGCTCCCGGCGATGGCCGTCCTGCTGGGCTTCACGGCGCTCGCGTTGCGCCTCGGGCGACGGCAGCCGCACCTGCCCGTCGGCTGGTTCTGGTATCTCGGCATGCTGATTCCGGTCATCGGCCTCGTCCAGGTCGGCATCCAGTCGCATGCGGACCGCTACACGTATCTTCCGCATATCGGGCTGCTGATCCTGCTGGCCTGGAGCGCGGACCGGTGGCTGGGGGAAAGGACGACGGCCCGAATGGCCGCGTTCGCGGTCCTGCTCCCGCTGGCCTGGGCCGCCCACCGGCAGACCGCGACCTGGCGCGACAGCGAAAGCCTGTTCCTTCGCGCCATCGCCGTCACCGGCCCGAATGCCGTCGCCCGGAACAACCTGGGGGCTCACTACGCCACGCAGGGCCGCCGCGCCGAGGCGGAGGAACACCTGCGGCGGAGCCTGGAGATCCAGCCGGGATATGCCGACGCGCAGTTCAACCTGGCCAACCTGCTCCTCGAAGCGGGCCGGCGTCCCGAGGCGATCGCCGAGTATCGCGCCACGCTGGAGTACAGGCCCCATCACCTCCCGTCGCTGAACAACCTCGCCTGGCTGCTGGCCACCGACCCGGATTCCAATGCGGAGGACCGCGCCGAATCCCTCGTTCTCGCCGAGAGGGCGATCGGCCCGACCCGCTCTCCCGACGCCGGCCTTCTCGACACCCTCGCCGCCGCGCTGGCCGCCAACGGCCGGTTCGAGGAGGCCGCGAGGGCGGCGGCCCAAGCCCTCGACCTGGCCAGGGCAGCGGGCCAGGAGGACCTCGCCCGGCGACTGGAACGGCGGCTTGCCGCCTACCGCGAGGGAAGGATCCGGCGGGAATGAAAGGCGACGTTCTCGCGTGCACGATCCTGGCGCTCGCGCCGCTGGTCAGCGCGGCCGCGCTGGCGGGCCTGATCCGCTTCTCCCGCCGCGCCGACGGCCGGCGCCGAGATGCGGTCACCTGGCTGGCGCGGATCATGATCCCGGTTTTCCTGGTGTCCGCCGGACTGGCCGCCGGCGAAGCCTACTTCCGGTTTTTCCACGACGCGTCTGATTCCTACGGGCTCTCCCGCGTCGCCCGGCGCTGGTTCGAGCGGCACTGGCGGCTGAACCGCTCGGGCTTCCGCGACGACGCGGAATACACGATTCAGTGCGCTCCCGGGAGGCGCCGGATCACGTTCGTCGGCGATTCCTTCACGGCGGGCCACGGCCTGGCGAACGTCAGGGACCGTTTCGCGAACCGGCTGCCGGACGGAAGGGCATACGAGGTTCACGTCCTGGCCAAGGCCGGTTACGACACCGGCGAGATGCTGGAACTGCTGCAGGACCTGCGGGCGCAGGGCTACGGGATGGACGAGGTGGTGCTGGTGTATGTGCCCAACGACATTTCCGACATCGCGCCCGGGCACGCCCGCATGAACCGGCGGATCTTTGCCCGGCCGGCGGGATTCTGGGTAAACCACAGCCTGCTGTTCAACACGCTGTACCATCGCGGGAGGGCGAGGACGGACCCGGACGTGGCGGGGTACTACCGGTACGTGGAGAAGGCCTACTCGGGCCCAACGTGGGAGGAACAGCAGAGGCGGCTTCTGGCCCTGCGAGACCTGGCGGAAAGTCAGGGCGGCCGGTTCCGCGTCGTGACCTTCCCCTTCGTGCAGGGCCTGGGGGCCGGCAACGAGTTCCGCGCTGTTCATGCAAAGCTCGCCACCTTCTGGACGGGGCAGGGAGTTCCGCATCTCGACCTACTGGGGGTGTTCGAGTCCGCGCCAGGCCGCCGTTGGACCGTCAATCGGTACGACGCGCATCCGAACGCCGCCGCGCATGCGCTGGCGGCGGAGGCGATAGGCGCTTTCCTTCAGACCGGCGCGCGCCCCGCCGCTCCGGCCCCATCGGCCGGCCCCGCGGGACCGCTGTTACAGCCGATCCTGACAACCAAGGAGCGGGCGCAGCGCGGCGCCGCCGAGTTAGCGCAAAGCAGGTTTGCGGAGGCTGTGGCAGACTGGCGGATCGCGCTGGCGGCGCGGCCGGATTCCGCGGAGATTCTGAACAACCTGGCGTGGATCCTGGCTACCTGCCGGGACCCGGCCTTGCGCGACGGCGCGGAAGCGATTCTCCTGGCGGAACGGGCATGCGCGCTCGCCACGCCGGACGAGGCCGGGTTCCGGGACACCCTGGCCGCCGCGTACGCCGAGGCCGGGCGGTTCGACGAGGCGATCCGCGCCGCGGAGCTGGCGCGGGACATCGCGCGCCACGCCGGCGACGAAGCGCTGGCCGCCAGGACCGAGCAACGACTGGTAGGCTACCGGCGCGGACGGCCGTGGCGGGATTGACCGCGCACACGCTCCGGATGCCGCCTCTTTTGTTTTCCAATCATTGGAAATTTCGACTACTTTTTCCCCATGTTTGGAAACCCGACAGCCTCGCGGCGGGCGCCCGCCATGTTGGCCCTGCTGCTGGCGCTGCTGACGTTCGCGCTCTTCCGGCCCGCGGCACGCTACGGCTACGTCAAGCTGGACGACGACCAGTACGTCGCGAGCAACCTCCGCGTGACCACGGGCCTGACGGCGGACAACGTCCGGTGGGCCTTTCACACGGTCTACGAGGACTGGTGGCTCCCCCTGCTCTGGATGTCGTTCATGGCGGACAGCGAGGTCTACGGTCCCGTGCCCGCCGGGTACCACACCACCAACATCCTGCTCCACGCGCTCAACGCGGGGCTGTTGTGCTGGATCCTGTTCCGGCTCACGGGATCCCGCTGGCGAAGTTTCTTCTGCGCCGCCCTGTTCGCCGTGCACCCGCTGCGCGTGGAATCGGTGGCCTGGATCACCGCGCGCAAGGACGTGCTGAGCGGGCTCTTCTTCCTGCTCGGCCTGCTGGCCTACGTTCGATACGTCGAGCGGCCGGGCGCGGCGCGATTCGCCGTCCTCGCGGCGCTGATGCTGATGGGGCTCCTGTCGAAGGCCATCGTGCTGGTCCTGCCCTTCGTCCTGCTGCTGCTGGACTACTGGCCGCTGCGGCGGGCCGGCGACCCGCGGGATCCCGCCGGGCTGAAAACCTGGCGCGGGCTCCTCGCGGAAAAAATTCCGCTGTTCCTGCTGGCCGGCGTGTTCATCCTGATCAACCTGGGCACGCACGTCGCGGGCCGCGGGGCCGATTCGAACCTGTCCGCGGCGACGCGGCTCGGCCTGATCCCGCCCAATTACTGGGCGTATCTCGCCAAGATCTGCTGGCCGGTCCGGCTCGTTCTTTTCTATCCCGAGCATGACGTCGTGCGCTGGCCGGTCACCCTGGCCGCCCTGGCGGGCCTGCTCGGCGTCACACTCCTGCTGCTGCGGTGCCGCAAGGCCGCGCCGCACCTGGCCGTGGGCTGGCTCTGGTTCCTCGTCGCGCTGTTTCCCGTGATCCGCGGCGTGCGGCTCGGGCTGGCGGCGTACGCGGACCGGTTCGCCTACCTGCCGTCCATCGGGCTGGGCCTGGCTCTCGTCTGGGGAGTCGCGGCCCTCGCGGAACGGCGTCGATCGCTCGCCGCGGCCGCCGCGCTGGCGGGCCTGCTGCTGCTCGGCGCCGGCGCATGGAAAACCCGCGCGCAACTTCCGTTATGGGCGGACTCGTTCACCATGTTCGGCCGCCTGGTCCGGCTCGAGCCGGATTGCGACCTGGCGAACAACAGTTTCGGCAAGGCGCTGATGGAGCGGGGGCCATTGGCCGAGGCGCTGCCGTACTTCAAGAAGGCCGCGGCGCTCAACCCGGCGGGATCCCGCGGCGTGGTCAACTATGCCGACGCCCTGATCCGGCTCGGGCGCGACGACGAGGCCATCGCCTGGCTGCAGGACGCCCGCGCGAAGGGGTATCCCGAGGTGACCGAACTGGACGTCCTGCTCGGCTTCGCGTACCTGAACACCGGCCGCGCGGAGGAGGCCGTGCCGCGCCTCCAGCGGGTCTCGCGGAACCGGCCCGAGCAGTTCGGCTGGCGCATCGAACTCGTCCGGGCCTTGTACGAGGCCGGCCGGCCCGACGAGGCCGCCGCGGAGATCCGCCGCCTCCAGGCCGCGGGGCTTTCTTCCATCCGCGATTTCGACAGCCTGGCCCCCCACTATGCCGACGTGTGGCGCGCGGGGGAGAAGCTCCACGCGTGGCGTTTCTTCCAGAACGCGCTGAAGCGGCGTCCCGGCGACGTCGCGACGCTGAACCTGGCGGCGTGGCTGCTCGCGACGGATGACGCCCCGCCCGCCCCGCCGGAGGAAGCGGTCGGGCTGGCGCAGCGGGCGGTGGAGTTGAGCGGCGGGCCGGATCCCGTGCTGCTCGACACCCTGGCCGCCGCGCTCGCGGCGGCGGGGCGCTACGACGAGGCCGAGCGCGCGGCCGGCGAGGCCCTGGGACTCGCCCAGGCGCGCGGGATGAGCGGCCTGGTCCTGCGCATCGGGCCGCGGCGCGCCCTGTACGCAGAAGGAAAAGCCTGGAGGGAACCCCCGGCGGACGGATTGTAAAGGAGCGCGGCATGCCACAGGAACTTAAAATCGTCGAGGGCGGTTGCCCGCTGTGCGGGAGCCGGAACGGCGAACTCCGGCTCGCGGGCCTGCGGGACGTGGAGAACCGGGTGCCCGGCGAGTACGCCATTTCGCGGTGCCGGGATTGCCAGCTGCACTACCTCTCCACGCGACCCGACGAGGCCTCGCTTCCCGGCTGTTACGACACCAACTACCACGTCCGCTTCGACCGGGCGGTGAGCCCCCTGATGCGCGGCCTGTTCAACGCCCGGTACGCCCTGCGCATGCGCCGGCTGCTCCGGCACCAAGGCGGGCGCCCGCTCACGTCCCTCCTCGAGATCGGCTGCGGCGACGGGAACCTCCTGGCCTACCTGGAAAAAGCGTTCCCGGCCCCGGTGGAACTCGTGGGCGTCGAACTCGACGCGCGCCACATCCGCCTGCCCGAGGGCAGCCGCATTCGCCTGCACGAGGCCGATTTCGACCAGCTCGACCTGGGCCGGCAGTTCGACGTGGTGGTCATGTACCACGTCCTGGAGCACCTGGTGCGCCCGGTGGAAACGCTGCGGCGCATCCGCTCGCTGCTGAAACCGGGCGGGCTCCTGCTGTTCCAGGTGCCCAACTGGAATACCTGCTGGAGGAGCCTTTTTCCCCGGCACTGGAACGGCCTCCAGATCCCGCGCCACCAGTTCTTCCTGGACCCGCCGCGGCTGGCCGACCTGTGCGCCCGGGGCGGGTTCCGCCTTGAGGCCATGTCGGGCCTGATGGATCCCGGCGACTTCGCGGTGTCGGTTTGCAACTGGATCACCGAGCGCCTCCATCTCAAGACCCTGCCCCGCCGCGCATGGTTCTACCTGCCGGCGGTGATCCTGGGCGCGGGCCTGGTGGCGATGACCAACCTGGTCACCGGCCAGTCCGGCGAAATGGAGGCCATCGCGCGGCCCGCGGGGTAGGACGCTGCCGCGTTGCCGTGGGTTCCGCGCCGATGTATCATGGTCCGCGATGAAAAACGCGGCGGTCCGTTGGATCCACGTCCCCCTGCTGGCGCTGGCCGTGTTCCTCGTCTACGGCCGGACGCTCGACGCCCCGTTCCTGCTGGACGACAACTACAGCATCGTCGGTAATCCCGCCCTCCGCCGGCTGTGGCCGCTGACGGCGGCGCTGAATCCCCCGCCGGTGAACATGACCTTCTGCACGCGGCCCTTCATCCACCTGACCATGTGCGCGGATTATGCCCGAAGCGGGCTGGCGCCGCTCGGCTACCACCGGACCAACCTGCTGTTCCACCTGGCGGCCTCGCTGGCGCTGTTCGGCCTCGCGCGCCGCACGCTCGCGCGGGCCGGCGTCGAGGAAAAGGCCTCGCGGGCGCTGGGCCTGGCCATCGCGCTGCTCTGGGCCGTGCACCCGTTGAACACGACGGCGGTGAATTACCTGTCCCAGCGCGGCGAGCTGGGCGTCGGACTGTTCCTGTTCCTGACCCTGTACGGCCTCAACCGCGCGACGGAGCGCCGGTCGCCCGGCCCGGCCGGGAGCGCGCGGGCCGCGGGCTGGCTCGCCGCAGCGGTGTTCTTCTGCCTCCTGGGCATGGGCAGCAAGGAGAACATGGCCGCGGCGCCCTTCCTGGCGATGGCTTACGACCGGATCTTCCTGGGCGCGTCGTGGAGGGAGGTGTTCCGCCGGCGCGGCTTTTTCCACCTGGCCCTCCTGCTGACCCTGCTCTGGCCGGTCGCCCGCATCCTCGTCTACACGCCGCATGTCCCGAAGACGGGCTTCGACACGGACATCTACTGGCGCTATCCCCTGACCCAGGCCTGGGGCCTGGCGCGGATGCTGCGGCTGGCAGCCTGGCCCCATCCTCTGATTTTCGACTATGGCAACCAGCTTGTGAACCACGCGGGCCAGGTCTGGATCCCGCTGCTCTTCATGGCCGCGCTCGCGGGGCTCACGGCATGGGCCCTGTTCCGCCATCCGAAACTGGCCTTCCCCGCCCTGTGCTTCTTCGCCCTGCTGGCCCCCTCCTCCAGCTTCTTCCCCGTCACGGGCCAGCCGATCGCGGAGCACCGCTTGTACGCGGCGCTCGCCGGCCCGCTGGCGCTGGCCGCGCTGGGCGTGTGGCGGCTGACGGGCCGGCGGGCCGGGCTCTTCCTGCCGGTCGCCGGGACATGGGTGGTCGCCCTGGGTATCGCGGCGGGCTGCCGCAACAGCCTGTACACGAACCGGGTCGTGCTGTGGTCCGACACCGTCGCCAAGCGGCCGGCCAGCGAACGCGCCTGGAACAGCCTCGGGCAGGCGTTCAACGACGAAGGACGCCATGAGGAGGCGCTGAAGGCCTACGAGCGGGCTCTCGCGCTGGAACCGACCTCGCTCGTCCACGTGAACGCGGGGATCACGCTGAACTCGCTGGGCCGCAGCGAGGAAGCCCTGCGCCAGTACCGCGAGGCGCTGCGCCTGGATCCCTCCAACGCGGACGCGGAGAACCGGCTGGGCATCGCCCTGGCCTCGCTCGGCCGGCAGGAGGAGGCCGTCGAGGCCCAGCGGCGCGCCCTGGCCCTGCGGCCCGACCATGCCCTGGCCCACCTGTACCTCGCGGAGAGCCTCGCGGCCCTGGGGCGCCTGGACGAGGCCCTGCCCCATTACCGCGAGGCGATCCGGATCAACCCGACCCTCCTGGAGCCGCACCGCGGCCTGGCCGTCGCGCTGCTCGCGCAGGGGCGAACGAAGGAGGCCCGCTCCGCGTTGCTCGACGGCGCGCGGCTCTGCGGGGCGCCGGCCCAGGCGTATTTCGATTTCTCCTGCGCGCTGATCGACAAGGGCTTCGCCGAGGAGGGGCTGGACATGGCCCGGCGCCACCTGAACCTGGAGCCATGGCATGCCGTTTCGCTGAACAACGCGGCCTGGATTCTGGCCACGTCCACCAACGCGGCGCTGCGCGACGGCGAGGAAGCGGTGCAACTCGCCCGGCGCGCCGTGGACCGCTCCGGGAAGACCGTCCCGGCCATCTGGGCCACGCTGGCGGCCGCCCAGGCCGAGGCCGGGCAGTTCCAGGACGCCGTCGCCTCCGCGAAACAGGCCTTGGAACTGGCCCGGGAACAGGGCGCGACCAACCTGGCCGCCCCGTACGAAGCCCGCCTGGATATCTATAGGAAGGGACAGCCGTGGCGAGACAACGGGAACTGAAGCAGAAGGCCTCGCCGCGCGCGCCGGCGCCAGCGGCGCGGAAATGGATGCCACCCGCCTGGATGGCCGCGCTGGCGCTCGGCCTGGCCGTCGCGGCCGTCTACCGCGGCACGCTGAACGTCTCCTTCCTCATGGATGACGGCTACAACATCGTCGAGAACCCGGCCATCCGGCGGCTGTGGCCGCCGTCCGCCGTCCTGAATCCGCCGACCGTGGAAATGACGTTCTACTCGAGGCCGTTCATCAACCTGACCATGTGCGTGGACTATGCGCTCTCGGGCCTGGATCCTCGCGGGTATCACCGGACCAACCTCCTGTTCCACCTGGCCGCCGTGTTGGCGCTGTTCGGCCTCGTGCGCCGCGCGCTCCGGCGCGCCGGGGTCGAGGAACCCGCCGCGCGGGGGCTGGGATTCGCCGCCGCGCTGCTCTGGGCCGTGCACCCGCTGACGACGGCCGCGGTGAACTATCTTTCCCAGCGCGGGGAACTGGGCGTCGGGCTCTTCCTGTTCCTGCTGCTGTACGGCCTGGACCGGGCCGCGGGCGATCCGGCGGATCCGACAGCCCCGTCGCCGCGGGTCGCCCGGGCCTGGCTGGCCGCGGCCGTCTTCTCCTGCCTGCTCGGCATGGGGAGCAAGGAATCCATGGCCGCGGCGCCCCTGCTGGCCATGACCTATGACCGGATCTTCCTGGCCACGTCGTGGAAGGAAATGTTCCGCCGGCGCGGGCTCTTCTACCTCGCCCTCGCGCTGACCCTGCTCTGGCCGATCTCCCGGCATTTCCCCGTTTCGTCGCACATCCCCAAGGGCGGGTTCACGCCGGACACGTTCTGGCGTTATCCCCTGACCCAGGCGTGGGGCCTGGCCCGCCTGCTGGGGCTGTCCGTCTGGCCCGCGGCGCTGGTCTTTGATTATGGCGAGGGCCTGGTGCGCGGGCCGGCCGAGGTCTGGCCGCAACTGCTGCTCATTTTCGCCCTGCTCGCGCTGACGGGCTGGGCGTTGCGTCGCCACCCGCGCGCCGGGTTCGCGGCCCTGTGTTTCTGGGCCCTCCTGGCGCCCTCGTCCAGCTTCTTCCCCGTCACGGGGCAGCCGGTTGCCGAACACCGGATGTATGCTCCGCTGGCGGCGCTGGTCGCGCTGGCGGCGACCGGGCTGTGGAGGCTCGCGCGCCGGCATGAACGCGGGCGCCTGTTTGCGGTGGCCGTCCTCGTGCTGGCCCTCGCGCTCGGCGCGGCCGGCTATCGACGCACCGCGCTGCACGCGTCCCGCGTGGCCCTTTGGCAGGACACCGTCGCCAAGCGGCCCGGCAGCGAGCGCGGATGGAACAGCCTGGGCCAGGCCCTGCAGGACGAGCGCCGTTTCGGCGACGCCCTGGCCGCCTACGAGAAGGCCATCGCGATCAAGCCCACGGCCCTGGGTTACGTGAATGCCGGGGTCGCCCTCCACTCGATGGGCCGCTACGAGGACGCCGCCCGGTACGCCCGCCAAGCGCTGGAACTGGATCCGTCCTCCGAGCTGGCCGAAAGCCGCCTGGGCATCGCCCTCGCCTCGCTCGGCCGGCACGAAGAGGCCATCGCCGCCGAGCGGCGCGCGCTCGAGCTCAAGCCCGACTCGGCCATCGCCCATCTCTACCTGGCCAAAAGCCTGGCCGGACTTCAGCGCTACGACGAGGCGCTGCCGCACTACCGCGAGGCGATCCGCTTCCAGCCGGACCAGCTCGAACCGTACGCGGGATTGGCGGTGGCCTTGTTCCGCGCCGGCCGCCCGGGCGAGGCGCGCCAGGTCATGCGCGACGTCGTGCGCGCCAGCCGCGTCCCCGGCCTGGTCTATTTCGAGCTCTCCAGGCGGCTGATCGAGGAGGGTCTGGAAGGCGACGGGCTCGAGATGGCCCGCCGGCACCTGGACCTGGAACCGGGCCACATCGGCTCCCTGAACAACGCGGCATGGCTCCTCGCCACCTCCACCAACGCCGCCCTGCGGAACGGCGCGGAGGCCGTGCGGTTCGCGCGGCGCGCCGTCGAGCAATCCGCGCAGCCCCACCCGGCGCTCCTGGCCACGCTCGCCGCGGCCCAGGCCGAGGCCGGGCAGTTTCCGGAGGCCGTCGCGACCACCGGGCGCGCCCTGGACCTGGCGCGGGAACGGGGCGACACCAACCTGGCGGCCCGCTGCCGGCTCCGCCTCGACGCCTACCGGAACGGCCGGCCCTGGAGGGAATGACGAAGCCTGCGCGCCGCGAGCCCTGCCATGACTGACCCGGAAACGAAACCGCCGAACAAGCTCGCCCGGCTCGGGTTGCCGCCCCTGCTGCTGGCTCTTGCCGTGGCCCTCGTGTATGGGCATACCGGGCGCAGCCCGTTCCTGCTGGACGACACGTTCAACATCGTCGAGAACCCCGCCATCCGACGGCTTTGGCCGCTGGCGGAGGCCCTCGATCCGCCGCCGGTGGACATGACATTCTACACGCGTCCGTTCATCAACCTGACCATGTGCGTGGACTATGCGCTCGGCGGGCTGAACCCCGAGACCTATCACCGGACCAATTTCCTGTTTCACTGGGCCGCGGCGCTGGCGCTGTTCGGGCTCGCCCGCCGCACCCTCCGGCGCACGGGCATGGAGGACGGCGCGGCCTGGACGGTGGGGTTGGCCGCCGCCCTGGTCTGGGCAGTCCACCCGCTCAACACCGCCGCGGTGAGTTACCTTTCCCAGCGCGGCGAACTGGGCGTGGGACTGTTCCTGTTTCTCATGCTGTACGGCCTGAACCGGGCCGCGGCGCCCGGCGCCGTCCTCGGCGGCGTCTTCTGGCTGGCGGCCGCCGTCTTTTCGTGCCTGCTCGGCATGGGCAGCAAGGAATCCATGGCCGCGGCCCCGCTGCTGGCGCTGGCCTACGACCGGATTTTCCTCTCCGCGACATGGAAGGAAGCGCTCCGCCGGCGCGGACCGTTCTACGTCGCGCTGGCGCTGACTTGGGCCTGGCCGCTCTCGCGCATCCTGACGTTTTCCCCGCATCTGCCGGAGGACGGCTTCGACCCGCTCCCCTTCCGGCATTATGCCCTGACGCAGGCCTGGGGCCTCTCGCGCATGCTTGGGCTGGCGATCTGGCCTCGGGGGCTGGTTTTCGAGTATGGCACCGGGCTGGTGAGCAGTCCGGCCGATGTCTGGCCGCAGCTGCTCTTCATGGCGACGGCGCTGGCGCTCTCCGCGTGGGCGGTCCTCCGCCGCCCCCGCGCCGGCTTCGCAGCGCTGCTGTTCCTCGCGGTCATGGCGCCGTCGTCCATCCTGCCGATCACCGGCCAGCCGGTCGCCGAGCACCGGCTGTACGCGGCGCTTGCGGCGCCCGCGGCCCTGGCCGCGTGGGGCCTGTGGCGGCTGTTGCGGGAACGGCCGTGGGCCTGGCGGGCGCTCGTCGCGGCCTGGATCGCGGCCCTGGGTCTCGCCAGCCGCCAGCGCAACGAGCTGTACAACGATCCGCTGCGGCTCTGGAGTGACACGCTCGCCAAGCGGCCCTCCAACGACCGGGCCTGGGGCGGGCTGGGCCAGGCGCTGGACGCGCGGGGGCGCCACGCGGAGGCCCTGCGCGCCTACGAACTGGCCCTGCGCCGGAAGGACAGCCGTATCACGCGCTCGAGCATGGGGACCACGCTGTACAACCTCGGCCGCTATCCGGAAGCCCTCCGGCAGTTCCAGGCCTCGTTACGCCTCCACGCCTCGGACGCCAAGGCCCTGCACTGGCTCGGCCTGACGCTGGCCGCGCTCAACCGGCATGAGGAGGCGATCGAAGCGCAGCGACGCGCCCTCTCGCTGCAGCCCGATTACGTCGCGGCCTGCTTCCAAGCGGCCCGCAGCCTCGTGGCGCTGCGCTATCTCGAAGAGGGCCTGGCCGCGTACCGCGAAGCCGCGCGCCTCCAGCCGACGGCGCTGGAAGCGCACAGCCGGATCGCGCTCACCCTCCTGGCCCTCGGCCGCGCCGACGAGGCCCGCGCGGCGCTGCTCGACGGCGCCCGGGCCAGCGGCGCGCCGGCCCGGGCGTATTTTGAGTTTTCGAACGCGCTGCTCGCGCAGGGCCATGCCGCCGAGGCGCTCGATATGGCGCGGCGCCACCTGGAACTGGAACCGGCGCATCCCGGCTCGCTCAACAACGCCGCCTGGATCCTGGCGACTTCCACGAACACGGCGCTGCTCGACGGCGACGAGGCCGTCCGGCTGGCGCAACGCGCGATGGCGCAGTCCGGGGCGACCGTCCCGGCGCTATGGGCCACGCTGGCGGCCGCGCAGGCCGAGGCCGGCCGGTTCGACGAGGCCGCCGCGTCCGGCGAGCGCGCCCTGGCGCTGGCCCGGGAGGCGAACGCGACGAATCTCCTCGCGAGCTATGCGCTCCGCCTCGAGGCGTACCGCGGCCGCCGGCCCTGGCGGGAAGGGGGCCACGACGATGCGGCGAAGTGAGGTCCCGCGATGAATCGCGCCGCCGCCCGATGGATGGAGGCCTTCCTTCTCGTGCTGGCCGTCGTTCTCGTTTACGGCAACACGCTGGACCATCCTTTTGTCCTGGACGACAACCACGCCATCGTGAACAACCCGGCCATCCGCCGGCTCCGGCCGCTGACCGCGGCCCTGAATCCGCCGCCCGCGGACGTCAGCTTCTGCTCGCGCCCCCTGATCAACCTGACCATGTGCGTGGATTACGCGCGCGGCAGGACGGCCCCGCGGCCCTATCGCCGCACCAACCTCCTGCTGCACGCGGCGGCCACGCTGGCGCTCTGGGGCCTGGCGCGGCGGACGCTTCGCGCATCGTCGGTCGACGAATCCGCGGCGCGGCTCGCGGGCCTGGGCATCGCGCTGCTCTGGGCCGTCCACCCGCTGAACACCGCCGCCGTGAATTACCTGACCCAGCGCGGCGAACTGGGAGTCGGCCTGTTCCTGTTCCTGACGCTGTACGGACTGAACCGCGCCGCGGCGCCCGGCGCGCGATCCCGGTCCTGGCTCGCGGCCTCCGTTTTGTTCTGCCTCCTCGGCATGGGCAGCAAGGAATGCATGGCGGCGGCGCCCGTCCTGGCGATGGCCTACGACCGCATTTACCTGTCGCCCTCGTGGCGGGAGGTGTTCCGCCGGCGCGGACCGTTCTACGTCGCGCTGGCGCTGACCTGGGCCTGGCCGCTCTGGCGCATCCTGTTCTATTCCCAGCACATCCCGAGCGGAGGCTATGACCTCGCCGAGCACTGGCATTACCTCCTGACCCAGGCGTGGGGCCTCGCGCGCATGGTGCGGCTCGCGGCCTGGCCCGCCCCCCTGGTCTTCTACTACGGCGAGCCGCTGGTGACATCCCTGGCCGACGTCTGGCCGCAGGCGCTTTTCGTGGCGGTCCTGCTCGGGCTCACGGCGTGGGCGCTGCTGCGCCGTCCGCGCCTCGGCTTCCCGGCGCTGTGCTTTTTCGCGATCCTCGCGCCCTCCTCCAGTTTCCTCCCGATCCCCGGCCAGCCGATCGCCGAGCACCGGCTCTATGCGCCGCTCGCCGCGCTCCTGGCGCTCGCCGTGCCGGGCCTGTGGTTCGCCGGAAGACGGGCTGGCGACCGGGGGGCGCGGATCGCGACGGCGCTCGCGCTCGCCTGGGCCGTCGCCCTGGGGTGGGCGGCCCACCGGCGCAACGCCCAGTACCGGGACCTCCTGGTCCTCTGGCAGGACACCGTCGCCAAGCGTCCCGACAGCGACGTCTCCTGGGCCACGCTGGCCAGCGTCCTGAACGACCGGAACCGCCACGAAGAGGCCGCGCGGGCCTTTGAGCAGGCGCTCCGCTGCGAGGAGAACAACTACATCGTGCACGCCAACCTGGGCGTCACCCTGTACACGCTCGGCCGATACGAGGACGCGCTTCATCACCTCGAGGAGTCCCTGCGGCTCCATCCGTCGGGCGCCGAAGGCCACCACTGGAGGGGCCTGGCCCTCTCGGCGCTCGGGCAGCGCGAGGAGGCCCTCGCCGCGCAGCAGCGGGCCCTGGTTCTGAAGCCGGATTACCTCCCCGCCCGCTTTCACCTGGCGAATGAACTGGCGGGGCTCGGGCGCTCCGCGGAAGCGGCGGACGAGTTCCGGCGGGTGATCCGGCAGAAGCCGACCGCCCTCGAAGGATACGGCCGGCTCGCCGCGCTGCTCCTGGACCTGGGCCGCGTGGACGAAGCGCACGCCCTGCTGGCGGAAGGCGCGCGGGCATCCGGCGCGCCGGCGCGGGCCTATTTCGAGTTTTCCAGCGCGCTCCTGGCCGGGGGCCACGAGGCCGAAGGCCTCGACATGGCGCGGCGGCACCTGGCGCTGGAGCCCGATCATCCCGGCAGCCTGAACAACGCGGCCTGGATCCTGGCCACTTCCACCAACGCGGCGCGGCGCGACGGCGCGGAAGCGGTCCGCCTCGCGCGGCGCGCGGCGGAGCAATTCCCGGAGCCGGACGCCGCTTTGTGGAGCACGCTCGCGGCCGCCCAGGCCGAGGCCGGGCAGTTTCCAGAGGCCGTCGTTTCCGCCGGGCGCGCCCTCGAAGGGGCGCTGAAGCAGAACGACACCAACCTCGCCGCGCGCTGCCGCGCCCGCCTGGAAACGTACGCCCGGCGCCAGCCCTGGCGGGAGTAAACGGCGGCGTTCTTTTCCTTTCCCAACGCCGGCCAAAGCGGCTAACGTTTCATCATGGATATGGACAACCCATCGACGCCCCCGGCCCCCTTCCCGTGGCCCCGCCTGGCGACGGCGCTGGCGCTGGGCGTGTTGGCGCTCGTCGTGTTTCTCCCCGCCGCCGGCTTCGATTTTCTTAACCTGGACGACCTGAACTACGTCGCCGACAACGAGCACGTCAACACGGGGCTCTCCTGGGCCAACGTGAAGTGGGCTTTCTCCTCGGCGCACGAGAACTGGTGGCTGCCGCTCCTGTGGCTGTCGTACATGGCGGACAGCGAACTGTTCGGCCCGGGCCCCTTCGGTTATCACCTCGTCAACGTCCTGCTGCATGCCCTCAACACCGCCCTGCTTTTCTGGGCGCTCTGGCGGATGACCGGCTCGGCGGCCCGCAGCGCCTTCGTGGCGGCGCTGTTCGCCGTGCACCCGCAGCGGGTCGAGGCCGTCGCGTGGATCACGTCGCGCAAGGACGTGTTGAGCGGGCTGTTCTACCTGCTCTCGCTGCTGGCCTACCTGCGGTGCGTGGAGCGGCCGACCCTGGCCCGCCGGCTGCTGCTGCCGGTCCTGATGCTGCTGGGCCTGATGTCGAAGGCCATCCTGATCACGCTGCCGCCCGTGCTGCTGCTGCTCGACTACTGGCCGCTGAAGCGCGCGGGCGATCCGCTGGACCGGCGCGAGTGGAAGAAGTGGGGCGCCTTGTTCATGGAGAAGCTGCCGCTGGTCATGCTGGCCCTGGTCTTCGTGGTCGTCAACCTGCACACGCACACGACCGGCCGCGGCCTGCTGCTGCCGTTTCCGCTTTCCATCCGCCTGGGCCTGATGCCGCCGAACTACTGGGCGTTCCTGGGCAAGCTGTTCTGGCCCGCGCGGCTGGCCATCGTGTATCCGGAAGCAGACCTCGTGAACGGGGGCGTCACCGCGGCCGCGCTCGCCGGACTCGCGGCGGCGACGGGCCTGGTCTTACGCCTTCGCCGGCGTCAGCCATGGCTGCTCGTGGGCTGGTCCTGGTTCCTGGTCGCGCTGCTGCCCGTCATCCGCGGCCTGCGGATGGGCATCGCGGGAATGGCGGACCGGTTCACCTACATCCCCGGGATCGGCCTGTTCATCCTGCTCGCGTGGGGCGTATCGGAGGCCCTGCCGCCGGCCGTCGGGAAGAAGGCGCTGCTCGGCGGGCTGGCCGCCGCGGCCGTCGCCGCCTGCCTCGTCGCTACGAGGCAGTATCTTTCCTGTTGGAAGGATTCGGAGACCCTGTTCCCGCGCTCCATCGCCGTGACGAAAGACAACTACGTCCTCTGGCTGAACCTCGCCGGCGCCCACCAGCGGAAGGGGCGCCTCGACGAGGAAATCGAATGCCTGCGGAAGGGACTGGACGCGAATCCGCTCTGCGCCACGCTGCATGTCCTGCTGGGCCAGGCGTACGACCGGAAGGGGCGACCGGCGGCGGCCCTGGCGGAATTCGAACAGGCCGCGCGACTCGCGCTGCCGTTCGAAGCTCACAACCACGCGGTCGTTGGAGAACGCTTCGCGCGGGCGGGCCGGTACGAGGAAGCGATCCGGCACCTCGACGTATCGCTCCAGGCGGACCCCGCGTCCATCGACACACGGAGAAACCTGGGGCTGGCGCACCTGTTCGCGGGACACCCGCAGGAGGCGTTGTCCTGTTTCCAGGAGGTCATCCGGCGCGCGCCGCAAGACGACCGCGCCTACTTCTTGATGGGCAAGATTCTCCTTTCGCTCCAGCGCGGCGAGGAAGCGATCCGGGCCCTGCGCGCCGCCGCCGAGCGGGCGCCCGACAAGGTCGAAACCCGGAGCCTGCTCGCGGTCGCGCTCGGCCGCGCCGGGCGGATGAAGGAAGCGACCGCGCTGCTGCGCGCCGCGCTCTCGACGCGGCCGAACTCGCCCGAACTGCTCAACAACCTGGCCTGGCTGCTAGCGGCCCGGCCCGGCCGCGCTGGCCACGACCCGAAAGCCGCGCTGGCGTATGCCCTGCGCGCGGCCGAAATCACCGGTCGGAGGAACCCGGACATCCTCGACACGCTGGCCCTGGCCCAGGCCGCGGACGGCCAGTATGACGCAGCCGTGGAAACCCTCCAGGAAGCGGAGCGGAAAGCCGAGGCTGAAGGCATCAAGGATTTTCCCGGACGAATCGCTTTACGGATCGAGGCCTATCGCGCTGGTCGGCCATGGCAGGAGGAACCGTGAGCCTGATCCGTCCGCGTAATATTCTCTATGAAAACAAGTTGCTTCCATTCCGCAGGATCGGCACAGGGCCGCGTATTAGGCTATATATTTATTGACAATTAATTAAGTGTGTCTACTTAAAATTAGCTTGCGCTCCCCTACCGGGTAAGATATGAGATACGCAAGAGTTTGGAAAAGCGTTTGGTCTGTACTCAACACAGGAGGAAAGACAAGAGGGTGTGCCGAAGTCGGTAATGTGAGTGGAGGCAAACAGAAAACAGAAGAAAAGGAAAACGAATGAAGAAACTATTAATCGCATTGATGGTGCTGGGAATGGCGGCGGTGTCGCAGGCTGATGTCATCGCCAACTACACGTTCGCGGGCAGCGCGGCGACGAGCTCGGATACGTCGGCCCTCTCGACGGCGGGATCGTTCTCGATCTCGGCCGGCACGTGGACGTACGCGACGTCCTCCTCTTCCTCGTGGGCCGGCCAGGGCGGCGAGATCCCGGTGGCGGATCGCGCCACGTGGGGCACGGCGGCGACATCGTTCGAGACCCAGACCACGTACTGGTACTTCACGGTCGCCGTGGACGCGAACTACCAGCTGAGCATCACGGGGCTGGACTTCCTCGGTCAGCGCACCGTCGCCGGCCCGGCCTCGTTCGGCTGGGACGTCAACGGCACGCTGCAGGAATCCTGGACACCGGGCGTGACGACGGTCAACAGCTACAGCAGCGCGCAAACGGAAGGCCCGCTCACGGGCACCGTGACGATCGGCATCCGCGGCTGGAGCGCGACCTCGACGGGTAACTTCCGCGTGGACAACGTCGTGCTGAACGGCACGATCACCGCGATCCCGGAGCCGGGCGTGCTGGCGCTGCTGGGCCTCGGCCTGGGCGCGCTGTTCTACGTCCGCCGCAATCGCAAATAAGTACACTGCGATATAAGCAGAAGAACCGCCCCGATTCGTCGGGGCGGTTCTTTTTTTTACGCCGACGGCGGACCGCATGGGCACACCGCCCGGACAGCCTCGCCTTCGCGTCCCCGCCCTCAACCTCGCTCACCGGGCGCGATAGAATCCCGATGACTCGGTCATCTCTTCCTGGATCGTCACCGCGGGTTGCCAGGTGTCCACCACCTGGCGATTGGACCACGAGGCGGTTTCCAGCGTCACCGTGTGCTGCACATCGTAGGCTTTTCCCGGGCTGATGTCCTGCAGCATAAAGATAAAGAAAGTCCCTTCCGTGCGCGTGTCCGCCAGGCGCGACGCCGCCTTGGGGCCTTCCTCCTCCAGCGAGTAAAAACTGCGGACGTCCACCCCATGCCCTGGAAAGGCCGCCTCCACCTGCTCGACCATCCCGATAAAGGCCTCGAAGTCCGGCCAGGTCGCGCCGATGTCCGCATCGAGGGCGATCCGGGTCCCGCCGCCGAAATGCGCGACCTCCCAGGCGACGCCGTTGCTGATGCTGCCGCCGAGGTTGTCGAACCAGACCGCAGGTCCGCGTACACGGGGATATCCGCCGCGCCGTGGGCGTCGAGGTAGCCCCGGACGTCCGCGAAAGTGTCGCGGAGCCCCATCAGCATTTCCTTTTTCTGGGCGGCGGTGTTGGCCATGGGGAGAGGCCTCCTACCCGCCGCCGGGCCCTGCCGCCCGGATGCGCCGGAGCGTCTCCCGGCCGTTCGGCAGCGACGGATCGAGCTCGAGGGCCCGGCGCACGCACCGTTCCGCGTCGGGCCACTGTTCCAACTGGGCATGCGCGACGCCGAGGTTGAACCAGTTCAAGGCCACGTCGGGCCGGCCCCGGGCGGCCTGCCGGTAATGCTCCAGCGCGGCGTCATACTGCTTCCGCTGGAATAGAATGTTGCCGAGGTTGTAGTGGGGCTCCGTGTACGTCGGGCTCCAGCGGAGGGCCTCCTCGAAGGCCGCCACGGCCTCGTCCGGGCGGTCCAGCCGGACCAGGGTCGTCCCGAGCGAGTTCCACACCAGCACCAGGTCGGGATTCGAATTCAATACGAGCCGGAAACAGCGCGTCGCCTCGTCCAGCTTCCCGAAGGACACCAGGGCATTGCCCAGGTGGATGAGATCGCCGGGCTCCGTCGGCGGGTTGGCGAAGACGCGCTCCAGGTGGGCCCGGCCCTCTTCGGGGCGGCCGAGCAGCCGGAGCACGCGCGCGTATTCCGTGTGCGCGCGCCCGTTCTGCGGCCGCTTGTCGATCGTGTCGCGCCAGAGGCACAGCAGGTCGCGGTAGTCCTCGTTGCGTTCGCGCGCCGCCGTCCCCAGCGTGGCCGCCCAGGCCAGCAGCACGGCGATGAACCCGCCCCGCGCATACCGGGCCGGGAGGAGGCGCAGGGCGCGATCCAGGACCACGACGGAGAGGACGGCCAGCACGGCCAGCGGGGCGTACAGCCGGTGCTCGGCGATCGGCTGCCCGGCAACCGGGATGAAGCTGGACGAAGGCGCCAGCACCGCGAAGAAGAAGAGGCCGAGGTAACCGATGCGCGGATGACGAGCCAGGGCCCACGCCGTGGCCAGCCCCAGGCCCGCCATCAGGCAGAGCTGCGGCCAGACGTCCGACGCGCGCTCCACCATCTGCGTGCCGTAGTAGAAGATGAGGGGCGCCGGCCAGAGGAACAGGCGCAGCATGCGGGTGAGGCCCCAGGCCTGGGTCAGCAGGTAATGCCAGTAGTCCCCGACGGGCACGGAGAGGTCCGGCGCGTACTGCGAGTAGGCCAGGTGCCGTCCCAGCGGCCACAACCAGGTGAGGGCCAGCGCCAGGTAGTACAGCCCCCGCTGCCGGTGGAGGTCTCTCCACGACGCGCACAGGAAAATGCGGTCATACGCCAAGGCCAGCAGCGGCGCGGCGGCCATGGATTCCTTGCTGCCCATGCCCAGGAGGCAGGCCAGCGCGGAGACCGCGAACCAGAAGCGGGCGCGCGAAGTCGCGGGCCCGCCGGCGGCCTCCCGGACGGCCCGGTTCAGGCCGTAGAGCATGAGGAAAAGGAACAGCCCCATCGCCACCTCGCTGCGCTGCGAGAGGTAATTGACGGCGGAGGTCAGGAGCGGATGCACGCTCCAGAGCAGCGCCGACGCGAAACCCAGCCGCCGCGCCTCCGCCTCCGTGCGCCCGGCGGCCTCGAAGGTCCGCCGCGCCAGTCCGAACAGCGCGAGGGTGGCGCCCAGGTGCAGCAGCAGGCTGGTCCGATGAAAGCCGCGCGGATCCAGGCCGCCGAGGGCGTAGTCCACGCACATGGTCAGGTTGACGAACGGGCGGGTGAAGAACGTGACGTTCGCGGGCGGCGGGTTCAGGGCGGCGGCCAGGGGCCACCACTGGCGGATGGCCGTGTTCTCGACGATGCTCAACTGGTCATCCATGAGGAAGGGCCCGTCGAGCGCGTTGCTGTACGCGAGCCCCGTCGCCAGGAGCAGGCCCAGCGCGCCCAGCCGCCTTGGAAGGGTGATCCTCACGGCCCGCCCGCCGGACCCGCGCCGCGCTGGAGCTCCGCCCGGATTCGCTGCAGGGTCGGCCAGGCCCCGGGCAGCATGGGATCCAGGGCCCACGCCCGATTCACGCACCGTTCGGCCTCGCCGAAATTGCCGAGCGCGGCCCACGTGACGCCGAGGTTGAACCAGTTCAGGGCCACCCCCGGCCTGTACTCGGCCGCCTTCTGGTAGTGCGCGAGGGCGTCACGGGGGCGGCCGTCCTTGAACAGGAGATTCGCCAGGTTGTAATGCGCCTCGGCATAATCGGGTCGAAGCTCCAGGGCCTTCTCAAAAGCCGCGACGGCCTCGTCCGTCCGGGCCATGTCCACGAGCGTCCTCCCCATGTTGCCGTAGCTCACCGCCGACTCGGGGCTGAGCCGGATGGCGTTCCGGTAGCAGGCCATGGCCTCGTCGAACCGCTTGAAGTGGGCGAGCGCCAGCCCGAGGTTGGCCAGGTCGCCCGCCTTGGCGAAGGGATCCTGCTTGATCAATTCGAGATGGGCCAGGCCGTTCTCAAACTGCCCCGCCTCGCAGAGAGAGCGGCCGTATTCGGCGTGGGCGCGGAGGTTGCGGGGGCGTTTCTGAACCGTGTCGCCCCACAGGACCGGTTCAGACGCGTAGACCTTGTTGCGCTCGCGGCTGGCGATTCCGAGCGAGACGACCCAGGCGCCCAGCAGGGCCGCCCGCAGCGCGCGGGGCTTCAGGTTCACCCGGGCGGCCAGGAGCGCCGCCAGCGGGGCGTACATCCGGTGCTCGGCCACCGGTTGGCCGGTGATGGGCATGAGGCTCGACGACGGCGCCAGCACACCGAGGAAGAACAGGCCCAGGAACCCGAGGCGGGGATGTCGCCAGAGCGCCCAACCCGTGACCGCCAGCAGGCCGATGCACAGCACGACGTGCGGCCAGACGTACACGATCCGATCGAAGAGGCCGACCCCGTAGTCGAAGATCAGGGGCGACGGCCAGGCCGCGAGCCGAACCATCCGCACCAGGCCCCACGCTTGCGTCAGCAGGTATCGCCAATAGACAAACAGCGGGAAGCCTCCCTCCGGCATATGGGGCGAGTAGTGCGCGATGCGCCACACCGGCCAGATCCAGGTCAGCGCAAGGGCCAGGTAGTATCCCCAGCGCCGGCGCACAACCTCCTTCCAGGATGGGCTCAAGAAGATGCGGTCATACGCCAGGGCCAGGAAAGGCGCGGCGGCCATGTTCTCCTTGCTGCCCATGCCGAGCAGGCAGGCGAAGACCGACGCCGCCAGCCAGCCCGCGGCCCGCGCGGTCCCGCCCGGGCCGGACGCCCGCTGTTCCGCCGCCCGGTTCAGGGCGTACAACATGACGAACAGGAACAGCCCGACCAGCAGTTCTCCGCGCTGGGAGAGATACTTCACGGCGGTTGTCAGCAGCGGATGGACCGTCCAGAGCAGGGCCGCGGCGGCGCCCCAGCCCAGCGAATCGCCCCGCCCCATTTTTTCCGCCGTCCGGCGGACCAGCCCGAAGAGCGCGAGCGTGGCGGCGATATGCAGGAGCACGTTCGTTGCCCGGTACCCGGACGGCTTGAAGCCCCATATCGCATGATCGACGCAGTAGGAAAGGTTCAGCACCGGCCTCGTGGCCAGGTTGATCCCGCCCCCTGGCGCCGGATTGAGCGCCGCGCTCAAGGGCCATGGCCGCCAGGCGGAAGGATTCTCGACGAAGTTGGTCGTGTCATCGAGGACGAACGGGCCGTGCAGGCCGTTGCCCTGGGCAAGGACGGCCGCCACGGCCAGCCCCAGGCCGATCCACCAGGACCGCGCCGATGCGCGGGAACTGCCTTTGGCTTCCGTTTCACCCATGCTGCGCCCGCCATGCTCTCCTGCCATCTATGACAGACGAGACGCGACCGATCAAGGTTGCAGGAGCGGCGGCCAGCCCTCTACGCGCGCGCCAGCCCGGTGTACGATGCCCTTCAGCAGAGGGCGCATGCCATGATCGAGTCCATCGCGGGGCGCGAACGGCGGCGGCATCGGCGGCTGGCCTGCGAGCGGCCGGCCTCCATCCACGTGGTCCACTGCCCGGACGATCCCCGGCTCGAGAGGCGCAGCCTGTACGGCATGGTGCGGAACATATCGGCGGGCGGCCTGAAGTTCACCTGCCCGCAATCCCTTCCGCCCGGCACGCTGGTGCACTTGGATGTCGCCATGCCGGAACGCGGCTGTCTCTTCAAGCTGGCCGCGAGGACCGTGCGCAGCACGCCCCGCACGGACCGGTTCGAGGTGGGCGCCGCACTCGAGGATTCGTTCTTCCGGCGGCGGGATCCCTGGGCGCGCATGGTCTTCGATGCGCTCCGGGAACTCAACGACCCGGTGTAGGACAAGCGGCGGAGGTCAGGGAAGGGATTCGGATTCGTCGGCGGGCGCCGCTTCCTTTTCCACGCGTTTGAAGGAGACGCCCTCCACGCCGACGCCCGCGACCGTCCATCGGTATTCGCGCCCGCCGAAGCGGACCGATACGGTGTCGCCCACGCCGACCACCTGACCGTTGACCATGGCCACGTGGGTCTCGGGCCCCGTCTTCATAATCCCCTGCACCTGCACGGTCTTGAGGGCCTCGTCCCACTGCAGCACGGCGGAGACCGTTTCCGCTCCGGCCGTCGACGCGGCGGCTTCGGACGGGCGAGCGGGCGGCGGGGGGGCGTAGCCGACGGGCCAGAACGGATCCCTCCGCGCGGGCGCCGGTTCCGGTTCCGCGGCTTCCGTCTCGCCGGCCGGCGGCGCCATCGGCTCCGCCGCGGCGGGCTCCGACCAAGGGGAGGAAGCGGCCGCCGGGGCCTGCCCGGTCTCGACCATCATGGGGATGATCTCCGATTCCACGAACTCGACAAAGCCGGGTTCCGGGGGCGTTGCCTGTGCGGGCTCCGCGGCACGGCACACCCCGACGGCCAGGACGAGGACCCACGCGATTCTTCCGCCCGCCTTCATCATGGACAGCTTGCCTCTTTGGCCTCTCGAATCACAGTTCAATTTCACGCAGCAAGATACATGCCTTTGGCGCCGGGTTTCAAGGCGAGCGGCCGCGGGACCGGAGCCGCGCATCCCGATGGCCGGCCGCACCGGGAAGGACAGGCCGGCCACGGCCGATCCGTTTCGGAAAAAGTTCAGCACAAATGCCGCGCTTTCAGGCCCATCAAGGCGCTGTCATTTTTGAGAAAAGAACAAAAAAACATGTTGTTTTTAGGCGTTTTTTAATGCGTGTAAGTCAACAAATAAAAAGAGGCCTCGATTTAACGGCAAATAGCCCTGCCCCGGACCGGAAGGTATGAATTCTGCTGTTAAGAGGTAGGCGGAGTGCGCGTCATGCGAAAGACAGAGACACAGCGACGGGGGCGGAGCGGCTTCACGCTGGTCGAGGTGATGATCGCGGTCGTGCTGGTGCTGCTGGCCCTGGGCGGGGCGTATACGCTGATCGTGCACTCGGCGCGGGTCAGCCGGGCGGCCCGGGATCATTACGTGGCGGTGAACCTCGCGAAGAACCACCTCGAGCGCGCGCGCAACTTCCGCTACGCGGACCTGTACCTGCTGGCGGAAGACAACCTGGTGATGAACGAGAACGGCGGCCCGGACAACCGGGGGCGGTTCCGGCGGACGACGGTGGTGGACGACGACTACGCCACGGGCGTGACGGAAATCACGGTAACAGTGCAGGTCCGGAACCGCCGGACAGGCGAGTTCGGCGAAGAGAAGGAGCAGATCTCCTCCCTGTTCACGGAGTACCTGACGCCGGAGATCGAATGAGCACCCGGGAATCCAGAGGCGGTTTTTCGCTGACGGAACTGCTGGTGGCCGTCCTGATCCTCGTGATCACGATGGCGGGGGCCATCGCGGGCTGGCTGTTCGTCGTGCGCGGGGAGCGGATGAACTCGATCCAGCAGAAGCTGGACATGGACGTGCGAAAGTCCCTGGAGCGACTGAAGGCGGAGATGCGCCTCTCGACCATGGACGAGGTGTATTTCTACCCGGCGGGCGCGGGGCCTTACACGGCCATCAGCTTCCCGATGGCGCGGGACGACGACGCGGACGGCCTGGTGGAGCTGGACGAGGACGACCACATCATCTGGGATCAGACGGTCGTGTACCACATCTGGCAGAGCACCCCGCACCAGTTGCGGCGGACGGTATTCGATCCCCGCAACAACAGCCTGACCCCCGGGCAGCGGCAGGAGCAGCTGAACGCGGTGGTCACAGCGGGCAGCGGCGCGGGGACGCACAACGGGGCGAACGCCTCGACGACCGTCCTGTTCGAGAACCTGTTCACGTGGACCATCCTCGGCAAGGGGGCGGTGTTCGACGCGTACCATCCGACCCTGGCGCGGATGGTCGGCGTGAACCTCGGGTCCTTCCTCCTCTCCCCGGGCGCGCATGCGTACAAGTTCTCGGTCATCGACAAGAACCCGTCGAGCACGGGATACAAGATCGGGTTGGACTCGCTGATCGTTTCGCCCAGCGGGCTGGAGCGGGAGGGCGAGGTCCAGACGGTGTCGGCGCAGTCGGGCGCGACGGCCTCGGCGGACTACCGTTCGGCCGGCGGCTGGAGCGGGAACTATCACCTGCTGTTCCCGGCGACGGCCGTGGGCAACTCCATGACGCTCTCGATGGAGAACGACCGGTGGGAGGAGACGAACTTCCGGGGCACGGGCTCGCTCTGCGACAACACGATCGTCGTGTTCGACGACACGCTGACGCCGAAGGATTTCGTGGCGCGGCTGCAGCCGCCGAACACCACCTGGCTGGCCCAGGACCAGACGCTGGACCTGAACAGCGGGTCGACGACGAACGGCTTCCTGCAGGGGTGCGCCGTGCGGGTGCTGGTGCGCGGCGGCAGCCAGCCGGACGGCGGGGCGATCCTGAACAGCGGCCCCTTCAACTTCGCGCTGTTCTACGCCGCCGCCGAGGACCCGCTGCAGATCACCAAGGCCTATATCGCGGAGGCCGCCAGCTCCTTTGGCTACTCGCCCGACATCCTGCCGGAAACCAGCCGCCAGCTGTATTTCGGCGGCAGCGAGCAGGTCAACATCTCCGAAGGCTCGTACGCCCTGGGGTTCCTGGGCTCGGGCCAGTCGCTCGATATCCAGAACGACCGGAGTTACATCGTCAGCTTCCTGGTGACCGCTGCGGAGTCCGAGCGCGCCGACGCGCGAACGTGGACGGAACTGCACCCGGCCACCGCGACCAACCCGGCGCCGCCGGGCTGCTACGTCCTGCGGGGCGGCACCAACCTTCCGGATGACGTGCTCACCCAGGCCACGTGGGCCGGCTATCCCGACTTCGAGACGCACGAGAAGCTCTACGCCGTGGAGCGCGTGTACGTCCTCGCCCCCAGCAACGGCACGTTCACCTCGCAGATCGTGGACACCCAGTTGAGCGCGCCGGCCTACCAGACGATGACCTGGAATTCGGTCAAGCCGTCCGGCACGTCGCTGGGCCTGAAGATCCGCGCGGGGAACCAGCCGGACCTCTCGGACGCGGAGTCGTTCAGCAACCTGACGGCGATGACCTCCGGCGGCGCGATCAACCCGGGCAACAAGCGCTACGTTCAGTTCCAGGCCGTGATGACGCCCGGCTACGGCGGCTGGTACGTGCCCAGCCTGAAGGATGTCACCGTCAAGTGGACCGGCGAGAACCGGCTTGCGGACATCGGCGGCACGATGACCGTCGGGCCCGACTACGGGATTTACGAACTGAAGATCGACGACCAGGTGCTGACCAAGGGCGTCACGGTCAGCCTGACCATTTTCCAGGACCTGATGTCGGCCGGCGGCGGCGGGAGCAACCGGCTGACTTCGGCGTCCGTGATCGAAGTGGAACCAAGAAACACAGGAAAGTAGGAGGTGTACGATGAAGACCATGCATGAGTCGGACAGTAACCGGCGGCAGGGGGCGGCCCTGGTGACGATGATGATCATCCTTCTGCTGGTGTGCCTGGCCAGCGCGGCGCTGGTCGCGTTCGCCACGCAGCAGAGCCACGCGACGGAGCGGATCCGGGACTACATGAAGGCCCAGGCCTACGCGGAGGCGGGCATCAACGATGCCTACAATGCCATCAAGACCAACTTCTCCGCCGCCGGCAACGCGGCGTTGTACCCGTCAAAGGAGTTCGAGGACGGGAGCTACGACGTCACGGTGACGGTGGTGGGAGACGACCAGGCCAGCCTGGTGTCGGTGGGCGAGTGCGGCGACGCCACGATCACGGTCAAGGCGGACGTGAAGAACTTCGGCCAGGGCGCGGCAGGAAGCGAGGCGCAGCCCCTCGACCCCTACGCCTACACGTGGCTGGTCAACGGCGAAATGCGCATGAACGGGTCGAGCGAGTTCGTCGGCTACCTGCACGCGAACAACAACATCGACGTCAACGGCAGCAGCAGCTGGGGCGACCCGACGAACGAGGTGCACGCCTCGGCCACCGTCAACGCCGTTTACAGCGGCCCCTGCGCGCTGTACGGCGACATCCGTTCCCCATCGATCAGCGGGAGCTTCTCGCCGGGCTCGGCCATCGAGACCGCCTCGCCGCTGGTGCCGATCCCGACGCTGGACCTGACCGCGCTGTACAACATCGCCGTGGCCAACGGCCAGGTCGTGAGCTCACAGACCATCAGCTCCGACACGATCTGGACCATCCCGGGCGGCGTGAAGTGGGTGAACGGAAGCCTGACGGTCAAGAGCAACCGGAAGCTGACATGGACGGGCTGCATCATCGCGACCGGGTCGATCGACTTCAAGGGCCAGTTGCACGCGACGCGCTACCTGGACTATCCGACCATCGTCAGCCGCGACAGCAGCATCACCGTCAGCGGCACGCACACGTTCAACGGCCTGATGTATTCCGGCGGCGACATCACGTTCAACGGGTCCGGCACGTGCCGTGGCACGATCATCTGCGGCGGGAACCTCCGGTTCAACGGCTCCGGCGCCCGGTTCTCCTACGATTACTGCGGGCCCAGCGCCGGCGGCGGAGAAACGGGCGAGGAAGCCGACCGCGTCGTGATCACGGCCTGGCAGAAATAGGCCCGGCCCGGCCCGGCCGGAACAGCGCGCCGCTTGTCCACGGCGGCGGAGCGGTGTAAACTCTGGACGGATATCCCCCGGTTGGGGGAAACGGGATTTTCATGTTTTCGTTCAAACGAGCGGATGCCGACCGGCCGCGCAGGAGCCCGTCCGAGCTCGTTGGCCTTGACCTGGGCGCCTCCGGGGTCAAGGCCGTGCGGATGCGGCGGAACAAGGACGGCGTGACGGTCCTGAAGGCGGACATCCTGCCGCCGCTCGCGCCCGAGGAGGTGGATCCCAAGGCCGCGCGCCCTCCCCTGCCCCGCGGCCTGCTGACGAACTACGCGGCCCTGGCCGTGTCGGGTGCCCGCGCCTCGGTGCGCATCCTCGGCATCCCCGGCCGGTTCGAGACCGGCCCGGCCCGGGACCTGCAGGTGCAGGAGCACGCCGGCGCCGGCGAGGGCCAGCGGCTCGGTTACGCGGTCATCACCCCCCCGAAGCTGCGCAACGAGACCCGCCTGCTGGTGGTGACCCTGCCGGAGGCGGAAGCCGAGGCCTTGCTCAACCTCTTTTCCGTCGGGGCGCCCGCCCCTTTTTCGCTGGAGGTGTCCGGCCTCGCGGCGATCACCGCCTTCCTGCGGGGGCCCGGCCGCGCCCACGAGCAGGGCACCGTCGGCGTCGTCGAGTCGGGCGAGCGGCAGACCACCATGGCCGTGCTGCACAAGAACCTGCCCGTGCTCGTGCGGAAGTTCGACCTGGGCATGCATACCGTCCGGGAGCGCGTCCAGCAGCGGCTCGGCGTCGATCCCGAAACCGCGAAGGGCATTCTCGCCGACGGCTCGTTCGACATCTCCCAGACGCTGCACGAGGTCGTCGACCCCTTCCTGCGCCAGCTGTCCCTCTCCAAGGAATTCATCGAGCGGCGCGAGGAATGCCAGGTGGAGAAGCTGTACGTCTCCGGCGGCATGAGCCTGTCCCGGTTCTGGATCAGCGACATGAAGCAGGCCTCCGGCCTGGACGTCGAGCGCTGGAACCCGTTCGACGGGCTCCACGCGTCGCCGGACGCGCTGCCCGCCGCGCTGGCGGGGCAGGAGACCCGTTTCACGGCGGCGATCGGGGCCTGCGTGGGGGCGTGGGAGTGACCATGACGGCGCGCATCAACCTGCTGAAGACAACGGAGTACCGGCGGCAGGGGCTGGTGAGCACAGCCTTCATCATCCGCGTGTCCATCATGACGGTGGTCCTGCTGGCGCTGGTGTTCGGCGCGCTGGCCTTCCTCCAGCGCCGCAACGCCCGGCAGACGCTGGACTCGGCCCGGGAGCTGTGGCGCGTGCGGGAGCCGCTGTACCGCAAGACGCTGGCGATGAAGCAGGACTTGGCCACCAAGCGGAAGCTGGACCAGGAACTGCGCGGCTGGTCGGCCTCGCGCATCGCCTGGAACGAGCCGCTGGCCGAGTTCCAGGAGATCACGCTGCCCACCCTCCAGTTCCGCCGGCTCAACGTCCGGGGCGAGATGGACGTCCGCGTCCCCAAGGTCAAAACCCCGAAGGCGGGCTCGGCGGAGGCCAAGCCCGCGGAGGCCGCCGCCCCGGCGCTGGCGGCGGGGACGCCCGCCCGACGGTTCTTCCTGCTGATCGAGGGCCGCGCGGAGGGGGACCAGGCCGAGGACGCCGTGCTGCAGTTCGACGCGGCGCTCCGGCGGGCGCCCGGCCTGCGCGCCCTGATGGAATCCGTGCGCCTCCAAAGGCTGGAGAGCGAGGAGAGCCGCGCCGGGGGGGCGGCGGGCCAGGTATTCGCGATCGAGGCCGCGACCGCGCGGCGGGAGATGCCCTGACCATGGCCACCCTTAAAAAGGAGCAGATGCAACTGATCTTCCTGGCCGGGATCTGGATCGTGGGCGGCCTCATCGCGCTGTACGTCTGGGTGGTCGGCCCGGCCCTGCGGAACCGGAGCCGGAGCACAGGCGAACTGGATACGCTCAACGAGAACATCCAGAAAGCGAAGCTGGCCGTGCAGGGCGAGTCCAAGCTGCGGAAGGAATACGACCAGGCCATCGCGGAGATCCGGCAGGCCATGGAGCAGTACATCGTTCCGCCGGAGAGCGCCCTCTCCTGGGTGACGGAGAAGGTGTACGCGACCGCGCGCACGGTGGGCGTGGAAGTGCGGAGCGTGACGCCGGTCCGGATGCCCGACACCGCGTGGGACGGCCTGGTCAAGTCGGGCCGCTTCGTGCGCCCCTACGCCGTTCAGCTCACGCTGGAGTGCGGCTACGAGAAGCTGCGGGCCCTGGTTCGCGCCTTTGAAACGGGAAATCCCTACCTGTGCGTCACCGGCCTCAACGTCCTGGGCCAGCCGGATCAGAGCCCGGCCCGGCACCAGGTCATGTTGCAGATCGAATGGCCCATGTGGGGCCGGCCGCTCGGGATCGAACTGCCGGGGGAGGAAGAGGAACCGCCGGCGAAGTTGGAGGCGGAGAATCGCGGATGACGCGGGTTCGCGCGAATTTTTAAAACGACAGCAGATGGCGCGGGGATACAACCGAGGTGAGCCCATGAGGACGAAGCATGCAGCGTGGCGACGGAACTTTCTTTTCGCAATGGCGGTCCTGGCCGGGCCGGGCTGCGAAACCGACGACAACGTGGACAGCGGCGGGATCGCCGGCTACTTCGAAAACAATCCCTACACGTCGCTCGAGCGGCTCGAGGGGTACGAGTACTTGAGGATCACGCCGGCGTCGGCCGAGGTGACCTTCGTGGGCCAGACCGTCCTCTTCCAGGTGGACGGCGGGACGCCGCCGTACGAGTGGAGCGTCGGGCTGCCGGGCGTGGGGTCCGTCGGCTCGGTCCGGGAGAACGAGGCGGTCTACACGGCGGGGGCGATCGCGGCCAACAACGTGCTGGTCTTCGACGTCGCGGGCCGGTCCGGCGTGGCGGCGATCAACGGCGGGATCGAGACGGAGACGCTGGCGGTGAACGCCGATCCCGACACGCTGGCCGTGGACGGCGATCGCACCGCGGTGAACGTCAGCGGCGGCGTGCCGCCCTACCGCTGGACCGTCCTCGACGGCGACCTGGGCTCCATCGACCGCAGCAGCGGGGAGAGCGTGGTCTACACCCGGCTCCGGTCCGGCGACAACTCCGTGCGCGTGACGGACAGCGAGGGCAGCACCGGCGCGGTCGTGATCCAGCAGCCCGCCTCCGGGGGCGCGCTCACCGCCTCCGCCAGCCCGTCGAGCCTGCCCAACAACGGCGACCGCGCGACCCTGACGGCCAGCGGCGGCACGCCGCCGTACCGGTGGTACCTGCAGGACGCCGCCCTGGGCAGCCTGGACACCGACGGCGGCTCCAGCGTGACCTACACGCGCAACCGCCCGGGCGACAACTCCGTTCGCGTGACCGACGCCAACGACGACACCGTGACCGTGCTGATTCAGCAGCCGTAAGGAGAACGCCATGAAAGCCCGCCGCATCATGCTTCTGGGGGCCGCGGCGCTGGGCCTGGGATTCCACGCCGGGCCCGCCCGTGGACAGGTGCTGTTCCCGACCAGCGGGAACGTCACGGCCGGCGACACGTTCCCGTTCCTCGTCACCTTCCTGAACGAGGACACGAACGATCCGCCCACCAAGATCTACATGTTCTCCGAGGACCCGGACCGCCTGTCCGTGCCGTCGCAACCCGTGACGCAGGCCACGCTCTACAACCCGGCCACCTCCAACTTCTACTACCGGTCCTGGCTGGACGGCGCGGAGGGCCTGATCGCGGCGGGGCTCAAGCCGGTCGACGGCCTCTTTTCCCCGATCCGCGTGCACTTCGTCGGCGTGCAGTACGGCATCGTGTGGTCGGACTATGCCGATATCGTCGTCGATCCCCCGACGTTCGTGTACCAGCCCGCGGCCCCCGCCCTGCGCGTGGGCGAGACGGTGCCGCTGGCGATCCGGCGGACGATCGACGCCAACGCGACGCTGAACTTCCAGGTCCAGAGCGCCTGGCCGGCGGTCGTCGGCCTGGGGACGAACGCCGTCGGCCTGCAGACCAACGCGAGCCTGAACCTGCAGTTCGGCGTGTTCGAGATCAGCAAGACGATCTACGTATCCGGCCTGGCCGCCGCGCAGGACGCCGGCTCGACGAACGTGACGGTGACGGCGCGCGTGGGCAGCTACGCGACCAACGTCGTCTGCCTGGTGAGCACGAACGCGGGCCTGATCCTCGCCCCCGCGTCGCCGTCCGTCGGCGCGGGCGACGCCGTCGCCATGACCGTGACGCGGCCCTCGGCCACCAACGTGTCCGCGCTGACGGTGTATCTCACCAGCGACGACCCGACGGTGGTCGGCGTGCCGGCCAGCGTGGTGATCCCGCAGGGCGCGCAGAGCGTCGGCTTCTCCGCGACCGGCCTCCGGCCGGGCTCGTCGTTCGTCCGCGCCACGGCCATCGGCGTGGAGCCGGGGCCGGGCAGCGCGCGCGAGGTGGTCGTCGGCAATCCGCTGCTGGCCTTCGACCCGGACCCGGCCACGGTGCCGCAGGCCGAGCTCCGGGTCATCACCGTGCGCCGGCCGGCGATGGAGGCCGGCGGCTCGCTCACGGTGACGCTCGTTAACAATGCGCCGACGCTGTTCGAATTGTCGGCCACGAACGTCACTATCCCGGCGGGCTTTGCCGACACGACGTTCACGATCCTGGGTCTTTCCGAGGGGAGCGGCAGCCTGTCCGCCCGATCGGGAGGATACCTGACGAACCTGGCGGTGAACGTCACGGCCGCCACGAACGAGGACGATCCCGACGGCGACGGGATCCCGACCGACTGGGAACTGGTCCTGGGCTCCGACCCGTACGACGCCTTCTCGCTTGATCCCGGGCTCACCCTGAACGACGGCGAGTGGGATTCCGACGGCGAGGGGTTGAGCAACTACGAGGAGATCATCAACTACGCGACCGATCCGCTGCGGGGCGACACGGACGACGACGGCGTGGACGACCGCACCGAGGTCCGCGACGACATCACCAGCCCGCTGCACCCGATGAGCAGCGTGCTGTACCGCGAGCGGAGCCTCGACCTGGGGGCGGTGCCGGCCGGCGGGATCAGGCTACCCGATCCCTCGCGCTTCTACGTCCGAACCAACGGCTGGACGGTGGAATGCTGGCTGCGGCCGACCACGGACGGCAGCGGGCGGGTGTTTGCGCTGGAGGGCGCGGGGGCGGGCCAGAGCTTCCGGGTGAGCCTGGAGGACTTCCGGCCGAAAGCGGAGATTCTCTCCGGGGCCAGCGTGATCGCCTCGGCCGGCGGGGTTGGCCCGGCGGGGTCCATCCAGCAACTCCCGACAAACGAGTGGTCGCACGTGGCCTGGGCGTGGGGGCCGCAGGACAACAGCCTGAAGATTTACGTCAACGGCGTTCTGCTGATCGCGCAGGAGACCCTGGTGTCTCCGGACTTCTCGGCGGGCACCGGCGTCCTGGCGCAGGCGTTCACGGACGGCTATCTCGACGACGCGCGGTTCTGGAATTATGACCGGAGCTGGGAGGACTTGGATTACTGGAACAACCGCTTCTACCCCTCGCCGGAAGGCTACGTCCGCCCGCCGACCTACGGGCAGTCCCTGCGGATGTACTACCGATTCGACGACGGCGGGTCGAACACCGTGGACTTCGCCTTCCTAAACCAGCCGGCCTATTTCCTTCCCGACACGGCGACGATGGTCGTGACCAACCCCGCGGTCTCGCTGCTGGGCCGGGACGACGAGGACGGCGACCTGCTGCCCGAGTGGTGGGTCACGATGCACAACCTCGACCAGTACCCGGAATTCGATTACGGCCCGAAGTTCGAGTACATCGAGGTGCCTGGCAACTGGGCGCGCATTTCCTATTTCCGCACGTTCCGCGCCTACACCTCGGTCGGGAACGAGACAGGCTGGGCGCAGCCTCCGGACAACCTCTACCACGAGCCCAAGGACCAGGGGCTGGGGCACGACGGCCGCCACTCGGCGTTCATGAAGTACGTGTACCTCTACAGCGCGCCCCGGAGCGCGACCCTCGAGATCTTCACCCCCGGCATGGAGTCCACGCTCGTGTATGTCAACGGGGAGCTCCTGACGCCGACCAACGACACGGCCAACACGGCACAGAGCCTGGACGTCGCGGGCCGTCTGAAGATCGGGCGCAACATGGTGTACGTCCGCTGCATCAGCAGCTTCGACACCTGGCTGGACGAGGCCCGGACGCAGCCGGTCAAGGTCACCGACCCGCCGGTGCAGTACGAGCGGGCGCTCGGAAAGTTCGACGCCCGGCTGACGGTGGACGGCATCGAGCACATCGTCCGCGGCGACACGAGCCGAAACGATCCGCGCGCCGCATGGTTCGTCCAGACCTGGTCCACGTTCTGGCAGATGATCAACGGGGACGAGCACGCCGCCCGGCCGGACAAGGAGATCCGGTTCCTGCCGGGCAACCCGGACTATGGCCTGCCGTTCGACGCCGACACCGACGACTTCAACGCGTGGTACGAGTTCCTCTGCGGCGCGAATCCGCGGGACGACGATTCGAACAACAACGGCATCCCGGACGGCCTGGAGGACTTCGACGGCGACGGCCTGGTCAACCGCGGCGAGCAGGAGCGCGGCACCCATCCCCTGCTGCCCGACACCGACGACGACCGGCGCGTCGACGGCGCCGAGGTGGGCGCGGGCGAGGACCCCGCCAGCGCGCAGAGCCCGGCCATCTCGCGCGCCCTTTCGTTCTCGACCAACGGCTCCGACTACGTCGAGATGCCCATGCAGCGGCGGTTCGCCCTGGACAGCTGGACGCTGGAAAGCTGGGTCCGGCTGGCCCCCGGCGAGGCCGACGGCGGCGTGCTGGTCCAGCGCGTGGTCGGCCCGAGCGGCGTGAACTACGAACTGGGCCTGGGCGACGGCGTGACCGCGCCCGCCAACGTCCCGTACGTGCGCTACGTGTCCGTGGACGGGTTCACCGTGCAGGCGACCGGCAGCGTCGCCCTGGCCGGCGGCACCAACTGGACGCACGTGGCGGGCACCTACGACGGATTCCTCCGCGAGCTGCAGCTGTACACCGGGGGCGTGTACGTCGCCACGGCGCCCCAGGCGCTCCAGTCCCCGGCCATCTACGCCGGCGGCCCCGTGCAGCAGCGCATCGGCCCGGGCCTGCAGGGCGCCGTGGACGACGTCCGCATCTGGAGCGTCGCCCGCACCGCCTCGGAGATCGCCTCGTCCTTCGACAGCGCCCTCCAGGGCAGCGAGCCGAACCTGGTCGCCTACTACCGCGCCGACGACAGCACCAGCTACCGCACCAACCCGCTCGTCGGGACCAGCGCCAACAACGGGACCAACGCCTCCGTGAACGTCATGCCCTGGACCTGGGGCCAGGTCCAGGATTACGTGCGCGGCTACTCCGGCGACTGGTGGGACAAGTGGAACCACGCCGCCACGCTGCGCGGCCGGGCCGGGCACACGGCCGACGGGGACGGCGCCCTGATCATCCCGCCCTCGCTGCGCGTCACGCTGCTGCCCCCGCCCGCCGTCGACGACGGCGCCCAGTGGGCCATCCAGGGCCTCGGCTCGTGGCGCGACAGCGGGGTCACCCTGTACGAAGGGCTCGACGAGGGTCCGCAGGTCATTCTCTTCAAGTCCATCGACGGCTGGACGGCCCCATCCAACCAGACGGTGACGCTCTCCAACGGCGTGCTGACCTCCGTCACGGCCACGTACATCCAGAACGGCTCGCTGCGCGTGGAGTTCAGCTTCGTGGACGAGGCCACGCACGGCGCCATCTGGCCGACGGACGGCGCCCAGTGGCGGATCGGCAGCGGGGTGTGGCACGAGGAGAACGATACGGTGGACAACCTGACCCCGGGCGAGTACATCGTGCAGTTCAAGTCCATCGACGGCTGGGTGCCGCCCGCGCCGAGCCCGGTGACGATCCTCTCCGGCGAGACCACGCTGCTGCTGGGCCAGTACGTGCCCGCGACGGGCTCGCTGCGGGTGTTCATCGAGCCGGAGGCCGTGGTGGTCTCGGGCGCCGTGTGGAGGCTGGACGCCGGCAACTGGTATCACAGCGGCGACTTCGTGCCCGACATCCGCGTGGGCGAGCACACCGTCAGCTTCACGAACATCCCGCTCTGGCTGACGCCGGCCAGCCTCATCGTGCAGATCACGACGGACCTGACGACCGTCACCGGCCTGTACACGCAGGTCACCGGCATCCACGTGGACATGCTGCCGCCGGAGGCCGTTGCCTCGGGCGCCCAGTGGCGGGTCGCCGGCATGCCGTGGGTCACCTCCAACGCCACGCTGGAACTCGCGCCCGGCGATTACACCGTGGAATTCCACGACCTGCCGTTCTGGGGCCAGGCGCCCGACGTGAAGACTACGGTCACGAACGGGTCGACGACGATGATCGCGGGGCACTACTGGCCCATGGAAGTGTACGGCCCGCCTGGCGACACGAACGCGGCGCTGACGCTCACCCTGCTGAATCCCCGCGGGCTGGCCTTCGATCCGCTCCGCCGGCTGTACATCGCGGACAGCGACCACCACCGCCTCGTCATCCTGGACACGCGGGACTACAGCGTGACCAACCTCGGCGTCCAGGGCGCCGCCGCCGGGCAGTTCAGCCAGCCTTTCGGCGTGACGGTGGACCGCGCGACTAACCTGTACGTGGCGGACACGGGCAACAACCGCATCCAGCGGCGCTCCCCGGCGGGGACGTGGACCACGTGGGGCGGCACGTCGCCCGGCAGCGCCGTGGGCCAGTTCAACGCGCCGTACGACGTCGCGGTGGACGCGTTCACCAACCTGTACGTCGCCGACCGGAGCAACTACCGGGTCCAGAAGCGCACGCCGGCGAACGTCTGGTCCATCTTCGTCTCCAACGGAGTGGAGGACGCGTTCGTGCGGCTGACCAAGGGCGTCACGGTGGATTCGTCCAACCGGCTGGTGGTGTCCGACTACGACGCGGGCTCCGATTACAGCCGCATCCAGATCTTCGCGACGAACCAGACGTTCCTGGGGCGCATCGGCAGCAGCACGAACAGCGAGGGCGGCCTGAAGCGCGCGCAGCGCATGGCGTACGGCCTGACCAACGACCTGTACGTGGCCGACATGAACAACAGCCGCGTGGTGCGGCGGAACGAGCCGGGCGCCTGGATGACGCTCCTGGACGACAACGTGCTGGATCACCCGGAGGGCGTCGCCTGGGACGCCCGCGGCTACCTGTACATCGCGGACACGGCGCACCACCGCATCGTGCGCATCCAGGTCTACCAGTCCCCCAACGTCCCCCCCGCTATCGGCTCCGCCGTGCCCGGGCCCGGCGGCCTGGTCATCCACTGGACCGGCGCCGCCGGCTGGTTCTACGCCGTGCAGTACTCCAACGACATGGTGAACTGGATCACCCTGCCGGACGCCTCGGCGCTGCCGGGGGTGGACGGGCCGATGAGCTTTACCGACACGGGATTCAGCGGATTGGCCTACCGGGTGATGGCCTATTGAGACGAGGTGGGAGGCGGACAGGCGGCGCGGCTTGAAGAGGAACGCGCTTTGAGGTAATTACGAAGGGACCGGCACTATGAAGAAACGAATGCTCTCTCAATGGACGATGGCGGTCCTCCTCGCCGCGTGGGCGGGCCCGGCGACGGCCCAGGACGAGGCCCCTCCCCCCGAAATCCCGGCCGCTCCGGAAGCCGTCGCCGAACCGGAGGCCGCCCCCGCGCCCGAGACGCCGGCCCCGGAGCCGGCCCCGGCGGAACCCGCGCCGGCCGCGCAGGAAGAGGCGGCGGCCTCCACGTCCGAAGTCGAACTGGTGGAACTCGTCAAGGAGCGAGAGACCCCGGCGGTGGAGTCGACGTCGGGCGAACTCGTCACGATCACGCTCGACAACGTGCCGATCCAGGACGTCATCCGCATGTTCACCCGCATCTCGGGCGCGAACATCGTCTCGGGCAAGGACCTCAAGGGGAACGTGACGGTCAGCCTGAAGGACGTGGCCTGGGAACCCGCCCTCCGGATCATCCTCGACAGCGTCAACATGGCGCTGGTGGAGAAGAGCCCGGGTATCTACACGGTGCTGTCCAAGGCCGACCTGGCGCTGGAGCCGCTGACCATCGAGACCTACACCCTGCGCTACCAGACGATCAGCAACATCCTACCCATCGTCCAGAAGATGCTCATCGCCAGCAACGCCTCGGCGGCGGGCGCGTCGGGCGTCAACACGCTGGTCGTGCGCGAAACCGCCGACCAGCTCGGGAAGATCCGCGAGGTCATCGGCAAGATCGACAAGCCCCGGCCCCAGGTCTTCATCGAGGCCAAGTTCATCGAGCTCAACGACCAGGCCATCAAGGACATGGGCATCAACTGGCAGGCGCTGCAGGGCTATACCATCGGCGCCGCCGGCATGAACTGGACGCTGAACGACGAGCGTATCCGCAAGAAGAGCACGTACAGCGGGCTGGCGGAGACGGAGCGGAGGGCCCAATCGGACCTCATGGGACAGCTGTATGATCAATATGGCGTGTCCAGTCCGGCCGGCACCGAGATCGGCTCCGGCGAGGCCGGCTTCGTCAGCGCGCCCAACGGCCTGGACAAGAAAGACGACTCGCTGGGCCTGGCGGGCCGGGGGACCATCGACGCCATTTCGCGCGCGCAGACGCTCGATCACTCCATCGAGGACAGTTACGACCGGACGGTCTCCGACGTCCGTGCCGCCGTGCTCTCCGCGAGCGATTTCTCCCTCGTCCTGAGCGCCTTGAAGCAGAACAGCGGCGTCAGCATCATCTCCAACCCCAAGATCGTCGTCGCCAGCGGCGAGACGGCCTCCATCCTCGTCGGCAGCAAGAGGCCCAACGTATCGGCGGTGCCGCTGCGGTCGGATTCCGACGGGGTGGTCCAGTTCCTGTACCGCCTCGACGGGTACCTGCCCATCGGAGTGCTGGTGGACGTAACCCCGATCGTCAACACCGAAAGCAACATCACCGTGCGCATCACCCCCGAGCTTTCCCGCGCGCCGCGCTCGGAGGACGAGGTCATCCCCCAGACCGGCCAGCGGTTCCCGGTGATGACCATCAGCCGCGTGGACACCGAGTTCAACGTGGAAAACAACCGGACCGTCGCCATCGGCGGCCTCTCCCTGACCGACGACGAGGAGAAAATCATCAAGGTGCCGGTCCTGGGCGACATCCCGCTGATCGGGAAGTACCTGTTCACCCACACCAAGACGCAGAAGACGCAGAACGAGATCGTGATCTTCGTCACCGTGGCATTGGCCCAGCCGGACAGCATGTTCGAGCGGTCGGGCATCCCGTCGGAGGGCCAGCTGATCCACCGCCACCTGACGGCCCGCGAGGCGCAGCAGGTCGAAACGGGCAACGGCGAAACGAAGGCCGGCCGCAAGAACGGCAAGAAGAAATAGCCTGCCCCGGTAGCGCCGCGCGGCGCGTTACAGGCTGACGTACCGGAAGCCCAGCTTCCGCGCCTGCTCGCGCGGGAAGAAGTTCTTCACGTCCACCAGCACGCGGGTGCGCATCTTCTTCCGCAAGGCCGACAGGGCGATGGACTTGAACGCGTCGTGGGCATTGATCAGCACCACGGCGTCCAGGTCCTTCGCCCGGTCGAAGGTCAGCGTGTCCACGCCGAATTCCTTCTTGATCTGGCCGGCGCTCACGAGGGGCTCCCAGGCGTACACCTGCGCCCCGTACGCCTTCAGGCTGGCGACCACGTCGACGGCGCGCGTGTTGCGGAAGTCGGGGACGTTTTCCTTGAACGTCATGCCGAGCACCCATATCCGCGCCTTCCGCGGCAGCACGCCCGCGTTCACCAGCTCCCGGATGGCCAGCTCGGCGACGTAGTTGCCCATGCCGTCGTTGATCCGGCGGCCGGCGAGGATGACCTCGGGATGATAGCCCAGCTGGAGCGCGCGGTGGGTCAGGTAGTAGGGATCGACGCCGATGCAGTGCCCGCCGACCAGTCCCGGATGGTAGCGGTGGAAGTTCCACTTGGTCGCGGAGGCGGCCAGCACCTCGTTCGTGTTCAGGCCCATCCGCGCGAAGATCTTGGAAAGCTCGTTCATCAGCGCGATGTTCAGGTCGCGCTGGACGTTCTCGATCACCTTGGCCGCCTCGGCGGTCATGATGTTCGGCGCCCGGTGGATGCCCGCCGCGATCACCGCGCCGTACGCCGCCGCGCACCGGTCCAGGGCGCGCGCGTCGTGCCCGCTGACGACCTTTACGATGCCGGAGACCGTGTGCTGCTTGTCGCCCGGATTCACGCGCTCCGGCGAGTAGCCCAGGTCGAACTGGCCCAGCTTCAGGCCGGATTCCCGCTCCAGGATCGGCAGGCAGTACTCCTCCGTCACGCCCGGGTACACGGTGCTTTCGTACACCACCATCATGCCCTTCCTGAGGATCTTCCCCACGGTGGTCGAGGAGGATTCGAGCGGCGTCAGGTCGGGCTCGCGCGACTCGTCGATCGGCGTCGGCACGGCCACGATGATGAACGTGCAGCGGCGCAGGGCGTCGGGGTTCGAGGTGAAGGTCAGGCGCGGGTTCTTCAGGTGCGCGAGGTCAGCCTCGCCCGTCGAATCGCGGCCGGCCTTGAGTTCCTTGACGCGGGATTCCTTAATGTCGAACCCGACCACCTTGAACTTCGTCGCGAAGGCCGTAGCCAGCGGGAGCCCCACGTATCCCAACCCGACGACGCCGATGACTTCCTTCTTCTGCTTCTTCATGGTGCCCCTGCCGGTTGGAAGTTGAATTGGGCGCTTTTTATAGGCGGTTTGCCCGAAAAAGCGAAGCCAAAAGAGCAGGATCGGCGATCTCACGCCCCGGCGTTCGAGGCCCGGGCCAGCGCGGCCAGCTTCTGCCGGGCCGACCCGCTGTCCACCGAGCGGGCCGCCGCCTGGAGTCCCTCGGCGAAGTCCGCCGCCCGGCCCCCGGCGACGATCGCGGCCGCTGCGTTGAGCAGCACGATGTCGCGGCGGGGCCCCTTCTCCCCGTCCAGCAGCGACCGGACCAGGGCCGCGTTCTCCTTCGCATCGCCGCCGCGCAGGTCCTCCGGCCGGGCCCGCGGGATGCCAAAGGACGCGGGGTTCAGCGTGTAGGTCTTCACCGCCCCGCGGGTGACCTCCGCGACGAACGAATCACCGGTCGTGGTCAGCTCGTCCAGCCCGTCCGCGCCATGGACGACGAACAGGCGCTGCGCGCCCAGGCTCGCGGCGGCCTCCGCCAGTACGGGGACGAGATCCCGGTGGTACACGCCCAGCACGCCGTACCGCGCGCCCGCCGGGTTCGAGAGCGGGCCGAGGATGTTGAAGATGGTCCGGATCCCGATCTCGCGGCGCGGCCCGATCGCGTGCTTCATCGCCGGGTGCAGCACCGGCGCGAACAGGAAGGCGATGCCGATATCGCGCAGGCACCCGGCCATGACCTCCGGGGCGCAGTCGATCTTGACGCCCAGCTCGGCCAGCACGTCGGCGCTCCCGCACTTGCTCGACACGCTGCGGTTGCCGTGCTTGGCCACGGTGATCCCCGCCCCGGCCGCGACGAAGGCGGCGGCGGTCGAGATGTTGAACGTGTGCGCCCCGTCGCCGCCGGTCCCGCACGTGTCCACCACGACCTCGCCGGGCGCCGGGATGGCCGTGAACTTCTCCCGCATCGCCGCCGCGCTGGCCGCGATGACGGCCGGGGTCTCGCCGCGCAGGCGCAGGGCGGTGATGTACGCGGCGACCTGCGCCGGCGTGGCCTCGCCCGCCATGATCTCCCGCATCGCGGCGAGCGCTTCCTCGCGGGTCAGCTCCCGGTTCTCCACCAGCTTCGCAATCGCTTCGCGTATCATGGTCGGGCCCTCCCGTTTACTGGTTCAGCTTGAACCGCTCGAACTCCTCCATCGCGTAGCGGTCGGTCATCCCCGCGATGTAATCGCACACCGTCCGCCACAATCCTTCCGACGCCAGCCGCGCGCGCGCCTTGCGGCCCATCACGTCCGGGTGCGCGATGTAGTGCAGAAACAGGCGCCGCATCATCCGGACGGCGGCCTGGCTGTCGTTGCTGACGGCGGGATTATAATACAGGCGCTCGAACAGGAACGTCCGCAGCGGCGTCAGCAGGGCCTTCATCCGCGGGCTGAAATCGACGGTCTTCTCCGGCGCGCTCATCACGTCCGCGGGCGAGGCGGGCCGGAAACGCTCCACCCGATCGGCGCCGGTCTGGAGGACGTCCTCGACCTGCAGGTCGAGCAGCGCCCGAACGGTCGCCCGGGCGGCGCCATCTGCCGCGGGATCCACGCGGAGGCGGCCCTGCGCCTCCCGCCAGATCTCCAGCCCGGCCAGCTCGGACGCCGAGATCAGCCCGGCCTCCAGGCCGTCGTCCACGTCGTGCGCGTAATAGGCGATGTCGTCCGCGACGTCGGCGATCTGCGCCTCGAGGAACTGGCGCGGGCCGAGCGGGTGTCCGTCCAGCGCCGCGCCCGGCTGGGCGGCGAGGTGCTTGCGCAGGCCGGCCCGGACCTCCCACGTCAGGTTCAGGCCGGGGAAATCCGGGTAGGGATGCTCGATGAGCTCGACGGCGCGGCAGCTCTGGAGGTTGTGGTCGAACCCGCCCTCCTGCTTCATCAGTTCGTCCAGCGCCTCCTCCCCCACGTGGCCGAAGGGGCTGTGGCCGATATCGTGGGCCAGGGCAATGGCCTCGACCAGGTCCTCGTTCGCCCGCAGCGCCCGCGCGAGGGTCCGGCCGACGGCGGTCATTTCCATCGTGTGGGTCAGGCGGGTGCGGTAGTGGTCGGCGGTTCCGTTGACGAACACCTGGGTCTTGTACTCCAGGCGGCGGAAGGCCTTGGAGTAGAGCACGCGGTCGCGGTCGCGCTGGAACTCCGCGCGCACGTCGTGCGGGGGCTCGGGATAGAGGCGGCCCCGGCTCGCGGCGCTGCGCACGGCGTAGGGGGCCAGGCAGGACTCCTCCAGTTTTTCTCTTTCTTTTCTCGAATGGAGCATCGGTTGTATATTAGGCTGATCCGGTCGATTGGCAACGACGGAGGAAGGATTCGCCGCGTGGAAGAGAAAACCTTGACATCCAAATGGCTGTACCGGGGCCGGATCCTGAGGCTGGAGGTGCAGGATGTCCAGCTGGCAAACGGGCGCCAGGCCATGCGCGAGATCGTGCGGCACGGGCCCGCAGTGGCCGTGCTGGCCCGCCTGCCGGACGGCCGGTTCCTCTTCGTGCGCCAGTTCCGCAAGCCGGTCGAGCAGGCGCTGCTGGAAGTCGTCGCGGGCAACCGCGAGGCGGGCGAGTCCGCGGAGGACTGCGCCCGGCGGGAGATGGAGGAGGAGACGGGCCACCGCGTGACGCGGCTGCAGGCGCTGGGGTTCATCTATCCCTCGCCCGGCTACGTGGACGAGCGCATTGACCTGTTCTTCGCGGAGGTGGAGGCCGAGCCCGGCGCGACGCGGCAGGACGAGGACGAAAACGTCGCTTCCGTCCGGCTGACTCGAGCCGAGGCGCTGGCCGAATTGAAGGGGCGGGTCGTGGATTCCAAGACGCTGGCCGCCTGGTTGCGGAGCGAGCTGGCCGGTTTGTGCGGCGGCGGTTGAGCGGGGGGAGGCGGACATGGCCATGGGCGTAAAAGAAGGCTGGCAGCGGCTCAAGAACTTCCTGCTGCACGGCATATGGGAGGCGGACTTGAGCGCCCTGCCGCCGGGCCGCAGCCTGCCCATCCGCATCGTCCGCATCGGCCAGCTCGTGGTCAAGGGATTCGCCGAGGACGACCTCGCCATCCACGCGTCCGGCCTGACCTTCGTGACCCTGATGTCGATGGTGCCGATGCTGGCGGTGATCTTCGCGCTGCTGAAGGGCTTCGGGTTCGGCCAGGACCGCATCAACCAGATGATGAACTGGGTCAGCGGCATGCCGCCCGAATTCCAGGCCTTCGTGGACAACATGCGGGACATCGCCAACGCCACCAACTTCGCCGCCATGGGCTGGGTCGGCCTGGTGGTCGTGCTGTTCACGTCGGTGCTCGTGCTCGGCACGATGGAGCTCTCGTTCAACCGTATCTGGGGCGTCCGGGTGAACCGCGGGGTGCTGCGCCAGCTGGCCAACTACATCAGCATCCTGGTGCTGATCCCCCTGCTGGTCGCGGGCGTCGGCACGGCGCACGCAAGCCTGCGCGGCGGGCTGCTGCTGCTCCCGAAGCCGTTCAGCCTGCTGGCCGGCTCGGTGCTGCGCCTGACGACCGTGGTCACGACGTGGCTCGTCTTCTGGTTCATCTACGTGCACCTGCCCAACACCAAGGTCAAGACCCTCCCGGCGCTCATCAGCAGCCTCCTCGGCGCGGTGTGCTGGCTGGTCTGGCAGAAGGCCTACATCTCCCTCCAGGTCGGCGTGGCGCGCTACAACGCGATCTACGGGACCTTCGCGTCGGTGCCGATCTTCCTGGCCTGGCTCTACACCAGCTGGGTGCTCATCCTCCTCGGCGCCGAGCTCGCCTTCGCCCTCCAGAATTCCGCGACCTACCAGATCGAGCGCGCGGCCGAAAACGCCAGCTCCAACGCCCGGCTGATCATCGGGCTCTCGGTCCTGGTCCGGGCCGCCCAGGCGCTCGCCGGGCAGGCCGCCCGGTTCGAGACCGCCGCGTTCGGCCGGGAGCAGCGCGTGCCCGTCCGCCTGCTGAACGACATCGTCCGCCTGCTCGTGCGCACCGGCTTCCTGGCCGAGACGACGGACAAGGCCGGCAGCTATGTCCTGCTCCGGTCGGCCGACTCGATCCGGGTCAAGGAGGTCGTGGACGTCGTGCTGCAGGACGGGGCGCGCCCGGAGGCCCTCGGCCTCGCCCACCGCGATCCCGCCATCGAAAGAATCATCGCCCAGCTCGAGACCGGCGTCGACCGGGGCCTGGAAAACATGACGCTCCGGGAGTGCCTCCACCCCGCGATGTAAACGCCTCCGCATCGCCCTTCCGCCTTTCCCCCATGCCCCCCATTGACTTCGAGAAGGACCTGAACCCCGAGCAGCGCGCCGCGGCGCTGGCCCCGGACGGGCCGGTGCTCATCATCGCGGCCGCCGGCACGGGCAAAACCCGCGCGCTGACCTACCGCGTCGCCCACCTCGTCGAGCGCGGCGTGGACCCGCGTCGCGTCCTGCTGCTGACCTTCACCAACCGGGCGGCCCGCGAGATGCTCGACCGCGCCCGCCTGCTCGTCGGCGAGGGCGTTGGCGGGCTGTGGGGCGGCACGTTCCACCACATGGCCAACCGCATGCTGCGGCGGCACGCCGGGGCGCTCGGCTACCAGCTCGACTACACCATCCTCGACCAGGACGACGCCCGCGGGCTGGTCCGCGAGGCCGCCGACGAGCTTGGCTTGCTGGGCAAGCACTTCCCCAAGCCCGACGTGCTGTTGAGCGTCTTCAGCCTCGCCGCCAACAAGGAGCAGGCGGTGGCGGACGTCGCCGGAACCTGGTTCAAGAACCACCCGATCGACATCAACGACGTCGTCCGCGTCCACGAGTCCTACGTGAAGCGGAAGCGCGGTCTGCAGGCCATGGACTTCGACGATCTCCTCGTCAACGGCTTGCGCCTGTTCCGCGAGGAGCCGAACGTGCTGCGGCAGTACCAGGAGCATTTCCTGCACATCCTCGTGGACGAGTACCAGGACACCAACCTCATCCAGGCCGAATGGGTGGACCGCCTCGCCGAGCAGCGGCGCAACCTGCTCGTGGTTGGCGACGACTTCCAGAGCATCTACTCCTGGCGCGGCGCGGACTTCCGCAACTTCCTGCGCTTCCCAAAGCGCTACCCGGAGGCGACGGTCTTCCGGCTGGAAACCAACTACCGCAGCGTGCCGGGCGTCCTCGAGGTGGCCAACGCCTGTATCGCCGGCAACCCGGAGCAGTTCCAGAAGACCCTGCGCGCCGTGCGCACGGAGGAGACGCGGCCCGTGCTCGTCCGCCTGTACGGCGGCGAGGAGCAGGCGCGCTACGTCGTCGAGGCGCTCAAGCGCCTGCGCCGCGGCGGAGTGCCGATGAACCGCGTCGCCATCCTCTACCGCGCCCACTTCCACGCGATGGAGCTCCAGATGGAGCTCGCCCGGGAGAAGATCCCTTATGTCATCACCTCCGGCGTGAGGTTTTTCGAGCAGGCCCACGTCAAGGACGCGTGCAGCCTGCTGCGCCTGCTGGTCAACCCCGGCGACGAACTGGCCTTCCAGCGGCTCATGGGGATGCTGCCCAAGGTGGGCCAGAAGACGGCCATCCGGATCTGGGAATTCCTCGGCAAGCGCTGCGACTTGCGCGACCCCGCCCAGGCCGCCCGGCTGCGCGACAAGCTCCCGCCCGCCGCGCGGGATAGTTGGAAGCAGATCGAACCCCTGGCCGCGGCCTACGTCGAGGAGCATCTCGACGAAGACCCGGGCGAGGTCCTGCACCAGTTCATCGAGGCCTTCTACGACGACTACGCCGTCGAGACTTTCGAGAACGCGGAGCGGCGCCTGGAGGACCTCGAAGCGCTGATCGACTACACCACCAAGTTCGAGAGCGCCGAGGCGTTCTTGAGCGAGACGGCGCTGATGACCAACCTCGACGCCGAGGCGGACAACGTCCAGGGCGAGCCGGAAAACGCGCTCAAGCTAAGCACGATCCACCAGGCCAAGGGCCTGGAGTGGGACGTCGTGTTCATCCTGTGGCTGGCCGAGAACATGTTCCCCTCCGCGCGCGCGATGGAGGATGCCGGCGGCCTGTCCGAGGAGCGCCGCCTCTTCTACGTCGCCACGACCCGCGCCCGCGACCAGCTGTTCCTCTGCGTCCCCGAGATGCGCCGCACCCGCGACGGCGGCGCGATGTACTACGCCCCGTCCCGCTTCGTCCGCGAACTCCCTCCGGGGCTCGTGAAGGAAGAAAACGTGGGGTTTATTTAGGATTCAGGGTTCAGGAAAAGCAGACCGACTACCTTCCAGCCCCCTTGGACGTTCTGCTCCCTTCCGCGCTACGGCCCCGGCGGAGGGGTGAACGGCGCGGCCACGCGATAGAACTTCAACCGGTCCGGCGACGCGCTGAAGTCCGTCTGCGCGTTGGCCGGCCCCATGATATACCCGCCGAACGTCTGCCAGGCCGCGTTGGTGTCGTTCAGCCGGTTGGTCGTCGATTGCGCCTCGTACACCACCCCGGTCTCGGCGGTCCACAGGATCCGCGCCGTCACGCCGCTCCGGATGAGGTTGGTGACGACGATGTTCGTGGTGGGCCCGGGCTGGTAGATGGTGATCCAGTAATCCTCCACCTCGCCGTCGGAGGCCAGCCCGGTGGACGACAATCCGCCCATGCTGCTGAACCGCAGGCGGGCGCCCATCTGGCCTACGCCGATTGCTGCGGGCACGGCGACCGTCACGATGTTCACGCCCTGGGCCAGCGCGTAGCTCGCACAGATCTGGTCGCCGGCATCGGCCCAGTCCCTGTCCCAATTGAAGTCCATCCACGCGTCCAGATAACCGTTGGTGGAAGCCGTGACCAGGATGCGGTTGGTGCGCCCCATGACGAAAGCGCCCGAGGGCACCATGCCGTCCTCGTCGTCCAGGTTGCTCAAATCATCGCCATCGGCGCCCCCGGAGGGCATGCCGTCGGGGTCCATGTCCGGCGAAATCGCGCCCAGCCAGTACGCGGAAGGAACCCGGTGCCGCGCGCCGTCATTCGCCAGGAGGGTCGGGTACGGCGCCCGGGTGTCGCCGAAATCGAGGGCCTCGAGGCGGACCTCGTAGTCCTCCACCTCGCCGTTGGTTTCCGCCCCGGTGAAGGCCGGCGCGACCGGCGCGTGGGTGGTGAACCGCCAGCGGGAGTGCGGGCCGCCCGGCACCAGGGCCGGCGGCAGCGGCACGTTCACGGGCAGCAGGTTGATCCCGGCGCTCAACGGCTGGTTGACGAACACCTGCTCGCCCGGGTTCAGCCAGCTCATGTTGCTGTTCCAGTCGATCCACGCGTTGAGGTAGCCGGGCACGGAGGCCACCACGGTCACCGTGGCCGTCGCGCCGGCAACGAACACCGCCGGCAACACGACCCCGTCCTCGTCATCCAGCCCCGCCGGAGGATTCAGGTCGTCGCCGTCCGCGTTGATGGTCGGCTGGCCGTCCAATTCGGTGTCTATGCGCGCACCCAGATAAACGCCGGGGATGAAGGCATGTCGTGCGCCGTTCTGGATGAAACGGGTCGGATAGCCCACGCCGACGCCACCGCCGTCCCATGCATCACCATAATCGAGGCCTTCCTCGAGCGGCTCCTGCAGCGTGACCTGATAATCCTCCACCTCGCCGTCGTTGACCAGGCCGTAGGGGTTCATGGACACCGCGAGAGTGGTGAAGCGGAAACGGGCATAGGTGGGGCCGGGGCTGGCGCTGGCCGGGACGTTGATGGTGGCATAATTCAATCCCTGCGTCACGGCGACGCCGCCGAGCACATTTTCGCCGAAATCCCCCCAGGATCCGTTGGTGTTGAAATCCACCCAAACGGCGAGAGTGCCCGCGACGGAACATTGGACCACAACATCCGTGGATTGGCCGATAATGAAAGACCCGAGGAAGGTCACGCCGTCCTCGTCGTCGAGGTTGCTATTGTCGTCTCCGGTCGCGGTCGCGTTCGGCTGGCCGTCGAGTTCGGCGTCGATCAGCAGGCCCATCTGAATGCCCGGCACGATGACATGCCGCGCGCCGTTGGTGGCCAGGGAAGTCGGGTAGCTCGGGTCCGGCGCGTCGCCGAAATCGAGCTGTTCGTCGGGGGTTTCCTCGGCGTTGTGGAACACGGACACGTCGCTGCTGCGCAGCGGCGGCTCCGGATTTTGCCCGACATCCAGCGCGATCTCGTCGATCCACGTGCTGACTTTCAGCGACGTCGTGCGGTTGGCCAGCACATCCAACTGATTGGAAAAGGACTGTTGAAGCACGGGATAGCGCGTGTCGAGGGGGGATATCCCAGGAAGCTGCACGCTGAAATCCATCTGCTGCGTGGAGAACTGTCCCTGCGGAATATCCCCAAAATCCCACGTCGGCACGTAGAAGCCGCCCGCCGGGTTTCGCTCCTGGTTGGTGTAATCCGGGTTCCAGCAATACCAGGCCGCCTGATCCTCGTTGTCGGCGATGATGTACGGCGGGCGGTCGCGGTACGGGGAATTCCAGATGAGCGGGAGGTTGCCGAGGTCTGTGACGGCGAACTCGGCCGTCAGCTTGGTGTCGTACATGGGGCCCACGTAGGAGAGTATGCCAGGGAGGATCAGGGACTCCCCGTGGCTGTTGTTTCCGCTCCACGGGAACTCCGTCTGGCTGGTATCGTTGTTGATCGTCGCGACGATGCTGAAGGCGATGATGTTGAACGCTGGGTCGTACGTGATGCTGCTGACATAGCCCGCGATGGCGGCCGAGCCGCTGCCGCCGCCGAGCAGTTCGTCGTAGAACTCGTGCGTGCGGACGGTCTCGATGCCCGAGCTGCTGCTCCGGAACCACTGCCCGGTAACGGCGGGGGCGTCGCGCGGCGGGCCGGTCAGGATCGTGGCGTCCGCCACCGGCGGCTTGGTCACCGGCAGGGAGGGACCGGCCAGGGCCGCAGCCGGCCCCAAGACCAGGATCAGCACCGAAAGCCCAAGAGAAAGCATCAGGTATTTCATGGTTCACCTTCTTGTTGCGTCTCTCCATGAAAAGGATAACCGTGTCGCAAAGAAGCTGTCAATCAGATTGGCCTTGAGAACGGGCCGGCGTTGTGGTTACGTACCGACCCGTCATCGGCGAAGCGGCGTGCGTCCATGGCGAACTACATTTTCATTACCGGCGGCGTGGTTTCCTCCCTTGGCAAAGGGTTGACGGCAGCCTCTTTAGGCAGACTGCTGATCAGCCGCGGCCTCTCCGTCCGCATGCTCAAGGTGGACCCCTATCTCAACGTCGACCCCGGCACGATGAGTCCCTACCAGCACGGCGAGGTGTTCGTCACCGACGACGGGGCCGAGACGGACCTGGATCTCGGCCACTACGAACGGTTTACGGGGCAGCCGACCTCGAAGAAGAGCAACTTCACCGCCGGCCGCGTGTACTGGGAAGTGCTCAAGAAGGAGCGGCGCGGCGACTACCTCGGCGGGACGGTCCAGATGATCCCGCACATCACCGACGAGATCAAGAGCCGCATCCGCGCCCTCGACGAGGCCGGCGTGGACGTGGTGCTCTGCGAGATCGGCGGCACGGTCGGCGATATCGAGGGCCTGACCTTCCTCGAGGCCATCCGCCAGATCGGCCTGGAGGAAGGCCGCGAGCGGACGATGTACATCCACCTGACCTACGTCCCGTTCATCCGCGCCGCCGGCGAGGTGAAGACGAAGCCGTCGCAGCAGAGCGTCGCGCGGCTGCGCGAGATCGGCATCGTGCCCGACGTCCTGATCTGCCGGTGCGAGGTCCCGCTTTCCGAGGACGTCCGCAAGAAGCTGTCGCTGTTCTGCAACGTGCCGCTCCACGCGGTGATCGAGGAGCAGGACGTCCGCCACACGATCTACGAGCTGCCCCTCGTCCTCGCCGAGCAGGGCCTGGACGAGCTGGTCCTGGTCCGGTTCGGCATGGCGCGCCCGCCCGCCCGCCTGGCGCCCTGGCGCAAGCTGGTGGACGGCATCGTCCACCCGGAGGGCGCAGTGCGGATCGCCGTGGTCGGCAAGTACTCCGAGCTGCAGGACGCCTACAAGTCGCTGTTCGAGGCCATCCACCACGGGGGCTTTGCCCACCGGCGGCGCGCGGAGATCCTGAAGATCGCCGCCGAGGAGGTCGAGGACGGGCAGCACCGGAAGACGCTGCGCGGCGCGGACGGGATCCTCGTGCCGGGCGGCTTCGGCACGCGCGGGATCGAGGGCAAGATCGAGGCGATCCGGATCGCCCGCGAGCGGAAAATCCCGTTCCTGGGCATCTGCCTCGGCATGCAGTGCGCGGTCATCGAGTTCGCCCGGAACGTCGGCGGCCTGAAGGGCGCCCACACCACCGAGATCGACAAGCAGGCCCCCCACCCCGTGATTTGCCTGATGGAAGAGCAGGAGGCCGTCGCGGAGTTGGGCGGCACGATGCGGCTGGGGGCCTGGCCCTGCGCGCTGAAAAAGGGGTCGCAGGCGGCGAAGGCGTACGGCGGCGCCGCGGTCAGCGAGCGCCATCGCCACCGCTACGAGTTCAACAACAAGTACCGCGCGGAACTGGAGAAAAAGGGCCTGATGCTGTCCGGCCTGTCGCCGGACGGGCGCCTCGTCGAAGCCGTCGAACTGAAGAACCACCCCTGGTTCGTCGCCGTCCAGTTCCACCCGGAATTCAAGTCGCAGCCGCTCGCGCCGCACCCGCTCTTCAAGGCGTTCATCGGCGCGGCTTGCAAGAAGAAGAGCGGATGAACCGCGGAGGACACAGAGGTCACGGAGGAACCAATACATGCGTTAGCAATTCCGCCCCCCCTCTCCGCGCCCTCTGCGACCTCTGTGGTGAAAATCGGATAACGAAATCATGAAAGCCTTGATCGCATTGGAAGACGGGACCTGCTTCGAGGGCCGCGCGTTTGCCGGGCCGGGCGAGGCGCACGGGGAACTGGTCTTCAACACCTCGATGACCGGCTACCAGGAGATCCTGACCGATCCGTCGTACCACGGCCAGATCGTCACGCTCACCTATCCGCTGATCGGCAACTACGGCATCAACGCGGAGGACGTCGAGTCCCCGCGCGCGCAGGCCGCCGGCCTGGTCGTCGGCGAGTGCAGCCGCATCCCGAGCAACTGGCGCGCGACGAAAACGCTGCCCGACTACCTGGCCGAGCATGGCATCCTGGGCATCGACCACGTGGACACGCGGGCCGTCACGCTCCACATCCGCTCGCGCGGCGCGATGAAGTGCGTGATGTCCACCACGGACCTGGACCCGGCCCGCCTCGTGCAGAAGGCCAAGGACTCGCCCGGACTGGTCGGCCGCGACATCTGCACCGAGGTCAGCACGCCGGCCCCCTATGCCTGGCCCGGGCCGCATGACGGGCTGAAGGCCTTCTCCACCATCCGGGAGGACGGGCTGAAGGCCTACGACAGCGTCTTCGGCGCGCCGCCCGCGGCGCCACGCTTCCGCGTGGCGGTGATGGACTGCGGCATCAAGCTCAACCAGCTCCGGCTGCTCGCCCGGCTCGGCTGCCGGTGCGAGGTGTTCTCCAACTCCACATCCGCGGCGGCGATCCTGGCCTCGAAGCCGGACGGGTTCTTCATCTCCAACGGCCCGGGCGACCCGGAGGGCGTGCCGCACACGGTCGCCGAGATCCGGAAGATCGTCGAGACCGGCCTGCCGACGTTCGGCATCTGCTTCGGGCACCAGCTGCTCGGGCTTGCGTTCGGCGGCCGGACCTATAAGCTCAAGTTCGGCCACCGGGGCGGGAACCAGCCGGTCAAGAACCGGCTCACCGGCCGCGTGGAGATTACGTCGCAGAACCACGGGTTCTGCGTGGACAAGGATTCGCTGGACCCGGCCGCCGTCGAGACGACGCACGTCAACCTGAACGACGGCACATCCGAGGGCCTGCGGCACCGGAAGCTCCCGGTCATGGCCGTGCAGTACCACCCCGAGGCCTGCCCGGGCCCGCACGACTCGACCTACCTCTTCCGGCAGTTCATCGGGCTGATGGATTCCGCGAATCGTTAGGGCGCGGCACAACGTGGAACGGCCGGGACGGCCGTGCCGCGCGAGCCTCCGAACAGAATCCGCGGGCTGTCCGTTCGGCCGCGGCTCACGGCGCGCGCTGTGTGAAGTCCGGCATCGTATCGGTTACGATCTCGAAGGCCATGGCCTTGTCTTCGCGCTGCACTTCCAGGGTGATGGTTTCGCCGGCGCGGCGCTTGAAGATCTCCCGCTGCACGGCCCGGGGCGTGGCCACGGCGACGCCGTTGACCTTGATAATCAGGTCGCCCTCCGCCATGCCGACGCGCGAGGCCGGCGTGTTGTTAAAGACTTCCAGCACCCGCACCCCGGCCTCGCGGCGGACCGACCGGCGGGCCAGCGGGGAGTCGTCCACTTCACCCATCTGGATACCGATCCACGGCCGCTCGACTTCTCCCCGCTCGATCAGCTGCTCGGCCACGCGCATGGCGAGGTTGACCGGGACGGCAAAACCGATCCCGATGCTCCCCTGGACCATCGGGCCGCCGGTCTGGATCATCGCGTTGATGCCGACCATCCGCCCGTCCACGTCCACCAGCGGGCCGCCGCTGTTGCCGGGGTTGATCGAGGCGTCGGTCTGTATGAAATCCTCGTACGGCAGCCGCCCGACGGAGCGGCCCTTCTGGCTGACGATGCCGAGGGTGACGCTGCTGTCGAGGCTGAACGGCGAACCGACGGCGATCACGAACTCGCCGACGCGCAGGGCGTCCGAGTCGCCGGGCTCGATGGCGGTGAACTTCGTCTCCGCCGGCGCCTTGATCTTCAGCACGGCCAGGTCGGTCAGCGGGTCGCGGCCGACGAGGTCCGCCGGGTACTTCGTGCCGTCGTCGAGGACCACCTCGACCTGTTCCGCGCCCGCGATGACGTGGTGGCTGGTCAGCACGTAACCGTCCGGGCGCACGATCACGCCGGAGCCCTGCCCGGCCAGGCGCTCGGGAATGCCGTAGAGGGTGCCGAAGAACATGTCGCGCGCCGGGTGGTAGACGGTCGCCTCCGTGCGGACGACCACGACGGCGGGCATCACCCGCTCCACGGCGTCGGCCACCTCCGCGCCGAACTGGCGGGCCGCCGAAGGCCCCGCCGCCAGCGCCGTCCACGCCCAGAACCAACCGCACACCGCCGCCAGCCCTATCCTTTTCATGTCTTGCTTCCTTTCTGCAGGTAGACAACGCGGCGAAGACTTCCGTTCAGCGCCGCCGTCCGCCCGGCAAAACCCCTTGCCCGCCGGGTGGAAGCTTGGTAAGCGTTACGGCAATCCGGGCCCGGAACGGGCGGCGGCCCGGCGAGCGACCATGAGCCTGATCACTCCAGTCTCCGCGCAACCAGGCACAGCCGGGCGGCCCCTGTCCCCCTCCGCTCCAGCCGTCAGCGTGGTGGTGCCGTTCAACGCCTGGAACGACTGGGTGATGGAGTGCCTGCAAGGCCTGCGCCGGCAGACCGTCCCCGACTTCGACGTCTGGCTCGCGCCCGACGCCCTCCCGCCGGAACCGTACCGCGCCCGCCTCGACGCCATGGGCTGGGGCCCGCGGCTGCACGTCGAGCCCACGGGTCCCGGCAACCCCTCGCGGAAGCGCAACGCGGCCCTCGCCCGGTCCGCCTCGCCGGTGGCGGCCCTTGTCGATTCCGACGCCTGGCCGCGCGAGGACTGGCTGGAGAAAGCCGTCGCTTTGCTCGACGACGAAACGGCCGTCGTGACCGGCCCCAACCTCACGCCGCCCGGCGATGAATGGCCGCGCCGCGTGGCGGGTCGGGTCATGGAAAGCCCTCTGGGGTTCGGCGGCGGATACATCCGGCACGTGCCCGCCCCGCGCCAGGTCGTCCGGGAGATGCCGACCTGCAACATGGTCCTGCGCCGGCTGGAGGGGCTGCTTTTCCGCGAGGACCTGGATACCGGCGAGGACATGATGTATTGCTCCGATGTCCGGGCGCGCGGGAAGCGGGTCCTGTACGATCCCGAGGTCGTGGTGTTTCACCATCGGCGCCGCCTCTTCCGCCCGTTCATGCGGCAGTTCTACGCCTACGGCTTCCACAAAGGCCGCCTGGCGCGGGCCGGCTCGGACATCACGTACCTGTGGCAGGCCTTCCCGGCCCTGCTGGTGCTGTACCTGGCGGGCTGGGCGGTCAGCCTGCTGCTCCCGCTGCCCCCGGCGCTGCGCTGGCTCGCGGCGGCGCCGGGCCTGCTCTACGCCGTGGCGATCCTGGCCGAGTCCCTGCGACGGGGGCGCTGCGCCGCCGAGCGGATGGCGGCGCCCGCGGCCTTCGCGGCGGCGCACGCGGCCTACGGGACCGGCTACCTGGCGGGCTTGCTCTCCCGCCGATGAGCCCGGCCGGGATTTCTCGTTGACAACGGGCCGCGCCGGCCGACACTCTCTTCCGATCACCATGAAGATCAGCGGCTTCACGTTCATCCGCAACGGCCACATGCTGGGCTTCCCGTTCGAGGAGTCCATCCGGTCCGTGCTGCCGCTGGTGGACGAGTTCATCGTGGCCATGGGCGCGTCGCAGGACGACACGGAGGAGAGGCTGCGCGCCATCCGCGACCCGAAGCTGCGGATCATCCCGACGACGTGGAACGAGCGCATCCGGAGCGACCTGGGCGTGAAGGGCTTCGTGTACGGCCAGCAGAAGTCCATCGCGCTGTTCAACTGCACGGGCGACTGGGCGTTCTACCTGGAGGGCGACGAGCTCATCCACGAGGACGACATCCCGAAGATCCGCGCGTCCATGGAGCGGAACCTGGACAACCCGCGGGTCGAGGCGCTGTACTTCCGCTATCTGCACTTCTACGGCAATGGCCAGACGCTGGCCTCCTCGCCGGCCTGGTACCGCCGCGAGGTCCGGATCCTGCGCAACACGATCCCGGCGTGGGCGCCCAAGGGCCTGTTCTTCATCACGCTGACGTCCCCCAAGGGGGGGCGCTACCCGCGCGCGGCCGACAGCGACGGCGCGATCTACCACTACGGCTGGGTGCGCTCCGAACAGCAGATGATTGAGAAGTTCGACCAGGTCGGCAAGTTCTGGCCGGGCCAGAAGCCGGAGATCAAGCTCGACGAGATCGATCCGCAGTCCTTGAAGCCATACACGGGCACGCACCCGGCGGCCATCCGCGACTGGCTGCCGCCCGCGACGGGCCTGTTCCAGGCCAACCCGAACCACGTCCTGACCCGCCGCGAGCGCAAGAACCGCTGGGTCGCGCGCCTCGAGCGCCTGACCCGCGCGGATTTCTCGAAGCGGCACTTCACCTTCGCCTGACCAACCCTCTGAACCCGGTGGAATTCCCGGGGTATGTTTTCACCCACCCGGACAATGCCATGGCCAACTCACGTTGCGTCGGGCTGATCGCCGTCCTCGTCGGCGGGATGGAAGTGAATGCGTCCGCCCGCATGTGGCCGGATTCCTCGAGTCGGATCGTCGTCTTTTCCGATCAGCTCCAGTCCGGCCTGACCGCCGCCCAGCGCCAGTTCGCCGCAACGAACCTCGCCGGCACCCAGAAAATGCGGCGGGCGGACATCCAGGCGCTCCGCGCCTACAACACGAATTTCCTCTGCCTCCATTACCAGCTCGGCGTCGGCAACGGGCCCGAGCTGTTCCTCGACGGCGACGCATGGACCTCGGACTGGAGCTTCGTCACCACGCAAACCAACTGGTTCATGCTCAACGCGCAGACCCAGCGCGTCTACCACACGACGTGGAACTGGTACCTGATGGATTGCACGTACACGAGCGGCCTGCCGCGCAACGGGTTCCCCAACTACTGGATCACCACCTGCCTCGCCCGCATCCGATCCACGGAAGGCGACGGGGTCTTTGCGGACAGCTTCACGCAGGACGCCTACAGCTTCGGCCAGTGCAGCCCGACCCATCCCTGGATCGAGGACCTCGGGTTGTGCGTCAGCCACTGGATCCCCTCGCTGCACTCCTTCGGCGCGGCCTGCCGGGCGGCCTTCGAGGCCGATCCCGGCGGTTTTCTCTACCTGCCGAACCTCGGCGGCCTGATCACGTCGTGGGACCCGACGGACTTCGGGCTCGGCCACGGTGGAATGATCGAGGGCTTCTGTTACTGGGGCACCGGCAACTACTTCGACCGGGACGACTGGCGGCTGCAAATGGATCGCGCGCTGGCGCTGGTCCGGACCGGCAAGACCGTGATCTGCCAGAGCTACCCCGACACCTCCGCGTACTCCGACCGGATGTTCGCGATCGCGAGCTACCTGCTGGTCAAGGGCGCGCGGACGTATATCTGCCTGCTGACCACGGGCGACGTGGCGTTGGAATACTATCCCGAGTACACGATCGCGCTCGGCGGCTCGACCTCGCCCCCGCCGGCGGCCACCACCTCGGCCTGGTACGGGGCCTGGGGCGTCTACCGCCGCGGGTATACGAACGGGTGGACGCTGGTGAACCCCGGTGGCAGCGCGGTGAACATTTCCAATCTTGGGGGCACGTTCTACCGCGTCACCGCCAGCGGCGGCGGCGCGGTGGACGGCGCGGGGAATTACGGCGGGAGCCTCTCCACCGCGCCGGTCACGTCGCTGACCGTGGCGGCGTACTCGGGCGAGGTCCTCCTGTTCCAGTCGCAGGCGCCCAGCAACACCCAGCCGGCGGCGCTGACCACCGTCCACCGCTCGGGTCAGACGTTCATCACGTGGCGCGAGCGCAGCGACCTGTCGGGCGAGCGCTACCGCGTGTACCGGCACGCCGCGCCGATCTCGACGACCAACCTGGCGCAGGCCGTGCCGCTCTACACGCTCCAGAAGGGCTCCGCCCGCTTCCACGCCAACCGGTACAACGTCGGAGGTGGCGGCACGTGGGCGCCGCGCTACACCGACCGGTTGGTCATCACCAACGGCGGGCCGGCGCTGGGCGTGAACACGGGCTTGCTGGTCTGGACGCTGGCGACAAACGATTTCGGCGGCGCAACGACGGGCGATGCGTACTACGCGGTCACGCTGCTGGTCGGGGCGACGGAGAACACCGGCGACTTCTCGTCGGCGAACAGCATCGGACCGGTCGCGGAGGGCGTGGCCGATCCCCTGCCCGTCCTGGTCACCAATTACCCGGCCGTTCCCGGAGGCGGAGCGGTGCGGATATACATCCAGTACATGGACCTGCGGAACTGGAACCCGTCCTTCCACGCGCCGCACGCGCGCAACGGCTTCTACGGGCAGAGCGGGCTCGACCCGGCCGTCACCGGCGCGATCCAGTACGCCTACGATTATGCCGTGGTCGAGCCGTCGTGCGTCACCAGCCCGGCGCCGGCCTACATCAGCCTCCACGGCTGGTCCGGCAACACGTACGGGCCGGTGACCTCCGACCCCGACGCCTACGACTGGTGCTGCTACAAGATTTTCCCGACCGACATGAGCGAGACCTGGTTCTTCGGGTTCGCGCGGAACTGCGACTACCGGACGGACGCCGATCCCGCGGCCGGCGACACGATCGATAACTTCACCGAGCGCCGGGTTCTGCGCATGCTCTACGACCTCATTCGCCAGCCGCCCGGCCCGCCGGTGGATACGAATCGCGTGTACGTCTTCGGCGGATCCATGGGCGGAAGCGGCGCGCTGGCGCTCGCGCTCCGATATCCCCACGTCTTCGCCGCCGCGTACGCCAGCCAGCCGATGACCGATTACTCCACGCAGGGCGACGCGGGCGGCACGCCGTGGAGGGACGACATCGAGTGGAAATGGGGAAGCGTTGTTCTAAATTTGCCCATTCGCAGCGATGCGCCGGGAGGCTGGGCGGATCACTTGAAGGCCTTGGACGGGACTGGGATCTGGACGTGGCAGAATCATCGGCGCACCGCGTCCAACGCCGTCGCGCGGGCCACGGTGCCGCTGGGGATCGGCCACGGCACGAACGATTTCGTCATCGAGTGGCCGACGCAGGGTGAACCGGTCTACCCGGCGTTCAACGCGGGCCGGCGCTGCTGGGGCGGCGCGGTCATTGACGCCGGGCATTCGTGGATGGGGTGGAACGGTCTGCCGCCGACGATCGCCCCAGATGGCTCGCTCGCTCCCTTCCGGCGCTTCACGGTGCGTAAGGATGAATCCGTACCCGGCCTAAGCAATGCCGAAGGCGACGCGCCCCTCCCTCCAGCCGGACCCGGCGGATACAACCAGGAACTCGAGTGGTCGGCCGGTTGGTACGACTGGGACAGCGCGCCGACGGATGCGACCAACCGGTGGCAGGTCAGCCTCCGCAGCCTGAACGGCGCAACGCAGACGGTGGATGTCACCGCCCGCCGGCTGCAGCGCTTCCCGGTCGCGGCAGGAACCCGGGTGCTATGGCGGAATGTCCTGGTCGCCAACGGGACCACGTCACAGGTCGGCGTGGCGGCGGCGGACGGCGAGGGCCTGATCACCGTCCCGCAGGTCCGGGTGACCCCGGACGGCAACCGGCTGCGGCTGGACGCCGACACCGGGCCCGACAGCGACGGCGACGGAATACGGGACTACTGGGAGGATGCCTTCGGCTTCAATAGCGCCTCCACGAACGACGCGAGGTCAGACGCTGACGGCGACCGGTCGCCCAACCTCGACGAGTACTGCGCCGGCACGCTGCCCCGCGACGCCTCCTCGGTTTTCCGCATTACCCGGTACGACGACGGCAGTCTTGCCTGGCTCGGTGTCCCGGGCTTCCGCTACGCGCTGGAGACCACGCCCGCGCTGGCCACGGCTTTCGCAGGCCACGCCACAGTGACCGCGGCCACATTTCAATCCGAGGCGGTTGTCCCCTTCGGCGACAGCACGTCCCGGTTCTGGCGCGTGCGGGTGGACTACTGACGGGGCCGTCCGGCGAAGCGGGGATCGTTTTCGTCGAAGCGGAAGACGACGTCCTGCCCGGCGGCGAGGCGCAGGACGGTATTGAACCCGCCGCGCGCGTCGTCCTGGAACTCGGCTCCGCGCGCGTCGCAGAGCCAGCGCCGGTAATGGCCGACCATGAACTTGTAGTGGTGCACGCCCGCGGGCAGGCTCTGCGTAACCTCCCACACGCCCTTGCTGCCGCGCGTCATCGGCAGGTTCTCGGTCCAGTCCTGGAGCCAGTCGCCAAGCAGGTAGACCTGGTGCACGTCGTCGGGAAGCTGGATGCGCTCGAGGCGGACCGCCAGGTCGAATCCGTCCTTCATCTCGGGCAGCAGGACCAGCCGCTGGCGATGGCGCTCGTAGACCGGCGTGGAGATCACCAGCTCGTATTCGCCCGCGGGCAGCGGGCAGGTAAAGCGGCCTTCCGCGTCCACGTCCGCGTACCAGACCGGCCGCTCGACGGGGCGCGCGTCCTCCGAAGCCCGGCCCTCCACGCGGAGATGAACCGGCGAGGGCCGCCGCCCGTCCCACGTCTCGATGGAACCGCGCAGGGTCACCCGGGCCGCGTCCCGGGCCTTTTCCCATCGCGCGAGGGCCGCCGGGGCCTTGCTCCGGAGCAACTCCGCCACGGCCCGGGTGTCCTCGCCCGCGAGGTCCAGAAGCTTCGCGGCGGCGGCGTCCGCGATCCGCGCGTCCGGGCTGTCGAGCAGGGCCTCCAGCAGCGCCCGGCCATCCGCATCGCGGCCCCCGCCCAGCCGGCAATACGCCAGCCGCAAACGGGCCGATTCCCGCCAGGCCGGTTCCGCCCGCTCGTCGTTCGCCAGCCGCTCGTAGCGTTCCGCCGCGGCCGCGAAGTCGCCCGCCCCCTGCTCGAGGTAGTAGGCTTCCTCCCAGGCGACGGCGGGGTCGGGCGCGTCCTCCGCCCGCGCGGGCGCCGGCAGCCTCGCCGCCAGCATGACCAGCCAACCGATTCTCCACATCGTTTTCATGGTTCGAATTTGTATCCGAAGGTGCGCACGGTCAGCAGGTGGGCCGGCCGGCGCGTGTCTTTCTCGATTTTCTGCCGGAGCACGGTGACGAACCGGTCCACGGTCCGGTCCGTGCCCTCGTAGTCCAGGCCCCAGACCCGGTCGAGGATCTGCTCGCGGCTCAATACGCGCCCGGCGTTCAGCGTCATGTATTCCAGCAGGCCGTACTCCCGCGGCGTCAGAGGAACGGGCTCGCCGCCCCGGCGCAGCGTCTTGGCCTGCACGTCGATCACGCAATCCCCGAAGGCGACCTGCGGCGCCGCCGGCGCGGCGGACGCGCGGTGCAGCAGGGCCTGCATCCGGGCCGCGAGCGTGTCCACCTTGAACGGCTTGCGGACGAAATCGTCCGCGCCGACCTGGAAGCTCAAGAGCTCGTCCTCATCGGCCGTGCGCGCGGTCAGGATGAGGATGGGCACGTTCATGTTCAGTTCGCGGAGCCGCCGGCATACGTCGTACCCGTTCAACCGGGGCAGCATGAGGTCCAGCAGCACCAGGTCGGGCTTCGCCTCGCGGGCAAGCCGCAGGGCGGTCGCCCCGTCGCCGGCCCCGACGACCTCGTATTCGCGCTTGCGCAGTTCGAGCTCAAGCCCCGTGCGCAGGGCCACGTTGTCCTCGACGATCAGGACGCGCAGTTTCACGGCTCCGCTCCCCCGCCCAGCGGAAGGCGGATTTCGAACACGGAACCATGGCCCGGCGTGGAGCGGACGCCGACGCGCCCGCCGTGCGCCCGGACGGCGGCCTGCACGATGGCGAGCCCCACGCCGATCCCGCCTACGCTCGCGGAGAGGGTCGTGTCGGCCCGGTAGTACGGCTTGAAGATGCTCCGCAGGACGTCGGGCGGCATGCCGATGCCGTGGTCCGTCACGGTCAGCACGGCCTGCGGTCCATCGCGGCGCAGCGCCATCTCGATCCGGGGCGGCGGCTCGCTGTACTTCACCGCGTTGTCGAGCAGGTTCAGGATCGCCTGGCTGACCGCCTGTATATCGAAGCGTCCCGCGTAGTTTCCGGCCGCCACATCCACCGGGAGCGCGTCCCCGGCGCCGGACTCCACGGAAAAGAGCCGCGCGGCCTGCCGGACGATGTCGTCCAGGCGTCCCTCGCTGAAGGCCAGGCGCCGGGCGGCGCGGCGGCCCCTCGCGTAGGCCAGCAACCGCTCGACCAGTTGCTGGATCCGGCCGCTTTCCGTCCGCAACAGTCCGGCGACCTGGCGGCGGGTGGGCTCGTCGAGCGACGAGTTCTCCAAGGACTCCGTCAGGACGGAGATCGCGGCGACCGGCGTGCGCAGTTCGTGCCCGACGCGGTCGAGCATGTCGGCCTGCAGTTTCGCAAGGTTCATGGAACGCCCGACCCGGTAGAGCACCGCGCCGAGCCCGGCCAGCAACCAGGCCACCGAGATGCCGAAGGTCCACGTCAGGTAGCGTGTTCGCGAGGCCGCGAGCCGGAGGAACAGCGACGAGGAGTCCAGGTCGTACCGCACGGCCACGAGATCGAGCGGGGCGGGAAGCGTTTGAGACAGGACGGAAGGCCGATCCGGCGCGCCGGCCGCGGACCAGTCCAGCGAGCCGCCATGGACAGCCGTGAACCGCCGGAACACCGGCCCCGCGACCCGCGCCACGAACCCCGTCGCCGAGAGCGCCCAGCCGATTCGCCGCCCGTCCCGCAGCGGGCGTTCCAGATCCACCAGCAGCAGCGAATCCGGCGCCTGCGCTGCGCCGGTCGGAATCGCCCGCTGAAAGGGCAGCCCGGTCCACGCGGTGAATTGGAACGGCCCCGGATGGAGCCGGTCCAACTCGCCGAACCACCGCGCCAACCCATCCAGGCGCGCCGCGTCGGCCGGGGCCCACGGCTGGAGAAAAGCCGCCAGGCAGGCCGGTTCGCCGCGCCGCGGGAAACGGTCAGGTCTCCCGAATTCCTCCATCACGCGCGCGACCCAAACCGAGGTCCTGGCTGGAAGGCCCGCCGCAGCCGCGGTTTCCAGGGCGCGCAGCGCCGCGGGCAGGCGCGAAGCGCTTGCCTCCGATGCCGCGGTCCACCACTCCTCGTACAGGCCGAGCGCGTTTTCCGTCCGGCCGCCCGCCATCTCGCGCGCCGCCATTTCCGCGAGGACCGAAGCGCGGACGTCTCCGGGTAGCGGGGACGACGCCAGCACCTCGCGGTACAGCGATATCGCGCGCTCCGCTTCCCCGGCGGGCGCGCGGCGCGCGTCGAGCAGCCGGCTGCGGGCGGGATGACCGGCCGACAGCTGCGGCCGGTCATCGGCGGGCGGAGCGGCGTACGGCCGGTAGAGCACCGGGATTGCCGGATCGAGGAAGAAGACCGTTTCGATGCACGAATCCGTCCCGCTCTCCTCGGCGGGCGCCTCCCGGGGCCGCGCCCGCGCCGCCGCGGCGCTGTCCTCCAGCTTTTGCAGCAGCCGCGCCCGGGCCTCGAGTCCGAGGGCCGCCAGTTCGCCCTCGCAGGTCTCGCGGTACTGGCGAGCGGCCGCGGCCCGCACGCTGCGGACGTGCTGGTGCGCCAGCAGGACCAGCGCGGCGCACGGCACGACGACGAGGACCAGCAGCAGGAGCAGCGGCCGCCGGGCGTCGTGGCGAAGAACCAGATCGGACACGGGTATCTCCATCGTCTTTCGCGGGTTGCAAGCCCGAACCTGCGGTCATCCTGATGGGCTCATGTTACCGGATTGTTACCGAAAAAAAAAGCGCGCGGTAATAATCCGGTAACGTGCCCGCGCGAGGCTTCTATCCGAAGAGAAAGGAGCCTGCCATGAAAAAGGAAAAACGATTGACCGTTCTCGGGCTGACCGGCGCGATGCTGCTCGGCGTGGCGACGGAAACGTTCGCCATCGCGCTCACGCGCGGGCCGTACGTGCAGATGGGCCATTTCACCAACCAGGCGACAATCGTCTGGTACACCGATTCCTCCTCCGACAGCGGGGTGGACTACGGGCTGACCGGAAGCTACGGGGCGTTCGCCGGCGGCAACACGGGAACCCGCCACGAGGTGACGGTTGCGGGGCTGCAGCCGGGCACGAGCTATTTCTACCGCGTGCGCAGCGCCGGGGTGAACCTGGCCACGAACCGCTTCAAGAGCGCGAAGGCTCCGGGCCAGCCCTTCCGGATTGCCATGTGGAGCGATTCGCACTACGGGAACACGGCCGGCCTCGCGGCCCGCATGGCGTTGTACGAGCCCGACCTGATGCTGGCCGCGGGAGACATCACGGATGACGGGGTGCTTTCGGAAATAGACAACAACGCGTTCTCCGGATTCGGCGGGCTGATGAAACAAATCCCCGCCTATTGGACGCCGGGCAACCACGACACGCGGGACGACTTCGCGGCGTGCCGGGAGGTTTTCACCCTGCCGGGCGACGAGCGGAATTACTGGTTCGAGTACGCCGACGCGCAGATCGTTTCGCTGAACGCGGAAGGGTTGCCCGGCACGGCCTGGCTGGACGGGGCGCTGGCGGCGTCCGCCAAGCCCTGGAAGATCGTCTTCTTCCACGAACCGGCCCGCTCCCCGGCGGCCGGCCACGGCGAAGAGGAATCGATCCGCGACCAATACGTCCCGGTCATGGAACGGCACGGAGTCCAGCTCGCGCTCGCCGGCCACAATCATTTCTACTGGCGCAGCATCCCGCTCAACGGCGTGACCCACCTGATCACCGGCCGGTCGGGCGACCGGACCCGTGACCTGGGCGACATGCCCTGCTACTCGCAGGCAGGAATGAACGGGACGGAGGCCAAGTCCTTCGCCATCGCAGATTTCGACGGGCCTTTCATGCAGATCCGCGGGATCAAGGAAAACGGCGACGTGATCGACGACATGGTGCTGGACCGCGAATGTTCCTTCGTGCTGGACGGCGCGCTGGACGCGTCGGCCGTGCAGGTCGCCGCCCGCGCCGGCGGGCAGACGATCTGGGCGGCCGTGGCGGGCCGTTACCTCTACCTGGCCACGGAGGACGCCGGCGAGGGCCGGGATGCATACGTCTTCGTCGCCACGGCTTCCGGCGGGCTGGTCGCCAGCCCGTGGGCCAAGGCGGGCTCCGTGATGGCGCACGATGCCTTCGTTGCGGACGAAAACGACAGCCGCTACTCCGGCTGGTTCACCGGCGCGGGCGCCCCGTTCAACGACCTCCTGGCCGCGCGCTCGGCCACGCCGTGGTGCAACGGGGCCGTGCTGGAAGGCGTTCTGGATCTCCAGGAACTGTACGGCGAGGTCCCCGCCGTGATCCGCCTCGCCGCGGCCGCGTACGCCACGGCCGACGGCGGAGCGCTCGCGGCCTCCGCCCAATGCCCCGAGGGCAACGGCAACGGGGACATCGAGGCCGGCGAATTTGTGGTGGTGAACACCGCGGACCTCGTCCAGCCCTTCGCGCTGGACGGCGCCGCGGACCACGACGGGTATCTCGTGGCCGACCATAACGGCATGAAGCTGTGGGCGGCGGTGCACGGGGAGACGCTCTACGTGGCCACCTGGGCGGCGGGCAACGGGGGCGGGCCCAACGACCACTTCATCTTCGTCAGCGACACGCCCGGCACGCCCGGCCCTGCCCCGTGGGCCAAGGCCGGCCAGGTGGCCTTCAGCGAAGCAGCCAAGCCGTTCCTGGCCGACGAGGGCGCCGACAGCTGGGTCGCCTGGCACAACGGCGGGGTCTCCGCGCGGCAGGCCGCGGCCTCCGTCAATTCGGGCCAGTTGGAGGGGACGTTGAACCTCGTCGAGGTCTTCGGCTCGGTGCCGGAGACGCTGTACATCGCGGTCGCGCCCTACGCCACGGCGGACGCGGGCGCCCTGTACGCGCCGTCCCAGGTGCCGGAGGGCGACGGCAACGGGAACATCGACGCCGGCGAATTTGTCGCCATCCCCGTGGCCGCGATCCGCGATGCCAACCTCGACGGCACGCTCGACATCCTCGATCCCGCCCGAGGGTTCGTCATGAGTGACGGCGCGTCGGGCGGGAACTCGGCCCCGTATTCCGTCAACTGGTCCTCGCAGCCCGGCCGGAGGTACCGGGTGCAGAGCACGGACGACCTGAAACAGCCCTTTGCGAACCGAACGGGCGAGCTGTCCGCGGACCAGGGCCAGTTCACGATGACCTACTCGGATGCCGCGCCCCCGGCGAACGGCCGTCGGTTTTACCGTGTGCAGCTTTTGGATCCGTAGGCCCGAGGGCCTGAAATAACCGCCCGGTCCGCTTGAAAGCCCGCCGGAGGTGGGCTACGTTTCGCCGCCATGATCCCCCTGTTCGGCCGCGGCTACGACGTGCTCGTCAACGTCACGAACATCTGTGACGCCCGGTGCGTCATGTGCAACATCTGGAAGAACCAGGAAGGCCCGACATCCTGGCTGCGCCCGGAGATGATGCGGTCCGTCGGCCCGCTGACCACCGTCAGCTTCGCCGGAGGCGAGCCGTTCCTGCACAAGGAGATCGTCGAGATCGTGCGCGCCGTCCACGGGCGCAACCCGCGGGCCAAGGTGGTCTTCTCCAGCAACGGGTTCCGGACGGAGCCGATCGTGGAGAAAGCGGGCAGGATCCTGGCGTTCCACAAAAACGTTCAGGTGACCATTTCCCTCGACGGCGTCGGCGAGGTGCACGACCGTATCCGCGGCATCCCGGGGGCGTGGAACAAGGTCAACCGCACGTTCGACCGCCTCGGGGAGATCGGGTTGAAGCAGCGCAATTTCGCCTTCACGATCACGCGGGACAACCACACCGCGCTGCCGGCCGTGTACGCGCACGCCCGGTCGAAGGGCGCGGGGCTCTCGCTGGCGGTCGCGCAGAGTTCGAAATTCCTGAACGTCGAGATCCCGCCGCTCGAATTCGAGGCGGTCCGCCCCCACCTGGAGCCCATCATCCTCGCGCACCTCAAGAGCCGGAACCCGATGGACTGGATGCGGGCCTTCTTCCAGTTCGGCGTGCTGCGCTACCTCGCCACGCGGCAACGGCCGATCGGGTGCGACGCCCTTGAGCACCAGTTCATGATCGACCAGGCCGGCGAGGTCCTGTGCTGCCATCCGCTGCTGCTCCGCGCGGGCAACCTTGGCGAGGCCGACCTGCCGAAGATCCTCTCCTGCCCCGCCGCGAACGAGCTGAAGAAGGACCTGCGCGCGTGCCACGCCTGCTGGGAAGTCTGCACGGCGCGTTCGGCCATCCGCGCCAACCTGTTCCGGGTCGGCCTGTGGGCGGCGGGGAACAAGATTCTCGCGCACCTCGGGCTTTGGAGCGGGAAGAAAGGCTCCCGGCTGTTCCCGCTGACCCGGGAACGTCCACCGCTCAACAGCCAACGTCCGACACCCCGCGAATCTCCATGACCACGCCCTCTCGACACACCAGCCGCGTCGTTTCCCTTCAGCCCCTCTCGGATTCGGGGTATCTCCTGACGTTCGAGCGCGGGGGCCTCGAGTTCGAGGCCGGGCGGCTGCTGACGATCCACGGCCGCGTCCCGACCGAGGACCGCAGCTACACGATCGCCAGCGGGGAAAAGGACGAGCATCTCCAGGTCCTCTTCCGGCACATCCCGACAGGCCAACTCACGCCGCAGCTCGCGCAGAAGAACCCGGGCGACCCGATCGAGTTCTCCGGGCCGTTCGGCGAGTTCGTCGTGCGCGATCCCTCCCACCCGGTGATCTTCATCGCCACGGGCACGGGCGTTGCGCCCTGCCGGGCCTATCTCCGCACGCACCCGGGCCTGCCGCTGACGCTGGTCCACGGCGTGCGCGTGGCGCAGGACCTGTTCTTCCGCGGGGAGTTCGAGAAGGCGCGCTACCTCCCCTGCGTCTCGCGGGAGGATGGGACGGGCTTCCACGGCCGGGTGACGGATTTCTTCAAGTCCTTCGACTTCGCCCGGGACGCGCACTTCCACCTGTGCGGCGCGAACGAGATGATCTTCGACATGCAGGTTTTCCTGCTGAACGCGGGCGTGGACGAGTCGCACATCTTCACCGAGGCGTACTACTACCGCCTGCACTCGTAATTCTGCCGGTCCGGCGACCGCCCTTCCATGCCCTGTCGTCGGGACGCCGGCCGGCTTATGAGGATGGACAGCACCTCCTCCTGCTCGGGCGTCGGGAGGCCCTGCACGAACTCGATCCTCCGGGGATGGTTGATGAGCGCTTTCTCCAGCCGGCGCGGCCACAGGCGCGGGACCGGCCCGGGGCCGAAAAGCCCTTTCGGTCGTCGTGGCCACGGCATCCGATGCGTTACTCCTGGAAACCGCGCAGGCCTCGTTGCAGCGCGCGGCGAGCCAGGCGCCGATCTCCACGGATGGCGACCCCGGAACGCCGCCGCGGACTGGCCGCCTATTTTTCCAGTCGCGCGATCTTGTGGCGGATCATGTCCGTGTGGCGCGTGGCGTCGCCGGGGGAGACCATGGCGATGCTTAAGCGGCGCGGGTCGAGAACGCGTCGGGCGACCTCGAGGACATCCTCGGCCGTCACGGCCTCGATGCGATCGAGGACCTCGGAGGGCTGGATGAGCCGGTTGTAGCACAGCAGGTTCTCGCCCACCCACATCATCTGGTTGCTGGCGCTCTCCAGCCCGATGCGGAGCTGGCCCCGGGCGAAGTCCTTCGCGCGCCGCAGTTCCCGCCCGCCCACCGGCGTCCCGCGGAAACGCGACGTCTCGGCCAGGATCAGGTCCAGCGCGCGCGGCGCGCGCCGGCGGTCCACGCCCGCCTGAACGCACAGCAGGCCGGTCTCGGCAAACAGCTGCACGCTGCTCTGGATCGAGTAGGCCAGGCCGTGCTTCTCGCGGACGATCTGGAACAGCCGCGAGCTCATGTTCTCGCCGAGGATGATGCTCAACAGCTTGAGGGCGTAGCGCCGCGGGTCGCGCCGGCCGAACAGGCGGAAGGCCATGGCCACGTGCGGCTGCTCCACCTCCTTGGCATGAACGGCCACGTCGCGCTGGCGGACGGCCCGGTCCACCCGCCGGGGCGCCGGCGGAACGCGGCGCTCCAGTCCGCCCAGGGCCCGCGCGGCGCGCTCGACGCAGGCCGCGTGATCGACCCGGCCCGCCAGCGCCACCAGCGTGTTGGCCGCCACGTAGTGCCGTTGCTTGAATTCCCGGATGTCCCGCCGCCGGATCCGCCGGACGCTTTCTTCCGTGCCGACCAGCGAACGGCCGAGCGGATGGTCCACCCAGGCCAGCGAGCCCAGGATTTCCTGCACGAGCTGTTGCGGCTGGTCGCGATACAGGGCGATCTCTTCCAGGATCACGCCCCGCTCCTTCTCCAGGTCGTCCGGGTCGAGGCGCGGGCGCCGGTACATGTCGAACAGGATGTCGAGCGCCTCCCACTGGTATTCGGCCGCGATGCGCGCGTAGTAGCAGGTGGACTCTTCCTGCGTGAACCCGTTGAAATAGCCGCCCCGGCCCTCGATGGCCTGGGAGATCTCCCGGGCGCTGCGCGACGAGGTGCCCTTGAACAGCATATGCTCGATGAAATGGCAGACGCCGGCCTGCCGGCCGGTCTCGCACCGGCTCCCCACCCCCGCCCAGATGCCCATGGCCACGCTCTCGAGCCCGGGCATCACGGCCGTCGCGACGCGCAGGCCGCCCGGCAGCGTGCTCGACTCGAAGTTCAGGCGCACGCCGCCTCCCGCAGGACCGCCAGCGTCGCCCGCCCCTCGTACAGGGCCTTGCCCACGATCGCCCCGGCCAGGTTCGGCCGCCGCAGCGCCCGCAGCGCGCGCACGTCCTCCGCGGACGTCACGCCCCCCGAGGCGATGACGTCGCAGGCGACGGCGGAGCACAGCGCGTCCATCGCCGAAGCGTTGACCCCGGCCAGCATGCCGTCGCGGGACGTATCCGTGTAGATCAGGCAGCGGACGCCCATGCCTTCCATCCGGCGGGCCAGGTCCGTCGCCGTCATCGGCGTGGTCTCCGTCCAGCCCTTCACCTGGACGCGGCCGTCCCGGGCGTCGATGCCCACGGCCAGCCGGGCGCCGAACCGGGCGGCCAGCGACTTCACCTGCTCCGGTTCGGCGCACGCGCGCGTGCCGAGGATCGCCCGGCGCGCGCCGGCATCGAGCGCCGCGTCGATGTCCGCATCCGTCCGCAGGCCGCCGCCGAATTCGACCGGGATGGCAATCGCCCGCGCAATGGCGCGCAGGACGGACAGGTGCGCGGGACGGCCCTGGAAGGCGCCGTCGAGGTCCACGACGTGGAGCCATTCCGCGCCCTCGTCCCGCCAGCGCCGGGCCATCTCGACGGGATCGTCGGAATAGACCACGGCGTCGTCCGCGCGCCCCTGCCGGAGCCGCACGCAGCGCCCGCCTTTCAGGTCGATGGCCGGGAGGATGATCATCGGCGGTCCGCCCACCGCCCGAAATTGCGGAGCATTTGCAGCCCGTTTTTCTGGCTCTTCTCCGGGTGAAACTGGACGGCGAGGACGTTGTCGCGCCACACGGCCGAGGTGTACTCCAGCCCGTACTCCGTCGCGCCGGCGTCGACAGCCGTGTTCGTTTTTTCGGCGTAGTAGGAGTGCACGAAATAGAAATACGCGCCGTCCGGGACCTCCGCGAACAGCGGGCAATCCCGGCGGACCTGGCGCACCCGGTTCCAGCCGATCTGCGGCACTTTCCACTCCGGCGGCAGGTTGAACCGGCGGACGCGGCCCGGGAGGACGCCCAATCCCGGCACGCCGGGGGATTCCTCGCTGCCCTCGTACAGCACCTGCAAGCCGAGGCAGATGCCCAGGAACGGCCGGCTGGCCCCGATCCACTCGCGCACCGCTTCCACGTAGCCGTTCCGGACGAGATGATCCATGCAGTCGCCGAACGCGCCGACGCCCGGCAGGATCACGGCGCGGCAGGCCTTCATCTCCTCCGGCCGGGCCAGGATAGAGAACGGCAGCCCCAGGAAGCGGCAGGCGTTGCTGACGCTTCCCAGGTTGCCCATGCCGTAATCGATGATGCCGATCATGAGATGAGTTACCCGCCCCCCATCCAGCGCCCCAGGCCGGCGGCCCGCCGCGGGCTAGATACGGCCCTTGCTCGACGGCACGCCCCGGACCCGCGGATCGCGGGCGCAGGCCATGCCCAGCGCGCGCGCCACGGCCTTGAACACGGATTCGTAGATGTGGTGCGGCTCCTTCCCGTACATCGTCTTGATGTGCAGGTTCATCCGCCCCTGGACCGTGAAGGCGCGGAAAAACTCCTCGATGAGGCCGAGATCGAAATCCCGGATCTTCCGTTTTCGCGGCTCCACCTCGTAGACCAGGTACGGCCGGCCGCCGAGATCCATGGCCACGCGGCTCAAGGATTCGTCCATCGGCACCACGGCCCAGCCGTAGCGCACGATGCCCTTGCGGTCGCCGAGGGCGCGGTTCAGCGCCTCGCCGAGCACGAGCCCGACGTCCTCGACGGTGTGATGATAATCCACGGCCAGGTCGCCCTTGGCGCGCAGTTCCAGGTTGCAAAGGCTGTGCCGGGCGAACAGCTCCAGCATGTGGTTGAGGAAGGGAATGCCGGTGCGGACGCGCGCCTCGCCGGCGCCGTCGAGGGCGAGTTTCGCCCGGATCGACGTTTCGCGCGTCTCCCGCTTGATCTCGGCCGCTCGTTTCTTCATGTTCGCCTTTCGCCGGGGACGGTCCCGGACTGCGGCACCATTATAGGCCGCGGGGGGCCGGCGTCAAACCGGGGTAAGGAGGGCCCGCCGCACTAGGCCTCCGAGCTCGTTCGCCGGACGCAGAGGATGGCGATGTCGTCCGACTGCGGCATGTCCTGCACGAAATCCTTCACGCCGTGCATGATGGTCTGCACGATCCGGGCCGCTGCGTCGCACGCGCGGCATCGGGAGAGCAACGCTTCCAGGCGCGCGTAGCCGTACAACTGCACGTTCCGGTCCGTGGCCTCCGTGACGCCGTCGGTGAACACGACGAGGCCGTCGCCCACCGCCAACCGCACCCGGCGGGCCTGGTAATCGGCCTCCTCGATGACCCCGAGAGGCGGGCCAGGCGGCAGGTCCAGCAACCGGCAGCCGCCGATCACGGGCATCACGAACGGCGGTAGGTGGCCGGCGTTCGTGTACACCAGCTCCCCGGTGCGTGTGTCCAGGATGCCCATCCAGGCCGTCAGGAACATGCACAGGTCGTTGCCCTGCAGCAGGTCGCGGTTCACCATCTTGAAGATGGCATCGGGCTCGACGGACTCCTTGATGGCGATATGCCGCAGCAGCGCGATGCTCCGGGACATGAACAGGGACGCCGGGACGCCCTTGTCCGACACGTCGCCGACCACCAGGGCCAGGCGATCGTCGTCCACGAAGAAATAATCGTACAGGTCGCCGCCGACGTCCCGGGCGGGCACCAGCTCCGCCACCAGGTCGATTTCCCGCCGGGCCTCGATCTCCGCCGCGTGCCTCGGCAGCATGTTCATCTGGATCTCGTGGGCGATCCGCAGTTCGCTCTGCATGCGCTCCCGCGCGGCGATCGTCTCCTTCAGGTTCTTCAGGTACTCCTTCAGCCGCTGCTCCATGCTGCTCATGGTGGCGGCCAGGCGGCTGACCTCGTCCGGGAAGGTGATGGCGAGGATGTCCTTCGCCTCGTCCTCCGGCATCGCGAAATCGCTGGCCTGGAGCCGGTCGGCATGGTGCGTGAGCCGGGCCAGCGGGCGCGTCAGCCGGGAGACCAGAAAGTAGGCGCCGAGCATGCCGAAAAGCACGATAACGCCCACGTACCGGGCCTGGCGCTTGATGATCCTCCGGGCCGGTTTCTCCATCTCGTCCTTGTATACCGACGAGGCCAGGTACCAGTCGAGCGGCTCGAATTTTTCGACGTGCGCGTACTTGGTGTACACGTGGCGCCCCAGATCGCCCGGCTTGTCCCACTGGTACTGGTACGGCACCCCGGGATTTTCCGCCGCCCGCACGAAATTGGTGAAGAGCGATCCCGCCATCGCCGTGTCGATGGAGGTCATCGACGGGTGGATCAGGAACCGCCCGTATTCGTCGAAGAGGAAAAAGTAGCCCGTCTCCGCCACCTTCACCTGGCTGAACGTCGTTTTCAGCACCTCCATGATCTCGCCCATTCGCCGGGCGGCGTCCGCGTCGATGTCGTCGATGTACACCCCGGTCCCGACGTACCAGCCCCAGTTTGTGTAGGGTTGGAAATACAGCAGTTTCGGCACCGGGTTGGTCTCGCCGCGCCGCGGCCAAGCTATCGTGCAGCTCCATTCACCGGTTTGAAAGATCTCCGACTCCATCGTCGCCAGGATGGGGCGGCCCCGCGAGTCGAGGGTCGCCGACATGTTGCGCCCCCGCACATTCGGGTCCGGGTGCGAAACAGCGCAGTGGTTGGTGTCGTAGATGATGAAGTAATCGTCGTGGCCGTACCGGAAATCCTGCACGGTTTCCAGGGCCCGCCGCCGCGCCTCCGGCTCGGTCATGGCGCCCTGCTCGTACAGCTTGTGATACGTGTCGATGTGCGAGACGACCACGCCGGTCAGGTTCCGCAACTGCTGCTGGTGCCGGTCCGTCGCGTACTGGCGGAACGCCTCGAGGTCCTTGTACTGGCTCGCGATGTTCAGGTTGACCACGCGGAGGACGTTCAGCGCGGATTCGTCGCCCGAGGCGAGCACGGCCCGGGTCACTTCCGCGCGCTCGAACAGCATGAAGGCGACGGCCGTCGCCAGCAGCATGCCGAGGACCATCAGCACGATGAGCAACTTGAAATTGCTGAAGAATTTCATGCGGGGGCAAGAGGCCCGAGCGCTTCCCGCGCGGCTTGGAATACCCTTCCAATGCGCCGCGATTCCGTGATCCGCCCCTCGTCGTCGCCGGTTTTCACGTTGGGGGTAAATTCATCGAAACCGCCCGGCATGGCAATCTTTTTCCCGCCGGCCGGCGGGCCCTATCCGTTCTCGCGCGGCGGGCCCAGAAAGGGCAGCGGATTTTCCATGAAGTCGCGGTAGAAACGATAGTGCTCCGTCTCGCGGTACGCGACCGGCCGGATGGCGGGGCCGTCGAAGCCGTAGAGCCGCGCGCCGGGGCACGCCAGCAGGATGGGCGAATGCGTCGCGATGATGAACTGCGCGTGGCCGTCCCGGCTCATGGCCTGGAGCAGGCGCAGCAGGTCCAGTTGCCCCCGCGGCGTCAGGGCCGTCTCGGGCTCGTCCAGGAAGTACAGGCCGGGAAGGCGGTAGCGCGCGGAGAAGTAGGCCATGAGCGATTGCCCGTGCGACTGGGCGCCGAAGCCCCGCGGCCCAAAAAACTCGTGCATGGCGGAATCGTGGTCGGCGACCTGCGCGAAATTGAAGAAGGTCTCGGACGAGAAGAACGAGCCCGGCATCGGCCCCCGGGCCCAGCGCAACTCGACGGCGCGAAGGAACGCCTCCTCGTCGGCGGACAGGTCCGCGAACCCGCCCCAGATGAAGATCCCGGCGTTCCGGCACAAGGCCCGCAGCAGCGTCGACTTGCCCGAGCCGTTCTCCCCCACGAAGAGGACCACCCCATGGTTCAGGTCCAGTTCCGGCGTATGGAGCAGGGCCGGCAGGCAAAAGGGGTAGCGTTCGCGCGAGGGGAGGCGGTCCGCGTGCAGGCGATAGCCGGCCAGGTGCATCTCACGGCCGCCCCTGCGGCACATCCGCGGGGCCGGGCTCGCGGAGATAGTGCATCACCGGCACGAGGGCCTGGTTGGGATCGCCCGAGCCGTCGTAGAACAGGCAGACCATCGGCGCGCCGGTCTCGCGCTCGACCTGCGGGAAGATGCTCGTCGTGATCGTCCCCGGCATGCAGAACATCGGGCTCGCGTTGACCACGGCCCGGGCGCCGTCCCGCCGGACGAACAGGACGGCGCGCCCGAGCGTCAGGATCGCCTCCCCCTCGAACTGCCACGGCAGGTACTTCGCACCGGCCTGGATGACCTCGGCGATCGAGTGCTCCTTCCGGTCATGCAGGACCGGCTCGGCCACCTCGTAGTAATGATGCTCCCACTTCTCGAAAAACAGGTTGCGCTCGAGCCATGTGCGCAGGTTCTCCAGGCGCGCCCGCAGGCCGCTCGTGCTGCTGGCGACGAGGGTCTGCAGGTAGTTCGTGTAGAGGATCCACTCGGAGACCGGGGCCAGCCACGCCTCGCCGCCCAGTTCCTCGATCCGGCGGCATACCTGCCCGTTGATGAACGGGTCGCACCGCACGTAGATCTCGCCGACCACGCCGACCAGCGGCCGCTTCTCCGGGCGCCGCGCGACCCGCGCGACCTCGTCCACGAGCCCCGCGAGCAGCGGGGTCACGGGCCCGACGTCCTTTTGTTCGAAGGCCTTCTCGAGGCGCCGCAAGCCCTGTTCCAGCGTCACGTCCGTCTCGCCGGGCCTCTGCTCGTACGGCCGCACCTTCATGCCCAGCTTCCGCAGGATGTCGCCGACGACGGCCGCGTGCCACAGCCGCATCCGCGCCCCGCTGTCGAGGCCCGCGTAGGCATTTTCCGCCGACGGGCTCAAGATGCGGATCCCGCCCCACCCCTGCTTCTCGAAGATGATCGAGTCCAGCTTCGCGTACTGCCCGAACCGGCACGGCCCGCAGGCTGTCGGCATGAAGAAGATCACCCGCTCCGGCGGCAGCTTCCGGTCCTGCATGGCCTTGACCAGCGCGCCGACCGTCAGCGGGCATGGCACGCACTCGCCGCCGGACGTGTGCTTGTGCCCGATGGCCAGCGTCTCCGCGTTTTCCTCCAGCACGTACGCCTCGTACCCGACGGACCGGAAGACCGCCGCCAGCAACCGCGCGCCGCACGGGTCCATGGGCGGCACGAACAGGGTCCGCCCCTCGCCGGGTCCGGTCACGCGTTGTTCTTCAAGGTTGGGCATGAGAGGGGCTTCAGGGTTCAGGAAGAGAACGATTCACTATTCACTTCCTTGGCGGCGGGCCTCGGGATCTTGCTCCACGAATGGAAACTCTCCAGGGCCGCCTCGATGCGCGTGAGGTAACCCGCGTCCGCGCCGTGGCCGTCGAACTGGAGGCACAGGTAGGGCTTGCCGGCGCGGCCCATGATCTCCTTGAAGTACGTCAGGATGTAGCTGTCCGGCCCGCACATGAAATTCGTGAAGTACACGCCGAAGAGCCGCGGCGACCGGGCGACGCACTCGGCCGCGGCGAGGATCTTCTGACCGTAGTGCCAGTACATATTGCGGTGGCCGGGCAGGATGTCGGCGGTGTCGAAGGGCAGCATGTCCTGGTAGAGGACATGGTAGCCCATCTGGGCCACCTTGCGGGGCAGGTCCAGGGTCAGCCCCGGGTCGGTGGTGTTGTACGGCCGGCCGAAGCACACGAGGCCCAGCGCGTTCTCCTTCTCGATCCGCTCCAGCGCCTCGCGGCCGAGTTCGATGCAGTGCCGGCGGAACGCCGCCTGGGCGTCCTTCGCCGCCCGCAGGGCCCGGCGCACCGCGGCCGCGTCGGCCTTCAGCGGTTCGCCCACGGCCAGCCCGATCGCGGCCACCTGCTCCTCCTCCGGCCGGCCCAGGTCCACCACGGGGGCCAGCAGGCGCGGCCCGAGGTTCATGCCCTCGATGGACCGGAGGACGCCCGGGTGCGCCTGGACGTAGCAGCAGAAATGCGCGTCGGTGAATCCCTCCGGGGTGGGCTCGCGCAGCATGTAGGGCACGAACAGGTAGTCCACGCCGGGATCCTCCGCCAGCGCGCGGGCATGCCCGTGGCTCATGACCACGGGGGCGCAGTACTCGGCCGTCGTGATCTCGCCGCCGCGGTGCAGGATCTTTTCCGAGGACGGCGGGGAATACACGACCGCCGCCCCGAGCTCGCGCAGAAAGGTCCGCCAGAAGGGATAGTAGCCGTACGTGCCGAGGCCCCGCAGCAGCCCGACGCGCGGTCCCGGCGCGGGAGCGGCGGGTCCGGCGCCGTCGGACCAGGCCGCCGCCCGCCTCTTCCAGAACTCGTAGGCGGAGAGGTCCCGCACGCGCATGCGCTTCTCGCCGTAGTCGCGCCCGCACTTGAGCCCCCACGCCACGACCTCGCGGCCCGCGCGGATGATGGAGAGGTTGCAGAGGTTGTGGCACAGGTCGCAGACCTCGCGGTCCACGGTCACCTTCTCGTCCGCGAAGCCCAGGCCCTTGAACCGCGCCGAGCGCTCCGCCTCGGGGACGCGCTCGCGGGCCAGCAGGGACATCCCGAGCGAGCCGGTGAGATGGCAGAACGGGCTGACCTCGATCGGCTTCTGCAACTCCGTCTCGAAGGCCGCGACCAGCGCCTTGTTGCGGGCCGTCGCCCCCTGAAAGTAGACGTGGTCGCCGATGTGCAGCCCGCCGACGACCTTGTTGAGGTAGTTGTCGCGCACGGAGTGCAGCACGGCGGCCGCGATCTGGTCCTTGCTCCAGCCCCGCGCCATCAGCAGGTCCAGGTCGCGTTCCATGTACACCGTGCACCGGTCGGAGGTCCGGGGACAGGGCTGGCTCATCGCGCGGTCCGCGTACTCGGAGAGCGGGAGGCCCAGCTTGTGGGCCTGCTCCTCGATGAAGCTCCCCGTGCCCGCCGCGCAGACGTAGTTCATCACGGAGTTATACACCATCCCGTTCTGGAGCTGCGTGAACTTCGCGTCCTGGCCGCCCAGCTCGATGATGCTGTCCACCTCCGGGTCGATGAAGACTGCGGCGCGCGCGTGGGCGGTGATCTCGTTCATCGCCAGGTCCGCCCCGATGACCTCCTTGATCATCTTGCGGCCGGAGCCGGTCGTGCCGACGCCCCGGATGTCCAGCGTGAAGCCGCCCCGCTTCTCCATCTCGCGGAACGCCTTGAACACCAGCTGGACCGCGTGGATCGGATTGCCGGCAGTCTTGCGGTATACCCAGCCGATCACGCCGTTCCGCTCGTCGAGGACGGTCGCCTTGGTGGAGGTCGAGCCGATGTCGATGCCGAGCGCCACGCGCACGGCGCCGCGCTGCGGGGCCACGATGGCGACCTCGCTGTCGTCCTCGTTGATCCAGTGATCGTGCCACGTGAAGGCCGGGTAGCGGGAGAGCTTCAGTTCCAGGGGGGGGCGCAACGCCTCGGCGGAGGCCGATTTCGAACCCCCGGCCGGCGCCAGCCGCTCCATCCAGTCCGGCGGCAGGCTTTCGACGACGGCCTGCTGGCGCGCCACGAGGGCGGCCCCGTACGCGCCGGCCAACTCGGGCGAGTCCGGCACCACGGTCTCGACGCCGAGCTTCTCCCGGATGGCGCCGACGACCACGGAGTTGCGCGCCATGCCGCCGATCAGCAGCGTCCTGCCGGTCAGCGCCCGGCCGTCGAGCAGGCCGTCCACCGTGGAGGCGCCGAGGCCCACGCACAGGCCGGCCGCGATGGCCTCCACGGAGAAGCCCTCCTGCTGGAGGTGGATCATGTCGCTCTTGGCGAAGACGGCGCAACGGGTCGCGACGCCCGGCGGGCGGCCCTCGTAGCACATGGCGCACTGGGCCAGCTCGGCGGGCGGGATCTGGAGCCGCAGCGCCTGCTGGTCCAGGAACGCCCCCGTGCCGGACGCGCAGGCGCTGTTGATGCTCGACCGGCGGTAATGACCGGCCTCGTCGAGCTGGGTCAGGCTGAAAGAGCCGCCGCCGATGGACAGGATGTTGCGCGCGTCGGGCGCGAGCCGGCGCGCGGCCTCGACGCCGGCCACGATGGAATCCAGGCAGGGACCGGGCAACGGAACGGCCCGGCCGCCGGACCCCGTGCGGACGACGCCCCGGACTTCCGCAACGGGGAAGCGCTCCAGCAAGCCCCGCACGCACTTCAGGGGCTCGCCCTGGTGGCGCAGGTACTCGCGGCGGACGATCCCGCCCTCCTCGTCGATCAGCACCATGCCGACAAACAGGCTGCCGACATCTACTCCCAAGTAACCCATGGTTCTGCTATTTCCTTTGGACGCCGGGCGCAGGAGCCGCGTACGAATCCGTTTCCAGAATGGTCGGGATACTATATCATCCTTTTTCCAAGAACCAAGAGAACGTGAGCCCGTCCCCCGAACGCCGCTGGATTTCGCGAAGCCCGGAAGAAACCTTCCGGCTGGCCGCCGACCTGGCCCGGGAACTGCCCCGGGGCGCGGTCCTGGCGCTGCACGGCGAACTCGGGGCCGGGAAGACTGCCTTCGTCCAGGGCCTCGCCCGCGCATTGGGGATCGACCGCCCCGTCAGCAGCCCGACCTTCACCTTGATCAACGAGTATCCCGGCCCGATCCCGCTTTACCACATCGACCTGTATCGCATCCGGGATTCCGCGGACGCGCTGGGCCTTGGCCTGGACGAGTACCTGCATGGAAACGGGATCACCGCCATCGAGTGGGCGGAGCGTATCGCCGACTTGCTTCCCCCGGACGCGCTGCACGTCCGGCTCCAACCCGGCGAGGAGATGAATGAACGGCTCATCAGCGTCTCCGGAGGCCGTCCGTCGTGAACCTGCTGGCCATCGAGCTTTCCTCCCGCGTCGGCAGCCTGGCGATCCTGTCGGATGCGACGGTGCGGGCGGAATGCGAACTGGCCGAGGAAGACCGCCGGAGCCGGGGCCTGTTCCGCGTGCTTCCGGACTTGTGTGATCGAGCGGGGATCGGGCTCGACGACCTGGACCTGCTGGCGCCGGGCCGGGGACCGGGTTCGTACACCGGCCTGCGCCTGGCCATGACCGTGGCGCAGGCCGTCGCCCTGCCGGCGTCGCGGACGGTGTATCCTGTCGACAGCGGTGAAGCGCTCGCATGGGAGATCATGCAATCGCGGAAGAACGACGTGGTGGCGGTGATCGGCGATGCACGGCGGGAGCGCCTTTGGCTCGGCGTGTTTGAGCAAGGCAACGACGGCCCCATGATGCGGCAGCCCTGGGCGGTTCTCCATCCGCGCGACGTACCCCGATGGGTGCCGGACGGCGCGCTGGCCGTGAGTTCCGACTGGAGTCTTCTGGCCGCCCGGCCCGAGTTTGAAGCCCTGCGCACGCTGCGGTGGATTGAAAGCGACCGATTCCCGCGGGCCCGATGGCTCGGCGCCCTGGCGGAAACCCGGCACCGGCATGGAGCGCCCGCGGCTCCGCCGACTCCCATCTACATGCACCCGGCCGTCACGCCGCGCGCCTGAGTCAGCACGGAGAACTACGGGCTCTTCGACGAAGCGGGCGCGGACAAATCCACGCGCTCGCGAAGCTTGATGGTGGCGAGCACCTTCGGCACGTACATCTGCGTTTCCGTCGGCAAGCGATCCTGGATGGCTTCAAAGGTCCGCGCGGGCGCCGATTTCAGCAGCTTCCCCACCCGCCCCTCCCCCGCGTTGTAGGCCGCGAAGGCCAGGGGCCAGGAATGGAACATCCCGTGCAAATACCGGAGGTACTTCGCCGCGGCCCCCGCGCTCTTCTCCGGCGCCAGCCGCTCGTCTTTCGGCTTCACGGACAGTCCGAAGCGCTGCGCGGTGGCCGGCATGAACTGGAACAATCCCGCCGCGCCCACCGGACTGCGCGCCTCGGGATTGAACGAGGACTCCACCTCGGCCAGCCAGATCAGTTCCGGGGGCACGCCCTCGGCGCGAAAGATATCCTTCAGCCGCGGCGCCAGCGCCGCCGCGCGCGCCGGGGCCGGGCGGCCGGACAGTTTCGTTTCCCACTTGGAGGTGCTGCGTGCGCTTTCCATGCGCCGCTGCTGCACGGCCGGGGGCGGCGGCGCGGGTTTCGGCCGCGGCGGGGTCTTCAGTTCGCCGCGCCGGGCCGGCGGCGGGGGAGGCGGCGGCTGACCCGGCGCGGGCACCTCTCGGACCAGCGCCTCGGCCATGTCGAAGTAGTCCATGCGCTGCTGCAGCCAGTCGGCATAGGACGCGCCCTCCGGCACCATGCGCAGCATTTCGATGGCCGACTCGGCGGCCGGCTTCAACCAGGCCAGGTCGTCCAACGAACCCGTCTCCAACGTCTGCGTGAGTCCGGTCCAGAACTCGGTCCACGTTTCCGGGGAAGGCCACTCGTACTGGTCCAGCAAGTCGGCAGGCAGATGCTCCCGGGCCAGTTGCTCGCCGGCCTGCACGGCCTGCTCCAGCAGGTCGTCCGGGAGCTGGGCGGATGCGGCCAGCGGCCAGGCCAGAGCCGGAATGAGCACGATGCGCTTCATCGCTGAATTAGACCGATAAGATGCCGGATTATTCAACATCGAATTGAGCGGAGGTCACCACGGCACGTTGTAGTCCGGATGCAGCGTAAAGGCGTTGGGCGTGTGCCGTATTTCGGGCGTCCCCCGCCCCTCCGCGCCGATCACCTCGACGACATCGAAGCGGAAGTAGTCGGGCTTGGAGCGCATCTGCATCATGTACCGGATGGCGGCCCGCGACAGGGCATGGCGCTTGCCGCCCTTGACCGACGCGATGGGCGCGCCGAATTCCTCGCTCGCGCGGGTCTTGACCTCGACGAAGACCAGCGTGTCGCCGTCCCGCGCGATGAGATCGATTTCGTCCCGGCGGCCTACGCGGAACCGCCGCGCCAGGATACCGAACCCAAGGCCCCGCAGGTGCCGCTCGGCCTGCTGCTCGCCCCACTTGCCCGCGCGATGCCGGGCATCTTCCGCGCCATTCTTCTTTTTTCCAAAGGGCCAGAGCATGGAAATACGCTATGACAAGGGCAATACGAGCTGGGATACCGGCGCAAAAGACCGGCGGTGGCAGGGCGAAGGTCCGAGCCGGCGCAGGGCCTCGAGGTGCTCCGGCGTTCCGTACCCCTTGTGCCGCGCCAGGCCATAGCCGGGATGGAGGCCATCCAGTTCCTGCATCAGGCGGTCCCGCGTCACCTTGGCCACGACGCTGGCCGCGGCGATGGACAGGCTCAACCCGTCCCCGCCGACGACGGCCGTGGACGGGCATGGGAGCCCGGGCACGGGCAGCCCGTCCACCAGGGCATGGTCCGGAAGGCCGGGGAGCGCGCGCAGGGCTCGGGCCATGGCGAGGTGCGTGGCGCGCAGGATATTGAGCCGGTCGATCTCCTCGACCTCGGCCCGGCCGACGCCGATCGATAGTTCGGCGCGGTTTGCCAGCAGGGCGAAGAAATGGTCGCGCTTGGCGGGGGACAGCTTCTTGGAATCGGTCAGGCCGGCGAGTTCGCCGCGCTCCTGGGCGACCAGAAAAGCCGGGTCGAAAATCACGGCCGCGGCGACGACGGGCCCGGCCAGCGGGCCGCGCCCGGCCTCGTCCACCCCCGCCACGCGGGCGCAGCCGGCGGACCAGGCCTGACGTTCGAAGCGCAGCAAGCCGCGCGCCTTCCGCTTACATCGCGGTTTCGGTCACGCGCGACTTCTTGCCGGTGGCGCGGCGCAGGTAGTAGAGCTTGGCGCGTCGGATCTTGCCGTGCTTCTCGACCTCGATCTTCGCCACGCTCGGGGTGTGCAGCGGGAACACGCGCTCCACGCCCTCGCCGTAGGAAATGCGCCGCACGGTGATGGTCTCCGTCGCGCCCGTGCCGTCGCGGGCGATCAGGGTGCCGGCAAAGGCCTGGAGGCGTTCCTTGTCGCCTTCCTTGATTTTCACCTGGACGCGCACCGCGTCGCCGATGTGCAGCGCCGGCGCGGCTTCCTTCCGGGCCTGTTCGAGACTGATTTTTTCCAGCATCTTCGCTCTCATCCGTCACCTCGTTTTTTCAATCCATCGTCCCCGCCGCCCAGCAGGTCCGGGCGGCGTTCGCGCGTCCGCTGCAGCGACTGGCTCCGCCGCCACCGGCGGATTTCCTCGTGGTCGCCCGAAACCAGCACGTCGGGCACCCTCATCCCCCGGAACTCCGGGGGCCGCGTGTACTGCGGGTATTCCAGACAGCCGTCGCTGAAGGATTCCTCCTCCGTCGCGCCGGCGCCGCCGAGCACGCCCGGCCGCAGCCGCACCACGGCGTCCACGACGACCGCCGTGGCGACCGCGCCGTTCGTCAGCACGTAGTCGCCGATGGAAATCTCATCGGTGGCCAGCGCCTGCCGCACGCGCTCGTCCACGCCCTCGTAATGCCCGCATACAAAGATCAGATGCGATTCGCCGGCCAAGTCCCGCGCCATCGCCTGGTCGAACCGCCGCCCCTGGGGCGTCATCAGGATCACCCGCGCGCCCGCCGGCTCCAGCGACTCCACCGCGGCGAAGATCGGCTCGGGCTTCATCACCATGCCCGGCCCGCCCCCGTAGGGGCGGTCGTCCGTGGTCCGGTGTGCGTCGTTCGTGAAATCCCGCAGGTTGACGACCCGGAACTCCACCGCGCCCGACCGCGCGGCCCGCTTGAGCATGCTCTCGCCGAGGAACCCTTCCAGCATCCCCGGGAATATGGTCAGGATGTCAATCTTGAGCGACGCACCCATGCCCGCTCACTCGACGACCTCCAGCATGGCCCGCTTCCCCTGCCGGGCGGCCGCCGTGCTCACCAGCGTGCGGATGGCGCCGACGGTCTTGCCGTTCTTCCCGATTACCTTGCCCACGTCCTCGGGGTGACATCGCAACTCGAAGATCACCGTGCGCTCGCCGTCCACCTCGGTCAGGCGGACGTCCTGGGGATGATCCACCAGCGCGCGGACAATATACTCCACCAGTTCCCTCATAACCCCATCCTCAAGCGGGCGCCGCGGCCCGCCGCTGTGTCGCCCGGTTCTTTTTCAGCAGGCTTCGGACCGTGTCGGACACCTGCGCGCCCTTGTCGGTCCAGTACTCGATCCGCTCGACCTTCAGCTCGTAGTTCGAGCCCTTGCGCTTCGGATCGTACCAGCCGACGGTTTCCAGAAAACGCCCGCTGTTCGGACACCGCATGTCCGTGACCACCACCCGGAAGAAGGGCTGCTTGTTGCTGCCCATTCTCCGCAATCGAATCTTGACTGCCATAGCTTCCTCCCGACACGCCCGCCGGCGCCGCCCGCATGGGGGGCGTCGGCCCTGAACGTGACTGGCTTTGATACCCTACCGGCCCTTCCGGATCAACCTTTTTTGCATGTGCTTGAACTGCCGGGCCATGCGCCGCGCCTGTTCAAACTGGTGGAGCACGGTGTTCACGTCCTGCACCGTGGTCCCGCTGCCCGCGGCAATTCTCCGGCGGCGGCCGGCGTTCAGGATGTCCGGATTCCGCCGTTCGCCCGGGGTCATGCTGCGTATGATGGCCTCGGTCCGCTTCCAGTCCTCGGTCACCTTCCCGGCCTGCTCCGGCCGGATGCGGCCGCGCAACATATCAGCCCCCGGCATCATTTCAAGCAGATTCTCCATGGGCCCCATCTTCTTGACCTGCTGGATCTGCGTCAGGAAATCCTCCAGCGTGAACCGGTCCTCCAGGAGGCGCTCCTGCATCCGCTCCATTTCCTCCTGATCCACAACCTGTTGCGCCTTTTCCACCAGGCTGATGACATCCCCCATCCCCAGGATCCGGGAGGCCATCCGGTCCGGGTGAAAAGGCTCTAGGTTGTCCAGCCGCTCCCCCGTCCCGGTCATGAGCACCGGGCAGCCGGTAACCGCGTGAACGGACAGGGCCGCGCCGCCGCGCGCATCGCCGTCGAGTTTCGTCAGGATCAGGCCGGTCAGCCCGACCTCTTTGTGGAACGTCTCGGCCACGTGGACGGATTCCTGCCCGATGGCCGCGTCCAGCACCAGGACGACGTTTCCCGGGTTCACGGTTTCCCGCAGGGCCCGGACCTCGGCCACCAGTTCGGCATCCATTTGGGAGCGGCCGCCCGTATCAAAAAGGACAACGTCGCACGCCTCGCGGCCGGCCCGATCGAGGGCCCGCCGCCCCAGGACCGGCAAGTCCTCGCCCGGCTCCGGCGGGCAGAACGCCACCCCGGCCTGGCCGGCGAGGATGCGGAGCTGGTCCACGGCGGCCGGCCGGCGCAGATCGCAGGCCACCAGCAGGACGGACTTGCCTCTCTTCATCCAGGCGCGCGCCAGCTTGGCCGCCGTGGTCGTCTTTCCCGCGCCGTGCAGGCCCAGCAGGAGCACGGAAGCCGGCCGGCCGGACAAATCGAAATCCCGTGTGGCGCCGCCCAGCAGCGCGACCAGTTCGTCGTGCACGATCTTGACCATCTGCTGGCCGGGCGTGATGCTCTCCAGCACCTCGCGGCCCATGGCCTTCTCCTTGACCCTGCTGATGAAATCGCGGGCGACCTGGTAGTTGACGTCGGCCTCGAGCAGGGCCAGCCGGACCTCCCGCAGCGCGTCCTGGACGTTGCGCTCCGAGAGCTTGCCCAGGCCGCGCCACTTTTTGAACAGCCCCTGCAGGGCCCCTGTAAGCTTGTCGAACATGGGCGTGGGTCGGGTCAGCGAACCGGCCCGCCTGGTGACGGGGCGTCGGGGACAGGGTTCGTGGATTCCTCGTCCATCCGAACGAGCCCCCGGCCGCCGCACCGTTCGCAGAAATGGGGGGGATTCACCTCGTCCCAGATCCGGCTCATCCCGCCACAGGCGGGGCAGATTACGTCCCGGTTGTCCACGCGCCGGATGTACGCGCCCCCGCGGCCCTGGCAGATCGGGCACAGCGTGCGCTCGCCGGGCTTGTCCGCGGACGGAATGAAACCCATCTGACCGCACAGCTCGCACGGCAGGCGCTCGACGTACCAGGACGCCCCGACCCGGAACAGGGATTGCTTGTTCTGCGTGATCCAGCGCCACTGCATGAGGGCCACGAAAAACAGGAAAGGCAGCAGAATCGCCACGGCCAGTTGCTGCTTCCGGCCGAAGGCGGCGCGCTGTCCCAGGAGCGGTCCCGAGATTTTCCTGTACGGTTTCATGTCCTGGCCCCGCAAACCACCCGATCGTGCCCGCCCAGGTCCTTCCGGACCTCGACGGACGCAAACCGGTCCGCTTCCAGCCGCCGGCGCACCGCGTCCGCCTGCCCGCGGCCCACTTCCAGAAATACTATCCCTCCCGACCGCAAGGATGTAAAGGCCTGCGGCACGAGACGCCCGATCACGTCCAGCCCGTCCTTCCCGCCGTCCAGGGCCGACCGGGGTTCGAAGTCGCGCACGGACCGGTCCAACTCCGCCCACTCCGCCGTGGGCACGTAGGGCGCGTTGGCGATCACGGCGTCCAGCGAGCCCGGCGGCACGCCTTCCAGCAGGTCGCCTTCCTCGAACTCGATCCGGCCTGCCAGCCCGAGCGCCGCCGCATTCTCCCGGGCGAGGGCCAGCGCTTCAGGCCGGAGGTCGCGGGCGAGATACCGCGCCCCGGGCCGCCTGGAGGCCAGCGCCAGGACGATACAGCCGGTCCCGGTGCCGATGTCGGCGATGGCCGGCCGCCGGCCGGACGCCCACAGCGCCGGGTGCGCCAGAACCGTCTCGACGAGCAACTCGGTTTCCGGCCGGGGAATCAACGCCCGGCGGTCCGTTTTCAGGACCAGGCCCATGAACTCCGCGTCGCCCAGGACGTACTGCAGCGGCTCGCTCTCCGCCAGCCGCCGGACATGGCCCTCGAACATGGACTCGACGGACAGGGGCATGGCCTCGCGGGCGTGGAGCGGCAGTTCCAGCCGGCGGCATCCCAGCGCGCGGCCCAGGGCCCACTCGGCCTTGAGTCGCGCCTCGTCGATGCCGGCGGATTCGAGGCGGCGCACCGCGACGGCCAGCACGTCGGAAACGAGGGGTTGGGACACGCGGGACTCCCGGTCAGGTTTTCATCAATTGCTGGATTCTCGATCCGATATCGTACTCGCGCAAGGCCTCGACCACCGGCTCCAACCCGCCCTCCATGACGCGGTCCAGCGTGTAGATGGTCAGGTTGATCCGGTGGTCAGTCAGGCGGTTCTGCGGGAAATTGTAGGTGCGGATCCGCTCGCTGCGGTCGCCCGAACCCATCTGCGTCTTGCGCTCGTTGGACAGGCGGGCCTGTTCGGCGCTGCGGACCTGGTCGAGGATGCGGGCGCGCAGCACGCGCATGGCCTTCTCGCGGTTGCGCTGCTGGGACCGCTCGTCCTGGCACGTGACCACGGTATTGGTGGGCAGGTGGACGATCCGCACGGCGGAATCCGACTTGTTCACGCTCTGGCCGCCGGGCCCGGAGGCCCGGCAGTACTCGATCTTCAGCTCCTCCGGCTTGATCTCCACGTCCACCTCCTCGGCCTCGGGCAGCACGGCGACGGTCGCCGCGGAGGTATGGATGCGCCCGCCGGCCTCGGTCACCGGGATGCGCTGGACACGGTGCCCGCCGCTCTCGTAGCGCAGCGTGCGGAACACGTTCCGGCCCTCGACGGAAAAGATGATTTCCTTGTAGCCGCCGAGGCTCGACGGGCTGGCGTCGATCAGGCCGGTCTTCCAGCCGCAGCGCTCGGCGTACTTGGTGTACATCCGGTAGAGGTCGCTCGCGAAGAGCGCGGCCTCCTCGCCGCCGGTGCCGGCCCGGATTTCCATGATGGTGTTCCGGCTGTCGGCGGGATCGGACGGCAGCACGGTTTCGAGCAGCGCGCGCTCCGCCGGCGGCAGCTCGCGGTCGAGGCGCTCGACTTCGGCGCGGGCCATTTCCAGCAGGTCCGGATCGCCCCCTTCCGCGCGGAGCATCGCCTCGCTGTCCTCGCGCTCCTTCTGCAGCCGGAAGTAGATGTCGGCGGCGCGGCGGATCTCCAGCAGGCGCGCGTGCTCCTGCAGCAGTTCCTGGAACCGCCTCTGGTTGGCGGCCGTCGCGGGATCGGCCAGCAGCGACTCGATCTCCGCCAGCCGCGCCAGCCAGGCCTCGATATATTTGCGGTCCAGCATCTCTTCATCCGGGGAGTTCGCCACGGAGGACACAGAGGCCACGGAAGGACCGGACCGGATTCGCCATCCGGCCGGACTCGCCTCGGCGCCCTCTGCGAACTCTGCGGTTCATCCGTCTTCGGGATTGGCCGGGAAAACAAAACGGGCCAGCCGTGTCCCGCGACATGACTGGCCCGCGAAAGGAAGCTAGCGAGCAGGCTTGGCGTAGCGCTTGCGGAAACGCTCGATGCGCCCCTCGGCGTCCAGGATCTTGGCCTGGCCCGTGAAGAACGGGTGGCAGCGCGAGCACGTGTTGATGTGCATTTCGCGCACGGTGGAACGGGTCTTGATCACGTTCCCGCACGCGCAGGAAATCGTGGCCTCCCCGTACTCGGGATGAATATCCTTTTTCATAACGCTCTCACAACCCTCGTGTTCCAGCCGCCCCGCGCGGCCGGGTTCTCGGACGAAGAGCGTGTACCATACCGTCCGCCCCGCCGCAGTTCAAGGCCCTTTTTTGCGGTTTTTTCGGCGTTTTTCCGCGCTCGTCCAACTTGCCTGCCCCGGCCCGGTAACGTAGAATGCCGGGAAGTTCCGTTGTTTCGTTTCAACGCACAAACACAGGAGTCCATGATGAGGTCCATCCTTGCCCCGTTCGGCCTGTTTCTTGTCCTCGGGTTTGCCGCCAAGGCCCAGCCGCCTGCCGAACCGCCCGCCGCGCCCGGGGAGACTCCGGCCCCGCCGCCGGAAGCAGCCCCCGCCGCCGCGCCCCGCGTGAAACTCCAGACCAGCATGGGCGACATCGTTCTCGAACTGGATCCCGCGAAGGCGCCGCTCTCGGTCGAAAACTTCCTGAAGTACGTGGACGACGGGCACTACAACGGCACGATCTTCCACCGCGTCATCAACGGCTTCATGATCCAGGGCGGCGGCTTCACCCGGAACATGCAGCAGAAACCGACCCGCGGGCCGGTCCGCAACGAGGCGGACAACGGGCTCAAGAACGCCCGCGGGACGATCGCCATGGCGCGCACCTCCGATCCCCACAGCGCGACGGCCCAGTTCTTCATCAGCGTCGTGGACAACGCCTCCCTGGACCACACGTCGCCCGACCCGCGCGGCTACGGCTACTGCGTGTTCGGCCGCGTGGTCGAGGGCCTGGACGTGGTGGACAAGATCAAGGCCGTCCAGACGACCCAGCGCGGGCCGTTCGCGGACGTCCCGGCGGAGCCAATCGAGATCGTCGAGGCGAAGAGGCAATAGTAGGACGCGCTGGCCCAGCACACCGCGGCGGCTTGAGCCAAGCCGCCCTACCCGGACGCGCCCGAAACAAAAAAGGACTCGCATGGCTTCCAACAAGAACAAGCGCTATTGGGTCGGCTTCGACCTGGGCGGCACGAAGATGATGGCGACGGTCTTCAACGAGGGATTCAGGCCGCTGGCTTCGGAAAAGGTCAAGACCCGCGCACAGAGCGGTCCCCGGCAGGTGCTGTCCCGCCTGCTGGACACCATCCAGGCCGCCGTGGGCCAGGCGCATCTCAAGATGTCCGAGATAGCGGGCATCGGCGTGGGGTGCCCGGGCCCGCTGGACCTCGACCGAGGGGTGATCCTGACGGCGCCGAACTTGGGGTGGCGCAATGTGCCCCTGAAGAACACGTTGGAGAAGAGGTTCGGCTGCGCGGCAACGATCGCAAACGACGTGGACGCAGGGCTGTACGGCGAGTTCCGGTTCGGCGCGGCGCGGAAGGCCCGCTGCGCGCTGGGCGTTTTCCCGGGCACGGGCCTGGGCGGCGCCTGCGTCTACGAGGGGAAGCTGTTCCGGGGCAAAAAGGGCTCCTGCATGGAGATCGGGCATATTCCGGTCGAACGGGGCGGCCGGTTGTGCGGCTGCGGGCAGCGGGGGTGCCTCGAAACCGTCGCCAGCCGTCTGGCCATCGCGGCGGAGGCCGCCATGGCCGCGCACCGGGGCGAGGCTCCGCACCTGCTGGGACTCGCGGGCACCGACGTGGGCGCCATGAAGAGCGGCACACTGGCCAAGGCCATCGAGGCGGGGGATCGCGTGGTCGAGCAGATCGTGCGCAACGCCGCGCAGAAGCTCGGCGGCGCCCTGGCCGGCGTGGTGAACCTGCTCGCGCCGGATGTCCTCGTCCTGGGCGGCGGGCTGGTGGAAGCCATGCCCAACCTGTTCCTGGGCGAAGTCCGCAAGGTGATCGAGGACAAGGCGATGAAGATGTACGCGGACGACCTGAAGATCATGCCCGCGAAGCTCGGCGACGCGGCGACGGCCATGGGCGCCGCCGCGCTCGTCGCCGACATGATCAAGGCGCGGGAGGAAGAGGACGCATGAGCCCGGATCCCGTCCCGGCGCCCGAGAGCCCCGCGCCCCCGCGGAACGTCCGCATGGCCGCCGTCATCGACATCGGCGCCACGGCGATCCGCATGGAGATCGCCGAGATCGACAATCAGGGCGGCGTGCGCAAGCTGGACAGCCTCTCGCACGGCGTCCAGTTGGGCAAGGACACGTTCACCCGCGGGCGGATCCAGCAGTCCACGATCCAGGAGTGCGTGGACGTCCTCAAGGGATTCCGGCGGGTCATGGACGAGTACGGCATCACGAAGCCGGAGCAGGTCCGGGCCGTGGCGACCAGCTCGGTGCGCGAGGCGCAGAACCGGGACACCTTCCTCGACCGCATCTACATCACGACGCGCATCAACGTGCGGGCGATCGACGAGGCGGAGGAGAACCGGCTGACCTTCATGGCCGCGCAGACCGTCCTGGCGGACGAGCCCGAGTTGGAGACCGGGTCGCTCCTGGTCGCCGACGTGGGCGGCGGGAGCACGGAGCTGCTGCTGCTCCAGGAGGGGCACATCGTATTTTCGGATTCGTACCGGCTGGGCTCGCTCCGCATGCGGGAAACCCTGGAGACGCACCGGGCGACCACCGAACGCGTGCGGACCATCCTCGGCCAGCACATCCAGCGGCTCGTCGAGCAGGTCGTGCGCAACCTGCCGGTCTCCACGGTCCCCGTCCTGGTCGCCATGTCGGGCGACGCGCATTTCGCCGCCGCGCAGCTCTGCCTGGACTGGTCCGAGCGGAAGACGGCGCGCCTCGACTACAAGGCCCTCGCGGGCCTCAACGACAAGCTGCTCCCGACCAGCGTCGCGAAGCTCGTGGGCAAGTACCAGCTGACCTACCAGGAGGCCGAGACCGTCGGCCCGGCGCTGCTGGTGTACCAGCACCTGGCGCTGGCGTTCAAGGCCGAGCACATCCTCGTGCCGAAGGCCAGCTTCCGGGACGGCCTGCTCAAGGAGATGACGCTGCGCGGCTACTGGACCGGCTCGTTCGCGGACCAGGTCCGCCATTCCGCCCTGGCCCTGGCGGAGAAGTACAACGTGGACGCCGCCCACGCGGCGCACGTCGCGGACCTGTGTGTGCGGCTGTTCCGGGAGCTGCAGCCCGAGCACCAGCTGGACCAGCGCTACGAACTCCTGCTCGAGGTCGCCGCGCGCCTCCACGAGGTCGGCGGCTTCATCAGCAGCCGCAGCCACCACAAGCACTCGCTCTACATCATCCAGCACAGCGACCTCTTCGGCCTGACGCGCGAGGACCTGGCCATCGTCGCCCTGGTCGCCCGCTACCACCGGCGCGCCCTGCCCGCCGCGACGCATCCCGAGTACATGGCCCTGGGGCGCGACGACCGGATCACGGTGTCGAAGATGGCCGCGCTGCTCCGCGTCGCCGACGCGCTGGAGCGCAACCACCTGCAGCAGGTCCGCGACCTGGACTTCGCGCGCGAGCCGGGGCAGTTCGTCATCCGCGTGCGCAACGTCGAGGACCTGACCCTGGAGCGCCTGGCCCTCAAGGAAAAGGGCGGCCTGTTCGAGGAGGTCTACGGCATGCCGGCGGTGCTGAAGGAGGAGCGGTTCGAGGACGCGGAGGCGCGCGATGGCGCCTAAGGCCGACCGGTTTTTCAACCGGGAGTTGAGCTGGCTCGCCTTCAACCGGCGCGTGCTGGAGGAGGCGCAGGACGCCTCCCTGCCCCTGCTGGAGCGCCTGAAGTTCCTCGCCATCACGAGCTCCAACCTCGACGAGTTCTTCATGATCCGGGTCGGCGGCCTCCAGCAGCTGCGGGCGCAGGGCTGGGACGGCGCGGACGCCTCCGGGCTGACCGTGAAGGAGCAGCTCGCCGAGATCGGCCAGGCCGTACGCGGCCTGATGGCGGACCAGTACGCGTGCCTGCTGAACGGCCTGGAGCCGCGGCTGGCCGAGCAGGGCATCCGCCGCATGGATCGCGGCAGCCTGACGCCGGAGCAGGACGGGTACGTGGAGGCGGTGTTCGAGCACGAGATCTTTCCGATCATCACGCCGATGGCGGTGGACATCGAGGAGCCGTTCCCGCTGCTGCCCGGCCTCGGGCTCAACCTGTGCGTCCGGCTCAAGGCCGTCCGCGGCGCCGAGCTGCCGCGCTTCGCCGTCATCCCCCTGCCCCGCGGCCTGGCGCGGTTCGTCACCGTGCCCACCGACGCAGGCTTCCACTACCTGCCGATCGAGGACCTGGTCACCGCCTACCTCGACCGCGTGTTCCCCGGCGAGCCGATCCTGGAGTGCATCCCCTTCCGGATCACCCGCAACGCGGACTTGAGCGTGGCCGAGGACGCCGCGAGCGACCTGCTCTCGCAGATGAAGGAAGTCCTGACCGAGCGCAAGCGCAGCCCGTGCATCCGGCTCGAGATCGGCGACAAGCCGTCGGACATCCTGCTCGGCTTCCTGCGCAGCGCCCTCGACCTGTCGGACCAGGAGGTGTACCCCGCGCCCGGGCCGCTGGACCTCGCGGCATTTTACCGGCTGGCGAGCATGACGGGCTTCGACCACCTGAAGATCGAGGACTGGCCGCCGCAGGCACCGCCGGACCTCCCGCCGCAGGAGCCGATGGTCGACGTCCTGGCGCGGCGCAACGTTCTGCTCTACCACCCCTACGACAGCTTCGACCCGGTGGTGCGGTTCATCGAGGAAGCGGTGAACGATCCCAACGTGCTGGCCATCAAGCAGATCCTTTACCGGACGAGCGAGAACAGCCCGGTGGTCGCCGCCCTGGCGCGCGCGGCCGACCGCGGCAAGCACGTGACCGTGGTCGTGGAGCTCAAGGCCCGCTTCGACGAGGCGCGCAACATCGGCTGGGCCACCGCGCTCGAGCACGCCGGCGTCCAGATCATCTACGGATTGAAGGGGCTGAAGACCCATGCGAAGATCTGCATCATCGTGCGCCGCGAGCCCGGCGGGATCCGCCGCTACGTGCATTTCGGGACCGGCAACTACAACGAGAAGACCGCGCGCCTGTACAGCGACATCAGCTTCATGACCTCGGACGAGGATTACGGCGCCGACGCGTCCTCGTTCTTCAACACCATCACCGGCTACTCCCAGCCCGTCCGCTACCGCAAGATCGAGGCCGCCCCCATCGGCCTGCGCGACCGGCTCCTGGACCTGATCCAGAACGAGATCGAGCGCTGCAAGCAGGGCCAGCCCGCGCGGATCATGGCCAAGTTGAATTCCCTGGCCGATCCCGAGCTGATCCAGAAGCTCTACGAGGCCTCGAAGGCCGGCGTGAAGATCGAACTCAACGTTCGCGGTATCTGCTGCCTACGGCCCGGCGTGCCGGGCTTGAGCGACCACATCACGGTCATCAGCATCCTGGACCGGTTCCTCGAGCACAGCCGCCTCTTCTACTTCCACAACGGCGGCGAGGAGCTGGTCTTCATCTCCAGCGCGGACTGGATGCCGCGCAACCTCGACCGCCGCGTCGAGCTGCTGGTCCCGGTCGAGGATCCGGAAGGCCGGGCCCGCCTGGTATCGATCCTCGAAACGAGCCTCCAGGACAACGTCAAGGCGCGGCGGCTGCGTCCGGACGGGACGCACGAACGCCTGTCGGCCCCGGCGAAGCAGAAGGCCGTCCGCAGCCAGGAGGTCTTCTATCGCCGGGCCGTCGAGACCGCCCGCGCGGCGGCCTCCGCGTCGGGGCCCGTCTTCGAGCCGCACCGGCCGGCCGGGGCCCAGCCGTGACATGAACGCGCCGGGGATCCAGCCTTCGGAATCGGCCGCCGAGTTCCTTCGACGTCACATCCTCGCGCAGGCCGAGGTCATCCGGCGGACGGAGGACGGCGTTCGGGCGGGACGGGAGGGCCCGCTGCACGACATGCGGGTGGCCATCCGGCGGCTGCGCACGCTCCTGCGGGCTTTCCGCAAGCCGCTGGCGGAGACGCGTGCCGCCGCGGTAGAGGAAGGATATGCCCGCCTGCTGAAGGAACTCGGCCCCGCCCGCGACACGGACGTCTGGATGCTGTTCCTGAAGCGCCACCCCGTGCTACGGCGCGGCGCGTCGGCGCGCTTCCTGGCCGCGCAGAAGAGGGAGAAAGCCCGCCGGCAGCAGCAGGTCCGCGAACGGCTGGAGAGCGCGGAGAATGGCGCGCTGAAAGGAGCGCTGGCGCGGCTGATCGACGAGGATCTCAAGCCCGGCACGCTTCGCGTCCAGCCGAACCCGGCGGCCGACCTCGGGCGCCGGGCGCTGCGCAAGGCGCTGAAGCGGATCCACCGGCGCGCGCGGGGGCTACCGCGCCTGTCGCCGGAAAAGATGCACCGCCTGCGCATCGCGTGCCGCAAGGCGCGGTACGTCGCCGAATTCCTCTCCGGCGCGTGGGACGCCCCGCTGGACGCGCTGGCCCGGCGGTTCAAGGCCATCCAGGACGTCCTGGGCGACGTGCACGACCAGGACGTGTACCTCGCGCACCTGCGGACCTGCCGGCCCCGGCCGCCGGCGCGGATGCTCCGGTCCATCCATCTCCAGCGCGACCGCGACCGGCTCCGGTTCGAGGAGGACTGGGCCCGCTTCGTGAAGCCGCGCTACCAGCGCAGGCTGGATCGCATCCTGTCCCCGCGCCGTTCGCCCTGATGGCGGGCTGGCCACACTTTGCAAAGTGTGGCCAGCCCCTCTCCGCCGCCGAATCATGGCCGCGGGGCGGGTTTGACCTTGAATCCGGCGGCGCGGAGGGGCAGATTCATGGGCGCGCCATGAGCAGGGCCCGCGATACAGCCTCGGCCGCGCCGGGCGTGGAGGCCTCGGCCGGCAAGTACCCCGGCAAGGGCTTTCACATCGGCGAATACGTGATCACGGATTTTCTCGGCCACGGCTCGATGGCCTCCGTGTATCTGGCGGTGGACGGCACCGGCCACGAGGTGGCCCTCAAGGTTTTCCAGGAGGGCCCCGGCGTCTCGGCGACCATGCTCGAGCGGTTCCGCCGGGAGGCGGAGGCCTCCAAGAAGCTGCGCCGGCATCCCAACATCATGCCGATCTACGGCACCGGGCGCGACGGCCCCTACCACTACATCGCCATGGAGTCCATCCGGAACAGCCGCACGCTGGAGGCCGCGCTGGAATCCACGCCGATGAGCCTCCTGCGCGTCGTCGAGATCGCGATCCGCATCGCCCGCGCCCTCCAGTACGCCCACACGCACAACATCGTGCACCGCGACGTCAAGCCGACGAACATCATGATCGACGAGTTCGAGGAGCCGCTCCTCTCCGATTTCGGCGTCGCGGAGCTGATGGACTGGCCGTCCTGCACGCTCACGGGCGCGCTGACGGGGACGCCGCTCTACATGTCGCCCGAGCAGGCCCGCGGCGAGCGGGTCGGGCCGGCCAGCGATATCTACTCGCTGGGCGTCGTGCTGTACGAGGCCGTGACGGGCGTGATGCCCTACGCCATCCAGCACGGGTCGCCCGTGAAGGACGTGCTGGAGGCCGTGAAGAACGAGTTGCCGCGGCGGCCGCGCCTGTTCCGCAAGGAGATCTCGCCCGACCTCGAGGCGGTCCTGTTCAAGGCGCTGGAGAAGGAGCCGCGGGACCGCTACGTGGACGCCGAGGCCTTCGCCCGCGATCTCGAGCGGGTCCAGGCGGGCCGTCGCGTCAGCGCCCACCGGTTTTCGATCCTCGCCTACCTGCGGCACCTCGCACGGCGCCACCAGCAGGGGTTGCTCATCTTCCTGGCCATGGCCGCGCTCCTGTCGGGAGCCGGCTTGCTCTTCCGGCAGCGGCTGCTGCGCACGCGCTTCGAGGAGGTCGTGCGCCGCGCCCAGTTGAAGAACGCCCTCTACATGCTGGCCGAAGCCGAGAACGGCGCCGGCTTCGAGCGGGAGACCCCTCGGGCGTGGAACGATATCCGGCTGGCGCGCAAGGCCATGATCGGCAGCGATTGGTCCGCCGCGCGGGACGGTTTCCGGGCGGCGGCGGACATCAGCCGCTCCGTGGGCGACACCCGGACCGCGGCCATCGCCGAACTGGACCAGGCCCGGTGCGAAATCATGCTGCAGGACCGGGCGGCCGCCCAGGCCCTGTACCACCGCATCCTGACCAACCCCGACGCCTCGCCGGCGATCGCGAACATGGCCCAGATGGAAAGCATCGAACTGGCCCTGCTCGCGGGCGACCGGCCCCGGGCGTTCGAGGTGCTGATGCTGCGCACCCCGCCCGCCGAAGGGCCGATCCGGACCGCGATCAAGGGGCTGGCCGGCGACCTGTCCAGCCGGGCCGTCGCGGAGTCGGTGGAGCGCATGCAGCACCCGTTCCAGAACGACGCGTACGTGGCCGCGGCCATCCGGGCCTACCTGGACGGCGAAATCCGTCTTGCGGTCGGGTATATGAGGCGCGCCATCGAGCTATCGTCGCCGCCCTCGGAATGGCCGGCGCCCTTCGCGCGCCAACTCTTCAACGAGGTGGACCGCTGACCATGGCCCCGCATCCTCCAGACCCCGGCCGCGCACGGACGCACCGGCGCCGCGGCTTCACGCTGATCGAGCTCCTCGTGGTCGTGCTGATCCTGGCCATCGGCATCGTCTGGACCGTCCACCACGTGCGGCAGCAGCGACTCACGCGCCGGTGCGCGGAGCAGCTGTGGCACATCTACACGGCCCTGGAAATGTACGAAATCGACCGGGGCACGCTGCCCCGGCTGGCCTTTTTCCCAAACGATCCGAAGCAGGACGCCGACAGCCTCTTCACCGTGATCCAGCCCTACACCGCGTCGGAGGGGCTGACGGTATGCCCGGCCCTGCCCCCGGCCCAGCGGGCCCTCGGCCTGACCTACGTCTGGAACGTGGAGAACAACGGGCGCAAGCTGCATCCTCCGGGCGTCGCCAGATGGATGCTCGTGGAGATCAGCGCGCTGTCGGATTCCGTGCCCCCTCCGCACGAGGGGCGCTACCACATCCTGTACTCGGACGGCCAGGTGGAGCTGTCCGAAAATCCCCCGCCCGACCTGCGGCGGCTGTGACCTTCCCCGCTACTGGATCGTGCTCTTGGTGGCCTTGACCAGCGCCTTCCAGAGCTGCTCGGGGGTTTCCGCCTCGAACAGCCGGTCGCGCGCGTCCTCTTCCTGGAACGTCTGGGCCAGGCCGGACAGCAGCTTGAGGTAGAAGGCGCTCGCGGCCGTGGGGATGACCATGAAGAACACGATCCTCGTGAGCGCCCGGCCTGGCCCGCCGAAACGGATGCCCTTGCGGTGCAGGCCCAGCGCGAGCGTCAGGCCCCCGCCCTCCACGCCGCGGACGTGGGGAAAGGCCAGCCCATGCTCTACGGCCGTGCTGATGATGGCCTCCCTTTTCAGCGCCTCCTCCTGCAGCCGGCCCGCGTCGTCCACGAAGCCTTCCGCCTCCATCTTCTGGCACATCTCCGCGATCACCTCGTCGCGCTCCTGCGAGACCAGCTGGGGGATCATCAGGTCCACGGACGAGAAGCGGTCGATCCCGACCTTGGCGGGCTCGCTGCGCCGTTTCCGGCGCCCGATATGTCGGGGTAACAACTCGGGGTAGTACAGCATGCGCGCGCAGTTCGGACAATGATGCAGCGAATCGGCGGCATGAACGGCGTGCACCAGGCTCACCGGCAGCGACATGCCGCACGCCGAGCACACCCCGTTCGCCACGGGCACGATGGCCAGCAGGCCCTTCTTCTCGATCTTCTGGTAGCGGGCGGCGATCTCGGGGGGAAGCTGTTCGACCAGGGTCTGAATGGAGGCATCCAGTTGGGAGAGGCGGGCGCCCTGCATGGAGGCCTCCTGTTGGGCGCGGGCCACGCGCAGCTCCTGCAACTGGATCAAGTGATTGATGACGCGGTGCATGCTTCCTTTCTTATGCGCGGCAGCGATAACAACGGAATCGCTCATACACGCCCTTCGCCCGCCTTCCGGGGACAGGCCGAGTGACGGTTTCTTCTACCAAATGCAACCCCGCCCTGTAAAGACATTCCGGCGAGGAGCGTGGAAGCCGGATGGGCGCGAATGAACAGGCGCCCGGGGGCGGCCGCGCGGCAGAATGGTTGCGTGTTTTATGAACCGAAATAGGCCGGGGCGTTGCCGGGTTTCCACTTGATATTGCAGCCGAGGCTCGGTTTCTGGTCGGCGGACGCCGGGCGGCCCGCGAGCACGGCGTCCAGGGCCGCGCGCAGGTCGCGGCCGGTCACCGGCCGGCCGTTCCCGGGCCGGCTGTCGTCCAGTTGGCCGCGGTAGGCCAGCCGGCGGCCGTCATCGAAGAGGAAGAAGTCGGGCGTGCACGCGGCCGTGTAGGCCTTCGCCACGGCCTGGCTTTCGTCGTAACAATAGGGAAAGGCGAACCCGAGTTCCCCCGCCATCTCCTTGAGCTGCGCCGGCGCATCGTCGGGGTGCCGGTCCGCGTCATTCGAGCTGATGGCCACCATCCCGACGTCGCGCCCCGCGTAGTCGCGCCCGATCCGGGCGATCTCGCGCTCCACGTGCCGGACGTACGGGCAATGGCGGCAGATGAACATCACCAGCAGGGCGCGGCGGCCGGCGAACGACGCGAGGGATACCGGCTTTCCGCTGACGGTGTCCGTCAGGCTGAAATCCGGCGCGGGGGTGCCCAGCGGCAACATCGTGGACGGCGTGGCGACCATGGCGGCTCCTTTTTCAGGAATAAAACCCATTTCCCGGAAGAATCAAGGCCCGCTCTTCTCCCTTCAATAATCCCGCCCCCACTTGAGCCGGAGCCCTTCGCGCAACTGCGGGCTGCTGATGGTCTGCAGGCGCAGCGAGCGGGACAGCTCCAGTTCCATCGTGACGGCATCGGCCTGGCCCGTCAGGCTCTTTTCCCCCTCGACGTAGACGCGGTCCCCCACGTACTTCCCGACGGCGATCGAGGTCAGGGCGGGATCCTCGGCGTCCTGCCGGATGTCCAACTGGTCCACGCGCAGGAGGTTCTGGCCCTGGCCGAGGACGTCCAGCGTGGCGCCGCCGCCGTGCAGGAGGTTCAGGCCATAGGCCAGGCGCAGGGCCTGCAGGGCCGTGATCCGGTCCGCCTCCCGGTTGAAGAGCAGCTGCGCCATGATTTCGTCCTCCGGCTGCGGCGGGTCGGAGGTCAGGGTCCAGGCCGGGGCGCTCAAGGAGCCGGCCAGATCGAGCCGCGCGGTCAGCCTCCCGGTTTCCACGGTCGCGCGGATGTCCAGCTGCGGATCGGGCGGCGAGCGGCCGTCCAGGTTGATCGCAGCGCTCTCCAGGTTGAAGCGTCGGCCCAGGAATACGAACCGCCCGCGCAGCACGCTGAAGGAGCCGGCCAGCGCCGGTTCGGCCGCCGTTCCCCGGATGCGCAGCTGGCCTTTCCATTCGGATTCCAGGCCGCGTCCCCGGATGTACACGCGGGCCGGGGCGCGGATGTCCAGGTCCAGCGACAACGCCGGCGTCAAGCTGCGGGCGGCCGCCGCCTCCCCCGCCCGCTCCGGACCGTTGATCTCCGCCACGTCCAGTTGCGGGATGGACGCCGCCGGCCGGTCCACGGATTCGTAGTCGAGCTCGCGCACGTCGATGCGGCCGGACAGCCGGTTGCCGGCCAGCGAGCCGTCCAACTGCACCTCGCCGTCGGCATCCAGCCGGAAGTGGTCCTCGCGCGCCAGCGCGGTGTCTTCAAAGCGGATGGCCACCTGGTACGGAAAATGGCGGGCGGGCGCATAATCCAGCCGGCCGGTCAGCGCGATCTTGCCCTGGCCGCCATCCGAGGCTGTGGCCCGGGTGATGGTCAGGCTCGACAGGTCGGAGCGGGCCTCGATGTCCACGTCCCGGAGCACGACGCCCAGGTCCAGGTTTTCATAGTAACCGTTCTGCAGCGCCAGCGCGCCCTCGATATCCGGGGCCTCCAGGCTCCCCCCGAAGGTCAGGCCGGCGTGCAGCTTTCCGCGAATCACGCGGTCCGCAAGATAAGACGCCGGCACGAGGCGGGCCAGGTCCACGTCGGCGTCCATTCGCCCATCCAGCGGCGCCGCCGGCCGCACCTCCAGAGACCAGGGGCGCAGGGACCACCGGAACGGGATGCCCACGGAGCCCGAACCCTGCACGGGACCCGAAACCGCCCAGTTCGCGCGCAGCACACCGTCCGCGAGGCAGACACGCAGTTCGGCATCCGCCGGTTTAAGCGGGATCAGCAGCGCCTCCCCGGGCCGAACCGCGGACAGATTCAACTGCAATTCAGCCGCCGGATCATCCACCTGGCCCTGCAGTTGGATCGCGCCCTCCGCCCGCCCCTCCATCGGCGGGCCACCCAGATCGGCGATTACACCCAGGGGAACGCCTTCGAGCCGGGCCATGGCCCGGATCATCCCTCCCGTGATCGAACCGGCCGTCCGGAAGCGACCGGCGCCGACATGTCCCTTCAGGGGCTGCCAGGCGATCCAGCCGTCGCCCCACTCCACTCGAGCCGGCTCATCCAGGACGAAGTCGCCGGGCCCGCACCGGCCGTACGCCTCGCGCACGGTCAGAACGGTGCCGGGCTCCGAGGCATCCCAGCGCCCGGCCGCGGCCAGTTCGAAAGGCCGGGCCAACCGGCCGTCGGCCCGCACCGACCAGTCGCACGCGGACCGGGAACCGTCCACGCGAACGGCCAGGTTCGAAATCGAGGCTCGCTTTGCGCCGACGTCCCGGGCCACCACCTCCACGCGGCCGGTCGGGTCGGGACCCAGCGGGCACATGTCGGCCTCCATGCGCAGTTCTTCCGCCGAAGCCCACGGGGTCGTCACGTTACGGACCCGGCCGCTGGCCCGGACGCGCTGCTCGCCGCCCGACGGGTCCAGGTCCACGTCCAACCGGGCTTCCCCGCCGACGGGCCAGCCGAGACGCGCCGCCGCGTCGGAGAGATAAGGCAGTTCGGCGGACAGGCGGCCCTTCGCCAGCCGGGCGGCCGGATCGAACTCCAGTCCGCCGGTAACGGACAGGGCGCCGCAGCGCGCGTCGAGATCCCGTATTTCGACGCGGCGATCCGCGTAACGGACCGCGGCCCGCGCCACGACCACGTCTTCCCCGCGCTGAACGCGCGCCGCCATTTCCCCCTCCGGCTGCTCCAGCAGGCGGCGCAGCGCGCCGTCCAGTTCCACGCGCTCCACGTCCCGCCGCAACAGTCCGTCGTTCTCCAACTCCGCGTGAAACGACACGGCCAGCGGCGGGCGCGCATCCAGCGTGAAGGAGCCGCCCAGCCGGCCGGCCCCCGCTGCGTCGGCCTCGAGGGTCCCCTGGCACGATTCGAGAGGCCCCCTCGCCCCCACCCGCGCCCTGAGCGGTCCGGTCGGTTTCGCCGGCAGATGCCGGGCCAGCGGGCCGCCGACCGCATCGAGGAGGTCCACGCCCAGGCGCCACCCCTTCGAACGGGACCACGCAAGGGTCGCGTGCGCCGCGCCCGGCAGGGCATCGGTTCGCTCGCCTTGAATGGCTCCGGCGAAGCCCGCGACGGGGTCCCACGAGGCCCGTCCGAGGACGCGCAATCGAAGGCGCGCTCCCGCGACGGGCTCTTCCAGCGCCAGGCCTTCCACCCGGAGATGATCCACGGCCATCGGCCAACGAGGGGGCCCGGTCTTTCGCGTTGCGGACGTCGGCTCGGCCGCCGGGAGTTCCGGGCGGCGGAGGACGTGCACCGTGCGCGCCGATAGTTCGCGCGCGACCAGCCGTCCCGCGCAGAGTTCTCCCGCGGAGAGGCGCAGGCGCACCCCGGCGGCCTGCAGCCACTCGCCCCCGGCATCCGACAGGCGGATCTCGTCCAGGCGGAGTTCGAACGGCAGCCGGCCATCGAGCCGGCCCAGGCTCACCCTCCACCCGGGCGCGCTCCACCGGCGGGCCAGGACGGCGGCCAACCGGTCCTTCGCCCAGGGGGTCTGCAGAAGCGCCAGGCCGCCCGCGGCAACCAGGAGCAGACCGCCCAGCGCGCGGAGCAGCCCCTTCCGCATGCCGCGGGCCACCCGCCGATCAGAAAGCCTGGCCGATGCTGACATAGAATTGGTAATCCTCATCCACGTCCGGGCGCTGGTCCAACGGGACGGCGACGTCCACGCGAACCAGGCCGAAGGACGTGTAGTAGCGCCAGCCGACGCCGGCGCCCCACAGGTAGTTCTCGTCGAAATCCGGCACGTTGGACTCGAAGGCGGAGCCGCCGTCCGCGAACAGGACGAGGCCCATGCTGCGCGTCGCGCGCCAGCGCATCTCCACCGAGGATTCCAGCAGCGATCGTCCGCCGAGCGGGTCGTCGCCCTCGTCGAGCGGCCCGACCTCCTGGTAGGCATAGCCTCGGATGGACCCGCCGCCCCCGGCGTAAAAGCGCTCGTCGGCGGGGATATCCCCGCGCGACGGGCCCAGCAGGCTGCCCGCGGCGAACCGCCAGGCCAGCACGAGCAAAGGCTGCCGGGCCAGGCGCCAGTAGCCGGCCGCCGAGACCTGCGCGCGGAAGAAGGCCATTTCGCCGTTGAGCAGGTCGTACGTCGGCGCCCCCAGGAAGGAGAGCCGCGTGCCCCGCGTCGGATCCAGCAGGTCGTTGGAGGTGTCGCGGATCAGGCGCGCGGGCAGCGCCCACAGGAAATAGTCCTCCCGTTCCTCCTGTTCGACCTCGGAATACCGGAGGGACAACCCGCCCTGCGCGCGGAGCTTCGGCGACAGCTCCCGTTCCAGCCCGGCGGCCGCCCGCACCCACTGGCTTGTATAGGCCTCCGCGGATTCGCTCTGCGCCTTCAGGTCCAGCAGCAGGTCCTGGTCGGGCCTCCCGAACTGGGGCCGACGGAATGAGGCCTCGGCGAACAGGAGGGATTCAGACACGCCCAGCTGCAACTCGAGCTGCTCGGCGCCGCCGAAGAGGTTGCGATGCAGCCACGACGCGCGGGCGTCGGCGCCCCCGTCGGTCGCGTAGCCGACACCCAGTTCGACGCGGCGGCGCTTGCGCTCCTTCAGGATAAGCGCGACCGGGATCTCGTCGCCGTCGGCCGCCGCGCGCCCGGCGTCGATCTCCACCGCGGAAAGCGGGCCGCTCAGCGCCAGGCGGTCGCGCAGCCGGTCCACCCGCCGGATGTCGTACCAATCCCCTTCGCGCCAGGGAATCAGCCCGCGGACGAAGGACTCGCGGAGACGGTTCAGGCCACGGATCCGGACGGGGCCGAAGCGGACCCGCGGGCCCGGTTCGACCCGGAAGCGGACATCCGCGACGCGCCCGGCGTGGTCCACGGTCACGGCCGGGCCCGCCAGCCGCGCGGCCGGGTAGCCGCCCGCCTGGAACGCGCGGAGGACCTGCGCCTCGGCGTCGAGGACCTCCTGCGCAAGGAGGGGCCGGCGGGCCACGAGGCCCAACCGCGCGGGCGACGGGACCGCGACGGATTCGGGCGGCGCGCCGGTGACGGCCTCAACGGACACGGAACGGATGAGATAGACAGGGCCCGGCCGGATCCGGAAGGTGATCCGGGGTTTTTGGCGATGCCGGGAATACGCGGGCTCCACCGTCGCGGCATAGTAGCCTCGGGCCCGGAGGGCCGCCTGCAGCGGGACGACATCCTTCTCGGCCCGGCGGAGCAGGAGGCGCTGGGTCGGCGGAGGCTTGTGACGGAGCAGCCAGGTTTCCGTGACCGACAGGAGTTCCTTTCGCAAGGCGCGGCCGGGCGCGCCCTCAATGCGGACGTCGCAGGGCGGAACGGTTTCGGCGCCGAGAACGGTCCGCGCCGCCAGCAGCAGGATCGCCGTTCGCCAACAGATACGCCCGGGCCATGCTGGACGGCCAACCTTCATGCGATCCGCCGAACGCTCATGGCCGCGCGGGGCCTGAAGCGCGGGGAAGACACGCTACGGGGCGGCGGGCGCTTCCATGCCGGAGCGGAAGCGCTCCGCGAGCGCCGGGTTGAGCTTCCGCCCCTTCTCGAACGCCCGTTCCGCATCCTGGGCCATGCCGGCGCCGGCATAGGCCCGGCCCAACTGCAGCCAGAACATGGGATCGCGCGGCCGGCGGCGGCATGCCTGCTCGAGGGCGGTCGCGGCGAGATCGAATTTCCCGAGCTGCATCCGGACCATGCCCAGGCTGTACCAGGCGCTGACCATGGCGGGGGAGCCCCGGGTCAGCAGGTCATAGACGAGTTCGGCCTCGGGGAAACGGTCCAGGGCCAGGTAGAAGGTCCCGGCGCCGATCAGCCGCGGCGAGACCACGGGACGCGCGCAGCAGGCCATGCGCCGCTGGTACTCCCGGCGCTCCTGCTCCAGGACGAGCAGGCCGGCCTTCTGGATCTCCTCGTTGGACAGCCAGGCCTGGTTCGCCGCGGTGGGCCGGATGAGGAGGGCGGACGTGCCGTCCAGATAGGCGAGCGCCCAGCGCCGGCTCTCCAGCAGCATGCGGAGCAGCGGGCCCGCGCCCAGCGCGCAGCCGTTCAGCAGCACCGATTCCGGCTCCCACTTCTTCTCCAGCGCGTCCCAGGCCTCGGCCTCTCCGTTCAGGCTGCGGGCGACGGCCTCAAAAAACTCGGGGGCGTGCAGGTCCGCGCGCTGGTCCACGAAGACGGGGCGCCCCGGCGCGGCCCACAGGAGGAAATTGCCGTCCTGAAAGAGATGAACGGTCTTCGCGGGGAAGCCCGGCTTCGCCAGGATCTCCGCGGCCTTCTCGGGGTAGAGCCCGCTCGCCACGCCGAACCCGGTCACGGAGGGCGAGCCGACGCTCTCGTAGAAATGATTGGAGAGAACGGCCGCGGCGGAACCGGCGGCGAGGAGCAGGACCAGCAGCGCGCCGGCGCGGGACCACCAGGCCGCCCGGGTCCCGAGGGCGGGCCGCACCCGGTCGCCCAGGTAGGCCCCCGCCGCGGAGCCGCTCAAGGCCAGGAAAGGAAAGGCCAGCAGCGCGAAGAACTCCACGTGCCGCAGCGAACGGACGACGAGGAAGGCGCCCAGCACGGCCAGGCTGGTCATCGCGATCGGCAGCTTCCGCTTTTCGGTGATCAGCCCGATCGCCCCGATGAGCAGGGCCAGCGTCACGATGTTCTTCACGAAAAAGGCGCGCTGGAATTGAAGACTGAACGGCGAGATCCATTCCTGGACGTACGCGAACACCACGAGGCTCCAGTCGCGGAATGTCTGGGTGAAGACCGCCGCGCCGAAGGGATTGAGCAGGCTCACAACGAGGGCCGCGGGGATCATCGCCGCCGCCCAGCCCACCGCCTTCTTGTCCTGCGACTCCCGGTTGCCGTGCCAGCGCTCGATGGCGAACAGGAGGAAGAGGATGGGGCCCAGCACGAAGCTCCCGTGCACGTTGGCCCACAGCCATTGGACGGGCAACAAGGTCACCGGCATCCAGGCGCGCGGGCTCTCCGAGAGCACACGGATGAACAGCGCCGCGAACAGGAGCGAGGGCAGCACCGGGGAAACCACGAAGCGAACGCTCAACAGCCAGGCGCAGCCCAGCAGGGCCAGGGCCGTGCCCACCGGCCCGGCCAGGCGCCGCGCGGGCCGGATCAGCAGGCCGAACGCCAGGACCACGAAGGCGGCGTGCAGCAGGGTCACCAGGGCGGCCCCGCCGAGGTTCCAGAGGCCGTACAGCAGGCGATCGTAGAGCCAGGACGTGTTGACCCAGGGCAGGCCGGCCGCGGTAAACGTGAAGGCGTCGGCCCGAGGGATCCCCTGCTCGGCAATCGCCCGCCCGGTGGCCAGGCGAAGCCAGATGCTGCTGTGCCCGATGGTGCGAATGCCCCACAAGGCCAACACGGCCAGCCCGACCCAGGCCAGCCAGCCGCCGCCCTGTTTCTGTTCCCCCGCCTGCGGTGACGTCTCGTTCATGAATTCAGCCCTCCACGCTTCTTCGAACTCGGTTCATTCTGTGGGATGCCCGGCGCGGCGGCAAGAGGTAAAAAGCCCGGTCACGGGCCCGGCCCGCCGGCCGCCTCGGCCCGCACCTGCTCGACGTCCAGCGCGATCTGCACGCGCAGCGATTCCAGGCTGTCGAAGCGGCGCACCTCCCGCAGCCGGCGCCCGAACCGGATCTCCATGTCCCGCCCGTAGAGTTCGCCCCCGCTGAAATCCAGGAGATGGACCTCGACCAGGTTCACCCCGGCCGGAAGGCCCTCGTGCGGCTTGCTGTCCAGGAACGCCGCGCCCGTCCAGGCGCCGTCCTTCATCTCGGCGCGGACCGCATAGACTCCGGGCGGCGGCAGCGCCTCGTTATGCGGGTCCAGGTTGGCCGTGGGGAAGCCCAGCCGCGTGCCGACCCGGCGGCCGGCCATGACGGTGCCCAGCAGGCTGTACGGCCGGCCCAGCATGACCGCGGCATCGTCCAGGCGCCCCTCCTGCACCGCGCGGCGGATCCGCGTGCTGGAGATGGCGAGGCCGTCCCACAGGACGGGCTCCACGATGGTCGCCTGCAAGCCCTGCGCGGCGACCCACTTCCGCAGCAGGTCCGCGTTGCCCCGCCCGCGATGGCCGAAGGTCCAGTTGGACCCCACCACCAGCTGGCGCGCGCCCGGCCAGGCCCCGGTGAGCCGCGCCAGGAACGGCCCCGGATCGAGGGCCGCCAGTTCGGGCGTGAACGCCAGCACGAGGCAGCCCTCGATCCCCAGCTCGTGCAGGAGCCGGATCTTGTGGGGCGTGGAGGTCAGCGAGAGGGGCGCTTCCCGCGGGCGCAGGATCTTCATGGGGTGCGGATCGAACGTCAGCACCCAGGCCGTTCCGCCCATGGCCGCCGCCTGATCCAGCGCGGCGCGCACGACGCCCTGGTGGCCGCGGTGGACCCCGTCAAAGGTCCCGATGGCCACGGTGCTGGGGCCGGGCTCTCGGGACATCTCCTCCAGGGCCCGACGCAGCTTCATCCGGGCGACCCTCCCGCGAGGAATCCGTGCAGGGGAAGGACCCGCTCCGCGACGCGGTCCACGTCCATGCGCAGGATGTCGTCCAGCGGCGCGGCGGCCTCCACGGCCAGGGCGCCGGCCCGCGTCCGGCGCAGCGCCTCCAGGAAGGCCCCGCAGCCGAGCGCCCGGCCGATGTCGGCGCAGAGCGTCCGGACATAGGTGCCCTTGGTGCAGCGCAGGACGAACCGGGCCCGGGGCGGCTCGAAGGCCAGGAGCCGGAACTCGTAGACATGGATCAGCCGGGGCTCCCGCTCGACGGTCTGGCCCTTGCGCGCGAGCTTGTACAGCGGGACCCCCTGCTTCTTTACGGCGGAGACCATGGGCGGCGTCTGCATGAGGTCGCCCACCCGGGCGGCCATTTCCCGCTCCACCGCCTCCCGCGTAACGTGCTCCCAGGGGGCCTCGGCCAGGATCTGCCCGTCCACGTCCTCGGTGTCCGTCGTCGCGCCGAGCTTCAAGGTCCCCTCGTACGTCTTGTCGGAGGCCATGACGCGGTCGGACAGCTTGGTGCCGCGCCCGAGCAGGATCACGAGCAGCCCGGTCGCCATCGGGTCAAGCGTGCCGCCGTGGCCGACCTTCCGGAACCCGAACCGGCGGCGGATGGCGTCGACGACGTCGTGGGACGTCATGCCCGCGGGCTTGTCGACCAGCAGCAGGCCCTCCCAAGGCTCGATGACGGGAGGCGGGGCGGCATAGCGGCCCCCGCTCATGTCGCCGGGCTCCCGCCCGCGCCGCCCGCGCCCAGTTCGCCGGCATTCTCCATCTTGTGCAGGATATGCAGGACGCGATCGCCCTTCTCGATGGATTCGTCCAGCTCGAAGGAAAGCCGCGGCGTGTATTTCAGGATGACGTGGCGGTGCAGGATCTCCTGGATCTCGCCCCGGTGCCGGTACAGCCGCTTGAGCATGTCGCCCCGCTCCGCCCGGTGGTCCCGGATGGACACGCGCACGACCGCCGTCCTCAAGTCGCTGCCGACCTCGACCCCCGTGACCGTCACGGCCGTCAGGTCGAACCCCGACTCGTTCATCACCCGGAAAAGCGCGTCCGCGATCTCGCGCTTGAGGAGTTCGTTCACCCTGACCATGCGCTGATGACTCATGACCGACTCCGGGATGCAGGCGCCGCGGCAGAAACGACGGCCTCGGTTTAAAGCGGCTGCTCGATCTTCTGAACTTCGTAACACTCGATGACGTCGCCCGGCTTGAAATCGGTGAAACGGTCGAGCCGGATACCGCACTCCAGGCCCTCGCGGACCTCGGAGGCGTCGTCCTGGAAGCGCTTCAGGGAGACCACCGCGCCCTCGTAGAGCACGTCGTCCGCCCGCTTCACGCGGGCGCGCGCGTGGCTCGTTATGCGGCCGTCCGTCACCATGCAGCCGGCCACGTTGCCCTTCTTGCCGATCTCGAAGACCTGTCGGATTTCCGCGTGCCCGATCACGGTCTCCTTGATCACCGGCTCCAGCAGGCCCACCATCGCGTCGCGGACCTCGTCCAGCAACTGGTAAATCACGCTGTAGAGGCGGATCTCCACGCCCTCGCGCTTGGCCAGGGCGGCGACGCCGTCCTCCTTGCTGACGTGGAACCCGACGACGATCGCGTTGGACGCGCTGGCCAGCAGCACGTCGTTGCCGGTGATGTTGCCGACGCCCGCCAGGGCGATCCGCAGCAAGACCTTGTCGCTCTTGATTCCCGACAGCGCCTGCCGGATGGCCTCGAGCGACCCCTGCACGTCCGCCTTGAGCACGATGGCCAGCTCCGTGCGCTGCTGTGTCTCGGCCGGCTTGAGCAGGTCGTCGAGGGACGCCCGGCGCGGCGCGGAAATCGCCTGGAGCCGGCTGGCCGCCTCCCGCTCTTCCGCGATCGCGCGCGCCTCGCGGTCGTTGGGATATACCACGAACTCCATGCCGGGCTCGGGCACGCCGTTCAGGCCCAGGCACTTCACGGGGATGGAAGGCCCGGCCGTGCGCACCTTGATGCCCTGGTCGTTGATCAGCGCCTTGACCCGCCCCCAGCAGCGGCCGCACACGATGGCGTCGCCCACCGAGAGGGTCCCCTGCTTCACCAGCAGGTTGGCCGTCGGCCCGCTGCCCGCCTCGAGGCGCGCCTCGATCACGAAGCCCTGCGCCGGCCGCCGCGCATTGCCCTTGAGCTCCAGCATCTCGGACTGCAGCAGGATCATCTCCAGCAGGTGGTCGATGCCGTCGCCGGTGACCGCGCTGACCGGGCAGCAGATGGTCTGGCCACCCCAGTCCTCGGGGGCCAGGCCCTCGTGCTGGAGCTGCCTCTTCACGCGGTCCACGACCGCGCTCTTCAAGTCTATCTTGTTGATGGCGACCATGATGCACACGTTGGCCGCCCGGGCGTGCTGGATGGCTTCCTTCGTCTGCGGCATCACGCCGTCGTCCGCGGCGACGATCAGCACGGCGATATCCGTCAGGTTCGCGCCGCGGGCGCGCATGGCCGTGAAGGCCGCGTGGCCCGGCGTATCCAGGAACGTGATCGGGTGGTCGCGGTAGGTCACCGTGTACGCGCCGATGTGCTGGGTGATGCCGCCGTCCTCGGACTGCACGACCTTGCTGTGGCGGATGCGGTCCAGCAGGGACGTCTTCCCATGGTCCACGTGGCCGAGGAACGTGACGACCGGCGGGCGCGGCTGGATGTCCTCGGGGCGCGGCTCCTCGACCTTCGGCTCGACCTTCTTGACCGGCTTCGGCTCGGGGGCCTTCTTCTCGTGCTCGATCGAGGCCCCGTGGCGGGAGGCCAGCTGCTGGGCCACCTTGAACTCGATGCGCTCGTTGATCGAGGCAAACACGTTCATCGTCATGAGCTCGGCGATCAGCAGGTTGGGCTTCAGGCCCAGCTGCTCGGCGAACTCCTTCACGATGATCGGCCCCTTGACGATGATCACCTTGGGCGCGGGCGGCGGGGGAGGCGGAGGCGGGGCGGCCGGCGCAGGGGGCGGAGGCGCCGCGGGCTTGGCCGGCGCGGGGGCGGCCTTCGCCGGCGGCGCGGCCTTGGGCGCCGGTTTTGCGGCGCCGGTTTCCGCGGGCGCCGCGGCGGCGGCCGGAGCGCCGACGGCCTTGCGCACCAGGGCCACCTGCTCGGGCGACAGGGCGGCGAAATTGTTCCGGACCTCCACGCTCATCGCGTGGAGCCGGTCCATCAGCTCCTTGCTGGTCAGCCCCAGTTCCTTGGCCAGTTCATGAACTCTCATGAGATTCCTCTTGTCCGTGCAGGTGTTCGCAGGCCTTCTCGACGCCCTGCAGCACCTCGCGGGCCGCCGCGGCATCAATGCCTTCCACCGCTTCCAGGTCCGCGGGCTCGGCCGCCAGCAGGCCTTCCAGCGTCAGGAATCCCGCATGCACCAGTTTCTCCGCCCGCTCGGGGCCGATGCCGTCCACGACGGCCAGCGCGGCCACGGCGCGCGCCACCTTCTCCTCGAAGCTGACGTCGCTCTCGTCCCGCAGGATGTCGATCTTCCAGCCCGTCAGCTTGGACGTCAGGCGGGCGTTCTGGCCCTTCTTCCCGATCGCCTGCGACAGGTGCTCCGCATCCACCACCACCTGGACCGATTGCGCTTCCGTGTCCACCGTGACGCGGATCAGCTTGGCCGGCGCCAGCGCGTTCGTCACGAACGTCTTGATGTCATCGTGCCAGCGCACGATGTCGATCTTCTCGCCGGATAACTCCCGGACGATATTTTTCACGCGGATGCCGCGCATGCCCACGCAGGCCCCCACCGGGTCGACCTTGGGATCGTGCGAAACCACGGCGATCTTGCTGCGGAACCCCGCCTCGCGGGCGATGCCCTTGATCTCGACGGTCTTGTCCGCGATCTCGGAAACCTCGAGCTCGAACAGCCGCCGCACGAAATCCGGGTGGCTCCGGGTCAGGATGATCTCCGGGCCCTGCGTCCGGCTTTCCACCTTGAGGATGAGGGCGCGCAACCGGTCGCCGATCTGGTACCGCTCCGTGGGCACCTTCTCCGCGACCGGCATCAGGCCCTCGGCGCGCCCCAGGTCCAAGATCACGTCGCTGCGCTCGATCCGGCTGACCGTGCCGCTGACGATGTCCCCCGCCCGGTCCTTGTACTCGCCGAAGACGCGCTCCTTTTCAGCCTGCCGGATTTTATGGAGGATGGCCTGCTTGGCGGTCTGGGCCGCGATCCGGCCGAAATTCTTCGGTGTGACCTCGATCTCCACGGTATCGCCCAGCTGGGCGTCCGCCTTGATCCGCCGGGCGCTGGGGAGGGTGATCTCGTCATGCGGGGCGTTGACCTTCTCCGCGACGGTCACCTTGGCCAAAGCCCGGATCCGGCAGGTTTTGCGGTCGATCTCAATGCGCAGGTCCTTGGACGGACCCACGCTCTTCTTCGAGGCGCTCAACAGGGCGGCTTCCACGGCCGTAAGAAGGGTCTCGCGATCGATGCCCCTCTCCCGCTCCATGTAATCTATGACAGCCAACAGGTCGTTGTTCATGACCACCACCCCGCTTTGGGGGCCGCTTACGCAACCCACTACCACCAAGCGCGATACACAAAAGAGTGGGTGCGGACCCACTCTTCAGCGTCACCGGCATGGTGTACTGGCAAACAATACTTTCTACTACAGAGACCTGGGGCGGTCAAGGTTTGTTTTGCGCGGCCGCAACCGCCGGGGCGACCAGCCTTTCCCCGGCCTCTACTCGGCGGCCTTGATTTCGTTCCAGATGGCGTCGAGCTCGGCCAGCTTGCACTCCGTCATCTTCCGGCCCTGGGCGTGCAGCCGCTCCTCGATGCCCTGGAATCGGCGGGTGAATTTCCGGACGGTATCCTCGAGCGCCTCCTCGGCGCTGTGGCCGAGGAACCGGCTCAAATTGACGGCGGCGAACAGCAGGTCGCCGATTTCCTCTTTGACCTTCTTCGGGTCGCCGCCGGCCATCGCCTCCCGGACCTCGCCTACTTCCTCCTCCACCTTGGCCATCACCTGGTGGACCGTGTCCCAGTCGAACCCGACGCGCGCGGCCCGCTTCTGGATCTGCTGGGCCTTATGCAGGGCGGGCGCGCTCCGCGGCACGCCGTCGACGGCGGACTTGCGGGGCGGCCCCTTCTCGCCCTTCTTGATGGCCTCCCAGTTCCGGATCACCTCGGCCGAGTCGCTGACCTGGACCTCGCCGAAGACATGCGGGTGGCGGCGGACCAGCTTGTCGGAGATCGCCGTGGCCACGTCGTCGAAGGTGAAGCTCCCCTCCTCGCTGGCCACCTGCGCCTGGAACACCACCTGGAGCAGGACATCCCCGAGTTCGTCGCAGAGCCGGGCGCGGTCGCCGCTTTCGAGGGCGTCCATGGCCTCGTAGCACTCCTCGAGCAGGAAAGGCTTGAGCGTCTGGAGCGTCTGTTCGCGGTCCCATGGACAGCCGTTCTCCGCGCGAAGCATGCGCATCACTTCGCGCAGCCGGTCGATCGGCTTTCCGCCCGGATCTTTGGCCTGAACCATAATATAAATGGCGGGAAAGGGTTACATCATATCTGGCGGAACAGGGAGCCGATGATTTCGGAGGGCGAGGCGTCGCCGGGCGTCTCGATCACCAGGGCGGTTCCGCCGAAGTCCTCGAAGACGGTGAGTTCGTCGGGCAGCGCGACGCAACTCATGCCGGCCATGACCGCGCCGCGGGCGACCCGCCCGCTGGCGGCCAGCGCGCCGCAACCGCGGGGCCGCCGCTGGATCGAGCGCGCGGCCTTGACCCACGTATCCGGCGTCGGGAAATCGGCCGCGGCATCCTTGACAAGGAACAGCGTGACGCCCATCTCCTCCAGGCCCAGCCGCCCGGCGATCGCGCGGGCTGCATCTTCCGGCAGGCTCGTCAGGGCCAGGGCGGGGATGCGGCGCTGGGCGGCGGCCTTCAGGACGCTGGCCAGGGCGGGATTCAGCCCGGCCTTGTCGGCCGCCAGCTTGTCCAGGACGCGCTGCTGGACCGCTTTTTGCGATTCCGCGTCGCCGCCCAAAATCGCGGGCAGGCTGGCCGCCGGCGAACCCGTCAGGCCGTGGCGCATGAACAACCGGTCGTCAAACTTCTCCTTGCTCTCCTGGGCGTGGCGGCGAAGCGCGTCGGAGAGGACCTGCCGGCCGTTTACAGCCAGGTCTTCGAGGACGAAGAGCAGCGCATAGGGAACAACGGCTTCATTCTTGTCCCCGTCATTTTCGGCGACCGGCTTGGCTTCCGTCTTTGCGACCATGGCGGCGTTGCTCCTTCTATCTGGGGGTTCTCCCCGCGACTACCGGCCGGTCAGGCCACGAGGGCTTCCGGCCGGGAACATGAAAAGCGCGGACAGTCTAGGGGCTCGAGGGCCCGCGGTCAAGCGTCGACTCCGGCGGCGGGGCGCCGGGCGGGGGGCCGGACAAGCCCTCCAGCGCGCGCTGGTAGCATTCGGGGCAGACGCCGTGCGTGAACTCGGCCAGCGTGCGGGTCTCGATGAAGTCCTCCATGCGCCGCCAGGCCTGCTCGTCCACCTGCACGCGCCGGCAGTAGGAGCAGATCTTGATGAGGCCCTTGAGCGCCCGCTTCTGCTGCACGTAGGCGTGGCCGATCGAGACGAAGCCGACCACGATCACGGCGGCCGTCAGCACGCAGGCGCGGTACCAGTTGAACCGGCCTTCGGGCAGCCGGAAAAGCAGGTTCGGCAGGTCCAGCACCGCGTCCGCCCAGATCAGGCTGACCAGCAGGAGAAAGGCCATGAACTGCCAGAAGGCGATATACGCGAGCGGCCCGCCTGGGCGCTGCCGCTTGACCTTCCGCCCGGGCATACCCTACCCCTTTCCGTACAGGAAGCGGAGCCAGGCGCCGGTATGGCGGGCCCAGGACTCCTCGTGGTGCCGCCCCTCGAGGTCCTCCACCACGGCCAACCGCGCGCCCGGCTCCACGCCCCGCGTTTTCAGCAAGGCCAACATCTCGGACATCCCCTCGGCCAGTTCCCGCTCGAGCGGATCGCCCAGCCCGCAGTAAAGGAACAGGCGGATGCCGGGGACCGCCGCCGCGTTCCGCACCAGGTCCGGGCAGAAACGGTCGCCTTGGAAACGGAAGGCCGGGGAGAGGCAGGCCGCGGCGGAGAACACGTCGGGCCGGCTCCACGCGAGGAAGAAGGAGATGGTTCCGCCCAGCGACGCGCCGGCCACGGCCGTGGAGGCCGCCCCCGGCAGCGTCCGGTACTCCCGGTCCACCCACGGCTTGAGCTCCTCGACCAGGAACCGCGCGTAGGACGCGCCGGCCAGCGATGGATGATACTCCGGCTCCCGGTCGGCGGTGGAATAGACGGCCACGGCGATGATCTCCTCCATTTCGCCGGCGGCCATCAGCCGCGCGCACCACTCGTCCACTTCCCAGTCCTGGTTCCCGGACGAAGTCTGCGGGTCGAACACCTGCTGGCCGTCCTGGAGATAGCACACCGGGTAGCGCCGGTCGGGCTGCTGGGCATAGGACGGCGGCAGCCAGACGATGACGGTGCGGTCGAAGCGGAGGAACGCGGAACGGAATCCCTCGTGAACCCGGTAGCTCCCCGTGATCTTCGGCGTCCGGGCCCGGGCGGCGTCCCGCCAGCGCAGGACCGTGCGCCGCACCACGGCCTCCCCGCCCGGTTCCAGCCTGTGGTTCTCCGGGATCTTCCCGTCGTCCCCGACCTCCTCGGTATCCCACGAGCCCCGGGTGATCTTGAATTCCAGGGGCTCCCGGGAAGAACAGGCGGCCGCGCCGACCCACAGGTCATCCGAGGCCCTCGTCAGGGGCAGGCCGTCCGGCCGCCACGAACCGACGACCTCCTGGCTGCCGGCGACGAACACCTGCTCGCCGGCCGGGAGCGGCGCGCGGGTGCTGATCTCGAATCGTACGAGCCTGGGTTTCGACATGGCCAGCGCCTCCGGATTTTCGCCCGGGCCCATTATGGACCAACGCCGCCGGCATGGCTAGCCCGCAGACGGCAAAAAAGAAGAGGCGGGCCGCCGCCGGCCCGCCTCGCGAACGCCACCCGGGGCCGCCCGCTACGGATTCATCAGGCGAGTGGGCAAGCTGTACGGCGGCACGTTGGTCCACGTCCACGGCGTGGTGGACCCGCGCGTCCAGATCAGGAACCCGTCGTCCGGCGAGATGGTGAAGCCGGCCGCCGACGAGTTGTTGACGTATTCCCACCGCGAGCGCGTGGTGTTGTAATACACGTCAAAGCCGACGCCCTGTTGCTGCCGGTTGAGCTTGCGGATTCGGTCCGCGGACATCGAGCCTACGCCGCCCTTGAAACCGGAGGCCAGCAGGTTCATTTGAGCCGGGCTCATCGTGCAGGGCAGGCGCATGTTCACGAGGTTATACGCTCCGTTCGGCTGGATGACCTGCGTCTGGTTGTTCGTCGGCACCCGGCCGATGAACATGAGGAGATAGGTCTGCGTCTCGTTGGTCGGGATGTTGATGGCCACGCTCTCGTCGAACGGGAACGCATAGTGGTCGGCCACTTGGTTCATGCCGCCCCAGCCCTGGCCCGTGCGCCACTCGTTGGAGGAGCCCCAGTCCAGGAGGTAGACATCCTTCTGCACCGTCTCGTTGGTCAGGCGGCTGTACCAGGTCACGATCGTGCTGTGCGGATCGGTGTACGCCGAGCCGCCCGGCAGGTAATGGCCCAGCACGTTCTTCAGCGTGTTGGAGTCCGGGACCACCGGCAGGCCGACCCAGTTCTGGCCGGGATACAGCGTGACGGTCCGCAGGCCGTACACCTCCTCGCTGGCCACGCGCGGCGAGCGGTTGGTCATCCAGCGGTCCTTGGAGGCGGCGCGGTAGAAGCGCATGTTGGAGGTCAGCAGCGTCGGCGCCGTGCGATTCAGACCGCCCGTGTCGGACAGCGAGTTGGTGAACCCGCTCTGCAGGAACTGCCACTGGTTGGACATCCCGTCGTTGAAGCTGCTGCCGTCCACCCACAGCAGGTCGTACTCGCGGTTCACCCCGCCGGACTGGTTCGTCGCGGCCACCCAGAAGATCTCCGAGTAGCGGATGTCCCCGCTGGTGGCCTTGACCAGGCCCTGCGTGACGTTGAAGCCCGGGAGCACGATCACCACCTCGTCCGACAGCGGCCCCTCGTTGCCCGCCCGGTCGCGGCCGACGATGCGGAACTTGTAGTCGGAGCCGAAGATCAGGTTCGACAGGGTGACCGTCGAGACCGACATGTTCGTCAGGGCCGCCTGCCCCGTGTACCCGTCGAAGTAGGCGCTGCTCGTGGTCACGGTGGACCCGTCTTCGCTGAAGTAGATCCGGTACGAGTTCCACGGCGACAGCGTCGCGCCGTCCGGCCGGTTGCCGGCGTTGGCCGCGGCGGTCCAGTTCAACTCGACCTCCGTGGTCGGGTCCTCGCCCTCGTCCACCGTGATCCCCATGATCTGCGGCGGGGCGTGCTGGTCCAGCCGCGTGACGAAGTTGGTCGTCTCGCTCATCTGGCCGTCGAAGGCGCGGTCGTGGTCGGCGTCCACGGCGAAGAGCCGGTTGGTGATCTCGCCTTCGGCCACGCCGGTGATGATCCGGCTCACGGGCATCTCCGTGCCGTTGGTCAGCGAAGCGGGCGCGTTCGTGTCGTACCGGTAGTGCAGGATCCCGGACGCGTCGCTGGAATCGGTGAACGACAGCGTGAACGAGTTGGCGTTCGTCCAGTCGGTCGGGCTGACGCTCAACGCCGTGGGCGCGGTCGGCGCGTTGGTGTCGTCGTCGTACACCACCAGCCAGCCGGCGTTGAGGTTGGTGCGGGCCTGGTCGCCCGGCCGGTCGTTGTCCGAATCCAGCGCGTGCAGCACGATGGCGTTGCTGTGGCCGGCGGCATCCCAGAACTGGCCCACCTGGTTGGAGGTGAACGTGGTGAACGCCCAGTAGCTGGTCGCGTTCTGGGCGGCGATGCGGGTCTCGCCGATGGACGAACTCCAGCCCGAGCTGTAATTCGCGGTGTTGCTGGACACCACGGAGCCGATGCTGATGTGCGTGTTCGTCAGGGTGCGCCCGTCCGAAGTGGTCGTCGCGGTCGTATCGCGCTGCAGGCCCAGGACGTTGTCGTCGCCGAGGTCGTAGCTGTGGAAGCCGAGCATCAGCTGGCTCGATCCGGACACCCCGGCCAGTTCGCCGTCGGACACGGCATACACCTGGTTGGACGCGTCTTCCGGGTGCGTGGAATAGGTCCACAGGTTGGACGTCGGGGCGCCGGGGCTCGGCCCGAGGAGCACGGTCAGCGCGTTCGTGTTCGCGGTCTGATTCGTCGGGAACTGCAGGATCGCCGGCGACGGGTCGTTGTCCTTCCAGGCGATGTACCCGACCTGGTAGGCCGTCAGCACCGAGGCGTCGTCCGGGCGGTCCTTGTCCGTGTCGGAGACGCTCACCGTGACCTTGCTCGTCGTGCCCACGAAGCTCATGTCCCCGAACGAGGTGAAGACCCAGACGTTGGTCGCCGCGGGGTTGTTCGTCGTGCTGGCGCTGCTCGAGGCCAGGGAGAGGTAGGAGACATCGTTCGTGATGAAGCCCTCGATGGTCAGGGTCAGGTTCGACAGGGCCTCCGTCCCGCTGCGGTGGTAGCCGCTCTCGTCGTACAGGTTGATGTGCAGGTACGGGGTGTTCGTGCTGCCCACGTTCTGCATCATGCGGTCGTTCAGGCTCCAGCGCCGGTTCGTCGAGACGCCCGCTGCCGAGGCGTTGGTCGTGCCCTGGTACAGCACCATGGGCCCGTGCAGGTTCGGGTAATCGAACGGCTTGTCTTTCGTCATGCTCTGGAAGATCGTCCCGCCCACCGGCGGATTGGTGTCGTCGTCGATGACCGTCACGGCGATCTGCTGCGTGTACTGAAGGTTGTCGTCCGGCCGGTCGTTGTCGGCGTCCGCCGCGTACACGCTGGCGGTGTGCACGCCCAGCACGATGTTCGCGAACGCCACCGACAGGTTCGTCGCGTAGAGGTTCGCCCACTCGCCGATGGTCTGGCTGGCGTTGGTCGGGCCGATGTTGAACGGCTGCTGGTTGAACAGCGAGGCGCCGGCCGGGGTCACCAGGTCGAACCGCGTCCCGTACGTCGGGTGGCGGTTGCTGTAGACGCCGCTGGTCGCGTCCGTGACGCGCGCGGTGATCGACAGCGTGCCCTGGTTCAGGTCCTGGTCGCTGACCAGGCCGGAGCCCGGCAGCGGGGCCAGGCTGCCCTGCAGCCGCAGGTTGTCCACGCGCCACGATCCGGTCGAGCCCGTCGCGTTCGTCGCGTGCAGGCGGAAGGTGACGGCGCCCTCCAGCGACGACAGGCTCAACGCCGTGCTGTTCGTCTTCCAGTTCGTGTCGGCGTGGTTGCCGCTGGCCAGGGCGGTCGCGTAGCTGTCGCCGCTGTACAGGAAGTACCAGTCGGTGGGGCCGGTGCTGGAGCGGTTGTCCATGAACGTCAGGTTCGTCACCGTCAGCGCGTAGCCGGACTCCACCGTCAGCGTGAAGTCGAGGTACTGGTACGCCTGGTAGAACTTGCTGGTGACCGCGCAATAGCCCGGATTGCCCGTGCCCTGGTTGATGGCGTCCACGCCCCCGCCGAGGACCGCGCCGGCGGTGACATGGGCGACGACCGTGTCCGCGTTGGTCGTGAACGTGTACGTCGTTTCATCGACGGGGATGTCGAAGTCGTACAGCACCATCGTGCCGTTCTCGGTCAGCCCGGCGCCCGTACCGAGGGCCGTCAGGTTCGTGAACAGCGGCGCGTCGGCGTCGTCGTCGGTGACGGCCACCGGCATGGCCAGCGAGCCGTCCTGGTTGTCGTTGAGCCGGTCGAAGTCGAAGTCCGTGACGTAGACCACCGCGCTGTACGTGCCGATGTTGATGTAGTTCCACATGCCCGTGGATGCCGTCCGCGTCAGGGCCTGGGTCGTCACGGGCACCCCGTTCGGGAAACCCACCGACATCGCGTTGGACAGCGCCATGTCGCCGTCCGCGTTATACAGCAGGAAGTGCGGCGCGCTCGCGTAGGCGTTGTTCGTGGCCAGCAGGCCGGAGGTGTAGTCGGACACCACGTCCACCACCGTGTACTGGCCCGTGGACACCTGCGCGTCCGTCAGGTTCGGCGTCTGCCACTCCATGCCGCCCTGGCTGGTGACGCTGAACGCGAAGTTACTGAAATTCAGATCCGTTGCGCTAGCCGCCACCTGCCAGTTGTTGGAGTCGCTGATTGAGGCGAGCAACTCGGAGGACGAGCCGGTCAGCCTCCCCGTGTAGATAATATTGACCGACTCGGCACCGCCCACGCTGACGGCGGTCACGCCGTTCGTCAAACCACGGTACAGGGCCGAGCACAAGTTGTTGGTCGGAACGATCGGCAGGTACCACCCGTCCGCCTGTGGCGCGGTGTTCGTGCCGAGCATGTTGACGGCGTACAGGAACGTGACGCGGTCCGGATCGTTGGAGGCGTTGACCGAGCCGTTGTACTGGTACACGGTGACCTGGTCGCCGCCCGAGTTGATGTCCTGCAAGCCCAGTTCGAACACCTGCCCGACGTCCGCGTCGCCCGTCGCGATCCACAGGTTCGTGTGGAACTCGGTCACGCGGTGCCAGTTGGTCCCCGCGTTGTCCGCCCAGCCGCAGTCGGTGAAGTGGACGATCGTCCCCGCCGGGAACGGGGCCAGGACCACGAAGGCGAACTTCTCGATCTTGGCGCTGGGCGAGCCGTTGACGCCGACGACGGCGATGTTGCCGGGCAGCAGGTTGGTGCTGCCGTACCCGCCGACGCCGTCGATGGTGAACTGGGTATGGCTCGGGGCGACCGAGTCGTCGTCCGTGACCTGGAGGTAGCCGAAGACGACGTTGGAGGCCACGCTCGCGTCGTCGGTCCGGTCGTGGTCGGTGTCGCGCAGCGTCAGCATCACCGGGTTGGTTTCGCCGGCGGAGCCCGACCCGTCGCCGGCCCAGAGGGCCGTCATGTCGCTGAAGGCCAGCGAGTCCCAGTGCCAGGCCAGGACCGTGTTGGTCTCGGTCGTGTCGCCCACCGTGCTGCGGCTGGCGCTGTAGTTGGCGATGTTGTTGGTCTGCCAGCTCGAGGAACCGACGGAGAGCGAGGTGTTCGTGTCCGCGGAGCCCGCGGCGCTCAACTGCAGGCCGCTGTAGTAGTCGTAGGCGTTGAACAGCAGCGTCAGCGGCGTGCCGGTCATGCCGCCGTCCGTGCCCGTGTAGATCACGGACTGGCCGGAGCCCGAGGCGGTCAGCAGGGCCGTGGCGTTGGACGCCAGGAGCGTACGGCTGCTCGCCCACTGCGCGCCGTAGGCGAACGTCGGCACGTCGTCGTCGTCGTCCGTGACGTTGATCCGGATCAGCTCGTTCGTGCTGACGTTGCGCGCCGTGTTGGGCCCGTCCTCGCAGTAGCCGCCGTAGGTGGCGGCCGGCGCCCCGTAGCTGTTCCACGAGCCATACGCCGCCCAGCTCCCGTTCTCGGTGCACCCGTCCTCCGAGCTGACGGTCAGGTAGTACTCGATCGTCTCGTCATAGCCGCTGATGGTGAAGGCGTTGTGCACCCAGGCCGTGATGCTCGGCGAGGAGTTCCCCGCCGACGAGGCGATGTTGCTGCCGTAAAACACCGCGTCGTAACCCAGTTCGTTGGAGGAGCCGTCCGAATAGAGGCGGAACACGTCCCAGTTCGGCGACACGCGGCCGTCGTCGGAGACGATGTTCCACGTGAAGTTACTGGGCGCAGGCCCGCTGTTGTTCTGCCTGTTCGTCGCGTACACGCCGCTCGGGTCCTCGATCTTGATGGCGAACCCGATCGCGTTGACCGCCTGCTGGATCTCGGCGTCGGTGATGGACTGGATCGGCCCGTACTTGTCGATGTGCGCGTCGAAATCCCCGGCTAGATAGCCCGTCAGGTTGGTGCCGATGTACAGCAGGGTGTGCAACGGCCCCGTGATGTCGCCCTTGCCGCCGATGCGGAACATCTGGATCTGGCCGCTGGAGAGCGCGCCGGCCGTGTCGCGCGCCCGGACGCGCCACCAGTACTGCGTCGCCGACGTGGAGAGGGTGTAGTTCGTCTGGGTCGCCGGCAGGTTCACGCGGAGGAAGATCGAGCCGTTCTCCGTCGTGCCGCTCTCGCCGTTCAACGTTTCGTTCGTCCCGACCTCCAGGAAGTAGCCGGTGACCTGGCCGTCGCTGTCGGTCGAGGCGTTCCACCACAGCGTCGGGTTGGCGGTCGCGGCATAGTTGTTGGTCGGGAAGCCGACCGCCGGCGTGCTCGGGATCGAGTTGGCCACCACGCCGTTGGCGTCAAAGACGACGTCGAACCAGAAGTCGATGCTGTTGTCGCTGATGTCCTCCTGCCAAGCCGACTGCGAGAGGTCGCCGTCGTTGACCTGCTCCGGCGCGATGGAGGCCGCGTCGGCGGCGTCCGGCGTGCCCGCGAGGATCTGGACCGTGCCGTCGCCCGAGTTGTTCCACAGGTCGTTGTTCAGGAAGCTGGCGACCGTGAACCGGGCCGTGACGGGGCTGCTGACCAGCAGGTCGGAGCGGTTGATCCAGAACTCCATGGCGTTGTTCGCCGCGCTGGCCGCCGCCGCCGAGCCGGCCGGCGGGCCGTACCAGGTGCCGCCGTCGTCGGCGTACACTTCCACCTGCATGGCGCCGTCGGCGCGGTGCACCGTGATGTTGCGCTGCGCGTAGTGCACGGCGGCCTGGCCACCGGCGAAGTAATTGCCGCCGTAGAAGGTCCCGGAGTCGTCGCCGATCCAGTTCATCGCGCCGCTCGCCGAGGACCGCCGCGTGTCCAGGCCGATGTTGATGTACGGGTGCTGGTCGGACGTGACGTCCCCGTACTTCACCAGGAAGTAGACGTTGGTCGTGTCCGCGTAGATGCGGACCTCGCGGATGTCCGCGTTGGTCGTGTTGGCCACGTCCTTGCGCTCCTCGCCGCACTTGTCCTTCCAGATGAACTCGTTACGCGACACGGTCGACGCGTTGTAGGTGGAGCCCGCCGTGCCCTGCCAGTCCGCCGGGTTGCCGTCCACCACGATGGCCTGGCTGCCGCCCAGGGTCGAGGCGCTGTCCACCGTGCCGGTCGAGTAGTAGCTGTAGTTCTCGGAGTAGAACCGGTAGTAGTACGTCTGGGAGGACGCCAGGCCGGTGTCGTCGAAGCTGGACGCGTTGCCGCGGTAGACCACCGTGTCCGAGCCGAGCGTTTCGCCCGCGTAGTAGGCCGTGCCCGGCGTCGGCGCGGTGAAGCTGCCCGACGTGTTCCGGACGATCATCACGTCGTGGCCCACCGTGTTCTTGGTCCACGCCAGGTTGATCTGGCTGTTGGTGTTGACCGAGTCGCGCGTGGCCGAGACGGGATTCGGGTTGACCAGGGCATTGACCGTCAAGCTGCCGGACGGATTGGTGCTGATGACGCTGCAGCTCCCGCCGTAGGCGAGGTACACGAAGTCGTGCACGCCGGTCTTGGTCATCTGCGCGCTGTAGCTCCACCAGCTGTTGTTATTGTGGTTCGACGACCAGGCCATCGAGTAGGTCGAGGTGGTCTGGTCGGTCCAGCGGATCTGCAGGTCCGCGCTCTGGCCGGAGCCGATCGGGTAGGTCTGGCACTCGAACGTCAGCGAATTGCCGAGGTTCGTCACCGCCACCGGCACGTTGTTGCTGCCGATCCACGTGGGGCAGGTGACGCCGACCAGCTGCGACCAGTTCGTCGCCAGCCGGATCTCGTCGAAGTACACGTCGCCGATGCTCCCGCAGTCCGGGTTCAAGGCGCCGACGTTCAGCCGGATGCGGTCCACGGAATCGATGCCCGTGCCCAGCGTCCGGGTAACGTCCCAGCTCGTCGGCTCGCTGCTCGGGAACTCCGTCGCCGTCGGCAGGTTGTACGCGTTGGCCTGCAGATTCTTCGTGCTGAAGTCGTACTTGCCCAGCACGAGGTAGACGCTGCCCGTGTGCGCCTCGGCGCCGCCGCCGTACGGCCGCAGATCGTAGCCGGACCACGCGGTTCCGCCGTCGCCCGCCACCCCCAGGGTGTACCAGTTGGCGCCGCTGGCCTTGCCGAAGAACGCCTTCTCGGTCGCGCCGTTGTAGAAGCTCAACCCGGCCCACTTGTTCGAGCCGTAGTACTGGTAGGCCATCATGAAGGCGACGTAGATCTGGCCGGAGTTGATCGCCGCGCCCAGGCTGCGCTCGGCGTAGCCGCTCGAGCCGTTGCCGAGGCCGGTGATCCGCATCAGGTTGCCCGCCATGTCCGTGTAGCCCTCGATGTTCACGAAGCGCGGGATCGCCGCGGCCTCGGCCGTAGGCGAGTTGGTCCGGATGCCCCAGCTGCCGCTGACCGCCCAGTAGTTGTCCCCGAAGCCCTTGCCGCCTTTCGTCGCGGTGCCCGGGGCCGTCGCGTTGGTATACGAGAACGGGTTGACGATCTCGTAGCTCTGGTAGCTCCCCATCGTCACGTTCGCCGTCAGGCCCGTGGAGTAGTAGTTGACGGCGTTGTACGAGTAGAATTGGTAATACGCGCTCGACCCGTCCGCCACGACGTGCTCCAGCGTGTCCCCCGTGCCCTTGTAGATGACCGTCGCGCCGTCGATCGTGTCGTTCAGGCTGTAGGTCGTGCCGTCCGTCGGGTCGGTCGAGATGGCGCTGGTCTTGTACAGGATCATGACGCCGTTGCCGGCGCCGTTCTTCTCCCAGCCCAGCCGCACCATCTCGTTGCCGTCCGCCGTCGCCGACGCGCTCACCGGGTCTTCCGGTTTCGACGGGACCACGGCCAGCAGCTCGGACCAGTTCGTCGCTACGCGGACCTCGTCGAAGTACACCACGCCCGGCGTGCCGTACCCCTCCGACGCCCCGGCCCGCAGGCTGATGCCGTCGATCTGCGTGACGCCGCCGACGTTTAGGTACTCCGCGTCCCACGAGCCCGGCTCGCTGTCCGGCACGGAGTCGGCCCCGATCTTGTACGCCGACGCGTGGGCGTCGTCCGTCGAGAAGTCGTACCGCATGATAATGACGTAGTCGTTGCCGGAGCCGTAATCCAGCTTCTTGGTGCTGACGGCGTTATGGACGCCCAGCGTCGCGCTCGCGCCCCAGCACTCGCCGAAGAAAATCTTCTCCGTCGCGCCGTGCATCAGGCTGGCGCCGGCCCACTTCTGCGCGCCGTCCCACGTGAAGTTCATGATGAAGGCCGCGTACACCTTGCCGCTCGTCCGCGCGGCGAACGAGCGCGATACGTACAGGCCCGCGTTATTCGAGGGCACCATCACGATCTTATTGCCCGTCGGCGTCGGGTAGTTCGTCTGGCCCGAGAAGCTGCCCGCGTGGTTCGTGACCCAGCCGGTGTTGCCCGACCATGCCCCGCTCCAGTCGTTGCTGCCCGCGCAGTTCGCCAGCGTCGTGCCGTTGGTGTACGAGAACGTGTCCACGATCTCCTGCGCGGCGAACTGCTCCGTCGTCTCGGAATCCGTCAGGCCGGCGGAATAGTGGTTGTTGTTCACGGAGTAGAACGCGTAGTGGTGCTCCGTGCCGGACGCGACCATGTGCTCCAGGCTCGAGCCCGAGCCCTTGTAGATCACCGTGCCGCTGCCGCAGGAATCCCCAATGTTGTACGTCGTGCCTTGCGTCGGCGCCGTCGAGGCCGCGCCCGGCCGGTGGACGATCATCACGTCGTACGTGGCGTTCTTCGTCCACGCCAGGTCCATCAGGGTCTTGCCATCCGCCGTCGCGGTCGCCACCGACGGATCGGGGATGTTCGTCAGGACCAGGACGGCCTGCACGACCTGCGGGCTGTTCGTCGCCGCGTCGTTGCCCGCGCCGGTGTTGGTCACCGTGTTCGTGCCGTAGTAGGTCCCCGCGGACAGGCCCGTCGCCACAAAGAAGTTCGTGTGGACCTTGCTCGCGCCGTTCGCCAGGCTGCTGCCCGTCAGCGGCCGCACGGTCAGCCAGGCCGCGTTGGTCGAAAGCACGTACGACAGCGCCCCGCCGCCGATGTTCGTCACGGCGAAGGTGTGGCTCGTCGGCGTGGACCCTACCACGCCGTACACCGCCAGCGCCGCGCCCACGCCGATGCCCGGGTGGCTCTTCAGCGTCACCGTGCCCGTGGCGGAATTGACGCTCGTGCACAGGGTGTTCGTCCCGCGCACGCGGTAGTAGTACACCCCGCCCTCCGTCAGCCCCGTCACCGCGTTGCTCGTCGCCGATACCGCCACGTTGGAGTAGCCGGTCGCATAGGCGATCGCGTTGGACGTGCCGCCGACGATCACGTCGTCGAAGGCCAGGTTGCCCGCGCTCTTGGTGTAGGTGAAGCGCAGCTTCGTGACCGATCCCGACAGCGGCATGTTCGTGTTCTCGCCCGTGGTCGGCAGCGGCATGATCGTGGACACCGTGCTCCAGCTGCCGGCATAACCCTCCACCAGCAGCGACGAACTCGCGTCCGTGCCGTTGCCCTTGACCCAGATCGTCACGCCCGTCGGGCTGCCGCCCAGCGTCGGGGTCTCCACCGCGTCGCCCGTGGCGTCCATCTGCAGCGACGGCGAGCCGCGGCCGTAATTGCCATCGGAGGAATAGGTTCCGCCGATGGCGGTGAAGGTCCAGCCGCCGGGCGGGGTCGTCCCGCCGTCAAACGCCTCGTCGATCAGCAGGGCGGCCACCGTGCTGCCCTGGTAGACATCCAGCTGGTACCCGGTCGCGCCGGCCAGCGCGCTCCAGTTGGCCGTGAAGTCCGCGAAGTTCGTCGGGTTGGCGTAGAGGCCGATCGGCCCGTTGGTGAAGCAGGACGCGACGTTCGTGACCACGTAGCCGTAGCCCGCCCCGATCGTGTTGGTCGCGTAGGCCCGGACGTAGTAGGTCTGGCCGGGCGTCAGGTTGGCCATCGTCGCCGAGAACTCGCCCAGACCCGAGCCGTTGGTCGTGCAGGGGTCGGCGATCGTCGGCGGGTTGGACGTGCTCCAGCAGACGCCGCGCCGGGTGACCGTCGCGCCCTTCTCGTCCGTCACGTTGCCGCCGCTCACGGCGGAGCCCGGGATGTTGTTGCTGATCGCGAAGGTCGTCACGGCCGGCGTGTCCAGCGGGGCCTGGCTGCCCGTCCGCGGGTCGCTGGTCCGGTAGTTCTGGAGCCCGTCGTCGCCGTTGAACTCGTAGATCGCCACGTGGTACGTCACGCCGGCGGTCAGGGCGGACATCACCACGCTGGTCCCGCTGCCGATGTACACGACGTAGTTGCCCGTGCCGAGCTGTGTGCCGCTGCCGAAGGCCGCGTTGTTCGTGTAGCCCATCCCGTCCGCCGGGTTCGAGTCCACCGCGCTCCCCTGCTTGACCACCACAATGGAGTTCGCGCCGTCCCCGCCGGACCAGCCGATCTGGAAGCTCGTCGCCGTGATGAGCGTGAAGGCCACCGCCGTCGGGTTCGCCGAAGGCTCCGCCGCGAAGGTCGTCGCGTTCGCCGTCGGGATCGTCGCCGCCGTCAGGTAGTTGTAGGTCTGCCATTGCCCGCCGTCGGCGTTGAACGGGACGATCGAGAAGTTGTACTGCGTGCTCGCCGTCAGGTTGCTGACCGTCGTGCCCGTCTCGGCCCCGCCGGTGACGATGTTCACCAGGGTCGCGTCGCCGAAGACCGTGGCGAGGGCGTAGTTCGTGCCGTCCGTCGGCGTGCCCGTCGGGTCGGCGCCCTGCCGCCGGAGGATCAGGTAGCCGTCCACCGGCGCGGACGCCGCCGTCCACGACAGGTTGATCGTCGAGGCCGAGGCCGCCGCGGCCGCGAAGCTGCCCGCGTGGCCCGCCGGCTCCGCGCTCAAGGTGTACGCCGTGATGACGTTCGAGTTCGAGCTCGCGCCGCTGGCGTTCTCCGCCCGCACCCGGTAGTAGTACGTCGCGCCCGCGGCCAGGTTGGTCACCAGCTCCGTCGTCGCGCTGACCGAGCGGTTCGAGTAGCCGGGGACGTAGGAATCGCCGGCGGAAATGCCCCGCAGCAGGACGTCGTCCACGCGCATGGCCGTGCCGCCCGTCTTGACCCAGCGCAGGCTCAAGTTGGCGCTGATCGCCTCCGCGGCCAGCCCGAGGTTGGTGACCATGTACCAACCGGCGCCGTCCCCCTCCGCCGGCATATTCGACACGGTGACGGCGTTCCACGCCGTTCCGCTATTGGTGGACCACTCCAGGTTGAACGTCGCGTTGTTGCCCGCGGCTTCCTTGCGGTACCCGAAGTTCAACTGGAGATAGGCGTAGCCCGTCGAGTCGATCCCGGCGATGCTGAACCCGTAGTCGCCGGACGTGGAGGTGTGGTAGACGTTGGCCGCGTCGGAGGCCGCGTTGCCGGCCGGGTCGGTGTACCCGCTGGACGAGCTGGTGGCCCGGAGATCCGCCGGGCTCGCGGCGCCGCCGTCGGACATGGTGTACCCGTCGTTATCAAAGCCGTTGGCCGATTCGTGCGACGCTATGGTCGTCGTGCCGCCGACCGTGCCCATGGTCTCGCGGAACACCGTTGTGGTCGTGCCGCCGCCCGAGCTGAAGTCCGAACTCGTGGCCACGTCCAGCCGGTAGCCCGTGGCGCCGGAGACGGCGTTCCAGTTGGCCCAGAAGTTGGCAGTGGTCCAGTTCGTCGCCGCCGTGGCGATCGGCGCGGCACAGAGGGTCAGGGCCGTGTTGGTCGTCGAGTAGACGCTGATGCCGCCGCTGTCCTGGGCGCGCAGCCGCCAGTAGTAGGTCGTCGCCGCAGTCAGGCCCGTGACGCTGAAGGTCGTCACGTCGCCGATCACGCGGGCCGAGTAGCCGTTGACGAAGCCGGCGAACGTCGAGGACGCGGAGGCGTCGAGCAGGTAGTTCGTCGCCCCCGTCGCCGCGCTCCAGTTGGCGGAGAAGCTGGCGACCGCCAGGTCCGACGCCGCGCTCAAGACCGGCGCGTCGGGCACGGTCCAGAAGGAGCCGTCGGCCGAGTAGGCCTTGCCCTGCGTGTTGCTGGCCCAGCCGCGGAAGTAGATTAGCGTGCCCGCGGGCAGGCCGCTGCGCGCGTGCGAGAAGACGCCCGTCGCCGTGCCGCCCTCGCTCGCTTCGTTGGCCGTCGGCGTCGCCGAGGTGTCCCACACCGTGCCGCGCGAGCCGAGCGCCACGCCGCCGTTGGTCGAGATCTCCGCGCCCAGCGTCGCGCCGTTGGCCGTGACCGAGGCGTAGGTCGGGTTGATCACCGTCGGCGCGGCCTGGCTGGCGCGCCGGCCCGGCTCGCCGCTGGCCTGGAAGTCGCCCCGGCTGGCGCTCGTGTTGTTCGTCGCCCGCACCCAGTAGTAGTACTGCTGGCCCGCCGTGGCGCTCGTGTCGTCGTAGTTCGTCGTGCCCGCCGTGACGCTGGCCAGGAAGGAGGCCGAGCCGGAAGCGTCGGAGGTGTGCCGCCAGATCCCGTAGCTCGTTTCGCCCGCCAGGTCACCCCACTGCAGCGCCACCCGGTCGGAGTACAGGTCGTCGCTGGCCACGACGTTCGAGACGATCATGAGCTTCCGGTAGCCGCTGTCGGAGGCGCTGAAATCGCTCTGGCTGGAGGTCACGTTGTTCGTCGCCCGCACCCAGTAGTAGTAGAGCTGGCCGAAGTCGGCCGTGGCGTCGTCGTAGCCCGTGGCGTCCGCGGCCGCGCTGCCCAGGAACGTCGCGCTCCCGGAATCGTCCGCCGTGTGGCGCCAGATCCCGTAGCTCGTCTCGCCCGCGCCGTCCGTCCAGGCGACGGCCACCTGCACGGTGGAGGCGCCGTCCCCGGCCGTCACCCCGCCGACCGTCGCCAGCTTCCGGTAGCCGGCCGAGCCGCTGGCCTGGAAGTCGCTCTGGCTCGAGCTCGTGTTGTTCGTCGCACGCACCCAGTAGTAGTACTGCTCGCCCGCCGTCGCCGATGTGTCGTTGTACGTCGTCGAACCCGCCGCCACGCTGGCGACGAACGACGCCCCGCCCGAGGCGTCCGCGGTGTTCCGGTAGATCGCGTAGCTCGTCTCGCCCGAGATGTCCGTCCAGTCCACCTGCACGTGCGCCGTGCTCGTGCCGTCCGACGCCCCCGTCACCGACACCGTCGCCATCTTCCGGTAACCGCTGTCCGACGTGCTCTCCGCGCTCGAGCCGGCCGGGTTCGTCGCCGTGACCCAGTAGTAGTAGAGCTGGCCCGCGGTCGCCCCGGTGTCGTTGTAGGTGAGGGTGTTCGCCGCGTTGGTGTAGATCGCCGTCGAGCTGGCGAAGGTGTCGACCGTGTTGCGCCACAGGACGAAGCCGGTCTCGCTGGAGACGTCGTTCCAGCTGTTGCTGACGTGCGCCGTGGAGCTGCCGTCCGAGGCCGCGAGGCCGGTCGGCGCCGCGGGCGCCACCTGGCTCGTCGTCACCGTCTGCGTCGTGGAGTCGGCGCTGACGCACGACCCGCCGCCCACCGCCCGCACGCGGTAGTAATACGCCGTGTCCGCCGTCAGCCCCGTCACCACCTGGCTCACCGCCGAGACGGAACGGTTGGAGAAGCCGGGGACGAAGCTGGAGCCGCCGCCCAAAGAGGTGACGATGATATCGTGCACGTAAACGGCGCCGGAAGGCTCCGACAGACGTAATTCGACGCTCGAATTGGCGTCGTTCACGTAGTTCGAAAACACGGCGCCCGTGGTCGTGGGGTCGAAGGTGGTGACATCCGTCCAGCCCCCGCCGTTGACGTTCTTCTGGAGCTTGATCGTGCGGCTCGCGCCGGCATCCAGATGAAAGACCGCCGACCCGACGGTATTGAGGGCCGGCAAGGCCAGGATGCCATTGGCGGCTTTCAATTGGACTCGCCCCACGGTGCAAGGCCCATCGGCGGAAGCGCTGGGCTGGATGATGCAACGGGTCATCGTGACCGTGCCGGCCGCGATGATCTCCGTATACGAACCATAACTGGCTTGAGCCGTCCAACTCTGGATGTTCTCCGAAACCAGCGTGCTCGGCGCCCCGCCGCCGAATGTTCCGTTCGTGGCGACGTCCAGCTGGTAGCTGGCCGCGCCGCCGAGGGCGGTCCAGTTGGCGGTGAAGTTGGTGGAGCTGATGGCGCTGCCCGCCGCGCTGGTCGGCGCGACCTGGAAGCAGTCGGCCACGAAATTCGACTCGTCGCCGTATCCGGTGGGCGAGGCCTCGCTGTTCTGGGCGAAGGCGCGGACGTAGTAGGTCTGGCCCGGGGTCAGGCCGGTGATGTCGCTGTAGAAGATGCCGGTGCCGGTGCCGTTGGTCGTCCGGGCGTCGGCAATGGTCGGCGTGCCGCCGGTGTTCCAGCACACGCCGCGGTTGGTGACGGCGGAGCCGCCCTGCAGGCTGATGTTGCCGCCGCTCTTGATGCTGGTCGGCAGGCTGTTGCTGAACGCGGCCGTGGTCAGCGTCGGCGGCCCGCCCGCCGGCGTGAAGGTCAGGACCAGGCACCCGCCGCTGGCGGCCAGCGAGAACCCGCCGCCGCCCAAACCCAGGCTCCACGCGCTGCTCGAGTCCAGGCTGAAATTCGCGGCGGACGAGATGCCGCCGCCGATCAGCACCCAGGAGTACGCGTTCGCGTTGTTGAAGTTCGACGTCACGTCGTCGTCGATGACAATCGTCGTCGTCGCGTTGATCGTCGCCGTGCCGGTGCTGTTGGTCACGTAGTCGCGGTCGAGCGTATCGGAGCAGTTCCCGATCTGGAAGACCGCCTTCGAGCCGTTGTTCATCGTCAGCGAGGACACGAGCAGGCGCCCGATGGCGTTCGACGTCGCGCCCGGGTACATCGTGCCGGCCACGGTCAAGCCGCCCACGCTGCCGGAGCCCGTCAGCGTGCCCGCGGCGTTGACCGTGATGGCGGAGCTGGTGTTCGTGCCGTTCATGATCAGCGTGCCGGCGCTGACCGTCGTCGCGCCGCTATAGCTGCTGGCGCCGGTGAGCTTCAGCGTGCCGGTCAGGAGCTTGTTCAGCGTGTTCCCGCCGCTGATCGCCCCGCTCAAGGTCAGCATGTCCAGCGACACGCCGATGGACGTCGCGGCGTTCAGCGAGATCGTGCCGGACACCGTGTTGTTGCCCGCGACGTTGCGCAGCGCGCCGAACAGGCCGCCGCCGGTGCCGCTCAACACCAGGTTCTCCGCCGAGGTGATGTTGTTGGTCAGCTCCAGCCGCCCGCCGCTGGCGACCGTGGTGCTGCCCGCCGAGGTGCCCAGGCCGTTGTTGTGCGCGATCCGGATCGTGCCCGCGTCGATCACGGTCCCGCCGCTGTAGCTGTTGTTGTTGGTGAACAGCACCATCCCGGCGCCCCGGTTCGTCACGTAGCCGGTGCCGCTGATGACGCCGAGGTAGTTCGTGTCGTCCGTGCGGTAGAACGCGAGGGCCGAGTTGTTGACGATGCTGGCGGCCGTCACGGCGCCGGCCGTGCCGTTGGCGCCGAGCTGCACCGCGCCCGCGCTGATCGTCAGCGCGCCGCTGAACGTGTTGTAGCCGGTCAGGGTCAGCAGGCCCGCCCCGTCCTTGGTCACGGTCCCCGCCCCGGTCCCGATGGCGCTGCTGACCACGATGTTCGAGGCGCCGCCGAAGGTGAGGTTGTAGCCGCTGCCGGAAATGGCCGTCGCGGAGTTCAGCGTCAGGATGCCCGAGTCGGAATTGATCCGCACGCCCGTGCTCTGCAGCGTGATCGCGCCGGCGAAGGTGTTGTTGCCGCTGATGTTCCGCAGCGCGCCGCCGCTGGCGATGCCCGTGCCGTTCAGGAACAGCGGCTCCGCCGCCGTCGTGATCCCGCCCGCCAGCTCCAGCGCGCTGGCGGTCGAGTTGGCGACGTAGGTGTTCCCGCCCGTTCCGCCCAGGCCGTTCGCGTTCGTCACCCGCACCACGCCCTGCGTGATGGAGAGGTTGCCGCTGAAGGTGTTGTTGCCCGCCAGGATCAGCGTGCCCTTTCCGATGTTCGTCCAGGCCGCCGAGTTCTGGATCACGCCGTTGACCGTCGCCGTGCTGTCCGGCGCCACCCAGATCCGCGGGCCGGCGGTGGTTCCCAGCTCGATGGTCCGGTTCGCGTGCAACGTGAAGACGTTCGTGAAGCCCAGCGTGCCCGTGCTCCAGACGTTGATCTTCTCCCCCGCGCCGCCCGGCACCGGGCCCGCCGCCAGGTCCGCCCCGAACGCCAGGATGCCCGCCGTAATGTGCGCCACGCCCGAGTTGGTGTTGAACCCCGTCAGCGTCAGCATTCCCGACTCCACTTTCTGCCAGTTCGCCGTCCCCACCATGCTGCCGCCGTAGCTCACCGCGTTCCCGCTGGTCACGCCCAGCTTCGGCGTGGCCACGTCCCCCAGCCGTATGCCGCGGTTGGCGTTCAGGGCGAAGGATCCCGTGAACTGCAGCGTGCCGCTCGACCAGACCTCGAAGTGGTTGGTCACCAGCGAGGCGGGCGCCGCGCCGAAGCACAGGTCCGCCGAGCCCTGCAGGATGCCGTTTTCCGCCGCCGAACCGCCCGTGTAGGTGTTGGTCGTGCAGCCCAGCGTGATCGTGCCCGTGCCGATCTTGTAGAGGCGGTTGGCCGTCGTGCCCGACGCGCAGGCCGCGCCCAGGCCGTCCGTGATCAGGCCGTTGATCGTGGACGTGCCGTTGCCCCCGCCGAACTCCACCGCGCCGGTGTCTCGCACGGTGGCCGTCTGCTTCCAGTAGGAGTTCTGGCGGTTGTCACCCCAGTCCCACTGGTACCGCCGGTCGTCATTCAGGAAGATCGAGTAGGCGTCGATGCGGGCCGACGTCGCCGGCGAACCCGCCATCGTCCAGTCGTATTTCGTCTTCCCGTTCAGGTCCACGTTGAACGTCGAGCTGGAGGTGATCTTGACCTTGACCGTGTAGTTTGCCGCCGACGAGCCCGCGGGCGTGTTCGTGAAGGATTCCCCCGCCCCGCTGCCGATCGCGTACCACGACCCGATGCCCCCGCCCGACCCGTAGTTCCCGCCGTCCTGACGGACGGACAGTCGCGACCCGCTGACCCGGTTCGCCCACGGCGTGCCGGTCGAGCCGCCGTCGTTCAGCGACACGCCGATCTCGCCGTAGTAGCAGCCGTAGCTGTACACGGTGATGCTGAACTCGTCGCCCACCTGCAGCTCGCGCGCGGAGGAGGTCGTCGCGCTGGCCGTGCGGAACGTCTTCCAAGCCACCGTGTAGCCCTGGTCGCCGCCCGCCCACATGCCCAGTTCGGTGCTCCCCCCCGTGTCGAACGTGCCGGCGCCGCTATCCCACCGCGTGTCGTACTGGCTCTGCTGCTGGAGATTCGTGACCGCGGAGAGGTTCTCGCAGGTGTTCATCTTGTACAGCTCAACATACGTTGAGGCGCTGGAATAGGCGGCAAACCGGGGCGAGCTCGAGTTGTACTGCAGTTTGCGCGCAGACGCGGCGCCCACATTTTGAATCAAGAACCGGCTGGACGCAGTGGTGGCGAACGTCCAGTGCCAGATTGTCGCAGAGCTGGCGGAAGCGGATCTGATCATGCCGTTGGCGGCGGGGGCGCCGATGTAGATGCTGCCAGCCTCATTGTAGATGCCATAGCTGCTCGAAACCGCATCGATTCTCCACACGCGCCCGACGGCCGGGTCCACAATGGCGCTGGCGGTGATGGTGACCGCCTGGGCGGAGAGGGCTGCCGTGGATACCGTCGCGAGCGCCGAAGACGCCATCGCGTTGGCGGTGCCGCCGCCGACGAAGACGTAGTAGCCGCCGGAGGTGATGTCGGCCGTGGACGTGATCAGGGTGAACGTCCCCGACCCGGAGTAGGCGGCCTCGGACCGCATCGGCGCGAGGCACCAGGCCGCCGCTGCGATCGCCAGCGCCAACGGCCGCCAGCCGCGCCGGGCGACAGGCTTCGACATCGTTTCATGCTTCATGGCTTTTCACTCCTCCGGGCTCGCGAACGCCCGTCGCCCCCTTGGACTAGAACAACGGCTTCCGGTCCATTTCCGGCTGATCAACTCATCGGCTCTTTTCCTGACAGAAATACATTACCGTCCCCATAAGGAGACAGCTCACGCATAAAGGAGTTCTCCCTGCCGATCCGAGGGAAATCCCTTTTTTACTTACTAGTATTAATACCTAGAATGCCGTTGGGCGTCAATGGATTGTGGACCGGCGCGACGCGGTTTCAGGCCCTGCGGAGACCCGGCGCCGGCGCCGGCGCGAAGAACGGCTCGCAGCGCCATCGCATCGTCACAATTTGCTATCAATAAGGAGATTCCGTATGTCGAAATTGAACGGGGTGTCTTGGAGGCCGTTCCAGGCCGGCTTGGACGCCGTTGACCCTATTGGGCCAAAGCACTACAAAGGCAGCGATATGGCGGCCTGCTGCACTCCGGACGGACGCCTACTCGATCCAGGCTTTCCCCGCCCGATACGATGCCAGCCGGGCCTCGATCTGCGCCGCCAGGTCCAGGCCGCCCCCCTCCCGCGCGAGTTCGGCGCCGCGTTTCGCCGCCTGGATCGCCCCGGGGAAGTCGCCGGCGTTCGCGCGCGCCGCGCCGAGCGTGTCCCACGCCGTGGCGGCCTTCCCGCCGTCCAGCTCGACCGCGCGCGCCGCCCATTCCACCGCCTTCGCGGGCCACTCCTCCATGCTGGCGTGGTTGACATCGACCGGCTTGGCCGTGGCGAGCAGCCACGCCATGTTGTTGAACGCCACGGCGTCCCGGGGATGCCGCTTCACGTACTCGAGGAAGTAGCCGTAGGCGTAGCCCCGCGCCCCGTCCAGCCAGATCTGCGCATAGCAGGGGAACAGGTCGCCCCAGGTGCGCCGGGGCTTGCCCGCCGCCTTGGTCATGCGCTCGGCTGCTTCCGCCGCCTCGTTCGTGCGGCCGGTCTCGTGGCAGACGCGGAGGTATTCCGCCACCGCGAAGGCCGTCGGGTCCTTTTCGAGGGCGACGGCCTCCTTGAACGCGCCGAACGCGCCGTCGAGGTCGCCCCGCGCCTGCATGCATTGCCCGCGGATGCGCCAGATGAAAATCCGCTCCAGGGGCCGCTGGTCCCGGACGGCTTCCATCAGGGTCTTGCCGAGCCCCTTCTCGAACCGGGGCCAGGCGTCCTCGGTCAGGTTCGGCCAGCCGCAGCAGTTCCAGATCATGCACAGGCGCAGGAAGCAATGGGTGTCGTAGAACGCGCTGCCGGCCTCGTATGCGCGCATCGCCTGCGCCCAGTTCTTCTGGGACAGGTGGCCATCCCCGCCGAGCATGCAGGCGACCGGGTGGCCCGGGTTGTACGTCCATACCCAGATGCCGAAATGGTCGCGGCTCCGCCAGTGCCGCGACAGGGCCAGCGACATCCCGCCCCACACGGCCAGGACCAGCGCGCAGGCGGCGGCGCCCCGCCGCGCGCTCCAGCCGCGCGAACGAATCCAGTCCGCCGCCGCCCACGCCGCGGCCAGCGTCAGGCCGATCTGCGGCAGGTACATGAACCGCGTAGCCACCCGCTCCGCCCCGGCCCAGATCACGCCGCTCAACGGGAAGAGCAGGCCCGCGAACCAGAGCCAGCCCCAGAGCGCGAGGGGGAACCGGTGGCGCAGGCGCCACGCCCCCCAGGTCAGGCCCGCCAGCACGCAGAACGCCCCGGCGAGGAGTTCCCACCACGACGGCAGGTCCGGCTGCAGCGGCATCAGCCGCGTCGGCCAGGCCAGCTTGGCCAGGTAGAAAAGGTAGTGGACGGGGATCATCCCCACGCGGTGCAGCACGGGCACGCTCACCACGGCCTTCCGCGCCACGTGGAACGCGATGGGCAGCGAGGCGAACCCGATCGCCAGGAGCCAGAACGCCCACTTCTCCGCGATCAGTCGCCCCGCGTCCTTCCAGAAGCGACTCCAGTCCGTGCGGCCCAGCGGCCAGATGTCCAGCAGCAGGAAGGCCACCGGCATCACGATGACGACCTGCTTGGCCATGCCCCCGAGGAGCATGCAGAGCCAGGAGAGGAGGATGTACGAGGACGAGGAGGAGGACGAGGAAGAGGAAGAGGAGGAGGATTGGCGGGAGGCGGTGTAGAACCAGAAACCGAGGAGGATGAAAACCCCGCTCAACACGTCCTTCCGCTCGGTGATCCAGGCCACGCTCTCCACGCGCGTCGGGTGGAAGGCCCAGAGCAGCGTCGTCGCCAGCGCCAGGCCCACGCGGCCCGTCCAGCGCCGGATCAGCAGGAAGAGCAGGCCGACGTTCAGCGAGAAGAGGATCACGTTGGTCAGGTGGCAGCTCCACGGCGGCCCGCCGGAGATCTCCATGTCCAGCATGAAGCTCATCCAGAGCAGCGGCGCCCAGTAATTCTCCGGCGCCGTGGTCCACGCCAGCCGGAGGCCCTTCCAGGAGAAGCCGTCCCCGACCACCGGGCTGGTCTCCACGTAGATCGGGTCGTCCAGGGTGACGAAATCGTAGCCGATGGTCGGCGCGTACAGCGCAAAGGCGGCCGCCATCGCCAGGAGGCACGCCCCGGCGGCGCGCCCGCGCCCGCTGAAAAGACGACGGGGCTGATCGCGCGTCGGTTCAGCCAGCTTGCGTTTATCCGCTCTCATGTCTTTCGCCGTCATGCCTCTTGCTCGTCCCCGCGCTCCTTCACTCCCTCGTTCTCGTCCTCTTCCTCGTCCTCGTTCTCGTCCTCGACCTCATACTCCATTCCGGCTTCCATCACCCGATCCGTTACAGAGAAACGATCCACCAATTTTGTGAGCATGGCAACAATCCGGACCAGCAGCATCTTTCCCTGCTCAACACGTTTTTCGGAACAAGCGTGTTTCGCGACCAACGCGTCGAGGCACGCCGCGCATTCCGTGGCCGAACCCCGGGCATCATCGAAGAACTTGGCCCGGGTTTTCATCGGCCGCTTGCCATTGCCCTCCGCCGTATTGAAAAGAGAGGAAAGACCGGCCCGGTCCAGGTGATCACAGACCTCCGCAATCCTGCGCCCCCGGGCCTCGGCAGACTCGACCAGTTCCACCATCAAATCCGTTGACCATTCGACGAACCGCAGTTCGACCTGGTAGACATCAAGGTTCTCGTGGTCCAACTCGTTTTGCACGGAGGTTTCCTTTCCTCTCGTCCTCGTACTCCTCCTCGTCCATCGTTCCCGATCTCATCCCCTGCTCTTGTCGAGTACGACGGACGATAACGAGGACGACCGGAAATTCGCGTTTATTCGGCCGCAATCCTCCCCCATCGTTCCCGGTCTCCTCCTCGTCCATCGTCCTCGATCTCACCCCCCCCCGCTCTTGTCGAGTACGGGGGACGAGAACGAGGACGACGGGAAATAAGCATTCCTTCGGCCGCGATCATTCCCGCCACGCCAGGCCCATCCGGTATTTCAGGATGCGCTTTTCGATATCCGTTGCCAAGGCGTCATCCTTTTTCTCCTTGGCCAGGTCCCGCGCCTTCTCCGCCGCGCGGACGGCGCCCGTGGAATCGCCCGCGTTGGCGCGCGCGGCGGCCAGCACGTCCCACACGCCGGGGAGCGACGGGTCGCCCGATGCGAGCGCGAGTTCCGCCCAGCGCACCGCGGCCTGCGGCCACTCCTCCATCCGCGCGTGGGCCAGGCCGTCCGGCATGGCCGTGGCCAGCAGCCAGGCCATGTAGTTCAGGTTGACGGCGTCCCCGGGAAACCGTTTCGCGTACTCGGCCAGGTAACCATACGCATACCCGCGGGCCCCCCGCTTCCACATCTCCGCGTAAAACGGGAACAGGTCGCGCCACGCGCGGACGCGGACGTCCCCCGCGGCCGCCAGGCGCTCGGCCGCCTCGGCGCCCTCCTCCGGGCGGCCGGCCTCGTGGCAGGCGCGAAGGTAGTCCGCCACGACCAGGGCCGCGGGATCGGGCTCCCACCGGACGGCTTCCTTCAGCGCCGCGATCGCGCCGGCATGGTCGCCCCGGGCGAGCAGGACCTGCCCGCGCACGCTCCAAGCCAGTTCCCGCTCCGGGGCCGGCTCCCAATCGGCGAAGCCCAGCAGCGGGAGGCCCCACTTCCGTTCGAACTCGACCCAGGCCGCCGCCGTGCGCTCCATCTGGCCCAGGTGGTTCCAGACCATGCCCTGCCGCAGGAAACAGGCCTTGTCCCCGACCGACGCCCCCTGCTCGAAGGCCTTCAGCGCCTCGGCCCACTCGCCCCAGGCCATGAGGGTGTCGCCCCCCATCGCGCAGGCGCCGCCCTGCTGCGGATGGCACTCCCAGATCCACAGGCCGAAGGAGTCCCTGTCGCGCCAATGCGACAAGGTCCGCAGCGTGGCGATGCCGCTGAACAGGAGAACGACCGCGAGCAGCACCCGGAGCCAGCCCCCGCTCGATCCGCGCGCGCGCCCCAGGGCGTCCATTGCCAGGACCACGGCCAGCGTAAGGCCGATCTGCGGGAGGTAAAGGAACCGGACGGCCACGCGCTCCGATCCTGACCACACGACGCCGCTCAACGGGAGCAGCAACGCCACGAACCACATCCAGCCCCACAAGGCCCACGGGGCCTTGACGCGAAGCTTCCACAGCAGCGCCGTGACCCCGGCCAGCGCGCCCAATCCAGCGGCCATTTTCCACCCGCTCCACAGGAGATCGTCCTGCAGGGGCGCCAGGCCGGCCGGCCAGACCAATTTCACGAGGTAAAACAGGTAATGCACGGGAATCATCGCGAGGCGGTATCCGGCGGAGACCGGGATGAGGGCCTGATCCCCCGCCTGCGCCCGGAGGGCCATGCCGGCCAGGAGCAAGCCCAGCAACCAGAAGGCCCACTTCTCCGCGACCAGCCGCCCGGCGTCTTTCCAGAAGCGATTCCAGTCCGTGCGGCCCAGCGGCCAGATGTCCAGCAAGACCAGGGCGACCGGCATCACGAGGACCACCTGCTTGGCCATGCCGCCGAGGAGCATGCAGAACCAGGAGAGGAAGATGCACGAGGGAGAGGAGGAGGCTTGGCGGGAGGCGGTGTAGAACCAGAGCCCGAGCAGGAAGAACAGCCCGCTCAACACGTCCTTCCGCTCCGTGATCCAGGCCACGCTCTCGACCCGCGCGGGATGGAACGCCCAGAGCAGCGCCGCCGCCAGGGCCAGGCCGCCGCGCCCCGTCCAGCGGCGGATCAGCAGGAAGACCAGGCCGGCGTTCAGCGAGAAGAGGACGACGTTCGCGAGATGGAAACTCCACGGCGACCCGCCGGAAATCTCCATGTCCAGCATGAAGCTGATCCAGAGCAGCGGCGCCCAGTAGCCGGCATGGACCGCCGTCCAGGCCGAACGGATGCCCGGCCAGGTCAGCCCGCCCTGGACCAGCGGGTTGTCCTCCACGAAATACCGGTCGTCCACGAGGCTGAAATCGTGCCCGATGCTCGGGGCATACAGCACGAAGGCCGCCGCCATCGCCGCCAGGCCGGCCAGCGCGCAGCGGCCCTTCCTGCCGGAGATCCATTCTTGTGCAGCCCGCGAGAACATATCGCTCTTCATCAACGCGGCCCCGCATCCAGGCCCGGAAATACAAGGACCTCCGCCGGCGCCGCGACATTATGAAAGTTTCCGTACAGTATAGTGAGCACGTTTCTAATCACGACCTGATTCTGGTCCGGAAATCCGATCGCCAGGTCTCCCTCCAGATTCATGTCCGCGGGCGTCCCCCGGACATCAAAGGAATAGCCGGGGATGGAGAGCCGGGGCCTGACCGTGGCCTCCACCCAGCCCAGGTATTGCGCCCAGGGGCGGTGCATCGCGTGCAGCCGGTTGCCGATCTGCCGCACCTGCCATCCGTTGACGGCCGCCAGCAGGAGCAGGCCGGCGCACGCGCCGATCATCCTTTTTCGGCCAACGAGAGTAACATCGACCCGGGAACACAGCCACGCCAGGCCCAGCAGCGCCGGAAAATAGTCATAGTACGGGACTTGCATGGCATAGGCCGGGCGGCCGAGCAGGTTCATGGCCGCATAGGCCGCCACGAGGAAGGCCACGAACCTTCCAAAAGGCCAGCCGGACCCGTTTCGTTGAGACCGCAGGCCCGGCCACAGGACGGCCAGCAACCCCGCCCACAAGGCGCCGGCCAAAAGAGTCGCCGGCGGCAATCCCCCCGGCCAGTCCGCCCATGCCGAACGCGATCCGACGCTGCAGATCAACTGGTCCTGGCGCGGCAATAGGATGTGCTGCGCCCAGCCTGAAAGGAAGGAAGGCAGGTCCGCCAGGCCCGCCGCGACGGAGGCTCCGGCGGGCGCAGACCACCAGAAAAACCGATCGCACCGAAGCGCGTGGCGCGCGTAGAGCGCCGCGTAGACGAGGATGGGCGCCAGCAGGGACGCGACCCACCGCCGGCGCCCGGCGTCCGGCCGCCGGCCGAAGGTCCAAAACCCGTGGGCGGCCATGCCGACGCCGGCGATGACCGCGATTTCATGCGCCAGCATCGCGCCGATCATGGAGAACCCGTATACCCAGAACCATCGCGCGCCGGCCTGGTCCATCTCCATCTGGCCCCGGGCATGCAGGGCCAGGAGAAGCAGGCCATATCCCAGCATGTAGCCGCCCAGGTGGCTCCAGGTGACCAGTTCGAAATTCGACATCAACAGCGCAAACCAGAGGGCGAACCCGCAGGCCAGGACCGATCGCCGTGTGCGCCACAGGATCTCAAACAGCAGGTAGGACACGGCCAGGTGCACGCCCAGGTTGGCCGCGTTCCACAACCGGAAATCGCGCCGGAACGCGGCGTTCTCGAGGGCCAGGCCGGCGAACAGGAGCGGCCGGTAGAGCACCTGGTCGCCCTTGAAATACTGCCGGCGCGCGCCGTAATCGAGCAAGCTCAAGCCCGAAGCCAGCGTCGTCTGCCCCTGGAGTTCCGCGAAATAGCCAAGCTGATCGGATTCGAAAATCCGCGTCAGCGCCGGGCGATAGGCCAGCGTCCCGCAGAGAATCAGCAACCCGGCGAACGGCAGGCGCGGGGACCAGCGCCTCCTGCTCCCGCCGGACCGTTCTTCTTTCCATTCCTCGTTCAAACGAGCGTCCGCCGCTGGCGCCTGCGAAGGGTGGCCGCGCGGACGCTTGTCACAGGGAGCCATCATCCTGACGGATGCTAGATCAGCCGCCCGCCCCGGGCAAAAACATTCCATCCGCCTGCTACGGGTTCATCAGCCGGGTCGGCGCGCTGTAGGGCAGCGCGTTGGTCCAGGTCCAGGCCGAGGCCGAGGCGCGGGTCCAGATGAGGAACCCGTCGTCCGGGGTGATGTAGAAGTCGTCGGCCAGCCCCGCGCCCGCATAGTACCATTTCTGTTCGGTCGTATTGTACCAGACGTCCCGGCCCGTGCTCTTCAGCTCGCGGTTGAGCTTGCGCAGGCGGTCGGAGATCAAGGAGTTGGGCCCGCCCTGGAACCCGGATTCGACCAGGTTCATCTGGCTCGGTTTCAGCTTCGCGGGCACGCGCATGTTGACCAGGTTATACGCGTGCGGCTCGATCACTTGTTCCTGGATGTTCGTCGGCACGCGGCCGAGATGGATCATCAGCCGGGTCTCGCTGGTGTTCGTCGGGATGACAACCACGAAGCCCTCGTCGGTCGGCAGCGATCGGTAGTCGGCCGGCTGGTTCAGGCCGCCCCACCCCGTGCCCGTCCGCCACTGGTTCGACGCGCCCCAGTCCAGCAGCCAGACGTCCTTCTTCACGACCTCGTTGCTGGCGCGGTTGTACCAACTGACGATGGTGCTGTCCGGGTCGGTGTACATCGAGCCGGCCGGCAGCTCGTGCCCGAGGACGTTCTGCAGGGTGTTGCTGTCCGGGATCACCGAGAGCCCGATCCAGTTCTGGCCAGGATAGAGCCAGACGGTCTTCATGCCGTAGACCTCTTCGCTCGCGACGCGCGGGGACCGGTCGATCAGCCAGCGGTCCGCGGACGCCGCGCGGAAGAACCGCATGGTGTCCACCATCAGCGTCGGCGCGGCGCGGGCGACGTCGCCGGTGTCCGGCAGCGCGTTCGTCCATCCGCTTTCGACCAGCGCCCACTGGTTGGACAGGCTGTCGGAGAAGCTGATCGCGTCCGCGAACAGCAGGTCGTATTCCCGGCTGACGCCGCCGCTGGCGTTGGTCGCGGCCTTCCAGTAGATCTCCGGGAAGCGGATGCCGCCGGAGCCGACCTGGACCATGCCCTGGGTGACGTTGAAGCCGGGCAGCACGATGGTGAAGGTGTCGGACAGCGGGCCGAGGTTGCCCGCCTGGTCGCGGCCGGCGACGCGGAACTTGTAGGTCGTGTCGAAGATCAGGTTCGTGACCGTCACGTTGGTGACGGACATGTTGGTCAGGGCCGCGTCGTAGGTCTTGTCCACGTACGGGCTGCCCGTGGTGGGCTCGGTCTCGTCGTCGGTGTAGTAGACCCGGTAGGTATCCCACGCCGAGAGCACGGCGTAGGAGGGCGCGGCCCGCTCGCCCGCGTTCGTCGCCGCGGTCCACTGCACGATGGCCTCGGAGGTCGGGTCCTCGCCCTCGATGGCCGTCACGTTGGCGATCACCGGCGGCGGGTTGGTGTCGATCCGCACGAGGAAGGCGGAATTGTTGCCGTTGGTGCGGTCGTTGGCGCGGTCGTTGTCGTCGTCGACGGAGAACACGAAACCCGTCAGCACGCCCTGGCAGCCGGCGACGTTGAAGACGTTCTGGGTGCCCGCGCCAAGCGACGTCCCGTCCGTCATCTGTGACGGCTCGGAGGCGCTGTAGGACGGCGCGACAGCGCGGTACTCGTACACGCCGGAGGCGTCCACTGCGGCGTTCCAGAACGACGTGATCGCCGTCGCGCTCAACCAGATCGGGTCGGCGGAGATGAGCTCCAGGTCGTCGAGGAAGATCCCGGGCGAGCCGTCGGTCCCGACCCGCACCAGGCGCAGGGTCACGCCGTTCTCGATCCAGTCGACGTCCCAGTCGTACCGCTGGTAGCTGTCGCTGGTGACCGTGTTGGTGCCGCAGCCGGTCCACTCCGCGCCGTCCCACCGCTCGACGGCCAGCTCGCGGCTGGCGCCCGCGCTGCTCAAGCGGGCGTAGACGGACAGGGTGCCGGGGTTGTCCCGCGCGGGCAGCTCGAAGTACTGGCCCACGCCGGCGACCGTCATGCCGCCCTTCCGCACGCCGCTGCGCGGGTCGCCGATGTTGACGTAGCCCGTGCCATGCCACACGCCGGTCCCCAGGCCGTTGGTGATGGGGATGTCCCATGGCTCTCCGCTCCCCTGGATCGGCCAGCCCTCGGACGCTTCGAAGCCGGTCTGCAGGATCGCGGAGCCCGAGGCCGCGGCCCCGACGACCGTGATGTCGCCCAGCGCCGGGCCGAGCACGTCGTCGTCGTAGACCGCGAAGAGGCCGTACTGCTGGTTGGTCAGCACCATCTGGTCGTTCACGCGGTCCATGTCGGCGTCCGGCACCGTGGCCTCAACCTTGTTCGTGTGCGCCGTGAACAGGTCGCCGATCTGGTTGTAGGTCAGGCTGTTGAATCGCCAGACATTCGTCGTAAGGCCCGCCGCCGCCAGCGGGGAACTCTCGTCTGCGCTGAACTCGGTCTTGTTGGACTGGATGACCGAGCCGATGGTCACCGACATGTTCCAGCTGGTGCTCATGGAGCCGCGCGACACCCCGCTCGGGTCGGTGGCGCCCAGGCTCAACCGCAACGGGTTGGAATCGGACAGGGCCGCCAGGTTCCCGTCCGCCGTCCGGAACACGCGGTTCGTCGTGTCGCCGGACGAGTAGGTGTTGCTCGTGCCGACGGTGATGTGGAGGTCGCGCAGCGTCGCCACGATGCCGGACACGGAGTAGATGTCCGCGAGGGCCGGCGCGTTGGTGTCGTCGTCGAAGACGTAGAACCGCAGCGGCTCGTTGACCAGGATGCCTCGGCTGCCGTACGTGTCCTGGCCGCCGGCGGGCGGGTCGGCCGTGTACTCGCCGCTGCTCTGGTCCTCGTTCTCGCCGCCGAGGGTGATGTAGTAGGTGTAGGCGTCGATGTCCAGGTTGGTGACGCTGAACGCGCTGTACTGGTAGCTGGTGACGCTGCCGTCGCCGCTGTTCCCGTAGAAGTTGGTGAAGACGCGGTCAAACCCGAATGCGTTGGTCGCCGCGCCGATGCTCAACGGGTCCCAGTTGGGCGAGACGCGCCCCTTGGTGCCGGAAATGTTCTGCACCGAGGACGGGTCGTTCGTCACGAACATGCCGGTCGCGTCCGTCCACCGCACGGCGAAGTCGATCGGGTCGTTCGTGTTCGCGAGTTCCCCGTCGTAGACGTTGGTCTTCGTCAGGCTCTTGTCCCACCCGGAGTAATTGGTCCCGATGTACACCAGCGCCGCGGTCGGCGGCACTGGGGCCGACGGGTCGTCCTCCCCGCCCAGGACCATGGTCTCGTACCAGTTGGTGCCGATCCGGATGTGGTCGAAGAAACATTCGCCGGCATTCCCGCCGGCGTCCGCCGAGCCCGCCTCGAGGAAGAGGTAATCGAGCTTGTCGATGCCGCCGATGCTCCGCTCCATGTCCCAGCCGTCGGCCACGCCGGTCGGGCCGGGTTCCTGCATCGAGAAGATATCCGTGACGGTATAGTACCAGGCCTTGACCTGCAGCAGGTCGGTGTCGAAGTCGTACTTGATGGCGATGAGGTACGGGTTGCCCGCGTTCAGGTCCCAATCCGTCGTCTGCACGGTCTGGTTGCTGTACAGGTTCGGGATCGAGATGCCGAGGTCCAGCCCGTCGTTCCGGGTCTTGCCGACGCCGAAGGCCTGGAAGCCGTAGTTGGCGTTGGTGCCGAAGCTGACGCCCCAGAACCGGGAGGCGTTGTTCTCCCCGCCCTGCATGATCCACATGGCGTACAGCTGCCCGCTGGTGATCGCCTCGAACTGCCGCTTGATCGCCGAGCGCTTGCCGTTGGAGTCGACGTCGAACTTCGCCTTGCGCGTGTAGTCGCCCTCCTGCGCGGGCAGCAGCTGCAGCGACACGCTGAAGTTCAGGTCGTCGATCCAGATGTCGCCCTCGTCCCACGCCCCGGACCACGCGCCCTCCCACCCCGTCCCGCCGTTCGCGCCGGCCAGGTTGTTGAAGTCCGCGTAGCTGTTGAACGATTCCTTGATGACCCGGCTGGCCCTCGCCCAGGTGGTGTCGTTCGCCGTCGGGATCGTCGCCGCCGTCCGGTAGTTGTACGTCTGCGCGTGGCTCGCGTCCCAGTTGTACGGGATGATCGAGAAGTTGTACTGCGTGTTCGGGGACAGGTTGTACGCCGAGAACGACGTCCCCGCGACCAGCCCGGTGACCGTGTCGCTGCCGAACGTGTCGCCGACAACGTAGGCCCGCCCGTCCGTCGGCGTGCCCGCGGGGTCCGTGCCCTGCCGGATGAGGATCATGTACGCGTCCGCGCCCGCCGCCGCGCTCCACGACAGGTCGATCTGCGACTTCGAAACCGCCGTCGCCGCGAAGCTGCCCGCGTGCGCGGAGGGCTCCGTGGAGAGCGTGTAGAGGTTGGTCACCGGCGCGCCGGCCGTCAGGTAGTTCTCCGACCCGCCCGACCCGTTGAGCTCGAACGCGGCGAAGTGGTAGAGCGTCTCCGCGGACAGCCCCGTCAGGTCCTCGCTCGTGCCGGAATCCAGGTACAGGGCCTTCGACGCCGCGCCCACCGCACCCGCCGAGCCCCAGGCCGGATCGGCCGCGTAGGTCGTGCCGTCCGTCGGCTCCTCCGCCGCCGCGCCAGAGCGGCCGACGAGCAGCACGTTCGCCCCGTCGCCGCGCGTCCAGCCCAGGCTCATCGTCGTCGAGTCCACGGCCGTGATCGCCAGCGCGGTCGCCGCCGCCGTCGGCGCGTCGTCCAGCGTGGTCTGGCTCGCCGGGTTGCCCGAGGCCGCGTTGGTGTTGTAATTCTCGCTGCCGCCCGAGCCGTTGTACTCGTAGACACGGAAATGGTAGACCGTGTCCGCGCTCAAGCCCGTCACCGGCACGGAGCTGCCGCTGCCGTTGTAGACCACGAAGTTGCCGGTCCCGATCTCGGCGCCGTCCCCGAAGTTCGGGTCCGCCGCGTATGGGACCGCGTCGTCCGGATCGTCGTCCACCGCGGCGCCCGCGTGCGCCACGACCACCCGGTTGGCGCCGTTGCCCGGCGTCCAGCCGACGGTCATCGAGGTCACGCCGACCACGCTGAACGCGACCGTGGTCGCCTGCACCGTCGGCTCGGAGGTGTTCGGCGTGAAGGTCAGGACCAGGTTGCCGCCGCTGGCGCCCAGGGTGAACGCGCCGCCGTCCGTGTCGGTGGACCAGTAGGTGTTGGTGTTGACCGTGAAGTTCGCGGCGTCCGCGATGCCCCCCACGATCAGGTTCCAGCTGTAGCCGGCGCCCGAGTTGAAGTTGGAGAGCTGGCTGTCCTCGACGTAGATCGTCGTCGTCGCGTTGATCGTCGCCGCGCCGTCGTTCTCGATGAAGTCGCGGTCGGAAGTGTCCGAGGCGTCGCCGAGCCGGAACCGGCCCGCCGAGCCGTCGTTCATCGTCAGCGAAGCGACTCGCAGCCGCGCCCGCGCGGCCGCGTTCGGGTTCGGCCGGACCGTGCCGTTGACCGTCAGGGCGCTGACCCGGCCGCCGCCCATCAGCGTCGCGCCGGCCGCCACGGTCACCGCCGACGCGGTGTTCGTGCCGTTCTGCGCCAGGATGCCCGCGTTGATCGCCGTGGCCCCGTTGTAGGAGTTGCTGGCGGTCAGGATCACGGCCCCGTCGGCCTGCTTGGTCAACGTCCCCGTGCCGCTCATCACGCCCGCGTACGTGCCGGTCGTGACCTGGTCGAAGACCACGGCCGAGTTGTTCGTGATCGCCCCCTGCAGGCCCGCCGCGTGGCCCTGGAGCGTGCCCGCGCTCACCGTCGTCCCGCCGGCATAGGTGTTCGTGCCCAGCAGGATCATCGTGCCGGCGCCCTTCTTCTCCAGGCCGCCGTCGGAAATAACGCCCGTGATCGTGACCGCGTTGGAATTCGTCACCACCCGCATGCCGGCGCCCAGCCCGACCGTCCCGCTCAAGGTCAGGCCGCCCGTGCTGTTCTCCGCCAGCCCGACGCCGCCGTTGATCACCACGTTCTTGGCCACCGTCCGCGTCGTGGTGCTGTCCGCGCTCAACTTGGTGCCCGCCGCCATGGTCAGCGTCCCGCCGGCGACCAGACCCGAGCCCGAGACGTTCGGCCCGATGCGGAGCTCGCCTCCGCTAAGGGTAATGCTGCCGGTCAGGTCCGAGGACGGCCGCAGGATCATGTAGCTGGAGCCGCTCTTGACGAGGGCTCCGCTGCCGGCGGTCTTCGTGGCGTTGGCCAGCGAACTGCCGGAGAGCATCTGGAAACTGGCCGTCGCGTCCACAGTCAGCGTGTTTCCGGCCAGGTCTATCTGCGCCGACGGGAAGAGGCCCCCGGCGTCCACCGCGATCTTCGCGTCGCCGCCGAGGGTGATGGTCCCCGCGTAGGCGCGGCCGGTCGAGTCCACCTTCCGCAGCGCGCCGCCGCCTGCGACGCCCGTGCCGGTGATCGTCAGCGCCTCGTTGGTGTAGTTGCCGGGCGACTTCAACTGCAGCTCGCCGCCGCTGCCGACCACGGTCCCGGCCGCCGTCGTGCCCATCGCGTTGGAATGCACCAGGCAGACCACGCCCTGCGTGATCGTCAGCGACCCGCTGAAGGTGTTGTTGGACAGCACCAGCGTGCCCGGCCCGATGTTCGTCCAGTTCGCCGAGCCCTGGATCGCCCCGCTGACCGTCGCCGTGCTGGCCGGCGCCACCCAGATCCGCGGGCCGTGCACCGCGCCCAGTTCGATCGAGCGGGTCGCGGCCAGCGTGAAGACGTTCGTGAAGCCCAACGTGCCCGTGCTCCAGACGTTGATGTTCTCCGCCGCGCCGCCCGGCGCCGCGCCCGCCGCCTGGTCCTGGCCGAATGCCAGCATGCCCCCGGGGATGTTCGCCACGCCCGTGTTGGAGCTGATGCCGGTCAGCGTCAGCGTGCCGTCCCCGACCTTCTGCCAGTTCGCCGACCCCACCATGCTGCCGCCGTAGGAGACCGCGGCGCCGGACGAGACGCCGATCTTCGGCGTGGCCACCGTCCCCAGCGCGATGCCGCGGTTGGCGTCCAAGGCGAACGAGGCCGTGAACTGCAGCGTGCCGCTGGACCAGATGTCGAAATGGTTCGTCGAGGGCGAGGCGGCCACGATGCCGAAACAGCGGTCCGCCGAGCCCTGCAGGATGCCGTTCTCTACCTGCGAGCCGCCGGTGTAGGTGTTGGTCGTCACGCCGAGCGTCATCGTGCCCGCGCCGATCTTGACCAGGCGGTTCGTCCGGACCGTCGACGTGCTGTCCGCGGCCAGGCCGTCCGTGATCAGGCCGCCGATGGACCGGCTCACCCCGTCCCCGCCGAACTCCAGCGCGCCGGTGTCCTGGACCTGCGTGGTCTGCTTCCAGAAGGAGTCCTTGCGGTTGTCCCCCGCATCCCACTGGTACCGCCGGTCGTCGTTCAGGAAGATCGAGTAGGCGTCGATCCGCGCCGACGTCGCCGGCGAGCCCGCCATCGTCCAGTCGTATTTCGTCTTCCCGTTCAGGTCCACGTTGAACGTCGAGCTGGAGGTGATCTTGACCTTGACCGTGTAGTTTGCCGCCGACGAGCCCGCGGGCGTGTTCGTGAAGGATTCCCCCGCCCCGCTGCCGATCGCGTACCACGACCCGATGCCCCCGCCCGACCCGTAGTTCCCGCCGTCCTGCCGAACGGACATTCGCGACCCGCTGACCCGGTTCGCCCACGGCGCGCCCGTCGAGCCGCCGTCGTTCAGCGAAACGCCGATCTCGCCGTAATAGCAGCCGTACGTGTACACCCGGATGGTGAACTCGTCGCCCACCTGCAGCTCGCGCGCGGAGGAGGACGTCGCGCTGGCCGTGCGGAACGTCTTCCAAGCGACCGTGTAGCCCTGGTCGCCGCCGGCCCACATGCCCAGCTCCGTGCTGCCGCCCGTGTCGTACGTGCCGCCGCCGCTGTCCCACCGCGTGTCATACTGGTTCTGCTGCTGCGTGTAGGTCACCGTGGCGGCGAAGGCCATCCCTCCCGGCATCCCGAGCGCCGACGCCAGCAGCCATGCTGCCGCCCCGCGCGCCAACACCGCGCGGGAAGACAACCGTACTCCAACCTTCACGGGTGTGTCAGGTTTCATGATCGGCCTGCCTCAATCCGGTCAACCCGGAACACTGGATTATTAGCAAGCCTTTCCGCCCCTCCAGCGCAAGCGGAAGGCTCGTCGTCACGCCTCCGGCAAAACCCCTTTTCTGAAACGCCCTTCCTGATGAAAAGTATAGGGCGTTTGGCAATTCATGTCAAACAGCACCCCCCCCGCATCCGGCCCGCCGAATGCTGCCTTTCCAAAGCTACAGTCGCTTGAGAGAGGCCGACTGTCCTTTCCTTTTTTTAAGGAGGAATACTCCGCAACCGATGCCGGGAAGACGCTCTACGGCTCGACCCAGGGCTGCCCCTTTTCGTATTGCTCGATCCTCTGTCGCAGCGCATTCGCAACCTCTTTATTCCCATCTTGTTGCGCCAAGTCCAATGCGCGGAGGGCGGTGGCCTTCGCTTCGGCAAACCGGCCCATGCCGGCGTACGACGCCGCCAGCGTGTCAAGATAATCCGGCGGGCCCGGGTCGCCGGAAGCGTACAAGCGTTCCGCCAGGTCCAGCGCCTCCTGCCGGCGCGCCGAGTTCCCGTCCGGCCCCGTAGCGAGCAGCCAGGCCAGATCGTTCTGCGCGGGCCGGTACTCCGGGTCCCGGCGCAGGGATTCCCGGAGGTACGACTCGGCCCGGGCCCGGTCGCCGCGCGCCCGCCAGGCGAGCGCCAGTTCGCGGGGCGCGTCAGGCCGGTCCGGAAGGGCGCGCGCCGAGGCCAGGAGCGCGGCGACGGCTTCATCGGTCCGCTGAAGCCGCAGCAGGGTCTGGCCCAGGTGGAACATCACCTGACCGTCGTCGGGCCGCAGGACCGCCGCGCGGCGAAGGATCTCGAGCGCCTCCGCGTGACGCCCGGCCCGGGTCAGCACGCTGCCCAGGTTGGACAGGGCCAGGGCGTCGAGCGGATCGATTTCGATCGCGGACCGGTAATGGACCTCCGCCTCGTCCAGCCGTCCCAGCCGGGCCAGGGTGTTGCCCATGTTGTAGTGCGCCGGGCCCGTGTTCGGACGCTCCTCCAGGGTGCGACGGTAGTGCGCCAGGGCTTCCTCGCGGCGGCCCAGCCGCTCCAGCGCAAACCCGGCGTTGAAATGGGCGATGGGATTGTTCGAGTCCACGGCCAGCGCCTTCTCGAACCACGCGAGGGCCGCGTCCGGGCCGCGCAGGGCGTCGTCGATGTTGCCCAGGTTGACCAGGGTCTCGGCGTAGGCCGGCTCGAGGCGCCGCGCGTCCTCGAACAACACGCGCGCCTCCGCGTACCGGCCCTCGCGCCCGAGCAGGATTCCCAGGTTGTTCGCCGCCAGCCACGCGCCGGGATGGCGGGCCAACGTCGTGCGCCAGAGGGTTTCCTCGTCCCGGAACGCCGAGGCCCGCATCCAGGTCAGGACGCCCAGCAGCGCCAGGACAAGGACCAGCAGTCCGGCCGCCTCCTGGCGCCAGTCCTTCAGGGCGCGGGCGGCGCCCGCCGTGACGAGCGCGATCAGCGCCGGCGACCCGAAATAGATCCAGTGATCCGACACGTAGGTGTACCGCATCATATAAAGCACGTGCAGCAGCACCAGCGCGGGCGCGGCCAGGAAGAAGTAGAGGGCCACGACCAGCGGGCCCCGGCCCAGCCGGCGGCGCGCCGCAACGAGCCCGGCCAGCAGAGCGGCCAGCGCAAGCGGCGCCAGCCAGGCGACGGCGCGGCCCGGATCGAGGGTCCACTTCGGGTACAGGAAATTCAGCCCGGCCGGCCACAGGATTTTCGCCGCGTAGAACCAGAACGAGCGGCACGCCAGGAACGCGCGCTGCGCATAGTCCAGTTCGAGGCCCGGCCCGCGCCCCCACACCAGCCGCTGCTCCACCCACATGGTCACCGCGCCCATCGCCAGGCCAAGGAGCAGGAACGGAACGACCGCCCGCGCGTCCCGTCCTTCGAGGCGGGGCTTCCGCCACCACGCAACCAGCAGCATCAGCACCGGCAGCGCCGCCGCCGCCGTCTTGCTCAACACCGCCGCCAGGTAGGCCAGCAGCGCCAGCGCGTACAGGCCGGCCGTCCTGCGCCGGTCCCACGCCTCCCACGCCAGCAGCGTCAGCAGCATGAACGCGCCCGCCAGCACGTTCTTGAGCTCCGTGACCCACGCCACGGACATCGCGTGGATCGGGTGCACGGCAAAGATCGCCGCGGCCGCCCAGGCGCCGGGCAGCCGCCAGCGGGCGAGCAGCCGCCAGAGCAGGATGGCGTTGAGGCCGTGCAGCAGCACGTTGACCAGGTGATAGGGCAGCGGGTTCAGCCCCCAGAGCCGGTACTGCGCCCAGAACGCCGTGAAGGTCAGCGGGTAGTACTGGCAGGTCTCATTTTCCCGCAGGCCGAGCCAGATGCCCCGCAACCCCTGCGCCGAGGTCAGCGTCGCGTTTTCGGTCACGTGGTTGTCGTCGTCCCACACGAAGCCGGCCCCGAGGACGGGCAGGTACGCCGCGAACGCCAGCGCGAGCAGCGCCGCCGCCCACGGCCAGGTCCCGGACGGGCCGGGCTCTTTTCCGGGCAGGTTCATTCCAGGTACGCCTTATCCTTCTTATAGAGCGCCGCCCGGTTCCGCAAGGCCGCCGCGAGGTTGGTCCGGCCCGCCTCCGCGGCAAGGGCCGCGCCCGCCTCCGCGCGGGCGGCGGCCTCCTTGAACTCGCCATCCCGGGCCAGCGCCGCGGAAAGGGCGTCGAGCACCTGCGCGTCGCGGTAGCCGGTGAGCTGCGCCGCCGTCCCGGCGAAACGCCGGGCTTCCGCGATCTGCGGCTCGCGCGAGAGCGGGTGCGTGGCCAGCATCCAGGCCGCCTCGGCAAGCCACGGCACGTAGTTGGAATACGCCCCGAGGGCCTCCTGGTAATGGGCCAGGGCCTCGTCCGGGCGGTTGAGCCGGAGCAGCGCGCCCGCCATGTAGAAATAGGGCTGCCGGTCGTCCGGCTTCAGGCGCGCGGCCTGCGTCATCATCCGGATACATTCCTCCCACGCGCCCTGCCGGGCGAGGACCACGCCCGCGCCGAACCAGGCCGGCCAGTGTCCCGGCTCGATCCGGCGCGCCGCCTCGAATTCGCGCAGGGCCTCGGCCGGCCGGCCCGATTCCCCGTACAGCGCGCCGAGGCTGCTGTGCCCCTGCGCGTCGCCGGGCGCCGCGCGTACGGCCTGCTCCTGGAACGGCAGGGCCTCCTCCCGGCGGCCGGTCTGCTCGAGGGCGGCGGCCAGCGGGCCGAGCACCTCCGGATCGTCCGGCGCCGCCACCAACAGTTCGCGGTACTGCACGATGGCCTCTTCCGTCCGCCCCTCCCCGGCCTGGAGCGCGGCCAGGTTCAGCCGGGCCGCCCGGTGCGCGGGCGCCACCCGCAGGGCCTCGGCAAAGTACGAGCGCGCTTCTTCCGTCCGGCCCAGCCGATACAGCACGGAACCGAGGCTCGCGAGGGTGTCGGGCACGCCCGGCTTGAACCGGAGCGCGTCCGCCAGGAAATCCCGCGCCTCCTCGAACCGCCCCGCGTCGGCCAGGCCCGTGCCCATCTGGTGATACAGCGCGTGCAGGAAGCCGGGCTCCCTGGCGGCCAGCTTCGCGAAAGCCGCCTGCGCCTCCTCCGCGCGCCCCGCGGCCTGCAGCGCGATGAACTGCTCGTACCGCCACTTGGCCTCGTTGGGCCGGTAGCCGGCCCAGTTGATCGAGGCCGGCAGGAGCACCGCCGCGCCGACGAGGCAGGCCCGCAGCGCGGCGCCGCGCCGCCCCTCGCGCCACGCCCGGACCGCCTCCGCCACGCCGGCCGCGCCCAGGATCAGGAGGAAGGGCACGACGGGCAGGCGGTAACGGCCCGCGACGAAGAACGGGAGATGACTCAAGAATATGGCCGCCACGTACAGCCCCATCAGCGCCGCCGCCTCGCGGGCCGCGGCGGGGTACCCCGCGCCCCGGCGCAAGGAAAAGACCCCCATGCCGCAGAGCGCCAGCGCCAGCGCGAAGGAGCCCGGCAGCCACCGCAGCACCGGCCCGCGCTTCAACTCGAAGTAGTCCTCCTTGTTATGCCCCATTTCCACCGGGCCCCAGAACAGCAGCGTCTTCCGGGCCAGCCCGCGGAGGAAACCCGCCGGGTCCCGGCGGATGAACCGCAGCGCCTCGCCCGTGAAGTAGCGCGAGACGCCGGAATCCTTGAGGGGATGCCCGACCCGCGCCTCGACGGCGCGCGCAAGGGCCGGGTAGTCGAACGACGTGCCGAACACCCCCAGCCCCGGCAGGGTGAACATCACCACGCCCTCGGCTTGCGGATGATTGCCGATGAAGAGATTGATGCCCGCGTTGGAGGAGATCAGCACCGCGTCGCCGGCGGCCCGCAGGTTGCGGATGGCCGCGGGCGCCACGGCAACGCCGAGCCCCGCGAGCAGCGCCAGCGCCGGCGCCCGCCAGGCCCGGGGCGTCCCGGCGCGGAGCGCCCGCCAGGCCAGCCAGCCGATCGCGGCCGGCGCGAAGAGCAGGCCGTTGGGCCGCACGAGGGCGTACAGGCCGAGCAGCGCCCCCGCGGCGGCCGCGCGCAGGCGTGGCCGCCCCGCCCGCCCGGGCCCCAGCGCCAGCATGAACCCCAGGCTCAACGTCACCAGCAGCACCGGCTCCAGCAATTCGCCCTCGAAGTATACAAAGCCGGCGTACAACGCCATGAAGATCGCGGCCAACCCGCCCGCCCACGCGCCGAACCAGCGTCGAGCGGCGACGAAGGCCAGCCAGACGTTCAACAGGCCCAGCGCCGCCTGCGCCAGCCGGGGAAGCAGGTAGTCCGGGCCCAGCACGCGGTACACCGCCGCCAGGAAGAAGGGATAGCCCGGCGGACGGAAGTAGGCTCTCGGCTGGATCTCCGGGTCGGGCCGGCCCGGCGGCGGGGTCCAGTCTCCGGACACCATCGCGCGCGCCCAGTAGTCATGGTAGGCCGCGTCCACCTCGGGATGGCGGAAGGCCGGCGCGTCCGACTGGGCATACAGGTACGCGGCGCGCACGACGAAGGCCAGGCCCAGCGCCAACGCCGCGAGGCCCAGCCCGCGCGATGCCTTCGGCAAGGGCGTCCGATTACTCATCATGAGTCACCCCCGCGAAGGACGGATCCCGGTATGGCAACTCCTGCTCGTAGAGCCGGCCGCGCGCCTCGATCGCGCCGCGCCGTTCGTCCGGCGGCGCCTGGCGGACCGCCAGGAGGACGATCCGCCGCGCCTCCTCGAATTGCCCGGTCTCGGCCAGCGCCGCCGCCAGGGCGTCGAGCAGCGTATAGTCGCCGTAGGAAAGCCGCTCGCAGGCCTGCCGTGCCAGGGTCACGGCGCGCGCGCCGTCGCGCTGGCCCGCGTCGGGGTGCGTGGCCAGCCGCCAGGCCAGGGCGTGGATCGCGCCCGCATGGTCCGGTTCCGCCGCCACGGCCTGCTCCAGCAGGTCGCGCGCGGTCGCGTCCGCCCCGGCGCGCTGGCGGGCCAGCGCCAGCTGGAGCAGCGCCTCCACCGAGCCCGGGAATTGCCGGAGAATCGCCTCGAATTCCGCTTCCGAGGCGGCCCGGTCTCCCGCCCGCCACAGCGCCTCGGCCAGGCGGACCCGCAGCGGGAGATGCCCCGGGTAGGACGCCGCCAGCGCGCGCAGTTCGGCGGCGGCCACGGCCGGCGGCAGTCCCTCCGAAATCGCGCGGGACAGGTTGTTGACGACGCCGGCGTCCTGCGGCCGCATGGCCAGGGCTCGGCGCATGGGCGGGAGGGCTTCCGCCGGCCGGCCGGCGCCCGCGAGCAGGGAACCGAGATTGTAGTAGCCCTCGAAGTAGTCCGGCTTCAGCTCCAGCGCGCGGCGCAGGTGAATCAGCGCCTCGTCGAGCGCGCCGCGTTTCGTGAGCAGCGCGGCCAGGTTGTTGCGCGCCTCGAAATAGGCGGGGTTGAGTTCGACCGCCTTGCGCAGCGCCGCGAAGGCCTGCTCCTCCTCGCCGATGCGGAGCAGCTCCGTCGCCATGTTGTTCCAGGCCTTCGAGCTGCCGGGATGCAGCCGGATCGCCTGCCGGAACTGCTCGATCGCGCCGACGGGATCGCCCTGCTTCGACAGGTGCAGCCCGAGGTTGTTGTGCGCGGCGGGCGCGTACGGATTGCGCGCCAGGACGTCGCGCCAGAGCGTGCCGGGATCCCGGAACACCCGCGCGTGCGCCCAGGTCATCGCCCCGAGGACGAGCGGGACCGCGAACGCCGCGCCCGGCCGCTTGAGCCGTTCCGCCAGCCGGTAGAGGCCGGCCGCGGCGACGGGCAGGATTCCGAGGCTGGGCAGGTACAGGAAATGGTCGGCCACGAACGCGTGCTGGAGCACGAAGTTGATGTCGAGGAACGGGATCGGCATCACGGCGGCGGCGAAGAACAGGAGGCCCAGGCCGGGCGCCCGCCCCCACGCGCGGCGGCCGGCCCAGAGCCCGGCCACGGCCAGGAACGCCAGCAGCAGCGGCGCGTACTGCGCGGCCCGCGCGGCGTCCATCGGCCACGGCGGGTAGATCATCATCAGGCCGGACGGCCGGAACAGCTTGTCCAGGTAGAACCAGAACGAGCGGCCGGCGACGAGCCAGCGTTCGCCGGTCGTGAAGACCGCCGACAGGCCCTCGACGTTCCGCGAGCGCTCGAGCCCCATCGTCACCCAGGCCGGCGCCAGGGCCAGCGCCGCGAGGGCCGCGGCCAGGACGAGGGTGCGCCGCCGCAGGCGGCCGCCGCGCCAGGCATCCACGAGGACGATCGCGAGCGGCAGCGACACCACGGTGGTCTTGCTCAACAGCGCGGCCAGGAACAGGCCGAGGCAGGCCGCGTACCCGCCCCACCCCCGCCGCCCGCCCGCCGGGCCCGGCCCGTCCGCGTCCAGCCAGGCATACAGCGCGCCGAGGAAGAAAAAACCCGACAGGGTGTTCTTCAGTTCCGTCACCCAGGCGACGGACTGGACGTGGACCGGGTGCAGCCCGAACACGAGCGCGGCCAGGACGGCGGACCGCTCGCCCAGGCGACGCAGGATCAGCCAGACGAGCAGGACGTTGGCGATGTGGAACGCCAGCGTGACGAGGTGATAACCCATCGGGTGCACGCCCAGGACCTGGCGCAGCACCCAGAAGACGGTCATCAGGAGGGGAAAGTAGTGCGGATTGTCCTTCGGGTGGAACCAGATGGTCTTGAGCCCGGCGAGCGTATCGAGGTCGGGGTTTTCGGTGACGAACTCGTTGTCGTCCCAGATGAAGCCCGCGTTCAGCACCGGCGTGTAAGCGATGAAGACGGCCGCCGCCAGCAGGGCGGCGGTCAGGAGGATGGTCTGCTTTTCGCTGGACGCGGCATCCTTCATGAAAGGCCGTCGGGCAGCATACCAGAGCCGCCCCCTTGTTCAACGCGCGATGCCGCTCAAGGCGGCGGCGGAGTCCGCCTCCGCGTGACCACGAACGGCGGCCATTCCGGGTGGCGCGGCGAGGAGACCTCCAGGTATTCGTATTCCGCGGCGCGCTCCTGCAGGAACCGGCCCAGCGCCTCCGCCTGCGCCGCCGTCATGTAGGGCCCCCCCTCGAGCCGGCCAGCTCTGACGAATCCCTCGAAGATCACCGCCGGCGGATGGCGTTCGAGGTCGCGCGCGTACTGCGCCGGGGTGAAGCGGTCGGCCGGGCGGAAGCCGGGGATGGCGGCGGCCACCCGGTCGTACGCGTCCTCGCGGCCGTCCATGTCGGCCGAGAACTTGTAGAACGTGTTGCTGCGGCACACCGGATGATAGGCCATGTGCGCGATCACGAATCCGTCGCGGGGCGTCGCCGCCTCCATGAACCGGAACACGGCCTGCTGTTCCTCCCGCGCGCGCCGGAGGCCGGGCCGGGAGTAATGCCACGCCGCCTGCAGCGGAACGGCCAGGGCCAGCAGCAGGACCAGCGCCCGCCACGCGCCGCGCCCGCGCGCCAGTCGGGGCGCCCAGGCCCGCGCCGGGAACAGGGCCGCCAGCAGGAACCAGGTGCCGAGGTACTGGCTGTACGGCCGCGAGACGGTGGCCGCGCTTGCCGCGAGGAAACCCAGCGCCGCCAGGAGGAGCGGCTCGAGCCGGCGCGCCCGCGCCGCGTCCGCCAGCCACGCGGCCAGGCCGGCGCCCGCGTAGAGCAGCAGCAGCGGATGGCGCAGCAGTTCCAGCCGCAGGCCGCCGCGCGCCATCGCCAGCCGTTCGCGGAACGCGTTGTACCGGAAAACCATGTCCCAGGCCCAGCCCGGCTCGATGCCCGCGAACCGGAGCGACGCGCAGGCGAAGACGAGCGCCGCGGCGGTCCCAGCCAGCAGCCAGAAGGCCGGCTTCCACGGACGGCCCCCGCGCCGGAGATCCGCCGCCAGCGCGACCGGCCCGATCAACAGCGCGAACACGCCGTACTTGATGTTGCTCAACAGCGAAACCAGGATGACGAAGCCGCCGGCGAACCACGCCGCCGCCGGCCGGACTCCCGGCCGCGCGAGGAACAGCAGCGCACCGAAGAGCAGCGCGTTGGATATCGCGTCCGGCGAAAACTTGACCAGGTAGTCCAGCGCCGGCGCGCTGACCGCGACGACCGCGATCCCCAGCGCCGCCCAGGGCCGCGCCCCGCGGTCCAGCCCGCGGCAGGCCAGGCCCGCGAGGAACGCCAGGAACAGGCCGCGCCCCGCGATCGCCACCGCGCGGTAGACGGCCAGCGCGCGGGCATCCGGCGGCAGCCACCGCGACCACGGCGCGAGCAGGTACCAGTAAAACGGCGGATGGTTGACCGCGAAGTCCGCGTACGGCGTCGCCCCGCCGGACACGAGCCAGACACAGTGCGCCGCCGACACCTCGTCGTACGAGTACGGGAGCCTCGTCGCCGCCGTCAGCACGGCCAGGCCGCCCGCCGCCGCCCAGGCGGCCAGACCCCACGCGGCGCCGGAGCGAAGGTTCATGGCCCGGATCCGTTCGAAAAGAATGCCAGGACCGCCGGCTCGCCCGCCGAGTCGATCACGTCCTCCGCCCGGAACGGCGCGCCGTTCGCGCGCAGGCGCGCGGCATCCTCGCGGGACAGGAGGGCGCGCGTCGCGCCGAAGCGGACCGGGTCTTCCAGGCAGCGCGCCAGCCATTCCTCGTGCTGCGCGGGATAGATCTTGAAGTAGTTCGGCCCGTACATCCCGAACGGGGCGGAGAGCGCAAAGAGGCCGTTGTAGTGCAGCGCGGGCAGGTAGCGGGTCGAGACCAGCCAGACCGCGCCGCGCTCGAACCGGTCCGCAGGAAGGGGCAGCGCCAGGTCCGGCTGCCAACCGGGCCCGTACAGGGCATCGAATCGACGGACCTCCGCGCGCAGGGCGGGCAGCGGTCCGGCCACGAGCAGCGCGGCCACGAGCGCCAGGATCGGCGTTCTCCACGCCGGCCGCGGAAGCAGGATGCGCAGGTGCAGCGGGAGCATCAGCAGGGAGATCATTTGCGGCAGGAAAAAAAGCCGGTGCAGGTCGTTGGGCGAGAAGCGGGCCTGCACGAAAAGCGGCAGCAGCAGGAACAGGCCCGCGCAGGCCGCGAGCGCTTTCCACTCGGGCGGAAGCCGTTTTTTCTGAAAGCGGGCGGCCAGCCCCGCCGCCGGGAGCAGCCACAGCGCCACCGGAAATTCCGCGAGCCAGGCCGCCCAGAAACGGCCTTGCCCCCAGCCCGGCTCGCCCAGCCCCCACCCCGGCATGAAGGGCGGCCGGATCCGCCAGCCCGCCACGCCCGCGCCACCGGGGTGAAACACGAGCGCCGTCAGCAGCCCCCCCTGTATCGCGGCCACGGCCAGCGCGGCGGCCGCCGCCCCCAGGAAGAAGCGCGCCGCCGCGCGCCAGGCCGGCGAGAGCAGCAGCCCGAGCGCCACGAGCGCGGAGGCCACGGCCAAATCCTCCGACGTCAGCCACAGCGCCGCGTTCGACACCGCCAACGACGCCCAGGCGGCCGGGCGCCGCCGCGCCGGGTCGCGCAATCCCGGCAGGGCCGCCATCTGAAAGAGAAAGAACGCCTGGCCCAGCGGGGTCGGACGGCGGCCGATGAAGAGGGGCAGCGGATGACAGGCGGCGTATACATTGTTTCTCCACGTTTCCACCGACGGATCGAGGAACTTGCCGAGAAAGACCAGCCCGCCGCCGCATAACATCAGGATCATCGCCAGGATCATCTCGCCGCGGCCGACGCGCCACTCCTCCGGCAGGCCCGCGTTGAAACCGCGCCACCAGGCCCATGCCGCGGCCAGGAGGAGGACGAGCGCCGCCCACGACGTCGCGTCCAGCGCCGATTCCACGTGCCTTCCAGGCGCCGCGAGCCTCGCGAGGCGAAGGAAGGCCCCGGCCAGCACGTCGAACCCGTAGTGATAGGGCAGCAGGCGACCCGGGCTGGCCAGATCGCGAACGGGCAGGTTTCCGCGCCCTATGCTTCCGGTCAGCGGGATATGACACAGCCAGTCGTGTCCGACGTGCGTCCTGATCCAGAGATAGAGCGGCAGCGAAAGCAGGAGAAAAGCAGCCAGCCGGACGGCGCGGCCGCTCGCCTTGCCTTCCGCTACCTGCTTCCGGCGCCAGCCGACGACGATCAAGGCGCTCGCCATCCCCAGAACCGCCGCCGCATCGAACGGCAGCGGGCAGCCGGCCCAGAACGCGGCCGCGGCCCACAGGTTGATGAAAAAAAGGAGCGCCGCCGCACCGGCCACCATTGTCATGGCCGCCTCCTCATGGGGCCGGCCTCGTATTGTCCACCCGCTGCATGACCGTGAACGGCGTGCCCGGAATTTCGGCCATGCCGTACTCCGCGCCGTGGGCGTCGAAAAAAGCCTCGAGCGCCCGGGTCTGCGCCTCGGAGTACGGCGACCAGGCCGGGCCGCCCTCCGACAGGATCCCAAGGAACACGACCGCCGGCGGCCGCTCTTCGAGTTCCGAGCGGTACCCCTCCGGGGTCAGCCGGTCCGCGCGCGGGAATCCGGGGAGGTTCCGGGCGGCCCATTCGAGCCCGTCGTGCCCGCGTCCGTCGAAATCGCTGATGATTTTATAAAAGGTATTGGATCGGCACAGGGGATGCCAGGGAAACGCCGCGACCACCCGGTCGTGGGGGGCGGCGCGATCGAGGAGATAGCGAAGCGCACGGGCCTGGACCGTCCTCGTCGGCGAGAAGCGGCTCCCGTCGGCGAACCGGATCACCGGCCCCTGTTCCGCGGCCGGGGCCGTCAGGGCGCGCAGCGCCAGCAGAACCAGGACCAGCGCCGCCGGGCCGAGCCACCAGCGGGGCCATTCCTCCGCGGCGCGCGCGGCCAGGGCGGCCGGCAGGACGGCGGCGAGCAGGAACCACGAAGCGGTGTACTGGAGCCAGGGCTTGGTCGCAAGCACGGCCTGGAGCAGGAGAAAGAGGACGACGCCCGTTTCGAAGGCGCCCGCCCGCTCGCGGCGGCGAGCCACGCGCCAGCCCCATCCCGCCGCCCCGGCTGCGGCGCAGGCCAGCGGGAGCGGTTGATCCCGGAGCGCGCGCCAGAGTCCGGCCCCGAACGTATGCATGCGTTCCAGGGCCGCGTTGTAGGCAACGGCCGATTGCCACGCCGCGCGCGGGTCGATGCCGTATCCTTTCAGCACTCCGGCCGCCAGCAGCAGCGCAAGGCCTGCGCCGCCTGCGGCCCAGCCGGCCCGGGCCCACGCCGCCCGCCGGTCATCGGCGCGCCACAGGGCGGCCGCCGCGAGCACGACCGGCAGCAGGAGGAGTTTCGTGTTGATGAGCATGGCCGCGACGACCAGAAAACCGCCCGCCGCCGCCCGCCGCCGCGACGGACGCCCCCGCAGCAGCCAGAGCCCGCCCGCCAGCAGCGGATTCGACAGGCTGTCGGGCCTGAACTCGACGAGGAACGGGAGCACCGGCGGCAGCAGCGCCATGAACGCGAGCGCGCCCAGGGCGCAGGCGCGGGCGCCGGAGTCGCGCCCCCGCGCCGCGTGCGCCGCCAGCAGGAGCAGGAAGGCCAGGTGCCCGGCGAGCGCGAGCCCGCGGGCCAGATTCATCGTGCGCAGGGGATCCGCCAGCCGGGACGCCAGCGGCCGGACGAGCATCCAGAAGAAGGGAAGATGGTTGGCCGCGAAGTCGCGGTACGGGACCTGGCCGCGGTCCAGCAGCCAGGCCATGTGCGCGTGGCTGGCCTCGTCGTAGGTCACGACCCGGGTCCGGCTGGCGGGCCAGGCCGCCGCGGCCAGCAAAGCCGCGACAACGAGGAACCCGCCCCTCGATATCATGCCCCGCCTGTTCACGGCCCGTCATTCTAACCCATTGCCCGGCGCGGCGACAGTCCCGGATTGCGTTGACCGCGGCCCGGCGGTCCGTATGATGAAGGATCGAAACCTCAACCAAGGGAGAGCACATGAGCACGTGGACACGCAGCGGCCTGTGGTTCCTGGCGGCGGCGGTGGCGTTGAGTTTGGCGACCCCGTCCCTCGCGGGCTGGCCGGCGCCGGACCAGATGAAGGACATCCGCTCGATCGCCGAGCAGCTGGTCAAATGGTCGAACAAGCTGAAAGAGGAGTACCAGGGCAAGTGGCCGGGCGACCAGGACTTCCTGAACCGCGCGGGCCGCTTCTGCAACCGGTGCCAGCACCTGGTGAACATCGTGAACGTCGCTATCGACAAGGGCGAGGGCGGACGGCATACGCAATCGGCCTACGGCGAGGTGCGCGAAGCCTGGCGGGCGGTCTACACGGCCTCCGGCGCCGGCCATACCGACGACTGGAAAGAGCGGAAGGAAATCAACAAGCTGATGGATCGGCTCGCGCCCTACTACCAGTAAGCCGCTCCGGCCACGCGGAAAAATACAAAACGGCCGCCCTCCGGGGCGGCCGTTTTTTTCATGCGTTGCGCCCGCTTACTCGTCCTGCAGCACCACGACGCGGAAGTGGCCGCGGCCGGCGGCCAGGCCGGACGACACGGGCAGTTCGGTCAGCGCCCCTGTGGCCGTGATGGGATCGGGCCCGCTGACCTTGCTCCAGGTCGGCGGCGGATCCTCGGCGTCCAGCGGATCGGTGGTGTAATAGACTTCGTACCGCTTGCCCGCCACGGAATCCCACGTGACGACGGCCTCGTCGCCGGCGCCCTGCTGGATGCGGGCCAGGATGAACACGGAGTCCGGATCGCGGCCGTCGGTGCCGGCAACCCACTCCTCCCAGTCGTTCACGCCGTCCGTGTCGCTGTGCGGATTGTCCGGATCCGTGCCACCGCTCTCCTCCCAGGAATTGTTCAGGCCGTCGCCGTCGTTGTCCCGGGTGTCGAGCGCGTAGCGGGTCTTGTCGATGTTGAAATAGAGGTGGCCGTCCTCCGGGACCGGCTGCGGCGCCGCTTCGCCGTAGAACGACGCGCCGGTCGCCGTCGAGGCATTGAAGACGCGCACAAAGACCGGCGTGCCCAGGTAGGCGTCCGCGTCGCGGACGGTGTTGGAGACCAGGACGACGATGCTGCCCGGCTCGTAGCCCGGGGCGCCCGGCACCAGGCCGTCTCCGATCCGGACACAGGCGTTGGTGATGCCGGAAGGCTCGGCGATGTCGGCCATCGGTGCCGTGCGGGGGTCCGGGTTGCCGTCGTAGTCGGGCGGATACGGAATATTGCTGGTGGCCCACAGTATCTGCACCAGGTCGCCGTCTTCCAGGACCACGTTGTTCTCGTTCAGCGTGGTCGTCGTATCGACGCCCAGCGTGCCCGGCAGGATCTGGCCGAAGGCGGGCCCGGCGGCGCACAGCAGGGCCAGGACAAGAACTCCGGGCAGATCCTTCAAGGCCCGCCGCGTTATGAGGGAATCGTTGTCTTTATTCATGACGCGCTCGCCTCCTTCGACGCCTTCTCGTCCGCCCGTTGAGATCGGGATTGTTTCCTGACGCTGGCGCCCATACCGGCCAGCAACGCCAGGGAAAGCAGCATCAGGTGGGCCGTGCTCGGCTCGGGGATGACGACAAAGCAGTTGTTGGAATCGGCCTCCCACCCGCCCTCGAAGTCCTGCTCGACGACGAGGAAGTTCTCCTCCGCCTCGTAGAGCGGCGACTGACCCCATGCCACTTCCCCGCCCGTGAAATCCAGGGTGTTGAAGAAGCGGATGTACAGATTCTCTATGTTCACTTCCGTGTTGTCCCAGGTGATCACCATGTCGGAGAGGAACGTGCCGTCGATATCGCCGCCGCCGGCGTTGTAGTACGGCTGCCCGATATGCACGACCCCCAACAGGATATCGTCGTCGGTGGCGGTGCCCGGCAGGTAGCAGTCGTTGAACATGGCCATGGGGTCGATGTCGCCGTTGGCATCCCCGTAGATGTAGACGATCGAGCCGTACGGCAGAGCCGTGATCCCATCGTCCAGCAGCAGCGCCGAACTCACGTAGGCGATCAGGCTGATGATGTCGCCGCGCGCGGGCACACTGGTCAGGCAGACGATGCCGATCGCCAGGCCCAGCAACCATCTTTTCGCTTTACGTCCGGTCCTCATATCACAGGGCCAGTTGCTCAAATCAACCGACACCCCGCGCTCCCGGCCGCGTGAAACAGCCGATGCGCGAAGTATCCAAATTACACCTCTGGATTCAATTACTAGAGTACCGAGGATGTCCCCGGCTGTCAACAGAGCCCGCGCGGCCCGAATGGGCACACGGCTTCGCTTCACCTGCCGGGACCAGGAGATATTCAATCTATTAATCCATATAGGGTTATGACTGGCGCGGGCGCGCGGTTTACAGGGCGGTAGCGGAGTGGTACTTATAGTACATGTCGCAGTTGCCACCATCAGGCCCGCGCCGGGCAAGCCGACCGGGCGGGCGCGCCGCCGGCACGATCCGGGCGCTCATCCTGGCCGGGCAGGCCGCGTGGGCGCTGGGTGCGGCCGCGGCCATCCACGAGTCGGATCACACGTTCTGGCTGACCATCGAGACGGCGCCGCCGGGGGCCACGGTGCTCGCCGTGCCCGGGGACGGACGGGAAAAGGAGCAGGCGCTCGGCGTGACGCCGTGCGCGCTGGCGGTGGATTTGAACTGGGAAGTCCGGTGGTTCAAGAAGCGGTGGGAGTCGCTGACCATCCTGTCGCCCGGAGGGTTCTGCCGTCCGACGTTCAACACGAACGAGGGCTACCGCCTCACCGCGCGCCTCGTCGTTCGCAAGGAAGGCTGGAAGGATATCCCGATCGATACGCACCTCGCCACGCTGGCGGACCCGGGGAAGGATTGGAGCGGCAAGGAGCAGTGGCCTGCGAAGCAGACGCTGCGGTTTGTGCTGGAAGCGCTCCCCCCGGCATCGCCCCCCTCCTCCGCGGCGGCCCGCGCCGCGCCGCGCCGCGTGGTCCTGGCCGGCGCCGGGGAAGGATCCGGCAAGGTGGAGACCGGCCGGGTCACGATCTTCTGCGAGACGGCCTCGGCGGAGGTCTGGGTGGACGGCCAGTCCGCGGGAAGCGCTCCCGTCGAGCTGCTCCTGCGCGCGGGCAAGCGCCTCGTTGAGGTGCGCGCCGGGGACCGGTTGGTCTACCGGCGCGAAATCGAACTGGAGCCCGACGCCTCGCTCTCCTTCATAGTCCCGCCGGGGGAGTGAACGCGCCGCCCGCTCAAGACGTCATGGTGTCGCCGAACTCGTCCTCCAGCTCGACCGGCCCCTCCCGCCCCTTGTCGCCGCGGGTCAGCAGCCAGTGGACCAGGCCGAAGAGGCCGATGGGCAGGACCGCGCCGAAAAAGATGAGCTGCAGGAAGTTGAAATGGTACAGCAGGTCGGGCGTCATCCGGTACAGGTTCCAGAAGATCAGCAGGCAGCTCAACCACACGGCGCTGAAATTCGGAACCGCATCGCCGGAGCGCATGACGTGCAGGCCTATGAACCGCCTCTTCGTGATCGGGAAGAACAGGTTGGATCCCATGAAGCCGAGCTGGTCCTCCAGGAGGTGGGCCGCGTAGCCCGCCATGATCACCACCGCCGCCTGCCAGCTCCAGAGCAGCCAGCCCAGCAGCGCCCAGGCGGCGCCGACGAAGAAGCTGTGGCTCCAGTTGCGGTGCCACGGCAGGAAGTGCAGGACCACGCGCCCCTGCCCGTCCGCCTCCAGCGCAAAGGTCGGGCCGTCGAAAATATCCACCCGCGTCGTGGCGTCGTAGGTCTGGACGATCGGGGCGGCCAGCCGGGCGCGGCCGATCTTCCGCTCCGCCGGCTCGCTGTTCGGCACGGGGACCTGCCCGGTGTTGACGACGGGCCCGATGCGGACCTGCACCTCCTGGTTCTCCGCGTCGAACCGCACGATGTACTGCCGCCAGTAATCCGCGCCCATCCGCACGGTGTTGAGCTTGATCCGGACCGCCCGCCCCGCCGTCCGCGCCTTGTCCACCGCCCTGGCCAGCTCGTCGGCGATGGCCTGGGGATCGGGGTTCTGCGGGTCCGGGTCGACGTAGAAGTCGTGCCGGTAGAAGAACCGGTAGAACTTGAAGTCGATCGTGTCCGGCAGGATGCCGAATGCGCCGCCGAGAATGAAGTAGAGGGGATTGCCTTCCGCGGCGGCCCGGACCGCCCACGGGCAAAACGACGCCGCCATCACCCCGCTGACGAAATGGGATATGCCTTTCATCCGGGTCCTCCGTTCAAATCAGCCGCAGCCACATGGCGATCTGCTGCCCGAAGCCGGACATGTTGCAGGCGATCGGCAGCAGCAGGATGCCGAGGCAGTTCAGCCGGCGCGACGCGAACAGCACCGGGATCAGCCCGATGCCGGTCGCCACGATCATCACCAGGATCCCGCCCCATCCGGTCATCAGGTACACGATGGCCAGGATGATCACCAGCGCGACGAGCGACGCGTTGCGGTAGTGCACTTTCTCGATGAACCGGATGGTCGCCCGCGTCAGGGGCCCCATCATGAGGAAGGCGACCGCGCCGGAGATGGCGATCGCGCCCAGCACCATGAAGTAGTCGTAGTAGCTGCGCGGGACATAGAGGCCCTTCATCATCCAGGCCGCGCCCCCGCGGGTCAGCCCCAGCCCCGGCACGAAGAGCAGCATGAACGAGCCGACGTAGTACACGAGCTTCGACACGCCCTGCGACATGATGAAGACCTTCTCGTCCCGCTGCGCGGTCGCGTGGCCGGCCAGCAGGCCCCCGATGCCGCCGGTGATGACCGGGAAGAACGCCGCGAAGCCGCCGCCCAGCCCGCCCGCCGCCGCGCTGCGCAGGATCAGGTCGCCGTTCAGCTCCAGCGAGTGCGCGATGCGCTGCGGCGGTACGTTGGCCCCGCTGATCATGTTGAGCAGGCACCACGGCACGGCGAAGAGGCCGACGAAGGCGGGCATGATGTTCTGGAAGGCCATGTCCACCGACACGGGCGAACGGTAGAGCAGGATGAACCCGAGCAGGCCGGAGAGGAAGAACGTCGCGAGCCCCGCCCCCAGCGAGCGCCAGGCGTCCGCGAACTTGGCCAGGCCCGCCGGCCCCCGGTTGCCGCCCTTCGGCCACTCGGACATGAGGATGTACGTGATGATCACCCAGAGGATCCAGTGCATGTGCGGCCGCAGGACGCCTTGCACCACGGGCAGCACGCGCGGCGCGAACGGGCCGACCACGCAGACCAGGAAGAAGACGCCCGCCAGGCCGCCGACGCCGGTCATCATCGTGCCCTCGTACCCGCGGCCGCTCATCAGGTACTTCTGGCCGGGCAGCACCGTGAACATGGCGCTCTCGTCCGGCGCGCCCAGCAGGATGGAGGGGATCGTGTTGAGCATGGACCATCCGACGACGATGCCCGCCATGAACGGAAGGAAGACCTCGGAGGGGATCGACATCCCCTTCTCGATCAGCCAGTAGAACAGCAGCACCAGCGCGCCCAGCACGTTGTAGGCGTGCAGGGCGGGCAGCACCGAGATCGTGCACGACAGCACGGTGCCCAGGATCGTGACGCCCAGAACCGTCAGGATGTTCAGCATCATCGGGTCGCGCTCCGGTTATTCCAGCTCCACGGCCTGCGCGCTGGCGGGGACGATCTGCAACTGGCCCTGGTAATCGCCGATCGCGCCCGTGGCCTTCACGGTCCGGCCCGGCTCCAGCTTGTCCCGCTCGGGGCCCGGGACCATCCGGTCCCACAGGAGCAGGTCGATCTGGCCGGTGCCGTCGCTCAAGGGATAGACGATGCCCTTCATCAGCGACCGGGGCTCGCCCAGCGCGCCGCGCACGGTGAACACCCGGCCCTTCATGTCCGCCGTCAGCTTGCCGATCTCCACGAGGCCTTCGCCCGCGGGGGCCGGCGCGGCCGGGGGCTCCACGTCCACCAGTTTCACCTTCGCGGAATGGGTGACCTTGATCTGCACGGTCTTCTCGTAGACATCCACCAGGCCGCGGACCTTCATCAGCACGCCGGTGGACGGCGCGTTCTCCCCGAGGCGGGTCGCCACGTCATCCCAGTAGACCACGGGGATCCGCCGGCCCTGGTCCTCCAGGACCATCGTGTACGGAGCCCGGGAGCCCGGCGCCGGCGCGCGCAGTTCGGCCACGCGGCCGAGAACCGTGATTTCCTTCCCCTTCATGTCGACGGTGACATCGGCAATCTCCGTCGCGGCTTCGACCCGCGTGGGGACGGAACGCGGCGCGGCGGCGGCCGGCGCCGGCTTTTCTTCCGCGGGAGCGCCCGGCCCGGCGACCTGCCGCTCGGCGGAATCGGCGCGGACCTCGAGATCCTCCCCGCGGTTCAGCATCAGCTGGAGTTTGTCCTTGTAGGTGCGGACGCCCACGCGCGCCCGCACGGCGGCCCCGGGGATCAGCAGCGACTTGTCCCCGATATCCGGGTAGAGGTCCGGCCAGAAGGTGATGGCTCCTTCGCCGGAATCGTCCCGGAGTTCGATCACCCACGGCTGCCGGCTCTCCGGTTTCGGCGGGTTGACGGCCGTGATGGTCCCCTCGACCAGGATGCTGTTGCCCACGAGTTCGCCGTTGACCTCGCCCAGGACCGTCACCGGCACCTCCGCCCGCTCCAACTGGAGGTGCTCGGTCACCTGCAGCCGCATCACCACGTCGTCGTCCGCCGTCATGCTCAAGGCGCCGGCCACCGTGACGCGGTCGCCCGGCGACGGCACGAGGTCCTGCTCCACCAGGGCTTCGGCCTGGGAGCGGAAGGCGGTCACCGAAATCTCGCCCGTGCCGTCGTCCACGGAAAAGCGCAGCGACCGGACCTTGCCCGCCTCCTTGAAGACGCGCGGCTCGCCGGACACGGCGCCGACGACGCGGACGTACGCGAAATTCATCGTCGGCTTGATCTCGCCGATGCGCACCACCGGCAGTTCGCGGTGCGTGGCCATCAGGTACAGCAGGCCCAGGCCGATCGTGCCCAGCGCCAGCGCCGCGTACCGGAAGACCCGGATGCTCATGCGCTTCTCCACGCGCGCGCCGCAGCGCGGGCAGCGGGTCAGCGCCCCGACAAACTGGCCGCACTGGGCGCAGGTGATCTCGGCCGGCTGGTCCGCGTGCCCCGGCAGGGGATTCGTCGTCATGGCTTTCCTTTCCGAGCCCGGCCGCCGGAAGCGGACCCGTGGCCCATTTGGGAAGGTTGACTATATCGTGGCTGTTCCGGCCTGCCTAGCGGATTCTTCTGGACGCCCGAGGGATCGCTTGCCACCATGACCGCGTGATCCGAGCATCCCGCCAGCGCGCGGACAACGAGCGCGCGCGCCGCCGGGCCGAGCAGGCCCTGGCTGAAAGCGCGCGGGAATATCCTCTGCTGGCCGAATCCCTGCCCGACGCGCTCTTCATCACCGACCGCAGCGGACTGGTCTGCTTCGTCAATTCGGCGGCCTGCCGGTTTTTCCGCCGCCCCGTTTCCGCGCTGGTGGGGAAGAGGCAGACCGACCTCTTTCCTCAACCCGTGGCCCGCCAGCATACGCGGGCCATCCAGAAGGTGTGCCGGACCGGCCAGCCCCATATCAAGATGGAGCCGGAGCGCCTGCCGGGCACCGACCTGTGGATTGAGACCCGCCTCCAGCCCATCCGCAACCGGCGGGGCCGGATCACCCATGTTCTCGGCCTCGCGCGCGACATCTCGGCCCGCGTGAAAGCGGAGAGCGCCCTCCGCGAAAGCGAGGAGAATTTCCGGGCGATGGCGGAGAATGGAATTGACGCCATCCTCATCGCCGTGCCGCCCGGCCACCAGGTGTTTGTCAACCGGCGCCTGGCGGAACTCACGGGCTATTCCATCCGGGAGCTTCACCGGATGCATATCTCCAGGCTGGCGCGCCCCCCGGAAGCCCGCCGAGTGCTGGACATGTTCCGGCGGCGCTTGCGGGGCGAGGAGGCGCCCCAGCGTTATGAAGCCATGATACTGCGCAAGGACGGGAGGGAGACGCCCGTGGAGGTGTCGGCCACCCGTACCCTGTGGCAGGGGCGCGCGGCGGTCATGGCCATCGTCCGGGATGTCGCGGTCCAGCGGCGCCTGGCCGAGGAGCGCCGGCGCCTGGCCAGCCGGCTGATCGAGATCCAGGAGCGGGAACGACGCCTCATCAGCAGCGCGCTGCACGATCACCTGGGACAGATCCTGACGCTGGCCCGCCTGGAGATGGGGGCCGTGCAGCCGGCGCGCCGCGATTCCATCCTGCATCGCCAGAAGGCGCTCCTGCGCCTGGACGAGGCGCTGGCCACGGTCCGCAACCTCGCCACGTCGCTGCGTCCCCCGATCCTGGATGACCTCGACCTCGAAACCGCCCTGGAGGACCTGGCCGGCCAGTTCGGCGACTCCGGCATCGACATCCGCTTCAGCCATCGCGGGCGGCCCTCCCCGCAGAGCCGTCAGATCAAGACCTGTCTGTACCGCGTCACCCAGGAGGCCCTGACCAACGTGGTGCGCCATGCGCAGGCCACGCGGGTCCGGATACACCTGGACGTCCGCGCGGGCACGACCCGCCTGACGATTCGGGACGACGGCAAGGGTTTTGATCAAGCCGCGATTCCGGAGTCGCAGGGCATCGGGCTGGCCGGCATGCGCGAGCGGCTGCGGTTGTGCCGCGGGCGCCTTGAAATCCGGAGCGTCAAGGGCCGGGGGACCGGCGTCGTGGCCGTGATCCCGCCGCCCGGTTCACGCGTCATCCTGGAGGACATCCGATGATTCGTCTCATGCTGGCCGACGACCATGTCATGCTCCGGGAGGGTCTGCGCTCGCAGCTCAAGCAGAGCCCCGATCTGCAAGTCGTGGGCGAAGCCGGCACGCCCGCCGAAGTCATGGAGCAACTGCCCTCGCTGAAGCCGGACGTGCTGATCCTGGACCTGAACTTTCCCGATGGAAACGGCATCACGCTCCTCGGGCAGATCGGCCAGGCCTGGCCCTCCTGCCGCGTCGTGGTGTTGACCATGTACAACCACGTGCGTTACGCGCAGCACGCGATGGAAAGCGGGGCGCGGGGCTTTGTGGTCAAGGGCGCGCCCTTCGAGGAACTGGTCGAGGCCATCCGGGCCGTGCACCGGGGAGAGACCTACATGTGTCGCACGATGCGGGGGCGGCTTGCCGCGCAGAAACGCCGGGGGCGCCGTCCGGACGCCTTGGGATCCCTGTCTCAACGCGAGTTCGAGGTGCTGGTCCTGGTGGGGAACGGCCTGGCCATGAAGGAAATTGCCGCCCAGCTCGGTGTCAGCGAGAAGAGCGTGACCACCTACCGCGCGCGCATCCAGCAGAAGCTGCAGATGAGAAACAAGGCCGAACTCATTCGTTTTGCCCTGGAAAACGGCCTCGTGGAGTAGCCCCCGGCGTAGGCATAATCCTACGGCCCGCCACCGGTAATGCAGTGGACAAAGGCGCCGCCGATTTGTGAATCTATCGTTTCGGGTGGACGCCATCTGTTTTGAGCTTCACTCATGCCCGCAACGCAGGGGCCGCCGGTGGGAAGTGAGGACGGCGGAAGGGTGGGCTGAACGTGAAGGCCGTAAGTGAAGCTTGAGTGCCCGCGCGGTTTCCGCGCGGGCTTTTTTTCAGGGAAAAGGCGCATGGAACTGCATCCCACCATGTGGCGCACGTGCCGGGTCCTGGCCGGACCGACGCGCCTGCGCCTGCTTCGCCAGATCATCGCCGAGCCGGGCTTACCCGTCTCCGGCCTGGCCGATCGGGCCGCGTTGAAACTTTCGCGGGCCAGCCAGGAGCTTCGCCGGTTGAGTTCGCGGGAACTCGTGCAGGCGGTCCGGCAGGGCCGGGAGGTGCGATACCGTCCTTATCCCGACCCGCAGGTTCCGTCGGCTTCGCCCCTGCTGGCGGCCTTGACGGCAGCCCTGCGCCGGGGGGACGCGATGGCGGCGGATTGCCGGCGTGTTGCCGCGGCCTTCTCGCATCCGCGCCGCATCGCCATCGTTCGAGAGTTGCTGCGGGGCCCCCGTCCGGCTCCCGAACTCGCGCAGGCTCTCCCCATGCACTCCCGGACATTGTACCGCCACCTGCGCTGGCTGAAGCATACCGGCACGGTCAAGGAAGAGGGCGCTCGTTTTCTCTTTGTCCCGGATGCGAATCCCCTGTTGCGCTGCATAGTCCGCCTTCTCCATCGCCAACGGGAGTGAGGCCTGCCGCTTTTCATTCCCGGTTCGCAGGGCGGTGACATGTTTTATAAAACATGTCACTCGGGCCGCGACGCCTTCCCGGCTTTTTTCTTGGCGGGCCCCACCCCGGCACCTATGCTCGCGCCTTGTTCACCATGGCGGATACCGTTTCCATACGAAGTCTCCAGGAGCGCCTCGAGCAGGTCGTCTCGATTCGCGGCTGGCTGTACGGCAAGCGTTCGGGCGGACGAATCGCCTTCCTCCTCGTTCGCGACGGCACGGGCCTGTGCCAGTGCGTAGTCGAAGCGGCGCAGGCGGAGCTTTTTTCCGCCGCCGAATCCCTGGGCCAGGAATCGTCCCTCATGGTCACGGGACGCGTCCGGGCCGACAGCCGGTCGCCCGGCGGCGCGGAACTCGCCGTGACCGGCCTGCAGGTGCTTCAATCCGCCTCGGACTACCCGATCAGCCGCAAGGCCCACGGCACGGATTTCCTGATGGAGCACCGGCACCTTTGGCTCCGCTCCCCGCGCCAGGCCGCGATCCTCCGCGTCCGCCACACGCTCATCCGCGCGGCGCGCCGGTACTTCGACGACCACGGCTTCACCCTCGTGGATACGCCCATCCTCTCCCCGGGCGCCGCCGAAGGCGCGGGCACGCTCTTCCCCGTGGATTACTTCGGCGACACCGTCTACCTCGCGCAGACGGGCCAGCTCTACCTCGAAGCCGCCGCCATGGCCCTCGGCCGCGTCTATTGCTTCGGCCCGACGTTCCGCGCCGAGAAATCCAAGACCCGGCGCCACCTTGCCGAGTTCTGGATGATCGAACCGGAAATCGCCTTCGCCGAGTTGCCGGAACTGATGACCTGGGCCGAGGGCCTCGTCTGCGCCATGGTCGGCGCCGCGCTCTCCGAGCGCCGCGAGGAACTGGCCCTGCTCGGACGCAACCCCGCCGCGCTGGAGCGGATCGCCCCGCCCTTCCCCCGCCTGACCTACTCCCAGGCCGTGGACCTCCTCCGCGACCCCGCGCTGCACCGCAAACTGGAGCAGGAACTCGAGGCCGACCGTGCGCGGCTGAAAACCTTGATCCCTGAACTCGCCGCCCTGGACGAACAGCTTTCCCGCGCGCGCCAGGGCTGGCAGCAGGACAAGCTGGCCCAACAGGCGGCCGACCTGCGCGAACGGATCCGCGACCTCGAGGCCCAGGTCGCCCAGCGGCCCATCCATATCGAGCACGCCAGGAATTTCGCCTGGGGCGAGGACTTCGGCGGCGACGAGGAAACCATCATCTCCCGCCAGTTCGACCGCCCCGTGCTGATCACCGAGTATCCGCGGCGCATCAAGGCCTTCTACATGAAGCCTTCCCCGGCCAACCCGGACGTCGTCCTGAACCTCGACATGCTCGCGCCCGAGGGCTACGGCGAGATCATCGGCGGCAGCCAGCGCGAGGACGACCTGGCCGCGCTCCGGCAGCGCATGGCCGAGGAGGGCATGAATCCCGCCCCGTACGAGTGGTACCTTGACCTCCGGCGCTACGGCAGCGTACCGCACGGCGGCTTCGGCCTCGGCTTGGAACGCACCGTCGCATGGATCTGCGGGCTCAAGCACATCCGGGAAACCATCCCGTTCCCGCGGCTGATGGGGAGAATCTATCCGTGAGCACCAGGCCGTCCCGCCCCCTGAAAATCGGCGTCCTCGGCCCGCACAAGGCGACGGACGATGAACTCCAGTTGGGCCGCGAGGTCGGCGCGGAAATCGCGCGGCGCGGGGCCACCCTGCTCTGCGGCGGGCTGGACGGCGTAATGGCCGCGGCCTCCGAGGGCGCGAAAACGGCCGGCGGCCTGACCATCGGTATCCTGCCCGGCGACACGGCCGACGGCGCCAACCCCTTCATCGACATCGCGATCCCGACGGGCCTGGGCGCCTACCGCAACATGCTGCTCGTCCGCGCCTGTGACGCGGTGATCGCCGTGCGCGGCGAGTACGGCACGCTCTCGGAAATCGCCGCCGCGCTGCGGCTCAAGGTGCCCGTGGTCGGCTTGCAAACCTGGAAACTGGTCCGCAACGGGATCGAGGATCCCGGGCTCCGCGTGGCCGCCACTCCCTCGGAGGCCGTGGACCTCGCCCTCCGCCTGGCCGCCTCGCCGCCTACCGCGCGAACTTGAGAAACTCCGCCTCGATCGCCGCGACGGAATTCAGCCCGTAGCGCGCGGCGAAGACGGCCTGGTACCCCTGCCCGGCCGCGAGATCCGCGACAAACGGCACGAACCGGTCCGCGGGCCGGTCGAGCCGCAGCCAGCCGACCAGGTACTTCGAGGTTTCGTAAAAGGCGTGGACGGACGCGGTGTCGTTCGGATAGGCCGACGCCTCCAGCAGCGAGGCGACCGGGAACACGCGATTCAGCCGCCGGAACTGCGACCGGCGGCTCTTCTTGATGCCCTTGAAGGCGGAGTACGCGAACTCCTCGTAGAACTCCGCGAGGCCCTCGTTCAGCCACAGCGGCGGCGGCCGCTCGAGGAACCGGTTGACCACCAGGTGCGCCATCTCGTGCGCCAACACGTCGCCGCTGGACGAGGTGTCCGCCGCCTGCTGGAGGAACATCACCGGCCCCGCGACCTGGGAAAAGGACCATTCGGGCACGTCGCCGGCCGACGCGCCGAATGCCTTCCAGTCCTTTTGCGTGCGGAAGATGAAGATGTGCGAGCGCCCCTCCAGCCGGTCCGTCGCGCCTTCGAGATCGGCCCCGATGTAGCCGTAAAAGAACTCGGCCATCCGGCCGACTTTCCGGGCGAAGATTTCCTGCTCGAAATGGACGACGAAATGGGGGGTGTGCGCGTGCCGCCACTTCAGGCCGGGCATGTCGAGGGCCGTCTGCCCCCGCGGCGTCAGGGCCTTCGTGTCGACCTGCCCGCGGGCGACCTCCTGCCAGTTCGGATCCGCGGGCGGCGCGGCCGGGGCCCGGGATGCCGCGACCAGCCACGCGGCCGCGAGGACTGCCCGCCCGAGGCGCATGACGATCAGGACGCCTTGGCCTGCGCCGAGAGCCAGACGATGTGCCGCATCTCCTCGTGGATGATGTCGTCGAGGCGCTTGCGGCCCAGGGCCGGCGCGGCGGCGTCGCGAAGCCCCGAGTAAAAGAGCACGGCGTCCTTCTCCATCTGGATGGCCGCGCGCAGGATGTCCGCGAGCGGTTCGCGGCCGGTCAACGCGTCCTCGGGCGACTGGTTGATCTGGATCTTGAGGTGGTCCACCATCGCGTCCAGATACGGGGCCAGGTCTCCGTACGGGTCCTCGCCCTCCGGTTTCTCGGCAGGCGTCAGGGAGCGGCGCATGTCCTCGAAGAACTGGTAATGCTGGTCCTCCTGGCCGGCGATACGGTTGAGCAGCTCGCGGCCGGCCACGTGCAGTTTCGCGGCCTTGCGGTAGTAGCGCGCGCCCTTCTCCTCCAGGCGCTGGGCCATCCGCAGGATTTCGTCGGCGGTCAGTTTAGTGGACATGCGGGGGTCTCCGATGTGTGTGAAATCAGGCCTTGCCGCGGGCCGCGTGAAGCTCCCGGGAGAGCTGAACGACATGGCTCTTCTCTTCGGCAATGATCTTGTCCAGCTTGTCCCGGCCCAGGCTGGCCGGCACCCGGTCGCGCAGCCCGGTATAGAACTGCACCGTCTTGTGTTCGAGATCGATCGCCACGCGCAGGACCTGCTCCATGCTCTCCTTGCCCGTCAGCGCGTCCGCGGCGGTCGGCGAGCCCTCGCCCCCGTGCTGGTCGGCCAGCGCCTTGAGATAAAGCAGCTCCTCGTCCATCGGGTCGTAGGTCGTCGGCTCCTTCTCGGCCGCGGCCAGCTGCGTGCGCATCAGCGAAAACGTTTCCTGGTGCTGGTCCTCCATCGCCGCGAGCTTGAACAGCAGATCCTTGCTCCGCTCGCCGGAGTGCAGCTTCGCGGCCTTGCGGTAGAACGCGCCCGCGTTCCCCTCGATGCGCTCCGCGACCTTCAAGGCTTCGTTGGCGTTGAACGTAATCGGCATGTCCTGCTCCTTCCCTGTTTCGATGGCTTCCGCAACCTAGCACAGGACCCGGCGAAAGGCAAAGCCTGCCGGCGGTTCAGCAAATCCGCGGCAGGTCCTCCCCGCTCGGCGCGTCCACCATCCGCTCGCCGCCCAGCCGCGTCGCCAGCCGCACCCGGCCCGCCGGGCCCTTCACCACCTCGCCGATCGCCGCCGCCGCCCGGCCGCGCGGATGCGCCCGCAGCGCGGCCAGCGCGCGCTCCGCGTCCGCCGCCGCGCAGACGACTACCGTCTTGCCCTCGTTCGCCACGTTCAGCGGGTCCAGCCCCAGCAGGTCGCATACGCCGCGCACCTCGTCGCGCACCGGCAGCGCGTCCTCCCGTATCCGCACCCCCGCGCCGCTGGCCTCCGCGATATCGTTCAGCGCCGCCGCCAGCCCGCCGCGCGTCGGGTCGCGCAGACACCGTACGCCCGGCACGGCGTCGAGCAGGCCGCGGACCATGTCCCACAACGGCGCCACGTCGCTCTCCAGCCGCGACGAAAGCCCCCACGCCTCGCGCGCGCTCATCACCGCCACCCCGTGGTCGCCGAGCGTGCCGCTGACGAGCACCGCGTCGCCCGGCCGCGCGTTGCCCACGCCCGTGTCCGCGCCGCGGTACCGCGAGCCGAGCCCCGCCGTATTGATGAACAGCCCATCCCCCGTCCGCCGCTCGATCACCTTCGTGTCGCCCGTGACGATCCGCACCCCCGCCTCGCGCGCCGTCCGGCCGACCGACTCCATCGCCCGCCGCAGCACGTCGATTTCCAGCCCCTCCTCGATCACCAGCCCGAGTGTCAGGGCCAGCGGCGCCGCGCCCTGCATCGCCAGGTCGTTCACCGTGCCCGACACCGCCAGCCGCCCGATGTCCCCGCCGGGGAAGAACAGCGGGCGCACCACGTACGAATCCGTCGTCACCGCCACCTCGCGGTCCGGCGTCTCGACGTACGCGGCGTCGTCCAGTTTCTCGCTCCCGTCGTAGCCCAGGGCCGGCAGGATCACGTCCCGCAGCAGCTGCTTCGTGCGCCCGCCCCCGCCGCCGTGGGAGAGCAGGATTCGTTCGGAGGCGGATTTTCCAATGGTTGGAAAAGTCATGGGTCTATTTTTCCAATGTTTGGAAAATTTGCGCTATTTTTTTCCAATGGTTGGAAAAATCCCGGCGTTTTTTTCCAATCATTGGAAACCCGGCGCTACGTCTTTCCGAACCGGTAATACGCCGCGCAGGTGCCCTCGCTGGATACCATGCAGGCGCCGACGGGCTGGTCCGCCGTGCAGACCTTCCTGAACAGCGGGCATTCCGGCGGGGCGCACAGGCCGCGCAGGACGTCGCCGCACCGGCAGCCCTTCGGCTCGCGGGCGGGCGGCCGGTCCAGCCCGGCCAGCAGCCGCTCCGCGTCGTGGGCGGCCCACTCCGGCCGGATGCGCAGCCCGCTGCCGGGGATCACGCCCAGCCCGCGCCACGCGGCGTCGCACTCCTCGAACGCCTCGCGGATCGCCGCCTGCGCCTTCGCGTTACCCTCGCGCGATACGCTCCGGGTATACTGCACCTCGACCTCCGCGCGGCCGTCCGCGAGCTGCCGCAGGGCCATCCGGATCGCCGCGGCGAGGTCTTCGCCCTCGAAGCCCGCGACCACGCAGGGCCGGCCGTACTGGCGGGGAATGAATTCGTAGGGCGCTGAGCCGATGATCACGCTCACGTGGCCGGGACACAGGAACGCGTCCACCCGGACTTCGCCGCCGGCGAGCAGCGCGGCCATCGCGCGCGGCATGGTCTTGTGCCCGCACAGCACGAAGAAGTTGGGCGTGTCGCGGGCGGCCTCGCGCAGGGCCCACGCGGTGGTCGGCGCGGTGGTCTCGAACCCGACGCCGAGGAAGACGACGGCGGTCCCGGGATTCGCCCGCGCCTCGGCGAGGGCGTCGAGCGGGGAGTACACCACGCGCACCCGCGCGCCGCGGGCGCGGGCCTGCTCGAGCGACTCCCGGCTGCCGGGCACGCGGATCATGTCGCCGAACGTCGCGACGACGGTGTCCGGCCGGCCGGCGAGCGCGACGGCCTTGTCCACGTAGTCGATGGGTGTGACGCACACCGGGCAGCCCGGGCCGGAGAGCAGTTTCACGTTGTCCGGCAGCAGCGAGCGCAGCCCGGTACGGAACGCGGCCATCGTGTGCGTGCCGCAGACCTCCATCAACTGGACGGCCCGACCCAGGGAATGGGCCAGCGCCTGAATCGCGCGGATGGACTCGCCCGCGCTCATGCCCCGCCCATATCCGCCAGCGGCTTCAGCAGATCCCTGTACTCCCGCACATCGTCCTCGGTCCACTTTCGGATCGCGAAGCCGGCGTGGAGCAGCAGGTAATCGCCGGGCCGGGCGTCGTCAATGAATGAAATATTCGCCTCGCGGCGGACGCCGCCGATCTCGACGACGGCGGTGTTGCCGGAGCACTCGATGATCTTCGCTGGAACCGCAAGGCACATGGAGTTAGATGCTACCAGCCCGACGCCGACGCCACCGCGGCCTGGCCCAGGGCCACGCCCGCGTCGCCGGGCGGAACCCGCCGCGGACAATATACTTCAAAACCCGAGGCGGACAAAGTCTCCGTCAGCCACGCGCGGAGGAGATCGTTCTGGAAGACGCCGCCGGAAAGGACGACGCGGTTCGGTTTCTCGCGCTCGCGCAACCGCCCGCACAGGGCCGCCGCGCCGGCGGCGACGGTCCGGTGGAAACGCGCGGCGAGCACGGGGATAGCGACGCCCGCGGCACGCTGTTCCAGCAGCGCATGGAGGGCCGGACCGAAGGACAGGACGGCCTCTTCCAGCGCGAACGGCCATTCGCCGGTCTCGCGCGGGTCGGCGGCCGCCTGGAGCCGGATGGCGGCATCGCCCTCGTGTGCGATCCGGTCGCACAGGCCGAGCAGCGCCGAGGCCGCGTCGAAAAGGCGGCCGGCGCTGGAAGTCCACGGCGAATGCGCGCCGGAGGCGACCAGGCCGAGCAGCATCGTTCGCTGCTCCCCGGGAATCGCGGGCAGCCACCGCGCGGCGAGGGCATCCGCCGCTTCTCCGCACTCCGCCGCCAGCCAGCTCAAGGCCATGCGCGGCGGGTTACGGATCGCGCCCTCGCCGCCGGGCAGGCGATAGGGTTTGAAATGTCCGGCGCGGCGGAAGCCCGCGTAATCCGCGACGAGGAACTCGCCGCCCCAGACCGTGCCGTCCGGCCCGTAGCCCGAGCCGTCCAGCGCGACGCCGATCACTGGACCGGTCAGCCCGTGCTCGGCCATGCACGCGGCGGCGTGCGCGTGGTGATGCTGCACGGCGATCCGGCGATCCGCGGGAAACGCCCGGGCGAAGAGGGTGGATTCATAGTCCGGATGCAGGTCGTGCGCGACAACCGAAGCCTTGATACCGAGCCGATCCAGCAGGGCCTCGACGGTCGCCCGGTACCGCGCGGCGGCTTCGTACTCGGCAAGATTACCGACGGGTTCCGCGAGGAAGGCGCGGCCGCCCTGCGCGGCGCAGGGCGCGGCCTTGCCGTCCGCGCCGCAGGCCAGGACCGGCGGGCCTTCCAGGGGCAGATCCACCAGAAGGCCGGCGGGATAGGCAATGGAGCCGTCCATGACCCAGGCTCAATCCGTGCAGGGCTCGCGGCCGGTCAGGACGCGCCACTTGTTGCGCAGGACCCAGAGCGTGGGAACCCGGATGTATTTTTTCATCACGGGCGATGCGGTGCCGATCATCCAGCAGTTCTTGGGGCAATGCTTCACCTTCTCCCGCACGGCGGCGGCCTTCGGCCCGTTCCAGATCCCCTCGAAGGTCTGCGCGTGCAGGTTGCCCATGCTCTCGCACCAGACGCCTTCCTCCATGCCGTTGCACGGCCGTATTTCGCCCCACGGATCGAGGAAGAAATTCTCCGTGCCCGCCTCGCAGGGGAGCAGGCGCGGCTGGCCCCGGACGAACTGGATGAGGCCATGGTTGAAGTAGGCGCGGTACCAGTTTTTGATTTTGCGGGTTCGGAGCAGTTCCCTGACCAGTTCCCGGAAACAGGCGATCACCTCGTCCTGCTTCTCGATCCGGTTATCGTACTTGTGGAAGTAGTAGGAGTTGTGCACGGCGGCCGTCGCGAATTCCACGTCCATGGACTTGGCGAGCTGGTAGAGTTCGAGCATGTCCTTCGCGTTGCGGTCGGAGACCGTGATGCCGAATCCGATGTCCTTCACGCCGCGCCGCTGGAGTTCGAGCAGCGTGCGCAGGCCGTGGTCGAAGCCGTCCTTCACGCCGCGCAGTTCGTCGTTGGCCGCGGGCAGGCCCTCGATGCTGATGCGGATGCCGATCCCGGGGTGTCGTTCCGCGAGCCCGAGGAGGCGCTCGGTGAGGAATCCGTTGGTGCTGATGACGACCCGCTCGGCCTTGCGTCGCAGCACGGCCAGGATTTCGTCCAGGTCCTCGCGAACGGTCGGCTCGCCTCCGGTGACATTAGCGAAGCGGAGGCGGGGTAGCTTCTCCAGCAGGCCGGGCTTGAACTCCTCCTCGACCTTCGTCGGGAACTTCCACACGTTGCACATGTGGCAGCGGTTCGGGCACCGGTAAGTGGTTATGATCGCGGCATCCATGACGAGGCAACGTAGACCAGCGGCGCGGCGCTTGCAAGACCGGAGGCAACCCGAGCCTGTACCTCCTGCCCTCCGCGGCGAAGGCGTGCCCGGGGACCTGATACATACGGACGCGGCCCGCCGCGCGGCAGAGGGCAGCGAGGGAGGCGAGGCGACCGGGGCAGACACGCGCCAGGAGAGGGAAAAAACCGCCTCGAGCCCAGGCCATGTATCACAGTTTATAAACTGTGATACACAGGCCCCAGAGCGCAATTTCCTATATATTCCCGCGTTTGAACATATCAATATATCACAGTTTATAAACTGTGATACACACGTTTTCAGGCGTCGCCGCGACCCGGCGGGCAACACCTGCGCGTCTGGGGCCGCCGGCTACCGCGCTTCGGAATCAACCTAGCCGATCGCCTGGCAGACGGTGATGGCGGCGACGCCGACGATGTCGTCCGCGCTGCAGCCGCGCGACAGGTCGTTCACGGGCTTGGCGAGGCCCTGCATGATCGGGCCGTAGGCCGTCGCCCCGGCGAGGCGCTCCGTGAGCTTGTAGCTGATGTTGCCGGCCTGGAGGTCGGGAAAGATCAGGATGTTCGCCGCGCCCTTGAGCGGGCTGTCCGCGCACTTTGAGGCGGCGACGGCCGGGACGATCGCGGCGTCCGCCTGGAGCTCGCCGTCCACGAGGGCATCGAGCCCGAGCTCGGCGACACGCTTTTTCGCCAGGTCAGTCGCGCGAACCATCTTGTCCACGAGGTCATGCTTCGCGCTGCCGCGGGTGGAGAAGGACAGCATGGCGACGCGGGCCTGGCCGCCGACCAGGGCCTGGCAGGTGCGGATCGTGGCGACGGTGATGTCCACGAGCTGCTCGGCGGTCGGGTTGGGATTGACGCCGGAGTCGGCGTAGAGCAGCACGCCCTGCCCGCCGGGCGTGGGCCTCGCAAGGTCCATGATGAAACAGCTGCTGCCGAACTTGATGCCGGGGGCGGTGCCGACGCACTGGAAGGCCGTGCGGACCATGTCCGGCGTCGAGGCGATGGAGCCGGCGACCATGCCGTCGGCCAGGCCCTCGCGGACCATCATGTTGCCGAAGTAGAGGCGGTTCTGGATCGTATCGCGCGCCTGCTCGGGGGTCATGCCCTTGGCGCGCCGGAGCTCGAGGAGCTTGAGCATCAGCCGCTCGCGCTCGGGGGCATTGAGATAGTCGAGCACCTGCACCGGCAGGCCCTCGAACGAGACCTGGTCGCGGGTCTTCGCGCGCTCGGCCGGGGTGGCCAGGACGATCACGCGCGCGGCAATGCCCTGCTTCGCGATCTTGGCGGCGGCCTCCATGACCCGCGGATCGTGGCCCTCGGGGAGGACGAGCGTGCGGGCGGCGGCGCGGGCTTTGGGAATGAGCGTATCGAGAAAGCTCATGGCGTCGGCTCCTTTGCTACGCGGCGGGAGAAAGCAGCCGCACGGTCTCGCGGGCAATCATCAGCTCTTCGTTGGTGGGCATAACTACCGCCTTCAGAATGCTTTCCGCCGTGCTGATCACGGCCTGCCGGCCGACGGCGGCCTCGTTGGCGGCCTTGTCCAGGAAACAGCCGAGGCACCCGAGCCGGGAGACCACGCGCTCGCGGACGTAGGCGCTGTTCTCGCCGATGCCGCCGGTGAAAACCACCGCGTCGGCCCCGTCGAGGATCGTCTCGTACGCGCCGATGTAGGACACCAGCCGGTGGAAGAACATGAAGAGCGCGCGCTTGGCCTGGTCGTTTTCGCTCTCCGCGGCGGCGATGATGTCGCGCATGTCGCCGCTGCCGATGCCGGCGACGCCGAGCAGGCCGCTGCGCTTGTTGAGCATCCTGTCCACCTCGTCGGCGCTCATGCCCTGGCGCACGAGGTAGAGGACGACGGCGGGATCGATGTCCCCGCAGCGGGTGCCCATGACGAGCCCGTTGAGCGGGGTCATGCCCATGCTGGTGTCGATCACCTTGCCGCGGTCGATCGCCGCGATGCTGCAGCCGTTGCCGAGGTGGCACGTGATGAGCTTGAGCCGGGCCATCGGCTTGCGCAGGTAGGCGGCGGTGGCCTGGGCGACGAACTTGTGCGAGGTGCCGTGGAAGCCGTATTTCCGCACGCCGAACTTCTCGTAGTACTCGTAGGGGATGGCGTACAGGTAGGACGAAGGCTGCATGGACTGGTGGAAGGCCGTGTCGAACACGGCCACGTTCGGGATGTCGCCAAAGACATGGGCGCAGGCCTCGATGCCGCCGAGGTTCGGCGGGTTGTGCAGCGGGGCCAGCGTGGCCATCTCCTGGATGATCCGCTTGACCTCGTCCGTGATCCGGACCGAGTCGCGGAACTTCTCGCCGCCATGTACGACGCGGTGCCCGATGGCCTCGACCTCACCCAGGTTCGCGAGCACGCCGACCGCCGGGTCCACCAGCCTGTCGCAGATCACCCGCAGCGCCTCGTCATGGTTCCGGACCGAGACCTTCTCCTTGAGCTTCTTGCCGTCGAACCGCTCGTAGACGAGGCAGGGATCGGCCAGGCCGATGCGCTCGACGATGCCCTTGGCGCGGATGGTCTCGCCGCGCATGGCGTACATGGTGAACTTGAGCGAGGAACTACCCGCGTTGATGACGAGGACGTTGGACGGGCCCTGGGGGAGGTATTCCGTTTCCGTTGCCGGCGTGCTGCTCATGTCATGCTCCGTTGAAAGAGGCGGGTCTCGGGCGGGCCGATCCCGGCTGTGTAATCCGGGGGTCTCTTAAACCAGAGCCGGCCCGCGGCTTCAAGCGAAATCGGGTCACCGGCCGCGGACCATAGGCACGAAGCGGACAGGCAGATCGTCCTCCACCGTGACGCGCCCGTCTTTCTTGCGCAGGATCACCAGGCGCTGCGCGCCGGCCTCGCCGACCGGCAGGATCATGCGGCCGCCATCCTTCAACTGGTCGACCAGCGCGGGCGGGATCTCCTCGGGGGCGCAGGTGACCAGGATGGCGTCGAAAGGCGCATGTTCCGGCCAGCCCCGGTAGCCGTCGCCGGCGCGGACGTTCACCCGCGCATAGCCCTCCGCCGCCAAGGCCCTCCGGGCGTGCTCGGCCAGCTCGGGGATGATCTCGATGGTGAAGACCTCGGCCCCCAGTTCGGCCAGGACCGCCGCCTGGTAGCCGGAGCCCGTGCCGATCTCAAGGAACTTCTCCCCTTTCCACGGCGCCATGCGCTCGGTCATGTAGGCGACGATGAAGGGCTGCGAGATGGTCTGCCCGTGGCCGATGGAACAGGGATGATCGCCCCAGGGATCCGAGCCGTCGCGGTACCGCTCCGGGATGTACTCGGGACGCCGGACCTTTCCCATGGCGCGCAGCACGTCCGGATCGCGGAGGCCATAGGCCTTGAGCACCTCGACCATCCCGACGGCCTTATCGGTCATTCCCTCCTCCTGCGGGGGATGCTCCGAAGCGCCTGAACAGCCGCCCGTCACCGCCAACAGGGCCAGCGCCGGGAAACCGCGGACCGCCATGCCGAGCCCCTTCATGGAGCAAGTTTACCACACCGGCCGCCGAATAAGAAAACGGCAAAAAAGGCTAGCCATGTCCCCGCGCCTTGTTTACAGTTCGCGCTGATTTGCACGCGTTTTCCCGAATGATCCGCCGCCCGGCGGCGGGGCGCGAAGCCGAAGGAGAAAACCTGATGAGCATCAAGAAGATAGGGCCCGCCGCGCTGGAGCGCTGGGTGGACGGCTTGATCGGGCGGCAGACGGTGATCGGCGTCCAGGCCAAGGGCGACAAGTTCGCCTTCGCGCCGCTGGCGAAGACCTCCGCGCTGCGGCTGGACTACGACGTCGCCGTGACCGCGCCCAAGGCCTTCCTCCAGCCGCCGTGCGAGACCTTGCTGCGCTTCAACCCGAAGGGCTACGAGAGCGTGGTCGACGAACAGCCGTTCGTCCTCTTCGGCGTGCACCCCTACGACGCGGCGGCGATCCTGCAGATGGACGTCGTGTTCGCCGAGGGCCAGGCGGACATCCACTATCTCAAGCGCCGCGCGCAGGCGACGCTGGTTGTTTCGGACGTGCAGCAGCCGTCGGCCAACGTGTTCGCCGGCTGCATGAACACCGCGGTCCTCGAGCAGGGCGGCGACGTGATGCTGACCCGCATCGGCGACGCGTACCTCGTCGAGAGCCGCTCGGACAAGGGCGCCGCGCTGGTGAAATCCCTCGCGGGCGAGCCGGACGCCGCTCCGGCCGACCTGCAGCTCCGGAAAAAGACCTGGGACGACAACCGGAAGCGCCTGCGGCGCCACGAGCTCAAGGTCAAGCCGGGGGACCTGCCCGCCCTGCTGGCCCGCTCCTACGATCACCCGGTCTGGGAGGAGAAGTCGAAGCGCTGCTTCTCCTGCGGCTCCTGCAACCTCGTGTGCCCGACCTGCTACTGCTTCAACGTCCGCGACGACGTGCGCTGGGACCTCCAGAGCGGCGAGCGCGTCCGCACGTGGGATGGCTGCATGCTCGCCGAGTTCGCGCTCGTCGCCGGCGGCCACAACTTCCGGAAGAAGAAACCGGAGCGCTACCGCCACCGCTACCTGCGGAAGGGCCAGTACCTTTTCGAGCAGCACCGGCAGATCGCCTGCGTCGGCTGCGGCCGCTGCATCGGCGCCTGCGTGACGAAGATCGCGAACCCGGTGGAAATCTACAACCGACTGGCGGAGGGACCGCGATGAGCCAGATCCTGACGGCGGAAAAAGACATCTACCTGCCCGAGCCGGCGGATGTCGTGCGCGCCGAGCCGATGACGAAGATGGAGATGTTCTTCGAGTTCAAGCTCTCCAGCGGCCGGCCGCTGGGCCACATGCCCGGCCAGTTCGCCGAGGTCGCGATCCCGGGCATCGGCGAGGCGCCGATCTCGATCTCCTCGTCCCCGACGTACCGGAGCGGATTCCAGATGGTCGTGCGCAACGTCGGCAACGTGTCCGCCGCCATGCACCGCCTGGCCCCCGGGAAAAAGGTCGGCATCCGCGGCCCGTTCGGGACGCAGTTCCCGGTGGACGGCGCGATGAAGGGGCAGGACCTCCTGTTCGTCTGCGGCGGCATCGGCCTGGTGCCCGTCCGCTCGGCGATCGACTACGTCCTGCATCACCGCAAGGACTACGGCCGCGTGACGATCCTCTTCGGCACCAAGAGCCCGGCCGAGCGGCTGTTCGTCGAGGAGGCGAAGCAGTGGGCCGCCCAGCCGGACACGACCTTCCTCGAGACCGTGGACCGCGGCGACGAACACTGGAAGGGGAGCGTGGGCGTCATTACGACGCTCATGCCGAAGGTCAAGGTGGACCCGGCCCGGACGGTCGCCGTTATCTGCGGCCCGCCGATCATGTACAAGTTCGTGATCCTCGAACTCGACAAGATGGGCATCGGGAAGGACCGGATCTTCGTCTCGCTCGAGCGCCACATGAAGTGCGGCGTCGGGAAGTGCGGGCACTGCCAGATCAACGGCCTGTACGTCTGCCAGGACGGGCCGGTGTTCCGCTACACCGACGTCGCCGAAGTACGGGAGGCCATCTGATGGACAAGCCGCGCGTCGCCATTTTCGATTTCGCCTGCTGCGAGGGGTGCCAGCTCCAGATCGTCAACCTGGAGGAGGAACTCCTCGACGTCCTGTCGCTGGTCCAGCCCGTCGAGTGGCGGGAGGCCATCAGCGACCAGAGCGACACCTACGACATCGCCATCGTCGAGGGCTCGATCACCCGGCCCGGCGACGAGGAGAAGCTGCGCCAGATCCGCTCGCGCGCCAAGGTCCTCGTCGCCCTCGGCGCCTGCGCGACGATGGGCGGCGTGAACAAGCTGAAGAACAACTTCACCATGGAGGACGTCCGGCGGGAGGTCTACGGCAAGGACGGCTCGATGCCGCACCTGGACACCGCGCCGACCAAGGCGCTGGACGAGGTGGTCAAGGTGGACCTGAAGATCCACGGCTGCCCGATCAACAACAAGGAATTCGCCTACATCCTGCGCTGCCTGGCCCTCGGCAAGACGCCGGCAATCCCGAACTACCCGGTGTGCGTCGAGTGCAAGATGCGCGGCAACGTGTGCCGCTACGAATACAACGAGATCTGCCTCGGCCCCGTCACCCGCGCCGGCTGCGACGCCAAGTGCCCCTCCGCGGGGTTCTGGTGCTTCGGCTGCCGCGGCTACGTGGACGATCCCAACGTCCAGGCTGCGCGCGAGGTCATGGAGCATTACGGCAAGACCATGGAAGACTTGAAGGGCCGGCTGCTGCTGTTCAACAGCAAGCAGGAAGCCACCGAGAACGTGAAGTAGAGGAAGGCGGAAGCCCCATCATGAGCAAGACCATCGACATCCACGTCCACCACATCACCCGCGTCGAGGGGCACGGCAACATCGTGCTGCGCGCCTCCGACGGCCGCATCGAGAAGCTCGAGTGGCAGGTGCCCGAGGCGCCTCGCTTCTTCGAGGCCATGGTCCGCGGCCGCAGCTTCGAGGACATCCAAACCATCGTCAGCCGCATCTGCGGCATCTGCTCCGTCACCCACTCGTTCTCGTGCATCAAGGCCATCGAGGACGCCATGGGCATCGTGGTCTCCGAGCAGACCGACAAGATCCGCATGCTGCTCCACTACTCCGAGCAGCTCGAAAGCCACAGCCTGCACGTCGGCTACCTCGTCGCGCCGGACCTGCTCGGCCAGAAATCCGTCGTGCCGCTCGTGAAGAGCCACCCGGACGTCGTCAAGACCGTCATCAAGCTCCACCGCACGGGCAACCAGTGGATGGAGGCGATCGGCGGGCGCATGACCCACCCCGTCACCATCAAGCCCGGCGGGTTCGCCAGCCTGCCGACCGAGCAGTACCTGCGCGAGCTGAAGAAGACCCTCGAGGGCATCGTCCCGGACCTCAAGGCCCTCGCCGAGGTCGTCTTGAGCCTCGCGCCGAAACTGCCGGCCTTCGACCGCGACACCGAGTACGTCGCGCTCGTCGACCCGACGCACTACTCCTTCTACCACGGCGGCATCGGCAGCACGGACACCAAGGACCTGACGCCCGTCCGGAAGTTCGAGTCCGTCGTCAACGAGTACGTCACCGCGCAGTCCACCGCCAAGTGGTGCAAGTGGCACCGCGACGCCTTCGCGGTCGGCTCGCTGGCCCGCTTCAACCTGAACGCGGACCTCCTGCTGCCCCTGGCGGCGGCCACGGCCAAGAAGCTCGGGCTGAAGAAGGGCTGCTGCAACCCCTACATGAACAACGTCGCCCAGGTCGTCGAGAGCGTGCAGGTCGTCGAGCACAGCCTCCAGATCATCGACGAGCTGCTGACGAAGGGCATCCAGCCCGAGGTGCCGAAGGTCCAGCCCCGCGAAGGCGAGGGCGCCGGCGCCGTCGAGGCGCCGCGCGGCATCCTGTTCCACCGCTACGCCTTCGACAAGAAGGGCCACTGCATCCGGGCCAACTGCTGCATCCCGACCAACCAGAACCACGCGAACATCCAGAAGGATTTCGAGGCCCTGGTGCCGCAGATCATCGGCCGGCCGCAGGAGGAAATCCGCCTGCTCCTCGAGATGCTCGTCCGCGCCTACGACCCGTGTATCTCCTGCTCCACGCATTACCTGGACGTGAAGTTCGTGTAGGAGCTTTTTTCTTCTCTTCCTCGTTCTCGTGCCCGGCTCCGATGGGCCGGAGAGGGGGAGAAGGAGAAAGAGAAGGACAAGGAGGATGAGCGCGGCCATCATCGTGATCGGGCTCGGCAATCCCCTGATGGCCGATGAAGGCGTCGGCGTGCGGCTGGTCGAACGGCTCGCCGCTCAATCCGGCCGCTTTCCCGGCGTAAAATTTCTGGACGCCGGCACGTCCGGCATGGTCGCCCTCCATGCCATGCGCGGGCTGCGAAAGGCCGTCTTCGTGGACTGCGCCCTGATGGGCGAAGCCCCCGGCGCGATCCGGCGCTTTACCCCGGACCAGGCCGCCAGCCTGAAGAAGTTGCCGGGGCTTTCCCTCCACGAGGGCGACCTGTTCGGCATTTTGGAGTTGTCGAAACAACTGGGCGAGTGCCCGCCGGAGGTCGTCATCTTCGGCATTCAACCGTCAAACCTCGAACCCGCGCCCGGACTCTCGGATACGCTGACCGCCCGCCTCCCGGAGTATGAGGCGGCCGTCCGGGCGGAAATCTCATGCACGAGTTCTCCATAGGCCAAAGCGTCGTCCAGACTGTGTTGGCCGAATTAAGCGGCCGCGGCCTGCCGCCCGGCGCCCTGCGCGCGGCCCGGATCGCCGTCGGTTCCATGCACCAGATCGTGCCGGACACGCTGGTTTTCGCCTACGAAGCACTCGTCCGGGACACGCCGGCCGCCGGGTCGCGGCTGGTCATCCGCCCGGTGCCCGTCACGGCGCGGTGCAAGGCCTGCGGCTGGCAGGGCGCGCTGGAGGTCCCTCTCTTCCTGTGCGGGGCTTGCCAATCGGGCGAAATCGAGTTGATTACAGGGATGGAACTGCACCTGGAAAGCCTGGAGGTGGAGGAACATGGCGACGCAGAACATTAAAGTCTACAAGGACCTGATGGGCGAGAACGAGAAGTGGGCCGCCGCCACGCGCAGGGTCCTCGCCGAGCGGCGCCTGTCCATGGTCAACCTCATCGGCTCGCCGGGCTCCGGCAAGACCGCGCTGATCGAGGCCACGGCGAAGAAGCTGGGCGCCGGGTTCCGCGCGGCCGTGCTGGAAGGCGACGTCGAAACCACGCGCGACGCCGAGCGCATCGCCGCCGTGAACCTGCCCGTCAGCCAGCTCCTCACCAGCGGCGCGTGCCACCTCGAGGCGAAGCTTGTGTACCAGGCCCTGCTGGAACTGCCGACGGAGAACCTGCGGCTGGTCATTGTCGAGAACGTGGGCAACATGGTCTGCCCCGCGGAATTCGACATCGGCGAGCACGCCAAGGTCGCGGTCTTGAGCGTGACCGAGGGCGAGGACAAGCCGCTGAAGTATCCCCTGCTTTTCCGCGAGGCGAAGGCGGTCGTGCTGACGAAGATCGACCTGCTCCCGCACCTCGATTTCAACCTCGCGGCCTGCGAGGGATTCATCCAGCAGGTCCACGCCGGCGTGCCGGTGTTCAAGGTATCCGCCCGGACCGGCGAGGGATTGTCGGCCTGGGCCGACTGGCTGCTCGGCGTGTAGATCGGCCACGAGCGGCCTTCCTACTTGGCCGCAGCAGCCTCGAACGGCGCGGTCTCCGTGCCGTCCCCCTTCTTGATGAGTTGCTCGATCTTCCGCTCGACCTCGTTGAGTTGGCCGGAACAGAACTTGACCAGGCCGGAGCCTTCCTCGAAGACCTCCATCATTTTCTCCAGGCTCAACTGGCCGCTCTCCATTTCGGCCACGATCGCCTCGAGCCGGGCCAACGCCTTCTCGAAAGTCATTTTCTGGTCATTTTTCTTTTCCGCCATGCGCCCCTCCCTTCACGACCTCGGATTCCAGAGTGCCGCGATGTAATTTCGTCGAAATCCGCTCGCCCGCCGCCACCCGGGCGGCGTCCCGCAGGACCCGTCCGTCCGCGGACCGCGTAATGCTGAAGCCCCGCTCCAGCACGGCGTCCGGGCTCAAGGCCTTCAGCGAGGCCGCCAGCCGGCGCAGGTCCTGCTTCTTCGCGTCGCGCCATACGAGCGCCTGCTTCCGGAAACGCAGGCCCAGGTCGTCCAGCCGCTGCTGCCGCCGCTGGAGCCGATGCCGGACCTCGCGGGCCAGGCCCGCGTGCAGCGCCCCGATCCGCTGCCGGTACTGCTTCACCAGGCTGCGCGGCTCGCGGAACACGTCGCTGCGCTCGACCTTGAGCAGCCGGTTTTTCAGCTCCAGCGCGCGCTGCCGCAGGCCGCGGGCCAGCCGCCCCGCCCACTGGGCCAGCCACTGTTCGAACTCCGCCTTGGGCCGGACGACCAGTTCCGCCGCCGCGGACGGCGTCGGCGCGCGCAGGTCGGCGACAAAATCGCTGATGGTGAAGTCCGTCTCGTGCCCGACCGCGGAGATCACCGGCAGGGCCGACCGCGCGATCGCCCGCGCGACGACCTCTTCGTTGAAGGACCACAAGTCCTCGAGGCTCCCCCCGCCCCGCCCGACGATCAGCACGTCCAGCCCGCCGCGCGCGTTGAGCGTGTCGATCGCCGCCGCAATCTCCGCCGCGGCCCCTTCGCCTTGCACCTTCACCGGCGCGACGAGGATGTACAGGTTCGGGAACCGCCGGCCCAGGATGTTCAGCATGTCCTGGATCGCCGCGCCGGTCGGCGAGGTGACGATCCCTATCCGCCGCGGCAGCATCGGCAACGGCTTCTTGCGCGCCGCTTCGAACAGGCCCTCGGCCGCCAGCTTCTTCTTCAGTTGCTCAAACGCTTCCTGGAGGCTGCCCTTGCCCGCCTCCTCGACGCGATGCACGATGATCTGGTATTGGCTGCGGATTTCGTACGCCGTGATATCTCCGAAGGCCCGGATTTTAAGCCCGTCCCGCAGTTCCACCTGCACATGCCGCCGGTCTCCACGGAACAGCGCCGCCTGGATCTGCGTCGATTCATCCTTGAGCGAGAAATACACGTGGCCCGAGGAGTGAACATGCACGTTGGAAAGCTCGCCCTCGACCCAGACGCTGCCGAACTCGTTCTCCAGCGCGACCCGGATGAGGCGGGTGAGCTCGGAGACCCGGTAAATCCGGCGGCCGTCCGGAGGTCTGGAGGGTTCAGGGTTCAGGGTCCGGCCACTATTCACAATTCACCATTCACTATTCACTTCTCCACCCGCTCCCGCACCCGCTTGACCTTCTGCGCCCGGCCGGTCTCCGCGTCCACGGTAACCAGCAGGCCTTCCAGCCGCACGTCGCCGGTCGCGACGTCGAACGGGGACGGCAGGCCGGTGATGAACCGCTTGAGGACCGGGGCCAGCTCGCGGCCCAGGACGCCGTCGTGCGGGCCGGTCATGCCGAGGTCGGTCAGGTAGGCCGTACCCTTCGGCAGGATGGTCTCGTCCGAGGTCTGCACGTGCGTGTGTGTGCCGACCACCGCGCTGACCCGGCCGTCGAGGTGCCGGCCCAGCGCGATTTTCTCGGAGGTGGCCTCGGCGTGGATGTCCACGATGATCACCTTGCCCAGCCCCGCGTCCGGCTTGAGGACCTGGTCGACCGTCCGGAACGGGCAGTCGAAGTGGGGCGCCATGAAGACCCGCCCGACCACGCTCAACACCGTCACGCGCCCGCCGGGCGTGTCCACGCTGATCCAGCCCCGGCCGGGGCAGCCCGGCGCGGAATTCGCCGGGCGCAGCACGCGCGGCTCCTTCTCGATGAACGTCACCAGGTCCTTCTGGTCCCACGCATGGTCGCCCAGCGTGATGACGTCCGCTCCCGCGTCGAGGATCTCCCGAGCCAGCGGGCCGGTGATCCCGCGTCCGCCCGCGGCGTTCTCCGCGTTGGCCACGACGAAGTCCACCTCGCCCTTCTGCCGCATCTGCCCGACCACGCGGGCAAAGGCCGCCCGGCCCGGGGATCCCACCATGTCGCCGACGATCAGGATTCGCATGGGGTCTCCCTATTTCGCGTATTCCACGCACCGCATTTCCCGGATCACGGTGACCTTGATCTGCCCGGGATACTTCATTTCCTGCTCGATCTGCTTGCTGATGTTGCGGGCCATCTGCATGGCCTCGTTGTCGTCGATCTTGCCCGGCTCGACGATCACGCGGATCTCGCGGCCCGCCTGCATCGCGTAGCTTTTCTCGACGCCGCGGAAGCTGCTCGCGATATCCTCGAGCTTCTCCAGGCGCTTGAGGTAGATGGCCGTGGTTTCCGAACGCGCGCCCGGGCGCGAGGCGGAGATGGCGTCCGCCGCCGTCGCGAGAACCGCGTAGGTGTTGCCGCCCGCCTCCACCTCGCCGTGGTGCGCCGCGACGGCGTTGACCACGACCGCCGCCTCGCCGCATTTCCGGAGCAGGTCCGCCCCGATGATCGCGTGGTTGCCCTCGACCTGGTGGTCGATCGCCTTGCCGATGTCGTGGAACAGGCCGACCCGCTTGGCGACGACCGGGTCCAGCCCGAGGTCCGCGGCCATCATCCCCATGAGCTGCGCGGTCTCGATCGAATGCCGCAGCACGTTCTGCGCGAAGCTGTGCCGGAACTTCAGCCGGCCGAGCGTCCGGACCAGCTCGGGCGCCACGCCCTGCAGGCCCAGCTCGAAGATCGCCTCCTCGCCGGCCTTGCGCGTGACCTCGTCCATCTCCTCGCGGACCTTGGCGACGACCTCCTCGATCCGCGCCGGGTGGATGCGCCCGTCGGCCATCAGGCGCTCCAGGGAGACCTTGGCCACCTCGCGGCGCAGGGGATCGAACGAAGAGATCACGACGACCTCCGGCGTGTCGTCGATCAGGAAGCTCACGCCCGTCGCCGCCTCGAGCGCCCGGATGTTGCGGCCCTCGCGCCCGATGATCCGCCCCTTCATCTCGTCGTTCGGAAGGTTCAGCGTGCTGGTCGTGACCTCGGCGACCTGCTCGGAGGCGTAGCGCTGGATGGCGGTCGTGATGATCTCGCGGGCCTCCTTCTCGGCGCCGGCCTTGGCCTCCTCCTGGTATTTCCGGATCATGGCGCCCGTCTCGGCGCGCAGCTCCTCGTCGACCTTCTGCAGCAGGATCCGCCGGGCCTCCTCGTGCGACAGGCCGGCGACCTCCTGCAGCTTGACCTTCTCCTGGTCCACGACGGCCTGGATCTGGGCCTCGCGGGTGCGAACCGCCTCCTTGGCCTTCTCGATCTCGGCCATCCGCTCGTCCAGGACCTGTTCCTTCTTGTCCAGGACGCCCAGCTTGCGGTCCAGGTTGCCCTCGCGGGCGGCAATGCGCTCCTCCAGCGCCATCAGTTCCTGCCGCCGCGACCGGATCTCCGCCTCGAAGGCGTCGCGGGCGCGCATGACCTCGTCGCGGGCCTGGATCTGCGCCTCGCGGGCGATGACCTCGGCGTCTTTCTTCGCCTGCTCCAAGGTCAGCTCGGCCCGCTTCTCGATCGTGTGCGCGTGGGCGCGGGCAAAGAGCGCCCGGGTGTAAAAACCCAGGACCATCAGCAGGAAGGCGAATACGGTGGGCATCCACCAGTTGGTTGTCAGTTCTTCCATGTTCAGCTCCTGCCGGCTTGAAGAAGGCGACCGGCGGTTTCGGGGTTTCGTTTCAGGGATTCCTTCATCACGTACATTCGTTCGTCCGTCGCCACGGCGTCCATGTTCACGTCGTGCGCGGCGCGCGGCACCCGGCGCACGAGCTGCGCCTCGAACGCCACGCCGACGCGAAGGCCCGCCGTGCGCGCCAGCAGGCGGTCGTAGTGCCCGCCCCCGCGCCCCAGCCGCCGGCCCTTCGCGTCGAAGGCCAGGCCTGGGACCAGGACCAGTTCGATGTTCCGCGGATCGGCCGCCCGCCGCCGGGCCGGCTCGGTGATGCCGTACTGCCCGGCCTTCTCCGCCGCGCCCGGCGTCCACCAGGCCCACGCGTAGGCGCCCTTCGCGCCGTCGAACGCCGGCACGCAGATCCGGACGCCCCGCCGCGCGGCCGCGCGCAGGAGCGGACCCAATTCCGGCTCGCCCGGCGTCGCCCGGTAGGCGGCGATCACCCGCGCCGCGCGGAAGACCGGCCACGCGGCCAGCCGCCGCCGCACCTTCCCGCTCCACGCGCGCACCCGCGCCGCCGTCCAGCGGGCTCGAAGACCGCGCATTTTCTTTCGCAGGGCGTCCTTCATTCCGGCTTCTTCCCGCGGCGCGCCTTCTTGCGCTGCTCGTTCCAGTGCTCGATCCGCCGCTTGATCGTCTCCTCGTAGCCCTGCTCCGTGGGCTCGTAGTAGATCTTCGATGTCGGCGCGTATTCCTGGTCCACGAAATGCCCCTCGAAGCTGTGGGCGTACTGGTAGCCCGTGTGCCCGAATTCCTTCGCGGCCTTCTTGGAGCCCGTGCTGCGCAGCGGGCGCGGGACCGGCAGGACGCGGTCGTTCTTGACGTCGTCCATCGCCGCCTCGATCCCCATGTAGGAGGCGTTGCTCTTGGGCGCCGTCGCCAGGTACGTCGTCGCCTGGGCCAGGACGATCCGCGCCTCGGGCATCCCGACGAAGTCCACGGCCTCGAGCGCCGAGGTCGCCACGGTCAGCCCGCGCGGATCGGCGTTGCCGATGTCCTCCGAGGCCAGGATCACCAGCCGCCGCGCGACGAAGCGCGGATCCTCGCCCGCGTAGAGCATCTTCGCCAGCCAGTAGAGCGCCGCGTTCGGGTCCGAGCCGCGCACGCTTTTGATGAAGGCGGAGATCGTGTCGTAGTGGCCGTCCTCGTCGTGGTCGTAGACGACGGCCTTTTTCTGGATCGAGTCCGCCGCCGCGTCGCGGGTGACGAGGACGGTCCCGTCCGGCCCTTTTGGCGACGTGAGCGCGGCGATTTCGAGGGCATTGAGCGCGCGCCGCGCGTCGCCCTCGCAGACCTTCGCCAGGTGGTCGAGCGCCTCCGGTTCGGCGCGCGCGGGCAGCGCGCGCAGGGCCTCGTCGGTTTCCAACGCGCGGTCGAGCAGGCGCCGGACGTGCTCCGGCGCGAGGGCCTCGAGCTGGAAGATCTGCGAGCGGGACGTCAGCGGCGAGTTGATGAAGAAGAAGGGATTGTGCGTCGTGGCGCCGACCAGGATCACGGCGCCGTCCTCGACGTAGGGCAGCAGGACGTCCTGCTGCGCCTTGTTGAAGCGGTGGATCTCGTCGATGAAGAGGATGGTTTCCACGCCGCTGGTCGCGCGGCGGTTCCGGGCCGCCTCGAGGTGGGCGCGCAGCCCGGCGACGTTTTCCAGCACGCCGCTGGTCCGGACGAACTTGCGGCGGGTGACCCGGGCGATGACCTCGGCCAGGGTGGTCTTGCCGCAGCCGGGCGGGCCGTAAAGGATCAGGCTACCGAGCCGGTCGGCCTCGATGGCGCGGCGGAGCAGCTTGCCCGGGCCGAGCAGGTGCTCCTGCCCGACCACGTCGTCGAGGGTCCGGGGGCGCACGCGCGCGGCCAGCGGCCGCTTTTTCGCGTGCTCCGGTTTTTCCTCCTGCTCGAATAACTCGTCCATCGCTCCGCTCCGGGGGCAAAAAAATACCCCGCCATTGCCGTTGGGGCTCTATCCCTGAACCTCGCTTAACGAGGTGGGTGCTCCGCCGATCGGTCTCCAAGTCCCCCGGGTTTAGACAGGGGCATGTGGGCGCCGCCCGGACTTCGAGCTCCCTGATGGTTAATGTTGGGTCAGAGAATTCGGCCCGATCACGAACAAGGCAGGGTATTTTTTTACCCCCGGACCCCGCGGCCCGGAGGAAATCCCTTTTCTTTGGCAAAGAACAGGCCGCCGGCTATCCGGCGGTCGGCCCGGGCGCCGGTCCCCGCGGACCCGGCCCCGCTCTCGGCCGAACCCCGGGCGCCGAAGCCCTCCGGGGCCGCGCGGGCTCCGCGTATTTCGGAAGGGGCTGCCAACTGTCCAATGGATTCACAGCAGCCCGCCATCCCGCGCCTGCGAATACGAACACTAGTTCATTCCATGACGGAATCATGGGAATCTACTCTGCCTTGTTCAAATTGATCGTTCAGCTCTCGCGGATCTCCGCGTTCAGCTCGCGCTTCAGCGCTTGCTTTATGGCTTCATGATAGCCGTTGGCTTCCTCGTCCGTCAAGGTCCGTGATGCCGACCGGTAAGTCAATGCGTAGGCGAGACTTCGACGGCCCGCGCCGATGCTTCCACCGGAAAATATATCAAATATTTCGATATTTTCCAGTTCCGCCGGCGCCGCCTTCCGGATCAGCCGCACCACGTCCTCGTGCCGGATCGCCGCGTCCACGATCAGCGCCACGTCGCGCCGGACCGACGGATACGCCGGGACCGGCCGGCACGCGGGCGTCACGTGCGCGCGGCCCAGCAGCGGCGCCAGCCGCACCTCGAGCACGGCGACCGGCTGGGTCATCCGCCACTCGGCCCGCTGTTTCGCGGCCACCAGGCCCATGCGGCCGACCGGTTCGCCGCCGATGAACAGCGCCGCCGCGCTCCCGGGCTCCAGGTACGGACAGCCCGCGTCCGCCTCCAGCCGCCACTCGACGCCCTGCGCGCGCGCCAGTTCCTCCCACGCGCCCTTGAGCCAGAGATACATCTCCTGCGGCTCGACCGGCCGGCGGCGGTCCAGCCCCGTCCGCCCCGCCGGGCCCATCAGCCCGATCGCGAGCCGGTCCTCCTCGAACGGCTGCCCGTCCGGCCCCGCGCCGAACACGCGCCCGATCTCGAAGAACGCGGCCTCCTCGACCTGGCGCGCCAGGTTGCGGCCCAGCGTATCCACCATCTGCGGCGCCAGCGCCGTGCGCATGACGGCGTGGTCCTGGCTCACGGGATTCGGGATCACCAGCCGCCGGGTCGCATCGCCGGGATCGAACAGGTCCAGAAACCGGGCCGATACGAAGCTGTAATTCATGATCTCGCGCAGCCCCAGCCCCACAAGGTGGGCGCGGCAGGAGGAGACGGCGCGCCAAGCCGCATCGCTCGATCCTTCAATGATTTGCGCGTGCGGCGACGGCGACGGGATATTGTCCAGGCCATGGACGCGCGCGAACTCCTCGGCCAAGTCCACCTCGACCTCGAGGTCCGGCCGGAAGCTCGGAACCCGCACCGTGCAGCCCTGCGCGTCCGCCTTCTCGACCGGCAGTTCGAGCGACTCGAAAACCTGCTTGATCCGCTCGCCACTCTCGTTCAGGCCGAGCAGCGCGTTGACCTTGTCGAACCGGCAGAGAATCCGGCGCGGCTCGGGCTGCTTCGCGAAGACGTCCACCACGCCGCGCGCGACGGTCGCGCCGGCGAGGTCCGCCATCAGCTGCGCCGCGCGGCGGCTCGCCCATTCCGTGCGCCCGATGTCCACGCCGCGCTCGAAGCGGTAGGACGATTCCGTGGAGAGGCCGAGCTTCTTCGACGTGCGCCGGATATCCTGCGGACGGAAGCACGCGCTTTCGAGCAGGACCGTGTGCGTCGCGTCGCGGATCTCGCTGCCCGCGCCGCCCATGATGCCCGCCATGGCGACCGGCCGCCGCGCGTCGCAGATCGCCAGCATGTCCGGCGTCACCGCGCGCTCGATGCCGTCCAGCGTCGCAAGCTTCTCGCCCGCGCGGACGCGCCGGACGACGATCCGCCCCTCCTCCAGCAGTTCCTGGTCGAAGGCATGGAGCGGCTGGCCGCACTCGAGCATGACGTAGTTCGTGATGTCCACGACGTTGCTGATCGCGCGGATGCCGGAGAGTTCCAGGCGCCGCTTCATCCAGGCGGGCGACGGGCCGATCTTCACGCCGGCCATCACGCGGGCCGTGTAGCGCGGGCAGCCCTCGGCGTCCTCAACCTCCACGCGCGCAAGCTGTTCCACCGCCGGATCGGATTCCGCGAAACGGACCTCGGGCCACTTCGCGCGGCTCCCGTACAGCGCCGCCACCTCGCGCGCCATGCCGAGGACGCTCAAGCAGTCCGGCCGGTTCGGCGTGACGGAGAGATCGAGCACGGCCTCCGGCGGGCCGAGGACCTCGGCGAGCGGCGTGCCCGGCGCCCAGGCCGCGTCGAGTTCCATCAGCCCGGCATGATTATCGGACAGGCCCAGTTCGTCCTCGGCGCACAGCATGCCGTGCGACTCGACGCCGCGGATCCTCGCGGCCTTGAGCTTCAGGCCGTTCGGCAGCGTCACGCCCGCGGGCGCGAACGGGCACTTCATCCCGGCGCGCGCGTTCGGGGCGCCGCAGACGACGGTCAACTCGCCCCGGCCGGTGTTCACCGCGCAGAGCGTAAGCTTGTCCGCGTTGGGGTGCCGGTCCACGCGCAGGATTTCGCCGACGACGACGCCCTCGTACGTCGAGCCGAAGATCTCGAGGCCTTCGACCTCGGTGCCGGAAAAGGTCAGCTTGTCCGCCAGCCCCCGCGGCGTGTCCTCGAACTCGACATACTCTTTCAGCCAACTGATCGGCAATCGCATGGCGTACCTGCCTGTCTTCCAATGACTGGAAAAATCTAAGGGGCATTTTCCCAAACATTGGGAAAAGTATCGAGCCTTTTTCGGGCTCGCGGGAGCTCGCCCGTCACCGGTCAAAAGGCCTGGAGGGCGGAGCTCCGCGACGCCGCAAAGCAGCGGTTAGATCCCCAGGTCCGCCCGCCGGCACTGGCCCTCGATGACGGCGCCGCTGCCGGTGGTGATCTGGATCTTGAGCATGCCGGGGGTCAGCGCCTCGACGATTTTCACCTGGGCGCCGCGCTGGAGCAGGCCCAGTTGGCGGGAGGCGTCCTCGAGGGAGAATACGGCGACGGTCTGCGGGGTGGTGATGGTCTGCCCGACGACGTCCACCGGGGCGGCGAGGCCGGCCAGACGCTGCTCGACGCGGGTCAGGTTCGGCGCCCAGCCGCCGAGCTTCTGGTTCTTGGCCTGGAGTTCCAGGCCCTTGAGCCGCCGGTTGAATGTCGAGGAGCGGACCTCCTCGGGGACGTCCTTGTCCACGCCGAAGATGCGGGCGAGGCCGTTGGCGACGAGGGACTCGGCGAGGTCCTCGCCCGCCTTGTTTTTCACGATGCCGTAGAACCGCTCGCGGTCGCTGCGCCCGCGGGCGTCCTCGCGCATGGTCTGGATCGAGAACCCCTCCTCGAGGAATTTCGCCGTGAACTTCTTGGCCTCCTTGCCGAGCTGGATCGAGGAGGCGGAATCGATGCCGAAGTAGGCGGCCTGCTCGGCCACGCGCTCGGGGAGGCTGTCCTCGGATTCCGGGGTGTCGACGAAGTAGAGGCGGAAGATGTAGTGCCGCTTGTGCCAGCGGACATGGAAGCTGTCGCCGTCGTTCGAGGGGTCGTCGATCAGCGTGCAGTCCTCCATCACGCGCCACTTCGCCGCGTCGACGCCGGCCGGGAGAAGGGCCAGCGCCGCGAGGGCCGGCGCCAGCCGCTGTCGCCATCCGAAGCTCATGGGTTGATTCTTACCACAGGTCGGGCACAATGTCATCCGTCAGGCTGAAAACTGGAGGAACCAGCATGAGCGCTTCCGGCCGTTTGGTGATTCTTTCCGGCCCATCCTGCGCGGGGAAGAGCCCGCTGGACAAGGCCCTGGCCCGCCTTTATCCCGCGCTGCACGCCCGGCTGCGCAAGCTGGTGCTGCACAACAGCCGCGCGCCGCGGCCCGGCGAACGGGACGGCGTGGACTACCACTTCCGGCCGCGGCAGCAGGTCGAGGCCCTGCGAAGCAACCCGCGCTACGCCGTGCTCGACGTGCGGGGCGACCTGCAGGCGCTGGATCTCGAGGCGCTGGCGAAACAGCTGGAGGGAGGCGACGCGTTTTTCGAGGGGAACCCGTTCGTCGGGCGGGTGCTGCTGACGCATCCGTCGCTGGCGGGGGTGCGGCGGTTGAGCGTGTTCCTCGCGCCGCTGTCGCGGGAGGAAATCCTCGAACTCAAGAATCCGGCACGGCGCGTGGCCCTGCCGGATTTCGTCACGGACATCATGCGGCGGAAGCTGCTTCGCCGGACGCGCAAGCAGAAGGGCGAACTGGCGCTGCCGGACCTGGAGAATATCGAGAAGCGGGCGGGCAGCGCGTACCAGGAACTGAAAGAAGCCCACGCCTTCGAGCATGTCATCCCGAACCACGACGGCGAGGACAGCGAGAACTGGGACGCGTTCTACTGGCCGCTGGGCGACGCGCGGCGCGCTCTGCAGGCGTTCGCGGCCCTGCTGGAAGGAAGGCCGGCCGCCGGCGTCGAAAAATGGGAACGCGACCTGGCGCCCTGAACCGCCCCATCGGGCGCGGGCTACCTCTCCCCGTCCGCATTCGTTCTCACTTCCAAGACCAGGGGCTCCCCGAAACGGCCGCCATCCGGCTCCCGGCACTGGAGCACCCAGTCTCCGGATTCGGGGGCGCGCCACGTGATCCACTCCCGCTCCGTCCGGCGCAGGGGCCGCAAGGGCAGCGAATCCATTTGCTCGCCGCGGACCACCGCAACGAAAACCCGGGACGCGGCGCCCTCCGCCCAGGAAGCGCTGCCCGTATTGAGCACCTCCGCCTTGAGGGTCTGGCCCGGCTGAAGACGGACCGGCGAGCCCGGCGCCCGGGCCACCTCGCGGCCCTCCGCCTGGATACGGCCCCACTCCGCGTTGAAGCGGGCGCCGGCCTCCATCCTTGCCTCGCGCACCGGCACGATCTGGTCCCGGCGGAAACGGGGCACGGCGATCTGCAGGACCTGGCCGGCCGGGCGCCATTTGCCGTCCGCGCCGACCAACCCGCCATCCTCGCCGAACCCGGAACACCCGGCAGCCGGATAGGCGGCGGCGATCAGGCCGGCGGCCTGGCTTCGCGCAACCAGTACGACGAAGAGATCGAACCAGCGTTCCTGGTTCGAGAGATCCGCGTCGCGCGGATCCGGCCCCACGTCGACCGGCCCGCCGTGCCAGACCAGCGGCCGGCCTGCGATAGCCGACCGGGCCCGCTCCGCGAGCGCTGCGGCGGCCTCCCAGTCCGGTTCCAAGCGGCCGGCCCCGGGCAGCGACACGGATAGGAAATCGAGGTGGGCCGAACCGGGCGGCTCCGAATCGAACCAGGAGGACAGGGCGTCGGCGTCCATCCGCGCGGTCAGCATCATGGCCCCGCCGATAAGCTGGAGGCGGCGGCGGATCCAGCCGGCGCGCCGGCTCGCGAAGTCGCCCAGGAAAAGGCGGTACGATTCCTCCCCGGGCAAGGCCGTCCGGCCCGCCGCCTCGGCCTGCCAGGCGCGCCAAGCCGGCCCGAGCGACTGACGACGGGCTTCTCCCAGGAGTTCGCGGTTCCACTCGATATCCAGTGCCGCGAAGGTGGGATTCTCCGCCGCCCTGACCGCTTTCAACAGCCGCTCCGCGCGGTCCCATTCCGGATCGAGCGGATCCATCCACGGCAGGGCCAGCACGATCACCATTTCCTGGCGGCGGGCTTCTTCCGCCACGTAGCGCAGCGGTTCGGCCTGCCGCTCGTCGCGGCACTCGATGAACAGCGTGTTGTGCCCGGCCTCCCGGAGGCGGCGCAAGTCCTGGCGCACCGCATCCGGGTCGAAGCAGTCCGGGTCCAGCCAGGAGAGGGCGCCGGCCGGCGCGGGCGGTTCGTACCGAACGCCCGCCATGCCGAACGGCGAGCCGCGCCACTGGAAACGACCCCCGACGATCCCCAAGGGAGGAGGGGCTGCGTTCTTCTCCGGCAGCACCTTGATCCCCTGCTCCTGCCGGTCGTAGAAGAAGCCGGGGCGGCGAAGATCCTCGAGCACGATCACGACACGATGATCCTCCGGCAGGCTTCCGGCCGCGGCGGCCAGCCCGAGGCTGATCTCGAACGGCCGGTCGGGCGGGACGGCCGGGAGCACCGCCCGGCGCAGCACCTGCCCGTCGCTGTCGCGCCGGAGTTCGGCGGCGACGCCCACGCCGGAAATACCGGGGCGGCCCGCCCAGCAAGCCCGCACGCGGATCTCCTCGCGGGAGGCGTACACCCACTGGGGGCAGCCGGCGTACAGGAAATAGAGGTCGCCCTGGAGCCGCCGCACGGCGTCCGACACGATACGCTCCGTCAGCGGGCGCGGGGCGCCCGCCGGATCCAGCGCCACCCAGCCCCAGCGGCGCCACTTGCCGCCCGCCCGGCCCGCGAGGAACAGCGAGACGGGCCAGCCCTGCCGCCGCCCCCATTCGTCCTCCGCGCCGTACAGGGGAATCCAGCGGCCCGCCCAGGACGCCGTCTCGACGGTCCCCCGGGGCAATCCCGGCGGAATGGCCGCCGCGTGCGCGGCCAGCCGCACCTTGTCGCCGCGCTCGAGGTCGCGGAGCGCGGAGATCGCGACCGGCGGCCGGCGGCATGGCGGCGACACGAGGGCGAGTTCCGGCCAGCCGCTGATTTCGGCGCGCGGACGGGGATCGGCGGCCCAGCGCACCTCGCTCAAGCCGTACAGGTGGGCCCCCGGCGATTGCGGAGCCCGGGCCATGTCCAGGCCGATGCGGATCCGCGACACCTGCCGGAGCTGGAGCCCGTCACCGGGTCCGCCCCGACCGCGCCCCCCGCCGAGATAGCGGAAGAAGGATTGGTGGAGAAGCCGGGGCGCCCAGTTCGTGGCGACCTCGACCGGCAGGCCCCATTGCGAGCCGTCCCGTTCCTGGCCTTCGACAAAGAGCCGCGAGGTCCCGACGTCGCCGCGGGCATAGAAGGCCAGCGCATTCTCCTCCGCGGCCACCACGCCCGTGGGGACATGGCCGCTCAACAGGTCCCATTCCCGGAATCCTTCCGCCTCCACCTCGACCGCCGGCCAGGGCGCCTCGCCCGATTCGGCCAGCCGCACGGCGCCGCGTATTTCGCCGGAGTCGTTCGCGTGGCGCCAGGTCCGAACGCTGGAAGACAGGCCGGCCGCGCGCGCGCCGGCCACCAGGTTGGACGCGACGGCTTCTTCCGTCACGGCGCGGCCGTTCTCCAGCCGAACGCGCGACGCAAACGGCTGCGGGCCGCAGAACAGGACCGGCCCTCCGCGCTGGATGTGATCCGCTATGGGCCCCCACCAATGCATCGGCAGCGCGCGGGCCTCCGGAATAATCAGCACGCGGCCGGGTCCCAGGCGGGGCAGGATCTCCGCCGGGTCCCCGGCTGCCGGATAGCGCTCCGCCGCCGGCAGGAAATCAAGGCCCCGCGAAGGAAACACCGGGTCGAGCACCACGACCGATTCCATCCACCCGGCCGCGGCCGGCTTGTCGCGATCCTCCCGCGCGCAGCCGGCCCCCGCCAGGAAGGCGGCCAGCACCGGACCCAGAACCGTGAAACGATTCAAGGGCATGGCGGTATCCGGAATCCCAGCGCCCGGGCCTTGCCGGACAGCCCGGGCGAGCCGCGGGCGAGTCGGACCGTCCACGAGGGAAACTCGCGCCGGTCCGGGTAGGAGTGGCGCAGCCGCCGGAAGCGGTCGGCCACCATTTCGCCGGGCGGTCCGCGGCGGAGCGCGGCATCGTCGGCCTCGATATCGTACACGGGCCGGACCAGCGAGCGCAGGACCTCTTCGTCCGACCGGCCCCGGGCGTCGGCCTCGAGGAGGCCTCCCGCGGGACCCGCGCATTCCGCCGGTGGCCAGCCGGGCGTCGCCTCGAAGAATCGGCACGCCTCGCTATAGACGGCCGCCGTGCCGTTCAGGCGGCCATCGTAGGAATAGCCGGCGATATGCGGCGTGCCGAGGGCGACGCGATCCAGCAGCGCAGCGGAGATCGCCGGCTCGTTCTCCCACACATCGAGGACCGCCCGCGACACGATCCCGCGATCGAGCGCCAGCCCAAGCGCTTCCGTGTCCATCGCCTCCCCGCGCGCGGCGTTGAGGAACAGGGCGCCGGGCCGCAGCCGCGCGAAGAAATCGCAGCCGGCCATGTGAAACGTCGGGCACGGCCCCGTCCGGGTCAGCGGGACGTGCAGGGTGACGATGTCCGAACCGCGCAGGACTTCATCCAGCGGGAGAAAGGCCGGATCGCCCGTCGCCAGCTGGAGGGGCGGATCGTTTCGCAGGACGCGCATCCCGAGCCCCTCCGCCTTGGCGGCGACGCGGCTTCCCACCTGCCCCACGCCGATCACGCCCAGCGTCCGGCCCGCGAGTTCGAATCCGTCGCGGCACGCCAGGTGCAGCAGCGCGGCGACCACATATTCCGACACGCTGTTGGCGTTGCAGCCCGGCGCCGCGCACCAGGCGATGCCGGCGGCCTCCAGCCAGGCGGTGTCGAAATGATCGAATCCCGCGGTCGCGGTGCCGACGAATTGGGCGGACGAGCCGGAAAGAAGCCGGGCGTCCACGCGGGTCTTGGAGCGGACGATCAGCGCGTCCGCGTCGCGCACGTCGGCCGGGCCGATCCGGTCGTCCGGCCGCACCACGACTTCGCCCAGCCCCTCGAACGCCTCCCGGCCCGCCAGCACGCTGGCCGCGCACACCGTTTTCACGGCCGGGATTGTGTCGGAGATTCGCGGAGCGGACAAGCTTCAAGTCGGCGGGCCGGCGTCCGCCCACCGCGCCAGGGTCCAGCGGTACTCGCCGGCCACGCTGTCGACCACGTCGCCGGCGGAGCCATCGGGCAACGCGTCGAAGCTGTAGGTCTCGATTTCGAGATGTTCCGCCGCCCCGGACCGCAGGGCCCTGAAAAACGACGGGCGCAGCAAGGCCGCCGTCGAGCGGAGCCCAGCGCCGCCGCCGAAAGGAAGGGGCACGTGAAAATGGACGCGCACGGTCCGGGGCGGCGGCCCGCCGGCAAGATCCCGGAGGGCGCCCGGGAGGTCGGGCCACGAGCGGCGCCGGCCGTCCGGCCAGCGGGCCGCGGCCTGGTGCAGGTAGACCGGCTCCGCGAATCGGCCCAGCGCCTGCACATCGGCGCCGTCCGATTCCAGGGCGGCGCTCAACTGGATCTTCGAGACCCGGACGCCCGCGTTTCGGTAGACGGCCAGGACGTCCTCCGGCTCCTCGAAGCAGAGCGCCATGTGGCACGTGTCGAGGCATGCCCCGACGTGACGCCGCGCCCGCTCGCCGGCGCGGTCTGCGGTCCAGAGATGCTCCCGCATGAACAGGACGAGCTCGGCCGGCGTTTCCCACAGGCAACCGGGCTCCGGCTCGAGGCCCAGATGGATTTCCCGGCCGGTCCTGTCCCGGATCCCGGCGAGGTGCGCGGCGGCGGCCGAGAGCCGGTCCGCGATGAGTTCGAGATCGGCATCCGTCCGGACCCAGCTCCGGAACGAGCCGGGGACGGTGCTGATGCTGCCGGTCATGCCCTCGGGCAGCAGCTGCGCCAGTTGATCCGCGAGGCGCATCGTGTAGACGACGCGCTCGTCCGTTCGCCAGTCGGGGGCGTAGACGCGCTCCTTGACCGGGCCGCCGCGGAAACGGCCGAAGGGGAATCCGTTGATCGTGAAGACGTAGAAGCCGTGCTCATCGAGCAGGGCTTTCAGGCGCGGGAGCGCGTCGCCTTCCGCGAGTTCGCGCGAGACGGCATCGCTGATCCGCAAGCCGAGCCCGAACGGGCGGCCCGGCGCCACGCGGTCGCGGACGGCGCGGGCCTTGTGCCGGATGGAGTTCTCCAGTTGGGCGAGCGTCTCGTCCGGATGGATGCTCAAGCCGTACGTCAGGTGAACCGGCGGCTGTTCCTGCAGTTTCATGCCGTCGCCGATGTACCGCGCCCGCGCGCCGTCCACAAGCGCAAAGGACGCCCTCCTCCGCCGCTCCGCCCCCCCGCGCGATTCGCCGAAACAAAATGCTTCACGGGTGTGAAGGACTTTGTTACCGTCTTCAGCCATGAGCGCAGGAGGATCGCCATGACCTGGAAACCGTTTCACCATCCCGATTTGAGCCTGAAAGTCATCCGCCGCCAGGCGAGCGCGGCGCTGCTGGACTTCCTCGCCGAAACCGGCGTGGTCCTGATGACCCGCGGCCGCTCGCTGCTCTGGGGGCAGGGCTTCAAGATCCCGACCTCCTACCGCATGGCCATGTGCCGACTCCGCAAGCAGGGACTGATCGCCTATCGCCGGGCCGGCGGCCAACCGCCCGTGCTGCAGGTCACGGCCAAGGGCGAGGAAGCCCGCGAGGCCGCGGCCCGGCCCGAGCGCCTCTGGCAGCGGAAGTGGAAAGGCGCCTGGCACCTGCTTTCGTACGACATCCCCGAGAAAAGCCGCACCTACCGGGACCACCTGCGCTGGTTCCTGTCGACGCAGAGGATGGGCATGCTGCAGCACAGCCTTTGGATTTCCCCGGACGATATCCGCGCGGAGTTCCACGACCTCGCGCAGGCCGCCGCGCTGGACCAGTACGCCTTCCTGTTCGAGGCGCGCAACGTCCTGGGGCGAAGCGACCGGGAGATCGTGGAGCGGGCCTGGCCCATGGAGCGGATCGCCAAACTGCAGGGCTGGTACCTCTCGGTGTACGAGGAGAATTTCAACCGGCTGATCGCCCGGCCGCACGCGCCCGCGGAAGTCTTCGAACTGGGCCGCGAGGAGATGTCCGCCTACGCCGCCGTGATGCGCGAGGATCCGCTGCTGCCCGAGGCCCTGCACCCGGCCGCGTACCGCGGCCCCCAGGTCGCCGAACTGCACCGGCGGATGCTGCGCGCGATCGGCGAACGGCTGTAACAAATCACTTCACATCCGCGATCTGATTTGTTGCGGACGGGGCGTGGCCGCCTTCCGCGCCGAGGCCCGGCGCCCGGGTGAAAGAGCCCGGACGCATTCCTCCACGCATGCCGACTCCACCTCGCCCACCTCGTGCCGGCGGCCGATGCCGAGGGGGTACGTGACCCACAGTTCGCCGCCCAGGTGCTCGCGGAAATCCTCCAGGCCGCGCAGGATTTTCAGCCGGCCCCGCCCGTCGCGCGCGGCCAGCGCCGGATGCCACAGGGTGAATCCGCTCCGGAGAAGGCCGCTCCGGATCGCCCGCAGTTCCGCCGCCTTCAGCCAGCCCTTTCGCCGGGCATAGCCGGAATCCAGCATCAGGCCGATGGCGACGGCCTGCCCGTGCCCGATCCGGAAGCCCGTCATCGCCTCGAGCTTGTGCGCCACCCAGTGCCCGAAATCCAGCGGCCTTGCCCGGCCGGTCTCGAACGGATCGCCCCCGCCCCGGATATGGTCGAGGTGCAGCGCCGCGCACCGGCGGATCAGCTCCTCCATGGCGGCCCGGTCGCGGGCGCGCAATTGCGAGGCGCGCGCCGAGAGCCAGCGGAAGAAGCGCGCGTCGCGGATCAGGGCCACCTTGAAGGCCTCGGCGATCCCCCCGATCCAGTCGCGGTCCGGCAGCGCCGCCAGGAAATCCGAATCGTTGAGCACGGCGAACGGCGGGCTGAAGGTGCCGACCAGGTTCTTGACGCCCCGCCAATTCACGGCGTTCTTCACGCCGACCCCGACGTCGTTCTGGGCCAGCACGGTCGTCGGCACGCGGATCAGGCGCAGCCCGCGGTGAAACAGGGCGGCCGCAAGGCCCACCGCATCGAGCACGGCCCCGCCTCCGACGGCCACGACGAAGGAGTGACGGCACAGCCGCCAGGCCTGGAAACGGGCCAGCAGGCGGCCCACGAGGGCGGCGTCGCGCTTGGCCTTCTCGCCGCCCGGCACGCGCTGCGGAGGCGCGACCAGCTCCAGCGCGCCGGTGTGCGCGGCGAAATAGGCCCGGATGCGGCGGGCCAGGGCCGGGTGCGCGCGCCACACGCCGGCATCCACGAACACCGCGACGCGGTGGCGGCGCCGCTCGCCCATCCGCCGCACGGCCTTGAGCAGGACGGGATTCGCGGGATCGAACAACCCGCGCGTGAAGATCACGGGGAACTCGACCGGCACCGCGAAGGACTGGCGCAGCACCGCGTCCTTCTGGAGGCGGGCGCTCATGCGTCGAGGGACCGGTCCAGGCGCCACTCCACGGCGCGGGCCAGGTCGAGCAACGTCCCCGGCAAGGGCTCGACCGGGAAGGAGGCGGCCCACGCCGCCGGCACACCGGGGCGGCCGTGCGTGCCGCGAATGCGCGCGGGATCCGAGCTCACGCGGCCGGGCGGCCAGCCGAAAAAGAGTTCGCACGGGTCGTAGCCCGGCTTGTTATGGATGTCCACGTGGCCGGCGTAGTCGGGGGCCTCGCGCGGCTCGTTCCACCACGGATAGGCAAACCACCGCCCCTTCTCCGCCAGCAGCGCGAACTCGCCTGTCCGGGTCGGGCCGAGCCCGAGTTCGTACTGCCGGCCGCGATCCATGACCTCCGCGACGCCGTCGAGGTCGCGCAGAACCGCCTCGACGCGGCCGTCGTCCGCGCCGCCGCCGATGAAGACGTGGGCCACCTGGTGATCGGCGAGCGCGAACGCGCCGCTAGAAAAGAAATCGGGGTACAGCCGCCCGCGGACCGGCCGCGCGGCCAGCAGGCCGGCTTCCCGGAGCGCCCGGTTTGGAAATACCGGAGGACCGGTCACGGGTTCGATGGCGTAGTCGCCGAAGAAGAGGAAGTCGTAGCCCGTTTTCTCCGCCTCGTCGCGGAGGCGCGCGAGGTATCCGAGCGCGCGCTCCAGGGCGCGGGCGGCCGCCGGACTGTCGGGGCCGTGCCGCTGGAGGTCGTAATCGAGGTGCGGCAGGTAGCCGAGCAGGAGGTCGGGCGCGAGGTCCGGCGAGTTCATCACGCGGGCCAGGGCCTCGACGATCCAGTCGCTGGACCGCGCGGAGGCCAGCGGGCCCCAGTAGTGCATGAGGTTGAACGGCGCGCCGATTTCCCCGATGAGGCGCGCGTAGAGGTCGGCCGGCTGGCTGTAGCAATCCTGGATCATGCCGCCGTGGTGCTTGTGGATCGGTCGCGGCGAGAGCACGAGGTCGACGTCCTCGCCGAGGCTCTGCTGCCAGAACATCATGCCGACGCGGCGGCCGGCCTGGCGGAAGCGGCGCCACAGGCGGGCGCCCGCGACGAGGCCCGCGGACTGCTCCCACAACATCACGCGCCGCAGCTCGCGGAAGAACAGCCCGTTGCCGACCATGCCGTGATCGCGCGGCCAGGCGACCGTCCGGAACGAGGCCTGGGCGGAGCAGGTCACCGCGGGAAAGACCGGCTCGAGCGGCCGGAACCCGAAGACCCGGGCATGGGCCCCGGCGCGCGAGACGATATCCCAGCCCAGCGCGGCCACGTCCACGACCAGCAGTTTTTTCGGCGCGTTCATCCTCGGCCTCAACTCATGTAGAAACGCCGCCCCAGTATGCGCGAGACCGGCCAGACCGCAAGCAGTACGATGCCGGCGAGCCCGCCCGCGGGCCCGGCCCCGGCGCCCCAGGCCAGCGCGGCCTGGAGCGGCAGCAGCGCGCGCAGGAGCGCGCCGACGGCGGCGGGTATCCTCCGTGCCCGCTCCGGCGGACCGGCCAGGCGGACGGACGCCAGGAAGGCCACCGAACCGGCGAGGAACCACGGGGCGACGAAGAGCCCGGCCCCGCCGCCCCCGAGGCGCACGGTGACGGCCCCGAACACCATGAGGCCCAGCGTCAGCGCGCCCACCGGCCAGGACTTGGCCCGGCCGACCGGGCCGGGCTCCGCCTCCCGGCGCGCCAGGTTCGTGACCGACAGGATGTACAGCCCCAGCGCGCCGGCCCCGGCGACCACGAGCGGCGGCCAGCCGGCCAGGCCGGGGAACGCCGTCGCACCCAGCAGCAGGCTCAACGCGCGGCACACGCCCATCAGCGCCGATCCGAAGAACGGCGCCCTTTTTCCCCCGCCGTTGTAGAGCACGACTGCGGCGGCGAGGGCCAGGCCGACGTCCCGCGCGCGCGGCCCGAGCGCCGCGCTCAACCCCACGCCGGCCAGCAGCAGGGACACGGCGGCCGCCAAAGCGCAACGCGGGCTTGCTCCGCCGGACGGCAGGGGCCGGAAGGGCCGCTCCCGGCGGTCGGTTTCCAAATCGAGCACATCGTTCAGCAGCAGGCCGCCGGCGTAGAAGCAAAGGGACGCCGCGACCGCGGCCGAGAGCCGGCCGGCCATGCCGGAGGCGGCCTGCCGGCCCGCGGCGAGCAGGAATCCGGCGATCGGGTCGCCGGGCACGGTCAGCAGGTTGGGCACGCGCAGCAGCTGAAGCCAGGCGCGCGCGCGGCCGGCGGCTGGAAGCCGCTCACTCATTCGCAACCGCGGCGGCTTTCGGCGCACCAGGACGATAGGTCTCCACCACGTCCATCAGCACGGGATAGTATCGGTCGAACAGCTCCGGCGGCACGGAACAGATGATATGGTGGGCCACGCGGTCGCGGACAAAATCCACGGAAAAAACCCGGCTGGTCACCAGGCCGGCCTTGCGGAGCACCGCCGGGCCGCCGAGGAAGAAGAACGCCTCCGACTGCGTGCGGATGCCGGCCTCCTCCTCGTTGCGATCGATCTCGCGGACCAGGCTGGGCAGGTCGTTGTACTCCACCGGCGTGGCCATGACGCTGATGGTCGAGCCGGACGGGCCGCGGAAGACGACGTCGTACGGACGGCTGTCCGGCGGCTTGAAAGCAGTCCATCCCGCGGGCGCGACGATGGAAAACAGGCCTTCGGGATCGGCGTAGCGCGGTCCGTTCAAGCCCAGCACGACCGCCTGCAACTCGTCGGCCGGATCGGTGAATCCGGGCAGCTTTCTCTTCGGCATCCGGCGCAGGTCCGCGGCCAGCGCCACCAGCAGGAGCAGGCCGAGGCCCAGCAGAACCAGCTTCACGACGGAATTCCCCGCCGGCTTCCCGGGCGGCCGGAGCGGGTTCCTTCGCGGGCTGGGCGCGGGGGGGGTCATCGCTGGTAGGTGGAGGGATCGATGAAGGGCAAATCGAGCTGCGGTTTGAAGCGGGGGTGCTGGCTGTAGAATTTCATCGGGTTCTCGAACAGCAGCCGGCTCGCCTCTTCCGGCGTGAAGCCCTGCTGCTTCATGAAGCCGGCGACCTTCGGCAGGCTGACGGGATCGGATACGCCCCAGTCGGCCGAGCTGTTGACCAGCGTGCGTTCCAGGCCCCATTTCCGGAGGATACCGCACACGCGCTCGGGGTTGAGCTTGGAATAGGGATAGACCGTCAGCCCGGCCCAGACCGGCCGCTTGCGCGCGAGGTCCATGGTATTCTCGGTGTTGTGGTCGAGGATGATCCGGCCGTCGTCGTAGTTGAACTCGCGCAGGATATCGAGGGTCCGCTCGACGCCCTTCCGCTTGCTGACCTCGGGGGTGTCGTGGGGCGTGTGGATCAGGACCAGCAGGCCGTGGGCCTTGGCCAGCTCGAGCTGGAGTTGGAAGACCTTCTCCTCGCCGGGCGTGATGCGGTTGAAGCCGATTTCGCCGATCGCGACGCAGCGCTCGTGGCCGAGGTAGGGGCCCATGCCGTCGAGCACCTCGCGCGCCAGGGGCAGGTTATCCGCCTCCTTGGGGTTGACCGAGACGCAGGCGTAGTGGTCGATGCCGAAGCGGCGGGCGCGCGCCGTCTCGAAATCCAGGATGAGCTGGAAGTAATCGAAGAACGTCCCGGCGTAGCGGCGGGAGGCCCCGAGCCAGAAGGACGGCTCGACGGCCGCGCGGATGCCCTGGCGGTACATGGCCGTGTAGTCGTCCGTCGTCCGTGAGTACATGTGGATATGGGGGTCGATGATGGTCATGGGTCTATCACCTGTTACGAATCAAAGGCTTCGGCCGTTCCCCTTCAAGTTTTTATTTTTCCCGGGCGCCGGGGCCGGCCGTCCCGGTCCATGAAGGAATAAGCGCTCCGCGGGGCGCTAGGGTTCACCGATGTCCCGGAGCTGGTCGCGCAGACGGGCGGCATCCTCGTACTTTTCCTCGGCGATGGCGCGGGCCAGGTCCTCGCGCAGTTCCTCGCCACGGCTTCGCGGGCCCTGCCGGCGGATGCGGCCCAGCAGGTCGGTGAGCGCCTCGATCTCGGGGCTGCCGGGCGGGGCCCCCTCCTCCCCCTGCCGCCGCCAGAAGGAACGGATGTCGGACACGGCCTCCTGCAGGATGGACACGGCGTCCGTCTCCCGCTGCTCACGCATGTTTTTCTCGGCCCGGGCCCGGGCGTTCATCATGCGGATATAGGGATAGAACTGGAGAAACGCCCACGCCATGTCGTCGTCGGCCGCATGGTGCTCGACCAGGTTCAGGAGCTCCAGGTTGTGTTCCGTGTCGCGGATCACCCCGTCAAAGTGACGGAGCGCGTGGAACGCGAGGTAGCGGTAGTAGTACTGCATCGCTTCCTGCTGCAACTCCGCACAGGCAGCGGGATCCAGCGCCGGCATGTCCGCCTGCAGCGACCGGTAGTAGTCCAGCAGGGAATCATGGCCCCGCGGGCGCCGGCCGTCGGGCCGGCCTTCCGGCTCCATCTGCAACACGCCCAGATCGAGGCGCAACTGGACCTTCAGCCGGCCGTCGCGGCCGATGATCCAGCGGGCGTTCACACGGCCCGGGTCATAATCCCAACCGCGCAGAATGGGCGAAAGGTCGCTGTTCATGCCTGCTTCTTTCTTCTATGAGTATACCCACATGCCGCGGCATAATCAAAGCACTCGGAGCGCGCTGGAATGCCGGCGGTTCCTGGCGTATAAGGATATCCATGAAACAGACTCCCTTGCATGACGCCCACCGGCAACTCGGCGCCCGCATGGCCCCGTTCGGCGGATGGGACATGCCCATCCAGTACGAAGGCATCCTCCAGGAACACGAAGACACCCGCCGTCGCGCCACGGTGTTCGACACCTGCCACATGGGCGAGTTTGCATTGAGCGGCCCCGGGGCGCAGGCCGACCTCGAGCGGCTCCTGACCCAGTCCGTGGCCACCATCCCCGCCGGCCGGTGCCGCTACGGCTTCCTGCTGCGCGACGACGGCGGCGTCCTGGACGATCTCACCTGCTACCGCTTCGGGCCCGATCGTTTCATGCTCGTCGTTAACGCGGGGACCCTGGACCGCGACCGGGAGTGGATTCGATCGCATCTCTCTTCCGGAACGCGTTTTGCGGACACATCGGAAGCGACCGCCAAGCTCGATGTGCAGGGCCCGCTTTCCCGGCAGGCCATGGAAAAGGCCTTTCAGACCCCGATGCCGGACCTCCCCTATTTCGGATTCGCGGAGACGCCGCTCGCCGGCGTCCCTTGCCTCGTCAGCCGCACGGGCTACACGGGGGAATGGGGCTACGAGTTGTATTTTCCCGCCGATCGCGCGCGCGAGTTCTGGGACCGTCTGCTGGCCGTCGGCGTCAAGCCAGCGGGCCTCGGGGCGCGCGACACGCTGCGCCTGGAGATGGGCTACCCGCTGTACGGGCATGAGCTGACCGAGGACCGCACGCCGGCCGGGGCCTCCCGGGGCAAATACATCGACCTGACCAAGGACTTCATCGGTGGCGCCGCCGTCGCCCGCGAGATCGAAGGGGGGACCACCGCGCTACTCGCAGGCCTGCGGCTTGAATCCCGCCGCGCCGCCCGCGCCCATGACCGGGTGATGAAGGACGGCCGCGCCGTCGGCGAGGTGACCAGCGGTTCGCTGGCGCCCAGCCTCGGCGTCGCCGTGGCCCTGGCCTACGTGGCGGCCCCGCTGGCGGAGGTCGGGACCGCACTGGCGGTGGAAAGCCGCGGCAACCTGCTCCCGGCCGCCGTGACCGCCCTGCCGTTCTACACGGAGGGCACGGCGCGGCGGAAGACCGGCGCATAGGCCCCCTGCCGCCGCGGCCGGGGACTTTGCCTTGGACATCGCGAAGCCAAACAGGTACACGTATCCCATGATCGCCGAAGGCCCCTGGCATATAAACATCACCATCTGGTCCGGCTTCGCGGCCTGGATGCTGGCGCAACTGATCAAGCTCCTGCTCTACATCCGCCGGACCGGCCGCTTCGACCCGGCCTTCATGCTGCGGCTCGGCGGGATGCCCAGCTCGCACTCGGCGACCGTGACGGCCGTGGCCCTCTCCGTCGGCCTGCGCACCGGGTTCAGCAGCACGCTCTTCGCCCTCGCGTTGACCTTCGCGGTCATCGTCATGATCGACGCGCAGACCGTGCGCCGGGCCGCCGGGCTGCAGGCCCGCCTGCTGAACCAGATCGTGGATGAACTGTTCCGCGAACACCATATTTCGCAGCAGAAACTGGTCGAATTCCTCGGCCATACGCGCCTGGAGGTGCTGTTCGGGATGCTGCTCGGGGTGTTCACCGCCCTGCTCATCCACGGCAAGCTGGGCATGTAGCCGGCCGCAAGGAGGGACCATGCTGACGACACTGCGCGTCAAGAACCTGGCCCTGGTGGAGAATGTCCGGGTCGAATTCCAGCCCGGCCTGAACGTCATCACGGGCGAAACCGGCGCGGGCAAGTCCATCCTCATCGGCGCCCTCAACCTCCTGCTCGGCGAGCGCGCCGACCACGACCTGATCCGCGCGGGGGAAGACGCCTGCGGGGCGGAGGCCTGCTTCCGGCTGGCGGATGCGTCCGCCGTGGACGAGGCGCTCGAGTCCTTCGGCCTGGAACCCTGCGCGGACGGCCAGCTTATCGTGCGCCGCATCATCCGCGCGTCCGGCGCGTCCCAGGCCGCGATCAACGACAGCCCGGTGACGCTCCCGGTCCTCAAGAAAGTCGGGGAACTCCTCGTCGACATGCACGGGCCGCACGACCACCAGTCCCTGTTGAGCCCGGAATTCCAGACCGACCTGCTCGACGCCTTCGGGCACTGCTGGGACCTGCGCGCCGCCTACGAAGAGATCCACGCGCAACTCCAGGGCCTCGAGGAACGCGTCCGGCAGATCGAGCAGAACGGCGCCACCGCGGAGCAGATCGACCTGCTGACCTATCGGATCACGGAAATCGAGCAGGCCGCGCCCGTCGACGGCGAGGAGGATAAAGTGATCGAGGAGCACCGTCTGCAGGGCAGCGCGCAGCAGGTGCTGGAGCTCGGCGGCGCGGCGCTCAACGCCCTGCAGGACGGCGAGGGCGCGGCGTTCGACGCCCTGGCGGCGGCGCAGAAGGCCCTGGACGGACTTTCCCGCCTCGCGCCGCGCGCGGCCGACTGGCGGCAGGAGACCGGCGCCCTGGCCGGCCGCCTCCAGGAACTGGCCGCCGATCTGCGGCGATTCCTGGAGGGCATCGAGGCCGACCCGGCCCGGCTCGCCTGGCTCGACGAGCGCCTCGCCACCTACCAGCGCCTCAAGCGGAAATACGCCCCGACCGTGACCGAGATCCTCCAGGTCCTCGAGCGCGACCGCGGCCGCCTGCACGACCTGAAGACGCGGGGCGAGCAATTGGCCGCGCTGGGGAAGGAGATCGAGCAGGCCCGGACGAAACGCGACCGGGCGGGCGCGGCCTTGCGGGCCCGCCGACGCGAGCACGCCGGACGCCTGGCCGAGGCCGTCACGCGCGAGCTGCGGGCCCTGGGCTTTTCCCACGGCGCGTTCTCCGTCGAGGTGCGCGAGGGCCAGCCCCGGCTGTCGGGCATGGACGACGTGGATTTTGGTTTCGCCCCGAATGCGGGCGAGCCGATGCGCCTGCTGCGGGCGATCGCCTCCAGCGGCGAGATTTCCCGCGTCATGCTCGCCACCAAGGCCGTCCTGGCGGCCCATGACCGGATCCCCGTGATGGTCTTCGACGAGATCGACGCCAACGTCGGCGGCGAGATGGGCAGCGCGGTCGGCCGCAAGCTGGCCGAGGTGGCGCGCCGCCACCAGGTGCTCTGCATCACCCACCTGCCCCAGGTCGCCGCGTGCGGGGCGGCGCACCTGGCCGTCAGCAAGTCCGTCCGCGACGGGCGGACGGTGACGGACGTCCGCCGGCTGGACGCCCGGGAGCGGGTCGATGAGGTGGCGCGGATGCTGGGCGGGCGCGACCTGACGAGCGTCACGCTCAAGCACGCCCGCGAGCTGCTGGAGAAGTCCGGCGCCGCCGCTTCGCCTCCGTAACAATACTATTCACATCCGTGAATCGGTTCGTTACGGACCGGCCACGGGGCGGGGCTGTCGGGAAGTCAGCCGGCGGAAGGACGGCAGATCACGCGCGTGCCGCTCCCCCCCGCGCCGGCCGCGATCTCCAGTTGCGCCCCGACTGTCTTCGCGCGGTGGCGCATGATCCGGAGCCCCAGCCCGCCCTTCTTCTGCGCGTCCGGGGGCAGGCCCCGCCCGTCGTCCTCCACCACAAGGCGCCAGCGCCCGTCCTCTTCCGCCAGTTCCAGGATGATCCGCTGGGGCTGCCCGTGGCGCGCGGCGTTGTGCACCGCCTCGCGGGCGATGTAGTACAGCTGCTCGGCCACGGCTCCCGCCGGCGGATGGCCGCCGGACTGCCGGAAGACGCAGGCCACGCCGAACGTCTGGCGGGATTCGTCGGCCAGCCGGCGCAGGGCGTCCGCCAGACCGTCCTCGCCGATGGAAACCGGCGCCAGCCCGCGGGCCATGCGCCGCACCTCGGCAACGGTGTCCTTCAACGCATCGTGCAGCTGTCGCCCCGACGCCTGCTCGGTCCGCCCGGCCTGCTCCAGTTGCCGCAGCAGGCCGCGACTCAAGAAAAGGGCGCCCGTGAGCTTCTGGCCCAGCGAGTCGTGCAGGTCCTGGCCGACGCGCTGCTGCTCGCGCGCGGCCGTGGAATGGATCTCGTCCTCGAGACGCATCCGCTCGTTCATCTCCTGCGCGATCCGCTCGTGGGCCTCGCGAAGGGCGGCGGTCCGGACGTGCACAAGGCGTTCGATCTGGCGGGTGCGGCGGCCGACCGTCGCCAACTGCCATGAGATCAGGGCCGTCAGGCCCAAGCCGATCGCCAGGAACAGCCCGGATTCCCGCAGGCCCCGGGGCCGGGGGTAGGCCGGGCCCGGGCGGCAGCGAAAGCGCCACTCGCGGTCGGCCACGCGGACCGGATGCTCATAGCGCAGCGCCGCCCTGCCGCTTTCCGGCGCGGAACGCTCCACGAGTTCGATCTCGAACCGGAGAGCGGGCACGCCCAGCAGGACGCGGTCCAGAATGTCGGAGGGCTTGAACAGGGCCGTGACGAAACCGACCAGCCAGCCGGGCGGAGGGAACACGACATCATCGAGGGCGACATAGTAGATGGGGGAAAACACGTACCATCCGGGCGGCGTTCCGTCCGGCCCGCCCGTCGCGACGCCTCCCAGGACGGGCCCATCGCGGGTTTCCATGAGCGCGATCGCGCGCGCGGCGGGCGCCCAGGAAGCGAAGTCATACCCTGCGGGAAGACCGAGCCGCTCCGGTTGAGTCTGATAGGTCAGCGCGAAATACTGCTCGCGGGCGGCGGCCGGCGCATAACCGCCGCGCCCGTCCGATTCCACCAGCTTCAGGGCCGGGCGTCCGGAGGCGTCCGGCTCCTGCTCGAGCGATGCGCGCTGGTCGTGCGGGATGCTCCGCACGAATCCGAACCCGCCGAGCACGCGCTGCTGGTGGAGCATGCCCTTGAGCACGAACTCCTCGAAATCCTCGTCGCTGATCCGGGCCGAGAGCGTGTGCAGAACCCGGAGGGAGTCCAGCACGTCCAGAAACAGGCGGATCTCGCGCTCGGTCGCCCGGCGCAGCGTCCCGGCTTCCTGCAAGAACTCCGCCTCGAGCGCCCGGGTTTCCGACAGGGCGCGATACCGCCACACCCCCAGGCTCAAGCCCACGCCGAGGATGGCGATGACGGCGGACAATACCCAGAAGCGACGGGCCACGCGGCCGGTAGGGGCCTCCGAACTCATGGTGGAAGCATAGAACGCCCGTCCCGTCCGGGAAAGCGGAAACGCGCGGCCGGCCGGGGCGATAACGAAACACTTTACACGTGTGAAGTGTTTTGTTACGGATGCGCCGCGCCGGACCGGGGACGGCCCCAGCGGTGCTCCTCGCCGCGGCGAAGGCGCGCGAGGTTGGAACGGTGCCGCCAGATCACGAGGGCGCCCAGCACCGTCAACACCCCGGGCAGCAGGGCGCCGGCCCGCCCGTACAGCCCCCAGGCGGCCGCCGGCACGGCGAACGCGGCCGCGATCGAGGCCACGGAAACGTACCGGGCGATCACGAATACCGCGACCCACACGGCCAGCCCGATCCCGACCGCGGCGGGCGCCACGCCCAGCAGCATCCCCGCGCTCGTGGCCACGCCCTTGCCGCCCTTGAACCGCAGGAAGACCGGCCAGCTGTGCCCGGCGATCGCCGCGCACCCGCAGAGCAATCCCAGTTCCGGACCGCACTCCACCCCCCATCGCCGGGCCAGCAGCGGGAACAGCCACGCCGGCACAAATCCCTTGAGCGCGTCCGCCGCGAACGTGGCGATCCCCCACCCCTTGCCCACGGCCCGGAAGACGTTGGTCGCGCCGACGTTTCCGCTGCCGACCTTCCGGATGTCCACGCCGTTGAGCCGCGCGAACAGGTACGCGAACGGCACGGAACCCAGCAGGTAGGCGCCCAGGGCGAAGGCCGCGTGGCAGAGCCAGTTCATGGGGGCAGTATAAAGGAGCGAATGGCGAAGAGTGAATAGTGAATCGAAGGGCCCGCTCCGCCGGGAAAGGCAAAGCGCCCCGGCCAGCCGGGGCGCCTTGCTCCGCTTCCCGATCTCTTACGGGATGTTGACGCTCGTGCGGAAGAACTTCCGCGGCGTGTCGTTGGTGATCAGCATGTCCAGCGCCCCGCCGCCCACGGCCGCGGGCGCGTTCAGGTTGTAGGGCGTCCAGACCTGCGGATCGGCCTGCAGGTCCGTGCTCCACCAGACGTCGTAGGTGCGGCTGTTGGTCGTGTTGGGGCCGACCTGCAGGGTCATCAGCGTATTCCCCCGGATGGCGAGGACGCGGTTGACGAAGGAACGCGTCGCGTCGGTCGGGTCCGTGTCGCCCGCGTACTCGTCGTCGTTCGGCGAGCCGTCCACGTCGACATCCAGCGAGGCCACGCGGTTCGAGGCCGCGACGCCGAACTTGTCCCACCACGCATTCGGGATGCCGTCCGTCGTGCCGCCGCCGCGGGTGATGAGCAGGTCGTTGGCATAGAGAGTGAAGTTCGGACTCCCGCCATCGTGCCCGCCGTTGTAGAAGTTAATGCGGCCCACGGGCGCGGCCAGCCCGGCGGACACGACGTTGGTGGTCATTCCGTCGTTGCGGGTCAGGGTGACGCTCAACTGGTTGCCGGCGAGCTGCTCGGCCACGACCTGCACGACCGCCGTGGCATTGTAAGCCCAGCCCAGGTCCACGGGGGTGTCCAGGCCGAAACTGATCGCGCTGATGTTCTCGTACGAGAGATCGTAGTTGAACAGCTTGTTGCCGGAGGCGTCCTGTAGATCCAGGCCGCGGTTGCCGCCGCTCCAGTTCATCCCCAGCAGGCACTCGAACTTGTCGCCTTCCGCCAACGCGGTGTTCAGGTCGCGGTAGGCCGAGGCGTAGTTCGACTTCGTCCCGCCGATGAAGCTGAAGGACCGGTCGTTGAACGAATTCATCCAGGCGGTCGACACCCTCGAATCCGTCAACTGGATGGCCGCACCGTCCGACAGGGCAGAGAACTGCCATGCGCCGAAGCCTGCGCCGCCATTGGACTCATTCGTGAAGGTCGTCGGTACGATCAGGCCCGGGACATAGTTGCCGGCGTTGTCAAACTCGCCCGGGAAGTCGAACACGTTGACCAGCAGGGGCGCGCCGACGTACCCATCGGCCTCGGCATGGATCGTGGTTAAGCTCTCGGAGACGCCGTTGGCGACGAAGCTCGTCACGGCGTCGCCATCCGCGAACTCGACCGTCGCGGGCACGGTGACCACGGAGGGCGCCGCGCTCGACAGGTCCACGGTCAGCGGGCCGGTCGTGTCGCTGCGCTGGATGAAGATCGTTGTCGTGCCGCCGACGTCGATATTGATCACGCCCTCCATCTCGAGCGCTTCGAACTCGTTGATGCCGAGGCGGTTGACATAGAGATTGTTCTCGCCGCCCTGCTCGGTGTTCCAGGCGTAGAACCGGGCCCGGTCCGGCGCCTGATGGTTGAAGCTCACGCCCTCCAGCAGCATGTACTCGGGGGCCGAACCCGAACGGGTCAGCCCGATGTCATACTTGTCCTGCCCCACTCGGGTGACCGTGACATTGATGGCCGAGTCCGCCGCATAAACCCAGCCCAGGTCCTGCAGGGCCCCGCCGAGCGCGTGATTCTGCCACGCGTACTGGTCCGCCGTGACGACCACCTCGAACAGCCAGGTGTCGCCGTTCTGGAGCATCATGCCCTTCGCCCCGTTGCGGAAGTTCACGCCCAGGTCCAGGGTCAGGCTCTGGCCCATGGCGAGGGCTGTGAACCCGCGGGTGGCTTCGACGATCGGTTCGTTGGTTCCCGTGTCGTCACCGACCTGGTTCGCGAAGAAGCCGAAGGCGTTGTTGGAGACCGCGTTGACGTCCCCGCCGCCGGAGGCCGTCGAGTCGCCCAGGAAGGCGCCGGCGAAGTTGGTATACCCGTCATGGCCGCCGTCGTTGTGGCTGATGGTCCACGCGTCGAACCCGACGCCGCCGTTCGCCCCGTTCGTGAACAGGCCCGGCCCATAGTAGGAGGTGGAATCGTAAGCCACGTTGTACACCTCGACATCCGCCGTGACGTCCGCGAAGCCGGCCGCGGAGACGGTGATCGTCGCCTGGCCGCGGCCGGCGCCGACGATGTCCACGGAGGCGCTCGTCTCGCCGTCGCTGATCTGCACGGAGGCGGGGACCACGACCACGTTGGTGTCGTCGCTGGCCAGGTTCACATCCAAGACCTCGCCGATTTCCCCCGTTCGGCTGATCACCAGCTTGTTGGTATGGTTCACCACCATGCCCTCCTGGCCCGCGAGGGACAGGACCGGGGTCTCTGCGCCGCTCCAGATCGCCAGCCGGTTGAAGAAGAGGTTGTTGCCGCCGCCGCCCGCGGTGTTGAAGTTGTAGAACCGGACGCGGTCCGGCGCGCCGCCGAGGTTCACGCCGGCGAGCTTGTTCGTCGCGGTCTGCGTCCCGCCGCGGATGATGCTGACGTCGTACAGGAACGACGTCTTGCGCGTCACCTCCACGCGGATCGAGGTGTTCGCCTCGTAGGTCCAGCCGAGGCTGGTCTGCGCGCCGCCGCCGCCGTGGTTCTGGTAGACGTAATCGTCGCCGATGACCGCGACCTCGAGCAGCCACGTGTCGCCGCTCTGGATCATGACGCCCTTGGAGCCATCGCGGAAGTTCACGCCCAGGTCCACGGAGAGCGTGTCGCCCGCGGCGAGTTCCGCCGCAAACGGGCGGGTGGCCTGCGAGAGGGGGTCGCCGCCCGTCCCGTTCTGGTTGGCATAGAGGCCGAACGCGTCGCCGGTGGGCTGGGCGTTGACGTGGCCGCCGCCGTCGGCCGTGGAATTGCCGATGAAACTGCCGGCGTAGTTGGTGAACCCCACGCCCTCGCCGTTGTTATTGGTGATGATCCAGGCCGCGAAGCCGCTGCCCTGGTTCGCGCCGCTGGTCCAGCCGCCCGAGGGATAGTAGGACGAATCGTCGTACGCCACGTCGAAGACCGCCACGGAGAGCGAGGCCGTCGGGAAGCCGTCCGCTGTGGCCTGGATCAAGGCCGTGCCGGTGTCCACGCCGACGATCTCGACGGGCGCCGAGTTGCTGCCGATCTCGATCGTCACGTTGGTGTCCACCGTGGCCACGGCCTCGTCGCCGCTCCACGCCGTGACGTCCAGCGCGGCCGCCGTCGAGCCGTTGCGCGTGACCGTGAGCCGGTTGGTGAAATTCGCCGGCATAGCCGCGCGGCCGACCAGGGTCAGCACGGGCGTTCCGCTGTCCGCCAGACTCATGTTATTCAGGAATAAATCGTTGGGAGCTCCAGCTTCTGTCGCGCCCGAGTACAAGTGGAATCCGCCCGGCGCGTTTCCGAGATCGAGTTCCGCCACATAGTTGCTGCCGTCCACGTTTCGCTGCAGACTGACCCGGGATGTGGTTCCCGCCTTCTTCTCGACTTCAAGCGTATAGTTGTAGCCGGCGCCCGAGTTGGACCACCCGAGGATGTTGGTCGTGATTCCATACTCCACTTTCAACCCGCCGTTGTTGTCGCTGAAGTTGATGTTCAGCAGCTTGGCACCCCCCGCGCTGTAAATATCGATGCCCTTGTTTCCATTCCAGTGGTTCACCGCCAGATCGATGGAAAAAACCTGTCCCTCGGTCAACGCTCCACCGGAAAAATACCGGGTGGCGTTCGCGTAGCTGTTGGATTCGGGCGGATTGGCATACATACCGAATGCCTTGCCGTCGGTGTCAATGTTCACATTGGTGCCGAGGTTCGTGGAGGTACCCAGGAAGTGCCCGGCATACTGAAGCCATGTGGTCAGTTCCCATGCCTGAAAGCCGGTACCCGCACTGCTTCCATTGGTCCAAGACGTGTAGTTGGCGGCACTATCCGTCCCCAAGTCGGAAGACCAAGCAGTCGCTGCGCAGAAAACCATCAGCACTACCAGCGGCACCGCGCTAAAACGATTGACCGACATCATTGCACTTCTCCTTTTTGGGCTGGCTGCAAACAAGGATAACTCCGGACTGAAAAGTCACGTGAAAATAGGCTGAATCGATTTTGGTGGCAAGGGAAAAAGTCAGGGCTTTCCGAAAAGCCGCTCGACCCGGCTCATTCGCGCTCCGGGCGGGGATCGCGGCTCATGAGATCCTCGACCGCCCGGCGCGGATTCTTGCCCTCGTGCACGACCGCGCAAACTTCTTCCGTGATAGGCACTTCCACGTTCCGGCTTCGGGCCAGATCGCGCGCCGCCCCGCAGGTCCACACGCCTTCGGCCACCTGCTGCATGCCTTGCAGGATGGCCTCCATGGATTCGCCGCGGCCGAGCCGTTCGCCCACGCCGCGGTTGCGGCTCAAGCGGCTGGCGCAGGTCACGACCAGGTCTCCCAACCCGCTCAATCCCGCGAAGGTCTGCGGATGCGCGCCCATCGCCACGCCCAGCCGCCCGATCTCCGCCAGGCCGCGCGTGATCAGGGCCGCCTTCGCGTTGTCGCCGAACCCGATCCCGTCGCAGACGCCCGCCGCGATGGCGATGACGTTCTTCAGCGCGCCGCCGAGTTCCACCCCGACCACGTCGTCCGACGTGTACACCCGGAACCGCGGCCCGTTGAACAGCAGCTGCAGGGCGGCCGCGCGGCCCATGTCCGCGCACGCAATCGTCACCGCGGTCGGCACGCCGCGCGCGACCTCGGCGGCCAGGCTGGGCCCGGACAGCGCCGCGACCGCCTCCCCGCCGAGCAGTTCGCCGGCCACCTCGGTCATCCGCCGGTGCGTCTTCTCGTCCAGCCCTTTCGTGACGCTTACGATCAGCGGGCGGGGGTTCGGCAGGAAGGGCGCCAACGCCGAAACGGCGCCGCGGAAAAAGCGGGACGGCGTCGCCAGCACCACCGCCTCCGCCCCCGCCGCGGCCTCGTCGAGCCGGGCGGTCCAGCGGAGCGCGGAAGGCAGGCGCACGCCGGGCAGAAACTTTTTGTTTTCGCCCGTTTCGCGAATGGTCCGGAGATAGTCTTCGAAAGGCCCCCAGACGGAGACCTCGTGCCCGTTGCCGGCCAGGATCAGCGCCAGGGCCGTGCCCCACCCCCCATCCCCGATGACGGCGATCTTCATCGGGAATCAGTGTAGCGACGCCGCGGCATACAGCAATCCCGTAACGGCCAGCAGGCCGGAGACGCCGCCGACGATCGCCGTGACGCCGAAGGATGGGATCAGCACGAAGCCGGCAAGGAACGTGCCCAGGATGGCGCCGAGGCTGCCCCAGGCATAGACGTCGCCCACCGCCCGGCCGGTCCGCGGGTCGGCCCCGACCGCCATGCGGGCGGCCACCGGCCCGATCGTCCCCAGCAGCAGCGCCGGCAGCAGGAACGTGATCAGCACGTGAAGGACGATCCGCGCGGGCCAGGCCTGGCCCCGGAGCAGGGACCAGTGGCCCGCCAGGTCGTTCAGCCCGCGCACGGCGAAGCAGCCCGCGGCGGCCAGCAGGAACAGGAGCGCGAGAAGGCGGCGGGGCGGCCGGCGATCCGCCAGCATTCCCCCGGCATAGTTGCCCGCCAAGATCCCGGCCAGGACGACGCCGATGATCGCGGTCCAGGTATAAAGCGACTGCCCCACGTGCCGTGAAATCACGCGCCCGGCCAGCAGTTCCACGATCATGATGCACGCGCCGGACACGAACACGGCGGCGTTGGCCATCCACCGGATTCGATTCGACGCCGGGCCTGCCTCGACGGGATTCACGGCTTCCGATCCGGCCTCAACGCGGCTTCAGCGCGTCGCGGATTTCCGTGAGCAGTTTCACCTCGTCCGAGATCGCGGGCGCCGGGGCCGGCTTGGCCTCCTCTTTCCTCTTCAGCCTGTTGATCGCCTTGACCATCATGAAGACCGCGAGGGCCACGATGACGACATCGATCGCCGTGTTGATGAACAGCCCGTACTTGAGCTGGACGGCCGGCGCTTCACCGACAGCCTCCTTCAAGGTGATCACCTTGTTCGAGAAGTTGATGCCGCCCATCAGCATAGCCAGGGGCGGCATCAGGATGTCGTTGACCAGCGACGATACGATCTTGCCGAACGCGCCGCCGATGATGATGCCGACGGCCATGTCGATCATGTTGCCCTTGACCGCGAACTCCTTGAATTCCTTGATCATACCCATGATGACACTCCTTTGAGGTTGACCGCAACCGGCCCACGATAACGCAGACCGGGCGGCTGTCAAAGATCTTCCGGCGTATTCACATTGCTCAACAGGGCGGGATCGTCCACGGCCACGCGCTCGACCCGGGCCCGGACCCGGTCGTCGAGCCGCTGATCCCCGGCCGGCTCGCGCCGCCATTCTTCCGCCAGCGCCCGGGATATCCACAGCAGCTTGCCGTCCTGCCCGCGCCAGGTCGGGCGGACCGCCGGCGCGATCCCGGTTTCAGCCCGGGCCAGGACGGCGCGGACGGTTTCCACGCGCAGTCCGACGGCATCCACGGGCAGGATGACGCAACCGTCCGAATCCCCGAGCGCGCGCAGGCCGGTCTGGACGGAGGTGAAGCGCCCCTTCTCCCATTCCGGGTTCCGGACGACTTCCTCGCCGGCCAGTTGCGGGGCGATACGGTCGAAATCCGCGCCGAGGACCACCACCACGCGGGCGCAGCCGCCGGCGCGCAGCAGGCCGGCCTGGACACAAGCCAGCGGCCGCCCGCCCTCCGCCGGCAGCAGGGCCTTCGGCCGTCCCATCCGGGACGACGCGCCCGCTGCCAGCACCATGCCGACGTGTTTCATGCCGGCCATTCTGCCTTTTCCGCGTGCAGAGTCCACCCGTAACCGTTATACATCCGGGGCATGGGCCGCCGCCTTTCCATCATCATTGTCGCATTCAACGAAGCGCCCAACCTGCCCCGGCTTCAGCCGTCCATCGCCCGCCTGAAGCGGCCGGCCGGCTGCGAGATCGAGACCGTGCTTGTGGACGGCGGCAGCCGGGACGGCACGGCGCAAGCCGCGCGGGAACGGGGATTCGACCGCGTGCTCGATGCGCCCGGCGCGAGCATCCCCGTGTGCCGGAATATCGGGCTGAAGGAGTCTTCCGGCGAGTGGATCGCGTTCCTCGACGCCGACTGCGAGCCGGCGGCGGACTGGGCGGAGCAGGCGGCGGCGCAGCTCGAACACGAACCGCGCGTGATCCTCGGCTGGCCGGTGGAGCCGCCCGCGCCGATGACGTGGGTGCAGGCGGCGTGGCATTTTCACTGGCAGCACAAGAACCGGGCCATCGAGCAATCCGCGCGCGGCGAGGTCGTGCGGCGCGAGGCCTTCCGGCTCGTAACGACCCGGAACATGTGGCTGACCCGCAGCGCGGCCGAGGCCCTGGGCGGATTCGACGAGCGGCTGGCCACCGGCGAGGACACCGACTTCGCCTTCCGGGCGCACCGGGCGGGCATCCCGGTGCTGGGCGTCCCGGCGCTGCGCGTGGTGCACCACGGCGAACCGGCGACGCTCCGGGCGTTTTTCCGGCAGCAGCTCTGGCACGCCAACCGGTTGAGCTACTCCCGCGTGGACGGGAGCGGCCAGCGGGCGGGCGGCAACGCCCCGCGCTTCGCGAGGCTTTTCGCCGCGTCGCTGCTGCTTTTCGCGCTGGCGGTCCCGGCGGGATGGCTCGGGCACTGGAGCGGGTGGCTGCTCGCGTTGCCCCTGCCCGTGCTGGTCGCGGGGCCGGCGGCATGGACCTGCCGCAAGGGAGGGAGTTTCCGGCACTTCCCGGCGTTGTGCGTCCTGTACTTCGCGTACGGACTGGCCCGCGCCATCGACCTGGCGGGGCTGCACCGGGAAAAGAAAAGCTGGAAGAGCGGAAGCGTCAGCCGGGCCTGAAGGCCCGCATCGCCTCGATGACTTCCGCCTGGTTGGCCTCGGCCAGGCCGTTGTGGAAGGGCAGCCGCAGCAGCCGGTCGCACACGGATTCCGTCACGGGGCATTGGCCCGGCTGCCCGCCGAAGGTCCGCCCCATTTTCGACAGGTGCAGCGGCAGGTAGTGGAACACGCTCGAAATCCCGCGCGCCTTGAGATGCGCCATCAGGGCGTCCCGTTCCTCCGCCGAGGGCAGCAGCAGGTGGAACAGGGCATACGCCGATTCGCAATGCGCGGGGATCACCGGCAATTGCGCGCCGCGCGCCGCGGCCCAGTCCGCGAGGCCGTCCCGGTACCCGTGCCACAGGGCCTTGCGCTTCGCCTGGATGGCCGCGCGCTGTTCGAGCTGGGCCAGCAGGAACGCCGCAAGCAGGTCGGACGGCAGGTAGCTCGACCCGATGTCCACCCAGGAGTACTTGTCCACCTCGCCGCGGAAGAACCGGCCGCGGTCCGTGCCCTTCTCGCGCAGGATCTCGGCGCGCGCCCGCCAGCGGGGCTCGTTGACCAGCAGGGCGCCGCCCTCGCCGCAGGTGAAGTTCTTGGTCTCGTGGAAGCTCTGCGTCGCCGCCGCGCCGAACGTGCCCAGCCAGCGGCCGCGGTATTTCCCGAACAGGCCGTGGGCGTTGTCCTCGATCACCGCCACCCCGCGGGCCCGGGCCGCCGCCAGGATGGCGTCCATTTCGCACCCGACGCCGGCGTAGTGGACCACGACGACCGCGCGCGCGCGCGGCGTAATCAGCTCCTCCAGCCGCCGCTCGTCCAGGTTCAGCGTGTCGGGCCGGACGTCCGCGAAGACAGGCCGGGCCCCGTGCAGCGCAAAGGCGTTGGCCGTGGAAACGAAGGAGAAGGAGGGGACGATCACCTCGTCGCCCGGCTTGAGCTCCAGCAGCAGCGCCGTCATCTCCAGCGCGTGCGTGCAGGACGTGGTCAGCAGGACGTCGGTCGCGCCCAGCTCCTGCTTCAGGAGGTCGCGGCACTTCCGGGTGAACTCGCCGTCGCCGGAGATGTGCCCGGATTCCAGGGCCCGGGCCATGTTCGCCAGCTCGCGCCCGGCGGCGCGGGGGCTATTGAAGTGGATCCGATGGGGGCTCATGCTTGAGCAGCGCCTGTGTCTCGGGCAGGGATTGCAGCTCGCGCCAGACCAGCTCGGCCGCGATCCGGATGCCCGCGCTGTTCCAGTGCGTGTCATCCGGCCAGTAGAGCAGCTCGCCGCGCGCGGCGCGCTCCCGGAACGGCTCGACCAGGTTGACCACCGGGATGTTCTCCGCCCGCAGCCGGCGCTCGATCTCGAGCAGGCAGGACGGCGGCAGTTCCCGGCCCCCGAGTTCGGCCGGCGGGATCCGCTCCCGGTACGTCGTTTCCTTGTCGGGGATCATCAGGATCACGAGACGGATGCCGCGGCGCGCCATGAAATCGCTCGTGTAGCGGATGCCCTCCATGATCTGATCGGGATCGCGCTCGAACGGGTCGCCCAGCGACAGGTCCAACGCAGGCCGGTAGAAAAGGATCGGCTTTCCGGCCACGTCGCCCGCGGCGGCGAACACCTCGGGCATGATCTTGCCGAACAGCGCGTACCGGATCCGGTTCCAGGCCCGCTGCGAAAGCTGGGCGAGCGCAGACGTGTCGGGCAGCGCGGTCTTGAGGTTCCCGGGCAACAAGGCCTGCCATACCACGCGCGTCGTCGTGGCCGAAAGGATATAGTTCTCCGCCGGCTTCAGGCCCTTGTCGCGGATGTCCAGCTGGTACAGCAGGCTGGAGAAGCCGTGCTGGATGACCGACCGCTCGACGAAGCCCCAGACCAGGATCTTCGGCCGGCGGTGCTGGAACCGGTCGCTGTCCACGAACCGCTCGACGCTCAGGAACGGGCCGACGCCGACCATGGCGCGATTGTAGACCGGCAGGACGGACCGCTCCGCGAGTTGCACGGCGAACATGTTGGTCATGGGATCGCCGGCGGCCATGAAGCTGTCGCCGACCACGACGACCGGGTGCGCCAGGTCCGGCGGGGCGGGCAGGTTCCGGAATCCCGCCCCGTCGCAGGTCTGCGGGCCGCCCGGATGGTCCTGCTCGAAGCGCGCGTTGAACGACCGGATGCCCACCAGCCGCGTCAGGTCGCCGCCGCGGATCCCGGGGACCTCGTTGGTGACATACCGATCGCTCGACTGGTTCAGGGTCCGGACCGCCGACGGCCGGAAGATGAGCCGCTGCTGCCAGCCGTACCACGTGAAGCGGAGCATCCAGTCGAAGCCCAGGCCCGCAAGCCAGGCCAGGCCGACGACGGCGAGGACCGCCCCGCGCCAGCTCCGGCCTTCCGCCCAGGTCTGCTCTTTGTCGTTCAGCGTTTCCATGCCATGCCCGGCGTCAGAATTGGAAATAGAGGAACGGCGAACTCGTATTCACCAGGATCGCCCCCACGCACACCGCATACAGCACGGCCAGGGCGAGCGCCAGCCGCCAACCGTTCCGCCACCGGATCTCCCACGTGTTCCGGAATCCGAAAGCCAGGACCATCGTCACGGCCAGCATGAGATAGGGCAGGGGCGCCGCGCCGAGGGCGGCCCGGATCCCGTGACCGAGTCCGTGGACGCCGAACAGGCCCTTGAACATCGCGCCCGCCTCCCCCATCGACGTCGCGCGGAAGAACACCCAGCCGAGCAGCACGAGCAGGAACGTCAGCGCGCGCTGGACGGCCGGCGGCGCCCAGCTCAACAGTCCTTTCTTGCCGGCCGCCCGCTCGACGGCCAGCAGGATGCCGTGGTAGCCGCCCCACACGACGAATGTCCAGTTGGCGCCGTGCCACAGGCCGCCGAGGAGCATGGTCAGGAACAGGTTGATGTAGGTCCGCACGGGCCCGAGCCGGTTGCCGCCCAGCGGGATATAGAGGTAGTCGCGCAGCCAGCTCGACAGCGTGATGTGCCAGCGCCGCCAGAAATCGGTGATGGACACGGCCTGGTACGGCGAATTGAAATTCTGCGGCATGCGGAAGCCCAGCATCAGGCCGAGGCCGACCGCCATGTCCGAGTAGCCGCTGAAGTCAAAATAGATCTGCATCGCGTAGCCCAGCATCCCCGTCCAGGCCGTGAACAGGCCGGGCGCCGCCTGCTCGAAGGCGGGCGCGACGAGCGTCGCCACGCCGTCGGCCAGCAGGACCTTCTTGGCCAGTCCGAGCACGAAGAATGCGACGCCCAGCGAGAACTTGGCCAGCGTATGCGTCCGCTCGATGAGCTGCTCCGCCAGATCGCGGTACCGCACGATCGGCCCCGCGATCAACTGCGGGTACAGGGCTACGAAGCAGGCAAAATCGACGAAGGTGCGCGCCGGCCGGGCCATGCCCAGGTAGATGTCGATCGCGTAGCTCATGCTTTGGAACGTGTAGAACGAGATGCCGACCGGCAGCACGATGTGGAGCAGCGGCAGGATCGGTTCCGGAGCGCCGAGGAATGAGGCGACATGGTTCGCCGTCCGCGCCGCCAGGTCGAAGTACTTGAAAAAACCCAGCAGGGACAGGCCGGAGACGATGGACGCGACCAGCCAGCGACGGCGGACGCGGGGCGTCTTCGCGGCGCCGATGCCGCGGCCGGCCGCGTAATCGATCGTGGTGGACAGCAGCATCAGCGCGCAGAACCGGTAGTCCCACCAGCCGTAGAACAGGTAGCTCGTGACGGTCAGGAACAGCAGGCGCGCGCGCTTCGGGAGCAGCACGTAGTAGCCCAGCAGGACCGCGGGCAGGAAGAGGAACAGGAACTCGTAGCTGTTGAAGAGCATTTGCGAAAATGGAACAGGAGTCAACGGAGAGAACAGAGATTTCGGATCCCCTCCGTTACCGCCTGTCTATCTCTTCTTTCTTCCGTTCTTCCGTTACCGCCAGCCGACGACGGTCCCAGGTGACGCCGCTCCGGATGACCCGCGCCGGCGCGCCGACCGCCAGGCTGCCGGCCGGGATATCCCCGGTCACCAGCGCCTGCGCCCCGACGACCGCGCGGTCGCCGATGGCCGCGCCCTTGAGCACCGTGACGCCGCGGCCCAGCCAGACGTGGTCGCCCAGGCGGATGTCCTTCGCCGGGTTCAGCCGCGCGCCGGTCGCCGCGTCCAGCACGGAGTGCATGTCGCCGCTGCGCAGCCCGACGGCCTCGGACAACATGCAATCCGCGCCCAGGACGACTCGCGCGCCCTCGTACGCGCCCAGGTAGGCGTCCTCGATGGTCGTGCCGGCGCCGATCTCCATCGCGCTGCCACGGTCCTCCAGCTTGATCTTGCCGGCCGCGATCGAGCAGCCCGCGCCGATGGACAGCCGGTGGCCGTCGCCGCGGACCAGGATGTCCAGGTTCGCCAGGCGCGCCCCCTCGCCCACCTCGATCCGGTTGTCGTTCCCGCCTATGCAGACGCGAACGCGGGTCAGCAGGCCGCGCGAGCAGTCCAGCCGGTTGCCCGATCCGCGCACGGCATAACGGTTCCCGCCCAGCCACGTGTTCACGAGCCGGCGCAGGCCCGAGCCCGCGATCCATTCTTTGATGCCCTGTTTCATGCGCCGGCCTCCGGCCGGAAGTGCTCCAATGTAGCAAAGGCCGTCCATTGTAGGAAGTTCACACCGACGCGGTCCTCCGGGAACAGCATCGCGGCCGCCTCGGGCCGGAACCACGGGTTCGCCCACTGCTCCCAGCGCGCCTTCAGGCGGCGCCCGGCCTCGCCCCGGCACCAGTGCTCCCACGGGATCCCGAATCCCCGCTTGGGCCGGTCGTACAATTCCTCGGGCACGTAGCGCTGGAGCAGAAGCCGGAGGATCCGCTTGCCGCGCCCCTCCGGCTCGAACTTCAGGCGGTCGGGCAGGCGCGCGGCGAACTCCACGACCCGGTAATCCAGCAGCGGACTCCGGCACTCCAGGGCGTGCGCCATGCTGACCGTATCGACCTTCCGCAGAAAATCGTCCGGCAGCCAGGTCTTCACGAGCAGGTACTGCACCCGGCTCAACACGTCGGCCCCGGCGGTCCGCGCCATCCAGCGGGCGCGGTCCGCGACGGCCTCGCCGTGCGGCACGCCGCGCAGGAATTCCGGCGTGAACAGCTCGAGGCGGCGCTTCCGCGAGAGCTGGCTGTCCAGGTTCAGGAACCCGCGCTCGAACCCCAGCAGCCGCTGCTTGAATTCCCAGAGCCGCTCGCGCAGGCCCATCGGACGCCGCAGCCGCCGCCGGTGCTCCGCGGAGCCCCACATGCGCGCGGCCTGGCGGATGTAGTCGTACCCGGCGAACGACTCGTCGCCGCCGTCGCCGGTCAGCGCCACGGTGACGAACTTCCGGGACAGCTTGGAGACGTAATAGGTCGGCACGGCGGACGAATCGCCGAAGGGCTCGTCGAACTGGCGCGCAATGCGGCCGGCCTCGCCGAAGAGGTCGTCCGTGACGCAGAGCGTTTCGTTCTTCAGCCCCAGGTGCTCCGCGACGGCGCGGGCGAGCGGGGCCTCGTTGAAGGCGTCCTCCCGGAACCCGATGGTGTAGGAATGGATCCGCCCGCCCGTGATGTCGGCGGCGAGCGCGGCGATCAGGGAGGAGTCCACGCCGCCCGAGAGGAACAGGCCGACCGGCACGTCGGAGACCAGGCGCAGGCGGATCGCGTCGCGGAGCAGCGCGTCGAGCTCGTCGACCCAGTCGCCGTCCGCCCGGTTGTCGGCCGGCGCGCCGCGGAAGACGGCGTCCCAGTACTCGCGCTGCTCCAGCTTCCCGTTCTCGAACACCGCGTAGCGCGCCGGCGGCAGCTTCCGGACCTGCTCGAAGAGCGTGCGCTCGCCGACGGTGACGCCGAAGGTCCAGACCTGGTCCAGCGCCACGAGGTCCAGCCGCGCGTCGTCCACGAGGCCGCCCGCCCGGAGGGCCTTGATCTCCGAGGCGAAGGCGAGTCCCTGGCCGGGCTGCCACGCGTAGAAGAGCGGCTTCTTGCCCAGCCGGTCGCGGGCGAGGATGAGCCGGCAGCGGCGCGCGTCCCAGAGCGCGAGGGCGAACATCCCGTTGATCCGGCGCAGGGTCTCCTCGATCCCGTGCTGCTCGTAGAGGTGCAGGATCGTTTCCGTGTCGGAATGCGACCGGAAGACGTGGCCCTGCGCCTCGAGCTCCGCGCGATAGTCGCCGAAGTTGTAGAACTCGCCGTTGAAGACGATCCAGGCCGTGCCGTCCTCGTTGGACATCGGCTGGCGGCCGGCCGGGGACAGGTCGATGATGCTCAAGCGCCGGTGGGCCAGGCCGGCGGCGGCGACCGCGTCCGGCGCGGCGTCCTCCCCCGCGGCGGTCCACGCCTTCAGCCCGTGGTCGTCGGGCCCGCGGTGCGCGATCGCGTCCCGCATCCGGGCCAGCCGTTCCGGGGTCAGGCCGAGTCCTTCGCCGATGAATCCTGCAATGCCGCACATGGGGTCAGAGCCGGTAGACGTCGTACGCGTCGTTGGAGAACAGCCGTTCGAGCGAGGCGAAATCGTACTTCAGGTCGGGCCGCACGGCGCGGATCTCGTCGGGGTGCCGGGCGACCACGTACTGCACGCCCGCCGCCCGCCAGAACGCCCAGTCCGCCCGCGGCCAGGGATAGCCGTCGCAATGGTGCTCCAGCTTCTCGACGAACAGGTCCATGTCCGCCATGATGTCCGCGAACCGGTGCGGCAGCAGCGAGGCGACGGGGCCCAGCACCAGTTCCTCCGGCGCGCCGAGCAGCACGGCGCCGGCGGGCAGTCCGCCCAGGAACCCGGCCAGCTCGCGCCGCGCGTCCCGCACGAGCCCCGCCGACCGGGCATGCGACCGGAGCGCATGGGCGAAGATCACGATCGTGACCAGCGCATAGAGAACCAAGCCGGCGGCCAAGAGACCGGAGACCGGCCGGGAGACCAGCCCCAGGCCGACCAGCAGCGCGGCCGGCGCGATGCTGTACCCCGCGTAGCGCTCGGCCTCGCCGAGGAACCGGGCGTGGCGCCACGAGGTGAGCAGGAAGGGCAGCACCCAGACCCAGGCCCAGCCCAGCAGCCAACGGTAGAGCAGGATTCCGCGGAACGAACCGCCCGCGCACAGCACGGCGAGCAGGAGGAACAGCACGCCGCGCGTCGCCATCTGCAGGTACGTGTTATGGAAATAGAAGTCGGACGCCGCGGAGGCCGCGGCCCGCGAGAAGAGACCGTGTCCCCGGACCGTCGCGGCCAGCAACCGCACATCCTGCCAGCGGTTACGGTTGGCGACCGTGCCGAAAGTATACTGCAGCTTGCGGCGGAAGTAATCGAGGTGCCGGACCTGGCCGCGCAGGACATGCCGATATCGCCCGGCGGATAGCGCTAACGCCACGGGGAGAGAGGCCAGAGGCACCAGCCACAACCGGTGCAGTCCCGGCAGGAAGGACAGCAAGGGCATGAAGAACAGCATCACCTGGACGGCGAACTTGCTGGACAGCAGGACCCCGGCGCCGGCCAGGACCGAGACGGCCGCCCAGGCCCAGGAGGACAGATACGCGGCCAGGAGAGCGCTCCCGAGCGAGATCGTGAACAGCAATTCACCGAACGGGCGCGGCGTGATCTCGAAGGCGCGCGGGCCGACCCCGTGCGCCAGCATCGCGGGATTCAACCCGTAGAGCGCGGCGCACACGAAACCCGTCCAGGCCGGATCGGCGCCCGGCGCGAACCGCCCGGCCAGCGCGCGGCCGGCTAGGAACACCAGCCCGGTCTGCGCGGCATCCGCCAGCGCGCTCGGCAGGGCCGGCAAGCGACGCAGCCACGACTCCGGGAAGAGCGCTATGAACTGGTGGTACAACCACGGGTAGCCGACGGTCCGGTCGAAGAGGCAGGCCTCCAGCCGGGCGGGCGGCCTGAACCCGCCGCGCCGGATCTCGCGGCGCAGGAGCAGATGAAAGCCCGCGTCCGAGCCGATCTGCGGATGACGCCACGACGGCCAGAGGCGCGCCGTCAGCACCGCCGCCAGGACCAGGAGCAGCAGGAGAGCTTCGTTCATGTCCAAGCCGCCGCTACCGACTCAACCGACCGGGCCGACCACCTTGCACGGCGTGCCGTACGCCTTGTGGCCGGCGGGGATGTCGTGGAGGACGAGGCTGTTCGCGCCGATGATGCAGCCGTCGCCGATGGTCACGCCCTTGGCGACAACGACGTTCGGGCCGAGGTAGCAGCGCGAGCCGATGCGCGTGGGTTGCCGCACGATTTCCTTCTGCCCGCCGCTGACCGCCCAGTCCACGCTGTCGTGCGTGTAAATCTGCACGCCGGCCGAGATCGAGCAGTAGTCGCCGATGGCCAGGCCGCCCGAGCCGTCCAGGATGACGCCCGGCCCGATCCATGTGCGGGCGCCCACCTGGACATCGCCCATGACGATCGCGCTGTCGTAGATGCTGGCGCCCTCGCCGAAGCCCAGCAGCCGGGCTTTTTCCCAGCGGTCGACGACGTAGTCGCCGAAGGGCAGCGTCCGCTTCCACTTTTTCTGCACCTCGGCCTGCCGCCGGGACCAGAACCGCTTGAGCAATCCGCGGATACCGTTCATATCACGACTCCTTCCCCGTCAATCGCCGGTACAACGCCAGCAGCTTCGCCGCGCTCGCCGCCCACCCGTGCTCGGCCACGGCCTTGCGCCGGTTCCATTCGCCCATTTGCTTCCGAAGCTCCGGGTTGCCGGCCAACCGGAGCAGCCCCTGCGCCAGCGCGCCGGGATCCTTGATGGGAGAGATCACCCCGCCGGGGGCGAGGCGGAGGGATGAGGGATGAAGGGTGGAGGACGAAGAAGAGTCGCCGATGAGAACCGGCACCCAGGCGCAATCGGTCGTGGCAATCGGCAGCCTGGAGGCCATGGCCTCGATGGTCGCGAAGGAAAACGATTCGTAGTCGCTGGAGATGACCTTGATGTCCACCGCCGCATAGAGGGCCGGCAGCTCCGTAAACGGCACTTCGCCGAGGAACAATACGCGGTCGGCGATGCCCAGTTCCGCGCAGTCTTTCTGGACCCAGGACTTCAGGTGCCCCTCGCCCACGAGGATCAGGCGCGCATCGGGCCGCTCCTTGAGAAATTCCGCGAAGGCGCGGACCAGCATCTGGTGATTCTTGAAGTCCTGGAACCGGGCGACGTACAGGACCAGGCAGGTATCGGGTCCGATTCCAAGCCGCCGGCGGAAATCCGAGGGCTGCGGGCGGAACAGGTCCGTGTCCACCGAGTTCGGGATGTTCTCGCAGTCCGGGCGCACGAGGCGCCGGATTTTCTCCACCGACACGCCGCTGGCGATCACGCCGTCCGTGGCGCGCAGGCCCGGGGAATCCTTCGCCCCCTCCGGGCCGGTGAGGCGGACGACGACCGGGATTTTCAAGCCCGCGCGCTTCGCCGCCGCGGGCCAGTCGGGCATCTCGCAGAGGTGCACGATGTCGTACTCCGCCTGGCGCGGCAGCACCCATTTCAACGCGCGCGCCTCGAAGAGCCGGCGGTCCAGCAGCCATACCCGCCAGCCGCCCCGCATGCGGTCCCACGGAATCCACGCCAGCCAGGGCGACCGGACCGTGTGCATTGCCGGCGGCGGCTGGAAGGACGCGGGGATCACCGGCGGGCGGCCGCGGCTGAACAGGGGCAGGCCGGAAAGATACGACACCTCGCAGCCCAGCTTCGCGAGGTGTCGCCCGATTTCGAGGTCGAACGTCTCCCCCCCGCCCCGGACCAGGCTCAACATGCGATTGATGAACAAAACCTTCATGCGTATTTGAACAGGTGGCAACGGAGGGAACAGAGAGTCCCGATCCCCTCCGTTATCTCTGTGGCCTCCTGCTCCCTCGTCATGCCGTTCGCCCGAACCGTTCCATCCACTTCCGCAGCATGTTCTTGACCGGCGCCGGGATCAGCGTGCGCCAGGTCGGCTTCAGTTCGCGCGGGACTTCGTACCGGTCCAGCGACAGCGCCGGCGCGCGGCGGTCGGGCCCGTCGAGCATGGCGCGAAACCCCTCGGCGTAGAGCTGTGCCGTGCGCTCCGCGGAGAAATGCTCCTCGATGCGCTTCCGCGCGGCCGCGCTCATCCGGGCGCACAGGGCCCGGTCGCCCGCCAGTTTCACGACGGCCTGCGCGAAAGCGGCGACGTCCCCGACCGGCGCCAGCAGGCCGCTGACGCCGTCCTCCACGATGCGGTCCACGGAGTCGTGTATCCGGAAGGCCACCGGCGCGCAACCCGCGGCCATCGCCTGGAGCATCGCGTTGGGGCAGGCCTCCAGCCGCGACGGCAGCAGGAAGCCGTCGCTCTCGTCGAGGAGCCGGTCCACGCGATCGAGCGGCTGGTTCCCGAGCAATTCGACCCGATCTTCCAAGCCGAGCCGGCGAAAGCCCTCCCGCAACCGCTGTTCATCCGGCCCGTTCCCGACGGCGGTGAGGAAGACATCGGCGCCGGCGTCGAGCGCCTGCCGCAGGATCGCGGGCAACATCAAGGTGCCCTTGTCCAGGTCGGACAGGCGCCCGGTGTAGATCAGCCGGAACGGGCGGCGGCCCGGGTCCCGCGCCGGCAGCGGCCGGAGCACCGCGCCGTTGTAGGCAATGCGAACCGATCCCGCCGGGAAGCCATAGGAGTGTTCGAGGTCATGGGCCACGCGGTGGCTGACCGCGAACACGGCGTTCAGGTGTCCTGCGACCGCGCGGGCGGACACGTAGGCGCTGCGCGCCATCAGCGCCACGCGGGCCGCGCACCGCACGCCGCGCGGCAGGTACCGCGCCAGGTTCGTCGTCAGGACGTCGCAGCCCGGCAGGATCAGCGCGCCGCGATAATCCTGCAGTTCCAAGTGCCGGACCAGGGCGCGCGTGGCGTCCGGCAGGCCGTCCGGGAGTTCCAGAAAATCCACGCCTTCCAGGCCCTCGAACCGCGAGCCGGCGAAGGTCTCGACGGAATACGGCGGCACGCACCGGAAGTCCACGCCGAGCGCGGCCAGGCGCGGCCGCACGCGCTGGAAGAACGTGAACGTGCCGCCGGCCTGCGGCTCGCAAAGGTACGCAATCTTCATGGAAGCGGCGACAGCGGAGGGCGGGGCGGCACGGATTGGGCCGCCTGGAACACGTCGACGATAAACACGCGGTCCAGCGGCGTCCGGAAGGGCTCGTCGGGACGGTACCGGGTGTGCCAGGCCAGTTCGCTCCCGTCGACGCGCGCCCCGCACTCGACGTCTTGGATCACTTGCACATGCGGGGACATCGCCCCGGCGAGCCGCTGCACCATGCCCAACGGCACGAAGCCGCGGAAGAGCAGCGTGTTCCCGTACTCGGCCCAGGTGTACTCGAGCGCCGACGCCGGCGTCACCAGGCCCCGCGTCTGCCGGTGGCGGAGGGAGCCCGTATCGAACAGGAGCACGTCCTTGTCCTGCCATTCCGCCTGGCGGACGCGCAGGTAGTCGTACACGCGCCAGTTGAATTCGCCGGCCTGCCGAAAATTTTCCGAGGTCCCTTGGTTGGCCGCCAGGATGACCAGGGCCGGCACGAAGAGCGCGGTCGCCCACGCGCACCACGGCAGGCGGGCCAGCAGCAGGCCGCCGAGAAGCGTCAGCCCCATCGCGGGCAGGATGTTGAGCCGGCCCGCCGTGTACGACGCGAGGATCGTGGCCATCGAGGCGCCGGCCCAGAGCACGCCGAAGCCCGCGACCTGCGCCGCGGAAAAGGCCGCGGGCAGCGCGTCCTCTTTATCCGAAGCCAGGCGCCGCCACAGGAAGACGGCCGCGGAAATCGCAGCGATATTGCCCAGCGCCAGCAGCCGCCGCGTCCACGGGGCCAGCGTGGAGAAGCTCATCAGCCCGGACAGGATCGCGCCGAAGAACCGGTCGCCGATCCACCAGTGGACGAGCTGCCGGGCGTTCCAGCCGATCCCCCACAGGGAGAAGCCGACCTTCATCTGGTCGGGGTAGTGCCAGGCCGTGTTCAGGCCGAACGAATCGGTCGCCCGCCATGCCGCGTACAGCAGGAAGGCCGCGCCGAACGGAACCATTTTCAGGAGCGCGCGCCCGAGCGACCGGCGCCATGGCAGGATCGCCAGGCCGACGGCGGGCAGCAGGATGCCCTGCTCGTACGAGAACAGGCCGACGGCGTAGGCCAGCGCCGCGCCCGCCAGCCAGGCCGCCCCGCCGCGCCGGACGTGGGCCACGAACAGCCAGCCGGCGAGGGCATAGAACAGCAGGCCGCACGTCACCTCGTTGAGGATCTGGGTGGACCACTGCCACGTCTCGTGCAGGTTGGGCAGCAGGGCGAACAAGGCGCCCTGGAGCGCGGCCACGCGGCGGCTCCCGGTCAGCTCCAAGCCCATCTTCATGATGAACCAGAGCATCAGCGAATGCGACAGCAGCGACAGGATCGTCCAGTACACCGGCCGCGGCCCGAACAGGCGATACCCGACGGCCACGGCCGTGGTGCTCAACGGCCGGTTCGGGTCCTGGAGGCTGACCGTGACGGCCTCCTTCATCGAGGGGAACAGCGTGCTGCGGGCGTAGTTGGTCCAGTCGTCCGCCACGAACACGGCCCAGGGCGAGGGCAGATAGCGGGACCAGACCTGGAGCAGCAGCACGCCCAGCACAACCCCCCAGCCCAACCTCCGCCTGGAACCGTTATTGAATCCGTCCATACCGTTGCTCGCTTGCACAGGAGTTCGCAGGGAAAATTGAGCCCAACACTCCCCCTCTGTTCACTCCGTTACCTCCTGTTCCTCAATTCCCTTCAGGCTTACGCCCTCGCGGACGAGGAAGTAGGAGCCAAGGACCACGTTCGCGAGCATGTTCAGCGCGTGGGTGACCAACGCGTAAGCGAGGGCCGGCCCCTTGGGCACCCACAGGCTCAAGGCCAGGATCGCGGCCGCGTGGTAGACGCCCACGTAGCCCGGTGACGATGGGATCGCCGAACCGAGGTTGACCACCACAAGGACGAGGAAGCCGGCGAACCAGGGCGTATCGAAATTGAAGGCGCGCACCCACAGCAGCGTCGCCGTGCCGCCGATCGTCCAGATGGCCAGGGACAGGCCCGCCGCCGCGGCCAGGGTCGCGGGCCGCCGCGTGGCGGCCGCGCCGGAGGCGAACCCCGAGGCGATGGAGGCCACCCGGTCGGCGATCCGGTGCGGCATGACCCGGGCCAATAGCCCGGTGAGCCGGCGCAATCGCTCCTGGTTCAGGGCCAGCGCCAGCAGCCCGACGAACGCCACCAGGGCCGCCGCGATCATGGAAGCCAGCCCGGCCTGGATGATCGGCGGGATCTGCACCAGCAGGGTCAGCAGCAGGGTGACAATGATTACCGACAGCAGGTCGAACACCCGCTCCACCGCGATGCTGCCCAGGGCGCGGCTGACGCCGAGCCCCTTCTTCCGGCCGATCCACGTGGCCCGGGCGATCTCGCCGAGGCGCAGGGGCAACACCGTGTTCGCCAGGAAGCCGATACAGATGTAGGCGAAGGTGTCTCGGACTCGCAGGCCCGGCGCGGGCGACAGCAGCACCCGCCAGCGGACCGCCGCCACGACCCAGCCCCCGAGCAACAGCAGGCCGCCGGCCGCCAGCAGCGACGGGCGCGCCCCCTTCCAGGCCGTCAGCACGTCCGCCCAGTGGACGTTGCGCAGCGCCAGGAAAAGGAACAGCGCGCTGACCAGGAGGCCCAGCCCCAACCGCCAGTTCTGCTTCAGGGTCTTCACGAGGCTAGCTATAAGTTAAAGCAGCACCGGAAGGCGCGCCGGCTATTTCCACTCTTTTCTTCATTCGCTCCGCTTTCACGAACAAGAGGCAAGGGAGAGGAAACAGGCCGTCTCCGCCCTGTGTTCGCCCTGCTTCCTCCTGTTCACTTCCCCTTCTTCCGCCGGCCCGCGCGCCACAGGTGCCAGCGCAACTTGAGCATCTCCCGGAACACCCGCGCGATCGCCCGCCAGTTGGTCATCTTCGACTCGCCGCTCAAGCGCGGATGGATCCCGATTTCGCCGGACCGGATCCGACAGCCCCTCCGGACGGCCTGCATGATCACTTCCAGATTCACCAGGCTGGTGTTGGAGTACAGCTCCATGTCCCGCAGGATGTCCCGACGGACAACGTAAATGCCTTCCATGCCCTCTATATTGAAGCCCACGATCAGGCTGGTCAGGCGGTGGAAACCGTAGGTGAAAAGCTTGCGGTGCGCGCCCGGCCCGCGGCGCCGGCGGCTGACCGCCAGGTCCGCGCCGTCCATCAGCTTCACAAGCTGCAGGACCTCCGCCATCTCCACCTCGCCGTCGGCCCCGACCGCCATGACATAGTCGCCCTGCGCGGCGCCGTACCCCGTCCTGGTCCCCGCGCCGATGCCGAGGTTGCGCGGGTGATGGATCGCCCGCACGTTCGCGTTCTCCGCAGCCAGCGCGTCCGCCACCCCGGCGGTGCCGTCCGTGCTGCCGTCGTCCACGACGACGATCTCGAACGTACCGATCCACGGGTTGGCCGCGACCGCCCGCTTCGTCTCCTCGACCACCGGGCGGAGGTTGTCCACCTCGTTGAACGCCAGGATCACGATGGAGAGCGCGGGGCGGGTGGTCTGGGTGGTGGGCTCGGTCATGCTGTATTCCCCGGCAGGAGGCCCTGCGTGCCCGCAAAGCCCAGGTTCATAAGCGCATCGATGATGGACATCCCCGCCGCGAATTCCGGCGTGTTGAACTGCGCGTACCGCGGGTGCGAGAAATTCTGCGCGACAGGCGCGATCCCGGCCGCCTCGAACTTCTCGTTTTCCTGGTACGTCGCCGCCGCCACCGCGCCGTAGAGGTACGCGTTCCCGCCGACCTCCCGGACGAGCGTGACCAGCCGCTCGGTCGAGACCTCGCCCGCGCTCGGCAGCGTGGAGCTGCGGACGAACCGGCCGCCGGGAATGCCCAGGCGCTGTGCCAGCGTCGTGATCGCCAGGATATTGTACTCCGCCAGGTTCATCTCCGGGCTCTTCAGCAGCGGCTCGAGCACGGGGAATACCTCGGCGAAGGCTGGCGCCTTTTGGTAGTTGAACCGCACCACGTCCGCCAGCCGGTAGCGCTCGGACGCCGGCATGGAAATCTGCGTCTCGGTGATCAGCCGGGTCCCGTGGTAGGAGCGGTCCACGGGCAGCGTCAGCCACTTGTCCTTGCCCGGCCCCGCCAGGATTTTCGAACGGTTCACCCAGCTGCCGCCCGTCTTCGGGAGCTGGACGTTGTCCAGCAGGATGAAGCAGTCCGCGCGGGCGATCTTGTTGAAGAATCCGAGCCAGGGGAAGAAGTTCGGCTGGTGGATCGCGACCAGCTTGCGGGGCGCGCTCATGCTTCTTCTCCGTCCCGGAGCGGGCCGGCTTCCTTCAGCGCCTGACGAAAGGCAGTTTCGACGCGCGCGGCCTCCTCGTCGGTGGCCGCCGGATAGACCGGCAGCGCGACAATGCGCTTCATCAGGCGCGCGGCGTTCGGGTAGCGTTCGCCGGCCGAAGGCGCGATCCACCAGAACTCGGTCGAGCACGGCAGGCCGAGCCGCTCCGCGGCCCCGAGCAGCCGGTCGCGGGTTGCGGGGGGCAGCCGCAAGGCCAGTTTGAAATAGACCGATCCATCGTTCCGGTGCAGCGACTGGCTTTCGCGGCCGCCGGCTTCGCAGAACGCGGCCAGGTACCGCCGGCCCAGCGCGGCGCGCCGCTGAACGAACCCGGGCAGCTTCGTCAGCTGCGACCGGCCCAGCGCCGCGCCGAGGTTCTGCATCTTGTAGTTGAACCGCATCCGGTCGTCGCCGCAGTGCCGGTAGTACCGGAGCCCGCGCACGCGCTCCAGCACCGGCGCGGAGGGCGAGGCCACGGCGCCGCCGTCCACCGTGGTGATGATCTTCGTCGCGTAGAACGAAAAGACGGAGGCCGCGCCGAACGATCCGGCGGGCCGGCCCTGCCACGTCCCGCCCAGCGCCTGCGCGCAATCCTCGATCACCGGCGCGCCCAGGGCGGCCAGCGCGGGAATGTCCGCGATCACGCCCGTATGGTGCGGCGCGATGATCGCCTTCGCGCGCGGCGTCAATACGCCCCGCGCGGACTCGGCCGACAGGTTGAAATCGGCCCGGTTGACGTCGGCATAGACGGGCGTCGCGCCCGCCGCCCACACGGCGTTGCGCATGGCCGGGCATGTGGAGACGCAGGGAACCACCACCTCGTCGCCCGCGCCCACCCCCAGGCCCAGCAGGGCCAGGTGCAGCGCGGCAAAACCAGACCCCACCGCCACCGCGCCGGGGAGACCCAGCCGCGCCGCCAGTTCCGCCTCGAACGCCGCGATCTCCTCGCCGTCCGCGACGAGGCCGGAATCGAAGACGCGAAGCAGCGCCGCGCGGTCCGACGCGTCGAGGCAGGGCTTGGCGGTCGGAATGATCACGGGTGCGCCTTCTCCCATTCGTCCACGGTGCGGGCCACGCGCGCGGGGGCGCCGACCACGAGGCACCGGTCGGGCACGTCCTTCAGGACCACCGCGCCCGCGCCGACGATCGCGCCCGCGCCGATCCGGACGGCCGAGCCCAGGATCGCGCCCGGCCCGATGTACGCGCCCGCGCCGATCCGGACCTTGCCCGCGGAGTGCACGCCCGGGCTGATGAACACGTCGTCCCCGATCACGTTGTCGTGGTCGAGGCTGGTCCCGGAGTAAATGGTGAGGTTCCCGCCCAGCTGCGAATCGGTGTTCACGACGACGCCGGGCCCGGCGAAGAGCCCGCGCGGCCGCGCGACGGACGGCGCGATGAAGGCCGCCGGGTGCACGATCGGCGGCGCGTCCACGCCGAGGCCCGCCGCCCAGCGCATGAGCGCCGCCGCCTTGTCGCGCAGCCGGATATTGCCCATGCCCAGCGCGACGCCCAGGACGAGGCCGCGCGCGTGCCATTCCGGCAGCAGGCCCAGGGCGCCGCGGACCGGCACGCCGTGGATCGCCGTCCCGTGCTTGGCCGGGGCATCGTCCAGGACCGCGAGGACCGGACCGAGGCCGGCCAGGCGGATCGTCTCGATCACGACCTTGGCGTGAAAGCCCGCGCCCAGGATCACCAGGCCGGGAGAAAGCGGTTCAGCGTTCATGTTCTCTTCCGTTCCGCGAGCGGACGCGTTCGCCGTCAGACCAGTTGCAGCATCTTATCACGAAGCAGGTGGCCGACCAACTCGTGGTGAATGCGGTGGCCGGTCCGGAAGGCGATGAACCGGCCCCGGACGGGCCGGCCGAGGATGCGGAGGTCGCCGACGAAATCCACGATCTTGTGGCGGGCCGCCTCGAGGCCCAGCTCCATCGGGCAGCGCGGATAGAGCATCAGCACGGTCTCCCGCACCGGGCCGAGCAGGTCGCGGACCTTCTCGGTTTCCGTCTCGACGAGGTAGCTGCGGGCGTCCAGCACGTGCCGCGCCGCGTCGGGGGCGGCCTCGTCGTACTCGGCCACGCCGATCGGCAAGCCCTCGAGGTGCGACCAGTGGAACACGTAGGACACCGAGAAATGGTCCGCCGGCACGCCGAGGACGTAGCGCCCGTCGCGCAGTTCGGGATGCGCCGATTCCTCGCCCGTCGTGCGCTGCCGGTCGAGGAAGAACAGCGGTTTCGCCAGGGCATAGACCCGGCGCGGCGCGCCCAGCGCCCGCGTGCCGAGCCGGGAGAGCGCCGCGTGGAACGTCGCGCAACGGCCGCTGTCGGTCATCGGCACGCCCTCGGAATCGAGCTCGATCCTCGCGTTGTCCACGCCGCAGAACGCCAGCGCCGCCAGGACGTGCTCCGTGTGATGGACCGCGACGCCCGCCTGCTCCAGCAAGGTCCAGCGCGGCATGCTGCGCAACTGCTCCGGCCCGCACAGGACCTCCGGCGCGCCGGGCAGGTCCGAGCGGACGAAGCGGATGCCCTCGTCCGCGCCCGCCGGATGGAACCGGAGCCGGCACTCGCCCGGCCGGTCCAGGGCGGACCCGGCGATCCAGCCGGAGGATGATGCGACTGTGGTTTGCTCGGTCACGATGAAAAGACGGCCGCGGGGACGTCAGCCTTGCGCCCGGTAGTACTCCGCCGTCAGGGCGATGCCCTCCTCGAGGTCCACCTTCGCCTCGAAGCCCAGCAGCTCCCGCGCCTTGCTGACGTTCGGGATGCGCAGCTCGACGTCGGCGTAATCCTTGTAGACGAACTCGATCTTCGACTTCGAATTCAGGACGCGGATGACGGTGTTGGCCAGGCCGTAGATCGTCGTCACCGCCCGCTGGTTGCCGATGTTGAAGGACTCGCCGACGGCCTTCGGGTGCTCCATGCAGAGCATGGTGCCGCGGACCATGTCGTCGACGTAGCACCACGCGCGGATCTGGGTGCCGTCGCCGTTGATCTGGATCGTCTCGTTCTTGAGCGCGCGCTGGATGAAGATGCGGATGGCGCCCTCGCCGACCTGGCCGGGCCCGTAGACGTTGAACGGGCGCACGACGGTGACGGGGAGCCACTGGTCCTGGTAGTAGGCGATGGCCAGGTGCTCCTCGGCCAGCTTGCTGACGGCGTAGGTCCAGCGCGCCTCGCCGACCTTGCCGATGGAAGTCTTGTCCAACTCCGACGACCGGAACGCGTTGGTCCCGAACACCTCGCTCGTGGAGAAGCAGACCACGCGGTCGCAGTGGGTCAGCTTCGAGGCGGCCTCGAGCACGTTGGCCGAGCCGACCATGTTCACCCGCATCGTCTTGACCGTGCTCTTGACCACGGTGTCGATCCCGGCGATCGCGGCGCAGTGCACGACCAGGTCGGCGTCCGCCATGGCCTTCGCGAGGCTGTCGTAGTCGAGCACGTCGCCGACGACAAGCTTCAGGTTGGGATGGTTCTTGTACGCCTGGGTCTGCAGCGCGTTGCGGGCCAGGTTGTCGTAGGCGACGATCTGGTTCTGCTCGACCAGCCGCCCGATCAGGGTTGAGCCGATGAAGCCCGCGCCGCCGGTGATGAATATCTTTTTGCCTTTAATCATGGACGTTCTCCGCGTTGCAGGACCGACTGTGCATGTTTAACAAAAACCGCGCAAGCCAATAGGGAGGAGGGATGGAACAGGAGGCAACGGAGGGCGGGCCGCTCCCCTCACCCCTCCGTTCTCTCTGTTGCCTCCTGTTCAAAACCCCTCATGATCGAGACCAGTTCGCGTTCGGTCGCCCCGCGGCTGTACAGCCGGATGCACTTCTCCCGCGCGGCGCGCCCCATGGCCTCCGCCTCGGCCGGATGATCGAGCGCCTGCCGCATGGTTTCCGCCAGCGCCGCCGCGTCGTCCGGGGGCACGACCTTCCCGCAGCCCTCCAGGACGAGCGGCAGGTCGGAGATCGCCGTGCCGATCACGGGCCGGGCCATGGCCATGGCCTCGAAGATCTTGCACGGCATCTGCGAGCGGGCCAGGGGCGTGTCCTTGAGCGGCAGCACGATCAGGTCCGCCAGGCTCAAGAACTCCGGCATGCGCGCGGCCGGCTGCGGGCCCAGCGTCGCCAGGTACGGCCGGTACGACGGCTCCGACCGGAGCTTCTCCACGTGCTCGTTGACCGGGCCCACGATCACGAACCGCGTGTCCGCGCGGCCGAGCCGGACCAGGGCGTCGAGGATGATCTCGATGCCCTTGTGCGGCCGCACCACGCCGCCGAAGACGATGCAGCGCAGGCCTTCCAGCCCGCATTCCTTCTTCAACGCCGCCGTCCGCTCCGGCGACGAGGGCTTGAAGAAATCCGTGTCCACGCCCATGTGGACGATGCGGCCGCCGAATTTATTCTGCAGCCACGTGCTCGTCGAGATCACCAGGTCGGCCTTCGGGATCAGCTTTTCCACCAGCGGGTTCCACGGCTCCTCCAGCGGGTGGTGCAGGTTCCGCAGCACGGATTTCCAGCGCGACGCCCGCGGCATCTGGTGGAACAGCGCGCCGTCCCACTCGTCCAGGTAGACGACCACCTTCGCCCCGCGCCGCCGCTTCTCCCGGAGCGCGACGGGCACCGTGTCCGCGAAGGCCTTCACGGCGACGATCACATCGCCCGTCAGCGCGGCACCGAGCCTCCGGGACTCCCACAGGCAATCCGGAAGCCGGTACAGCCGGGGCGTCGGCACGACCGTGTAGTCGAACGCGCCCCGGTACATCGGGCAGACGCCGTGCCCGAAGTCCGGGCCGGCGACCTGGACCGGGTAATGCCGCTGCAGGGTCCGGGCCAGCACGGTCACCGGGCCCAGGACCGGGCAGTAAATATCGGGAACTAAAAAGGAGATTTTCACGAAGGATAATTACAGGAGGCAACAGAGGGAACGAGAGGTCTGAAAGATTCTCCGTTACCTCTGTTCACTCCTGTTCGCTGTATTAGAAAGTTGCGATTTCGCGGCCTATTGTTAGTGTAAGGGCTTTTCAATACACGCATGAGAATCGTGATCATCGGCGCTGGCCCCTGCGGCCTCGGGGCGGCCCACCGGCTGCTGGAAAAAGGGCATTCCGACTTCGCCGTCTACGAGCGGCGCCCCTACGTCGGCGGCCTGGCCGCGTCGTTCCGCGACGAGCGGGGCTTCACGTGGGATTTCGCCGTCCACGTCGCGCACTCCCACTACCACTATATCGACCGGCTGATGGACGACCTGCTGCCCGGCGGCTTCCTCCACCACGAGCGCCGCTCCTGGGTGCGGGAGTACCAGACGTTCATCCCCTACCCGTTCCAGTACAACATCCGCCATCTGCCGCCCGCCGCCCGCGACGAGTGCCTGGCCGGGCTGCGGGAACTCGCTCAACGTCCACCATCCGACGCCCAACGTCCAACGCCCAACAACTTCGAGGAATGGATCCTCGCCGGCTTCGGGCGCGGGATCGCGAAGCATTTCATGGCGCCCTACAACCGCAAGATCTGGTCCACCGAGCTGCGGGACATGGGCTACCAGTGGATCGGCGACCGCGTGCCCACCCTCGACCTCGCGCGCGTGGAGCGCAATATCGCCGAGGGACGCGACGACGTCTCCTGGGGCCCGAACCACACGTTCCAGTTTCCGAGGGAGGGCGGCACGGGCGCCATCTGGCGCGCGCTGGCCGCGCGGCTGCCCGCGGGCCGGCTCCACCTTTCCTGCGGCCTCGTCCGGCTCGATGCCGGACGCCGGATCGCCGTCTTCGAGGACGGCCGGGAGGAGCGCTACGACGCCCTGATCTCCACCATGCCGCTGATCCGGCTCGCTGAACTGGCCGGCGACACCGGACTCGTCCGGCGCGCCCGCGGCCTCCGCTACACGCACGTCGAGGTCACGGGCGTTGCGCCGGCCTTCCCCATCCCCGACGCGCTGCGGGACAAGACGTGGATATACTGCCCCGAGCCGGCCTGCGACTTCTACCGCGTCACGCCCTTCTCGATCTTCTCCCCGGCGCACGTGCCCGACCCGGACCGCCACTGCTCCCTGCTCTGCGAAATCTCCACGCCGGGCGACGCGCCGATCCCCCGCGGCGACAGCGGGGCGGCCACGCTGCGCGGCCTGCGGGACATAGGGCTCATGGATTGCGATCCCGCCCGGACCCACCTCTTCACCATGGTCGAGGAATTCGGCTACCCGGTGCCGACCGTCGACCGCGACGCGATCCTGGCCGATGTCCTGCCCGCGCTCGAAAGCCAGGGCCTCTATAGCCGCGGCCGGTTCGGCGGCTGGAAGTACGAAGTGGCCAACATGGATCATTCGGTCATGCAGGGCGTCGAGGTTGCGGACCGCCTTCTGGACGGCGCGGAGGAGGTCACGCTGCCGAAGCCCGCCGTGGTCAACGCGGGCAAGCGCTGACGATGAAAAAAATACTCATGGTGCTGACCAGCCACCGGCTGGACTGTTTCCGGCTGTGCATGGACCTGCTCGTGCGGGGCGGTTCGATCCGCTTCTTCGACCGCGTGGTCCTGCTGCTCAACGGCGTGGCCGGCCGTCACCTCCGGTACGTCCGCGACCTGCAAGCCGCGCATCCTGACATCCCGTGGGACACCATCGCCGGGCCGCGCGGGCGCGGGCGGCTGATCTCCAACCTCCAGAACGAGTGCGTGCGGCGCCACCCGGACTCGCTCTACTTCAAGATCGACGAGGACACCTTCGTCTCCGCCGACTGGCCGCAGAGGCTGACGGCGGCCTACGAGGCGCACCGGGACGACCCCGGCCTTTCGCTGATCACGCCGGTCATCCCGAACAACGCGCTCGGCTGCTTCTACCTGCTCCACGCGTTTCCCGAACTGGCACGGGAGTACGACCGGCTGTTCCGCAAACCGCTGACGACGAAATTCGACGGGCCGGTCTGGATCAACGGCCGCATCGCGGACTGGATCACGCGGGAGTTCCTCGACCTCCGCCGGGCCAACGAGCGGCTGCGCGCCGTCCGGGCGCCGGCCATCGCCGGGGACGGCCTCTCGATGCCGGAGGGCGGCCCGTTCGGCCGCTTCGCCTTCCGGTTCAGCATCAACTGCCTCTGCTACGACTACCGCCACTGGCGGGAACTCGGCGAAATCCCCGAGTTCGACGAGATCGGCTGGGGCGACTGGATCGTCGCGCACGGCAAGTTCGCCGTGCTGGCGCCCGACGCCCTGGTCCACCACTACTCGTTCTTCGTCCAGCAGGACTGGCTCGACCGCACTCCGCTCCTTGAGGACCTGCGCCGGGCCAACCTGCCGGACACGCTGCGCTGGCCGGACCGCGGCCCGGCCCGGCTGGGGCGCATTGTCCAGCAAGTTCCGCGCGCCATCCGGCGCCGCCTGGGCCGCTCCTGATCCCGCCGTCAGGGATTGCGCCGGTTGTTCACCAGGTCCGGCGTGAACAGCGTCGGCTCGTACTCCGCCCCGCCGTCGGCGGCGAGGCGCTCGACGCATTCGTAGCCCTGCGCGAAACTGTGGTCCTGGTTGCCGACCTCGTACTTCCAGGCGCCGAACCGGCCGCGGCTGAAGATGCCCCGCGCCTCGAAGGCGCGCAGCGCCGGGTCCACCAGCGCGTCCCGCCCGAGGAACGGCGTCGGATACGCCTGCGGCAGGCGCCGGTGCGCGACGGACACCACGCGGCGCCGGTCCGGCAACAGGCCGTCCTCGACCAGGGCGCGCACCGTGTCCTCCGCCAGGCTCTCGCGGCGGACGGGCTTGTCCGCGCTCTCCGAGGTCTCCGTCATCAGCGACCACTGGGCCCCCGGCCGGGGCGCGTTCTCGGGGCTGTAATTCGTGAAGACGGTCACCCGGTAGTACGGGCTGTTGGACTCCGGGAAATATATCCAGCACTTGGTCTTCAGGCGCTCCGGCGTGGTCCCGTCCATGCCCACGCCGACGACGTGGGTCGCGGAGTACACCAGCCGGTCGGCGACCCGGTCGTCCACGATCCCGGGCGCCATGCGGACCAGGCGGTTGAGCGGCGCCGTGGAAATCAGCCGGTCGTAGAGCCACGTGCGCCCGTCCGCCGCGGTCGCCTGCCGGAGGTCCGGGTCGATCCGGACGATCTCCGCGCCCAGCGTCACGCGCTCCGCGGGCAGCCGCCGGCCCAGCGCCTCCCAGACCGCGCCCGTGCCGCCCCGCTTCGGGAACCGGAACGTCCGGTTGGGCCCCCACGACACCTGGTCCTGCCCCGTCTCGATCGAGCGCGTCACCGCCTTCAGGTCCGGCACGGCCACGCGCTCGCCGATCCAATGGAAATCCATCTTTTCCGGCGGCGTCGCCCAGACCTTGAAATTGTAGGGCCGCATGAAGAGGCGCGCGACGCCCTCGCCGAAGGTCTGATCGATCCACTCCCCGAAGTTTCGCGGGCGGCAGGGTTCAGGGTGCAGGGTCCGGGCCGCGGCGGCCTTCCGCAACCCTTCGACGCAGTCCTCGCGGTCGGCGGGGTCGAGCCGGTGCAGGTTATTCTGGAACGGGTACGGGACGAACCGGTTCTTCAGCCATACCCAGCTTTCGCGCTCGTGGCGGTGCCAGCCGTCGGGGCCGAGGGCCAGGTCCATGTAGCGGTCGAAGGTCTCGTAGTGGGAGAACTGGACGTGGCCGCCGAGGTCCCACGTGAACCCCCGGTCGTCCACCCACGACGAGGCCAGGCCACCGAACCGCGGCCCGGCCTCGATCAGGCGCCAGCCGAGCCCCTTTTCCTCCAGCCGCAGCGCGGCGCCCAGGCCGGTCGGCCCGGCCCCGAGGACCAGGTACTCGATTCGATGCGCCGATGTCATGTTCGCGAGCGCGGCACGATGAGCCGACCCAGTGTTTTCAGACCTTCGCGCCACACGGCCGGCCGCGCCGGCGCGGTCCGCCAGGCCCACAGGGCGAACCACAGCGCCCGCCCTGCCCGCCCGCGGTCCCGCCACCAGATCGTGTTTTCCTCGAGGGCGTTGAGCAGTGCGTCCTTCATATGCCGGCGCGGCACGCGGCCCTCCCAGATATCCCGTCTCTTCAGGAGCAGGCGGTGCGCCTCGGCGTCCTGCGGCCGCGTACGCCACGCGCCCTCCACCTGGCTGATCCCCGACGAGGCCCGGCGGTACCGCGCCAGCACCGCGTCCACCAGCCCGACCGGGCGCCGCCGCGCGATCCGCATGAACCACTCGTAGTCCTCGCGCGCCCGGTAGCGCGGGTCCTCGTTGAACAGGCCCACCTCGTCCAACAGCGAGCGCCGCACCAGCACGGAGCTGATCGAGATGAAGCAGTGCCGCGCCAGCTCGCGGAAGCAGTCGCCCGTCGGCGGGAGCGCGCCCTCGTGCCGCACGCCGAGCACCTTCGAGTCCTCGTCCAGCAGGTGGCAGTACGCGTGACAGAACGGGATGTCCGGGTGCGCCTCGAGAAACGCCACCTGCCGGGCCACCCGTTCCGGGTACCACCCGTCGTCGGAATCGAGGAAGGCCACGTACTCGCCCTTCGCCAGCCGCGCGGCGACGTTACGGGGCACCGCCGGCCGGCCCGAGTTCTTCGGGAGACGCACGAACTGCAGCCGCGACCCGTACTCCGCCTCGATCAGCCGCGCGCTGCCGTCGGTGGAGGCGTCGTCCACGACGATGACCTCCATCCGCGGGTGCGTCTGCGCGAACACGCCGTCCAGCGTCTCGCGCAGGTAGCGCTCGCGGTTGTAGGTCCCCACGCAGGCGGTGACCAGCGGCTGGTCGGGCGCGGCCATGTCAGGCGCCGGGCTTCTTCGTTCCCTGCCAGATCAGGAACATGTCCGCGAACCGCTCCGGGGCCGGGATCAGGGATACCTTCGCGTCGTCCGAGCCGGCGCGCAGGCGGCCGAGCAGACCCTCCGCGTCGAACCACTGCTCCCACGGCATGATCCGGAGCCGGCCGAGGCACGCGGCGTTCTTGTCGATGATCGCAAACCGGCCGCCCGGCTTGAGCACGCGCATCAGCTCTGCGATCGCCCGCCCGACGTCGGGCGCGTGTTCCAGCGCCTCGACCATGAACGCGGCGTCGAACTCCGCGGCGCCGAACGGCAGGTTCAGCATGTCGCCGGTCACGCCCCGTATCCCCTCGGGCAGCAGCCGGACCAGGGTTTCGGAGAGGTCCAGCCCGACGTACTCGTGGTTCGGGCGGAGGTCGCGCAACGCCTGGAGGAACCGGCCCGCGCCGCACCCGATCTCGAGGACGCGCAGGCGCGAACCCGATTCCGGCAGCGCGCCGCACAGCGCCTTGAACCGGAAATCCTCGGCCACCGGCTTGTTGTCCATCCAGCTCGGGAACTCCACCTCGAAGTGCCGGCGGATGCGCAGCACGATGGCGTCGACGAAGAACTTCACCGCCCAGCAGGGCTCCGAGTCGCGGAAGTAGAGCGAGTCCTTCCCGTACGCGCCGAAGAAGCCGCCGGACGGGTTCTGGTTCTTGAGCATCCAGCCCAGCAGCCGGTCGCCGGTCTCCAGGTCGCCGAGCTTGAAGAAGATGCGCGCGAACTGCGCCTGGCCCGGCGAGCAGACCCAGCGCGCGCCGGCCGCGGCAGGCAGGCCGCCGTCGGGCCGGATCAGCGTCTTCACGTATGCCGCGGCTTCGCGCGCCTTCTCCGGCCGGCCCAGGTCGATCAGCGCTTCGACGGCGTAACCGAAGAAGTGCGAGTTCGACGCGTAGCGGCGCGGGTCGAAGATCCGCTCGTAGTAATCCAGCGCCCGCCGCGCGCCCTCGACGAAGTCCGGCCGGTCCAGCCGCCGCCCGGCCTCGAGCAGCGGCTCGAGCGCGTAGAGGAAGATGTACGTCGGGATCTTGCCGTCGTACACGTCGGGGAAGGACCCGTCCTCGCGGAGCTGCGAAAGCATGTACCCGCCGGCCCGCCGGAGCCCCTCGCGGAACGGCTCCTCGTCCGCGAAGCACAGGAACCCGCGCATCACCTGGGCGGTGTCGAACACGTAGAGCTTGCCGTCGATGCTCGACACGGAACCGTCCGGCCCCAGCGCCTGAAGCATCGCCTCCGCCCAGCGCCGCGCGACCTGCGGCTCGCCGATCTGCAGCAGGGTCGGGATGTAGTAGCCGGTAACCTCGCGGTAGACCTCGCGCCGGCAGCTGGCGAAGTAGACGCCGCCGTCCTCGGAGTTGGCCCGGATCCATTCGCGGGCGCGCGCGATCGCCGCCTTGTAATCGGGCGGCGGGGCGGGTTTCCGGAACAGCCGCGCGACCTTGCCGCCGGCCCGGCGTAGCGCGTAGGCCGGGTCGTTCCGCAGGGCGCCCAGCCAGCAGCGGGCCGCGGCGGCGACATCGCGCCGGGCCCTGGCGGCCGCGGCGAGCATGTAGTAGCACTCCGCCTTCTGCCCCGGCGTGGCCCAACCCAGATGCGGCAGGTGCTTCTCCAGCATGCGCGGCCAGGTCCGCTCGATCTCCTTCTCGCGCGATGCGGTCAGCGACGAGCCGTGCTGGCGGTAGAGGAACAGGTCCTTGTGCAGCGGCGCGAGCTTGAAGCGCATGGAGACGCGCAGCCAGTAGTCGTAGTCCTCGGACAGGAAAAACTCCTCCGCGTAGTCGCCCACGGCCTCGCGGACGGCCCGCCGATAGAGGAAGCTCCAGCCGACCGGGTCGCGCTCAAGCAACGTCTCCGGCTCGGGCACGCGCCGCACGCGCAGCGGCCGGCCGTTCTCGTCCACGACCATGCTGTCCGTATAGACGAGGCCGACGTCCGAATGCGCGAGCAGGTAGGCGGCCATCTCCGCCAGCGCTTCGGGGCGATAGGCATTGTCGTCGGAGATCCAGGTCAGGAACTCCCCGCGCGCCTGCGCGAAGCCGGTGTTGAGGGCGGCCGGCAGCTTGCGGTTGCGCTCGTGGCGGACGGAGCGGATGCGCGGGTCCTTCTGCGCCAGCGTCCGGATGAGGTCGGGCGTCGCGTCCGTGGAGCAGTCGTCCACGATGATCAACTCCCACTCCCGCCAGGTCTGCGCGCGGCAGCTCTCCACGGCCTCGGCCAGGTATTTCGCGCCGTTGTACGTCGGCAGGACAATGGATATCAGGGGTTTCTTTTCCGTCATGATCGCTCCTTCCGATCGCGCAAGATGGCGGCGACCCGATCCGCGGCATGGCCGTCGCCGAAGACGGCCGAGCCCGGCGCTTCCTCCGCGGAATCGGTCCAGGCCTGCTCCAGGGCCGCCCCGACGCGCGCGCCGTCGTTTCCGACCAACCGGGCGAGTCCGGACTCCACGGCCTCGGGCCGCTCCGTGACTTCGCGGAGCACGAGGACGCGTTTGCCGAGGGTCACGCCTTCCTCCTGCATCCCGCCGGAGTCGGTGAGCACCAGCCGGCAGGCCTTCATGGCGTGCAGCAGCGTCACGTAGTCCACGGGATCCGCGAGCCGGACGTTCTTCAGTCCGCCCAGTATCTCGGCCGCGGGGCCGCGCACGCCGGGGTTCGGATGCACGGGATACCAGACCTGCGCGTCCGGATGGCGGGCCGCGAAATCGCGGACCGCCCGGAAGATGGCGCGGATGGGCTCGCCGAAGGATTCGCGACGGTGGCAGGTCATCAGCACGAACGGCCGGCCCGCGGGCACGGGCGGGGGCGGCGCCGGCGTCGTGGCCAGGATATGCCGCAGCGCGTCCACGATCGTGTTGCCCGTGACGAAAATCCTGTCCGCCTCCACGCCCTCGCGCCGCAGGTTTTTCACGGCGCCCGGCGTCGGCGCGAAGTGCCAGCGCGCGCCCACGGCCGCCACGCGCCGGTTGTATTCCTCCGGCCAGGGGGCCTGGAGGTCGAAGCTCCGCAGCCCGGCCTCGACATGCCCGAACGGGATGCCCGCGAAGAAGCAGGCCATCGCCGTCGCCATGACGGTCGTCGTATCGCCCTGCGCCAGCACGGCATCCGGCCGATGCGTCGCGAGGTGTTCGCCGAGCCCCGCCAGCACCCGGCCGGTCAGTTCGCCCACCGCCTGGTCCGGCCGCATGAGGTCAAGGTCCACGTCCGCGCGCAGGCCGAACATCGCGAGCGCCTGATCGAGCATCTCCCGGTGCTGGGCCGTCGCCAGAACCGTCGCGTCGAACGACGGATCGCCGCGGAGGGCAAGGATCACGGGGGCCATCTTGATGACCTCCGGCCGGGTGCCGACGACACAGGTGACTTTCCGCTTCATGGCAGGCGTCCCCTTCTCGATTCAGGGCAGGTATCGCTGGCGCCAGTGCTGGAACGCGAACAGCGCCCAGATCACCTTCCGGTGGTCGCGCCGGTCGCTGAAATGCTCGTCCAGCAGTTGACGCACGGTTTTCGGATCAAAGAGCGCGTCCCGCGCGAGCCGGTCCGGCGCGCACAACTCCTCGACCCGCGGCCGCAGGTCGCGCTGGAGCCACGCGGCGACGGGCATCATGAAGCCAGCCTTGCGGCGCTGGACGATCCGTTCCGGCAGCAGCCCGCGCGCCGCGCGCTTGAGCAGGTGCTTGGTCGTGAAGCCACGGAGCTTGTATTCCATGGGCAGCCCCGCCGCGTACTCCACCACGGCCGGGTCCAGGTACGGCACGCGCACCTCGAGCGAGTGGGCCATGCTCGCGCGGTCCACCTTCACCAGGATGTCGTCCTGCAGGTACAGCTTCGCGGCCAGGTACAGGATGCGCTCGAAGCCGCCGATCAGCCCGGACTGGCGCACGTAGCGATGCACGTCCTCGAAGGGATCGCGCCGCCGCAGGGCTTCCCGCGCGTCCGCCGAGAGGAGACCGTTCTTCTGCTCGTTGCCGCAGCACCCGAGCCAGACCAGGAACCGGACCTCCGGCGAGATCCCCGCGCCCTTGAAGAACTGCTGCGCCAGGAACTCGAGGCTGGCGTACCGGTGCGACACCGGGATGTGCCGCGCGGCCCGCGTCAGCGCGTCGCGCCAGGCCATCGGCAGAAACGACAGCCGCTCGACGAGCCGGTGCGCCTGGAATGCCGGGTACCCGGCGAACAGCTCGTCGCCCCCGTCGCCGCCCAGCACCACCTTCACCTCCCGCGCCGCGAACTGCGCCAGCAGGGAGGTCGGCAGAATGGAGGCGTCCGCCAGCGGCTCGTCCATCCGGTCGAGGACCCCCGGCAGCAGGTCCAGCGCGCGGCGGAGGGACAGCACCTCCGCGCGGTGCTCCACGCCGCACGCCCGGGCCACCTCCCGGGCGAAGGGCGACTCGTCGTAGCTGGCCTCCTCGAATCCGATGGAAAACGTGCGGATCGGCCGCGACGACTCCGCGGCGGCCAGCGCCGTGACCAGGCTCGAATCCAGCCCGCCGCTCAAGAACACGCCCACCGGCACGTCCGCGCGCAAGTGCTGCCGCACGGCGTCCCGCAGCAGGACCCGCAGGTCGGCCGCGCACTCGTCCGCGGAGCGGCTGCTCACCGGCCGGTCGCGGAGCGGGATATCCCAGTACGACGCCATGCGCGGCGCGGCCCCGTCGAACTCCATGCGCGTCCCGGGCTCGAGCTTGTGGACGCCCTCGAAAATCGTGTGCGGCGCGGGGATGTAGCCGTACGTGAGGTACTTGCTCACGGACAGCAGGTCCAGCCGCCGCGCCACGCCGGGGTGCCGCAGCAGGGCCTTCAGCTCCGACGCGAAGACCAGCTCGCCGGCGACCTGGGTCCAGTAGAGCGGCTTGATGCCCATCCGGTCGCGCGCGAGGTGGAGCGTCCGCGCCTCGCGATCCCACAGCGCGAAGGCGAACATGCCGCTGAAATCCTTCAGCGCCTCAGGCCCCTTCCTCGCCCAACCCTGGAGCAGCGCCTCCGTGTCCGACGCGGTCCGGAACGCGGTCCCTTCCCGCTCCAGGTCGGCGCGCAGCTCGAGGTAGTTGTAGATCTCGCCGTTGTACGTCACCGTGTACCGGCCGTCGGCCGTGCTCATCGGCTGGGCGCCGCCTTCGAGGTCGATGATGCTCAACCGCCGGTGGCCCAGCGCGATCGCGCCGTCGCGATGAAACCCCTCGCCGTCGGGCCCGCGCTTCTCCAGCGTCCGCGCCATGTCCCGCAGGACGGCCTCCGGGTCAGCCGGACCGGACCGAAACATCGTGAATCCCGCGATTCCGCACATGGCTTGTGTCCCGCAGCATCGCTTCCGCGGCGTCCGCCGCCGCGTCCACCGAAAGGCTCTTCATGCACGACCGGTCGTCGTGGCAGGCCGCGCGGGGATGAAACGGGTGGCAGTCGAAGCAGAGCTTCGGCGCTTGCAGCACCCGGTGCGGCCCGCCCTCCGGCGGCCCCCACTGCGGCCGGCTGGTCGGCCCGAACAGGCACAACGCCGGGGTGCCCGCGGCCACGGCGAAGTGCGCCGGCGCGCTGTCGTTCCCGATCAGCAGATCCGACTCCGCGAGGAGCGCCGCCATCTGGTCCAGCGTAGTCTGCCCCGCTAGGTTGAGCGCCGGCTGCCGCATCCGGCTTTTCATTTGCTCCGCTAGCTCGCGTTCGCCGGGGCTGCCGAGAATCAGGATGGATGCCTTCTGCCGCTCGGCCAGACGGTCGGCCAGTTCCGCGAAGCGCTCCACGGGCCACAGCTTGCCGGGCCAGCCCGCGCCGGGCGCGACGGCAACCACCGGGGCGCGGAGCCCGGCCTCGGCCAGCCGGCGGGCGGCCTCGGCCCGCTCCCCGTCCGAGAGCCAGTATTCCAACTCCGCGCGCGGGGCCTGCACACCGATCAGCGGCAGCAGGTCCGCGATCCGTTGCGCCTCGTATTTCCGGCTGGTGTAGGGCTGGGTGCGCGCCTCGCTGAAGGGGTGCCACAGGCCCGCGTCGTGCGCCGCGCCGACCCACCGGGCCGGGCGCACGGCCTGAATCATGCACACCTCCACCAGGCTGGTCACCGACGTGGAGAACAACCAGTCGTAACGCCTTCGCCGGAGACGCCAGAAGAAAGCCGCCTCCCCCGCCAGGCTCAAGCCGCGGTCCCCTCGGCCGCGGTTGAACAGGACCAGGCGCGGCGCGTACGGCACGGACTCCGCGACGTACGGGATCTTCCGGACCAGCGCGTCGCACCACGGCCCGGCCACGAGGTCCAGCGCCCAGCCCGGCCGCTGCTCCCGCAGCGCGCGTAGCGACGGCCCGATGTGCAGCGCGTCGCCGACGTGCGCCAGCTTGACGACGAGGACCCGGGCGCGATCCCCCGGCTCCGCGGCCGGGCGGTCCGCCGCCGCCACATTGACCACGTCGAACAGCTCGAGCAGGAAAACATAGCGCCAGACGTTCAGCGGCGGCTCGTAGCTCATCGCCGGCCACCACGCCTCGCGCACGGGGCGCAGGCCGTGCGCGACGAACTTCCCCCATCGCCGGAACGACGCCCGCCACATCGCGGGCAGCCGCCGCGCCGCCTCCCGGCCGCGCGCCAGCCGCACGATGGCCGCGACCAGCAGCGCCGGCGCAAGCAGGACGAGCAGCGCCGCGAAGGCGACGCCCTCCGCCCGGCGCAGGATGAAACTCAACGAGGCGCGCGTCACGGGCAGATCGCGTACAAGATCGTCTCGTTGCCCCAGGAGCCGTGGTGGCCCAGGTAGTAGCGGTAGGAGGGCTGAACGCGGCTGATCAGCGCGGGCACGTCGGCCAGGTCGTCGCGGCCCTGCTGCTTGTGGTACACGCTGATCTGCAGCCTGGGCTTGAAGCGGCGGATGGTCTCGACGGCGCCCTGCAGGATCGGCATCTCGTAGCCCTCGGTGTCCAGCTTGAGCAGGTCCACGCGCGCCAGTTTGTTTTCCTCGACGAACTTGTCCACGGGCGCCACCCGCACGGGGATCCCGCCCGTTTCGCCGGGGCGCGCGATGTGAGACAGGCCGCCCTTCTGGCTCACGAACCGGACCTCCGCCTCCGTCTCGCCGAGGGCCATCGGCACGGTGGTGATGTTGGAGCGGCCGATGAACAGCCCGCGCAGCGTCTCGAGGTTCATGGGATCGGGCTCGAAGGCGAACACGCGTCCAGACGCGCCGACCTGGTTGGAGTACATGATCGAGGTCCCGCCGTCCTCGGCGCCGACATCGAGGATCGTGTCGCCCGGCGCCGCCCGCACCACGGGATGCCCGTACTGGGGATAGGAGGCCAGCCGGAGGAACAGGAAGGATCCCGTCTGCCGGTGGCGCACCACCGAGGCGAGGGTCAGCGCGGAGTCCTCGTCCTGCAGCCGCTCGAAAAGGGCGTGCAGCGGCGCGGAGTACTTCTCCAGGAAATCCGTTTCGCGGCGGAATCGCTCGTCGTAGGCGGGGTCGTCAAAGAGCATGACGCGGCGGAACCCGCCCTGGGCCAGCCGCTGGCTCTGCCACACCTCGTAGCCGGGCGGGGCGTAGGCGACCAGCGCCGGCTCGGAGGCCGGATCCAGGTCATCGAGCAGGCACAGGCGGATGCCGAGGCCCCGCAGCGCGGAACGCAGGAGCATCTTCGCGCGATACCGGCTCTGCCAGAAATCGTCCGGCAAAATGAACCTCGATACGCGCAGGCCGTGCCGCGCCTTGAACAGGCGGCGGATCGTTCGCACGTCGTCGGCCCGGCAGAACACGTGAAGGGGTTTTTCCCGGTTCCAGCCTTCCGGGAAAAGGGTCCGGTACATGGGCGCGGCGGCGACGGCTTCCTTGAGTGTAGCAGTCATGGCATATCCCTGTGTTTTCGGCGAAGCTACTCCTGCGCCCGGGCGGCGGGCAATTGGTCGAGGCCCGGCAGGGTGCGCAGAAACAGCCTGGCCAGTTCCGAATCGCTTCTCTTCCGCCAGCAATCGATCGATATCCGATCTGCCGCCGTGAAGGCCGGGTAGCCGTACAAGCCGCCGAGGAGCAGCAGCGAGGTCGACGACACGGAAACCACGGCGGCCAGGTCCCAGCCGGCGACGAGGCATTCCACGGGGATCTGCTGGCGGACGCGCAGGATCTGCAGCCGGTCCCCGGCCAGGTCCTGCTTCAGCCGCGGCGCCAGCGGCGTGATCTCGCGGGGATGCTCCTTCCACAGGATGGAATAACCCTTGTCCAGGATCTCCGAGACGGCCGCCCGGTAGAGGGCGTACTCGTTCTCCGCGGTCAGGAAGATGTCCGCGAACGGCTGCGGGAGGAAAAGGACCGCGGATTCCCCCGGCCGCTTCGGCGGCTGCCGGCACTGCGCCGGGTCGAACAGCGGCGCGAGAGCCTGCAATCGGCCCCGCAGCGACTCGCTTTCCACGTGCACGACGGGGACGCCCGACAGGTAGGCCGGCAGCTCGACCTGCCGCGCGAGATAGGAATACATGCGAACGACCCGCGCGCGGTCCCGGACGCACAGGCCTTCCATGCCGAGGCATTCGGACGTTCGCCCCCAGTGGCTCCACTCCCGGCGGAGCCCGCCGGGCCAGCCCGCCGGCTTCAGCTGCTTCAGGCGCGCCCGCCCGCACAGGACCTCCTGCGGGATGAACTCCTCCGCGCCATCCTCGAACAGGACCACGCGCGCCCCGGGGAACGCGTACAGGATCAGCTTGGTGGCCTCCAGCCCCAGCTTGGACACCCAGATCTCGTCCGGGTCCGCGCCCAATCGCTCGCGCAGCACGTCCCGGGCGATCGGCGCGAAGCGGCGCGTCGGGAAATGCGACACCAGGACATCCTCCGCCCACTCGATCGCGCGCCAGCTCCAGAGGCAGCGCGCCGCCTCCTGCATGGCGCGGGCGAGGTCGGTGTACCGGCCGTTCGCGAAGAAGACGAGGACGTCCTCGTGCTCCTCCGTCGAACCGCGATCCCGGACGCGATCCTGGGTCAGCGCGGCGGCGGCGTTAACGAGCTGGCCCAGCCCCGGGGCGAATACAAGTCGTTTCATGGTATCGAGTTCAACGGGTAGGGCGGCTTGGCCCAAGCCGCCGTGGCGCGTTCCGCGAACGCGCCCTACTTTTCTCATGTGTGCTCAATTGTCGACTGTCTTGTGTCCGCCAGCGTCCACAGCCCGAGCGAGCGGTCCGTCCTGCCGTCCGGGCACGGGTCCGGCAGGACGCGCAGGGGCTCGGGGAACGCAAAGGGCAAAAGGGTCATGTTCAGCGGGCGCTCGTCGCCGAGCGCGCCGTCCCAGTTGGCGTTCAGCAGCGGAAACGTCGTCGCCAGCAGGTAGCGCGCGCCGCTCGCACGAAGGCGCTTCAACGCCGCCAGGGCGTCCCGGTACGGCAGGCGCACGAAGAAATTCCGGCAGACGACCAGGTCCGCGCGCGGCAGCCGCGAATACATGGCGTTCATGAAACGGACCGCGCCGGCGCCAGCCGGCCCGATGCGTTTCACGGTTTCACGAACCGGGTCGCCGCCGATATAGGTGAGCCCGTTCCAGGCCGCTAGCCGCGAGGCCGCCGCCGGGCCGCAGGGATACTCCAACACCGAACGAATCCCGAACTCGGCGGCCAGGGCCGGGATCGCGCCGGCCCATTCGCCGCCCCCGTCATCCCGCCGCGCGGGCGGCCGTTCCGCAAAAGCCGTCTCGTGGGGGTGCGGCTCCACCCACCGGTAGTACGCGCCGGCCAGGCACGGGACCGACTTCACCGCCGCCCTGGCGGCCCGGGCCAGCCGGGCGACGGCCGAAACCGCCGTTGGGCCCGCGGGTCTCTTCGCGGCGTCATCCGTCCGCCAGGAGCCCAGGTATTGCGTCTTGAACATCGCCCGCGTGTCGGGCCGCGAGACCAATTCGACCGTGGGGTCGTTCTTGCCGAAACGGTCGTACGCCGTGCTGACGGCGGCGTTGGCGCTGATGAACAGGATGTCGTAGTCCCGCTTCGGCGTCAGCGTCGAGGTCCGCTCGACGATCAGGTCGAGCGTGGCCTTGATGAACGGGTGCCGCGGGACGGCGGAAAAAACCTGGTTCAGCACGCGGATGGATTCTTCCGGCTCGCCGTTCCGGATGGGCTCTGCCGCGAGCCGGCGGCATTCCTCGGGCGAGAGCACGAACTCGGTGAAGACCTTCGCCTGCCGGCCCGGCGACGGGAGCATCCGGTCCATGGCCGCCAGCGGGACCTGGTAGTACTGCCAGAAGACGCCGCCGAAATGGTAGACCACCAGCCAGCGCAGCACGTCCAGCATCATGATCGGGCGGGCGAGCCGGTGGATTCCCTCCCAGATCGCCGGGTAGTTCGCCGCGCAGAACTCCCGCGCCCGCGCGTAGGTCCAGAGCCGGACCTCGAAGTCCGGCGCGTACCGCGCCATGCTCTCGAACGGCTTGCGGTCGAACGTCTCCTGGTCCGCCCGCAGCTTCTGGTCCTTCCCCCACGGGAAGAACATCATGTGGATGAGGCGGGGCGCGGCGTCCATGGCGCGGCCGTCCTTACCCGGCCCGAAGGATTCGTTCCGCCACTTCCCGGACCGCGCCGAACCCGCCGGGCCGCTTCGTCACGTACGCCGCCGCCTCGAGTACCTCGGGCTCGGCGTCGGCCACGGCGACCGGCAGGCCGACCCAGCGCAGGCACTCCAGGTCGTTGATGTCGTTGCCGACGAAGGCGATCTCGCGGGGCTTCAGCCCGCGCGCCGCGGCGACCTGCTGCAGCGCCTTGAGCTTCTTGTCGCAGTTCTGGATGCAGTCGATCTTGAGCTTGCGGCAGCGGGCGGACACGACGGGATTCGGCTCCATGGAGATGACGATCACGCCGACGCCCTCCTTCTTGAGCAGCCCGACGCCCATGCCGTCGCCGCGGTGGCACAGCACGGCCTCCTTCCCGTCCTGGTCCACCAGGACGCGGTTATCCGTCATCACGCCGTCGAAATCCAGGGCCAACAGCTTCACCGCGGCCCATTCCTTCGCCGTCACTTTTTCCGATGCGCGCATAATTCCCCCCGCTCGTCTACAGGCCCTTGATCAGCCACCCGCCGTCCACGTACAGGTCCTGGCCGGTGACGTACGAGGCCGCGTCCGAGGCCAGGAAGATCACGGCGCCGGCGAGGTCCTCCGGCCGGCCCCAGCGCCCGAGCGCGGTGCGCGCGGCGCGGGCCGCCCGGCGGGCCGGGTCGCCCCAGCTCCCATTCGTCATCGCGGTGCGGAAGTAGCCGGGGCCGATGCTGTTGACCCGGATGCCGCGGGCGCCGAAATCCAGGGCCATGGACTTGGTCAGCTGCTTGAGCGCGCCCTTGCAGGCCATATAGGCCGGGTTGTCCGGGAAGGCCAGTTCGGCGTTGAGGCTGGTGATGTTCAGGATCACCCCGCGCCGCCGCCGGGCCATGGCGCGGGCCGCCAGCCGCGACAGCTCGAACGGCGCCTTGAGGTTCACCTGGTAGGTCCGCTCCCAGTGGGCCTCCGGGTAGTCCATCGCCGCGTGCGGCAGCGTGATGCCCGCGTTGTTCACGAGGATGTCGACGTGCCCGGTGGCCCGCTCGGCGAAGCGCACCAGTTCCGCCCGCTCGTCCGGGTTCGTGACGTCCGCCGCGCGCGCGTGCGCCTTGAGGCCGGCCCTCTTCAGCCGCGCGACGACGCGCCCCAGCTCCGGCGCCAGCACGTCGGCCAGCACGACCGCGGCGCCGGCCTTCAGCAGGGCCTCGGCGATGGCGAGCCCGTTGCCGCGCGCCGCGCCCGTGACCAGCGCGCCGCGGCCCTTGAGCGAGAAGAGCGAATCGAGGTATTTCATGCCGATCCCCTACTTTTTGCCCTTGAACGAGTACGGCGTCGGCGCGCCCGAGGCGTCGGCCGTCCGCTGCCGGTCCCAGTCGCGGATCTGCCGCACGACATCCACCCCGACGTTCCGGCTCCACGCCTCCAGCAGCGACCTCGCGACCGGCCCGACCTTCCCCGTCCCGATGGCCACGCGGTTGAGCGAGGTCACCGGGATCAGGCAAAACGGCGTGCCGGTCATGAAGGCCTCGTCGGCGGTCCAGACGTCGTACGGCTCGATGTTCTTCTCCACCGCCTGCAGGCCGAGCTGCGGAGCGAGCTCCTGGACAACGTACGCGCGGCTGATCCCGCGCAGGATGTTGCGGCCCTCGGGCGTGATCAGCGTCTTGCCCTTCACGATGAAGAAGTTGTCGCCCGTGCCCTCGGCGATGAACCCGTCGGGATCCAGCAGCAGCGCCCAGTTGTTTTCGCCCTCGAGCTTGGACGCCTCGATGTTGGCCATCAGGTAATGGATGCGGCTGCGGTTCTTGATCTTCGGATCGAGCAGGAAGGCGGGGATCGCGCGCTGGCTGGTGACCGCCGCGTTGATGCCGGCCTCGAACAGCTTGCCCATGCCGGCGACGGTCCAGCGCAGCGGGAAATCGGCGATCACGACGTTCGGGCCCTTGTGCAGGCCCACCACGCCCTGGTAGATGCCCAGCAGGCCGCGCGAGACATCGATCATGAGGCGGTGCTCGTCGTCCGCCGCGAAAGCGGGCTCGTTGCGCTCGATCGTTTCCAGGCAGGCCCGCTCGAGGTCCTCGATCGTCTGCTTCAGCGGGATGTGCAGGATCTTCACGCCGGCCATCAGGCGTTCCAGGTGCTCGCGCAGCTTGAATTGCTTCTTGCCGAACGAGCGGGTCATCTCGAAGACCATGTCCCCGAACATCAGGGCGGAATCGTAGATGGAGATCCGCGCCTCCGACTCGGGCACGAACTCGCCGTTGAAGTACACGACGCGGTCTTGTGCTTTTTGTGTCATGGGATGGGCTCGCTTGTCTTTCGTGTTTCTTTTTGAACAGCCATTTATCCGTTAACCGGCACGGGGGGATTCCGGTCCAACCGGTGGATCTTCATCATCGCCTCCACCAGGGCCAGGCCATCGGCGGAGTCGATCTCCCAGCTTTTCCAGACCGGCACGATCCAGGCGCCGATCCGGCCGCCGAGCCGGTTGCCGGTCTCGAGGAGAATCGGCGTCCTCGTGATGTAGAACGAGCCGGTCTCGATCAGCAGGCGCCCGCCGCCCTCGGCGTCCTGGCGGCGCTTGCGGCTCCGGAAATCGTAGTTGAGGCTTTTCATCGCGCCGGCCTCCTCCCACCAGACCAGCAGGTCCTCGGGCACGGAGGCGGCGAAGAGGGAATCCAGGCCCGCCCGGTCGAAATGCTCGAGGGCGCCGTTCAGCTCCGCGCTCTCGCGCACGGGCGACGTCGCCTGCAGGAACACCACGCGGTCCGGCAGGTTCCCGCCCTTCTCCAGTTCGCGGCAGGCGTGAACGAGCGCCGACTCGGACGTCGCGCGGTCGCCCGAGATGTCGTCGGGCCGCCGGATGACCCCGGCCCCGTAGCGCCGGGCGACGGCGGATATCTCCGGGCAGTCAGTGGAGACATACACGCCGTCGATGGCCGGGCAGCCGCGCGCCGCCGCGACGGTCCAGGCCAGCAGCGGGTGGCCGCAGAAGTCCATGATGTTCTTCTTCGGAATGGCTTTCGACCCGCCCCGGGCGGGGATGATGGCTATCGTGCTCATGGGTTCGCTGTCTCCAGGCTCATTCCCACCTCACCGGCAGGTGCGCGCGCAGCTTCCGGGCCTGCGGCAACTCGGCGGGCGTGAGGCCGATCGCGCCGTCCCCGATCGCCTTCTCGATCTTCCGCACGGCGCCGACGAGCATCCGCAGGCCGGACGGCTCGACCGAGGCCGCCTGGTCGGACCCGTACATCGCGCGGTCCAGCGTGATGTGCCTCTCCAGCGACGTCGCGCCCAGGGCGACGGCGGCGTAGGACACCGCCAGGCCCACCTCGTGCCCGCTGTACCCGACCTTGCACCCGTAGCGATCGCGCAGGGTCTGAATGCCGCGCAGGTTGGTCTTCTCGTCCTCGACCGGGTACGTGGACACGCAATGCATCAGCTCGAACGGGCACCCGGCCGCGCGGAAGATCTCGACGGCGCGGTCGATGTGCCGCAGCTCGCTCATCCCGGTGGAGATGAACGTGTACCGCCCCTCGCCCGCGACCTCCTTGAGGAAATCCTCCCACACGATCAGGGCGGAGGCCACCTTGTTGTGCTTCAGGTTGAACGGCCGGAGGAACTTCTGGCTCTCCAGGTCCCAGGCGGACGCGAACCACTCGATGCCCTTCTCCTGGCAGTACGCGTCGATCTCGCGGTACTGCGCCGCGCCGAACTCCAGGCCTTCCTTCTGCGCGCGCTGGGTCGCGCCCCACGGGCTCTCGCGGGGCGCCGCGAGGAATTCCTTCGTGTACACGAGGTCGATCGCGCGTTTCTGGAACTTCACGGCGTCGCAGCCGCAGTCCTTTGCCACGTCGATGAGCTGCCGGGCGATCTTCAGGTCGCCGTTATGGTTGATGCCGATCTCCGCGATGACGAACAGGCTCATGGGGTTCTCCCTCTCACGGGTTTGGGTCCTACGCGCACCGGTGCCGCGCGCGAAAATCCTGCCAGGTTTCGCGGACCTTGTCCTCGAGGTCCGAAAATCGGAAACCGGGATAATGCTGGAGCAGCTTCCGGCTGTCGAGCGTGCTGACGGTCGCGTCGCTCGGGCCGCGCGGGGTGCGCTCGAAGCGGAACGGCACGTCCACGACGCGCCGGAATATCTCCAGCAGATCGACGATCGACGTGCCCTTCCCCGTGCCCAGGTTGAAGGTGTCGGAGGACGACAGGTCGCGCAGGGAATGCGTCATCAACCGGGCGATGTCCTTCACGAACACGTAATCCCGGACGGTCCGCTCGTCGCCGCGGACCTGCAGAACCTCGCCGTCGAGGATCCGGCGCATCCAGACCGCGACCACGCCCTGGGCGGAGGTGACGGACTGGCGCGGGCCGTAGGCATTGGCCACGCGGTAGACATCATAGGCCAGCCCGCGCTTGGCCCGGACATGCCGCAGGAAGTGCTCGCAGGCCAGCTTGACGATCCCGTACGGGTTGACCGGTAGCGGGACGCGCGCCTCGTCGGCGGCCCCCTCCGCGGGCCCGTAGACCGTTCCTCCCGAGGAGACGAAAACAAGCTTGCGGACGCCGGCTTCCGCCGCCATCTCGAAGAATTGGACCGCGGGCAGCAGGTTCTGCTCGATCTCCAGCGGGATGTCGTTCCAGCTGACCGCGGGATTCGTCGCGCAAACAAAATCGTACACCGCGTCCTGGCCCTTCAAGGCCTCCGCGGCGGTTTCCCTGGCGGCCCGGTCGCCCGGGACCAGGCGGACGCGGCCCTCCAGGTGCCCGAGGTGGCGCGTCCGGTTGTCGGGAAACCGGTCGAGCACGGCGACCTCGTGGCCGTCCTCGACGAGGCGGTCCACCATGTGCGAGCCGAGGAACCCGTCGCCGCCGGCCACCAGTATCTTCATGCCTTCCTCTCTCACGGGGCGCAAGGCCCGTCCTCACGGGCTGGGCAATCCCCCGGTCAACCCGATCGCGCGCTCCAGCATCCGCCAGGTCTCCAGGAACCGCTCGCGGCCGCAGCCCAGCGCGATGTTCCGGAACGCGCCCGGCGCGTAGCGGTCGCGGCGCTTCAAATAGGCCTCGATTTTCTTCTTCAGGTCGGCCGGGCACGAGCAGACGAATTCCGGCGGCAGGATTTCCGCGATGCCGGCGGAATCGAAGCAGAACACCGGGATATCGCAGGCCAGCGCTTCTAGGGCCGCCAGCCCGAAGCCGTCGGATCGACTGGTAAACACGAACAGGTCCTCGTCCTTCAGCGCGTCCGGCAGCGGGCTGACGAACCCGGCCAGACGGACGCCCGCCCGCCGGATCTGCTCGCCGCGCGCGTCGGCCTCGATCTGCCGCAGCCACTCCGGCGTCCCGCCGTACCAGGTGTAGCGCACCGGCTGCCCCCGCCACGCCGGGAACTCCCGCGCCAGCTCGATAAAAATGTCGAGGCCCTTCTGCCACGAGGGATCGCCGGCCATGCAGGCGCGCAGTTCCGCCCGCGCAGGCGCCCGGTCGCGCACGGGAGAACGCTCCACGTCGATGGCGTTGCCCGAGACGAACACCCGCTCCGGCTGGACGCCCAGCAGAAACAGCACCAGTTGCTTGGTCTGCATGCTCACCGCGAGGTGCCACGTCAGGCCGTTATGCAGGAAATGGCGGACCGCGGCGAAGTGCAGCCGGCGAAACATCCGCCGCCACCACGAGGGCCCCTCCAGACCGGCGGTCACCCGGACCACGGACGACGCCTCGTGCCAGAACACGACCTGTTTCCGCTTGAGGAGCCAGACGTTCAGCGCCAGCGCCCAGAGCGCCGGCGGCTTCCGCAGGGCGTTGACGCTGCTGAAAAGGAGGATCGTGTCCGGGTCGGCGCGCAGGGCGCGAACGATCCCGGGCAGCGTCCGGAGCCCGTCCAGGTGCGCATAGGCGATGTCGGGGCGCCCGGAAGCCGCGCAGCTCGGCGCCCCGCGCAGGAATACCGTGCGCAGCGTCACCATGCACGGCCCGGCCTTCGGCTCGGGGTGATGGCACAGGATTAACAGCTTGGGCGCCGTATTACTCAAGCAAGCATACCCCTTCATGTAATGGACAGGAGGTAACAGAGTAAACGGAGAATCCGGATTCTTCTCCGTTCCCTCCGTTAGCTCCTGTTCCCTCTCCGTTCACGGGGAGCGGAATTCGTACCAGCCGCCCCGGCGCAGCCGGTTACCCAGCGCCGCGCGCCAGCGCGAAGGCTGGACCAACAGTTTCAGCGCCTTCCCGGCGAGCGAGGCCAGCGAAGCGACGCGGCGCTTCCCGCGCTCCCAGGCGCTCTCGCGGGCGGCGCGGAAGGCCCATTCCCGCCACTTCGTCAGCCGGGCGTCGGAGACGCCGGTCAGGTTGACCACCAGCTTGTAGGCGTCGCCCAGCACGGAGAAGTAGGCGTCCTTCGAGCCGTAGCGCCGGCGGATGCGCTCCTGGGTCTCCGGCCGGTGGTACTCCTCGCAGCCGGGGTACGGCGTGAAGTAGAAGAAATAGAAGTGGCGCACCTTGTTTTTTCGGATCCAGCGGACGGAATCCCGCACGGTGGCGCGGCTTTCGCCGGGCGTCCCGATGATGAAGGTGCACTGGGCGCCGATGCCGGCCTCGCGGGCGATCGCGATCGCCGCGGCCGCTTTCTCGGGCGACGCGCGCTTCTTCATCGTCGCCAGGATGATCTCGTTCCCGCTCTCGATGCCGAAATTGAGGCCGACGCAACCCGACCTCCTGAACAGGGCCGCGAGTTCCGGGTCGAACCGATCCGCCCGCGCGTGGCTGTACCACGGCGCGGCATAGCCCTCCCGGACCAGACGCTCGGCGAACTCCACGGATTTCACCCGCGCCGCGTTGATGCACTCGTCGACGAAAAGGTACGAATCCACCCCGTAGCGGGAGCGGAGGTGGGCGATCTCCTCCATGACCTTGTCCATCGAGCGGAAGCGCACGGTGCGGCCCATCATGCGCCAGCAGAACGAGCACTCGTTGGGGCAGCCGCGGCTCCAGACCAGCGTGGCGCAGCGCTGGACGTCCGCGTTTTTGCTCCAGAACGCGACCTCGCCGCGGTTGTTCCGGAAGTAGGTTTCCGCCGGGAACAGGTCGTAGGCCGGCATCGGGAACAGGTCCAAGTTCCGCTCGATCGGGCGCGGCGGGGTGACGACCAGGCCGCCGTTCACGCGGTCGCGGAAGCTGATGCCCTTGATGCCCGGCAGGTCTTTCGCGGCGCTGGCGTCCAGCGCGGCGCACAGCTCGCGGAACGTGTGCTCGCCCTCGCCGTGCACGCAGTAGTCCACGGGCATGTTCTCGAAGATCACGTCCGGCTCGATGGTCACGCCGCCGCCGAGCACCAGCGTGGCGCGGGGGAAGCGATCCTTCAGCGCGGGGAGCAGGCCCTTGAGGTGCCCGTAGATGGTGATCAGCCCGCCAACCCCCACGACATCGGGCTCGTCCATGGCCGCGAGGTCGCGCTGGAAGGTCTCGCGGTCGGGGCGCAGGGCGTTCTCGTCGTACACGCGGACATCGTGCCCTTCCCGGCGCATGATCTCCGCGATGATACCGAGCCCGACAGGGAAATCGCCGGGCGGCTGGTCCGGCCGGATGATCGGGTTGACGAGCATGATTTTCATGCAGCCGCCGTTCTCCGCCGCAGGGCGTTCCAGAACCGGGACGCCGGGTTCAGGGCGGCTTCCTCCTCGACCGTCCGGCGCAGGTACGGCCGCAGCCAGCCGGCCGGCGGCCGGATCGAGTCCGGCAGGGCGCGGCGGATCTCCCACAGGATGCGGCCCAGCCAGGGGCGCCGCCGGCTGATCCGGCGGTCCGCTTCCGGCCGCCGCCAGATGGACAGGAGGGCGATGTTCATGAAGTAATCGGGCAACCGATCCGCGTCCAGGAAATCGAGGTCGTCGAAAGCCAGCTTCCGCCCGCGCGCGGCGAGTTGCCGCAGCCGCCGCCGGAACGCCCGCCACGGCCAGGCGCCGCGCAATCCGTGGTCCACCGTCATGGTCATGTCCGCGATCCAACGGGCCGCGGGATCGGGCGCGGCCGGCGCGGGGCCGTCCCGGCGAAGCTCCTCGATGGCGTTGCGCACGAGGTTCACGGACGCGTCGCCCGTGGCCACGAGGGCTTGGTCCAGAACGGCCCGCTGGGCCGCCGCCACCTCGCGCCGATACGCCGCGTCCGCCAGCATCCGCTGCAGGGCCGCCTCCAGGGACGGCATATCCGAAACGACGACGGCGCCGCCGTCCTCGAGGGGCGACCGCCAGAACTCGGGCGTCACCGGCGGCTTGAAGTACACCACCGGCACGCCCGCGAGGATGGCGTGCGCCGCGCTGGTCGAGGCGTTGGCCATCAGGAGCATCACGTCCGCCGAGTCGAGAGCCTCCAGCAGGTCGGGGGTCGCGGGCTCGAACCGGTTTTCCACGGTCGCGGCGAGATACCGGTAGAAAGACTCGTGGTCGAAGCGCGGGTGCTTCTTGAGTTTCCAATCCCAATTCAGGTTGCGGACCGACAGCCGCGCCAGTTCGGTCCACCACGACAGCGCCTCGCCAGGCGCCGGGTAGCCCCCGTTCACCATGAGTTCCGACCCGTACTGCGCGGTGATGATCAGAACCGCCGGGCGATCCGGCGAGGCCGGCGCCGCCGCCCGCATCCTTCCCCGCTCCGCGGCGGCGGCGAGGTCGCGGCGCATGCTGCCGGTCTGGAACACCCGCGCGGACGGATCGCGCCATCGGCTATGCAGTGCGGCATCCGGCCCGCCCCATACGGCGATCGCGTTGCCCGCGCCCAGGCTGCGGGGGCCGACGCACGGGAGGGCCAGCCCCACGTGATCCACGGCCAGTGTCGGCACCCCGGCGCCCGCCCACTCGAACGCCATGCTCCGGACGGTTCCCTCGATGTCATAGGGCAGCACGGCGACCCCGGGTCGGTAGGCCCGGTGACAGAGGCGGACGATCCCGCGCTCCGCGGATGCCAGGGCCAGCCAGTCCCGCCAGCCGCGCAGGAAGAAGGCGGCGCATTCGGGACCGGCCAGGATGCGCACATACTCCGGCAGAGCGGGATCGGACACCGCGTCCGCCAGCGCCGCCTGCATCGCCGGCTCATCGGGCATCGGCGGCGGCCGGATGGGCAGCCGGCGCAGGTGCGACCAGGAAAGGTAAGGTCCCCGAATATCGGCCGGCTCCGGCATGACGGTCACGAGACCGCCGCCCCACTCCCGGTGCAGGACCGGGAGGAGCGGCTCCTGCTCGGCCCAGCTGATGCTCTGCGTGAACACCAGCGCGCGAACCGGGTCGCTCGGGAGCGCCGCCTCCGCGTCCGGCTCCGGGATGCACGGCGGCACATCCGCCAGGCGAATCTCCTCGCGTACTGCCGGCGTCAGCGACAGGAACAGCATCTCGCGGCCCCCGCCGCGCGCCAACCGGTCGACCACGAAGTTGAAGAGGTCCGCATCCGGGGTGGAGGCATCCCAGAGCAGTGGCTGCTGCATTTCGGAAAACACCCTGACCCGCGCGGGCCGCCGCTCCGCCAGCAGCCGGGAGGCGGAACAAGCCAGGTTCAGCACAGCGACCAGCGCATGGAAGGCGTCGTAGGCGATCAGGCCCGACAAGCCCCCGTCGCCCTCCCGCTCCCGGAGCGCCCGGCCGATCCGCCCGCACCAGTCCCACACCCACTGCTCGTGCCGAACGGACTCGGCCACGGGCAGGTAATCCCACAGCGAAAGGCAGGGGCGGCCCTGCAGCCGGCACTCGAAGTAGATCTCCGGGCTGGCGGTCACCACGACATCCGCGGCCTCCGGCAAGCCCTGCTCGCGGGCGGCGGCCCATTGGCGGCGCTCGGCGATGAACGTCAGGGTTGTGGCGGACAGTTCGTTCACAGGCGTACGGGAATGCCCTGCTGCCGCAGGTAGGCCTTTGCCTCCAGCGGCGTTTGCTGCGTGAAATGGAAAATGCTCGCGGCAGCGACGGCGGAGGCCCCGCCCTCCTGCACCGCCGCCCGCATGTGCTCGTAGTTCCCCGCCCCGCCGGAAGCGATGACGGGGATGGACACCGCCCCCGCAACGTCCCGGATCAGGTCCAGGTCATAACCGCCCATGGAGCCGTCCCGGTCGATGGAGGTCAGCAGGATTTCGCCGGCGCCCCGCGCCTCCACCTCGCGCGCCCAGGCCACCGCCTCCCGGCCCGCCGGCCGGCTCCCGGCATGCGTCCACACCTCGCCGCGCCCGTCGGGGTGCCGCTTCACGTCGATCGACACCACCACGCACTGCGAGCCGGCCAGGGCCGCGGCGCCGCGAATAAGTTCCGGGTTCTCCACGGCCGCCGTATTGATGGCGATCTTGTCGGCGCCGGCCCGCAGCAGCCGCCGGACGTCCTCGACGGCACGGACCCCGCCGCCGACGGTCAGCGGCATGAAGCATTCGTCGGCCAGTTGGTCGATCTCCTCGAAGTCCACGGCCCGGTTCTCCCGGGTGGCGGCGATGTCCACAAAGATCAGCTCATCCACCTGCCGGGCGGCGTACACCTTGATGGCCGGCAGGGCCGTGCCCACCCGGCGCCAGCTGTCGAAGCCGATGCCCTTGACGAGGCCGTGATCCTTGTACAGCAGCGTCGGGATGATCCGGACCTTGAGCATGCTCAAAACGCCGACAGGAAGTTGCGCAGCAGCGCCAGGCCGTATCGCAGGCTCTTCTCGGGGTGGAACTGCGTGCCGACCACGCGCCCGCGTCCGACGATGGAGGCGAAATCCGGGCCGTGCGTCGTGACCCCGAGCACGTCCGACGGCTCGGCGACCTCGAAATGATACGCGTGCACGAAGTAGAAATCCTTCCGGTCGGGGACGCCCTCGAACAACGGCGAGGACCGGGTCTGGGCCACCTCGTTCCACCCGACGTGGGGGATCCGGAGGTCCGGGCGGACCTTGGGCAGCCGGATCACGCGGCCCGGCACGAGGCCGAGCCCCTCGCTGTCACCGCCCTCGGTGCCCCGGTCCGCGAGCAGCTGCATGCCGAGGCAGATCCCGAGCAGCGGTATGCCGTTCTCGAGGACCTCGCGTCGGATCGCGCGGTCCCAGCCGCGCCGGCGGATGACCTTCATGGCCTCCGCGAAGTTCCCCACGCCGGGCAGGATCATGCGTTCCGCCGAACCGGCCTGCCCGGGGTCGTCCGTGAGTAGCGGATCGCCACCGCACTCCTGCACGGCCCGGCAGACGGAATCGAGGTTGCAGAACCCGTAATCAATGACCAGGACGCGGCTCATCGGCGGCAACAGTCTTCGGGCCTTTCAGGGGAAGCAAGTAGCCGGCGGCGCCCACGACGGCGCATCCTGCGCACAGGGCGTGGGGACGGCCTGTTCGGATCGCTTTTCGCAGCGCCCGATAGGCCCGGTTATTCCATATCTTTTCCAGCGGCTGCTTGAGAACGTGGCCCAGTATCATGCGGCGCGTGAGATCATAGCAACAGGGCGCCACGCTTCCGTCGGCGCAGACGGTAACGGTGTTCATGACATGATCGCAGCGGCGCGCGGCCTTCTTTCGACGCGCGGCCGGGATGACCTCGTATTCCCCGCCCGCGGACGTGCCCGGCCATTGAATCGCAAAGGCGGTCTTTATTCCCGTTACCGTCCCGGCCAACCGCCGGGTCAACCACGCGGGCGGCCGCGCGGGACGGGCCGGGGGCGGCCTGTGGCCACGAATAAACTGGGTCGTGTTGATATATACGTCCGGCTTCTTCGAGTCCGACCGCTTGACCATCTCCGCCAATTGCCTGATGCGGGAGACGATCTCGCGCGTGTTGCTTTTTCGCCGGATGTATTGGTTTTCTTCGGGAGACGCGCCGTCCAGGGAAATCTCGATAGCGTCCAATCCGCATTGCAGCAGCTTGCGGATGGCCCGGGGCGACAGGAGCGCGCCGTTGGTAACGGTCTTCACATGCAAGGCCGGATCCGCCGCCTTGAGCCGGCCGACCATGTCGAAGAACCGGGGATTCAACAGGGGCTCGCCGCCGTGATACAAAACGACGACCTTGACGCGCCCCCGGTTCCTCCGTATGGCCTGCAGCACCTGTTCGAAGACCGGCCCCTTCATCAGCCCGCGCGGCATGCGCACCGTTCCGGTAGGACAATGACGGCAGGCCAGATTGCACAGGCTGGCCGGCTCGATCCGGACGACGCGAGGGAACGGGAGGATGTCTTTTCTACACGTTGTCGTAGTTGACCTTTTCCAGGTTGCCGAAGCGGTCCTTCACGAGCTGCCCCCGGGCATCGGTCTTGAAGAGTTTCTTGTTGGTGAACCGGTCGCAGATCCGGATGAACTCGTCCACGCCCATGTCCAGCGGGTTGAGGATGTCCGCCAGCGACTTGCCGAGGTAGCTCCACGGGAACCGGCCGTCGAGCCGCCGGACGATGCTCATGGCGTCCTCGCGCGTGATCCGGCCGCGCCGGAGGTGGAGACTGGCGATGTCGCTCGCGCGGCTGAACCCGAACTTCAGGAACTTGAAGTAGTCGTGGACGCCGGTCTGGTGGTTATCCAGGTTCTCGTAGTTCACGCACGAGCCTTCCACGGTGGTGTGGAAGGTCGTGAAGCCGTTGGCCTGCGCCAGCAGGGCGTTGGTGTACCCGTCCCACGGCATATAGTAGCCCAGGAAGATGCCCGTGAGCCCCAGGGCCTTCAGCGCCTCGTCGGGGGGATACGTGTAGGGGATGAGGTGCTTGGGCTCGATCCCCTCCATGCCGGCCAGGTCGGACACGCGCAGCCCGAGCAATCCCCCGAACTCCTCCAGCCACCGGCGATCCAGGGCCCTGTTCTCCACCGCCGGCGTCGGCCCGCCGTACTCGTGTTGCGGGTTCTCCCCCCACACCAGCAGGGGCACCTGGAACCGGACGGCCATGCGCACGGGGATCGTGAAGATGCCCACGTGCTCCGGCCAGGAGATATCGCCCACCTGTGTCAGCCCGATGCGGTTGAGCCGGCGGCGGACCACCTTGTTCGGGCTGAACTCCACGTAATCCACGCCCAGGCGCTTGATGTTCTCGATGTTCTGGCGGCCGAGATCGGACAAGTCGCACGTGGTCGCCGTCACGCACAGGGGATTCATCGCCAGTTCCAGCAACCGCAGGACCTGGAAGGTGCTGTCCTTGCCGCCGCTGACGGGCACGATGCAATCCCAGCGTTCCCCGTCCTTCGAGCGGAACCGCTCCAGCACCTCGTCCAGTTCGGCCCTGCGCTTCTTCCAGTCAATATGCTTGCGCCGCTCGTAGTTGCGGCAGGCGTTGCATACGCCCTCCTCGTCGAAGTGCAGATCCGGCTTGGTGTCCGGCATGACGCATTTCGTGCAGTACCTCAACATGGCCCCTTCCTCCTTGTGTGCGGCCGATCGGGTTCAGCTCACCAGATCCCAGGCCAGCGGCGTCCCGCGCGCGATCGCGCGGGCGGCCTTCCGGCCCAGGACTTGTTCCAAATGCTTCGGCGGCAATCCGTCTCCCGGCCGGATGGACCGGACGTTCCGCTCCGTGAACGCCGCGCCGGCCGCCATGTCCGCGACGACGAACAGCGAGCGGCGGAACACCCGGCTGGCCTTCTCGTGCTCGGCGATCTCGTACGAAACCGCGCCCAGGGCCTTTTCGGCCTCGCGCACGGCCTGCGCCATGGCCTTGAACTCGTGCAGTTCCAGGGAGAACGCGCTGTCCGGCCCGCCGTCGGCGCGCCGGAGCGTGAAGTGCTTCTCGATCACGCAGGCGCCGAGCGCGACGGCGGCGACCGCGGCGCTGATGCCGAGCGTGTGGTCGGACAACCCGACCGGCACACCGTGCCGCCGCGCCAGGTCGGGGATCGTGCGAAGGTTCATTTCCTCCGGCCGCGCGGGATAGGCGCTGGTGCACTTCAGCAGGGCCAGTTGCGCGCAGCCGGCGGCCCGCAGGGTCGCGACCGCCTCGTCGATCTCCTCGCGCGAGGCCATGCCGGTGGACAGGATCACCGGCTTGCCCGTGCGCGCCACCTTCCGCAGCAGGCGCGTGTCCACCAGCTCGAACGAGGCGATCTTGTGCGCGGGCACGCCCAGGCCCTCGAGAAAATCCACGGCCGTGTCGTCGAACGGCGTCGAGAAGAACTGCAGGCCGAGCGATTCGGCCTCGGCCTTCAACTTCGGCTGCCACTCCCACGGGGTGAACGCCTCGCCGTACAGCCGGTAGAGGGTCTTTCCCTCCCAGAGCGTGCCCTTCCCGATCCGGAACTCGGGCCGGTCGCAGTCCAGCGTCATGGTGTCCGGCGTGTACGTCTGAATCTTGACCGCGTCGGCGCCCGCCTCCCGCGCGGCGCGCAGGATCCGCACGGCCACGTCGAAATCCTGCCCGTGGTTGGCCGACATCTCGGCCACCAGGTAGACGGGCCGGCCCGGGCCGATCTCGCGGCCGGCGATGGCGAAGGCCGCGCTCATGCGCCGGTCTCCGGTTTGTCCTTCCGGATTTGTACGATGTAGCGCTGCCCCCGGAAATCGAAGAAGACGGGGAACCGGTGGGGATCGGCCACGCGCAGCAGGTCGAACTGATCCGCCAGGCTTTTCCCGGGGTCGAGGCGGCTGTCTTCAGGCTTACGCTTGCGATAGTACTGCATGCCGGTCCCTTCCTGGGGCTGCGGCTTCACCGTGTCCGCGTGGGCGAGGGCGTAATCCATGAGCCGCAATTCCACGTCGAACAGCTTCCGATTAATCTCGTCGTACAGCTCATGGCCCTCCAGTTCCACGACCTCCTTCTTCCAGATCGGCCCGGCGTCCAGCTTATCGGCGGCTTCGAAGAGCGAGACGGTGAACCGGGTGCGGCCGGCCAGGATCTGCCAGATGTGGGGGGACCAGCCTCGGCCCTCCGGCAGGTCGCTGGCGTGGATCACCAGCGCGTGCCGGTACTTCGACAGGATTGGCGTTCGCACGATTTCGCCGCAGGAAATGAGAAAAAGGAAATCGCCCCCGTCCGCGTACGCGGCGCAATTCAGCAGCCGCACGGAACAACCCGCCCCCTGCCGGGCCCGCCAGTCCCCAAGCCAGACCCAAACGGGGTGTTCGCAGTTCGCGCAGACGACATCCACTTTCAGACCGGCCCCCGCCGCGTGGGGCGCGGGCGGCCCGTTCTGCGCCGCAGCGGCCGCGCAACCCGTACAAGCGCTAGCCTGGGCGGAGGCGTCCTGCTCGATGGACCACACGCACTCGAACGCCTCGGCCGCCGGCAGGCCGGACACGCTGCCCCAGCGTTGCGCGATGGCGCGCAGGATCTCGGCGGAGCGCGGATGGGGATAGGGCCGGGCCTCGCTCTCGTAGAGGTTCATGGCCTCGATCTTCCTCTCCAGCGTGCCCGAGATGTCCACGAAAACCTGGGGATGAAAGACCGGCTCGAACTGCTGGAAGGCCCATTCCGTGGAAGAGGCGACCTCGTACGCGTACACGGCCCGGACGCAGCCGCCCGGCATCGGGCGCGTGGCCGTCAGCGTGGCGCGGAACGTGGTGACATGGTCGATGTTCAGGTCGCCGCCGTGCTGCGTGTACACGACCTCTGGCTTGAGCTGCTCGATGCGCTTTTCGATCTTCTTGATGACGTCCAGGAGCGGGACCGTGTCAAAACGGTTGTCGGGCAGACTTTCCAGGAACACGTCCCGGGCCCCGAGGCGGCGGGCCGACGCGCGGCATTTCTCGCGCAAGGCCTCCAAGTCGGCCGGGTCGGCGGCCTCGCGGCAGTCATAGCGCGAGGTGATGCCCTCGCCCAGGATCAGGATGTACACGTCGTGCCCCGCCCCCGCGAGGCGGGCTATGGTCCCCCCGCACCCCAGCACCTCGTCATCCGGATGGGCGGCGATCACCAGTGCGTTCATGGCTTGTCCTCCTGGATCGGTGTAACGCGGACCTCGGCTTCCAGGCCGGCGCCCCGGAGCGCGGCCCGGCGGAACTCGTAGCGGAAGCCCTCGTGCTCGAGGAACGCGGGAGGATAGCCCTCTCCGTCGAGCATGCGCACGAAATCGTACAGTTGCCCCAGCGAGTCGACGCGGGGAATCCGGCTCTCGGCGGGCTTGCGGCGCTTGAAGACGACGGGCGTCCCCTCCTGCGGCCGCGGCGCGGGTTCCGTGGCGACGATTTCCCGGATCATGCCGGCGGAAAGATGCGTCGCGCGGACCAGTATCTCCGCCACGGAGCCTTCGAGCGACAGATCCTTCTTGAGGTACACCGGGCCGGAATCGAAGGAACCCTCCATCCGCAGCGCCGCGAGCTTGGTCGAGGAATGCCCCCGCACAATCAGGTTCTGGAGCGGGCTGCCGCCCCGCCCGTACGGGACGTCGGTCATGTGGAAGCAGACGCACTCGTAGCGCGACACGATCTCCTCCGGGACCTTCCACGACCAGTGCAGGAAAAAGATGTACCGCGGCGCCAGCGGCGCGAGCCGCTCCAGCGTCAGTTCCGCCGGATCGCCGACGTAGCGCCAAGCGCCGGGCCCGCGGCGGATCGTTTCGTCGAACACCAGCCGGTTCCACGACTTGCAACCCGCCACCACGTAGGTCTTGTCAGGCATGCGGCCTCCTCCGGATGAAGCAGCGGACGGGCCGGCCGGCCACCGCGACGGAGTCTTCCGGATCGAAGTCCGCCCCGGCGAAGGCCCGAAGCGAAGGCTCGTTCTCCGGCTTGACCAGGGCCCGGACCGCGGCCGCCGTACGGTCGGCGAACAACCGGTCGCAGCCGGCCCTGATCAGCGCCGGCCCCCAGCCTTCGCCGCGGCGCGAGGAGGCCACGCTGACATCCACCTCGGCCTCGCTGCCGTCCGTTCCGTCAAACCGGATCTGCCCCAGCGCCTGTCCTTCTTCGTCCGCCGCCATGTAGATGGCCGTCCGGCCGGAGCGCCGCTTCGCCTCGAACCAGCGCACGTGATCCTCCCACGGGATCGGCTCCGGGTGAAACGCGGCGGACCGCACCGCCGGGTCGTTGGCCCACTCCCATAGCGCGCGGGCATCGGACTCGACGGCCGGGCGGAGGCGGACCAGCGCGGACTGCAGGGCCGCCAGAACCCGGGCGGCGCCGCCCCCGTCCACCAGGGCCCGGCCCGCGGCGCTCATGGCGCGCCGGCGGCCGGCATCGGGCATCATCTCCCCCATCCGCTCGGCGATCATCCTGCTTTTCAGATCCGCGTGTTCGCCCAGGCTCACGCCAATGCCCTCCTCGTCCAGGCCCGCCGCGATGCGGCGCTGGTTGTCGGCCAGCACGATCATCAGGACCGGAAGCCCCAGGAAGGCTGCTTCCCAGCACGTGCTGCCCGCGCCGAGGATCGCCAGGTCCGCCCAGGCCATCTGCGCCGGCATGTCCGTCACGTCGACCAGCAATTCCGCGTTGTCCGGGAGCTGCGCCCGGAGTTGATCGCGATGCCGGTTCAACCCCCCGACGATGACGCGGGCCTCGACATCCAGCCCGCGCAGGGCCTCGACGACCCGGGCCGTCACGTTGTCGGGATCCGCTCCGCCCAGGGAAACCAGTGCCCGCCGGGCCATCGCCGGTATCTCGCGGGGCCGGTCCCGCCACGGCAGGAAGGCCCGGTTCAACATCGCGTACCGGGGGCCGAGCAGGAACACCGTCCCGGGATCGGCGGCGTAGCGCAGTCGCTCGGCGTGGATATTCTGGTTGAACAGCACGTCGGCGTGGTATCGCTCGAGGTGCCGGTGATCGTCGACGGCCATCAGCCGGAAGCCGGCGTCCCGGAGGGCCGCCTGGTACGCCTCGTCGAAAATGTACCCGTCCGCGACGACCCAGGACGCCGCTGCCTCGCGCGCGGCGGCCAATGTTTCCTTCAGATCGCCCGGGTGCGGTTGGACGCGTTCCAGCGATTGCCAGCGGCACCCGGCGGCTTCCACGCGCCGGCGTACCGGTTCATGGTCGCCGTGGGACAGGAACACCACGTCCCAAGCCGCGGCCCTCGCGGCCTGCGCCAGCGAGAGGCACCGCATAACGTGCCCCGCGCCGATCTGCGGCGAGGCATCGGCACGAATCAGCAAGACCGGAGAAGAATTCATTTCAGGGAAAAAGGCTTTGGACGGGATTACAGGATTTTCAGGATGGGAAAATCAGCTTCAATCTTCCCTCCCTCAAATTATCCCGTCCATCCTGTTATCCTGTCTGATCCGGACAGGATTACAGGATGCTCAGGATTGGGAAGGCGAAGTTAGCTCCCGCACTTTTCGCCTCACTTCTACTCCTCCTTCAGCGAAGTTCAGGAGCAAACCCACCGGTTTGCCGGTGGCCACCAGGTAATTAACCAGTTGCACTTCGTGGGCCGTGGCAAGTTGCCTCACTGATTTCAATTCAAGGATTACGGTCTGCTGCACCAGGATGTCGGCGATGAAATCGCCTACAACTTCTCCTTCGTAGCGGACCCGAATGGGAACCTGGGACTCGGCGGTGAGTCCCGTCTTCCGCAATTCAATCAATATGCATTTCTCGTAAACAGATTCCAGAAATCCGAAACCCATCCTGTTGTACACCTTGTAGGCACAACCGATGATCTTCTCTGTAAGATCTTCGTATTCCATGATGCCTGCCCCGAACTTATCCTGTCTAATCTGGACAGGATCACAGGATTTTCAGGATGGGAAAATCAGCTTCAATCTTCCCTCCCTCAAATTATCCCGTCCATCCTGTTATCCTGTCTGATCCGGACCGGACTACAGGATGATCAGGATGGGGAGGGCAATAGGGCCTGGAACATGGCCTCCGCGCGGGCCCAATCCTCCGGCGTGTCGATATCCTGCACGCGGTGGCGCGGCAGGGGCACGGGCACGGAATCGCTCGAAAAGAGGCGCGGCTCGGCCCGGTAGCGCGGGACGTCCAGCCAGTAGAACTGACCCGCGTCGTGCCACGCCTCGGGCAGGTCCTGCGAGCGCCGCGTCCGGTTCTCCGGCCAGAACATCTCAAGCCGCCCCGTCGCGCTGACCTTCAGGGCGCGGAGAATCGGGTACGCGAAAGTCGTAACGGAGACCGCCGTGATCGCGCCGGCCTTTTGCAGGGCATCCAGCCCGCGCTGCAGGTCCGCGCCGGTCACGAACGGCGCCGTGGCGTAGAGGCAGCAGACGTACCGCGGCGCGCCCCCTTGCCCGGCCAGCCAGTCCAGCGCGTGCACCAGGACGTCATCGGTCCCGGCATGGTCATTCGCCAGCTCGGCTGGGCGCCGGAACGGGACCTCGGCGCCCTCGTCGCGGGCAACCCGCTCGATGGCCTCGTCATCCGTGGAGACCAGGATGCGTTCGAACAACCGGCTGTCCCGGGCCGCGGCGATGGAATAGGCGATCATCGGCCGACCGCAGAACGGTTTAATGTTCTTGCCCGGGATGCGCTTGCTGCCGCCCCGGGCGGGTATGAGCGCCACGGCCTTCATCGGCTTCCGCGTCGCTCCATCAGGAACCACGTCAGGTCGTCCTGCGGGAAGACCGGGTCGCGCCGGTAGACGAACCCGTAGTCCACCAGCCGGAACGCCGGGTGCCGCTCCATGAACTCGCCCGCGAAGTCGCGCTTGAAGAGGCGCCCGCTGTGCCCGCGGTACGGGACCTCGACGGGGGCGGGGTTGTAGTACTCGATGATCGCGACGTACCGCCGGCCGGCGCGGGCCAGCCGGTCGTAGGCCAGCGGGAGCATCTCGGGATTGAGATGGATGAGCACGCCCTTGGTGAAGGCCAGGTCGTGCGGCTTCGGTTCGTAGTCGAAGAGCGACGCGCGCACGGCCTTCACGCCCGGGATCGCGGCCATCTCCCGCGCGGCCTTCGCGTTGATCTCCACGCCCGTGCAGGCGGCCCCCGGCCGCAGCGCCCGCAGGGCCTTGAGGTTCATGCCGATGTTGGCGCCCAGTTCGATGACGCTCCCGACGTCCCGCGCGCGCGCCAGGATCCGGGAAAACAGGGCGAGGTTGCCCGCGAGCAGCTGGTCGCTGCGGTTGCGCCCGATGTAGTCGTCCCCGAACGTCCCGGCCCAGAAGGCCTCCTGCTCGGTGCGGGCGCGGCGCGTTTTTTTCTTTTTCTGGCTCATGGTCATCCTCCCAGGGCATGGCGGACGCCGCCGATCACCGCCGCGACCTCGCCGTCGGTCATCGCCGGGTACATCGGCAGGCTGATCAATTCCTCGTAGGCCCGCTCGGCCGCCGGGCACAGGCCCGGCCCCGTGCCGAACCGCCGCCGGTAGAACGGGTGCAGGTGGATCGGGATATAGTGCACGTTGACGCCGATCCCCTGCTTCCGCAGCGCGCCGAAAATCTCCGCCCGCCGCGCCGCGGGCACGCGGATGACATACAGGTGCCGGCCGTGGACCGACGCAGGATGAAGGATGAGGGATGAAGGATGAACGGGGCGAACCACCGGGGCCAAAGGCAGAAAGGCGGCGTCGTAGCGCGCGGCGATCTCGTTGCGCCGGGTGATCCAGCCGGGCAGCTTCTTCAGCTGCGTGATCCCGAGCGCACACTGGAAATCGGTGATGCGGTAGTTCCAGCCCAGGTCGACCATCTCGTAGAACCACGAGTGGGACTCCATGCGCTGCCGGAAATCCACGGTGACGCCGTGGCTCCGGAACATCCTCATGCGGCGCGCGTACTCCTCGTTATCCGTCGTGATCGCCCCGCCCTCGCCCGTGGTCATGTTCTTGACCGGGTGGAAGCTGAACGTGCTGAGGTCCGCCAGCGAACCCACCGGCCGGCCCTTGTACGCGCCGCCGACGGCGTGGCAGGCGTCCGCGATCAGCACCAACCCGCGCGCACGCGCCAGCGCGGTCAATGAGTCGTAGTCGCAGGGCAGGCCGGCATAATCCACCGCGATGATCGCTTTCGTCTTCCCCGTTATCGCCCGTTCCACCTTCCCGGGATCGATCAGCAGGTCCTCCTCGCGCACGTCGGCGAAGACGGGCGTCGCGCCCTGGAACACGGCGCAGTTCGCGCTGGCGGCGAAGGACATGGGGGTGACGATGACCTCGTCGCCCGGCCCGATCCCCGCCGCGTAGACCGCCGCGTGCAGGGCGGCCGTGCCGTTGCTGACCGCGACGGCCTCCTTCGTGCCGGTGAAGGCCGCCAGCGCCTTCTCGAACTCGGCGACCTTGGGGCCGGTGGTCAGCCAGTCGGACTTCAGCACGTCGACGACGGCCTGGATGTCTTCCGCGTCAAGGAACTGTTTACCGTAAGGAATCATAGCCTGTTTTACAGGAGGAAACGGAGGCCGCGGAGATATCCCGCCTCCGCTCCCTCCGTTACCTCCTGTTCAAATCCCTCTTTCCTTCGCCCAGGCCTGGGCCTCGGGCAGGTCCAGGTCGGCGATCATGCGGGCGAGCCGGGCGTCGTCCAGCCAGTCGGTGTTGTTGTCGCTCCCGTAGTAGAAGCCGTCTGGACAGGGCCGCCCGCCCTTCTCCATGTGCCAGTTCTCGCCCCACCAGGGAAAGGCGGGCCGGATGATGAAATGGGTGTTGAACTCGATCGTCTGCCGGCCGTCGTCGACGGGAATCATGACCTCGTGCAGCTTCTCGCCGGGGCGGATGCCGACGACCGGGGTCTGGCACTCCGGCCCGATGACGCGGGCGAGGTCGGTGATCCGCATACTGGGGATCTTCGGCACCCAGAGCTCGCCGCCCTTCATGTCCTGGAGCGCGTTGAGCACGAGGGCGGCGCCCTGCTCCAGCGTGATCCAGAACCGCGTCATGCGCGGGTCGGTGATGGGCAGCACGCCCTCCCGGCGCCGCGCCAGGAAGAACGGGATCACGCTACCGCGGCTGCCGACGACGTTGCCGTAGCGCACGACCGAGAACCGCGTCGGGCGTCGGCCGCTGTAGCTGTTGCCCGAGACGAAGAGCTTGTCCGAGCACAGCTTGGTCGCGCCGTACAGGTTGATCGGGTTGGCCGCCTTGTCCGTGCTCAAGGCCACCACGTGGGTGACGTCGCTGTCGATCGCGGCGTCGATGACGTTTTGCGCGCCCAGAATATTCGTCTTCACGAACTCGAACGGGTTGTATTCGGCCGCGGGGACCTGCTTGAGGGCGGAGGCATGGATGATGAACCGGACGCCGTCGAGGGCGCGGCGCAGGCGGTCGCCGTCGCGCACGTCGCCCAGGAAGAACCGCAGGCGCTGCCGCTGGGCCGGCGTGAACGACAGCTCCATTTCGAACTGCTTGTACTCGTCCCGGCTGTAGATGACGACCACCGTCGTGGCCGTGTGGTCCAGGATGATGCGCGTCAGCTTCTTGCCGAGCGAGCCCGTGCCGCCGGTGATGAGCACCCGGTTCTTTTCCAGGAAATCGAGCGGTCGCATCGTGATCATGAGGACCTCGTGGGTGGAGGGTTCGGGTCAGAACAGGCGGGTCACATGGATATAGACACCGAAAATGCCGTTGGCTTCCTTGGGCTCCCAGAGCCAGATCCCGGACAGGTCGGTGTCCATGCTGTCGTAGATGGCGAGCAGCCGCCCGGGCGACACCTCGACCAGGTCGCAGTAGCCGCTGGTCTTCTGGTCGGCGCGGGAGAGGACAACCTCCCGTCCCCAGGTCCGGCCGCCGTCGGCGCTGAAGAAAAGGCTGTTGCCCGGTCGGCCCGTGGCGAGGGCCAGGATGCCGTTGGTCAGGAGCCGGAGCTTCGGCATGACGCCGGCGATCGGCAGTCTCCGGTACTCCCAGCTCCGGCCGCCGTCCCGGCTGCGCGCCGACAGCAGGTCGCGGGACACGGAGATGCCGCCCCCGCTCCACGGGGCGCCCGTGCGCATGACGCACAGCAACTCCCCGTCCGGCAGCAGGACCAGCGCCGGCTCGTCCGCGCCCTCGATCCCCCACGGGGCCTGCGCCATGGAGGCCACCTTGGACACGTACCGGTACGACCGCCCGCCGTCGCGGGACTCGAACAGGAACGTGGCGTAGCACTCCTCCGAGGGAACCTGCCCGTAGCCGGCCACGTAGAGGACGCCGCCGGTGGACACGACGGCCTGCTGCTCGAAGTACAGGTTCGCCGGGGCGGCGCCGCCTTCCAGGGGAACATCGAGCGGAACCCGCTCGGGCGAGGTCCAGTGCACGCCGTCCGCGCTCCGGATCGAGCCGAGCGAGCCGGTGGGCGCGAGGACCGCGGTGCGGTCGTGGTGCACGCGCTCCCCCGAGGGCAGGACGGCGGCCGCCATGAAGTACCCGAAATCATAATGGGCGAACCGGCTCCCGGCCTCGATCACGCGGGCTTCCGGGGGCGGCGGCTCGCCGAGCCACGCGTACGGATCGCCGAACTGCCAGGTGCGGCCGTCGTCGTCGCTGTAGGCCGGCCACCCGACGGGCGCGGTGCCTTCCGTGACGGCGTCGCCGGCGATCCAGTAGGAGAGGGCCAGGCGGCGGTCGGACACGCGGCACAGGATCGGGTGGTTGGCCACGCCCCACCCCTTGGCCCTGTCGGTCTGCACGATCACGAAGGGCCGGCCTTTCCGGGCCAGCACTTTCAGGCCGGTCGTGCTGGGGCCCGAGGCGCACCCCGGCAGCAGCGCCAGCGCGAGGGCCGCCGCGGCCACGCCGCGCCATCCGCGAAGAATCCCGTTCATCGCGCCTCTTCCGGTTGACGGATCCGCGACAGGTCCCACTCGTAGGGCTGGTGCACGATGTTGCCGTGCATGAGATGCCCCAGCGCGTAGGGCCCGGCCTGCGGGATGGCCTCCAGGCCGTCCGACGTGATCGTGAAATGCGTCACGGTCTGCGTGTCGATCAGGTCCACCATGCCCTCGCGGTTCCGGATGAACAGCTCGACGGTGTAGGCGTTGGGCAGCAGGCGCGGCGCGGGCAGGCGGACGACGAGTTCGCCCGGCCCCTCCACGCACTCCGGGGCCTGCCCGTCCACCAGCATCGAGGTCTCGAGCACCCGGACGCCGGCCGCCACGAAGGCCAGGTTGAACAGCGGCCGCTCGATCCGCTGCTTCGCGGTGAAGGCGAGGCGGATCGCCAGCGTCTCCCCGAACGCGAACCGCGCGTCCGCGCGCCCGTCCTCGTGGAGGGGATCCGCCCGGTGCACGGTGAAGAACGGCGATTCCGCGACGGCCGCCGCCCCCCCGCCCTGCTTCGCGCGCGCCTCGTCGGCGGACAGGAGGATCTGCCGGTCACGGTACGCCCGGACCACGTCGCGCGCCGGGCCGGACAGGACGACCTTCCCGTGATCCAGCCAGACCGCTCGGTGGCAGAGGGACTCGATCCGGTACAGGCTGTGCGAGACGAGGGCGATGGCCATCCGGCTCTGCCGCATCTCGTTGATGCGGTCGATGCACTTCTTCTGGAACTCCATGTCGCCCACGGCGAGGATCTCGTCGATCAGCAGGACCTCGGGCTCCAGGTAGGCCAGGACCGCGAAGCCCAGCCGCACGTGCATGCCGGAGCTGTAGAACTTCACCGGCATGTCGATGAAATCGCGCACGCCGGAGAAGTCCACGATCTGCTCGTACTTCTTCTCGATCTGGGCCGTCGTCATGCCGAGCACGGCGCCGCTGATGTAGATGTTCTCCCGGCCGGAGAGCATCGGGTGGAACCCCGCGCCCACCTCGATGAGGGCGCTCAACCGGCCGCGGATCTCCACCCGGCCGGAGGTCGGGCCGTAGATGCCGCTCATGATCTTGAAGATCGTGCTCTTGCCCGCGCCGTTCGCCCCGATCAGCCCGAGGCACTCCCCGGACCGCACCTCGAAGGAGACGTCGCGGACCGCCCAGAACTCGGACGGGCGCAGGCCCTCCGCGACGTCCGCGGCCGGCGCGGGCGCGGAGGCCGCGTCGGCGACCCGCGCCGCGAACTGCGGCGAGCGGGCGCGCCGCGGCAGGAACGCCACGCGGGCGATATCCACCAGGCCGTAGGCCATCGCCTTCTTGAGCGAGCGGGCGAACTTCTTCGAGAGACGCTCGACGCGTATGGCGGGTTCAGAGGACATGGTGTTCGGCTCGATGCGTCCGGTTCTCCGTGCTCACAACCGCTCCGCCAGCAACGGCTCGCAGATGTGGAAGAACCGCCAGCCGGCGGCCAGGGCCAGGAACGACAGGATCGTCGAGACCACGAGGCCGCGGGTGACGTCGAACGTCCCGGTCTCGACCAGCGACTGCATCGCGTGCAGGAAATGCGAGACGGGGTTGAGCGAGTGGATCCAGAACAGCGCGAGTTCCCACTTCCCCGTGATGTCCGCCAGCCTCGGCGTCGGGTACACGGTCGGGGCAAGGAACAGGCCGAACTGGAACGCGAAATCCAGCATCCGGCCCATGTCGTCCATCATCGTGTTGACGGGCGCGAACAGCAGGCCCAGCCCCATCGCCAGGGCCATCAGCGGGACCAGCAGCAGCGGGGCGAAGACCACCTGCCAGTGCGGGACGTACCGCGCCAGCGCGAAGGTCAGGGCCAGCACGACGAGGCGGATGCACAGGTTGATCACCGCGTTGAGCGCGGAGCTCACGGCCAGGACCTCGCGCGGGAAGTAGATGCGCGAGACCAGGTTGCCCGCCCCCGCGACGCTGTGCGTGGTGGTGATCGTCACCTGGGTGAAAAAGCCCCACACCGTCGTGCCCATCAGGGCGAACAGGACGTACGGCATCGCGCCCTCGGCCATCGGCACGTTCACGATCTGGGCCTGCCGCAGCAGGGCGAACACGATCGTCGTGGCGACGGGCGGCAGGATGACCCACAGGTAGCCGAGGAACGACTGGCGGAACTGCGCGGCGAAATTGCGCGACATCAGCCGCCAGGTCAGCTCCCGGTACGACCAGAACTCGGCGAGCATCTCCCGCCACGCCGAGATGGAGAGGCGGTCGGTGTTGGACGACTCGTAGACGGTCAGCAGGGGCGCGCTCATGGATGGCTCCGGGCTACGCGGTCGTGGGCAGCGGGCCGGCCGTGTCCGGGACCCGCCCGGCCGGCGCGACGCCCGCGCGTTCCGCCTCCTCCAGGGCCTTGAGATTGAGGTACAGCGCGGAGGCGGTTCCGTTCAGGGCGAGCAGGATCGGGTGCCAGGGCAGCGGCAGGAAAGAGCCGCCGATCGCGAACATGAGCGCCATGACCTTGACGGTGTAGCCCAGGTCCGCGAGGGCCGGCCAGGCGCCGGCCCACCGCTTCTGGATCGAGCGCCCGATCAGGAAGGGGATCAGCAGGAAGCCCACGTGCATGGCCATGCCGATGAAGCCCATCTGGCGGCCCGCCATCAGGATCTCGCAGTGCACCTGGGCGGTGGCGCCCCAGTACTTGTCCCGGAACAGCGACTCGTCCGGGTTCATGCCGACGCCGAACACCGGGTACTCCTGGATGAGGGCCCACGTGTCGGCGATCTTCGTGCGCCGCTCCATCGCGCTGTAGGCGTCCGGCCCCGCCCCCTTCTCGGCCTTGCCCTTGAAGAAGGCCGCGATGCTGGCGGGAAGCGTCTTGAACCGAGCAATATTCTGCCGGCCGGACAGGGGGATGAGGAAGAAGAACGCGGCAACGGCGATCAGCAGGGCGCGCCGGTAATGGAACCAGTAGCGGGGCAGCAGCAGCGCGCCCAGGGCGAAGAGCTGGAGCAGGCCGGCTCGGCTGCCCGTGCGCAGCGAGATGAAGAACGACGCGATCGCGACCGCCAGGCCCGCCCAGCGGACGAGCTTCCGGTCTCCGCTCCGCGAGTAGTAGAGGTACAGCGGCATGAACACGCCCATCATGTAGGCGAAGAAATTCGGGTCCTGCACGAGGCCGGAGGCGGGCCCCATGATGCGGTCGCCCATGCCCCAGGTGGCCCCCGCCTGCGACAGGCGCAGGCCGCCCTTGATCCACCAGAGCGAGGCCAGGGCCATGGTCGTCGGCACCGCCCAGACGCGCTCCACGGTGACCGCCATGGCCTCGATCAGGATCAGCATGTAGGCGTTCTTCACCAGCATGTCGATGAAGCTGTTCCACCCCGTGTACGTCTGCATCGCGCCCGCGTACTGGGAAAGCAGCCCGAAGCCTAGGAGGGCCAGCGCGAGCTTGGTGGCCGGCCCGAAGCGGAGGATCGGGCGGCCCTCGATCAGGGCGCTGGCGACGTGCAGGCCCGTGGCGATCACCATGCACAGGTTCGCGATGCGGAACGGCATGAGGAAGGAAAAGCGGTGCTGCGGCTGCACGATGAGGATGCAGATGTACCACAGCAGGAATCGGAAGGACCAGAGGGACATGGAAAGGATGAAGGGTGAGGGATGAAGGATGCAAGCGGGAGATAAGCAGGCTTCGCCCCCGTCAGTTCCCGCGAGGAACGGCCTGCGCCCGCCCTGGTCTTGCCCTGTTCATGCGGCGCCGGCCTCCGGCGCCCCGGACTCAAATCCGCAAAATGGCCCGGACCAGCCGGCTGCCCAGGAGCCGGTTGATCCGCTCGCGATACTGCTCGGCCTGCCGGAGGCGCGTTCGCAAAAACGCCGCCCCGTTGTCCTTCGCCCCGCTTTTCTCCAGCAGGGCCAGGCTCTGCTCAATGTGCACCTTGGCCGTGTCGAGTTTCTTGTTGAGCGAAAGCAGGAGCCCGCTGCGGAGGATGCGGTCAAACGCCGTCTCCGCGACATAGTAGTCCTTGCGGTCCCCCTTCACCCACACGCGATGCACGGCGCCCCAGGTCTCCAACTGCCGGCAGGCGATGCTGATGCTCGCCTTGCTAACGCCGAGCTGGCTGGCGAGTTCGTCGAGGCTGGCCGGCTCGGGGCTCAAGTAGAGCAGCATGAAAATCTGCCCGAAAAGCCGGCCCAGCCCGAAGGATTGGGCGGTGCGCCCTCCCGCTTCGATCATTTCCCAGCGAGCCGATTGGACAGGATCGGGCAACATGGCGGAAGTTCGTTTAGAATGTTCTAAAAGTACTCAAAGCGAGGCGCGGCGTCAATAGCGATTTGAAGCCTTCCATGATTATCGCTACCTTCTTAATGTAAAGTAGTTGCGTTAATGATGGACAGGCGATTCACCCGGAGGAGGACCGGCGAGGAACACCACGTCCAGCACGGCGTCGCCGGCTTGAAGCTTTCGCCAGACGCCGGCCTCGGAACGGTACGGGCTGTAGCCCCAGCCCTTCAGCAGCTCGAACAAGGCGGCCGCCTTCGTGCCCGGCGTCCACGGGTCGCCGCTGACCTCGATGAGCAGCGCCGGGTGGAAACGCCCGATCAGCCCGGCCCCGCCCCGCACCGCCTCCAGCTCGTAGCCCTCCACGTCCAGCTTGATCAGCGCCAGGGAGTCGAGCCCCTCCAACAGCTTGTCCAGCGCACCCAGCCGGATGGCGACCGTCCGGATCCCGCGCGCGCGCGCCGGGGCGTCCACCACCCGGGCCTCGTACAGGTTCTCCCCGCCCGCGGCGTATTCCGGGATCGCCAGCACCCCCTCCCCCTCCCTCGAGGATACCGCGCACGGGAACAGCGAGACATTCGCCAGGTTCAGGCGGCGCACGTTGGAGGCCAGGACGTCGAACGTGCCGGGCTCGGGCTCGAAGCTGCACACCCGGCCGGCCGGGCCGACCCACTTCGAAAACAGCGCGGTCACATAGCCGATGTTCGCCCCGGCATCCACCACGCGGTCCCCGGGCCGCACGAGCCGCCTCGCCATCGCGGCCGGCGGCCAGCGGCCCTCGTCGAAATGGCGGACCAGCCGCCAGCTGTTCCACTTGCGAAGCCGGTGCTTCAGCCCCGCTGGCGCGTACCGGCGAACCAGTTGTTTCAGGAAGGAAAGCATGGGGGTGGGTTCAGGGTTCGGGAAATCAGCATCTCTTTGCCACTTTGTCGCTTCCTTCATGCCGACGCCAGCCAGGTGCTGTCCACTTCCACGCATACCGACTGCTCGATCATATCCACGTTCAGCACGACCTTGGTGCGGCCCTTGACCCGCTGCACCACGCCCTCCAGGCCCTTGAACGGCCCCGCCGTCACCTGCACCCGGCGTCCGGCGGCGAGATAGGGCATGACCTCGATCACGTCGTCCACGGCCAGGGCCTGCCGGATCTGCTCCAACTGGCCGACGAGCCGCGCCTGGTCGAGCACCTCCAGCAGGTTGGCGACGTGCTGGTTCTGGCGCAGCGTGGAGCGGCCGGCGGCCGTGGCGGCGCAGAAGACATAGCCGGGGAAGAGGGGCGACCAGAACGAGCGCTCCCGCGCGCCGTAGCGGTGCACCTTGCGATGGAGCGGCAGGTAGGCCGGCATCCCGGCCCGCCGGCAGAAGGCCTCGAGCTTTTTCTCGCAGCGCGGGCGGGTATGCAGCACGACCCACGCCTCCCCCGGCCCCGGTTCGCCGATTTCGGGGGGGGGCGGCTGGCGGGTGGAATTCATCGTCGCGGGGCGCTCCCGGCTCACGCCCACTTGGCCTGACCTTCCGTCGGGTCCGCCGGCGCCGCCGGGGTGGCCGCCGCCTCGAGGTCCTCGCTGTGGCGGAGCCCGGCCAGGATGGTCTTGAACGTGCGGAGCAGGATCAGGATATCCAGGACGAAGCTCATGTGCTTGATGTAGTAGAGATCGTACTGGAGCTTCCGCCGGGAGGCCTCGATGCTGGCGGCGTAGGGATACTTGACCTGCGCCCAGCCGGTGACGCCGGGCGGCACGAGCAGCCGCTCCTTGTAGAACGGGATGGCGGCCGCCAGGGTGTCCACGAACTCCGGGCGCTCCGGGCGCGGCCCGACGAGGCTCATCTCGCCCCGCAGCACGTTGACCAGCTGCGGGATCTCGTCGATGCGCGACTTGCGCAGGAACCGGCCCACGGGCGTCACGCGCTGGTCGAACTTGTCCGCCCAGACCGGCCCCGTGAGCGCCTCGGCGTCCTGGCGCATCGTGCGGAATTTCATCAGCGTGTACGGCTGCCCGCCCTGCCCCGCCCGGCGCTGGCGGTAGAGCATCGGCCCGCGCGAGGTCAGCTTGACCGCCAGCGCGGCCAGCAGGCTGATCGGCAGGGAGAGCGCCAGCCCGATCAGGGCGACGACGATGTCCATGCCCCGCTTGATCTTCCGGATGTGGATCACGGAGTTGTTCATCGCCGCGTACATGAGCCATTCGTCGTCGATGTGGTCCAGCGGGATCTCCTGGCTCAACTCCTCGTGAAGCCCCACGTAGTCCACGATGGCCACCCCCGCGTAGCGGAGCGGGCGGAGCAGGCGCAGCAGGGCGTGCTCCCGCGCCAGCGACGTCGCGACGATGATGGTGTCCACGGCGTACGCGTCGGCGAACTCGTTGAGCCGGCTGATATGCCCGAGCACGGGGATGCCCTCGACGAGGTCCTCGTGTTTCGTCCGGCTGCCGAAGATGATCCCGAACACGCGGTAGCCGGCGTCCGGCGCGCCGGCCAGCAGGCGGAGCACCTCCCGCGCCTCGTTGCCCTCGCCGATGATCAGGGCGTTGCGGGACAGCAGGCCGTAGCCCATGCCGATCCGGTAGAGCGTCCGCAGCCCCCAGCTCCCGAGAAAGATCAGGCCGCCCGCCAGCAGGAGGATGCCCCGGCCGATGGACGCGCCGGCGCGGGCGTAGAACAGCACGACGATCAGGATCAGGGCGATGGCCGTCGTCAGCAGCGGCAGCTGCGCCAGTTCCCGCTTGCGCTTCAGCAGGGGCTCCCGCTCGTACATGCCGCCGCTGTAGAAGACCAGCAGGAACATCGCGCAGGCCGCCCCGAGGGTCAGCCGGTGGTGGAGCACGTAGTCCCAGCCGTCCCCGGGGCCGAGCCGCAGGAAGGCGGCGAGCACGATGCTGCCGGCCACGCACAGGAAGTCGAGCGCGAGGAGTACGATGCGCCGCAGCGAGATGCGAATATGCGATTTCCCGAGCATCGTCAGCCTTCCCGCCGCGCCGGCGCCGGGTCAGCGGCTCTTCCGGTAGCCGCCGTTCGCCGCCGCCGCGGCCGCGCCGGGCCGGGTCCCCGACCCGGAATACCCGGACTCGTAGTCGTAGTACCCGTAGTACGTGGAATAGTAGTAGTAGCCCACGCGCCCGAACTCGAGGTTGTTCAGCACGCAGCCGAGGAGGTGGGACCCGCGCTCGCGCAACAGCTGGATGGCCAGCCCCGACAGCTTCCGGGAGGTCTGGCCGGCCCAGACCACGAAGATGACGGCGTCCACGAGCGAGGCCAGGATCACGGCCTCCGAGACCGCCATCACCGGCGGGCAGTCGAACACGACGCGGTCATAGGTGCGCCGCGCGTAGTCGAGGAAGGAGTTCATCTCCGGCCGCAGCACGATCTCGGCCGCGTTCGGCGGCAGGGGCCCCGTGGCCACGAAGTCCAGGTTGGGCAGGCCGGTCCGCTGGATCACGGCATCCGGCTTGGCCTGGCCGACCAGCACGTCCGACAGCCCGCGCCCGCCCTCGAGGCCGAAGAACTTGTGCAATTCCCCGCGGCGGAGGTCGCCGTCCACGATGAGCACGCGCTGCCCGACCTGCGCCAGGCTGACGGCCAGGTTCAGGCACGTGGTGGTCTTGCCCTCCTGCGGCACGGCGGACGTCATCAGCAGGGTGCGCACCCGGTCGCTGGCGCCGCTGAACAGGAAGGCCGAGCGGAGGTTGCGGTAGGACTCCGCCAGGACGCTCTTCTGGTCGATGTTGGCCAGCACGTGGGTCCGCAGGTCCTGCGGATCCCACTTGGCCGTCGGCACGACGCCCAGGAACGGGAGGTTGAGCCACTTGGTCACCTCCTCCGGGTACTTGAGCGAGTCGTCGATGGTCTCGAGCCCGAACACCAGGGCCAGCCCGATGCCCAGCCCGACCAGCGCCGCGATGACGATGGACTGCACCTTGCGCGTGGTGATGGGCGAGGTCGGGGGCTTGGCGCGTTCCATGATGCGCTCGGTCTCCGGCTCGATGCCGATGGAGACGTCGATCTCCTTGAGCCGGTTGAAGACCAGATCGTACAGCCCCTGCAGCCGCTCGGCGTTCCGCTGGAGGGCGCGGTATTCCTGGGCCTTGCGCGTGGAGTCGATCGCATCGGCCTCCCAGTCCTTCTCGACGCGGCGGGTGGCCTGCTCCTGCAGGGTGAGCGACTCCAGGTGGGCGTTGAACTGGCTCATCGCGAACTGGACCTCGACGTCGAGGGCCTGCTGGTTCTTGGCCAGGTCGTCCAGGGTCTGCCGGATGGCGGGATGCTCGTCCTTGAACTTCTCGCGGTACTGCGCCAGCTGCGCCTCCAGCCGGGCGCGCTCGCGCTTCAGGTCGCTCCACCCGGGCCGCTCGACAACGCCCCATTCCAGCACGCGCTCCGGGCGCTCCGCGGCGGGCTCCGCGCCCTCCGCGACGGCGGCCTTGTCCTCGCCCGCGCCCGCGGGCGGCGCGCTCGCCGGCCGCAGGGCGGCCGCGGACGGCCAGGCCAGGGTGTTCAGGATGATGTCGTCCGAGGCGCCGGTCAGCAGCGGCCGCTGCGACTCCAGCAGCATGCGCTCCATGCGGTAGGTGGACGCCCGGCGCGAGAGCTCGGCCATGAGCGAGGCGGCCACGTTGCCCCGGTCCTGGAGCGCCACGACGCTGTTATCCTTCTCGAACGCGACCATCCGCGCCTCGGCGCGCTTCAGCTCCTCCAGCAGCCGGTTCGCCTGCTGCGTCAGGCTGATGACGGTCGCCTGCGAGGTGTCCATCCGCTCCTCGGCCTTGAAATCCAGGTACTCCTCGGCCAGGGCGTTGACAAAAGCCGAGGCGTACAACGGGTCGGGCCCCTCGGCCTCGATGGCGATGAACGAGGTCTCCGAGACCTGGAACGCGCGCAGTTCGTCATAGACGCCCTGCTTCTCGCCCGCGCGGGCCAGCCGCTCCTTGGCGCGCTCCTTGAGCATGCCGCTCTGGAGGATCAGCTGCTGCGTCGCCAGGTACTCGCCCCGCAGCTGCATTTCCTCCTGGCGCAGGATGGCCGGGAGAGGAAGGCCCTGGCTCAACAGCAGCGTGGCGCGCGCCCGGTACACCGGTTCCTCCTGCAGCGCGAAGACCATCGTGACGCCGACGGAGACGAAGAAGCAGAGGGCGACCAGCCAGATCCGCTTGAGGATGACGTGGAAGTACTGCTTGATGTCGAAGATGTCCACGGACCGGGACGGCAGGGGCGCAGGGGTTTCGGGCCTCGAGGCGGGAGGCGCGCCCGCGGCGCCGGCGGAGGACGGGGGCTGTATCATGCTTTTCATCATCAGAAGCTCAACAATTTCTCGGGCACGATCACGACGTCCCCGTTCTGCAGCGGCACGTCCTCCTCGAAATTGCCCGTCTTGATGATGCGGCCCACGTCCACGTAGAGCGTCTGGCGGGTCCCGTCCGGCGCGGAGCGCAGGATGCGCACCTTGCTGTCGTTCGCGAACTTGCCCAGGCCGCCCGAGGTCAGGATCAGGCGGGCCAGGGTCGTGTCCTGCCCCATGCCCAGGGAGGCGATGCCCGGCTTGGCGACCTCGCCCAGCAGGTACACCTGCCCGCGGCTCGCCTGCTCGGCGAAGGGCACGAAGAAGATGTCGCCCGGCAGCAGCGGGGCGTTCAGGCTGGTCTCGGCCGCGCCGAACAGCCGGCCAAGGTCCACGGGGATGACCTGGTAGGTGCCGGACTGGTCCGGCCGCAGGATGCGCGCGGCGCTCCAGACGCCCTCCCGGTCGATGCCGCCCACGCGCATGACCGCCCGGATGACGTCGAGCCCCTCCGAGTACGGGTGGAAGCCCGGCGCGCCCACCGCGCCCAGGGCCAGGAACTCCTTGCGGTTCTCGCTGGCGCCGAGGGAGGGCACGAAGACGATGTCGCGCGGCCGGAGGAACTGGTCCCGGCTGAAGTCCAGCGTCTCCAGCATGGTCTGCACGTCCACCGTCAGGGTCTGCCGCGCCATCCCGCCGCCCGGCTTCCACCGGAGGATCCGGACCTCGTTGCCCGCCGCCTCGCGGGTCAGGCCGCCGGACATGGTGATGACCTCCATCAGCGTCATCATCTGGTCCCCGCGGAAGGGCGTGGCCCCGGGATTCACCACCGCGCCCACGACCAGGATGGCGCCCTCGACGAACTCCGACACCTCCACCGTCACGGTGGCCTGCTTGAAATAGGTCTCCTCCAGCCGGCGCTCGATCATGTCCGCGGCCTCGTCGATCGCCAGGTCCTCCAGCGTCAGCCGCCCCACGAAGCCCAGGTCCACCGTGCCGTCCCCGGCGACGGTGTAGATCTGGTTCAACGACGGGTCCTCCAGCACGGAGACGCGGAGCCGGTCGCCCGCCATGATGCGGCGCACCGTCTCCCCCTTGAGGCTGGGCTTCGGCTCCTGGGCGAAGGCCCCCGCCGCCAGCCCAAGCATTGCGGCGACGCAGAGCGCGCGCCGCATCCCGTTGCGTATTCGATGATTGGCCATCAACATCCCGTCCCGTGCGACGTGAAATCAGAACGTGTAGGTGAACGTCAGGGTCACCCGGTGCTCCTGCAGCAACTCGTCTTCCAGGCTCGACTTTTCACAAGTATACATGTAGCTCACGTCCCGCACAAGCCGCCGCGAAAGGGTGCGCGAGTGCGTCAGGCCCACGTGGTAGTCCCAGATCTCCTCCACGTCCTCCCCCTCTTCCAGGGGCACGTTGAGTTCCCAGCCCACGCCCGTGTCGAGGTCCAGGTCGTAGATGAACAGGTCGCTCTTGGTGAAGATGTATTCGATGGTCGTCTTGTCGGTCTCCGCCGTGGAGCCGAACGTGCTGACGGGCTCGCGCTCCGCCGTGAGGGTCTGCCTCGCCGAGCCGGAGAGCTCGTGCGCCAGCTCGAGGCCGTAGGTCAGGCTCACGTCGTTCTCCTCCGGGTCGCTCTCGTACTCGTACGAGGCATGGAGGGAGAACATCAGGGTGGGCGACAGGTCCCACACGCCGTCGGCCGTGAGGGTGTGGATGATGTCCCAGTCGCCGGAGCGGTCCTGGGGGTCCTCGACCACGCCTTCCCGCTCGAAGCCGAAGCTGTAGGTGATCGTGGGGCGCTCCCACAGGGGGAGTTGCCAGTCCACCGTGATGCTCTCCTCGATCTCCCAGGTCGGATCCTCGGGGTCGTTGATCAGCACGGTGCGGGTGCGCTGGTAATCGTAGTTCAAGGCCAGGTCTTCCCGCAGCTGGCAGGCGGCGTTCCAGCCGACGATGGTTTCATCCTGTTCGCCGTCCTCGAAGGCCGGGTCGAGATGGCGCTCGCCGGTGAACTCGTAGCGGCCGCCCAGCGTCAGGGCGCGCCAGGTCCAGAGCACCTCGCCGCCGTACTCGTGGGTGTCGGTGACATCCCGGGTTTTCCGGTCGCCGGGGACGTAGATGTCCTCCGCGTCCTTGTATTCACGCCCGATCCCGGCGTAGAGATCCACCTGGTACCGGGCCAGTTCGGTGCGGGTGTCGAGGCGCAGCTTGCCGAAGGGCGCGTTCTCGTTGTCCAGGTCCGTGCGGATCAGGTGTTTCTCGAAGCCGACGTTGGTGTCCAGGGTCAGCTGCGTGCCGCGGCCGAAGGGCGCCTCGCCCAGCAGCTGGAGCCGGGGGACCATGTAGTAGTCCGTCATGTCGTACTCGGCTTCCGACGGACGCTGGCCCTCGACGTTGCTCGTATAGATCAGGTCGATGCCTGTTTCGGCGGTGACGTCGAAGATGCCGAGGCGCAGGAACTGCGCGGAGGCGGGACCCGCCAGGCCGCAAACCGCCCCCCCCAGGAGGGCGGTTCGCCACAAGCGGCCGATCCGCCCGGCGCCGGGCGGTCCGCTCTGCTGGATGCGGTGGGTCAACCCCGTGTTCTCCGTTGCACTGGCCGGCGCACGAACCTATACGGCGCCCCGCCCCGAGGTCTCCCGGGGACGGCCGCGGCGGTCAGTCCAGCCGCTTCTTGTCGCTGTACTCGCCCACCGGGATCGGGCCGCCGGCCTTCCCCGCGAAATCGCCGGGCTCGCCCCACTGGACCAGCCGGCCGTCCTCGACGAACAGCCAGTAGGCTTTCGGATAAAGCGTGAAGACGCCGGGCAGGTATTCCCAGACTTCGAGCGAGCTCTCGTCCTCGTACACCTTGGCGGCGCGGACGGTGTTCGGCTTGCCCATCTTGTCCAGCACCACGTCCGGCGTGTCGCCGAGGCGCAGCTTGCCGACGTTCTTCCCCGGCGAAGCGCAGCCCGCCAGGATCACGGCGAGTCCCAGACACACCCACCAGGCCAGTTGCCCCTTCATGGAAACACTCCTTTCTTCCGCGTCAAATCCCGTCTGATGCGTAAGATTTCATATGTAACGGCCGGCGCGCCAAATAGCAAGACCTACCATCGCCGGCCGCCCCGTCCGCGCCCGCGCGCGCGGCGGATCAAAGCGCCGACAGCAACGCGTCCACCTTGTCCGTCTTTTCCCAGGTGAAATTGTCCAAGTCGGTCGTCCGGCCGAAGTGGCCGTAGGCCGCCGTGGCCTCGTAGATCGGCCGCAACAGGTTCAGCCCCCGGACGATCTCCGCGGGCTTGAGCCCGAACACGCGGCGCACCGCCTTCTCGATCTTGGCGTTCGGCGCGATCCCCGTGCCGAAGGTATCGACCAGGACGGACACGGGCTCGGGATAGCCGATGGCATACGCCAACTGCACCTCGCACCGCCGTGCCAGCTTGGCCGCGACGATGTTCTTGGCTACGTAGCGCGCCATGTACGCCGCGCTGCGGTCCACCTTGCTCGGGTCCTTGCCCGAAAACGCCCCGCCGCCGTGCCGCCCCATGCCGCCGTAGGTGTCCACGATGATCTTGCGCCCCGTGACGCCGCAGTCGCCCTGCGGCCCGCCGACCACGAACCGCCCCGTCGGGTTGACCAGGAAGCGCGTCTTCCGGTCCATCATCTTCGCCGGGATCTCCTTCCGGATCAGCTCGTCGATGATCGCCTCGCTCAACTTCTTGTGCGAGACGTCCGGCGAGTGCTGCGTCGAGATCACCACCGTGTCCACGCGCACCGGGCGGTTGTCCTCGTAGGCCACGGTGACCTGCGACTTGCCGTCGGGACGGACGAAGGGCAGCGCGCCCGAGCGCCGCACGCGGGCCAGGCCGCGGGTGAGCTTATGCGCGAGCATGATCGGCATCGGCATCAGCTCCTTCGTCTCGTCGCAGGCGTACCCGAACATCATGCCCTGGTCGCCGGCGCCCTGCTCGGCCGTCGACTTGCCCTCGGCCTTCTTGGCGTCCACGCCCTGCTTGATGTCCGGCGACTGCCGGTCGAGCGCGACGATGACGGCGCACGTGTGGCCGTCGAAGCCGATGTCCGAGCTGGTGTAGCCGGTCTTGAGGACCTTCTGGCGCACGACGTCGGAAAAATTGACGACGGCCTGCGTCGTGATCTCGCCGGCGACGACGACCATGCCGGTCTTGGCCAGCGACTCGCACGCGACGCGGCTCCTCGGGTCCTGGGCCAGGCAGGCGTCCAGGACGGAATCGGAAATGCCGTCGCACAGCTTGTCGGGATGGCCCTCGGTCACCGACTCGGACGTGAACAGATACGATGAATGTGACATGGTTGACTCCTTCCGCATTGGATTGGGGCGGCTACTTTGCCCTGTTCAGCCGACAAGTTCAAGCACATCCGGCGCCACGCGACGGGTGAGGTCCCGGCAGGCCTCGAGCACCTCGGTGGCGAGGACGGAGGGAAGAACCTTCCGGGCCAGGCCCTCTGCTTCCGCAAATCGCAGGCTGCGAATGACTTCCTTCACCAGCGGAATCGCGGAAGGGCTCATGCTCAATTCGTCCACGCCCAGGCCGAGCAGGAGCGGCGTCATGACCGGGTTGCCGGCCATTTCGCCGCAGATGCCGACCCAGATCCCGTGCTGGTGCGCGACGTTGATCGTGTTCCGGATCAGCTCGATGATCGCCGGGTGGGTCGGCTCGTAGAGGTACGCCACGCGCTCGTTGACGCGGTCGACGGCGAGCGTGTACTGCACGAGATCGTTGGTCCCGAGGCTGAAGAAGGCGACGTGTGGCGCGATGAGGTGGGCGGTGATCGCGGCGGAGGGCACCTCGATCATCACGCCGACCTCGACGGCGTCGTTGAACGGCACGTCCCGCAGGCGCAGCTCGTTCTTGGCCTCCTGGAGGAAGGCGTTCGCGCGCATGACCTCGCCGACGTTGCTGACCATGGGATACATGATCTTGACGTTCTCGTGGACGCTGGCGCGCAGGATGGCGCGCAGCTGCGTCTTGAATATGTCGGGCTGGGCCAGGCAGAAGCGGATCGCCCGCCAGCCCATGAAGGGATTGAGCTCGGACGGGGTCTTGAGGTGCGAGAGGAACTTGTCGCCGCCGAGGTCGAGCGTGCGGATGATGCACGGCGCGGGCGCGACGCGGCGCGCCACCTCCTCGTAGGCCGCCGCCTGCTCGTCCTCCGTCGGCAGGTGCTGCATGGAGAGGTAGAGGTACTCCGTCCGGAACAGCCCGACCCCCTCCGCGCCGTCCGCCAGCACGGCATCCACGTCGCCGGGCATCTCGATGTTGGCCGAGAGGACGACCTCGTAGCCGTCCCGGGTGACCGGCCGCTGGGCGCGGAGCCCGGCGAGGCGGGATTGGATGGTCTGCCGGGCCTCGGCGATCTTGCCGTAGGCCTCGAGCCGCTCGCGCGTGGGGCGGATGTACAGGAGGCCCTTGTGCCCGTCGATCAGCACCTGGTCGCCGGTCGAGATCCGCACGCTGACGTCGTGCAGCCCGACGATCGCGGGCAGGGAGAGGGCGCGCGCCATGATCGCGGTGTGCGACGTCGGGCTGCCGAGGTCCGTGGCGAACCCGAGCACCTTGTCGCGGTTGAGCGTGGCGGTGTCCGACGGGGCGAGGTCGTTGGCGATGACGATGTAGGGGCGGTCGAGCCGGCTCAACAGCGAGGCGCTGCGCCCGGCGAGGTTGCGCAGGATGCGGCGGGTCACGTCGCGCACGTCCGCGGCGCGCTCGCGCAGGTAGTCGTCCTCCAGCCGCGCGAGGGCCTGGGCGTAACGGTCGGCGACGACGCTCAAGACCGACTCGACGTTCCGGCGCTGGGCGCCGAGGCCGCGGATGACCTCCTCGACGAACGAGCGGTCGTCCACCACGAGCAGGTGCGCGTCGAAGATGCTCGCGCTCTCCTGCCCCATGGCCTCGCTGACCCTCTGCTGGATCTCGTGGATCTGCTGGCGGGTGGCGATCAGGGCCTCTTCGAACCGGGCGATCTCGCGCGGGATCTCGTCCTCGGCGATCTCCCGCTCGACGAGGCGCTCCTCCTCGGTGGTCACCAGCAGCGCGGGGCCGGTCACGACGCCCGGAGAGACGCCGATGCCCTTGATCTCGATTTCCGCGCGCCCTGGAGCTTCCGCCATGCCTAGTCCTCGTAGAATTTCTTCTCGACCAGTTCCTGGAGCGCGTCGAGCGCCTCGACGGCGTCGGCGCCGGTCGCCGTCAGCCGCAGCATGGTCCCGAGGCTGCCCTCGATGGTCAGCAGGCCCATGATGCTCTTGGCGGAGACGACGGCGCCGTCCTTCTCGACCAGGATCTCCGACGCGAAGCGGCTGGCCGTCTTGACGAAGAGGGCCGCCGGCCGGGCGTGGATCCCGAACTTGTTGACGATGGTCAGCTCCCGGGTGAGCGGGGCGGCCGGGTCGGGGCGGTTCTCGGTCATGTGGACGCCTGCCGGCTTAGCGATTTCATGAGCTTCTCGTCCAGTTCCTTCGCCGCGTCGTGGCCCATCTGCTTCAGCTTCTGGTTCAGCGCGGCCACTTCGACCACGTGGGCGATGTCGCGGCCCGCCGCCACGGGGATCGTGATGAACGGGATCCGCACGCCCAGCACCTCGCGGTGCTGCTGGTTCAGCCCCGTCCGCTCGTCCTCCTCGCCCGGCTCCGGGCGGCGGAGGCGGACGATCAGGTCCAGCCGCATGTCCTTCCGCATGGAGGCCACGCCGAAGAGGCTGGGCACGTGGATGATGCCCAACCCGCGGATCTCCATGTGGTAGCGGGTGATCTCGACCGCCGAGCCGATGATCTCACCGCTGCTGTCGCGGCGCAAGATGGTAAGATCGTCCGAGACCAGGCTGTGGCCCCGCTCGATGAGCGCCAGGGCGGTCTCGCTCTTGCCGACCCCCGGCTTGCCCTCGATGAGCACGCCGATGCCCAGGAGGTCCACCATCGTGCCCTGGGCCCGCAGGCGGGGGGCCACCAGGTTCTCCATGATGATCGTCGCCTCGTTGATGAACCGGCTCGTGACCATGGCGGTCTTGAGCACGGGAACGTGGTGCGCCTCCCCCAGCTCCGCCATCTCCGGGAAGAGGTGGCGGTGGCGCGTCACGACGACGCAGGGGATCTCGCTCTCGAAGAATTGCTTCAGCCGGGCCCCGCGCTCCTCGTCCGGGAGCGTCTTCAGGTAGGTCATCTCCGCGAGCCCGAGCACCTGGACGCGCCGGAAGGCGAAGTAACGCAGGAAGCCGGCGAGGGCCAGGCCGGGCCGGTTGATCACTTCCTCCGGCACGGCCCGGTCCAGGTACATCTCGCCCGCCGCCACGGACAGCCCGAGGCTGTCGGCGCCGGTGTCCAGGAACTGTCGGACGGTGATGGCCATGCCCGCTCAACCCGCGCCGGGGCGCTCCTTGGCCTGCGCGTCCAGTTCGATCTCCGCCAGGCCCTCGCGGGACTTGTGATCGGTGACCCGGTCGCGGTGCCGGCGGAGCTGCTTCTCCGCCTTCTCCACCGCGCCGTCGATGGAGGCGTACAGGTCGTTCGTCTCCTCCTTCGCCTCGACCCGCACGTGGTTCGGCGCCTGCACCACGATCTCGGCCAGGTGGCGGTACTTCTCGACGTCCAGGATCACGTGCACGCTTTCGATGCGCGGGTAGTCGAGCAGCGCATGCTGCAGCTTGTCGTGCGTGTAGTCGCGGATCGCTTCGGTGATCTCCAGGTGCCGCCCTGTCACGCTGATTTGCACGGCCGGTCTCCTTTCGCTCTGGTTTACATGCTGAACCGCGGCCCCAGATATAGCTCGCGGCTCATCGGGTCGTTGATCAGGAAATCGCTCGTCCCCTCGCGCAGCACCTTGCCCTCGCAGATCAGGTACGCGCGGTCCACCACGGACAGGGTCTCGCGGACGTTGTGGTCGGTGATCAGGATGCCCAGCCCGCGGGCCTTGAGCTCGATGATGATCTGCTGCACGTCGAAGACCGCCAGCGGGTCCACGCCGCTGAACGGCTCGTCGAGCAGGATCAGCGACGGGCGCGTCACCAGGGCGCGCGTGATCTCGAGGCGCCGCCGCTCGCCGCCGCTCAAGGTGTAGGCCTTCTGCTTCGCCAGGTAGCCGATCTTGAGCTCCTCCAGCAGTTCGCCCAGCCGCCGCTTCCGCTCGCGCGCGGAGATCGGCAGGGTCTCCAGGATCGCCAGGACGTTCTCCTCCACCGTCATCCGCCGGAAGATCGAGGGCTCCTGCGAGAGGTAGCCCATCCCCAGCCGCGCCCGCTGGTACATCGGCATCCGCGTGACCTCGCGCCCCTCGAAGAACACCTGGCCCGCCGTCGGGCGCACCAGGCCCACGATCATGTAGAAGCTCGTCGTCTTCCCCGCGCCGTTCGGGCCGAGCAGACCGACGATCTCCCCGCGGTTCACGGAGAGGTCCACGCCGTTGACGACCTTGCGGCCGCGGTAGGCCTTGACGATCTGCCGGGCCTCGACCAGTCCAGTGCTGTGCGCCGCCACGCCCTTATTCTCCTCTGAACTGATCCTTCACGCCGCCCTCTTCAGGATAGATTAGCAGCCGGGCGCCGGGTTGGCAAATCATCTTGTCCTCGTTCCGCCAGTAGGTGATCACGTCCCCCTCCAGCACGTCCCGCCCGCGCGTGATCCGCGGCTTGCCCGAGAGCACGATCTTGCCGGAGGCCACGTCGTACGTCGCCAGCTCCGACTGCGCCGTGCGGTCGAGCTGCGTGATGGTCACCCGGCCCTCCGCCTTGATCGTCTTCGCCTGGCCCTTCTCGTCGAACTGCACCGTCAGCTTGTCCGCCGCCAGCTGCATCTTCGGGTCCGTGACCAGGACGTTGTACTCGAACAGCGCGATCCGCTGCTTCGCGTCGAACGTCAGGCGGTCGGACGTGATGACCGTGGCCGGATCCTCCGGCGCCGGCGCCGCCGCCTCCGCCCCCGCCGCGACCCGGGCCGCCGCGGCCAGCGCCAGGCCCAGCCCCCACCGGAACATGCTCTTCATGGCAGCCCTCCCGATTCCATGCCCTTCCGGGCCCCGCGGATCTCCACGCGGGCCTTGCTGTAAATTTCAAACCGCTCCTGCTTCGCGCCCCACCAGAAACCCTTGCCCGTGATCTTCAGGCCCTCCCGGACGATCTCCACGTCCGCGTCGGACCGGGCGGTGCCGTCCTTCTGGTTGTACACGCACCGGGGCGAGGTCACCGTCATCTCCACGGCGCCCTCCTTGTAGAACTCCAGCTTCACGTTGGTGATCTCGGCGATGCCGTCGGGCCGCACGCGCGCGAAGTCGCCGTACAGGACGCTCTTGAGGTTGTTGTTCTGGTCGTAGTCCGGCACCTTGAACCCGGAGACCGTCTGCGTCGCGCCGGTGGAGACCAGCTGCGCGCGGGCCGGCGCCGCGAACAGGAGCGCCGCCGCCGCGGCCAGCCGCAGCGCGCCGGGCATTCTTTCAGTCCACCACGTCATCGATCGCTTTCAGTTGTTTCCACAATCCGTCGAGGGCGGACCACGGTATCGCGTTTTCCCGGTCGGACAAGGCTTTTTCGGGGCGGACGTGCGTCTCCAGGAAGACCCCGTCGCAGCCCGTCGCCACCGCGGCGCGCGCCAGGGCGGGCGCAAACCGCCCGTCCCCGCCCGTGTGGTCCCCCGCCCCGCCCGGCGACTGGACGCTGTGCGTGGCGTCGAAGATCACCGGGTAGCCGGTCTCGCGCAGCACCGGCAGGCTGCGCATGTCCGCCACCAGGGTGTTGTAGCCGAAGCTCGCGCCGCGCTCGGTCAGCAGGATCTTCCGGTTGCCCGTGCTCTCGACCTTCGCGATCACGTGCCCGAGATCCCACGGCGCCAGGAACTGGCCCTTCTTGATGTTCACCACGCGCCCGCTCTCGCCGAGCGCCAGCACCAGGTCCGTCTGCCGGCAGAGGAATGCCGGGAGCTGCAGCGCGTCCGCCACCTTCGCGGCCAGCGGCACTTCGGTCTCGTGGTGCACGTCCACCAGCAGCGGCAGCCCGTACCGCTCCTTGACCTCCGCCAGGATCTCCAGCCCGCGCGTCAGCCCCGGCCCGCGGAACGAACGGTGCGACGTGCGGTTGGCCTTGTCGTACGAGGCCTTGAAGATCAGCGGCGCCCCGGCCTTCTTCGACCAGCGCGCCAGCCGCCCCGCGAGGTCCAGGCACATTTCGCGGCTCTCGATCACGCACGGCCCCGCGATGAGGACCAGCGGCGCGCGCCCGCCCACGGGGACGTTCCCGACTCGGATGGTTTTTGTTGCAGCCATAAATAGATTCCAGGGTTCCCGCCTTCGCCGGGACTCCGGCGGGCAAGCAGAGTTCAGGTTGGAAGTTGGACGTTGGCCGTTGGGCGTTGGACGTTCTGCTTTCATCCTTCAGCCTTCCTCTTTCAGCCTTTGTTCCGCCTTCGCCACGTCCTCCGGCAAATCCACGCCCAAGCCCGGCTTCGCCGCCTCGATGACCTTGATCCGGTAGCCCAGGTGCAGCGCGCGGAGCTGCTCGAGCTTCTCCAATTTTTCCAGCAGGCACGGCGGCTCCGCGACCAGCCGCTCCAGCGCCGCCTGCCGGTAGGCGTAAATCCCGATGTGCTGCCAGTAGACGGGCCCGGCGCCCCGGGCATCCGCGGCGTCCCGGATGTGCGGGATGCGCGAGCGCGAGAAGTACAGCGCCGCGCCGTCGGCCGCGCAGACGACCTTGACGATCGCGGGCTGGTCCACCTCCGGCCCGTCCTCCATCCGGCAGGCCGGCGTCGCCATGTCCCATTTCGGGTCGGACGCCATGACGCCCGCAAGCCGGTCGATGACGCCGGGATCGGCCAGCGGCTCGTCGCCCTGGATGTTGATCACGATGTCCGCCCCGCGCCCGCGCGCGGCGGCGGCGACGCGGTCCGTGCCCGACGGCAGCGCCGGGTCAGTCATCACGGCCTCGACGCCCAGCGGGCGGACCGCCGCCGCGATGCGCTCATCGTCGGTGGCCACCAGGACCGCGTCCAGCCGCTTCGCGAGTTGGACGCGCTCGACCACGCGCTGGACCAGCGGCTTGCCCGCGATCAGCGCCAGGCTCTTGCCGGGAAATCGGACGGAGGCGTAACGGGAGGGGATGATGCCGAGGATGCGGGTCATAGGACTCCCCCCTTCGCCAAGGCTCCGGCGGGCAAGCAGGGTTCAGGATTCAGGAAATACGATTCACCATTCACTATTCACTTCCCCATCTGCGCCATCAGCTCCTCCGGCGAGCACGTGGCCGTCCCGAGCTTGCCGACGACGACGCCGGCGGCGTAGTTGGCCAGTTCGGCGGCCTCGATCGGGCTCGCGCCGGCGGCCAGGGCCAGGACGCAGGTCGCGATCACGGTGTCGCCCGCGCCGCTGACGTCGAAAACCTCCCGCGCGCGGGTCGGCACGTGGTGCAGTTCGCCCGCGCGGCCGCGCAGGAGGATACCCTGCGGCCCGAGCGTCACGAGGATCTGCGCGGCCTGCCATTTCTCCAGCAGTTTCTCGCTGACGCCCAGCAGGGCCTGGTCCTCCAGCGGATGGGCCTGCGGCCGGGTCTCCGGCACGCCGGCCAGGTGGAAGGCCTCGCGCCGGTTCGGCGTGGCCAGGGTGATGCCGCGCACGTCGAGCTCCTGCCCCTCCTTCGGGTCCATGCCGACCGGAATGCCCGAGGCCCGCGCGACCTTGAGCACGGCGTCCACGACCGGCTGGCGCACCACCCCCTTGCCGTAGTCCTCGATGATGATGCCCGCCGCCCGCCGCGCCTCGCGCTCGATCAGGTCGCAAAACGATCTCGCCCGGGGCTCGGCGACGGGCGCGTGATCGTCCCAGTCCACGCGGACGACCTGCTGGCGGTCGGCGATGATGCGGGTCTTGACGATGGTGCGCAGGCCGTCCATCTCCAGCAGGCCCTCGAGCCCGACGCCCCCGCCCGCGAGCACCGCCTTGAGGTCCGCGCCGGCCGCGTCCAGGCCCAGCACGCCGCCGACCGCCGCCTGGCCCCCCAGCGAGCGGACGTTCCACGCCGTGTTGCTGGCGCCGCCCGGCATGCTCTTCTCGTGCGTAACGGAGACCACGGGGACCGGGGCCTCTGGCGAGATGCGGTGGACCGCCCCGTAGATGTAGCGGTCCAGCATCAGGTCGCCGATCACCAGGATGCGCTGCCGCGGGAAGGCCGCCAGCAGTTCCCGCGCGCGTTCAGGACGCAGGCTCATCGTCCACCTCGAGTTCCTCGTCGTCTTCGGATTCGCCGGTCACGACCCGGTCGGGCTCGACCTCCACCTTGGTCAGCCACAGCGACACGCTCGCCACGGGCACCTTGGCCGCCAGCTTGGTGCAGAACCGGTCCTTGTCGTCGGAGACCCACATCCACAGCTTGCCCTTGCGCACGAACAGGCCGTTGAAGGCCGCCTCGGGCTCCAGCTTGACGCTCGGCCGCCGGCCCATCTCCGGCAGCTTGAGGTTCTCCCGGCGGCGGATATTGACGTAGAGGTCGTAGAGTTTCTCGTCGGCCATCACGCGCGCGTGGACCGTGTCGCCGATCTTCAGCGGGCGCGAGCGCATGAAGTACATGAACGAGATGACGTCCCGCGTGTCCGGCTCGATGGCGAAGTCCTTCTTCTTGTCGGTCATGTTCGACCGCCAGTGGGCGACGCCGCGGGCGTGGTCGAAGACCGTCGTCTCGTCCGCGCGGTACCGCCCCTCCTTGAGGCGCTTCGTGAACCGGACCGGCAGGAAGGTCACCGGGTCGATGATCGCCTCCAGGAAGTCGTCCACGGGATAGAGCTTTTCGAGGATCCGGTTGGTGCGCGTGCGGAACCGGATCGCCAGCCGCGTGCGCCCGTCCTCCTCGATCCAGCCCGTGGCGGTCGTCGTGATGCCGACCTTGAACATGCCCCAGTAGATCCGGTAGGTCAGCTTTTCGCCGACGGGGAACCAGAGCTCGGGGACCGGCTCCGCCGCGCGGGCGCAGACCACGAGCCCCAGGCCCAGGACCAGCATCGCTACCGCTGTGTGCCGCTTTTTCATCAGCTTCTCAAGGTAGGGCGGGTTCGCCGAACCCGCCGCCATACGCGGCGCGTTGAGCCAACGCGCCCTACCGTACTTTATCGCCATGCCCCCCGGCCGCCGCGATGCGCCCAAGCCGCCGCTCGTAGGCCTCCCGCGCAATGCGCACGTCCTCCAGGAAGGGCCCCAGCTCGTCCATGTGCAGCGCCTGCGGCCCGTCCACGAGCGCGCGGTCCGGGTCGGGATGGAAATCCACCAGCGCCAGGTTCGCGCCGGCCACCACGCCCTGCGCGGTGACGTGGAACAACTCCAGCAGGCCGTCCGGCGCCCGGCCGCGCCCGCCGACCGAGTGCGACGGGTCGATGCACACCGGCAGGCGCGTCAGGCGCTGGACCACCGGCACGTGCGCGAAGTCCACCAGGTTCCGGTGCGGGTCGCCCATGTGCGTCTTCACGCCGCGCAGGCAGAACACGATCCGCTGGTTGCCCTCGCTGGCCAGGTACTCGGCCGCGTTGAGCGATTCCTCCAGCGTGATGCCGAACCCGCGCTTGAACAGGATCGGGAACTCCTGCTGCCGGCCCGCGTGCTTGAGCAGCTCGAAGTTCTGCACGTTGCGCGTGCCGATCTGCAGCATCACCCCCGTCGGCCGGCCCGCCGCGTCGAGCGCCGCCCGGATCTGGTCGATGTGGTCCTCGTGCGTGATCTCCATCGCGATCACCCGGATGCCGTACCGCCCGGCCAGCTCGAACACGTACGGCAGGCAGTGCGCGCCGTGCCCCTGGAACGAGTAGGGATTCGTCCGCGGCTTGTAGGCCCCCATCCGCGTGCAGACCTGGCCGTGGTCCCGCAGGGCCTTCATCATGCGCTCGACGTTCTCGCGGTTGTCCACCGCGCAGAGCCCCGCGAAGACGTGCAGGTTGTCCTGCCCGAAGCGCACCCCGTTGTACTCGAACGAGGTCGCCCGGTGGTCGTCCTTGTGGCGGCCGATCACCCGGTAGGCCTGCGACACCCGGACCACGCTCTCGACGCACGGCAGGTTGCGCATGTCCTCCATCGAGAGCAGCTTCGTGTCGCCGATCAGGTAGATTTCCGTCAGCGTCTGCTGCGCGCCCCGGACATGGTGGACCCGCGTCTGGACGTTCGGCAGCAGGGCGAGCGTGTCGGACAGGTGGCGGTACTCCGCCCCCTCCAGGTCCACGTTGGGCTGCAGGATCAGGATCATGCTCTCATTCCGCGGCTATTGAATCGGTGGACCTTATCATGTTTCCCGCCGCCTGTCATGCCCGGCGGCCTGAAATCGCGCTGGTATTGTCACGGGCATCTCGGTTCTTACAAGGAGAAACGGGCAGACCGCCCTGCAGGAGCCGGGGCGCCCCCACCCCGCGGAACTGGACTCACCATCAAAACCGCTTGGCGCCACCAGCTACGCCGGCAAGCGCTCCGCCAACGCCGCCCCCTGCGCGGGATTGACCATGCGGAGGAAGGCCAGATGGCCCCGGAGCACGTATTCCGGATCGTGCGCACCGCCCCGCCGCGAACCCAGAACCACATCTTCGGGGCCTAGCGTTCGCAGGCGATGTACCGCCGCGCGCAGGCGGCGGACGTGTTCCCGCCGCACGTTCGGCTTCTCGTTGAGGACAACCCCCGTCGCCTGCTGCCGCTGGCCCCGCCGCATGACGCGGACTTTATCCTCGTTGACCGTGAAGCCTTCCTCGCAAACGATTTGCTTGAATAACGGGATGAGACACGCAAGCCGGGGATTATCCGAGGAAAACATCAGATCGTCGGCGTACCGGGAATAGCGGAACTGCATTTTCTCGGCCAACCCCGTAAAGCGCCGATCCGCTTTCAAGAATACGAGGTTGGACAAAGCCGGGCTGGTGGGCGCTCCCTGGGGCAACCGCCCATTCACCGTGCACAGATTCGTCAACAACACGGCCACGCGATAAGGATAGCCCAGCCCCTGGAAGACCTTGCGGATTCGGGCATGGGTGATGGACGGGAAGAAGTCCTTCAAGTCCACCCGGACGACCACCGCGCGCCCGATGTGCGGCCGCACGTTGTCCATGATGGAGCGTCCCCTCACGAAGCCGCAGGCCACTGGATGAGGCCGGGCCTTATCGAGAATATGCCGGAGTATCCATCGTTGGAGCGTCAGCAACTTCCCCTCCGGCGCCAGGATTTGACGGGCGCCGCCATCCGATTTCGGGATATTGAATTCCTTGTAGAAGCGCAGGACATTGCGGCTGATCCAGCGGACATGCCGCTCGCTCAAGTCATGCTTCCGGGCAAAATGACCCACGCTGAAAATCACCGGGAGCCGTCGCGCCGCCATCAACCGGCTATAGCGCGTCAGGAACTCCAACAAGCGGGGGTCGATTTGCGGATTCTTCTTCGCCAGCCAGCCGCAGAGGAAGTCATGCTTTAAATCCGCCGGACTGACGCCGGCATCATAGAAAAGCCAGGGCTGTTGGGAATCGCTGAACAAGCGGGCGCAGGCGCAAACCAACTCCGCCAGCTCGGGATCCACCCCCGCCTGCCGCTGGAGCAGGCCGAAATTTTCAACGGCCAGGTATTTGTTTGCGGTCTGCATAGATCACCCCGCGCCGGTTCAAGTTCACCGTTTTGGTCATTCCTTCATTCGGCTTCCGAATTTGTTTCGGGTTTCGGATTTCGATATTCGGTTTAAAAATAATGAGGGGCGGCGCGGTTTACCTTCTCTGCGCGTACAGGCGCGCCTCGGCTCTCGATCCCGCGCTTGGCTAGGGTCGAGAGCTTGGCGCTGTTCTGGTTAACGTTGCGCATGGCGAACCGCCACACCCTCCGCCCTTGCGGAGAACTAAATCGCGCACCGCCCCTCAAATCTTCCATTCTGAAAGAACTACTTCACTCATCCGGTTAGGTAGGGCGGCTTGGTTTAAGCCGCCGCCTCCGGCAAGAAGCACTCGCAACGAGCGGCGGCGCGCTGGGCCAGCGCACCCTACCCGCTCCCGTCTCTGGCCTATATTAACCTCATTGATAACGGATGAGGGGCGGCGCGGTTTACCTTCTCTGCGCGTATAGGCGCGCCTCGGCTCTCGGTCCCGTGCTTGGCTAGGGCCGAGAGCTTGGCGCTGTTCTGGTTAACGTTGCGCATGGCGAATCGCCACACCCCCCGCTCTTGCGGAGAACTAAATCGCGCACCGCCCCTCAAATCTTGATTTCTGAAAGAACAATCGCCGGCTTGTCCGTCCGGCTTACCAACTTCGGATTCGGGAAAGGCACCTGGCCATAGTTCCACTTTCTCCTTGCCTCTTCGCTCTGCGCCTTATCCCCGTCTTCAAACATGGCATCCTGCCGCAAATCGTATTCCAACCGCGTCAGCTCCACGCCGCAATTCGGGCAGTATACCCCGCGAACAGGCCCCGCCTTGTAATGATGTCCTTCCGCGAATTCCGCCGCGCACTTAGAGCAGACAACTACCCGCTCGCTTCCTGTGAACCGCAGCCAACCCACCACCCCCGCTCCCGCCGCGCCGGCCGCCGCAAGTTTCAAGAACGCCCGCCGGGAATAGCCTTGTTCGGTTGTTTTCATCTCTCTCCGACGGCCAATAGTTAATAGTTTAGGCTTGACCCGCCCCGCTCGCCCCGCTGGTTAGGTAGGGCGGCTTGGCTCAAGCCGCCGCCTCCGGCAAGAAGCACTCGCCGGGAATAGCCGCTGCTTGTCTTCATTGCAGAACCCCCGAATTGTGATTGAAGTGCGTCATTGCGGCTTCCTGAATCGTGCGGTCGGCTTTGATGCGAAACTCCTGTCCACGGCCGCAAGCATCATGAAGAGTTGCCCTGGAAGCACAGCGTTGGCATGCTCTGTTGCATTCGCCGGACGAAACTCATCGGCTATTTCAATGAGGAAAGTCAGCGCCTGTTTTCCCGACTTTTCGTAGTGATACGCCAGGCTGTCACCGCTGACCGGGTATGGCCCGACATTGGGGGTGTAGTTGCCCCTGACGTCCTCCCCAAAAACTGGACAGGGCGATCTTTAGTATGCTCCCCTTCTGGCGGCCCGGAAAGGGAGGCGGGAGATGAGCGGGAAAAGATACACGCAGGAAAAAGGGGTCAGCCCCAAAAATAAAGAATAACATTTCACCGGCTCCAATCGGCCGGTAGTTTTTCAAGGGCGCTACAAAGGCGCTTTTCTCGACTCATGATTTGCCAGCGTCTGATTTGATAGGCAACGGCAACGCCGCTTTTCAGGTTCACCCACATGGCCGCATCCCTCTGGGTCAGCCCGCCTTGAGCATGCAGATACCAGCACGCGGCCGCACGGAAGTCAGCGTTGCGCCTTCGTTTCTGCAAATCCTCGGGCTTCACACCGAATGCTCGGGCTACTCCCTCCAGAACGGCTTTCGGTTCGCACCGGCCCAATAACCGCCGAAAGGAAACATCCTCCTTCCGTCGCCGCATTCGGCCCATCGCTATATGCTTTTGCTCCACTTCCCGCTGGAATTCCTCCGACCCTAGAGCAAGCCGCGCGCTACGATAGACCGCTCGAAAATCATCCTCGCTCCGCGCTAAACATTCCTCCACAAAGCCACGATATGCCGCGCCGCCGGCGCCTTTCCCTATCAGTGCGCGGATCGGTCCGTACTCGATCCAGGGCCAGGCTCGCTCCAAGCCAGCGTAACTTCGGTACGTGCTCCATGGATGCGCCCGCAACCGTCTCACACGCTCCTCGATCGGCCATTCTTCCGCGCCCTTGATATGTCCCGGAAAAAGGGGTCAGCCCCAAAAATAAAGAATAACATTTCACCGGCTCCAATCGGCCGGTAGTTTTTCAAGGGCGCTACAAAGGCGCTTTTCTCGACTCATGATTTGCCAGCGTCTGATTTGATAGGCAACGGCAACGCCGCTTTTCAGGTTCACCCACATGGCCGCATCCCTCTGGGTCAGCCCGCCTTGAGCATGCAGATACCAGCACGCGGCCGCACGGAAGTCAGCGTTGCGCCTTCGTTTCTGCAAATCCTCGGGCTTCACACCGAATGCTCGGGCTACTCCCTCCAGAACGGCTTTCGGTTCGCACCGGCCCAATAACCGCCGAAAGGAAACATCCTCCTTCCGTCGCCGCATTCGGCCCATCGCTATATGCTTTTGCTCCACTTCCCGCTGGAATTCCTCCGACCCTAGAGCAAGCCGCGCGCTACGATAGACCGCTCGAAAATCATCCTCGCTCCGCGCTAAACATTCCTCCACAAAGCCACGATATGCCGCGCCGCCGGCGCCTTTCCCTATCAGTGCGCGGATCGGTCCGTACTCGATCCAGGGCCAGGCTCGCTCCAAGCCAGCGTAACTTCGGTACGTGCTCCATGGATGCGCCCGCAACCGTCTCACACGCTCCTCGATCGGCCATTCTTCCGCGCCCTTGATATGGACCGGATTCAGATGAACATAGCGGCTCAATTTTAACAGGTACTCGTCACCGGCCACGACCTGCGCCTTATATCGGCCCTGGGTCAAGTGGCCGACCCGCCGGTGGCGAAGATTGAAATACACCGTGTAACTGGTCAGCAACTGCCCCATGAAGGCCGACAGATTCCCGCGAGGCGTTTCCAGCAGCAAATGGGCGTGGTTGGTCATCAGGCAGACCAAGTAAACGCGCACCCTGTGCCGGTCGGCCATCTCCTCCAGCGCTTCGAGCATCCGCTTGTAATCCCGGCTATCCCTGAAGATCGTTCGCCGCTCGATTCCTCGAAATGTCACGTGATAGATCGCGCCGGGAAACTGCAATCGCAGGGGTCTAGCCATGCTTTAGATCATGAATACATTATTCCGGAATGTCTATTATTCTTTATTTTTGGGGCTGACCCCATTTGCCTCTCCCCACCATTTGCCCTTGTTTGCATGGTCATCCTCCCCTTTAGGTATCGCAAGAAAAAAGCGCGCTCGTTCGCAACGCCGTGTCCTGCTCTGGCTTTGAAGCGCGACGGCTTGCCCGCAGGCGTGGCGATGGTGGGCCTCCATCGCCGATTTTGGCGGGCGAGGCCGACCGCCCTCCATTTAAGCGTCCCGCGGGCTGGGAGCCAGCAGCTTCAACAGCAGCAGTTCCATCTGCAGCGCGTCGGGCACCGACGAGCTGACCATCGCCTCGTGGGCCTTCAGGAGGATCGCGTGGCCGTCCCGCAGTTGGGCCGCGCTGAACCGTTGCGCCTGCTCCGCCAGCTTCATGCCGCGGAACCAGTGCCCCTCGCGCGGGTCCTTGCCCAGGGCCTTGAGCGCGGCGTCGATCTCCGGGCCCTCCCGCCACGCCAGCTTGCGGCCGTACCCTTCGCCTACCGGCCGCGCCCAGCCGCGGTCCAGCGCCTCGCGGAAGACGATCATCTCCCGGAACCGGAACTCCAGCGCGTGGAGCAGGCCGATGGCGCTCTCGCCCTGGAATACGAGCTGGCGCAGTATCTTCAGCGCGCCCTGCAGGTCGCGCGCCCCCACGGCGTCGGCCAGGTCCCACGCCGCGGACTCGCGCGAGAGCGACACGATCGCCTGCACGTCCTCCGGACGCGCGTCCTTGCGACCGCCGAGATACACCGCCAGCTTCTCGGCCTCCTGGACGATCGACCGCGTGTCCATCCCGACGCGGTCCAGGAACAGATCGAGCGCCCGGCCGACGGGCTTCAGCCCGTGCCGCCGGAATTCCTCCATCACCTGGCCCCGGGCGTATTCCGCCTGCTGCCACGGCTTGTCCGGCTTCGCGCACTCCTCCACCGTGCCCGCGGCCTCGCACGCCTTGAAAAACGCCGAGCCGCGGAAGACCTTGAGCGCGCTGACCACCAGCGTCTGACCCACGGGCAGCCCGGCCTTGATCTGGTCCGTGAGTTCCTCCACCGCCCGCTTGAGGTCCTCGGCGATATCCTTGGTGAACAGCGTGGCGTCCCGCAGCCAGACGGTCTTCCGCCCGCCCAGGAAACCCACGGTCCGCAGGGCCTCGAGGGCGCGCCGCACCGCGAGGATGCCCTCGGCGGCGTTCTCGACGGCGGCGTCGATGATTTCCAGCCCGAACGCCGCCTCGGCCGGCGGGCAGAGCGAGTCCACCAGTTCCTTCGCGCGCGTCCGCACGCGGTACTCATCCTCGCCGTAGACGAGGTAGATCGCCTTTCGCTCCGCGCCGCCGCCGGCCGGCTTGGCCGGCCTTTTTGATTTTTCCGCGCCCGCCTTCAATGCGCCTTTCCGGTCACGCGATCCCGCATGTCCTTTTCCGCGTCTTCCCTTTCGACGTCGGACAGGCCCAGTTGCTTCAGGTAATCCTGCCACGAAACGCCCGCAAGCGCCACGGCTTCCGCGAATTCGCCCAGGCGCCCGTCCCCCGCGCGCCGCGCGACGGCCGCCACCATTTCCTCCGCCTGCCGGTAAAAAGCCGGGCCCATGGCCGAGTACGACCGGACCGCCTGGACCTCTTCCATCGTCTGCAGTTGGGCGGCCTCGTACAGCGGCAGCCGCCGGTCCAGCGGCGCACGGCCGGCCCGCGCCACCCGGGCGGCCGCGGCCCAACCTAGATAGGAGGCCAACCCCTCGTCAAGCCAGAGCGGCACGCGGTCGCCGAAACGCCGCCACAGTTTAAGGTGCACCAGTTCGTGCGGCAGGCGGCCCGGGTCGGCGACGGCGTCCGGCTCGCGCAGCAGGAATACCTCGTCCCCGGCCTGGATCGCCAGGCTGTCCTTGCGGCGGTCCGCGCCGCGCAGCACGCGGCCCCAGAGGGCCCGGTCGCCGACCACGAAAATCCGCGCCGGGCGCGGCGCGGGATCGGGCCCCAGGCTCTCCTCGATCGCCGGCCACGCCGACTCCGCCTCGGCCCGGACATCCCCCACCTCCCACGGCGACCGGCCATAGACGTGGAACGCGTTTTTTTCCGAGCGGACCCAGCCCGGCCCGCCGGCCTTCCAGAGCTGCCGGGCCAGCGGGGAAAACGATCCCGTGCCGGCGGGCGCGGAAGACGCGGCGCCGGCGCGCAAACTTCCGCCCACGGCCAGCGCCCACGCCATGAATACAAGGGATTTCTTCATTTCGACTCGTCCAGCAGCACGGCCCGGACGCTGCCGACGGGCACCCGCACCTGCATTTGCGCCACCGTGCGCGGGGGCTCGGCCGTGATCCAGATCGCCCCGGGTACTTTGCGCACGAAGAGCCCTTCCTTCTCGCTGGCGATACGAAGCCGGTAGGCCCGCACCCGCGCGCCGCGCAGGGAAAGGGTCTCCTCCCGCTCCACGCGGATCACCAGGTCATGCGTCCGGTCGTCGGCGGCGATGGTCGCGCGGTCCTCGCGCCCGGGCCGCAGGTCGAGCTCCCGCATGCTGCGCATCAGCGAGAAGAAGTCGTGCGCGCCCGGCGCGACGGCATACTCCGTGTTCGTGCCGCGGACATGGTCGACCCACGCGGCCACGCCGCGCTCGCGGTCGAACCGCAGTTCGTCGTCGCAGCGGAACCAGCCCTCGGAAGTCTTCTTGACCAGCTTCACCGGCAGCCCGGTTTCCGGCTCGATGAAGCTGTCGATGCAATCCTCGACGGGGTAGATCTTTTCCACCCACCGGTTGCTCTTCGCGGTGAAGCGGAAGCGGAGCAGCGGCCGCCCGTCCTCCTCGACCAGCCGCGTCGTCACCTCGGCGGTCCCGACCCGGACCAAGCCCCAGACCAACTCGTAGCGGAGCGTCTCCTCCGGCGCGGCGCCGCGCGCGGGATCCGCAAGCAGGCCCGCGAGGAGCAGGCAGAGGTGAAGGCCACGGCGCATATCGGGAAGGTAGGGACAGCCCCGCGGGAGTTCAACCCTGATTTCAGAACCGGAAATTCAGGCGGACCGCCGGCCAGGCGGCGGGGTCCGGCTCGAACGCGGACGCGCCGCGGATGCCGTCTGCCGCGGTTTCCAGCCGGTCGCGGTTGAAGCGGTGCGCGCCGTCGATGCCGCCGTAGATGCTGCCGGAGTACCAGGTGAACTCGAAGAAGGTGATGACGGCGAACGCGCCCCACTGGTCGTGGTCCGCCGTGTCCACCATGCCGAAGAGGAACAGGCTGTTGAGCAGGATCGAGCGGACGCCGCTGGCCCATTCGCCCGCGTAGAAGTAGCCGAAGCCGGGGACGATCCCGAGCAGGCCGCCGGTCAGCGGGCTCTTGTCGCGGCCGCGGTTGTATTCCGCCAGCGCGGCGCGGGCGGCTTCCTGGGGAACGGGCGCCAGGTCCAGCGCGGCGCCGGCGCCGGTCACGTCCTTCTGCCGCAGCCGGCCGGCGGCGAGCCGGCGGCTGGCGAACGCCTTCTCGTCATCCGCGGTCCCGCCGCGCAGGACGCTCTCGAAATAGAAATCGCTTTCCGCCCACTTCCGAGCCGACTGGGCGTTCTCGCCGCGCAGCAGCAGGGCGGGCGCGCCGAGCGCGGGCTGCGCGTCCTCGGCGCGGTTCAGCATCCGGTCCGCGAGTTCGTATTCGCCCGCGCGCCAGTACTCGAAGGCCGAGGCCCAGTACCAGCCGCCCCGGGCCTCGCCGGACGGCGCGTCGCCCGCGAGCCGGCGGTACTCCAGGGCCGCGCCGGCGTGGTCGCCCTCCGCCGAAAGCTCCACGGCCAGGGAAAGCCCCGGCGAGTCCTGCGCCGCGGCGCAGGCCGGAACCAGCCACGCCAGGGCGACAACGGCGCTCCAGGTCCGCGCGCCCATCAGTTCCCTCCCCCGCCGTGGAACCAGAAATCGTGATCGGACACCGGGTCGGCGAACCGCGGCGCCCCGTCGCCCGGGACCGGCCGGCGCGCCTCGGCGACGACGGACGGCTCGCGGACCAGGCGGTCGGCCATCATGGGCAGCCCGAGCAGGCCGTGCGCTCGGCTGGCGGCGAGGAAGTAGGCCGAGCAGCTCGGCTCCAGCGAGCAGCGCGCGCCGATCGCGGGGCGAATCTGGGTGCGGTAGAACGACACCAGCCACTTCCCGGGCGCGGACAGCCATCCGCCGCGATCCGCCCGGGCGCGCGGCGCGGCGCATTCCGCGCGCAGCGCGCGGCTCCAGAGCGGCCGGCAGGTTTCCAATGATTGGACGAGGGCAAGGTCGTCTTTTCCAAGGTTTGGAAAAGCCCGGAGCAGCTCGTTCAGCGAGCAGCCGCTCCGCAGGGACAGGGGCTGGGATCGCGTTTCCAGGAAGGCCTGGCGCAGCAGCGGGTAGGCGGCGGCGGGATCGCCTGCGGCCCAATTCAGCCGGCCCAGCTCGTAGGCCGCGCGGGCGCGGATTTCCGGATCGCGGGCGGACGTCAGCGCGGCCAGCGGTTCCTCATCGGTTCCGCCGAGGCGCAGCCGGGCGACGGCGAGATGGAGCGCGGCCGTTTCGTTCCGGGGATCGGACAGGAGGACGCGGCGGCTTTCGCGCGCGCACTCGGCCCAGCGGCCTTCGTCGAAGAGCTCCTGCGCAAGATCGGCCCCGGCTGCGCCCAGCCGCGCCGCGGCGAAAAAAAGGAGGATCCCGGGCCATCCACCCGGAATCCTCCTCGTACGCATGACGGTACGGCCGGACTTAGTAGTAGGTCTCGCCGTACTGCTTGGCGTAATCCTTGCTGGTCACGCCGTTGGCGCCGTCGATGCCGTCCCAGATCGCCACGACGATGCTGACGACCGGAACCAGCCGCACCCATTCGCGCCAGTGGATTTCCTTGCCGTCGTTGTAGGCCGAGCCGGCCCGGATACCGAAGCAGCAACCCGCGATGAAGCCCATGAGGCCCCCGCGGCCCGCGCCCTTCTCCGCCGCCTGCACCGTGCCCAATCCCGCCAGGACAAACGCCGCAATCAACATGCCGACAATGACTTTCTTCATGCTGTCTCCTTCCTGATTCGCCCTACTCTACGTTTACAAATGCCGCGCGCAAGTTTTTTTGCGCGGGCAAGACGTTATTCGTATATGTTGCCGAAATCGTCCACGAAATCGACCCCCTCGAAGAAGGGGCCGGCCACGAAAAGGCTCCCGGGGACGGGCTGGTTGACGGCCAGGTTGCTGATGCGCACCGTCTCGCGGGTCTCCACGCCGCCGCTCCACAGCACGCCCCGGTGCAGGCAGGGAATCACCGCTCCGCCCGCGGCCGGCTGGAAGGCGCTGTAGTCGTACTGGGCGGTCCGGTTCTTCATTTCCGGCGAATCGAAGAACTCGATCCGGGCCAGGCGGTTCTCCGGGTCCATGGAGAGGACGACGAACAGCCGGCCCTTCTCGTAGCCGCGTCGGACCGGGAAGCCCTCCGCCGCCGGGAGGACGGTTTCCGGCGCATCGCCTATTTTCAACAGGTGGTCCATGGCCGTGCCCGGAATCTTGCGGAGCTGGATGGTCATCTCCTCGTTGAGCTGGGACACCGGCCGGGAAAAGCCCTTCGGGTCGCCCTCGATGTAGCTGAAGAACGTCTCGCCGTCGGCCACGATCCGGCGCTGGACGGGCGTGACATTCTCCACGTGCAGCCGGTCCGGCTTCTGGAAGTAGACGCGGCTCAACGCGCGCGCGGAGTTCCCGCCGACCGTTTCCGTGTCCCGGCGCACTTCGCAGCTGACGCTCTGCACCGCGTCGTAGCCGGCGAGGAGCTGCTGCGCCAGGGTCTGCGCGCCGGCGGCCGGCGCGAGGGCGCCGGCCCCCCATGCCGCCAGCCACACGAGCTTCATGTGCTTTCTTCCCGTCTTCATCCATCGATTCCGAGCCGTGTCGCGTCCCGCCGAATACCGCTGACTTTTACCAACGTCCGGGCCGGCAGGCAATCCCGCACCGATCGCGGCGGCCGCATTCGCTAAAAAAAAGTCCACTTAATTCGTTGACGGGCCACCATATCATGTGGTAGGCTATTAATAATAGCACCATTAGTTGCTGATCCGATCCGGAAATGACAACTGATGGGAAGCATAACCAGAAGGAGAAAGCATGAAGAAGTGGATCGTGCTGGCAATGGTAGGCGCCATGGCCGCCCCGGCGATGGCCCAGTTTGCAGGACTCCCCTACGCGGACGGCGCGGCGGCGCCCGAGGCAGGCCTGGTTCGCGGGTCGGCCGGCGCCGTGGTCGGCGATGACGCCAATGCGTACGGCGGACGCGTGACCTTCGGCGTCATGGAAGGGCTGGCCCTGTTCGCCGACCTGGGCTTGCTCGATCCGGACGAAGGCGACACCGGGTTCACCTACCAGGGCGGCGGGCAATACACGCTCCCCCTGGACCTGCCCGTCGACGTCGCCCTTCGCGGCTCCATCGGCATGGCGAGCTACGAGGTCACCGATGACGCCGACGCCGACTGGCTGTTCGTCAACTTCGGGGCCCTCGTCAGCAAGACCATCGAGCAGTTCACGCCCTACGGGTTCCTCGGCATGTGCTACCGCGATGTCGAGATCGATTGGGAAGGCGTCGGCGACGCCAGCGAGGACGAGACCGATGTCGCCATCGCCGGCGGCGCGCTGTTCGCCCTGAACGAGCAGTTCTCGCTCTACGGCGAGCTCGCGCACATCGACGACCTGTTCTTCGGCCTCGGCGGCCGGTTCCAGTTCTGATCCTGGAAGAGCAGGAGAAACAAGACGGCCCGTCCCCTCGCGGGGGCGGGCCGTTTTTTGCCCGGCGACGGCGCGAACCAACGGCTTCACGCCGGCGGCGCGGATTCGCCGACCGGGCTGATGACCACGCGCTTGCGGCCTTCCTCGCCCGTGGGCTCGGAAAAGGTTTCCAGGCCGGGCGTCTCGGCGGCCAGGTGGTGCACCAGCCGCCGCTCGTGGGCGGACATCACGGGCAGCTTGACGGGCCGCCCGGTCTTCCGGACCTCCTCGATGGCGGCCATGGCCTCGCGCAGGACCTGCTCCTTGCGGCGCTCGCGGTAGTCGCCGACGTCCACGACGAAATGCACGTCCCGCCCGGCCTTGCGCAGGAGCATGCGGCCGAGGATGAACTGGAGGGCGTCGAGGACCTGGCCCTTGCGCCCGATCAACTGGGCTGCGTCCGAGCACTCGATGCGCAGCAGCACCTCCTGCTCCGCCGGCGCGGAGGCCTCGACCTTCGCGTCGAACCCGGTCAGCCGGAGCAATTCGCCCAGCGTCTGCCGGGCCTCGTCCTGCACCTGCGAGAGCGTGTCCTGGTCGCTCATGGCGTTCCTCCTCGACTACCGCGCCGCCGCGGCCGCCTCCCGGGCCTTCTTGCGCCGCTGGGCGATCAACTGCTGCGCGATCATCAGGCACTGGTTCGTCGTCCAGTACAGCGAAAGGCCGGAGGCGAAATTGTAGAACAGCACCAGCATCATGATCGGCATGAACATCATCATCTTCTGCTGGTTCGGATCGCCGCCGGAGGGGGTCAGCTTCTGCTGCCAGGCCATGGTCACCGCCATGATGATCGGCAGCAGGTTCAGCGCGATCGGCAGCTTCCCGGCCAGCAGGTTCTCCGGCTGGCTCAAGTCGCGGATCCACAGGAAGCTCGCGAACCGCAGCTCGATGGCGCTGCGCAAGACCACGAAGAGGGCGATGAAGACCGGGATCTGGATGAGCATCGGCAGGCAGCCGCCCAGCGGATTGACCTTGTGCTCCTTGTAGAGCGCCATGATCGCCTGCTGCTGTTTCTGGGCGTTGTCCTTGTACTGCTGGCGCACGGCGGTGACCAGGGGCTGGATCTCCTGCATCTTCCGCATGCTCTCCGTGCTCTTGTGGGTGATCGGCCAGAACACGACGCGGATGAGGACCGTGAGCAGGATGATCGCGATGCCGTAATTGTGCGGCCACAGGTGGGCGTGGATGCCGTTCATGACCTGGAGCAAAATCTTGCCGATCGCCGCCCAGAAGCCGAACTCCATCACGTCCACCATGTGCTGCCCGTGGCGGCTCAAGACGTCGAACTTCTTCGGGCCGATATAGCACTGGACCGTCCGGGTGAACGCCTCTCCGGGCGCCAGCGCCGTCGCGCCGAACTGGACCGACACGGCCACGTCGGCGAGGACCGCCCCGCGGGGCTTGGCGGCGGGGTCCTGCCGCTCGGCCTCCGGCAACTCGCGCCGCGCGACGACCACGGCCTTCTCGGCCCCGCCCTCGGGCACCACGACCTGCGCGAAATACTTGTTCTTGGCCGCGACCCATTCCATGGGGGTATCCAGCGGCCACTCGATCCGCTCGGGGATGCGGGGAAGCCCCTTCTCCTTCCGCACCTCCTCGAACCACCGCGGCAGCTTGGCGCCCCAGTGCTGGACGCCCTCGCCGCCCGGCGAGAGCGTGTCCACGCCCTGGTTCACCACGCCCTTCATCGCGCTCTCGCCCGGCAAATTGGGCATCGGGCCCGTGTGCATGACGTGGCCCGGCACTTCCAGGGCCGCCAAGCCGCGGTTGGAGAACCGGTCGGTAACCTTGAGCAGGTAGCCGTCCTCCAGTTGGAAAGTCCGTTGAAGCTGGAGGCCGGAAGCCGCGGTGCGCTCCAGGACGATTTCATTCCCGGCCTGGGACACCAGGCTGAAATTCACCGCCTCGGACAGGCCCGCCAGGCCGCCGTAGGCCAGCGCGCGCGCCGAGGAGAAATCCAGGAGCACCGGCGCGCTGTCCGCCTCGGCGGTCAGGGGATACTGCTTGAGCTCGGCGGAGGCCACCGACGCGCCGCGCGAGGAGATCGCCAGGCGGAGCAGCCCGTCCTCCAGCGTGGCCGTGGTTTCCGGGCCGGCGTCTTCCGGCTCCGCCTCCGCGACGACTTCCGCGGCCGGGGCCGGCGCCTCCGCCGCGGGCGCCGATTCGGCCGGGGCCAGGGCCGGCGGCTCCGAGGCCGTGTCGGCCGGGGGCGCCTCCTCGACGGCCGCCGGCGGCGGGGCGGGGAAGAAGTACTTCTTGATGACGTGCCGGTCGAGCGCCGGCCAGGCCAGCCACAGGGCGAAGAGGGCCACGAGGATCAGGATGTCGTTTCTTTTCATCGATCAACTCCGGGACAACGAAGGGAAGAGGAGGCCGGCACGGGATCGAACCCGCCGTGGTGGAGCGGATGGCACTTCAGCAGGCGGCGCGCCCCGAGCATCGAGCCGCGCCAGAACCCGTGCCGCTGGAGCGCCTCGATGAAATAGACCGAGCAGGAGGGCTCGAACCGGCAGCAGGGGCCGAGCAGGGGTGAAATCGTGACCCGGTAGAGCCGAATCAGCATGATCAAAAGGAACTTCATGGTCAACGGGAAGACCGGAACAGGAGATAACAGAAAAAACGGAGGCGAACCCTCTCCGTTACCTTTGTTGACTCCTGTTCCATCCTTCCGAGTTTATTACTTCTAACGCTTTCCGCTGATCTATACGTCCTCGCTGCCCATCAGCCCCGCCTTCCGGGCCAGCGAGAGCAACTCGGCCGACAAATCGTCCCACGACGCGTCCAGGGCCGCCCGGCGCGCCACGAGGACCACGTCCCACGTCCCCGCGAACCGGTGCCGGTTCCGCCGGAATGCTTCCCGCAGGCGCCGGCGCGCGCGGTTCCGCTGCACCGCCCCGCCGACTTTCCGGCCGGTGACCACGCCCAGGCGCAGGGCCGCGCCCTCGCCCGACCGCAACCAAAGCACCATGCAGCGCCCGAATTGGCGCCGGCCCTGGTCGTAGGCTTCCCGGAACAGCGCCGAACGGATCAGCCGCCGCTCGCGGCCCAGGACCGCGTCCGGAGCGCGCCGGCTGCCCGCGGCATCGGTCATGATTCCCCCGCGGCGGGCGGCGTCAAACCACGAGCCGCTTGCGGCCGACCTGGCGGCGACGCGCCAGCACCTTGCGCCCATTCTTCGTAGCCATCCGGCTACGAAATCCGTGCGTCCGTTTCCGCTTTACTTTGGAGGGCTGATACGTTCGTTTCATGGCCGTTTTTCCGTATGTTTTTCGCTGCGACCCTGCCCTTGTAGCAGCTTCCGCCGCGAAGTCAACCGGGAAGGGAAGGAAGGTTCAGGGCTGGACCCGGGGCGACGCGGGTGTTAGGCTCGCCGCGATTTCCAACCAGGAGGAGGCGGCATGGGCGACGCGGGCGGAAAATGGAGCTCGGCGGAGAAGATGAGTCATTTCCGAAACCTGGCCCTCGTGGCGTTGAGGGACGGCAAGCTGGCCGGCGCGGAACGGGACCTGCTGAATTTCCTGGCCCGTAAGTGGGGCCTCTCGGATGCCCAGGTCGAGGAAGTCCTCGCCCATCCCGATCGCGTTCATCTCTCCATCCCCAAGGACGAAGCCTCGCGATTCCAGCAACTGTACGACCTGGTGGACATGATGATCATCGACGGCGTGCTCGGCGCGCAGGAGAAGGCCCTGTGCGTATCCTTCGCCATGGCCCTCGGGCTGAACAGCGGGCTGATCCCGGTCATCGTCGAGGAAATCGTCGCCGGCGACCAGCTCCTGCGGTCCGAGGAGCAGATCCAGGCCGTCATCCGCGCGCGCGTGGCCCGGCCTCGAAAGTAAAAGCAGCGCCGGTCGGTTCGTTCCTACCGGTTGGTGACCGCCTGCTGTGTCAGCCCCGGCTCCAGCCCGCGGAGCAGCGAGGCCACGCCGGCCACCGCGGCGCCGGCGGGCAGGCCCAGTGCCTTTTCCGCCGCGCCCGGATTCACGTCGAGCGACCGGCCCAACCGCTGCGCCACGGCGCGGGTCCGGAACCGGACGATGACATGATCCTGCGCCCAGGACTGCCCGGGATCGGGCGGCGCGAAGGGCCAGTCGGCGCGCGCGCAGGCCGCCAGCCCGATCACCAGCAAAAGAAGGATGCGCCGCCCCGCCATGCCGTCTTTCATACCCCGGCCCCGCGCTCGACCTCCGCCATCCGCGCCTCCCACTCGGCAGGCGTGGCGGCCTGGAGGAAGGCGATCATCATCGGGCGCGGAACGCCCATCCCCTTGGCAAATCGCGGGATCCAGCGACGGAACAGCGACACGCCGAACCGCTCGCCGTAGAGTTGGATGTGGTCCGCGTACAGCCGGCGCATCATCGCCAGCCGCTCCGCGAAACAGGGCGCCGCAAGCGGCGGCTCGCCCGCGAGGTCGCGGGCGACGTCGCGCAGGAACCACGGCTCGGACAACGTGTGCCGCCCGATCATGATCGCCGCCGCGCCGGTCCGCTCTAGCATCTCCCGCGCGGCGGCGAGCGTGAACACGTCGCCGTTGGCGATCACCGGGACACGCACGGCTTCAACGACCTGCCGGATGCCGTCGAGGTCCACGGCCCCCGAGAACCGCTGCGCGCGGGTGCGTCCGTGCACCGTCAGCGCCGCCGCCCCGGCGGCCTCCAGCCCGCGGGCCAGCTCCGCGGCGGCATCCGGCGCGTTCCAACCGAGCCGGATCTTGACCGTGACGGGGATCTTCACCGACTCCACGACCCGGCGCGCGATCTCGACGGCGAGTTCCGGCGTTTTCATGAGCGCGGCGCCCGCGCCGCGGCTGCAGATCTTCTTCTGCGGGCAGCCCATGTTGACGTCGATCAACTCCGCTCCCCGCGCCTCGAACCACTGCGCGGCCTCGGCGAGGAGGCCGGGCTTCGTGCCGTAGATCTGCCAGCCGAGCGGCCGGTCGTCCGGCGCGGTGGCGACCAGGGCCGACACCTTCCGGCTGCGGCCGCGCAGGATGCTGTCCGGGTTGACCATTTCGCTGAAGGCCAGCCCGACGCCGCCGAACGACCGGACCAGCCGCCGGAACGGCAGGTCCGTGTAGCCGGCCATCGGCGCCAGGACCGCGCGCGTGGCCAGCGGCAGGCCGCCGAGGGCCCAGGGTGTTGTTACCGATAGGGGCATGGGGTCAGGATTTTCCGATGTTTGGGAAAAATGCACCATACTTTTCCAAGCACTGGGAAGAGATTTCACCGCAGAGGGCGCAGAGGGCTGACCTGTTTGCGTGCCAACCAACTTCTACCCCTTGCACCTGTTTCCCTGCCCGTTTCGCGGTTCCAACTCCCCGCCCCTCCGCGTCCTCTGCGACCTCCGCGGTTCAACTCCGAAAAAACCCAAGACGGTTCTTGCGCTGGGCGGGGCGCTTGTGGTAAGTGGTACACCGTTTTTTTGTCCTGAAATCTTCAATTCCGAAGACTTTCACGCGCAGCCAGAAAACGGAGAAGTGTGGAAATGAGCAAGAACATCACGATCATTGACGGAAACGAAGCGGCCGCCTACGTCGCGCACAAGACCAATGAAGTCTGCGCCATCTACCCTATCACGCCCTCCTCGAACATGGGCGAGTGGGCCGACCAGTGGTCCAGCGAGGGGCGCACGAACCTCTGGGGCACGGTGCCCCTCGTGGCCGAACTGCAGAGCGAGGGCGGCGCCAGCGGCGCGGTCCACGGCGCCCTGCAGACCGGCGCGCTCACGACGACCTTCACCGCGTCGCAGGGCCTGCTGCTGATGATCCCGAACATGTACAAGATCGCCGGCGAACTGACCTCGACGGTCTTCCACGTCTCCGCCCGCTCGCTCGCCTGCCAGGCGCTTTCGATCTTCGGCGACCACTCGGACGTGATGGCGACCCGCCAGACCGGCTTCGCCCTGCTGGCCAGCTCCTCGGTGCAGGAGGTCATGGATATGGCCCTGATCGCCCAGGCCGCGACCCTCGAATCCCGCGTGCCGTTCGTCCACTTTTTCGACGGCTTCCGCACGTCGCACGAGGTGAACAAGGTCGAGCTGCTCGACGACGACCAGATCAAGGCCATGATGGACGACAAGCTCATCATCGCCCACCGCGCGCGCGCCCTGAACCCGGAGCGGCCGGTCATGCGCGGCACGGCGCAGAACCCGGACGTCTACTTCCAGGGCCGCGAGACGGTCAACCCGTTCTACGCCGCCGCGCCGGGCATCGTCCAGAAGGCCATGGACCGGTTCGCGAAGGTCGCCGGGCGCGCCTACCACCTCTTCGATTACGTCGGCGCCCCGGACGCGGAGCGCGTGCTCGTGATCATGGGCTCCGGCGCGGAGACGGCGCTGGACACGGTGAACTACCTCCGGAAGAACGGCGGGGACAAGGTCGGCGTGGTGATCGTCCGCCTGTACCGCCCGTTCTCGGCCGCCCACCTGCTGGCCGCGCTGCCGAAGACCGCGAAGGCGATTGCCGTGCTCGACCGTACGAAGGAGCCGGGCTCCGCGGGCGAGCCGCTGTACCAGGACGTCGTCACGGCGCTGGCCGAGGCCCTTGGCGCGGGCTCGCTGGCCGCCATGCCGAAGGTCGTGGGCGGGCGCTACGGGCTGTCGTCCAAGGAGTTCACCCCGGGCATGGTCAAGGCCGTGCTGGATGAACTCAAGAAGACCCAGCCGAAGAATCATTTCACCGTCGGCATCACGGACGACGTGGCGAAGACCAGCCTGGACTACGACCCGGCGTTCAGCACGGAGTCGGACAAGACCGTGCGCGCGATGTTCTTCGGCCTCGGCGCGGACGGGACGGTCGGCGCGAACAAGAACTCGATCAAGATCATCGGCGAAGAGACGGACATGGACGCGCAGGGCTACTTCGTCTACGACTCGAAGAAGGCCGGCTCGCGGACCGTGTCGCACCTGCGGTTCGGTTCCGAGCCGATCCACGCGCCCTACCTGATCTCGGCGGCGAACTTCATCGCGTGCCACCAGGCGATCTTCCTCGAGCAGGTGGACATGCTGAAGTACGCCGTGCCCGGCGCGACGTTCCTGCTGAACAGCCCGCACGGAAAGGACGAGGTCTGGAACACCCTGCCGCGCAAGGTGCAGCAGCAGATCATCGACAAGAAGCTGAAGCTCTACGTGATCGACGGCTACAAGGTCGCCAGGGACACGGGCATGGGCAGCCGCGTGAACACGATCATGCAGACCTGCTTCTTTGCCATCTCCGGCGTCCTCCCGCGCGAGGAGGCGATCGCGAAGATCAAGGAATCGATCAAGAAGACCTACGGCAAGAAGGGCGAGGAGATCGTCCGCAAGAACTACGAGGCTGTGGACCAGACGCTGGCCCACCTGTACGAGATCCAGGTCCCCGCGCAGGCGACGAGCGCGCACGACATGCCGCCCGTGGTCGCGGCCGAGGCGCCGGAGTTCGTGCGGCATGTCACGGCGGAGATCATGGCGGGCCGCGGCGACGACCTGCCCGTGAGCGCGATGCCCGCGGACGGCACCTGGCCGACCGGCACGACGAAGTGGGAGAAGCGCAACATCTCGCTCGCCGTGCCCGCGTGGGAGCCGGACCTGTGCATCCAGTGCGGCAACTGCAGCCTGGTCTGCCCGCACGCCTGCGTCCGCTCGAAGCTCTACGATCCGGCGCAGCTCGCCAAGGCCCCGGCCTCGTTCAAGAGCGTCGAATGGAAGAGCAAGGAGCAGCCGGGCCGCCGCTACACCGTGCAGGTCACGGTCGAGGATTGCACCGGCTGCGGCCTCTGCGTGGACGTCTGCCCGAAGAAGGACAAGGCCAATCCCGCGAAGCGCGCGATCAACATGACCGAGAAGGCGCCGATCCTCGAGGCCGAGCGCGCGAACTGGAAGTTCTTCGACAGCCTGCCGGACGCCGACCGCGGCGCGCTGGACCTGGGCAGCATCAAGGACTTCCAGTTCACCCTGCCGCTGTTCGAGTTCTCCGGCGCCTGCGCCGGCTGCGGCGAGACGCCCTACGTGACGATCCTCTCCCGCCTGTTCGGCGAGCGGGCGCTGATCGCCAACGCGACCGGCTGCTCCTCCATCTACGGCGGCAACCTGCCCACGACGCCGTGGACGGTCAACAAGGAGGGGCGCGGGCCGGCCTGGTCCAACTCGCTCTTCGAGGACAACGCCGAGTTCGGGTTCGGATTCCGGCTGACGCTCGACAAGCACCGCGAGTACGCCCTGGAGCTGCTCCAGAAGCTCGCGGGCGATGTCGGCGCGGACCTGGCGGGCGCGATCGCGGCCGCGACGCAGCACAACGAGCAGGAGATCGGCGCGCAGCGCGAGCGGGTCGCCCGGCTGAAGCAGAAGCTCGCCGGCGTGAAGAAGCCCGAGGCCGCGCACCTGCTCGCCATCGCCGACGCGCTGGTCAAGCGCAGCGTCTGGGTGGTGGGCGGCGACGGCTGGGCCTACGACATCGGGTACGGCGGCCTGGACCACGTCCTCGCCTGCGGCCGGAACGTCAACGCGCTAGTGCTCGACACGGAGGTCTACTCCAACACGGGCGGCCAGTGCTCCAAGTCCACCCCGCGCGGCGCGGTGGCGAAATTCGCCGCCGGCGGCAAACCCGGGTCGAAGAAGGACCTGGCCATGATGGCCATCAGCTACGGCAACGTGTACGTCGCGCGCGTCGCGCTCGGCGCGAACCCGCGGCAAGCCCTGAAGGCCTTCATCGAAGCCGAGGCGTACGAGGGGCCGTCGCTGATTCTGGCCTACAGCCACTGCATCGCGCACGGCATCGACATGATCAACGGCCTCAAGCAGCAGAAGCTCGCCGTCGACTGCGGCCACTGGCCGCTGTACCGGTTCAACCCGGACCTCGCCGCGAAGGGCCAGAATCCGTTCTGCCTGGACTCGAAGAAGCCGAGCGTCCCGCTGAAGGATTACGCCTACAACGAGATCCGGTTCAAGATGCTGACCCGCAGCAAGCCCGAGGAGGCCAAGCGGCTGATCGAGCTGGGCCAGGAGGACGTCAACGAGCGCTGGCGCATCGTCGAGCGGATGGCCGCCGCGCCGGCCGGGGCGCCCGTGGAGCAACTGTAAGAAGAAAAGGAGCACGCCATGGACTTGAGCACCACCTACATGGGCATGAGCCTGAAGAACCCGCTCGTGCCGTCCGCCGCCCCGGTCTCCGAGAGCGTGGACAAGATCCGGCAGATGGAGGACGCCGGCGCCGCCGCCGTGGTCATGTTCTCCATCTTCGAGGAGCAGGTCCGGCAGGAGGAGCAGTTGATCGACGACCGGCTCGCCGCCGGGACCGAGAGCTTCGCCGAGTCGCTCTCCTACTTCCCTGCGGTCGGCGACTACCACGTCGGCCCGGACGCCTACCTGGAGCTGATCCGCAAGGCCGCCGACGCGACGGACATCCCGATCATCGGCAGCCTGAACGGCGTGTCGCACGAGGGCTGGATCTCGTACGCGCGGAGGATCCAGGAGGCGGGCGCCAAGGGGCTGGAGCTGAACGTGTACTACATCCCGACGGACCCGAAGCTGACGGGGGCCGCCGTCGAGCAGGAGTACCTGGACATCCTGAAGGCGGTCAAATCCGCCGTCACGATCCCGGTCGCGCTGAAGATCGGGCCGTACTTCAGCTCGCTGGCCAACATGGCGCACCAGTTCGACCAGGCCGGCGCGGACGCGCTGGTGCTCTTCAACCGGTTCTACCAGCCGGACCTCGACCTGGAGAACATGACGGTCGCCTCGACGTTGAACTTGAGCACGCCGGAGGACATCCGGCTGCCGCTGCGGTGGATCGCGATCCTGCACGGCCGGATCAAGGCCTCGCTGGCGGCGACCACGGGCGTGCACGGCGCGCGCGAGGCGGTCAAGTACCTGCTCGCCGGCGCGGACGTGGTGATGACGACCGCCGCGCTGCTCAAGAAGGGCCTCCGCCACCTGACCACGCTGGTCGAGGACCTGGACAACTGGCTCGAGGAAAACGAGTACGAGTCCGTCCGGCAGATGAAGGGCATCTTGAGCCAGAAGACCGTCGCCGACCCGGCGGCGTTCGAGCGCGCGAACTACATCAAGATTCTGGAGAAGTACAAAACCGAGTACCGGATGGTTTGATCCGGCCACCAAAGGAGAACACCATGAAAGCCACGATCGACAAGGACCTCTGCACGGGCTGCGAGCTGTGCGTGACCACCGCCCCGGACGTCTTCGAGATGGGCGACGACAACATCGCCCAGCCCAAGGGCGACAGCGTGCCCGCCGGCTCCGAGGACGCCGCCCAGGAAGCGGCCGCCAACTGCCCGGTCGAGTGCATCAAGGTCGGCTAAGCGATCCGCCATCGCGCTGACGCAAACGGGGGGCCTTTCGGCCCCTCGTTTTTTTTACGCTTCAATTCGCGGGGCTGATTCCGGGGAACAACCGAAATCGGCCGCGCGCCGGAACAGCATCGCCCCCGGCCGGCCCAGGCCCTCGTATCCGGAGAAACGGGACGGGTCAGGCCTGTTCCTCGACGGCAAATCGCCGATAGCGCTTTTGCATCCAGCGCACGGCCCAGAGATCCCAGATTGTTTCCTTCAGCCGGCCCCAGTTGGTGTACTTGCTCCGGCCCGCGGCCCGCGGCCGGTGCCGCACGGGGATTTCCCCGATCCGCGCCCCCCGCATCGCCAGCAGCGCCGGCAGGAACCGGTGCATGCCCCGCCACTCGAGCGGCAGTTCCCGCGCCCATTCCGCGCGGAAGGCCTTCAGGGTGCAGCCCGTATCGCGGACCTGCTCCTTCAGCGCGCGGTTGCGGACGGCATTGGCCAGCCGGCTGCCCGCCCGCTTGGCGAAGGAATCCTGCCGCTTCCCGCGGTAGCCGCAGCAGACATCGCAGCGATCGAGCTGTTCCAGCAGCCGCGGGATGTCGGCCGGATCGTTCTGCCCGTCCGCGTCCAGCGTGACGAGCACGCCGCCCCGCGCGGCGCGAAACCCGGCCTTCGTCGCCGCGCTCTGGCCGGAGTTCGGCGCCAGCCGGATCACGCGCAACTCGGGCAGCTCCGCGGCCACCTTCTTGAGCACGGCCGGCGTGCCGTCCGTGGACCCGTCGTCGACAGCTAGGATCTCGAAACTCCGGCCCGTTTTCCGAAGCACCCCGCACAGCTCGCGCAGCGTACCCTCGACGCACTCCTCCTCGTTGTACGCCGGCATGATCACGGATATCTCGACGGGACCGGAGGTTTCTTTCATCGCAGCGAATTATCCTTCGCGCGCCGGGCCGGCATCCAGCAGAAAAACGGGAGACCCGCCCAGGCGCACGACATCTCCCGGGCCCGCCTGCTCGCGCCCCAACGCGTCCAGCGCGGCCGTGCACCCTTCCGGCCGGGCGATCTCGCGAACGGCGCCGTGGGTCCAGGCGATGACGACGGAGCGGCCGGCCTCCGTCTCGAGGGCCAGGCGGCGTTCACCCGGCGGCGCCTCCAGCCGGCGCATGAACTTGCCGCCGCCCACCTGCTTCAGGAAGAACCGCAGTTGCTCATAGGCCGGACGCGGACGCCAGTTCGCGGGATCGGTATCGTCCACCAGCCCATAACCCCGGGCCACGAGCCGCCACCAGTACACGCGCTCCGCCATGCCCGAGCAGACCGCCGCCGCCAGATAGCGGATCATGAAGTCGGCGTACTCCTGCTCCCCGACGCTGGGATCCCCGTGCCGCGGCCCCGGCGAAACGTGCGGCGACCCCACGGGGGACCAGACCCCCTGCCCCTGCACCGGCCAGTTGACTTCGGAGATGATCAGCCGGTCCTCGCAGGCCGGGGACGCCGCGGCGATGGCGCGGGCCAGGGCGCATTTCTTTTCCAGGTCGAACCCCGCCTGCGTGTTCTCCGGCGCCCCGCGCCGGTCCACGTACAGGTGATGCGACAGCGCATGGAACCGGAAGCCGGCCGGCGCCTGGTCCAGCAACGCCAGCACCGACGGGTACTCGAAATCGATCCCCGCGGGCCCCATGAACTTCAAGCCCGGGTAACGCGGGGCCCGTTCCGCCACGGCCTGCGCCATGCGGCCGTACTCCCGCCAGTCCCACACCCCCCACTTGACCCGGTTGACCGCGTGCCCGATCTCCACCCAGTCCGCGATGCCGTCCACCTGCCCGAGCGCCTGGTCCGCAAAATCCGCCCACCGGGCCGGATCGCGCACCGAGGCGCGGTCCTGGACCAGCGCCGCCGCGACCGGATGGCCGCGCTCCTTCAGCGCCCGCGCCGTTCGCGCCACCAGCGCCCAGTGCGCCGGGCCGCGATGGCGATAAAAGCGGAGCATCACCGGGATGGGCCCGAGTTCCTCGAGAAGCGCCGCCTCGCGTTCGACGGTGTCTTCTTCGGGATGCAGCGCGACGCCGAACCGGCGCTTCAGATCCACCGGCCGGGCGTAGCATTCCGCGATCAAACGGTTGTACTGGCGCCGGACCGGAAACGCGGCGCGGGCCACCGCCGCCGCCGTGCGCCAGGCGTTGCCGGCCGGGTAGTAATGGCGGCGGTCGGGAGGCCGCATGGCGCTGATCGCCTGGCCGGACCGCTCGTCCCAGATCCAGATGTCCGGCTCGGCTGGATAGGTGGTTTCCGGGGGACGGGCCGCCCTCCGCTCCCGGCGGGCGCGCAGCGGGTGACGCCAGCTCCGGCTCGCCGTGTGCCAGGCAAAGAGGCGCCGGTAGAAGCGCTCCCAGCGGAGGAAGGCCGGCGGCGGCGGCGCGGCGAAGTACATCTCGATGAACACGCGCAGGAAATCGGAGGGCAGCGTGATGCGGGAGATGTCCCGGGCCCGGGCGCGGTTCGAGAGCGCGCCGCGGATCCGGGCGCGGTTCAGGTCCACGAACTGGACGTCGCGCCATTCGCCCGCCCCCGCGCGGCGCAGCAGGATGTTCTGGTTGCCAAGATCGCCGTGGACCACGCCGGCCTCGTGCAGCGCCCGCACGGCGCGGGCGACGGTCTCGAGCAGCGCCATCAGCCGGGCGCATTCGGGCTCGTGGCGGTAGAGGCGGATGAGCTCGTTGCGGAAGCTCGTGAGGCCCTGGACATACTCGGAAAAGTAATAGGATTCCAGCAGACGAAGGCCGCGCCACCGGTCGAGGTACCCCACGGGCGGCGGTGTGCCGACGCCCCGCTCCCGCAGGTGCTCCGCGGCGAGCCAGGATCGGCGCGCCTTGGTGCCCAGCAACCGGTCGGACAAGTTCTTCAGCAGCGAGGCGCGCCCGAAGGATTTCACCGCCGCCTCGACCGGCCGGCGCTTCCGGAACAGCACGAGCCGCACCACGCGACTGCGCCCGCCGACCTGGACGGTCTCCCCTTCCGCAAGCAGCGCGGGCAGCGACTCCATCTTCTCCGGCAGGCCCGGCTCCCAGAAGTCGGGATCGAGATGGCCGCTGTACCGGCTCGGACGCACGCGGGGCGCAGGCGACAGCTTCATGCCGGGTCCTCCGCGGGATCGGCCGACAGCGCGCCCAGGACGATAGCCAGCACGATCATCAGCTCCGTATCGCCGAAATTGTACTCCACCAGCCCGTTGAGCAGGAGCCCCGCGAGCATCCAGGTGAAGGCGACGGCCTGGGCGCGGCGTTCGCCGTCCATCGGCGCGGCGCGCAGCCGCCGGGCGGCCTCGGCCAGGCCCAGGCCCATCCAGGCCAGATACACCGCCAGCCCGATCCAGCCCGTTTCGACGAGCACCTGGACGGGGTTCGAGTGCAGGTGGTTCCGCTTCCGCTCCACGCCGGGATCGATCCGCATGAGCAGGGGCGCCGTGACCGAGCGGTAGCCTACGCCCAGCGGATACTGCTCCACCAGCGCGGGCGCGATCCGGGTCCACATGGTGAGCCGGCCTCCGCCCTGGGTATCCCACTCGACCTGGAGCTGCTCCACGCGGCCGCGAACGGGATGCAGACACAGGGCCGCGCCGACCAGCGCGAGCAGGCCAAGCAACCAGAGCCAGCGGCGCCGGGCCGCCAGGCTCACCGCCCCGAGCCCGACGGCGGTGATCCAGGAGCCCCGCTTGAAGTTGAGCACCAGGCCGGCGGCCTGCGCCGCCGCCAGCGCCCACCAGCCCGCGGGGATGCCCCCGCGGCGGCGCCGCCACAGGAACAGCGCCGCCGTGGCCAGGAGCCCGATCATCAGCATTTGCCCGGCGGTCATGGACCCCAGCGCGACCATCCGGCCGAAGTAGTCCGGGATGCCGGCCAGGACCACCGTCTGCGCCCGCCAGGCCTGCCACGAGTTCAGCAGGACGATCTTCAGGCCCAGCACGCCGCTGCCGGCGGCGAACGCTTTCAGCAGCGCCGTGCGCCGGGGCACGGTCGGCGCCAGGGCGGCCGTGACCGGGATGAGAAGGAACCAGAGGAGCCTTCCCGTCTTCTTCACCAGCCGGAACGGCTCGGGCCCGAGGACGACGGACAGGACGGCGATCGCGGCGAAGGCCAGCGCCGGCCAGAACAACAGGGGCCAGGCGATGCGCAGCCGGCCCCGGATCGCGGCCAGGCCCGCGCAAGCCAGGCCCAGCCCGCCGCAGACCTGGGCCAGCGCGATGGAAAAAGGCACGCCGAACGCGGCCGCCAGCAGCAGGGCCCAGGCCCACCGTTCCCAGGGCAGGTCGCGCCGGACCGTGCCCGCCGCCGCGGAAGCGCGCGCTCTTCGCCGCGGCCACCAGGCCGCGGCCGCCAGCATCGAGGCCATGATCAGCATCGTCCACGCGGAATCCGTGCCGTCGGCGCGCAAGCCGTTCCACCAGCCGCCCCCGGATTCCGGCACGCGCGTCGTGAGCAGGCCGTTCAGCCGGATCGTGAACACCCAGCCGCTGTGCGCGCCGATCGCGAACCAGATCGTGCCGGTCCGGGCCACGAAGGCGCACAGCACGCCGCCCAGGAGGGCCAGGTTCGCGAGGCGGACGCCCTCCGCCACGGAGAAGGCCGGCAAGGCCCGCGTGGATTTCAGGACCGCGGCGACGGCCGGCCAGAAGCCGGCCCGCTCGAACGCGGCGGGATCGGTCTCCACGAAGTGGGCCAGCCCGAACAGGACGCTGCCGACCAGGGCGGCGGGCAGCGCGCCCCAGATCCGGGCGGGCACCCGATACAGGATGCCGCGGGCCAGCGTCTCCTCGAAAAAGCCGACCGCCAGCGCCGCGCCGGCATACACAACCAGCATCAGCGGATTCAGGTTCCAGCCGTGATCGGCCACGTACACCCGGGCGCCGGCGGCGGACATCGCCAGGGCCACCGCCCCCATCGTCAGCAGGCCGAAGAGCGCGCCGCGCCCGAGCTGGCTGAGCCCGGGCCGCGCCGCCGGCCGATCCTCCGCGGAATAGCCGAGGTCATGCCAGCCGCGCCAGCCCAGGCGCCGGAGAAGCCAGGGCAGGAGGAGGACGAGAAACACCTGCAGGCACCGGCTCATGACCTTGTCCGGCCCCTTGCGGAGGACCGCGCGGGCCATTTCCTCCGGCGCGTGCGGCATCAGCCGGACAAGGGCGACGGCGGTCACGGCGGCCGCGAGGAACGTGCCGGCCAGGTAAGCCAGCACCGCCAGCGTCGCCCGGATGCGCGTGGCGCGCGGCGCGGTCATGCCGCCCCGCCCTTCCGGTGTTCCAGTTCCCACAACTTGGCGTACTTCATGTACACGCCGAACATGCTGATCAGGGCGATCACCAGGCCCGGCGGGCCGTCCAGCAGGCCGCCCTTGAGAAAGTAGGCCTTAATGAAGCGCCAGCCCGGCCGGAACAGGAATTCGCGCCAGCGGAAGCGCTCGCCCAGTCGATATTTCTCCTGCGCGGTGATCGTTGAAAAGCGGTTCATCGTCTCCAGGTGTTCCCAGATGTCGTTGTACGTGTAATGATGGAGGGGCGCCTTCAGCGTCTTCACCGGGCCGTTCACCGCGACGCGGTCGTGGGGCTCCTGGCCTTCGCTGCGCCCGAGGTCCTTCCGGAACAGGCGCAGCTTGATGTCCGGGTACCACTCCCCGTGCCGGATCCAGCGGCCGAGGTAGTAGACCATGCGGGGGAACTGAAAGCCCGCGAAGGCGCCGGCGCCTGCCCCGAACAGCGACTGGATTTCATCGCGCAACGCCGGGGAGACCTCCTCGTCGGCGTCCACGAACAGCACCCAGGGATGCCGGGCCATGCCGCGGATCAGGTTTTTCTGCCCGATGTAGCCCAGCCACTCGTGCTGCACCACGCGGTCCGTGTACTCGCGGCAGATGTCGATCGTCCGATCCTTGCTGAAGCTGTCCACGACGACGATCTCGTCGCACCACTTCACGCTTTCGAGGCAGCGACGGATGTTCTGCTCCTCGTCGCAGGCCGTTATGCAGGCGGAGATCTGTTCGCGCATCCGGTTATCCCTTGGCGGATTATAACGCATGGCCCGCCGGCCGGGGGAAAGCCCCGGGCCCGCGGAGCCTAGCCCGCCCAACACTCCAGCGCGGCTTGGTATACCTGTTCCGGCGTGATCGAGGCCAGTTTTTTTATCGCCTCGGGATCGTGGCGGGCGATGTCGCGCGAACATGGGCCTTCCGCCCGGATGATCCGGCGCCGGTCGCCGAGCGGCGCGGTGCGGCTCGGATCGGTCATCCCGAAGATCACGACTTCCGGCCGGCCGACGGCCGACGCGACATGGGCGCCGCCGCTGTCGTTGCAGACCACGAGGTCGCACGCCTCCAGCAGCGCGGCCCAGTCCGCCAGGCTGGTTTCCCCGGCCAGACTGCGCGCCGCCGCCCCGATGCCCGAGGCGACGCGGCCGCACAGTTCCGTCTCCCGGGCGCTGCCGAGCACGACCAGGCCCGCGCCGGGCCGTTCGGCCAGCCGGCGGCCCAGTTCGATGAAGTGCCCGGCCGGCCACTGCTTCGACGGGCCCCGCGCCGCGCCGGGCAGCAGCGCCACCCTCGGGGCCGGCAGGCCCGCGAGCCGCTCCCGGGCCTTCTCGCGCGCCGCCGGTGGCACGGCCAGGCGCGGCGCCTCGAACCCGCCCGTCGGGACGCCGGGGACGAGCGCGTCGAGGTACTCGTATACCTGGTGCGCGCGCGCCGGATCGCCGCTCGGCTCCACGACATCGGTCAGCAGCCAGCGCCGCCAGTGGCCCGGCCGCCCGCGCCGCTCGGGAATGCCGGCCAGGCAGGGAACGAGGGCCGAGCGGAAGGAATTGGGCAAGATGACCGCCCGCTCGCAACCGGCCGCGGAGACGGCCGTTACAGCCGGCCGCAAGCCGGACGGCCACTCCAGCAGAGCGTCCGCGGCGCGGTGCAATTCCCAGAGCGGGCGCATCGCCGGTTTGACCAGCAGCACGATCCGCGAATCGGGATTCCTCCGCCGGAGTTCCTGGAGCGCGGGCATGGCCATGATCCCGTCGCCGACCCAGCCGGGGGCGCAGACGAGCGTCGCGCCGGGATCACTTGAAGCAGATGCGGGAGATGCAGGCATGGAAATCCTCTTCGCCGCTCAACAGCTCGATCTCCACCCGCAGGAAGTAGATCGGCAGGTCGCGCCGCTCGATCATGGGGAAGCGGACGGCGTCCTTCTCCGTCGTCACGATGGCCCGGGCGCCGCGTTGCAGGCTGCGGTTGATCGCGTCCAGGAGTTCCTGCTGGGTATAGCGGTGGTGGTCGGCGTAGCGCTTGTGGTAGATGACCTTGGCGCCGAGCCGGACCAGCTCATCCTCGAAGCCCTTCGGCGCCGCGATCCCCGAGACCGCCCCGATCTCCAGGTCGCGCAGGAACTCCAGGCCTTTTTTCTCCCGCGTGAATACGTCGCGCAGGTACTTGGGCGAGTGCCGGCACTCGATGATTTCCGCCTTGGGGTTGAGTTCGCGGAGCGCCTTTCGCAGGTCCGGCGCGCCGTCGCCGATGGACTTCGTGATGAAGATGAAAGAGGCGCGCCGGATGTTGCGGATCGGCTCGCGCAGGATCCCGCGGGGCAGCAGCCGCCTGTTGCCGAACGGGTTGGTGCGGTCCACGAGCACGATGTCCGCCCAGTGTTTGAGGCGCAGGTACTGGAAGCCGTCGTCCAGCAGGAGCGTGTCGCAGCCCAGCTTCTCGATCGCGTAGCGGCCGGCCTTCACGCGGTCCTTGTCCACCAGCACCTTCACGTTCGGGAGGTTCGAGGCGAGCAGGTAGGGCTCGTCGCCGCCGGTGGTCGAGTCGAGGAGCAGCCGCTGTCCATCGGAGACGACCAGCGGGGGATCGGCGTCCTTGCGGAAAGAGAGGCGGCGGGCCAGGCGGGTAAGGAAGGGCGGCTTGTCGCGCTTGTAGCCGCGGCTCAAGATGGCGACGTTGCGGCCCTGGCGCTGGAGCGAGCGGGCGAAGATCTCGACCACCGGGGTTTTGCCGGTGCCGCCGACGGTCAGGTTGCCGACGCTGATGACCTGGCAGCCCAGCGTGTGATGGCGGAACAGCCCGCGCGCGTACAGCCAGAGGCGGACCTGGACGATGGTCGCGAACACGAGCGAAAGCTGCTTGAGCCCGAACCGGAGCAGGGCGGCAAAACGGCCCGGCCGGCGGTCCTCGATGACCGTCAGCAGGTAGTTCTCCAGCCCTTCCATCCGGCGATCCGGCATGCCTTGATCCCCTTTCCGCGGCCCCGCAGTTCAGGGCCATGGTGCCATCCGGAGGGGCCGGTCGTCAACGTCGGCTTGGGGCGCGGTGGGACCTCTCAAGGCTCCCCGTAACAGATATTCCCGTCCGGGAGGCTGCTGCCCGGGAGGCCGGCCAGCGACTCGAAGATCGCCTGGGCCGCGGGCGAGGAATATCCATAGGGGCAGACAAACTCGTCGCCTCTCATGACCATGTAGTGCAGGTGCGGATACCCCAGCGCGCCTACGATCAGGTCCGCCACGGGCGTTCCGACCCCCACGCCCTGCCCCTCGCTCACATGCACCGCGTTTAACTGATTCGTCTTCACGACGGGATCGGCCGTGGAGGGTTCGAGCACCAGGCTCACATCGGTCCCGAGCGGCGTGCGGATGGTCACCGTGACCATGAGTTGGCCGGGCGGCTCCGAAAACGGGGTCTCCGAGGCCTCGATGCGCTCCACGACACCCGTCACCGGGGAAACGATCTCCGAGGAAGCCAGGCCATGGTTCACTTCCAGATCGATCCCGTTGTGCGGGTCGGTTCCGCTCCAGTTCGGGATGCCGAAAGCCGCCACCCGGATGATATCGCCGGTGCGGCGGACCGGAAACTCCAGCGGTTCAAAGCCGACATTCCCGCCGCTTTCGGGCATGGAACTTTCCAGCCGGTAGAATCGCCGCGCAGTCGAGAGAGCGGTGTGCACGCGCATGGGCCCGCCCGTCCCGGAGAGCACCATGGCCATCGGCATCCAGTCCTGGGGGCGCAGGCTGTCGGCGCAATATGCGCGGTACACGGCACCGCTCACGGCGAACAGCGAGAGGTCGAGCAGCGCCCCCGTCCGCGTCGCCGTATCGAACGCCGGGGACGGATACACGGCCACCGCCACGAATCCCGTCGCGGCGATCCCGAGCTCGTCGGCGGCCACGACGCGAGCGGTGTAGATCCCGGCCGCCGCATAGCTCCGTTGCGCATAAGGAGCGTTCGTCTGCCCGCCATCGCCGAAGAACAGCTGGAAGGCGACGTGGGCGCCCGGGAACAAGCCGCCGTTCACAACCCCCAGCGCAACCGGTTGGTCCACGACCGTCGCCGCCGGCTCGGCCGCCAGGTGCACCGCGGCCGGGATCGCCTCGTTGGTGAGCACGTTGAACAGGCCCCGGCGTTGGGAAACATATCCCGACAGCAGGCTGGCCCCGCCGGAACTGCCGGAGAGCACGTCGGCGTACATGAGCGAGCACGGGATGGCGGCAAACAGGTCGTTCTCGGGAACATGGTTCGTCTGGCCGGCGCCCGGCCACATTTGAAACTCCTCCGAATCCTGCCAGGCGTTGTTCAGGATCAGCAGGACGGCGCTGACGTTGGTCGGCGTCGCCCCGGGCCAGCTCACCAGCGGCCGGGGCTGGTTCGTGAACGGTCCGGGCGACCGGAACGCGGGGGCCTGCGTCACGGACCCGCCGCGCAGGTCGAAGGCGTAGGACACCGCCACGCCGTTGGTGAAGCCCAGCAGGTCAATCCGGTACGATCCATTGGTGAAGCCCGCCAGGTCCGCCGCATGGCGCGAGCCGGGCTCGAAGTAAAGCCCCTCGCCCCCCTCCGGCTCCATGTCCCATGTTTCGCCGCCCGGCGCGACCAGGAGGCCGCCCATCAGGTTGGCGCCTTCCGCGCTGAACATGAGTTCCTGCATATCCAGGCCGTTCACCGCGATCGTAGCCGCCCGGACGCACTTGATGTCGGTCAGCGCCGGAACATCCGTGGACCACTTCGCCGCCAGCGTCAGGACCGTCTCGCCCTGCCGCCATTGGCCGTCCCAGATCACCGCGTGCGGGGCCGAGATCACCGAGATGGGCCCGTTGCTGACGCCCAGTTGTACAAAGCCCCGTCGCGCCGCCCCCAGGGACGCCACCCGCTCGACGCAGCGCGCCTCGGCCTGCGGCATGAAATCTACCGTCTCGGTCGTCGTGTTCGAGACGGTCAGCACATTGGTGAAAGTGTAGAACCCGCCCAGCGAGGCCGGGTTTGTCGCGTGATAGGAAGGCAGCGCGCCCCAGAGGTCCTGCTCGAAGGCGGAGGGCCAGGCGCTTCCGGCCAGGCTCACCTGGACCGGGGCTTGCTGATAGGGCCAATCCGGCAGCGAGACCTCGACCGACTCGCATCCGGCCAGCGATCCCGGCGCAATCCCCAGCGTCACCACGAAGGACTGGGTGATCACTCCCAAGGCCCCGATCCGCGCGACATCGCACGCGCGCGATACGTCCACCGGGGGCAACAGCCACGCGTTGGAATCGACGAGAAGGGCGGTGATCCGGAAACTCACCCCGTTGGTCAAAGGCCCCGCCGTCCGCGTCACGAGCGCCGTCTGGGCGGGCTCCCACAGGGCGTACATCCCCGGCGCAGCCTCCAGATCATCCGCCTCGCTCAAGGCCACGCCGGCCGGCAGCACCATACGGACCAGCAGGTCCTCCACAACGACGGCCTCGCCTCCACCGGGATCCTGCACGTTCCCGCTTACCTCGACCGCGCGCGTGGCCACGTACAGCCTGTTGGTATCTATCCGGTCCACGGCCGTGTTCACCGTCCGCCGCTCGCTGGACCAGAGGGTGAGCGTCGGCGTAACCGCCGCGGAGGCCCGCATCATCAAACCGAGGCAGATCAAAATAAAGGCGACTTTTTGGGCGGGTTTCTGTTTTTCCATGGCACGCCTCCTTCCGCGAGCCGGGACTGCAACGCGGCCATGCTACCGTTTCTTCGCCGTCCGCGTCACGCCCGCAGAAGAAGCCGGACAACACAGCCAAGCCTGGCCCAGCCCTCTTTGCGCCGGCCTCATGCCTTGGCCACCAAAACGCGTTAAAACGCTTTACTAAACGCGGCCGGCTGGTTATTATGGACGAGGTGATCCGATCTGATGCCGATACGCGGAGGAGGTAAAGCATGAGCAGCAAGAACAGGAGCATGGACATCCGCGTTGAGGCCTTCTCCCGGCGTCGCGTCCTGCTGTCCCTGGCCGCCGCGTCGCTGCTTCTTGCGCCGTTCTCTATTTCAGCCGCGGCAACCACGGCGGGCAACGTAACCGGGCTGACGCTCACCACGAACAGCCCGTCGGGGAACATCACCGCCTCGTTCGCGTTGAGCGGCGGCGGCTCGGTCGAGGTGACCCCGTTCGCGGCGGACGTGGTCCGCGTGGATTACCACTGGGTCGGCCCGTTCGAGACGGACCAGCCCATGATCGCCAAGCCGCTGGCCGACTGGACGTCCGCGGGCGCGACGATCAGCGACCAGGGCTCGAAGTACGTGATCCAGACCAGCCAACTGGACATCGAGGTGGAGAAGACGCCGGTCAAGATTCACTTCAAGGACAAGAGCGGGTTCTATCTGCTGCAGGACGACTTCATGGAATACGACGCGGGCTACAACTACACGGGCCAGCGCGGCACGGGCTCCTCAAAGCTGAAATGCCAGAAGATCATGCCGGGCGGGCAGGCCTACTTCGGTCTGGGCGAGTACGGCGGCCCGATGAACCGGCGCGGGCGGGAGATCGACTGCTGGAACACGGGGACCTTTAACTGGGGCGAGTACCAGAACCCGACCTACATGAACATCCCGTTCTTCTACGGTGTGCAGCCGGCGGCCGGCGGCAACCCGGCCTTCGTGTACGGCGTGTTCTTCAACAATCCCTGCCGGCCGCTGTTCAAGTTCAACGTCTCTTCGGAAACCCGCTACTCGTTCGAGGCCGGCGACGGGCGCATGGATTACTTCTTCATCGGCGGCGGGGCCTCGCACACCATGCCGTCGGTCATCAACCGGTTTTCCGAGCTGACCGGCCGCCCGACCATGCTGCCGAAGTGGGGCCTCGGGCACCACCTTTCGCGCTTCTCGTACGACAACCAGGCGTGGGTGGAGTACATCGCCAACCAGGCCACGGTGGAGGACATCCCGCTCGACGCCGTGTACCTCGACCTCGACTACATGGACGCGAACGCGGACGGCAACATCGGGGACGGCCAGATCCGTCAGCTCGCGTTCAACTCCCGCTACGCCGACCCGGCGGGCATGGTCAACTACTGCAACGCGCGGGGCGTGAAGGTGGTTCCGCTGATCGAGCCGTGGCTCCAGCCCGGCGACACGGCCCACTACACGGACGCCAACAACAACATGCATTTCATCAAGGACAACGGCGGGAGCACCGTCACCCGCAACATCTACACCGGCGCGGTCTCGTGGTTCGACTACAGCAGCACGCCGATGAACACGTGGTGGAAGGATCGCATCGTGAGCTGGTTCAACTCGATCGCGTTTTCCGGCATCTGGAACGACCTGACCGAGCCCGAGGGCGGCGACGGGATCCCGTACAACGGCCTGCTGTGGGTGGACGGGAAGTTCGGGACGTCCAGCACCGACTCCCGGCGCTGGTGGTCCAACGAGCGCAACTACTTCGGCCTGCGCTGCGCCCGGCAGAGCTACAACACGATGCTGGCGAAGGATTCCAACAAGCGGCCGTTCGTGTTGAGCCGCTCGGGCAACGCCGGCCTGCAGCGCTACGGGGTGAGCTGGAGCGGCGACACGGCGGCCAACTGGTTCTACCAGCGGGCGACCATCCGGTTCGGCATGGGCGCGATGATCTCCGGCGCGGCCTGGTACGGCAACGACGTGGGCGGCTTCTCCGGCACGCCCTCGGCCGAGCTGATGGTGCGCTCGACCGAGTTCAACTGCCTCACCCCGTTCTTCCGCAACCACGCCAACGACAACTCGGCCGACCGCGAGCCGTGGCGCTTCAGCGAGCCGTACAAGAGCCAGCTGCGCGACCTGATCAAGCTGCGCTACCGGCTCATGCCCTACCTCTACACGCTGGCCTATCAGTCCACCCAGACCGGCGAGCCCATGAACGTGCCGCCGGTGTTCGATTATTCCGCCGACGCCAACACGTACGGCTTGAGCGATTACGAGTTCCTCGTCGGCGACTTCATCCTGTCGGCGCCGATCTACAACGAGGGCGCGAGCACCCGCACGGTCTACCTGCCCTACGCGCCGGGCGTGGAGTGGTACTACTGGCCGTCCGGTTCGCCCAACAGCTCGCCGTCCGGCGACAAGTACGCCGGTGGCCAGACGATCACCGTCAGCGCCCCGCTGGGCAAGGCGCCCCTCTTCGTGCGCTCCGGCGCGATCATCCCGATGGGTCCGTCCATGCAGTACGCCAACCAGAGCCAGGCGGCGTGGATGGACATCCACTGCTGGCCCAGCGGGACGAGCGAGTTCACGCTGCACGAGGACGACGGCGAGACGTGGGACTACCTGGGCGGCGAGTACAGCCGGCGCCGGATGGTCAGCGCGCGCACGGCCGCCGCGTGGGACTTCACCATCGAGGCCAGGCAGGGCACGTACAACACGGGGGCGCGTGATTTTTATGTGTACGGCTACAACCCCGGAACCTCGGTCGTCCACGGCGTGACTCTGAACGGCGCGCCGCTCGCGCAACTCGCCAACTTCGGCGCGGGCTCGCAGGGCTGGCTGATCACCGGCGAGGGCCGCATCGGCATCAAGCTGCCGGACACGGGCGCGGCCGCCGCGCTGCGCGTCAGCTTCGGCGACGTCAACGACACGATCCAGCTCACCGCCGCGACCAACTCGGCGGCCGAGAACGCGGGCAGCGTGCGCGTCTACGCGAGCCGCGCCGGCGCGGCCACCGGCGCGGTCAGCGTCGCGTTCGCCACGGCCAACGGCACGGCCGTCGCGGGCTCGGACTACACCGCGACCAACGGCACGCTCCACTGGGCGGCCGGCGACCTGGCGAACAAGTTCGTCGACGTGGTCCTCGCGGACGACGGCAGCTACGAGGGCCACGAGACGTTCTCGATCGGCTTGAGCGGGGCCGTCGGGGCCGACCTGGACTCGCCGGGCCAGCAGACGGTCACGATCCTCGACAACGAGCCCCTGCCGCCGGACCTGCTCGTCACGAATCCGCCGACCGCCATCGTGGTGGCCGAGGGCACCACCAACTTTACCGTGCAGGGCGTCGCCAACGCGCTCAACTGGGCCGGCCTCGCGTGGAGCAACCAGTTGACCGGCGCGACCGGCACGGGCGCCATCGGGTTCTCGTGGTCCCTCGCGGGCGTCGGGCTGGGGATCGGGACCAACCGGATCGTCCTCTCCGCCACGAACGCGGGCAGCGCGGTGCTGGCGACGGACGACGGCACGAACGCCGTGTACAACGACGCGTGGGACCTGTCCGACAACGGCGGCTCGGGCTGGGGCGCGTGGCAGTTCTACGCTAGTTCCGCCAACTCGAGCGAGAACGGCCGGTTCATGGCCAGCGCCGCGTCCGTGAACATCGGCGCGCCGGCGTGGGGCCTGTACGCCAACAGCGGCAACCTGTCCGAGGCCAAGCGCCTGCTGACCAACGCGCTGGCGGTGGGCCAGACCGTGTCGGTGCGGATGGACAACGGCTCCATCAATACCGGGAGCGGCGCCGGGGTGGCCTTGCAGAACGCGGCCGGCACGACCCTGTGGGAGTTCTTCTTCAACGGCGGCGACACCTTCTACAGCATGAGCAGCACGACCACCGATGTCGGCTGGACGTCCACCGGGCTGGATGTTGAATTCACGCTGACCAGCCCGACCACCTTCCGCGCGCGGATCACGCCGTACGGCAGCAACACGCGCACGAATACCGGCAGCCTGGTCACCGCCGCGGACCAGTCCATCGCCGTGTTCCGGGCCTGGAACTACAACGCGGGCGCGGGCTCGGACTACGACTTCTTCTTCAACCGCCTGACGCGCCTCGGCGCCGCCGGGTCCGGCCCCTCGACCAGCGTGGTCGTGGAGATCGTCCGCGAGGGCGCGACCAGCCAGATCCCGCAGGACTGGCGCGACCGCTACCAGTTGACCGGGGCCGGCTCGGGCGACAACGACGACCGGGACGGCGACGGGTTCAGCAACCTGCAGGAATACTGGTCCGACACGCATCCCACCAACGGCGGCTCGTTCTTCGCCCGGTTGGGCGTCGCGGGCGCGGGCGGCCCCGGCGCGGGCCCGTTTACGGTGGAGATCGGCGCGCCCACCACCAACAGCCGGCTGTACGATGTGTCATACTGCAGCAACCTCGTGGAAGGGACGTGGACCCCGCTCGGTTACAACCGGCCCGGGCAGGCCGACGGCGGCGCCTTGAGCATCGCCGTCACCAACGCCCTCGGCACGCCGGTCCATTTCCGGTCGCGGGTCTTCCTGCCCTGACGCGCCATGTCCGGGCCTCGTACAGCGTTCCGGCCCGCCTTGGCGCTCCTCGGACTCCTCGGGCTCGCTGGGGCCGCGTGGTTCCTGGTGCGGCGGGAGGCGGCGCCTCCCGCCGCGGCGTCGAGCAAATCGGTCACCTCAACCGAAATGCCCGCCGCCGCGTCGAGCAAAACGGTCCTATCACCCGAAATACCGCCGGCTGGGGCGCCCGTCATGCCGCTGACCGCGCCGGACTTGGAGCGTTTCCAGGAGGCCAGCAGCCGGGCGACCAGGGAACTCGAGGCCGAGAGCCCCGGCCTTCCCTACGCCGTCGCCGCGTCCCGCGCGGCCCGGCGGGCGATCGCCGCAGCGGGCTACGACCCGGACCGCACCGTGGCGGCCTGGCTTTCGCCGTCCTTCACCGACGACCTGGCGACCCGGCGCGCGGCGGACAACCTGCTCTCCGTGATTCTCGGCGACCCGGCGGGGGCGGAGGACTTCGAGCAGATTCTTCAGGAACTATCCCCCGCCCTTCAAGACGCGGCCCGCGAACGGCGGGCCCGCCATAACGGTCGGCCTTGAGGGCCATCCCCCTGGCCCATGGCCTTCCGACTACGGGTTAATTGACAACATCGCCTCTCCGAATCATCATGATCCGCCGAGGAGGGGAGCCTGCCGGCGTCGGAGAGGGGGTGGGCGCATGAGCGATCAACATCATCCCATCGTGGCCGTGCATGGGGTGGGTTCGGGAACGAATTGGAATCGCGCCGGGTTTTCCCGCGAACTTTCGGATCACGTCAGCCGGGTGCAACGCCCGGTCCGCCGGATCGAGTACGGGGAAGAAAAACCGCCGCGCCGCCCGCCCTGTTCCATCTTCTGGAAAGAGGCCCTGTGGGAGGGTGAGAATGACCGGATCGACAAGCGGGTCGCCGCCGGCCTGCGTCTATTGTCAGTAAAATTTCCGGGGGCATGGCTCGCCGCGCCGTTGCTCGACCTGCTAGCCGATGTGCCGCTCTACTGTCTCACGCCGCAGAGAAGGAAAATCCGCAAGGTGGTCCGCGACACGATCAGGATGTTCCCGGGGTGCGTTGTTGTTGCTCACAGCCTCGGCTCGGTCATCGTCGCGGATATCCTCTGCCAGGCCCTGCGCGACGGGACTCTCCGCCGGGGCGACGTCTCCGCGCTGGTCACGATCGGCAGCCCTCTGAATATCCTCGGCCTGACGAAAGGCGCGAAAATGTCCGGCGAGTTTCCCTTCCCATGGCATGACCTGTATTACCCGGCGGATCGCATCCATTTGAAGGCGCCTCTCGACGGGAAGCGGTTTCCCGGCGTGGACAGCCGTCCGCTGGCGCGGGACCAGGGATTCGTCCAGGCACACACCTCGTACTGGGGTTTATCACTGATTGCCAAATTGGTGCGCAGACTGTCTACAGGAGGAGCCCCATGAACCGTCTATGGCGATCCCTCGCCGTCGGCGTCCTCGCGCTGCTGGCGGGCCTGGCGACCTCGTGCATGACCCGGCAGGCCGTGACCCGGGCTGTAGAGGGCTGGTACGTTCCGGATCCGGACCAGGTGTTGACCGTCAACGGCGAATGGGCCATGGACGGGCTTCACGCGCTGTTCCATGTGGATGACCCGCCGCGCGACGGGACGCTTTACACCAACACGGCGGGCGACAGCCTTGTCTTCAGCCGGACCAACGGAATCCGCGTCGCGACCATACGCGGAAAGAACCGGCAGAAGACGGAGTACGAGTTCCTGGGTTACGGCGGCCCGAACCGGTCCGCCGTGATCGGAGTGTGGTGGGATGTGAAATAGCTCGCGTGGCATGGGCAACCGACGGCGAAAACAGGGGGATCGTCATGACAACGCATCAGCATAAAGAGCCTCGCTTTCTGGATAATAGACTAAAAACCGCCGAGCGCGAGTGGATTAGGACCCGGCGCGAACAGGTGAACGCGGATCCATCCGGCGCCAGGCATCGCATCCCCTACGCCCATCCGGAGACACCCGGACAGGATGTGGGCTTAGCCCTCTCGGGCGGGGGGATACGATCCGCGACGTTCAACCTTGGCCTGCTCCAGGCCTTGCAACGATACGGGCATTTTTGGAAAATCGACTTTCTTTCAACGGTCTCCGGCGGCGGATATATAGGAAGCTGTCTGACTTGGTTTATGTCCTGCCTCGGCATGGAATTCCCTCTTGGCGCAAGGCGGTCAGACAACGCGGAATTCCCGGGGGCGGTCCATAACTGGCTGCGAGACCATGGTCAATACATTACGCCGGGGCGCGGCATGGGCGCGTTCGCCGTAGCGGCGGCGGTCCTGACGGGGCTTCTCGTGAATTTGGCGATCCTGCTCCCTCCGGCCCTCTTGTTGATCCAAGCGCTTCGCGTGCCCATAGGCTCACGTCCCGCCTCCATCTGGATAGGAATCGGCGGCGCCATTCTCCTGTCACTGCTGGTCGCGGGCATGTTCGCCCAAGCCCTGCTCTCGGGCCTCACCCGGTCCTCGCCTTGGTTTCAACGCCTGGAATGCCAGTGCGAAAAATGGAAGGGTCGCTTGCTCCTGTTCGGGCTCTGCGGTCTTCTTGTAAGCATCGTCCCCTGGATTCACGACCTGCTTTCCTGCAAAGGTGCGGCCTGGATTCGCTCGATAAAAATCCCCGCCGGCCTGTCCGCGGGCGGCGTGTGTTCGATCCTCGTGGCCTTGATCGGCGGCAAATCAAAAAGCAGCGCCCTTTCCCCGGGGCGGTCATTTTTCCTCTGCGCGGGCCTTTCCTTGCTCATCTATGCGCTAGCCATTACGCTCTTTTCGTGGGCTGGCCGAGTATTTCAGCCGGCGATGCCGTTCTGGATATTTCCCGCGGTTTTCACCGCCGCGCTCCTCCTGGGCCTCCTGGCGGACATTAATCGCATGTCCCTGCATCGCTTCTATCGGAATCGTCTGAGGGATGCCTACCTGCCTCGCCCCCGCCTTCTGGTGCCCGAGCCGGAACGCGCACAGTACCCGGACGCCGATCCGGAAAACAGCCTCTTGAAGGATATTCAACCCACCCGCGCGCCCTATCATATCATCAATGCCGCCCAGAATACCGTAGGCTCCAAGAGGTACAAGTTGAGGGAACGCGGGGCCGATAACTTCATCTTCACGGCGAAATACTGTGGGTCCGAATCGGCCGGATATGCCAGCACGTCCGAGTACGGCCTCGGGCGCACCAACCTGGCCACCGCCATGGCCGTTTCGGGGGCCGCCGTCGATCCTCATACCTACGCCACACGCTCGCGAGCCTTGAGTTTCATCATGTCTTTCCTGAACATCCGGCTGGGCTATTGGATCCATCGCCCCGGGCACCCCCCTCCGCGCTGGAACACATTCTGGCGGCCGCTGTGGTACCGATGCATGGGATACGAAATGACCGGGAAGGGCCTGTCCGAGGACAGCGTCTATCTCCACCTCTCCGACGGCGGCCAGTTCGAGAACCTGGGCCTCTATGAACTCATCCGGCGACAGTGTCGCTGCATCATCGTGTCCGACGCCACGGCGGATGCGGAACGCGGGTTTTCCGACCTCGGTCGAGCCATGGAACTAGTGCGCGCGGACTTCGGGACACGCATCGACATCAACACCGCGCCCTTGCGGATCCCGAAGGCCCTCGGGTTCTACCCGGCATGCCATGTGATAGGCCGGATCCGCTACGCCGACGAGTCCACAGGCGCGCTGATTTACATCAAACCCACCCTCATGAAGGATACCCCGGAAGACGTGCTGGCCTACCACCGGAAACACCCGCAGTTTCCGGCCGAGTCCACGGGAGACCAGTTCTTCAGCGAACAACAATTCGAGGCCTACCGGGAACTGGGCTTCCAGACCGGCCGGCAGCTCGCCGATGTCCTGGAAGAGGAACTCGACCTCTGACAGAGTGCTCCAGCCCGACCCGGCCGGATTCATCAACTCCCCCGCTGTCGCCACGCTTTGCTTCCGTTCGGTGACGGGCCTGCAAACAACGGCTATGCGTGTCAGCCCTTCATCCCCGTCAGCGTGACGCCCTGGATGAAGTACTTCTGGGCGAAGAAGAAGATGACGACGACGGGCAGGGTCATCATCAGCGAGCCGGCCATCATCATGCCGTAGTTGCCGCCGGCCTGGACGTTGAAGGCGTAGAGGCCCAGGGAGAGCGGGTACAGCCGCTGGTCGGAGAGGTAGATCAGCGGCCCCATGAAGTCGTTCCACACGCCCATGAACGTAAAGATCGCGATGCACGCGAGCGTGGGCTTGATCAGCGGCAGGATGACGTTCCAGTAGATCTGCCAGACGTTGCAGCCGTCGATCTTCGCCGCGTCCTCCAGGTCGCGCGGGATGCCCTTCATGAACTGGCGCAGCAGGAAGATGTTGAACGCGTTGCCGAAGAAGCTGACGAACCAGAGCGGCGTGAGCGTGTTGTACCAGCCCAGCGACTTGATGATCAGGAAGTACGGGATCATCGTCACCTGCGGCGGGATCATCATCGTCGCCAGCATCACGCCGAAGGTCAGGTCGCGGCCCGGCCACCGCAGCCGCGCGAAGGCGTAGGCGACGAGCGAGCAGGAGAAGACGTTACCGACGATGTTGAGGATGACGAGGAATACGCTCGTCGCCGCGTAGCGCCAGAACGGCAGGTAGTCCAGCGCGCCGCGGTAGTTGCGCTGGACCTTCGCCCACCACGCCCCGGCCTGCGTGTTCCGGCGCAGGATCACCGTCAGCTTGGCCTTGTCCGGCCGCGATTCGTATTGCGAGCCGGCATCCACTTTCTCGTACGGCAGCCACAAGCGGATCTTCGTGGACTCGTCGTCCGGGCCGGCTTCCTGGAGCGTCACGCTGCCCCAGTTGAAGTTGCCGAGGTATTCCGGGCGCTTTCCGCGGTACAGCGTCCCGCCCTTCTCCAGCGTGAAGTCGAGCGGGTGCCACGAATCGTCCGGCCGCAGGAACAGCGTCACGCGGTGCAGCCGGTCGGCGGCGAACGGCAGGTCCAGCGTGGTGGTCAGCGTGATCGACGCATCGCGCTGGTCGCCAAAATCGTAGTTCAATACGGCCGCCGGCGGCGTGGCGTTGGTCTCATCCACCAGCCGCGCCACGACCGGGCTCTCCACCGTCCAGAACGCCGAGACCGGCGCGCCCTCGGTGAGGTCCGCCTCCTGTAAATCGAAGCTGCGGACGCGGACGGGGCCCAGCAGCAGCGCCCGCGCGACGTTGTCGCGGACGTCCTCGATCAGCTCCGGCGTCAGCCTGGCCCGCGCTGCCGCCCCGAGTTCCCCGTCCGTCCCCTTCCACGCGGCGTCGGGCAAGACCTGCTTCAGCCGTTCGTGCAACCCGGGAGCCAGAATGTCCGCATCGCCGGCACCCGACTCCGCCAGGACCTGCTCGATGACCGGCTTGACCCGCGGGTAGTCGGCATCCGTGGGCTCACGGTAATAGCGCGCGTCCATGTAGGGCGAGGCGGCGACGGGATCGGGCCGCATGGGGAAGATCGTGATCTTCCCGCCGAATATCTCGCGGTCGACCTTGAAGCTGGTCCCTATCATCCACACGAACGGCAGCGCAAAGACCGCCGCCCCGCCGACCAGCAGGCCGTAGATCAGCAGCGCGCGGCTCAAGCCCGCCAGCCGGCGGCGAATGAGGTCGGATTGGGCGGATTCATTCATCCTTCATCCCTCATCCTTTTCCTCACTCCCCTTCATAATGCACCCACTTGCTCGAGATCTTCATCTGGATCGCCGTCAGCACGACGACGATGAGGAACAGGAACCATGCCATCGCGGCCGCGTAGCCCATGTTCAGGTAGCGAAACGCATTGTTGAAGAGGTGGTAGGCGTAGAAGAGCGTCGAGTTCACCGGGCCGCCCGCGGTCATGATGAACGCCTGCGTGAAGATCTGGAACGTGCCGATCAGGCCCATGACGAGGTTGAAGAAGATGTACGGCGTCAGCATCGGGAGGGTGATGTACACGAACTTGTGCCACGTCCCGGCGCCGTCGATCGCCGCGGCCTCGTAGTAACTCTCGCTGATGCCCTTCAGGCCGGCGAGCCAGATGATCATGCCGCCGCCCGCGCCCCACAGGCCCATGAGGATCAGCGCGCCCTTGCTCGTGTGCTCGTCCTGCAGCCAGTTCGGGCCCTCGATCCCGACCGCCGAGAGCGCGGCGTTCAGCAGGCCGCTCTGCGGGTTGAACATCCACATCCACAGGATGCTCGACGCGACGGCGGGCACGATGCTCGGCAGGTAGAAGAACGTCCGCCACACCGCCACGCCGCGGACCTTGAGATTCAGCAGCAGCGCGATCCCCAGCCCGAGCGCCATGCCCAGCGGGATGCCGAGGACCATGTACACGGTGTTGTAGAGCGATTTCCAGAACAGCTCGTCGCCGCGCAGCATGAACAGGTAGTTGCGCAGGCCGGTGAACACCGCCGGGTTCAACACGTCGAACCGGCAGAAGCTGATGACGATCGAGAAGAGCAGCGGGCCGCCGGTGAAGACAACCAGCCCGACGAGATACGGCAGCGCGCAAGCCACCCCGCCGCGCCACTCGGCCCGGAAGTAGGCGCTGCGCGAGCCCTCCAGCCCCTTGCGCCGCGTATCCCGCCACCACGCGGCGACTACGGCCAGCACGACCAGCGCGCCGTACACCCAGAAAAACCAGGCCCAACTCCGGACCGGCCGGCCCTTCGGCGGATCGAGCAGCAGGTTCAGGTCGCGCTGGACGATGGCGGTGTAGTAGTCCAGCGATTCCTTCGCCGTCTTCTTCTTGAAGATCGCGTCCTCCATCGCCCAGATCTGGGCGTTCCAGAGCTTCTGGCCGACGGGCGTCACGGGCCGGTAGCGCGAGTTCGTCAGCAGGTCGTTGAACTGCTTCATGGCCGCCTTGAACTTCGGCTCCATGTTCGGGTTGTTCTGGACGTAGCGCTCGAAGGCGTACTCGTTCTGCGCGCGGTTCGGGTACTGGCGCGGCACGTAGGGGCGGCCCTGGCTGGCGTACGTGAAGTATTCGCTTTCGAGCATGATGGCCAGCGACCGCTGGCTGACGAGGTAGCGGATCAGTTCCCACGCGCCGTCCGGCTGGCGGGCAGTCGAGGGAATCGCGTAGGCCCAGCCGGCGAGCCAGGAGATCGGCGCGCGGCCGGCGTCCAGTTCGCGTTTCGGCATGGGCGGCGGGGCGGAGCCGAAGTCCAGATCGCGGCCGTAGAAGGCCAGCGAGCTCAAGATCCAGACCCCATCGATCTTCATGGCCACCTTGCCCTGGATGAAGGGATCGAGCGCGTCGCCCTGGAAGGTGGTCTGGAACGCGTAGACATCGCTCGCGCCGCCGAGCCGGTCGTAGATGCGCGTCATGAAGTCGAGCGCCTCGACGACCCGCGGGTGGTTCAGCGTGCAGGTCCGGCCTTCCGCGCTCATGAACTCGCCGCCGGCCTGCCAGCCATAGAGATAGAGCCACGAGTTACCGTAATTCGGGATGAAGCCGATGGTCTTGATTTTGCCCGCCGCGTCGCGCTCGGTCATCGCGATCGCCATCTCCTCCAGTTCCTCCCACGTGCGGGGCGGTTGCGCCTCGCCCAGTTCGTTGGTGAAGCCGTGGCGGATGAGAATATCCTTGTTGTAGAGCAGCACGCGGTTGTCCGCGTTGTTCGGGATGCCGAAGGTGCCCTGTTCGCCCGTCAGCGGGTTGCGATAGACGGCCTCGTCCCAGCAGGCGGGAAAGAAGTCGTCGGCGCGGATCGGCGTGATAGCCGCGAGGGCGGAGGCGCCCTTCGCGCGTGGCGGCTCCTCGCGGGCGCCGGGCCACGGCTCGGGCTTCGATGGATCGGCCTGCCAGGCCGCCCAAGCCTCTTCGTCACGGGCGAGGCGATCGTCCAGCGGCGCAAACGCGCCGCGGGCGGCCCACTCGCTGATGGCGAACCGGTCGAAGAAGATCACGTCCGGCGGCATGCCTCCGGCGACGCTGACGATGAAACGGGTCGGGTCCTCGACCTGGTTGCGCGAGGCGTGCTGGCCCGAGATGACGCGGTAGACGGGATAGGAGGGATCCTGCTCGTGGCGCAGGCGGCTCAACCGCTCGAACTCGCGGATGGAGTCCTCGAGCGCGCCCTTGATCGGGCCGTCGGGGCCCATGAAGGTGATCTCGACCGCGCCGTCCTCATGCTGGATCGAGCGCTGGGGAGCCAGCAGCCAGAGCGCCGTGACCAACACGGCCCCCGTCAGCGCGCCTTTCAGCCATCCGCCCATTCAGAATCCTATTGACCTTACATGACCCCGCTATGCGCGGCTTGGCTCAAGCCGCCGAAATGGCGGCGCGTTGGGCCAACGCGCCCTACTACGCGGGCCTCGGCCGGATTGGTTGGCCGAATCCCGGCGAACGGCGCCCAGTCTTTCACAGGTCTTTCCGATGCCGCAAGCCTTTTGCGATCCCGCCGCACTCTTTAAGCAATAAACGCCGGACGAATCCATGTATCACAGTTTATAAACTGTGATATTTTGGCCGCAAGAAGTGCAATATTCTTAAGTAATATCGAAAAACAAATCGTGTATCACAGTTTATAAACTGTGATACCTTCTGCGGGGGAGAAGCGGGCAAGCGAACCGCAGGGAGTTCGTCGATGGGTTGCATGCCCCCCCCCTCTGCCATTATATGTATGATTAAATTATGCGAATCACCATCAGAGAAAAAGGAACTATCCTGCTTTTAGAATTGGATGGGCGTCTCGATGCCTTCGGATCCAGCGAACTGGCGGGCGCCCTGAAACAGGATTTCGACTCCGCTACGGTCTGCCTGCTGCTGGACATGAGCCGCGTCGATTACATCAGCAGCGCCGGCCTCCGCATCCTGCTGCCTGTCCACAAGGAACTGATGCGGCGTGACGGGGCCCTGATCTTGGCCAGGCTACAGGGCTACTGCCGTGAAGTGCTGGAAGTCACGGGCGTTGCCGACGTCCTGCCGCAATTCGACAACCTCGAAAAGGCCTTGGCCAGCGCGCGGCGCGCGGCCCTTCGCCGGCACAATCGAGACCACTGGGACCACCTGGAAACCGCCGCCCTGGATCACGGCGCGGTCCGTATCATGAACGCCGGCGGCGGCCCGGGCGCCGTCGAGGTGCTCGGCGACGTACGCGACGTCCTCCACGCCCGCGTGACCCCGGACCAACTGCTCTCCAAGCGGTTTTTCGAGACAGAATACTCCATCGGGCTCGGCGGACTCGGCCGCGCGCCCGAGGATTTCTTCGAAATCATGGGCGAAATGATGACGATCGGCGGCACGATGGTCTGGCTGCCGACCGACGGACACGACACGCCGGACTTTCTCATCCCCAAGACGGACAAGGGGCACGTGATGATCCGCACCGGCTACAACATCTCCCTCGCGGGCGGATTCGACGAATTCATGGTCTTCGAGAGCCGGGAGCCGTCCGGCACCACCATCTCGCAGTTGTACCGGGACCTTTTTCAACTGGCCCGCCGCCGGCGGCCGGACTGCAAGGGCCTACTGGGTCTCGCGTTGCGGGCGCAGGCCGTCGCCGTGTACGGCTCCGGCGTGCTCCGCTCGCCCGTCGCGCCGCTCGCGCCCGCCAACGGTGGGTTGATCACCGATCCCTCGAACATCGGCGAATGGATGGCCTGCGACCGCGAGCCCCGGCACCGGAACGTGACCATGCTCATGTGCGGAGTCGGCGCGGATCTCGCCATGCCTCTGGATGCCTTCGATTCGGTGGAATTGAACAAGGTCTTTTATCTGCATCCGGCCAATATCGGCGCCAAGACCGAGTTGCTGCACAACCACGCCGTGCTCTTCAAGGAACAGCCTTTCCCTGAACGGCCGACAGACCTCGAGGACGAAATCCAGCGCGTCGTCCAGAACGGCGAGTTCGTGGACATGCGCCACCTGCTCGACAACTCCTGCATCACGCGGGCGCTCATCGGCGTGAGCTATATCCAGACCGTGCGCCCGGACCCGCATCACGATCCGTCTCCAGCATAATAAACGGCGCCCCTTATTACATTGACGGCGCGCCGCATCTTCTGTATTGATCTATTTTAGAACATAGAGGTGTGACAATGATCAATGGCATGAAAAACATCAGCGGCAGAAGGATTGCGAGTGCTCGAAAACGGAACAATAACTGGATCACCCAGCAGGAATTGTCCGATGCCGCGATCGCCCGGGGCGTTCAATTGGATCGGGCCGCCGTCGCCAAGATCGAAAACGGGTTGCGCGGCGTCCTGGACTACGAATTGCTGACCATCTCGGAAATACTGGGCGTGGAACTGGACTGGCTCCTGTCCGAGCGGGCGACGCCCGCCGCGGCGGAGCCAGCCGCCCCGCCCCACCCCGACGAATTAGAGGAGCCCGCCCCCTCGCGTCCCCAGCCGCCTGCCCGGGATGAGAACCGGGCGCTGATTTTCCTGTAACCATGGGGCCAAATGAACACCAATAGACGCGACTTCGATAAGGAAGCGGCTAACTGGGACGAAAATCCGGCCCGGGTACGATTGGCCGCGGACGTGGCCCGGGCTATCGCGCGACAGGTTCCGCTTACGCCCGACATGGACATCCTTGATTTCGGTTGCGGCACGGGCCTTGTCGCCCTGAACTTCGCCCCCCTGGTCAAGTCGGTCACCGGCGCCGATAGCTCCCTCGCGATGATCGAGGTGATGGAAGCCAAGGCGAGGGAGCAGGGACTGAATAACGTTCACACAAGGCACCTGCTTCCCGGCGGCAGCCTGGCCGGCGCCTACGACCTGATCGTCAGCAGCATGGCCTTCCATCACATCGAACAGCCCGCGGCCCTGCTCCGCCAGTTGTTCGCCGCCCTCAAGATGCCCGGACGCCTTTGCGTGGCGGACCTGGATTCCGACGGAGGCGAGTTCCACCACGACAATACCGGCGTGTTTCATTTCGGGTTTGAAAGGAACGCGCTGGGCGACTGGTTCAGGCAGGCGGGCTTCTCCAAGATCACCGCAACGACCGCCGCGGAAGTCACACGGCCCGGCCGGACAGGCGCCGTCCGCACGTTCAGCGTCTTCCTGGTTTGCGGCGAGAAGAACGCAGGCTGATCCTGAAGGCGGCCGGCCGTCGCGGCGCTTTCCAATCCCTGGAAAATTCCCGGGTGTGTTTTCCAATGTTTGGAAAATCAGCCGGCGAGCATTTTTTCGAGCGCGGCCTCGTCGAGGATCGTCACGCCCAGCTTCTTCGCCTTGTCCAGCTTGGAGCCCGCGTCCGCGCCGACGACGAGGTAATCGGTTTTTTTACTGACGCTGTCCGTCACCGTCGCGCCGGCCTCGTGCAGGCGGTCCTTGATCCCCTCCCGCGAGTAGTTCTTGAGCGTGCCGGTGACGACGACGGTCTTGCCGGCCAGCGGTCCGCCGGCGGCGGGGGCTTCGCTTTCCGGCCCGGTCTTGAAGTTGACACCCGCCTTCCGCAGCTTCTCGATTACGCTGCGGTTGCGCGGGTTGCGGAAGAAGTCATGGACGCTCTCGGCCATCACAGGCCCGACGTCGCGTGCCTGCTGCAGGCCTTCGACGCTCTCGGCGGCCAGGGCGTCGAGGTCGCGGAATTGTGCGGCCAGCTTCCGGGCCGCGCCCTCGCCAACGTGCAGGATTCCAAGCCCGTTGATCAGCCGCCACAATTCCCGCCCCTTGCTCGCCGCGACCGCCTCGACCACGTTCGCGGCGGATTTCTCCGCCATGCGCTCCAGGGCCGCCAGCGGCTCCGCCGCTAAACCGTACAGGTCCGCCACGTCCTTCACCAGGCCCTGGTCCACGAGCTGGTTAACCAGCACTTCGCCGAGGTTCTCGATGTCCATGGCGCGCCGCGAGGCGTAATGCAGAATCGTCCGCTTGAGCTGCATCGGGCACGCGATGTTTTCGCAGCGCCAGGCGACGAATTCCGGGTCGCGCCGGATCGGCCCGCCGCAGGCCGGGCACTTCCCGGCCACGTGCCTGGCGAGGTCGAACGGCTTCGCGCCGCGCGGGCGCTCCTCCGGGACGACCGCGACGACGGCCGGGATGACCTCGCCGGCCTTTTCGATGATCACCGTGTCGCCGACGCGGATGTCCTTGCGCCGGATCTCCTCCTCGTTGTGGAGGGTCGCGCGCGAGATCGTCGAGCCGGCGAGGAACACCGGCTCCAGTTCGGCGACGGGCGTGAGGGTCCCGGTGCGGCCGACCTGCACGGTGATGGCCTTGAGCTTCGTGCGGGCCTGCTCGTGGGAGTACTTGTAGGCGATCGCGAAGCGCGGGGCCTTGGCCGTCGTGCCGAGTTTTTTCCACTGGGCCAGGCTGTTGACCTTCACCACCGCGCCGTCGATCTCGTACGGCAGCGTCGCCTCGAGTTTCTGCAACTCGCCGGCGGCGGCGATCACCTCCTCGATGTCGCGGCACCGCCGCCAGAACTGCGGGGTCGGCAGCCCGAACGCCTTCAGCGCCTCGAGCACCTCCGCCTGCTCGGCGAACTCGATGCCCTCGCAGGCTCCGACGGCGTAGAAGACGGCAGAAAGAGGCCGCGCCGCCACGATGCGGGAGTCCAGTTGCTTGAGCGAGCCGGCGCAGGCGTTGCGCGGATTGGCGAAGAGCTCCTCGCCGTCCTTCTCCCGCTGGGCATTGAGCTTTTTAAAGCCCTCGACGGGCAGGTAGGCCTCGCCGCGGACTTCGAGGAGCGGGGGGGGAGAAGGAGAAGGAGAAGGAGAAGGAGAAGGAGAAGGAGAAGGAGCAAGAGCAAGAGAAAGAGGGAGGGAGCGGATGGTGCGGAGGTTGGCGGTGATGTCGTCGCCGGTGGTTCCGTCGCCGCGGGTGGCGCCGAGGGTGAAGGCGCCGTTCTCGTAGCGGAGGCTGATGGACACGCCGTCGACCTTGGGTTCGAGCACGTACTCGATCGGCTCGCCGGGAAGCAGCTTGCGCGCGCGGCCGTCGAACTCGCGCAGCTCGTCGAAATCGTACGTATTGTCCAGCGACATCATGGGGACGAGGTGCCGGACGTTGCGGAACTCCTTGAGCGGTTCGTCGCCGACGCGCCGGGTCGGGGAGTCGGGCGTGACGAGGCCGGGGAACTGCTCCTCGATGACGCGCAATTCCTTGTAAAGCGCGTCGTATTCGTGATCGGTAATTTCCGGCCGCGCCTCGACATAGTAGAGGCGGTTGTGGCGGTTCAGTGCCCGCCGGAGTTCCGCAACCCGTTTTTCAGCCTGCGTGCGCGTCATGGTCCGGCCGCCCCCTCCGCGCGCGGGAGGCATCGCGCGGCCAGGAAGACCACCGCCGCCCCGAAGGTGTCCGCCAGCCAGTCCACCGCATCCATCGTCCGCGGCGGCACGAAGTGCTGGTGTACCTCGTCCATCGCGCCGTAGAGCGACGCGAAGGCGAAGGCGAACGCGGCCGCCCGGCCGGCCGACATCCCCTGCCCCCCCGCCAGCGCGCGCAGGAGCCACAGGGCCAGGATTCCGAAAAACAGGGCATGGATGACCTTGTCCTCGCCCGGGTACGCCGGTGGCCGCGGGAGGCGCGTGAGGGAGCTCAAGTAGAAAATGGCCCCCGCCCACGCGAGGGGCGGCAGCCAGTAGAAGAGGCGGCGCGCGAGGGTCTTCACAGCCCCCACCGCTTCGAGACGAACGGCCACACGATCTCGAACGCGATGAGCGCGATGATGATCCATTCGAGGATCTCCAGCCGGCGGTTCGCGTTGCGGTCGCTCAGTTTCTCGTAGAGGCTCTCGATGGTGTCCAGCTTGCGGAGGTTGCCGGCGTTCCACTCCGCAAGGTGGAAGCGCTGGGAGGCCAGGCGGTAGACGCGGGCGAGGTACTGGTCGCCCAGGAGCTTCAGCGCGTTGCTGACGCGCTCGAAGAGGATGGCCCCGTCCACCTGCATCTGGCCGACGCGCCGCAGGCTGGACATGCGGGAGAGGCCGAGCAGGCGCTGCCAGGTAAACCGCGAAAGCAGCTCGTAGGAACGGTCCAGCGAATCGTCGAGCTGGGCGTCGAGCACGCGGAGTTCGAGCAGTTCGATGTTGGCGAACTCGAGGACGTCGAGCACGTCGCCGGCGTCGCGGTCGAAGATCAGCGCCGCGTTCCAGTCGATCAGCGTCAGGTCGTCGGGCCCGTAGGAGAGCTGGACGGAGACGGCGTCGGCGACCTCCTGGGCGGAGAGCGGGCCGGTCTCGGCGCGCAGGATGCGGGCGATCTCCTCGCCGTGCCGGGCGGGCAGCTGGTCCAGCGGACAGGGCAGATCGGCCTGGCGCACCTCGAACATGAGGTAGTCCTCGACCGGGCCGGTCGGGCGCGGGCGCGAGACGGCGCGACGGATGCGGCGCAGCAGGCCGTCGACGCGGCCGCGGGCGTCGCGCTCCAGCGCGTCCCCGGCGTTGAGCTCGCAGCTAAGGCGGCCCAGTTCGGAAAGGGGGCCCTCGAACGGGATGGCGTAGGCCACGGTCACCGCGCCGAAGTCGTACAGGACCATGTCCACGGCGGAGGACAGGGCGCGGTCGGCCACCTGCAGGGCCTCGGCCCGCTGGGCGACGTGCAAGGGCGCGGGCTGGTAGCCCCCGTAGTACTTCGGGGCCCGGCGGCTGGTGGTCGCCTCGGTCTTCACATCCGACCGCGCCAGCAGACCCCGGACGCGATCGAGGCGAATGGAGAGCCCGATGTCGAAAACATAGAGGGCGTGGCAGACCCCTTCGCGGACGCTGACCGAAGCCATGGGATGAAATCCTTATTTAAAAAAAATCAGGCGCACCGATATCACCAGCAGAAATATCCCGAACACGCGGCGCAGCAGCAGTTCGGGGAGGATCACGGCCAGGCGCGCGCCCAGCAGGCCGCCGATCACAAAACCCAGGCAGATCAGCCCCGCGGCCGGCAGGTTCACGTGGCCATGGCGATAGTAGGTGATGGCCGCCAGCAGGCCGATCGGCAGCGCGAACAGCGCCATGCTCGTCCCCTGCGCCGTATGCTGGGAAAAGCCGAAGCCCATCACCAGCACCGGCACGACGATCACGCCGCCGCCGATGCCCAGGAGCCCGCTCAAGGCCCCGACAGCCAAGCCCACCACCATCAGCAACAGCCAGTGCATCGTCATCCTTTTTCTTTGACTAATCCTACCCCGGTCCGCCGCCGGAGCCAAGCGGAACCCGGCCGGCGCCGCGAAAAAGCGTGCTTTTCGGGAACCCGGCATGGTACATGGCCCGGGAGTCGAGGCTTACCGATGACGGCGGACCACCAGACCAGTCACCACATGACGCTGGCCAACCGGGTCACGATCCTCCGGATCCTGGCCGTGCCGGTTTTCATCCTGATGCTCCTCTATTATACCCAGGGACTCGCCCTTGGCCGGGCCGAGGACGGCTACCGGATCGCCGCCCTGGTCGTATTCATCGTGGCCGCCGCCACCGACGCCCTCGACGGCTATCTCGCGCGCTCGCGGGACGAGATCACGCACCTCGGGAAGATCCTGGACCCGCTGGCGGACAAGGCCCTGCTGCTGTCCGCCCTCATCCTGCTCACCCGCCCGGCCCTGCCCTCGCTCGAACCGCATATCCCCGTCTGGTTCACCCTGCTCGTGATCAGCCGGGACGTGGTGCTGATCCTCGGCGCGGCCGTGATTCATGCCGTCGCCGGATCCGTGGTGGTGAAACCGCGCGTGGTCGGCAAGGTCGCCACGTTTTTCCAGATGATCACCATAACGTGGGTGCTCATGCAGGGCCGGCCGAGGCTGTTCGCCGTATGGATCCTGCTCGCCGGTTCGTTCACGTTCATCTCGGGCGTGTGGTACCTGTTCGACGGCCTGCGCCAACTCGAGAAACACTCCGCCGCTCCCGGGCGCATGCCCTCCCCGCCATGAGCGAGCCCGTTCCCCAGCGGGTGGTCGCCATCGTGGGCCGGCCGAACGTCGGCAAGTCCGCGCTCTTCAACCGCCTCGCCGGCCGCCGCATCGCCATCGTCCACGAGGAGCCCGGCGTCACGCGCGACCGGCTGGAATGCCGCGCCGAATGGGCCGGCCGTCGCTTCGAGCTGACCGACACGGGCGGGCTTTCCACGATGGACGCGTCCGCGGCCAAGGACCTCTTTGAGGCCGAGACGCAGCGCCAGGCGGAACTGGCCATCCGGGAAGCCGCCGCGCTGATCCTCGTCGTGGACATCACCGCGGGCGTGCTGCCCCTGGACCGCGAGGTGGCCCGGCGGCTTCACGCCAGCGGGCGCCGCACCGTCATCGCGGCCAACAAGGCCGATCACCCGGGGCTGGACGACCAGGTTTCGGAGTTCGAGAGCCTCGGCTTTCCCGTGTTCCCGGTTTCCGCGCTGCACAACCGCGGCCTCGACGCGCTCATGGCGCCCATCCTCGCCGCCCTGCCGCCGCCCGCCGACATCGCCGAGGAGCCGCCCCTCAAGGTGGCGATCGTCGGGCGGCCGAATGTCGGCAAGTCCTCTTATATCAACAAGTTGCTAGGCAGCGACCGGGTGATCGTTTCCGACGTGCCCGGCACCACGCGCGACAGCATCGACGTCCCCTTCTCCGTCGGCGCCGGCGAATCCGCGCGGCGATACCTGCTGATCGACACCGCCGGCGCGCGCAAGCTCGGCCGCGCGCACACCGCCGTCGAGCGGTTCAGCCTGTTCCGGGCGCAGAAGAGCATCGAGCGCGCGGACGTGGCCGTGCTGATGCTCGACGCCGTCGAGGGGCCGGGCGAGCAGGACAAGAAGCTGGCCGCGCAGATCCTGGAGCACCGGAAGGGCTGCCTGCTGCTGGTCAACAAGTGGGACCTCGCCAGGGGCGTCAAGGAGGACGAGTACGAGGCCGCGCTGCGCCGTGTCCTGCCCTTCCTCGACTTCGCGCCGATCCTGTTCGTGTCCAGCCTGACGGGCTACTCGCTGCGCCGCAGCATCGAGGCCATCGACCGCGTGGCCGAACAGACCCGGCGCAAGCTGACCACCGGCCTGTTGAACCGCGTGCTGCACGACGCCGTCGCGCGGGTCCAGGCCCCGCACATCCGCGGGCGCCGGATGAAATATTACTACGCCACGCAAACGGAAACGGCGCCGGTGACCATCCGGCTCTTCGTCAACGATCCCAAACGGATGACGCCCGCCTACCGCGCGTACCTGGTCCGCGAACTGCGGAACGCGTTCGGGCTCGAAGGCGCGCCGATCGTTCTGCAGTTGAAGGCCAGCCATACCGGCGACCATCCGTAACGCTGACGCCGCGAGGGCGTGGCGCCTCCACAATCCGGCTGAAAGCAAAGCCATTCCGCCCATTTTTCTTTAAGTTCCTTTTTAAGGTTGACGCCCCTATATATAGGGGTATTTTGCGAGGTCATGGTGCGAAGCATCAATATGTGGTGGTTCGCCTGGTTCGTTCGCAGCCATAACCGTCTTGTTTTCAGCGAGTTGTAATAAGGAGGATTTTCATGTTGGACACGCGCGAATCGGTGGAGCTTTGCGACAAGGACGCGGCGCATTCACGGCGAGGGCCCGCGGCGAAAAGCGCCCGGCGCGCCGCCCCGGCGGCCAAGAAGAAAGCCCGGCCCGGCCTCGCGATTCCCCGCGTGTTCAGCACGACGGGCGTGAACCCCTTCGACGCGGTGGAGTGGGAGCGGCGCAAGGCGGTCATCGGCGACGAGAAGGGCAAGACGATCTTCGAGCAGGACAACGTGATGGTGCCGCGCGCATGGTCCATGCTCGCGACGAACGTTGTCGCGTCCAAATATTTCTACGGCGAACTCGGGACGGCCGCGCGCGAGCACTCCGCGCGCCAGCTCATCCACCGGGTCGCGCGGACGATCGCGGACTGGGGCCTCGCGGACGGCGTGTTCGCATCGCCGGAGGACGCGGAGATTTTCTATAACGAACTCGCGTGGCTCTGCCTGCACCAGCACGGCTCGTTCAACTCGCCGGTCTGGTTCAACTGCGGGCTGCACCACCAGTACGGCACCGGCAAGGGCAACGGGCACGGCCTGCTCTACTTCGACCGCGCCGAGGGCCGCGTGCGCCGCGCGGAGACCCAGTACGAGAAGCCGCAGTGCTCGGCCTGCTTCATCCAGTCGGTCGAGGACTCGATGGAGGGCATCATGCGGCTCGCGCACAGCGAGGCCATGCTCTTCAAGTTCGGCAGCGGCACCGGGTCGGACCTGTCCACCCTCCGCAGCGAGCGCGAGAAGTTGAGCGGCGGCGGCCGGCCCAGCGGCCCGCTCTCGTTCCTCAAGGTCTACGACTCGATCGCCAGCGTGGTGAAGTCCGGCGGCAAGACGCGGCGCGCGGCGAAGATGAACACGCTGAAATGCTGGCACCCGGACGTCAAGGAGTTCATCCAGGCCAAGCAGAACGAGGAGAAGAAGGCCTGGGCGCTGATCGAGCAGGGCTACGACGGCAACTTCAACGGCGAGGCCTACGCGTCCATCGGCTACCAGAACGAGAACTTGAGCGTGCGGCTGTCGGACGCGTTCATGCGCGCGGTGCTCGAGGATGGCGAGTGGCCGACGCGCTGGGTGACCGATCCCGCCAAGTCGGGGCCGACGTACAAGGCGCGCGACCTGATGCGCTGGATCGCCGAGGGCACGTGGACCTGCGGCGACCCGGGCGTGCAGTACGAGGACAGCATCCAGCGGTGGCACACCTGCGCCCGCACGGGCCCGATCAACTCCAGCAACCCGTGCAGCGAGTACATGTTCCTCGACGACAGCTCCTGCAACCTGGCCTCCCTGAACCTGATGAAGTTCGTCCGGGACGACGGCGGCTTCGACGTCGAACGGTTCCGCGCCGCGGTCCGGATCTTCGTCACGGCGCAGGAGATCATCGTGGACAACGCGAGCTACCCGACGGAGTCCATCACGCTCAACAGCCACCGGTTCCGCCCGCTGGGGCTCGGCTACGCCAACCTCGGCTCGCTGCTGATGGCCCTCGGGCTGCCCTACGACAGCGACCGCGGCCGCGCGATCGCGGGCGCGCTGACGGCGGTCATGCACTTCGGGGCGTACACGCAGTCCGCGCGCCTCGCGGAGGCGCTCGACCCGTTCGAGGGCTTCGCCGAAAACCGGGAGACCATGCTCGAAGTCGTCGGCCGGCATCGCGCCGCGCTGGACACGCTGCCGCCGGGCTGCCCGCCCGACCTGCTGGCCGCCGCGCGCGCAGCGGCGGACGAGGCGCTGGAGGCCGGGAAGAAGCACGGCTACCGCAACGCCCAGGTCACCGTCCTGGCGCCGACCGGCACGATCGGGTTCATGATGGACTGCGACACGACGGGCGTGGAGCCGGACATCGCGATCGTGAAGTACAAGCTCCTCGCCGGCGGCGGGATGCTGAAGATCGTCAACCGCACCGTCCCCGCCGCGCTCCAGCGGCTCGGCTACGGCCGGCCCCAGGTCCAGGAGATCCTCGAGTACATCGAGCACAACGACACCATCGAGGGCGCGCCGGGCATCAAGGACGAGGACCTGCCGGTGTTCGACTGCGCCTTCAAGCCGCGCAACGGGCGGCGGTACATCCCCTACGGCGCGCACCTGCGGATGATGAGCGCGGTGCAGCCGTTCCTCTCCGGGGCCATCAGCAAGACCGTCAACATGCCCACGGAAGCGACCGTGGACGAGATCATGCAGACGTACATCGACGGCTGGAAGCTGGGCTTGAAGGCCATCGCGATCTACCGCGACGGCTGCAAGCGCAGCCAGCCGGTGAACACGGGCAAGACCGAGAAGGCCGCCGAGAAACCGGGCGGCAACGGCTCCAAGGCGCGCCCGCTGCGCAAGCGGATGCCCAGCACGCGGCAGTCGATCACCCACAAGTTCGACATCGCCGGGCACGAGGGCTACCTGACCGTCGGGCTGTACGACGACGGCTCGCCCGGCGAGTTGTTCATCACCATGGCCAAGGAAGGCAGCACGATCGGCGGGCTGATGGACTCCTTCGGCACGGCGATTTCCATGTGCCTCCAGTACGGCGTGCCGCTGAAGACGCTGGTCGAGAAATTCGCGCACTCGCGGTTCGAGCCCAGCGGCTTCACCAAGAACCCGGACATCCCGATCGCCAAGTCGCTGCCGGACTACATCTTCCGGTGGCTCGGCCACACGTTCCTCGAGGGCTTCAAGGCCCCGGCCCCGGCGAAGTCGCTGCAGCCCGAACCGGCGGTCGCGGTCCCGGCCACAGACAAGCCCGCCAAACCCGCCGCGGCCCCGGCGCACGGGATGAACGTCCAGGTTCTCGACGCGCAGTTCAAGAACTTCATGGAGGACGCCCCGGTCTGCGACCAGTGCGGCGCGATCACCGTCCGCAACGGCGCCTGCTACCGCTGCTACAACTGCGGCAACTCGATGGGGTGTTCGTAGGCGCGGCGCCATCCCTTTCTCGTTGAACGGGGCGCCCACCCCTGCTAGGAACACGGGGCGTGAGGCCGGACGCGCTGATCCAGAGTTCCGCCGGTAAAAGCAGGGCCGTCACGGTCCTGTTTTTGGCCGCCGGGGTCCTGCTGCACCTGGCGCTGGGCGGGGCCGCGATCCGGGCGCAGTCGGCCGTCTTCGACGAGCCCCCGCACCTCTTGAGCGGATACATTTTCCTGGCGACGGGGAAGGATTGCTTCAACGGGCTGTACCATCCGCCCGTCCAGCAACTCATGGCCGCGCTTCCACTCCTCGGGCTGAAGCCGGAAGTACCCCGCGAATACGTCGCGGCGCCCTACCGCGATCCGAATCCCGCCTACGCGCTGGCCCATCGGTTTCTCTTCCACAACGGCGCGGGCACGGATCCCGACCGCCTGCTCAACACCGGGCGCGCGGGGGTGCTGGTCTTTTCCGGCCTCGCCGCCGTCGCGATCTGGGGCGTCTGCGCCCGGTTCTTCAATCCGCGCGCGGCCTGGATCGCGTTCTTCCTCTACATCCTGAACCCCGCGGTGCTGGCGGCGGCCAGCCTCGTGACCACGGACCTGGCGGTCTCCGCGTTCTTCTTCCTGTTCTTCCTCTGCTGGGGGCGCTGGGAGCAGCGCGGGCAGCGGCGGGATGCCGTGTGGGCCGGCACGCTGCTGGCCCTGGCCCTCGCCAGCAAGTTCACCGCGATCGCTGCGCTGCCGGTTCTCGCCCTCTGGTTCATCGCGCGCAAGGGGCGCCTGCCGTTCCCGTGGAGCCAGGTCGGCTGGTTCGCCGCCGCTTTAATCCTGATGCTGGCGCTGATCTACCGCGGGCACGAATTGCCGGTCTTCGTCGAGGGACTGCGGGGCGTCCTGTTCATGACCAAGAAGGGACAACCAACATTTCTCTTCGGCCGGCACAGCGAGACCGGCTGGTGGTACTACTTCCCGGCCCTCTTCCTCATCAAGACGCCCTTGCCTTTGCTGCTGGGCCTGCTTGCGGCCGCGTCGGCCGTCCTGCGGAAGCCCATGCGGATTCCGTGGTATTTGTGGCTTCCGCCGCTGGTCTACTTCGTCCTGCTCTGCCGCTCGGACATCCAGATCGGGCATCGCCACCTCCTGCCGGTGTACCCGTTCCTGTTTCTCGCGGTGGGGCTGTTCCTGGCCGACCGGTTGCCGCGCCGGCCGTGGGCGATCGCGTCGGCCGCGCTGGGGCTCTGGTACGCCGCCGGGACCGCGTATTCCGCGCCGTATTTTCTGGCCTACTTCAACGAGACGGTCGGCGGTCCCGCGAACGGGTACAAGTTGGCAACGGATTCCAACGTGGACTGGGGGCAGGGTCTCCGGGCGCTCCGTGATTATGTTCTAAAAGAGAACATCAGCGGATTTTATCTGTCGTACTTCGGGACGGCCGATCCGAACGCCTATGGTCTGGAACACGTCTCGGTGGGCTCCGTGACGAATCCGGATTTCCACGACCGGGATCCGGACCTGCGCAAGGAGCGGCGGGCGCTGCTGGTGGTGTCCGCCACGAATTACCAGAGCACCTACTACGAGGGGCATCGCAACTTCGAGTGGCTTCACGCGCGGACGCCGGTTGCCGTGCTCGCGCGGAGCCTGCTGGTATTCGACATCACGAGAGATGCCGACGCGCACCGGCAGCTTGCGGCCTACTTCGACGCCGTCGGCCGGTCCGCCATGGCGGCGATCGAGCGGGACTGGGCCGCCGCGCTGGACGCTTCCCCATTCTTCTGATTTTATGGTGACGCCACACGGATCGTGCGAACGTCCACAGCGAGGAAGCGGCGCCAGGGATCGTGAATACGAATGGCGCCCGGTGCGGGTACGCTATGGGGTGGCTCGTGCGTTAACCAGGCCACATCCTGAACGCCTGCTTCCCGTAAACGAGCCAGCAGGGTCGTCAACTCTTCCGGAGTGCGCACGAGGAAGATGGGGCGGCTGAAAAAGAGAGGCGCAAGGGACGTCGTGGGCAGCAAAGGGACATTGGTAACAAAAACTCTTTCGGGACGAACAGACAAAACACTCGCGACGTTTTTCGTATAGGTCTGACGTTGAATGAGAAGGCGTATCGAGAACAACTGCAAAAGAACAGCGACGCCCACGGCAGCGGTTATGGTCGCCTTACCCGCGAGCGAGTTTCTCCACAAAGCCGTTATGACGCGCGCGGCAAGAATGGCGAGAAGCGGGTAGACGGGGAGCAGAAAGCGGCACCCCCAATGAATCCCCTGCGAACTGACCACCGGGGCAAGGCAGCCGTATCCGATCGCGTATCCAACAGTCAGCCACACCAAGGCTTTCAATCCCCGGGAGCCAGACATCACTGACGCACACTTGGCCGGCGCGAAGCGGGCAAACCCAACGGCCAGTATGGGGGCGGGAGCAAAAAGCCCATTAGTGTACAACATCGTATCCATCGGCGATGTCGAGGCCGCAAGTGTAACCAAAATCAAGAGCCCGCTCAACCCCATGAGTAGAAAGATCCCAGGCGCCCAGCGATCATCCAACGAGCGAAACAGCCCGAGAGACAGCAAGGGTATGCTCAACAGGAGTGACACGATTGGTTGTGGATGGGCGTTAAGGAACAGATTGCGAAAAACCACCACTCGTTCGGATACGAAGCGTGCAAGATTGAAGGCCTCTTTCGCCTGGACAAAGTGATAACCACAAGGATTACCCAATGAACAATAATAGAATATCCATAATGGTATCAGGGTAACAACCGCAACGGCGGGGAATAGCCATGCGATACGTCGGCGGGGCGACAGGAAGCCCTGCACAACAGCCCATATGCCGGCGAAAAGATATAATTCATCTCGAACATAGATCGCCAATCCGGACAGCAGCGCGGCGACGACCAATGGCAGCGCGGTGCCTGTCCGAAGGTGGCACAGCCCTGCCCAGATAGACCAACCCAACAGGGCAACGGCCAGCGTATGCTCCCAGAAAGAAAGGCTATAAAACCACAAAGGGCCGGCCAGCCCCGTCAGCAGGACCGCTAGCGGCGCCGCGCCGGGTCGGGAACCGGTTTCGCGCGCTATGCCATATACGGCCGGCAACAATAGGAGGCCCGCCAAGCAGGGGAGCACGTAGAGCCCGGCGAATCCGATGAGTCTGTACGGCACACTAGCAAGCAGTGCAAATATCGGCGTGTACTGAAGAAAGAGCTTCCCTCCGATCTTTATACCGAAAGGATATGGAATGGGTGCCCATGCCAAGTCGGGATCCACGGCCGCCCCCGGCCAGCGAATATCAAAAACACGATATCCACTTTGGATAAGCCCCTCCATCTGTATAAATTTGCAGCCCGTGTCGGCAGCCCAAAAACCATCGCGGGGGATAAAGAAAGCGAGACACGCGCCATAGATCAAAATAATCGACAAGCCGATCCCAAGGGCGGCGCCAAAGGATGATTTCATCCCAGACTGTGCAACAATCTCCATGCCGGCCTGCGCTTATCCCGCTTTTTCGAAGCAGCTCATGGGCATGCCGCAGCCTGCCCGGCTTGTGAGCGGCGACCGCTCATACTACTCCGACCATGAAATACCTGCCACCCCGTTACCGGGGCGGCTACGTAGCCGCGCGCGTAAGCGCTTGGAAAGCGGCAGGTATTTCGTAGCCGGAGTAATAGTTGTCGAACCGCTCCTGAACTGTGGCATCCCCAGAATCGGCCCCACCGCCAGGAGTTCCTGCCTGATCGATTAGCCCCGAAGAGACGCACAAGCACCTCGGCAAGAACAAGCAACAATACAGGCATAGCCAACGCAATGGCCAGCTTGCGCCAAAGGCTATTTCTGCGTGTCATCAATGGCGAACGTATACTAATGTCTCCGCAATGGCGACAATTCAAATAGCCTTTTTACTAATCCGCCATGAAATGCCGGCCGCCCCGTTACCGGGACGGCTACGCAGCCGCGCGCGTAAGCGCGTGGAGAGTGGCAAGGTTATCGTGGCCGCAGTCGTATTTCGCGACCCGCAGTTGGAATGCTGCGCCGATTGATATTGCGCAATTTCTTGCCGGGCAGTATTACGACAGACGATCCGAGCGGGCTCGAATCGCCCGGCCAAAGCATGCATAAACGATATCCAGCTTGTTTAGTGATGGGGCTCCTTCTCCTGGGGCTCGCGGCGCATCTGGGTGCCGATGTGTGGCCCCGGGACGCGTTTTCCTGGATGGATCCCGAACAGTACTATCACTGGGCCGGCCGGATCGCCTCGGGCGGCGCCACCCTGCGGGGATTTCCCGTTGCCTCCATCTATCCCCTCCTGCTGGCCCCTGCCCTTGCCGTTTGCGGATCTATTGGATTCGCGCTGGCCACTAATGCCATATGGCTCTTTTTCATGGCTTGGGGTGTGTATTCGCTGTGCCGACACATCCCCCTGACTATCCCCGCGCCTGTCGTTCTGGCCACGATGGTTTCCTCCCCCCTCCTGCTGGGACTATCACGCGAGTTGTACCTCGAATTCGGACTGACGGCACTGGTTACGCTTACCTATGCGGCGTGGTTTGCACGCCGCCGGCCCCCCGGCCGTACCGGTTTTGATTTCTTCCCCGTTTTGTTCGGCCTGGGCTTCGCGCTTAAAATGACATGGCCCGTTTTTTTTGTCGGGCCAGTCCTCGCCACCCTGGTACGCGCCATCCGGACACGCGACGGCCGGCAATGCCTGTGGCTGGCCGGGGCCGTCCTTGCTCCCCCGGCAGTGGTTGTCGGGCTTTTCTGGCTTCTGAATCCAGCCGGATTCGCCTATTATATGAGCGCGGGAAACACGGCGTTGCGTTCGATGCGGCTCCTTGGTCCGCCCGACGTGATCAGCTCGGCATCGGCACTTTACTATCCCGCGGCCTTCGGTCGCTATGGTCTTTTTTTACTGGCCCCGTTTTTCCTGTGGCTGGCCGTTCGGGCCTCCTTGCCCGACCGCGCGGTATCCAAGACGGATAGAGAAATCGTGGGGGACCTATGGTTGTGGCTGATCGTACCCATCGCCCTGCTAACCTTGCAGGTCGTGAAGGAGCCGCGGCATATCGCCCCCTGCGTGGTACCCGCGGTGCTGCTGCTTTTCAAGGGTCTGGATCGGCTGCGCGCTCGCGCGACCCGCGTTATCGTTTCCGGGGTCGTGCTGACTCTGGCGGCGACTCAATACGCGCTCACCGCCAGCCGTGCTGTATATGCCCCCTACTACCTGAACCGGTCTTTGAATATCGAGGCCTTAAAGCAGGTCCTCTTCGAAAACATGCCCGGCCGTGAGCCGTACGTGGACGAGGCGGGCGTTATTGACGTCCCCCGATGGTTGTTCACGCGCAGCCTTCTCATATCCGGCTTTCCCCCGAATGAATCCCTGGCGCTCGTTTGGGCCTTTCGCCCCGGAATTGTGATGGATATGGAGAATTTCACCCGCCCACACATCGAGTATGCGACCGGCTATGAGGAGTTCATGGAGCTTTTTTCGCTCGCGGGCGCTAACGCCTATAATCGCCGCTGCGGCTGGAACGGCTGCTATCGCACGCTCGATCGCGACCAAGCGGCACGAGGCGCAGACGCCCTGATCCTCTTCTCCGCCCCCGGGATCAAGCCCTCCATGAAGAGAGACGGATTTTCATGCGCTACGACCGTTCCCCTCGCCGACGGGTCGGCAATGAGTGTTTACCTCCCGGCCCGCGCCCCATCCGAATCGTTTCGCCAGACTTACGCCAAGACGTTCTTGAAAGAAAACCCGGGCGCGTCCGACTTGGAGCTCAATACTGTTTACTATGCCCTGTTGTTACAGCAGTATCTCCGCACGGGCAGTACGGCGCTCGACATCTCATCGGCAGGACTTCCCGCCGGATTTGTGCCGGGACCGGAGAGGCGGAACATTTACTTTATCTCCATGTATACCCCTCTTGCGCGTCGCCTCGACGAGGCATTGGCTCGCGCCCAAAAGCAGCCCTGACGGCAAGGCAAGCCCATATCAAACAAGAAACAACCGCCGAAGAGAGCCCAACCTGAAACCAAGCTTCTCCAGGGCCACGACACCATCGGCGCGAATGAGAGCCCAGGGGATCAGGCGCAGGTAGATTCACTCTGATGACTCTCTTCCTGGCAGAAGGTATCCTGCGATTGATTCGTTTTTTTCTTACGTATCCACAGAAAGAAGCGATTATTAAACGTACAAGGTGCGAGGTGCGGAGGAAACAGCCGTCGAGTTGAACCCCGCCGCGAGTTTGCTCGACGCGTAATAAAGGGAGGAAACCGTCATGACCCGTCGCTTGCTGTGCGTATGGATGGTGCTCGTTGCCTGTTGTTTCGCTGTTCTCGCGCAAATGCCTCAACAATTTGTCTATGTGGGGGAGACAACGAACGGGCCGACGATTCAACTCCTGTTGCGGCTCTATACAAACGATGTTGGTGGTGTCTGCCTCTTCGAAGATTCCAATACCGTCCAGGTGGCGGATGGATACTATTCTGCCCTTGTGGGGGATACGCCCACGACGGGAACGCTTTCTGAAGCCTTGGGCTGCGGGGAAGTGTATATTGAGCCCGTCGTGAACGGGGCGCCCGAAGCAAGAGAACTGCTTCATCCCAATGCTTATGCTCTGGTCGCTGATGGCGTGCTGCAAGGCAAGATCACTTCCGCCATGATCGCCACCGGGGCCATTCAACAAGCGCACATTCAAAGCGGCGCCATCCAGTCGGCCCACATCAGCGAGGGGGCCGTGTCCTACTGGCAGATTCAGAATGGGACCGTCGGCACCAACGATCTGAACGTCGGGGAATTGGATGGCCGATTTGTGAACGTCACGGGCGACACGCTGGCTGGGGACATAAATTTAGGAGGAAAGAAGATAGGCGGTGTGGCGACTATTACATTTGCCAATAATCCCCCATATATCAGTGGCCCCGTTCTTTCGAACTACTATACCTCCATTTATATTAATAATGGCAGAATATTAACAAGTGCTGACAATATTGACCATCTGTACTCGTTCTATTCCTTGGGCGGGGGCTGGGCCGGCAACTATGGCCTGTCGTGGCTCAAGCTAAGATCTGTAACGTCGGCGGGAGCAACCTGGACCACGAACTACACGGCCAGTTTCTACGTGACATCAAATGTCGTCAACGAAATCCGCGTCACCGGGCACTTCAACATGCAGGGAAGCGCCATCAGCAACGGCGTTTTTGTCGGGAACGGTTCAGCCCTGTATGTCCTGCCGCAGGGCGGCCTGTCCATGGGAACATTCACTAATGGCCTCCCATAACGCCAAGAAGACAGGAGGCCAAGATGAATGTTCCTTTCATGCCGACGGCCGGCAGGACGGCCTTTGGCTTGCTGTTTGCGCTTTGTCTCCATGCCCGCGCAGAGGGCCCGGCATGGTGGACGACGCGCGGGGTGCTGGATACCAACGCGCCGGCTGGAGATTATGCCCCAGTCAACCAGGGGCAGCTTAAGCACATAGCCGTTCAGGCCTGTTCCGAACTGGACGATTCCATCGCCCAATTTGGCGGAGCGGGCACGGCCATCTCCAACTTGGTGGCCGGGTTTTCAAATACGACCAACTACGCCCCGGTCAATATTGGGCAGCTCAAGAATACGGCCTTGCCGTTCTGTGAGCGCCTGATGGCCATCGGCTATACCAATGACTATCCCTGGGCCGGAGCCTCGGCGACCAACGACTATGCCGCCGCCAATATCGGGCAAATGAAATATCTGTTCTCGTTCGACCTGGTCCTGGATACGGACGAGGACGGCATGCCTGACTGGTGGGAACTCGCGAATGGATTCGATCCCGAAGGCCCGTCCGACGCGGAGGAGGACCCCGACGCGGACGGCTATTCCAATCAGGAAGAATACCAAGCGGGCACCGATCCCGCAGGATTCAACCCTTCGCCGGTAGTCGCAATTACATACCCCAGAGACGGAGAGGTGCTGCCATGAAAAAAAAGCGTATATGGGTTTCATTGGCCATGTATGCCTGCTGTGCCTTTGTGAGTACCGCCGGCTATCGAGCTGTCGACGAGCCCCAGCGGCGCGTGGCGTCGGGCTCCGCGGCCGACACCTACAGTCGAAGCAGTAAATCGATTGAACCGGCGGGAGGGTGGACCGAGATCAGTGTCACGCGGACCAACCATGAAATCCAACTCGGCAACCACGCGGGAGTGACTGATCAACTAACGCTAAACCCGGACGAAGAAGTGGTTGTTGTTGCCAGGAAGCCTCACTATCCGAAGGGAATAAGCGTCTTCCTGTACACGTTACATGGCGGGTTGGTGAACGGCAAACCTACGGATTCTATGACGACCGACGGAACCGGGACGATATCGTTCCGGTTCCAAATAGGGCCATGGTCGGGAAATTATCCCTTAATCCTGCGGTCTGGCGGGCGAGAAGAAGAGATCAGCTTCTGGGTAACAAAGAAGGATGAGAAGCGATGAAAAAGGCTTTAACCGGGATTCTTCTTTACGCAGTAGTTGCCGGCAGCCCCCGATGCTCCTACGCCGCCTCGTCATGCGGGAATCCACCGCAACCGCCTGATGTTTGTGGAGTTTGCGGAGGGACTACTACAGATCCCGATTGCTGCAATCAGAATAATGGAGGAGGCGGAAACTCGCCGGCCGCGCCCGGATCGGGCTGGGGTGGTGCCGCTAATGGTCCATCGTGCAGCAGTTGTGGAAGCGGGGCGAATCCATTCAATCCCTTTTCCGGCAGTGTCGGCCGCGAAATCAAGGACTTGGAACTGGCTCATACCGTCGGGGCCTTTAAACTGCAAATGACGCGCCACTTCGCCAGCCGATGGGACGCCTACCCGCATATCGCTTTTGATACCCCTTTCGGCGGCGCGGGCTACTGGAGGCACAGCTGGCAGTGGAGCATTCTTGATTTCGGGACCAACGAAATTGGCCAGGAGCGTATTCGGATTATATATCCAAATGGGAAGTTCGGGAATTTCGCCAAAGACGCCGTGAGCGCATTCTTCCCGATGGCACCAATTACTACCTCATGTTTCTAGACGGCACAAAACACCATTTCACTAAACAGACAGATGGCGGCACCAAGTTATTTCGCATGGAAGCCACAATAGATCCATTTTCCAACCGCTATTCGTATGCCTATTCCAATGGCCTGCTTTCACAGGTTACCGGGCCCAATACCAACCAGTACCTTCGCTTCAGTTACCAACCGGCAACCAACTCCGTGCCCGCGGGGAGCATCGAGTTCTACTACATCGAAACGAACGCATCGGAGGTCCTGCTCGCGGGGAGCTTCAACGGCTGGTCAGCTCAGCCCATGACCCAGACAAGCGGCGTGTGGCAGCGCGTGGAGACGCTTGCTCGCGGCTGGCACTACTACAAGTTCATTGTCCGATACGCCGGCGATACCAACGATTACTGGAGGATCGATCCGGATAATCCAACATGGGCCTACACCGGTTCGGCGTCGGATCTGCAGACGAATTCCGTTGCCGTCGTGGACGTGTATCTGATCTCATCGGTACTGGCCAGCGACGGGCGCTGCGTAACTTACCAATACGGCAACTGGATGCCCAGTCTTGAGGCGGTGGACATCCCGTTGGTCCGCGCTGATTATGGAGACGGGACTTATGCGGAATACAGCTACTATCAACCTGCCGACGATCTGTATCGCAAAGCACTTATGAAGACAGCGCGCGATCCTCATTACGAAGGGCCTGGCCGCGCCATCTGGTATGTGTATCAAACAAATCTGGCTTTCACGGGGGAGATTTACGAGGAACGCAGTATGGTGAACAGCCAGATGCTTTCCCGGCTTCTCCTGGATAACAACAATGCCGATAAGCGCATCGTGGTGGATGCGGACGGCCATCAAACCGTCCAGGATTTCGGCACAAACGCCTATGCCACCAATGCCGTGGGCTACGTAACCCGCGGCATTCACCATGCCGTCGGCGGCGATGTGGGGATGCTGTGGAAATGGATTGACGCGATGGGCCGGACCAATGTGTATGAGCGGACCGTGCACTTTGGGAGAGCGACGTCCGTCTGGAACAACGTTCGAGGCACCAGGGTGTTTCGCTATACGGACGATATGTACCCCTTCTATCTCGCCGAAAGGATGGATGAGGCGGGCCGCACTACAAAGTATCAACGAGACGACAAGCATCGGGTGGTCAGGGTAGACTATCCCGATGGGAGCTTCGAAACGAACTCGTACAATGATTCCGGACAGATGGTTTGTTCTTTAAGGAGGAATGGCGCCGCGGACTCATATGAATATGACGAACGCGGTCGGAACACATGCTTGATTGATGGCCTGGGCAACAGGACGTGTTACGCATACGACGACTGCGATCGTCTCGCGGCCATCAGCAATTCGTTGGGATATGTGACCTTTTTTTCCTACAATTGGCGGGGGCAGGTAACGAACGCAGTCTTCCCTGACGGAACGCAGGAGCGCCTGTGGTATGACGAGTACGGGGTGCTTACGGGCCGCACGGACCGCGCAGGTGGCATGAGAATACTGGCCCGCGACGCCTTCGGATTTCTTAACGCTGAAACGGATCCGACCGGAGCTACTACCTATTATCAGCACGATCTGTCGGGACGTCTGCTTAAGACAATTACGCCTTTGGCGCTGATCGTTAGCAATACCTACGACGGCATAGGCCGGAAAACACGAGAAATCTACGCGGATGACGGAACATTTCGCGAGTGGCACTATGATCCCGATGGCGTGCGGACGCAATATGACCGCCTGGCGGGGCCTCCGACCACGTTCAAATACGATCCACATGGTCGTCTTCAGTGCGTTACGGATCCCCTGAACAGAACAGTTTCCTACGGTTACGACGCAGCCGGCAACTGTACGCACGAAACCAACGCCTTGGGTGAAGCCATCGTCCACACCTTTGACCTAGCCGGTCGGGTTACGTCCACGCGCGATTGCAATGAGCACACGGTCAGTAACGTCTACGACGAGACCGGAAGACTGGTTCAACAAATTGACGCCAATTCAAACGCCAACATATACACCTACGATGCTCTGGGCCGGCTCCTCTGCCTCACAAGGGGAGGGCCGGGTTTCACCCCGGCCTTGCTCCAAACCAATTCGTATAACGCCCTTGGATGGATCATTACCTCCACGGACGCCAACGGCCTGATGCGCTCCAACACGTATGATGTAATTGGACGCCCGCTGCGCATGTACATGCCCGACGGCGCGTACAACGAAAACCAGTACTCCAATACGTTCCTCGTCAAAACCCTTGATCGGGCCGGACGACAAACCGTGCTCCAGCGGGACATTCTCGGGCGCGTCACCAACCAGGTGGATAACGCGGGGCAAAGCGTTCGATTCGTGTATGAGGCCCTGGGTAACCTGTCAGACCTGTACGACCAGAACGGAGCCCGCACCCGGTTCCAGTACAACGCCGAGGGCCGCCAGACCGCCAAAATCTATGCCGACGATACCCAGTACACCTATGGATATGATGCCGAAGGCCGGTTGGCGATCAAGCTCGATGCCAAAAACAAAACTACCGTTTATCAGTACGATTACGTCGGGAACCTGACCAACATCGTCTATGCCGCCGATCCCGCGGTCTCTTTCACCTTTGACGCCCTCAACCGAATGACTCGCATGGTAGACGGCGTTGGCACGACCCTCTATGCCTACTCCGGCAGTTGCGGGGCACTGGTTTCCGAAGACGGCCCATTTGAAAACGATGCCTTGTCCTACGAGTACGACAACGGAAAGCGCCTCTTATCCGTGACATCCGTGTTATCCGCGGTTTTCTATTCCTATGACGCCCTCGACCGCATTTCCGCCGTGGTAGGGCGCGTTGGCCCCAACGCGCCGCTAACCAACACCTACACGTACCATGCCAACGGCCGCTTGCCCTCCGACCTCCTTCGCGGCAACGGCACCCGCACCCGGTACGAATACGATCTCCTCAAACGCCTGACGAACCTGGTCCATGAGACCGACGCCAGCGAGGTCCTGGCCTCCTATGCTTACACGCTGAACAATGCCGATGAGCGAACCAGGGTAGCCATTGGAGCCGGGACGCCCTCGTCCCGCACGATTGATTACGCCTACGACCCCATCGGCCAGCTCATCGGCGCCGACTCCGATCAACCCGGCCATTCCTTCGCCTATTCCTACGATCCCGCCGGAAACCCGGTCCAGCAGGACAATAACGGCTTCGTGTTGACCAATGTCTTTAATGACCTCAACCAGAACGTCACCAGCCTCTGGTCCGGCGCCGTCGCCGTCCTCGGCACGGCCAACCTCACCAACGGCCAGATTTCCGTTCAGGGAGGGCCCGCTTCCACGCGGGCCGATGGTCTTGGCGGCCTCATCTACGCCGCCACCAATCTTCCCGTCTCTGACGGCACAAACACCTACACCGCCCTCCTGTCCGACCCCTTCGGCCGCGTGTCCACCAGCGCCGTTTCCGTGATTGCCCGGAACCGAGGCTATGGCTATGATGCCAATGGGAACATGACCAACGACGGGCAATTAGCGTACACATGGGACGACGCCGATCGTCTGATCGAGGTAGGGCGCGTTGGCTCCAACGCGCCGCCCCTGATGACCTGCCGCTACGACGGCCTCGGCCGCCGCCGCGAACGCATCCTGTCTGCTGTAGCCGGGGGCGGCGACCCCGGCTCAACCAACCGCTATGCGTACAACCGCTGGCTCGTCGTTGCCGTCCTCGACGGCTCGGACCTGGTCCTTGAAACCTACACCCACGGCCCCGATCTCTCCGGCACCCTCGGCGGCGCCGGCGGCATCGGCGGAATCCTGACCGACTTCCGACCTCTGACCTCCGACCTCCGGCACTTCCACTTCGACGGCAACGGCAACGTCATCGCCTGCACCGATACCAACCAGACCATCGTCGCCTCCCTCGAATACGGCCCGTTCGGCACGCTCCTGACGCGCTCCGGTTCCTTCACCCCTCGCTATCGGTTCTCCTCGAAGGAATGGGATGATCCTGTTGGGCTGTATTGCTACACCTACAGATTTTACTCGCCCGCTCTCGGGCGGTGGCTCTCCCGCGATCCAGTCGGAGAGCATGGGGGCATAAACGTATTTACTTTTACTATGAACAGCCCTCACAGCAAATTAGATCCTTTCGGTTTGTGCGAGACCTGCGGAACAGGACCAGGAACAGGCTACAGATGTTGTGGGGGCCTACCTTACTCAATTATAAACGAAGGTTGCTGCGACGATAAAGATAGATATGGCAAGGAATATGAGTGTTGCGAGAATAAGAAGGTTTATGATCGCAAACCTAGGAAAGATTGCCCAACAGCAACTGGTTTTTGTGCATGCAACGGAGGCGTTTGGGGTCAACCCTCAACCTGGGCAAGTGCAATATGTTCAGCTATAGGCGGCGCGTATGGTGGCACTCCTGGCAGCATTATTGGAGGCTTTGTCGGTATATTCATTGGGGAGGGTTACTGTAATGGGAAGGTGTGTTGTGTCGAATAGAACCAACGTTCATAAGATGGCTTCACTGGTCCACACATTGTTCTGCATTCTTGCATCTGTATTATTCGGTGCCATCGCCAGAGAATCGTCGTCCCAGCATTACAGCGAGAAAGCACAAGTGCTTATTCAATTTGTCGCCTTTACGATCATGCTTGTAGCCCTCAAAGGAGTGGGCAGTTCAAAGACGAGGCGTCCGGGGTCGGACCACAGGTTGTTTTAGAGCCTGAACGACTTATGCATATGAAAGGGGGGCGGCGGGGTCGAGTCTAGACGGCCTGTTGCCCAAAGAATCATGAGGGTTCAATTGTCCGAGAAGATAATGTTCGGCAACTCTACGGAGTGGTAACGGGTCCGAGAGCGCTGGCCATGGGACAACGGAAGAAGGAATGATGTCGGTAATAGCGAGTTGGCCAAAGCGGCCGCTGTGCTCCGAGGCCTTCCTGCGTGGCGCAACAGTATTCGCACGTTCTGTAGCGTTGCGGGTCAGACCTAATATATCAAATATCGAGCTTGACTTGAAGCTGGCTGGGGCTAGTCTGGTCGTCGGGGCGGGCGGGGTCGAGTCTAGACATTAGACATAAGGATTGACGAGGGAGAGGAAAACGGGCAGTGTGCGGGCATGGCGAGACCCCTTCGAGTGGTGATAGCGGATGGCTGGTATCATGTGACGTCCCGGGGCATTGATCGGCGGGCGATATTTCACGACGATCATGACCGGCGACATTTTCTTGACTTGCTGGGCGCCCTGCCGGAACGGTTCGGGATTCGAATTCACGCCTATGTGTTGATGACCAATCATTATCATGTGCTGGTTCAAACACCCCAGGGCAACTTGAGCCAGGGAATTCATTGGTTGAATTGCAGCTATGGCATCTGGTCCAACTGCCGGCATCGGCGAGTGGGCCCTTTGTATCAAGGACGATTTAAGGCGGTGGTGGTGGATGGGGAGGGAAGCTGGGCTCTTGATATCAGCCGGTATATTCACCTGAATCCGATTCGCGGGCAGGCGGGGTCGAGTCTACGGGCAGGTGGGGTCGAGTCTAGACATTAGACATTAGGATTGACGAGGGGCGGGGAAACGGGCAGTGTGCGGGCATGGCGAGGCCCCTTCGAGTGGCGATAGCGGATGGTTGGTATCATGTGACGTCCCGGGGCATTGATCGGCGGGCGATATTTCACGACGATCATGACCGGCGACATTTTCTTGACTTGCTGGGCGCCCTGCCGGAACGGTTCGGGATTCGAATTCACGCCTATGTGTTGATGACCAATCATTATCATGTGCTGGTTCAAACACCCCAGGGCAACTTGAGCCAGGGAATTCATTGGTTGAATTGCAGCTATGGCATCTGGTCCAACTGCCGGCATCGGCGAGTGGGCCCTTTGTATCAAGGACGATTTAAGGCGGTGGTGGTGGATGGGGAGGGAAGCTGGGCTCTTGATCTCGGCCGGTATATTCACCTGAATCCGATTCGAACCAAACGAATGAATCTGGGCAAGAAGGAACAGAAAGTTGAGCGAATGGGGTGGGCTTTGCCGGACAAGACGGAGGCGGAGTCCAGAGTAGAGGCTTTGCGCGCGTATCGTTGGAGTTCGTATCGGGCGTATGCCGGATATGCGTCGCTCCCCGAGTGGTTAACCTCGGACACACTGATGGGACGGCTATCGGAAGCGAAGCGGAAAAGTCCGGCCACCTACCGGCGCTGGGTGGAAGAAGGAGTATTGGATGGGAAGGAAGAAAGCCCTTGGCTGAAGATGAAAGGGGGACTGGCGCTTGGGAGCGAGCGATTCCTGTCCGTCCTGCGCAAGATGGTTAAAGGAGACCGGAGGGAACAAACCCCATTAAGGAAGCTGGAGAGCGATCGGACCTTTGACCAGGTTGTTAAGGCAGTTGAAACGGCAAAGGGTGAGAAATGGGAAACCTTTCGGGATCGCCGGGGCGATGAGGGTCGCGATCTGGCGTTATGGTTGGCTCGCAAGCACTGCCGGATGACCCTGAAGGCCCTGGGAGACAAGGCTGGCGGGATGGATTATCTGGCCGTAAGCAAAGCCGTGTCGCGCATGGCGGAGCGCCTGAACAAGGACCGGACCATCCGGCAAATTCTGGCTAAAGCAGAAAGCGATATGTCTAATGTCTAGACGCGGCCCCCGGCTTCCTCGCGCGACCAGCAGCCCGGCCGCCCACGCGATCGCCCCGGGATTGGCCGCCCTGTGCATGCCGTTTTCCATGTGATCGCGCCCATCAAAAGAAATTCATCGGGACGAAGCCGGCGGGCGGCGGCTCGGCGGGAGCAAGCCGTTCCTGCGCCAAGGCGGGATCGCGGACGTCAGGGTTCGGATGCGCCGTCAGAACCCAGGCCAGGCTGGCCGCCAGGCGCGCATCCTCGCCGGCCGCCCGAGCCGCATCCCGGAAAAGCTCCTTCGCTTTGCCCGGATCCCCAAAGCGGGCCTCCCAGAGACCAAGGTGGTAACTCGCGCGCGCGTAGCCCCACGAGTTCAAGGCTCGCTGGATCAGCGCCAGCCCTTCCTCCCGGTCCCCGCGCCCGCTTCGCATGACGGACAGCCAATACGGCGCGACCGGCCAGTCAGGCCGCCGCTGCATCAGGTCGGACCAGCGGGCTGCCGCGGTGTCCGGGTCGCCCCTTCTCATCGCTTCCAGGGCTTCGTCACGGCGGGTGGTCAGATATTCCAGTCCGCCGATTTCACGGCGGACCCGCCACCGGTAGTCCGCGGCCCGCAGGCGCGCGGCCACGGCCCGGCCATAGGCCAGCGCCTCGTCTTCCTGGCCGTTCTGCACCAGTTCATTCATGTGGCCGACCGCCGCCTGGGCGGCCAGGAATCCGTGCCGGCGCGTCCAACCGACCAGCGCCTCCGCGGCCTCGTCCGCCCGACCCTGGGCCGCGAGCGCGCGGGCCAACAGGCTGCGCAGGTCGCGGCGGTGGGGCTGGCGGCGCAGGACCGAATCGAGGGCTTCCGCGGCCTTGCCGTACCGGTTGAAGGAAAGCAAAAGCTGCCCCCGGAGATAAGGCGCGGCAAGATCGCCGGGATTCCGTTCTTCATGCGCGGCGAATCGGGCGTCGGCCTGCTCCACGTCCATCGCTTGGATTTGGAGGGTCAACGCCCCGAGGCGGCGGTTGTAGGCGGCGATCCGCTCGTTGACATCGAATTGCTGGTTGAACGGCGGCTGGCCGTAGCGGCCCAGGAGCGCGGACACGAAGCCGAGTTCCGCCACGGGCGTGAACAGCAGGGCGGCCTTGGCCTCTTCCAAGGACCACTCGCCGTTCGCCGCCGGGGAAAGATCCCGGAAGGGCGGGACACGGGCCAGCGCGTCCGCCCACAACCGCGCCAGCTCATAGGTGCCCTCGAAGGAAAAATGCACATGATCCACGAACCATTCCGTGTCGCGGGACGCCCCGTTGTTCCGGAACGCCCTGGCGACATCCACCAATTCCACCTCGCCGGGAAGCGAGGCGCCCAACGTCCGTATCGCGTCGTTCAGCCGCGAATCGACGCGATAGCGAAAGGCATCCAGGTCCAGGGCCCGGGCGAAGACGGGCTCGGCCTCTGCCAGCCGGCCCAGTTGCTGCAGGCAAACAGCCCGCCGATAGGCGAGTTCCGCATAGGCGTCGTCTTTCGCCGAGGCGGCATCAAAATGACCCAGGGCGGCCGCCCAGTCCCGGGACCGGAAGGCGGCCACACCCCGCTCGTAGGCCTGCTCCCAGGCCTGGCGGTCGGGCCACGAGAGGTCGGGCCGGTGCACCGAGAGCGCGGGCGGACAATCGGTGTGATTGGCGGCCATGGTGCACAGGAGCACTCGCGCGCCGGTCCCGCGCGCGGCCGCGATGATCGCCCGCAGGTTACGCGCGAACTGCCGCCGCATGGACTCCAGCCGGGCATCGTCGAAAGGGACGGGGTGGTGCAGGGCCCGGGCCACGCCCTGGAACTGGATCGCGCCGCGCGTCTCGGCCAGCAGGGCCAGGCCCTGGCTGGCCAACTGCGACAGGCGAAGCCGCGTCAGGAGCACGGCCGCACGCTGCAGGAAATCGCCGTGCGCCCCTCGCGCGATCCGGGTCACCGGCCCGTAGGGGCCGATCACCTCGTTGTTGCCGATGTACAGGATCACGGCGTCCGGCTCCAGTTTCTTCAACTCGCCGGCCCAGTCGCGGATGATCGGGCTGCTGATGGCCGTCACGGCGGCATTCACGACCTGCACCTCGCGGCCCGGGTAGCGGCGCCGGAGCCAGGCGTCCAGCATGCGGGCCGGACCGAAGGCCGGGACCGGGTCGCCCTGCGCGGCGGACTCGCCCACGATCACCACGCGAAGGACGCCCGCGGGCTTGGCCTGCTCCGCGAGAATCGGCGAAGGCGTCCGGGCCAGCGGGGGAATGAAAAAGCGGTATGCAAAGAAGGGATTGTCCGACCACATCGACCGGCCGTCCACGCTCACGGGAACCAGCAGATCGTTCGGGAATCCCGCGCCGATCCCCCGGCACAGGAACTCGGCCAGCAGGAGCAGCAGGAAGGGCACGGCCAGGGCCACCCCCAGCTTCCGGAAGAGCTGTTGCTTCATGGTCATGACGGCTTGCGGCCGTGCGTATCTAGCCTTGCCGCGGTGGTGGCGTCAAGCGCGCGCGGCGGGCGGCCCACGCCGCCTACCAGGGTCTGATCCGCGAATTGGGCACGGCGATTGGCCTTGCGCGGCGGGCGGGGGTCGGGTAGCTTGATATTATTCTACGGATGCTCGGGTGGTGGAATGGCAGACACGCATGTTTGAGGGGCATGTGCCGAAAGGCGTGGGGGTTCGACTCCCCCCCCGAGCACCAGTTTAAAACCCCCTGTAAATACTGTATTATCCTAGCTGTTGTGGCCGTTTATGGCCTTATGCAGGATTAGAGCAATCTAGCACGAAAACGCGGGGTAATGCTTCGGATTGTGTCAAGCCCGTGTCAAACAGCCGGGCGGAGGCCGCTTATGCCTGCCCCTCTCAAACGCAGGAAACGCCCGACAAGCCCCGATTCAACCCGGCGCTACACCCGACAAATAATCAGCCCCGCCCGGGGCAAGCTGGAGCCGTTAAAGGCCACGGGTGAAACTGGACGGCGGCGGACTGGTCACAAGATCACAGCGGCAGGAACACAGTGACGGGACGCGCCAAGCCGGGCCGGTATCGCAGCCGCAAACCGCGCCAAGGGACAGCGCCAGGCGTCAGGGGGAGGGCGGGGGTGTGCCCGTTCTCCCCGCCGGGGGGCCTTCGCGGGGCGCTCAAGTTGTTATTCCCCCCAAAAAAAGGGTCGGGATTAATTGCGCGATGATAGGCTGACACGTTGTTTCGGAATAGACATTGCAACCAAGGGAAATTATCCTAGAGCGCTGTACAGGTCATAAAATGATTACGAAAGAGAATGCCCTGAATATCTACATAGATGGCTCTTCACGGAATTCGCCGAGGGTGGGTGGCATTGGCGTGAGATTCATCCTAACCAATTCCGTCGGGCAAGATGAAACAGAAGACATTCCTTTTCTGGGATACAGGGGGGCAACGAATAATCAGATGGAACTTCAAGCTGGCATTATGGCCCTAAAGGAAATGAAGAAGCGCACGTTGCCCGACTACATTAGACAGGTGGCCATTCACTCCGACTCACGTTACGTCACAGACAACTATCAAAGGGCTCTGTTCCAATGGTCAGGAAATCGTTGGCGCAATCAAAATGGTCGGCCGGTTGATAATGCGGAGCAATGGAAAGAACTTGTAAAGCTCATCAGGAAGATCGGGATACCCGTCCATTTTTATTGGGTGAAAGGTCACTCAAAGGACGAGCACAACAAAGCCGTGGACAAAGCAGCCAAAGCGTCTGCTAAAGCGCCTTTGAATGCGCCGCTCACTCGTGTGAATGTAAGAAGAAAGCATACAACCAGGCCGCTCTCCAGGGGAAGTGTTGAGATGATGGGGCAGCGAATTACGATACGGATAGTGACAAGCGAATGGCTTCCAATCCAACGACTATGGAAGTACAGGTACGAAGTCGTATCGAAAGCGAGCAGATTCCGAGGCAATATTGACTTCATATACTCTCGGCTCCATCTTGGCGCCGGTCACACTTATTACGTTCTGTTTAATAGTGATGCCGCAAATCCCCAAGTCGAAAAGCTGTTCCGTGAGACCAAGCCGAAACAACGGATTACTGGTCAGGATTGATTATGTGCAGGACCAGTATCGAGATGAATATTTGCGCGTAATATGTCGTGGCGGTGAACATTCATCCCCGCCCCAATCCCGCCATGCCGTCATTTAGCCGGGTAGGCTGCCAGCTTTTCCTCGGACTTAGCGCAGGGGCAGGGTTGCCGCGTCCGTAGGGGTCTTGTGGCGAGCGGAGAGGTCATTCACCCCGAAAATAATATATGATCGGGGTTAATCACGTTATGATGGGCGGGGCTGGTGCTCGTTGCGAAGTATCGAGACCAGTTCAAGGCCCCGTTGTAACGATTCTGAATCCTAGATAGTTTGCACAAGTAGATTTCTGGCGATCCCAGTCGAGATAATCTGTGGCTGCATAATCAAAGTTTGCACTCCAGAATCCTCCGCGGGTTCTCATGTCTGGGTCATTTGGACCCCAAGCGTCTGAAAGCCACTCCGCAACATTTCCGCTTAAATCATAAAGGCCGAAGAAATTACTGCTTGCTCGCGTCTGAAATGAGCCGCCATGACTTGTCCCGTCGTAATAGCCGACGGGCGTGGTCCCAATTGTATACATTCGATAAGGATGCGAACTGCTCATCCAGCAAGCGTCCTGCCCATCAATTGAATTTCGCCCATATGCATATGTAGTATTTGTCTGGCCATTCCACGCCGCCGCCTTGTACCACTCATTGAAATAGCTTGCCCTTAAACAATAATCATCCATCGGCAGTCGAAAACCCCTGAAATTGTTCAGCCAAGCTAATCTTTCTGGAGGACTAAAGTTGTCATACCAATCTGCATAAGCAATGCCGCTTGGATGCCAAGCCGACCCGCTTGTGCCTTCAGAATAACATCGCTGGTCTTCGCCCCGTCCAGCAACAAGGGTCAACCAATTGCAGTACTTCAGCGAGCCATACCACGACACACCTGTGATGGGCCGATTGCTCGGAACCAACCACACGCTGTATCTCGCCCCAACTGGGTTCCCTGTATCATAGATTAAGTCGGAACTCGCAATGGAAAACAGTATTTCATCACTAGACATGCTAGAATTCATGTACACATTTCCACCAGATGCGAAGAACATATTGGTTCCACGAATATCGTTCGTATGAATTTGGGCGTCGTTTAGAAAATCAACCCACTCACAATTCTGTACTTCGTATTTGCTCATATAAAAATCATACGGGGGGCCTAGCGGTTGTCCACCTCCGGCAACAAGAACGATATTTGTATGTGGAGCAAAGAATGGACGATAAGTAATGCGAAAGTACATCGGGATATTTACTGACATTGTTCCGCCGGTTGCGGTCAGGGATTCCAGTTTGGACCATGCCTTGTTCCATTCATCGGTTGGCGAGGATGCCCATTGAATTGAGTAAACGCCGTTACTATAAATGTCTGTCCACATCAGCAAGCCATTGCTGCGAAAAGCCTCTATGTCAAACATCTCTGCCATTGAGAGGTGCGCCTGCATTACAACCGTAAGAAGCAGTCCGGTGCGTCGAAGGTTCATGTATCACCCCTAGCGTCAGAAGCAGATTACGCCTTGGTGCCAGGGTTTGGCAAGAAGGACGGGCAACGGGCAGGCAGAACAACCCGATGTTAAACTCGGCGACTATTCCCCGGTGCCATGCAGACAGGCGCAAAGAGACCAGTTAATAAAGCGTGAACTTCTGTAAAGCCCTCACGGATTCTGGCGGGTATTACTTGACAATTATAAGGCGTATAACCCTGTAAACAAAAGGCAGGGGTGGATATTGGCCCAGGATCGGCACTACGGATTTTCGCGGCTTTTCGGGGCGGTGGGGTAGCTTCATAACGTTATGATGGGACGGTGGTCAACGACAATTATAAACACGCATTGACGACAATTACACTCCTGCAAAATGGCGGCATGCCTGAACCAGGCTCGCATCCTGTTTCTACATGGCAACGTGCAGCTAAAGCCAAAATAGGGTCAGTAAATACCGGTGGTTTTGAAGGTGTTGCCCACAATCCATATCGGGATAGCCACCCTCCTGCGCCCCATTGATAGGGTGCATTATTGCACACAAAATAACGGCCTTTTCATGCCTTGTTGAGTGTAAAAAGACACCCTATTCCAGTCCTGTCCTGTCCCGTCTGCCCCCTGGTCGCCTCCTCTGCCCCCCTCCCTGCCCGTGTTCTTTTGTAGTTACCTTCAAAGGCAATCCAAGTTCCGCCGCTTTCTCCTGCATGAGCCGGGCCGGGTTGAATGTTGACCCCTCGGGAACGGAAACATAGAGGGCATCATGAAGCGGAAGAAACAACCGGCATTCACCGCGCTGTTCGGCCTCCAACACGGCCGGTATGATCGAAAGGAAGATGTCTGCGATGGTTCCTTGTAGCCTCCATGCGAGAACCTTCCCCCTGTGTATCCGTTCGCGTGACACCCCTTGAATAAGGCGGCCGGTAGCGGTGTGAACATGACGGGGTTGGTCCTTGGTCGGCTTGCCTTGGTCCCATAGTCGGTTTCGGTAGCGTTCCGCCCCGGAAATGACTTCCCGGAGAAAATGGCCTTGCTCCAAATTCCACGCTTCCGGGACGTACAGATTGGGATATGGCGAATAGACCGTTTTCTGGAAACGGGTCTTTGCGTCGTCGCGTGAAGACTTCGCAGCGCGTTGTATCTCGGAATAGATTTTTGCCGGGTCAATGCCGGGCGGGATCAGGTTATTTTGTTCAAGCTCATGGCAAAGAAGGGAAGGCTCCGCCGATGAGAAGTCCGCTTCAATCAGCCGTTCACCCGGTCGCAAGCTGGCGCGGAATGCTTCAATCCGTGCGGCCTTGGTATTGTGACCAGGCTGCACCATGATCGAGCCGCCGTAACCGATTCGGCCTGTTCGCTGCACCGTCCATCGGGGCTTGATTGTTTGCCCATGCCAAGGGATGCCGCGTTCGTTAAGAATGGCGCAAAGCTGTTCGGCATCTGCGGGAACAAATGCTGTCAGAACTTCACGCGGGCAGGCTGTTTGAATCTCCGCAATAGAGTTTCGCCGCACAATCGCGGCCTTGCGCTTGCCGGTGGTCCGCCCATTGTCGCCGGGCGTTAAACTGATAGGCCCTCGGGCTGCAAGGTCCACTAGAGCCTTGTGTACAGTTCGCCGGTTGTGCCCCGACGCCATGCACCAATCATCTTCAGAGGCCAACACCTTGGCACCATAAGCGGACTTGGGCTTGATGGTTTCAAGATGGGGCAGGGCGTTGAAATACACGTTCATTTCCGGACCGGTCAGGTCGGGGAAGTGTTTGCGTATGTACGATTCAAGCTCTGCGCGGGGCTCAACAAGGTGTCGCTTGCTCATGTTCACCTTCTGCGGCGAAAAGCCGCTTTAGTGAATCCGCCTCGGCCTTGCTGAAATAGGGCTTTCCCTTGCGACAACAACCGCACCATGCGCAGCAGTTTCCAAGCCCGCCCGGAAGCTCGTGAATCTCGGTCGGGGTGTTCTGATTGCAGCGGCGGCAAAAGGCTTTTGTCCTGGGCGTGTAACGTTCGGACTCGCTACCCTTGAAGATCTCGACACTCATGATTGTCCCGCTTTCTTCTGGTAAGGACGAACTCGCCAAAGGGGGCAGGTGTATCCACGGCAATCCGTGATCCCTTCGCGGTCCTCGTACCCTAGGCACTCAAGGCATTTTGCCGATACGCAGGAACGAAGGGATTTCCCCTCAAAAGCTCTGGCAACCAAGCCCCGGAGCCTCACAGGGACGGCTTGCATGGCTTCCGCTTGCTTCTCGACAGCCTTTGCCTTTTCAGGGTCGTTTTCGCGCCCGCCACGGCCTTGAATCGGGGCATGATCGGGGTTTGTCGCCGGGGTCAATCCAACTGGGTTCACCGGGAGGATCACGCCCAAGCCCACCGATTCATGGGTCGTTTCGACGGCACGGCGGGCTTGAGCCAGGGGCGCGCTTCGGGCGACGGCGATCATGACGCACCGATAGCTTTAATCGTTCGCCGCGTAAGTAACCGGTCGAGGTCCGCCCGGCGAAAGAGAACCAGTCTGTGCCCAAGTTTTGCGTAGGGCACCAACCGCCTCCGTTGCATGTCGGACAAACACCGCCTGGACACCCGAAGGAAACTTGCGGCCTCGTTGGGTCGCATCAGGTCGCTAGACAAAACCGCATCCATAGCTCTTCACCAATCCGCGCACTTCGCCGCGCTTGCGGCCTATACATGCACGCTTCGTTATAAAGTCGCATCATGTATCTGCTACCTGCAACTAGTAGCATCTGGCTTGCCAACAACGGATTATGCCCTAACTATGGGCGGGTTGGCGGAGGGGAATGGCTAAAAGCGCGAGAGTTAGAGTAGGTGCAAAATAATGAGAGGGACACGTCAACTCAACTTGAAGCATTATCAGGCTGTTTTGACTGCTAACACGCAGGAGTTGGGGAATTGCTTGACGCCTAAGTGCGCCAAGGTTTCTTATGTGATGCGCCCAGCATGGGCCATTTATTCGCGGCGGTTTCTTTCGGCCTCACGTTTTTTTTCGGCTTCGACTGACAACGACGTGTGTAATCGCTCAATGGTTAAGTCATAAACTTGTTCTGCGTCATAAGTGACAACGCGCTCGTTTGTTTCTTTCCTGCCAAGCCAACTGTCGGGGCATTTTGTCTGCTTGCGCATACCGTCGAAGGTCTTTAGACAAACACCAAGAATCTCGCTTGATTGAAGTCTATTCAAGCGCCCCCCCTTGATTGAACCCCCGCGCCCGGTCATGGAATAGACAATCGCCGCTTTACCTGCTGACCGCGCGGCTTTTTCGGGATGATCGGCCAACTCCTTTATGTACTGAAAGAAAGGCTCAATAAAAAACTCTGTTGGAATAGCCCGGTATTTCAATAGCGTAGTGAAATAGCGCCACTGCGTTCTGTCGCTTAACCGCGATAGCCAGCTACAAAAGGATTGGCGTAAGTCCTCCAAGGATTGTGAATGAGTATTTTTCTGTTGAGGGGCAAAAGCACTCTTTATGCCAGTGACTCCAAACTGTTTTTCAATGATACGGTCATCAAAGAAATCCAGAATCCAGCACCGACATTGTTCCAGTACGTCTTTGGGTGATAGGCTGACTAATTTCTTTATTTCTTCTTCTCTCTTTTTGGCCCTCTGCTTGAAAAAGCGTCTTACCTTCTTTTCCTGCTTCGGCACTTTCGCATCCAGTTCTGCTATCTCCAGAAGTCGCTTATGTTGCTCTGGGCTTAAAGAGGCGAGGATTCTTTCATAATCTCTTTCTTTCATGCGGCATCTTCCCTTCATTCCGTTTTGCTTGACCCTGTTCAACTCGCCCCCAGCACCATCACATTTTCCTTCTTGTGCGGCTCGATAGTCCAGAAGCGTTCGGCGTCGGCCTGTCGCATGACAGCCTTGTAATGACGGGCAAAGACGCCCAGGCTCCCAAAGTGGCCCAGTTGGGCGGCGACATAGGCGGCATCGCTCTTGAGGGCGTACAGGGCGCTTGCGAACGTATGCCGGGCTACGTCCGGGGGCCATGCTTCAATCTCGGCCTTTTCCATCAGGGCTTCACGGCGGCGACGGAGTTCATACTGGCCGGGGGCTACGTTGCCACTTCCCCGGCTTGCAGCCAGCCAGCGCAAGGCGCAAGGCTCCAGCTTGACGGCTCGGGCTTGGCGGACCTTGGAAGCCTCTGGCGGCACGATCACTTCACCTTCCGCAAGGTGAATCTTGTCCCACGTCAGGCGCATCATTTCATAAGGGCGGAGGCCACAGAACAGCAGTAAGGTCAAGGGGGCGACCATGCCGGGGTCATGCTGTTCGGCGGCGAACATCAGCCGCTCAACGTCTTGCGGGGTGAACACGGGGGGCGGGGTGGCGTCGGCCAATTCCCGGCGCTTCCGCGTCCCGGCATAGAAGGAAAGCAGGGCGTTCAACTGGCGTTCATAGCCCCGGCGGGATTGCCCCTTGTAGCCCCGCCGTTCAATCCATGCATCCACTTCCGTCCGGCTTATGCCCGCCGTCAGGTTCTCGCCCTCGGTCTTGCACCATAGGCGCAGCTTCCATCGGGCATTCTTGATCGTGACCGGGCGAGCGCCCTCCCGGTACAACTGGCGCAGATACCGCCAGCAGGTCCATGACAGCTTTTCCGCGTTGTGTTGTGGATGCCGCCGGATATACTCTCGGGCAGCCTTTTCAAGGGTCGTTGCGCCGCTTAAAATGGTCAAGGCGGCCACAGCGTCCCGGCGGTCGGGGTCGGATAAGGTCAGAGCCAAAAGGCCATGATTTTTCAGGTCCACGCTTTTGTTCTCCGCCCAGGTCTTGGCTTCGGCAAGTGTGTCAAAGCACTTGCGCAGCCTCTTGGTCCGGTCGCAGTTGTCCGCCATCCACGTCCCGAATCCCGTCGGGCGGATTGCAAAGCCGTGATAGTGGGTTGTCTTGGATTCCTTCTTGCGCATGGTGGTTCTCCTATCTTCCATTATACCCCACGCGCCAAGTGTGTCAAGAACGTGTCAATCAAACTTGCAATATGCCGCATTATTTGAGTAATATTTGGTAAATCTAGGGTGTTCGGCGCAGTCTTGAGGGGCATGTGGCGCAAGCCGTGGGGGTTCAAGTCCCCCCCCGAGCACCAACTCTCTTTTTTTCGACAGGCTGCGACAGGTGGCGACAATTCGCTATTCTCCACGCTTTGCGGCTGGATTGTGGGTTTGAATGTAAGGATGGGCCAGGCATAATCCAGGCATGGCGGACATCGAGTTTGTCAGCGATGCGGAGATTTATCGGCGGGTTATCCAGGCCGAGGTGCCTCAAGCCCGGCGATTTCTGTGGCTGGCGACAGCCGACCTGAAGGATCTCCACGTGGCCCATGGCCGCCACATGATTCCCTTCCTGGGCGTGCTGTCATCGCTATGCGAACAGGGCGTGGCCATACGCCTGCTCCACGCCAAGGAGCCGGGGCCCAATTTCAGGCGCGATTTTGACCGCTATGCTAATCTCGTCACCGACATGGAACGCATCCTGTGCCCGCGGGTTCATTTCAAATCCGTGATCGTTGATGGACGCCTGGCCTATACGGGCAGCGCTAACCTTACGGGGGCCGGCATGGGCGCTAAAAGCCCGCATCGGCGGAATTTCGAGGCCGGGATCATCACGACGGAGGCCTCCTTGGTTCAACAAATCATGGACCAGTATGATCGCGTTTGGATGGGGGCGTACTGCGATGATTGCGGGCGCCAGCGACACTGTCCGGATCAGATAGCCGATGTGGGGCCTCGGCGACACCACCGTGCAGACCGATCGCGGTAAGGCCCAGACGCCACCAAGTCACGGCGGTCCGGTTACGTCGTCGGGAGACTTTCCCTCATACCCAGCCACGCAGTTTCACCGCCTCCGCGACGCGATGGACGGCGACGAGGTACGCGGCGAGGCGCATCGGGACGTTCTGCTTCTTGTGCATCGTGAGGACATTCCGATACGCGTGGGCCATGATGCGCGCCAACTGTTTATGGACACTATCCAGGGGCCACGTATAGTTCGACGCGTTCTGGACCTGTTCGAAGTAGCCGACCGTGACACTGCCCGCACTGGCAAGGATGTCGGGAATGATATGGACGCCCTTGATGTGAAGCGTTCGGTCGGCCTCGGGCGCGGTGGGGCCGTCGGCCAGCTCACACACGATCTTCGCCTTGATCTGCTCTGCGTTCATGCGCGTGATCACGTTTTCGAGCGCGGCGGGGTACAAAACATCCACGTCCAAATCAAGCAGGTCCTCCCCACAGACCGGTTGGGCGCCTGGGAAGCCGGTCACGCTGCCGGTCTTCAATTTGTAGGCGACGAGCGCTTTCGGATCGATGCCTTCCGTGTTGATCACACCGCCGCTCGTGTCGGACACCGCCACTAATCGTCCGCCGCCAAGGATCTCGGGATGCAGCAGCGCCACGTTTTGCCCGGCGTTGCCGAAGCCCTGGATCGCGTACGTGCCCTTCGGGTCGATTCCCAGGGTCTGGCACGCCTCGCCCACCACAAGCACCCCGCCGCGGGCCGTCGCATCGCTCCAGCCCAGGATCCCGCCCAGCGCCAGCGGTTTGCCGGAGACCACGCCAGGCCGCGCGTGGCCCATGACAGAGCCGAACTCGTCCGCCATCCAAGCCATGATTTGCGGGTTCGTGTAGAGATCGGGCGTGAGCACGTCGCGATGCTCGGCCAACGGCTGGGCCATGATGCGCATCCAGCCCCGGGCGAGGCGCTCCCTCTCCCCCTCGGTCAGTTTCCTCAAGTCGCAGACCAGTCCGCCGCTCGCGCCGCCGAGGGGAATGTCCACCAGCGCCGTGCGCCACGTCATCCATGCCGCGCTGGCGCGCCCCGCGTCCAGGCTTTCGTTGGCATGCCAACGCAACCCCCCGCTGCACGGGCCGCGCGCGTCGTTGTATTGGATGCGGTACCCGTGGAAGGTCTTCGTGGAGCCGTCGTCCATCTTCACCGGCACGGTGAACTTGTATTCGCGCTGGGGCCACCGGAGAAATTCACGCAAGGAGGATTCCAGGCCGAGCCGATCGGCGGCTTCATCAAACTGGGCCTGGGCCACCTCAAACGTGTTGACTTTTTCATTCATAGCCAGCGCTCCTCTCTTGCCGAAGTTCGGCTTCCTTATACCGGGTTGCGAGCGCGTTGAGAAGTCTGCCGCATGGAGACGTGCCGCATGGAGAAGTCCTTGCCATGCCCTGCTTCAGAACATACAGTAACGATCCTCATGGGCGAAACAACCGCCATGCATGCCGCACCCCACATCCCGCCGCCCCAGGAAGGGAATTTTGGCCGCCATGCTTGATCCGACGCTCACAACCGGGCTGCCGGCCCTGGACCAGGTTCTGAAGGGACTTCTCCCCGGCGACAATATCGTCTGGCAGGTGGATGCCGTGGAGGAGTACCAGGAGTGGGTCGAGCCCTTTGGTCGGGCGGCGATTCGCAACGGCAAGCGGCTGATTTACTTCCGATTCGCGCGCCATCAATCCCTGCTGTCCGCCGGCAAGGGCATCGAGGTCCATGAGTTGGACCCCGAACAGGGATTCGAAACCTTCATCGCGACGATTCACTCCGTCATCGATCAGGCCGGTCCGGGAGTGTTCTACGTCTTCGACTGCCTCTCTCGGCTGGCCGCGGATTGGTGTTCCGACCAGATGCTGGCCAATTTCTTCATGCTGACGTGCCCGTACCTCTACGACCTGGAGACGGTCACGTACTTCGCCCTGTACCGCAACTACCACACGTCGCACGCGATCGGGCCGATCCAGGCGACCACGCAGCTTTTCCTCGACACGTACCGGCACAAGGGCGACCTCTACGTGCGGCCGGTCAAGGTCCAGCATCGGTACTCGCCCACCATGCACATGCTCCACGTCTGGCACGGCGACAGCTTCCGGGCCGTCACCGCGAGCGCGGTGATCTCGGAGATCCTCACGCTGTCGCAGTGGTCGGGGCTCGCGTCGGACAGCAGTATCGGCTTCTGGGAAACGAGCTTCATTCGCGCGCGCGAACTGATCCAATCCGGCGAGTACCGGCCCGACCTGCCCGGCCGCGGCAAGGACGTCTTCGAGACGCTCATCAAGATGATCATCTCGCGCGACCCGGGCATGCAGCGCCTGATCTCGAGGTACCTGACCCTGCAGGACATCCTGGACGTGCGCAAGCGCATGATCGGAACGGGGCTGATCGGCGGCAAGACGGTGGGCATGCTGCTGTCGCGCGCCATCGTCAAGAAGGCCGACCGGCGTTTTGTGGAGGAGATGGAGGAGCACGACTCGTTCTTCGTGGGGTCCGACGTGTTCTACGACTTTCTCGTGCGCTGCGGCGTCTGGTGGATCCGCCAGAAGCAGAGGAACCCCGAGACGTTCCTCGAGGGGGCCGAGCAGGCGCGGCGCCGCATCATCACGGGCGAGTTCCCGCCGTACATCCTGCGCCAGTTCGAGGAGATGCTGGACTACTTCGGTCAGTCCCCGTTCATCGTCCGTTCCAGCTCCCTGCTGGAGGACAACTACGGGCACTCGTTCGCCGGCAAGTACGAGAGCGTCTACTGCGCCAACCAGGGCCCCCGGGAGCGGCGCATGCAGGACCTGCTGGCCGCGATCCGGACGATCTACGCCAGCTCCATGAGCGAGAAGGCGTTGAGCTACCGGGCGGACCGCGGGATGCTGGACCGGGACGAGCAGATGGCCCTGCTGGTCATGCGCGTCTCGGGGGCGATGTACGGCCGGAATTTCTACCCGCAGATGGCCGGCGTCGGGTTCTCGTTCAATCCGTACGCGTGGGCGCCGGAGATCGACCCGAAGGCCGGCGTCATCCGCCTCGTCTTCGGCCTCGGCACGCGCGCGGTGAACCGCTCGGACGACGATTACACCCGGATCGTGGCGCTCAACGCGCCGGAGAAGCGGCCGGAGACCAACTTCGACGAGGTGGCCCAGTACGCCCAGCGGCGGATGGACTACCTGGACCTCGAGGCCAACCAGCTCGTGTCCGACTACTTCACTGACGTGGTCACGGGCGACGAGGATTTCCCCATCGAGATGTTCGCGTCCGAGGACGCCGCGCCGTCCGCCCGCGGCGGGAAGCCGCACCGGATTCTCACGTTCGACTCGCTCCTGGCGCGGACGGGTTTCGTCAAGGACCTGCGCGAGATTCTTCACGTGCTGCAAGTGGCCTACAATCACCCGGTGGATATCGAGTTCACCGCGAATTTCGTCGGCGACGGCCGGTACAAGATCAACCTGTTGCAGTGCCGGCCCCTGCAGGTCCAGGGCGCCGCGCTCGTGGAGATGCCCGACGTCAAGGTGGGCCGCGAGGACCTGATCATCGCGGCGCGCGGCGCGGTCATCGGCCAGAGCCGGCTCAACCGGATCGACCGGCTGGTCTATGTTTCCCCGGACCTGTACAGCCGGCTTCCCGTGCAGGACCGCCACGAGGTCGCCCGCCTGCTCGGCGAGATCAACCGCGCGCGCGGCGCGGCGGGCGGCCCGTGCCGAGCCGGCGTCGAGACGGTGATGCTGCTCGGGCCCGGCCGCTGGGGGTCCGGCAGCCCGCACCTCGGCATCCCCGTGACGTTCAGCGAGATCAACCGCGCCTCGATCCTGTGCGAGATCGTGGCGATGCACGAGAACCTGGTGCCGGACGTTTCCCTCGGCACGCACTTCCTCAACGAGCTGGTCGAGAGAAACATCCTCTACCTGGCACTCTTTCCCCAACAGGGCGAAAATTTCCTCAACAAGGAGTTCTTTGAGAAGACACCCAGCCGTCTCCTCGAAATCGTGCCCGGCGCGGGGAAGATGAAGGAGGTCGTCCGCGTCCTCGACGCCGCGCAGATCGGCGGCGGAGCGATCATCAAGATCATGGCCGACGCCGTCCGCCAGCGAGTGCTGGTCTACTTCGAGCGGGATTGAGACTTCATCGCCAGGGTGAAATCTCGCACTCGTCCTCAGCGACAGCGGCCCTCGTGCTCGTCCTCGGGAAAAGTCGCGCCGCGGTCCTTCGTCGAGCACGAGCACGATCCGGGGGGGTGAGCGTCAGCCGTCCTGCTTGAGGCGGAGGGGGCGGGCGGGATCCGTGACGGAGCCGATCTTCGCGGCATAGCCCTTCTTGCCGGCCACGTCCTCGTCGGTGACGAGGCGCACATCCAGGAGCCCCGTGGATTGGTGGCCGGTGCGCAGGTAGTTCATTTCCGCGAGCGACGAACTCCACCCCTGCAGCCACGTCATGAGGTCGGCGCGCTGCTGCTCGGTGCCGGCGAAATGGATGAGGAGATCGATGTCGCTGCCGGGCTGGGCCGATGCGTTGGCGGTGCTGCCGAAGACGTACATCGCCTTCACGCCGAAGTGGGCCGGGCCGAGCCGCTCCGCGATCTGCTCGGCCATCCGGAGGCGCCAGCGCCAGTGGTCCTTGGCCGGCGGAGGCTCGTGCGCCGCCTCGGGCGCGCGCGGCGCGTCCTCCGTCCTGTCCAGCGGCTCCGCGAGAAACCCGAGCGCCTCGACCTGGTCGGCATTTAGGAGGATGCTGAGGATCCGGCCGCCCGTGGACTTCGGCACGTCGATGACTCGCACGGCGCCGGCGAGGTGCTCGAACGGGCGCAGGATTCCGGGCAGGATGTTGGGGGACTGCTTGAGAAACGCCTCGTTGAAGCGGACCCCCTCGTCGTCGGGGTAGAGCGGGAGGTAGCGAATGGACGCCTCGACCAGGTCCTGGAAGAAATGCGTTCCGAACGACAGTTCGGGGACGTAGTTGCCCTTGCGCCGCGCGATCTCGATCAGGACGGCCGTGTTGTTGATGTCGGAGTAGGTCACCTGGACGCCGAGCTTGATGTCGCCGCGGCTTCCCCATCGTCCGGGCCCCATCAGGATGAACTGCCGCTTGGGGAGCAGACGGTTCAGCATGCCGACCGCCCGGCCGACATCGAGCAGGTCGTTCCGGCTGGTCAGGGCGGCATACCCGTCGGGGTCGACGTAGACGATGTGCGTGATTTCCGGAATGGTGCCGTTGGAGACGAATCGGTTGGCCGAGAAGACGATACGGTCCTCCGGGATGTCGCTGGGGATGGCGCTGGGCAGGTTGCTGCCCGTCAGGCTCTGGCTCCGGCACTGCAGGAGGTAGAAGTGGGTTCCGTCCGAGGCGAATTCGATGTCCACCGGCCGGCCCATCTTCTCCTGGAGCCGCTTCAACATGGCCTGCAGCTGCTTCATGAACGTCGTCTTCCGGACCAGGCCCTCGAACGTGACGATCACATCGTCGTTCGCAAAATCCGTGCTGAGCCCCGCCGGGGCCGGAATCCCGCCTTCGTGGAAGACGGAGACCATCTGGTTGACGCCCGGGATCTCCGGGCCGTGTTTCCGCAGGAAATCCTTGGTGTTCACGGTCTCGAAACGCCCGGCCTCCAGGTTGATGACGTCCATCCTCTTCGGCGAGTAGCGCCGGACTTCATCCGGCGTGACGTTGACGCGGAGTTCCGGCGCGCCGGGGGAGATCAGGATGGGGTAGTCGTCGCTCACGCGGTCGACGGCGCGCGTGCCGAGGCCCGGCACCAGCCGGACCAGCCCGTCCTCGCGCTTGATCCGCGGAGACCAGCGGAACTCGTTGTTGGAGAAGGCCACGCCGGAGAAGGCCGGGAGGAAGTAGCTGCCGATGCGGCGGCCGACGACCTGCTGGATCATGATCGCCATCTTCTCGTGGAAGTCCAGCAGCCCCCAGGCGCCCCGGTACTCGATGGGATCGGGGCCGAACATCGAGGCGTACACTTCCGCGATGGCGTCCAGCAGGGCTTGCAGGCGCTCCGGGCGGGTGCCGTGGTTGGCGAGAAACAGGCTCTTGTATTTCCCCGAGAACGAGGCGCCGACCCGGTCCTCCAGGAGGCTCGAGCTTCGCACGATCAGCGGGGTGTCGCCGAAATCGTCGAGGGCCGCCGTCAGGCCTTTCACGACGTCGGTCGGAAACCGCGAGCACTTCAGGAGGTGGATGATGTTGGAATACTCCAGGCGCACCTGTTCGAGGTCCTTGTACTTCTGTTCGTTGATCGCCTCGAGGTCGTTGATGTGAAGGAAGACCGTGAGGGCGTCCGCGGGGATGTAGTACGTCTTGGGGACCTTCAGGTTCTCCATCGCCGCTTCCCGGTCCTTGGACAGGATGGAGTACGCCAGGAACAGGCCGGCGCTCTTCCCCCCCAGGTTCCCGCTGCTTCCGGCGGGATAGATGATGTGCTGGACCAGGTCGTGGAAATCCGCGACCTCGACGTTCTCCTTCGCGGTCTTCAGGTACTCGAGGTGATCCGAGAAGAAGCGCCGGAGCAGCGACACCCGCAACCACTTCTCCGTGGTCGGCGGCAGGCTGACGGCCTTCTCCGTCATGGTCTTGTAGAGCATGACGGCGTCGATGATCTCCTCGAGCGTGGTGTCGATGTTGTCGACGGCCTTGATGAGGAAGCTCGTCCTCTTCTCCTGGATCCACTTCTGGATGGAGGCCAGGATGTCTTCCGGGCTCAGGTGCTTCTCGGCCAGCGCGAACACCGCTTCGCTGAGGGTCAGCATCTTCTCCACGGTCTGCGTCTCGGTCGGCGAGTTCGACTCCTCGTGGAGGTGCTCGTCGCCGATCAGGTCGCTGTGGCGCACGATTTCCCGGGCCTCCGTGATGCCGTGCCAGAACAGGCGGTACAGCATCTGCCGCGAGAGGTAGTTCAACATGGCGGGGTCGGTCCGCCGGATCAGGTCGACGATCACCATCCACTCGCGCGAGTTCTGGCCGGTCAGCTCCGCTCGGGCTGTCTCCCACTCGGTGCGCATCTGTCGCAACCTGCGGTGCTGGACGGTCTGGCCGATGCGGTCGGCGATGGTGTGGATGAGCTTGTGTTCCTTCTCCAGGAAGCAGTCGTTGCCCTTCATCGGCACTTCCTGCCGGTAGGAGACCTCCAGCGAACCGGACTTCATCCCCTCCACCCGGATGTCCGCGGCGTGACCGCAGACCGCCGGGGCGTAGTCCGGGGACTTGTACACCGCGTCCTCGAACGTGATGCGCGCCTGGCAGATGTCCGGGAACTGCCAGCCCGAGGGAATGATGCCGGCCATGCGCTGGAACAGGTCGGCCAGCGGGAGGTCGTGCTGGTCGAGCAGTTCCTCCACGTGGTAGAGGCAGTCAAGCTCCTTGGCCCTCTCGCGCAGGGCCTCGAGCATATTGTCCAGCGACTGGCCCCGGCTGTTCCGTCGGGATGGCATGGTCAGGCTTCTAGACCCAGCCGCGGCTCTTCACCGCCTGGGCCACCCGGTCGATGGCGATCACGTAGGCCGCGTCCCGCATGTAGAGCTTCCGCTTCTGGGCGAGTTGGTTAACCGCGTGAAAAGCCGCCGTCATCTTCGAGTCCAGCTTCTCCAGGACCTCTTTCTTCTCCCAGAAGTAGTTCATGTTGCACTGGACCTGTTCGAAGTAGCTGCAGGTCACGCCGCCCGCGTTGGCCAGGAAGTCCGGGATCAGGAAGATCTTCCGCGCCTTGATCATCTCGTCCGCCTCGGGGGTGGTGGGGCCGTTGGCGCCTTCGACGATGATCTTCACGCGCGGGCCGATCTTGCCGGCGTTGGCCGCGGTGACCTGGTTCTCCAGGGCCGCCGGGATCAGGATGTCCACGTCCTGGGCGATCCATTCATCGCCCGGCAGCACCTCGTAGCCCAGCCCGCGGGCCTTGTCCTTGTCCATGTCGCCGAAGGAGTCGGCGATGCCGGCCAGTTGGTCGGCGTCGATGCCGTCCTTTTTCCGGAACGCGTAGGACGTCTTGTCCTTGTTGTTCCAGCACGCCACGCAGGTCACCTTTCCGCCCAGTTCGTGGTACTTCCGGATGGCGTACTGCGCCACGTTCCCGAAGCCCTGGACGCTGGCGGTGGTCTTCGACGGGTCGATCCCGAGGACCTTCATCGCCTCGCGCAGAACGAAGATCACGCCGAAGCCCGTGGCCTCGGTCCGGCCGAGCGACCCGCCCATCCCGACGGGCTTGCCGGTGATGAAGCCCGGGTACCGCCCGCCGTGGATTGTCTCGAACTCGTCCAGGATCCACAGCATGTGCTGGCCGGTGCTCATGACGTCGGGGGCGGGCACGTCCTGGAAGGGGCCCACGTTCTTCGCCATCTGGCGGACCCAGCCCCGGCAGATCTGCTCCTGCTCGCGCGCGCTCAGGTTGTGCGGATCGCAGATCACGCCGCCCTTGCCGCCGCCGAGGGGAATGTCCACCACGGAGCACTTCCAGGTCATCCACATGGCCAGGGCGCGGACCGTGTCGATGTTCTCGTGCGGGTGGAACCGGATGCCCCCCTTGGCCGGGCCGCGCGCGTCGTTGTGCTGCACGCGGAACCCGTTGAAGACCTTGACCTGGCCGTCGTCCATGCGCACCGGGATCAGGAACTGGAATTCGCGCAGGGGCTGCCGCAGAAGCTGTCGGACCCCGTCATCGAGTTCGAGCAAGCCCGCTACCTGGTCAAACTGACGTTGAGCCATCTCGAACAGATTGTACGCTTTATCTTTCATCGTCGCGCGGTTCTTCCTTTCTTGATGTGAGGATGCACTCCCTGGGAAAAGCCACTTCCCTCCTATCACAGACGCCGCGGACCTGCCTAGCCCGGATTATTCGCGAAGCGCGAATAATCCGCCGCTTCGCGGCCGTGATCGGCCCGCCACGGCGGGCCGAAACGGGGCTTGCCACGTTCGGGACACGGCGCACACCGTGTCCCGTCACGTCTTGGCGCACGGACTGCACCGCAGCCCGTGTGCCAAGCGGTTTATTCATGAACGGCTGGCGTTCATGAATAAACCGGGCTAGCGGAATATTGGGCGCGGGCCGTGCCGCGCGAAAAAAAAGGCGGGCGGCTATTTCAGCCGCCCGCCGGATCCCCAAGGACGTTGTGTCACCGATTACACGAGCCCCTGGTCCAGCATCGCGTCCGCGACCTTGACGAAGCCGGCGATGTTGGCGCCCATGACATAATTGCCGGGCTGGCCGTATTCCTTGGCCGTCTCGAAGCACGCCTTGTGGATCGAGACCATGATCCCTTTCAGCCGTTGCTCCACTTCCTCGCGCGACCAGGTCAAGTGCATCGAATTCTGGGCCATCTCCAGGCCGGAGGTGGCCACGCCGCCGGCATTGGCCGCTTTGCCCGGTCCGTAGAGGATCTTCGCCTGCAGGAACTGGTCAATCGCCGCCGGGGTGCTCGGCATGTTCGCGCCTTCGGCGACGAGGTAGCAGCCGTTCTTCAGCAGCATCTGGGCGTCCTCGCCCGTGATCTCATTCTGTGTGGCGCTCGGAAAGGCGCACTGGCAGGGAACGAACCACGGCGTCTTGCCCTCCTGGTACTCGCACTTGAAATGGTCGGCGTACTCCTTAATGCGACCGCGCTTGACGTTTTTAAGCTCCATGGCGAACGCGAGCTTCTCGGCGGTGATGCCGGCCTTGTCGTAGATCGTGCCGTTCGAGTCGGAAAGCGTGACCACCTTCGCCCCGAGCTGGTTCAACTTCTCGACCGTGTACTGGGCCACGTTGCCGGAGCCGGACACCGCGCAGACCTTGCCCTTGAACGTCTCGCCGCGGGTCTTGAGCATTTCCTCGGCGAAGTAGACCGAACCGTAGCCGGTCGCCTCGGGCCGGATCAGCGAGCCGCCCCACTTCAGGCCCTTGCCGGTGAGGACGCCGGTGAACTCGTTTTTCAAGCGCTTGTACTGGCCGAAAAGGAAACCGATCTCGCGGCCGCCCACGCCGATATCTCCGGCCGGAACGTCCGTGTCCGAGCCGATGTGACGGAACAGCTCGGTCATGAAGCTCTGGCAGAACCGCATGACTTCATGGTGCGACTTGCCCTTCGGGTCGAAGTCCGAACCGCCCTTGCCGCCGCCCATGGGGAGCGTCGTCAGCGCGTTCTTGAAGATCTGCTCGAAGCCGAGGAACTTCAGGATGCTCTGGTTGACGCTGGGATGAAAGCGCAAGCCGCCCTTGTAGGGGCCGATCGCGCTGTTGAACTCGAAGCGAAACCCGCGGTTGACCTGGATGCGCCCCTGGTCGTCCTGCCACGGAACGCGGAAAAGGATCTGCCGCTCGGGCTCCACGAGACGTTCGAGAATGCGCCCTTCCTCGTATTTCTTATGGCGCTGAATGACCGGATCGAGAGACTCCAGCACCTCGCGCACCGCCTGCATAAACTCCGGCTCCCCGACATTTCGCTTTTCCACCATCTGAAGTACGTCCTGAATGTAACTCATGAACTTGCTCCTTATTCATTCGTTCAGTGACTCAATACGGTAATGGACAGCCATAAAGTAGACACCCGCGAGCACTCTTCCAAATATATTCATATTAAAAGTATTATTGCTGATATGGCAATATTGCCGTATCATTATAACAATGAGCAGTCGCGAGATGCCCGTTTTTTGAGCAATTAGCATCGATAGGGTGAGCACAAGCGGCAAACGGAAACGGCAGGGCGGGTGTCAGGAAATCGTAAGGAGGACTCGATGATGCAGCAGAGCAAATCGGTCAAACTCGCCATTCTGAAAGTTCTTCAGGAGCTGGACACTCCGGCCGGGGCGGCTCGCATCGTCCAGCATCTTTCATCCGAGGGCGCGAATCTCCAGCCGCGCACCATCCGCTTTTATTTGCTCCAGATGGACCGCGAGGGCTGGACGAAAACCGTGAGCCGCCGGAGGGGCCGCGAACTGACCGCGAAGGGCCGCGACGAACTCGCGCACGCGAACATTATCGAGAAAGTCGGATTTATCTCTTCGCGGATTGATGCGTTGAGCTATCGCATGACGTTCCGAAACAGTGCGGGCGTCGGGACGCTTATTGCCAATGTTTCGACGATCGAGAAAAGCAATCTGCTGCGTGCGCTCGAATACATGAACCCCGTATTTTCGCGGAAACTCGCCATGGGGAATCGGCTGGCCGTGGCCAGGGAAGGGGCGTCGCTGGCCGGCTTCAACGTGCCGAAAGGAAGGGTGATGCTCGGCACGGTGTGCAGCGTGACGGTCAACGGCATTCTACTGGCCGAGCGCATCCCGGTGACGTCCCGGTTTGGCGGCCTGGTGGAGATCCGCGACGGCAAGCCGGTCCGGTTCGTCGAGCTGATCGCCTACAGCGGCACGACCATCGATCCGCTGGAGTTCTTCATCAACGCCGGCATGACCCGCGTGCGCGAGTGCGCCAAGACGGGTTCCGGCATTGTAGGGGCCAGTTTTCGCGAGGTGCCGGCCGTGGCGCTGGACGATGTGCGTCGCATAGGCAAGGAGATGGAGCGGCAGGGATTGGGGGGGCTTCTTGCCCTGGGCCAGCCGAATCAGCCGTTGCTGGATATTCCGGTGGCGGAGGGCCGTTGCGGCATGATCGTGCTCGGCGGGATGAATCCGATCGCCGCCCTCCGCGAAGCCGGTGTCCTGGTGACCATTCAGTCGCTGGCGGGTCTCGATGAGTGCAGCACATTTCAGCCTTTCCAGTCGCTACGGAACCGCTATCCAGGATGAGGGACACCATCCATCCGGCCACGGCGACTTCGATATCATGACCACAAGTCGCGTGCTGCCGATCGGCGGGGATCAGTTCCTGCTCTCCAGTTTCCAGCCTGAACGATCCGGGGCGCGGCGTTTTTTTACCGGGCGGGTTCGGCCGGGCGCGTTGGCGGCGGCAGCGGCGCCGCGCAGATGGTCAACCGCAGGCCACAGCGCAAGCAGCGGTTCGCTTCCTGAACGGCCGTGGCCGCGTTGAACGAGGACTCCACCTCGTCGAACGACCGGGTCCTCCGCTCCAGCGGCAGGATGGGCGTCTTCGGACGCTTCTTGCCGGCGAAATGCTCCTCGCGGCCGAGCCGCGGGTTCTGCTTGCGCAGGGAGGCCAGGGATTCCTCGATGCGGCCCGAACCGCCGAGGTATCGGTCCATCGCCGCGGCGGCGTTTCGGCCGGCGTTGATGGCCTCGATGACCGTCGCGGGGCCGCTGACCACGTCGCCGCCGGAAAACACGCCCGGGCGCGAGGTGCTCCACGTCGCGGGATCCACCTGGAGCCGGTCCCGGCGGTCCAGGGCCACGCCCAAGCTCTCCGGCACGGCGGGCTTCTGCCCGATGGCCATGATCAGGTGGTCCGCCTCCTGGACGAACTCGCTGCCCGGCACCGGGACGGGGCGGCGCCGGCCGCTGGCGTCGGGCTCGCCCAGTTCCATCCGGATGCACTCCAATTGCAGCTTCTCCGGGCGGGCGACGACCCGCTGCGGGGCGACTAGATAGCGGATCTCCACGCCCTCTTCGATGGCGTACTCGATTTCCTCCGGCGAGGCGGGCATCTCCTGGCGGGTCCGGCGGTAGAGCATGACCACGCGCTTCGCGCCCAGGCGCACCGCCGTGCGCGCGACGTCCATGGCGACATTGCCGCCGCCGACCACGGCCACCGTGCCGCCGAGCTTCACGTCGTGGCCCCGGTTGATCGCCTCCAGGAGCGTCAGGCCGTCCTGCACGCGCGGATCGTCCTCGCCCGGGATGCCCATCTTGGTCCCGCGCGCGGCGCCGACCGCCAGGAAGACCGCCTCGACACCCTCCGCAAAGAGCGGGTCCAAGGATTCCACGCGCGCGCCGGTGACGATCTTCACGCCGATCTCCTCGATGCCGCGAATTTCCTGGTCGAGCACCTCGTCCGTCAGGCGGTAACGCGGAATGCTGGCGCGCAGGCTGCCGCCGGGCTTCGGCGCGGCCTCGTAGACCGTGACCTCGTGGCCCAGCCGCCGCAGGAACCACGCGCAGGTCAGGCCGGCCGGGCCGGACCCGATCACGGCGGTCTTCTTTCCCGTCGGCGGCCGCATGGTGACGCGGGCTTTCCACTCGCCGGTGTCCACGGAGGCGACGAAGCGCTTGAGCTCGCGGATGGCCACGGGCTCGTCCATCTGGCAGCGGCGGCACGCCTGCTCGCACGGATGCGGGCAGACGCAGCCGAGCACGAACGGGAACGGCGCGCGATCGCGGATGACCTCCAGCGCTTCCTGGAACCGGCCCTCGGCGATCAGGGAGACGTACTGCGGGATGTGGATGCCCGCGGGGCAGGCGTTCTGGCAGGCCAGGATCCGCTTCTCGCGGTCGGCCCAGGGAATGGGCTCCCGGTCGCGCAGCGCGCCGGTCGGGCAGACCTCGACGCACGCGCCGCAGAACCGGCATTCGGCCGTCCGCATGTCCGCGCCGGCGCTGGTGTCCACCCGGCTCTCGATGCCGCGGTTGACGATGCCGATCGCGCCGACGCCGCGGACGTCCTGGCAGATGCGCACGCAACGCCCGCACAGGATGCACAGGTTCGGGTCGCGGATGAAGTAGGGATCGTCGTCGCGGACCGGCCGCTTTTTCGGCTGCGCACGATAGGACGAAAGCAGGTTGCGCGCGCCCGCCCAGTCCACGACCTTCTTCAACTGGCTGTCCTCGAGGATCGGCTCCGACTGTTCGCTCAAGATCAGCCAGATCAGGTTCTGGCGCAGCTTGAGGACCGCCTCGGTGTTGGTGCGGACGACCATGCCGTCGCGCGCGGGCGTCGTGCAGGACGTCGGCAGGCCGCGCATGTTCTCGATCTCCACGATGCACAGCCGGCAGGCGCCGACGGGCCGCAGGTCCGGGTGATAGCAGAGGTTGGGAATGTAGAGGCCCGCGTCGAGGGCGGCCTGCAGGACCGTCTGTCCGTCCCGGGCTTCCACCGTTTTGCCGTCTATGGTCAGTTTCATCATCGGATGGCCATGAAATCGCAGGCGCCGTAGCACGTCTGGCAGCGGGTGCACCGCTCGAGGTCAATCCGGGCCGCCTGGCCCTTCTTCCACTCGATGGCGTTCGCCGGGCAGGCCTTGAAACAGCGGCCGCACTTGGTGCAGGCCGACTCGATCACCTCGAAATGGCGCAGGGCCTTGCAGGCGTGCGCGGGGCATTCCTTGTCGTGCACGTGCGCGTCGTACTCGTGGCGGAAATAGCGCAGCGTGGTCAGTACGGGGTTGGCCGCGGTCTGGCCGAGGCCGCACAGGGCCGTGCTCTTGATCGTCTCGCCCATCTCCTGGAGGAAAGCGATATGCTCCGGTGTGCCGTGCCCGGCGGTGATCTCCTCCAGCGCCTCGTGCATGCGCTTGAGCCCGACGCGGCAGGGGGTGCACTGGCCGCACGACTCCGCCACCGTGAAGGACAGGAAGTAGCGCGCCACGTCCACCATGCAGGTGCGCTCGTCCATGATGATCAGGCCGCCGGACCCCATGATCGCGCCCGTGCCGGTGATGGACTCGTAGTCAATGGGCGTGTCCAGCAGCGACTCCGGCACGCAGCCGCCCGAGGGGCCGCCGAGCTGCACGCCCTTCAGGCCGATCCGCCGCTTGCTCATTCCGCCGCCCGCCCCGAAAATGAGTTCGCGCAGCGTCATGCCCATCGGCACCTCGACCAGGCCGGCGTTCCGCACCTGGCCCGCCAGCGCGAAGACCTTGGTCCCCCTGCTGCGCTCCGTGCCGATCGCGGCGAACCATTCCCATCCGCGCCGGAGGATGGGCGGGATGTTGCCGAAGGTCTCGACGTTGTTGATCAGCGTCGGCTGGCCCCACAGCCCCTGGTGCGCGGGGAACGGCGGTTTGACGCGCGGCGTGCCGCGCCGCCCCTCGATGGAGGCGATCAGGGCCGTCTCCTCGCCGCAGACGAACGCCCCCGCGCCCTGCATGATGCTCACATCGAAGTCGAACCCGCAGCCCAGGATGTTCGAGCCCAGGCAGCCCTCCCGCCGCGCCTGCTCGATGGCCAGGGTCAGCCGCCGGACGGCCAGCGGGTACTCCGCCCGGCAGTAGATCACGCCCTCCCGCGCCCCGATGGCGTAGCCGGCGATGATCATTCCCTCGATCACGGCGTGCGGATCGCCCTCCAGCAGGCTGCGGTCCATGAACGCGCCCGGGTCGCCCTCGTCGGCGTTGCAGATGACGTACTTAAGATCCCCCTTGGCCTCGCGGCAGAATCGCCACTTCTGCCCTGTCGAGAAGCCCGCCCCCCCGCGGCCGCGCAAGCCGGCCTTGTGAACCTCTTCGATCACGGCCTGCGGCGTCATGTCCATGGCCTTTCGCAAGGCCTGGTAGCCCCCGACCCGCCGGTAGTCCTCGATGTGCTCCGGATCAATCTCGCCGCAGTTGGCCAGGACGATCCGCGTCTGGTTTTTGAAAAACGCCTCGTAGTCCTGGCCCGCCCGCCGTTTCTCGACCGGCCGGCCGTGGACGAGGTGTTCCTCGACGATCTCGGCGACGTGCTCGGGCTGGATGAACTCGTACACCACCCGCCCCAGCTCCGGCGTGATCACGTCCACCAGCACGTCCCGGAACAGGCCGCGGTCGCCGGTGCGGACGATGTCGAACTTCTCCAGCAAGCCGCGCCGCTCCAGTTCCGACTGGAAGGCGGCGGCCACCTTCTCGGCGCCCGCGGCCACGCCGCTGGTGCCGACGCAGATGAGGATTCGATGGGAAGATAGAGCCGCCATGAGGGCAAGACCTTACTTGTACAACTCCAGGACCTCGTCCATTTTTGCCGGGGTGCAGCGCCCATAGAAGTCGTTGTCCACCATCACCACCGGCGCCATGCCGCAGCAGCCCAGGCAGGCTACGCGCTCGAGCGTGAAGCGGCGGTCCGGCGTGGTCTGCTCGACCTGGATGCCCAGTTTGCCTTGCACGTGGTCGAGCAGGTCCTTGCCGCCCATGATGTAGCAGGCCGTGCCCTGGCAGACACGGATGGTGTGCCGGCCGCGCGGCTCGAGGCAGAACTGCGCGTAAAACGTCAGGATGCCGTAAATCTCGACGGGGAACACGTCCAAGGCCTTCGCAATGGGCCCAATGGACTCCGGCGGCACGTAGCCGAACCGCTCCTGCATCTTCTGCAACAGCGGAATCAGCATGCCGTTGCGCCCGCGGAACGGGACGATGACCGCTTCGATGTCAGCGGCGCGCAGGTCCGCATCGGCTTGTATTTCCTGACTCATTTTCGAGGTCTGATGCGCCGTTGGAAAACTTACACGCCCTTCGGCCCCTGTGCAACACAGGAGCCGGGCACTCTATCCGGAGGCGCCGTTTTCTCAAGTTTTTTCGTACGGCCCCGATCGGGCGCTGACCGACCGCTTCGGTCCGCTGAATAGGCGCGATGAGAGTGCGATTCTTTCGACCGGCAAGAGGCCTTCTGATCCCGGCGCGCCGTGCCGTGAAGGCGACCGAGATATCCTGCAGGAGCGAGCCTACCGGAGCCAGATCCCGTCGATTTCAAGGCGGAGGGATTCCGCTTTCCTGTTGGCGATGAAGAATCGGACCTGCGCCAGGATCTGACCGGGGAAGTTCGGGATATCCAGGCGGTCTCCTCGGCACGCGGGGACCCTCTCCGCGAGGGGGATCTCCACCGTCTGCCAATCCACGCCGGTCTCGAACTCGTACACGAGGTAATGCCGCGCGTCGCGTTCCGCCTCCACGAGGAACTGGTGGCGCTTGCCGTCGCCCTTTAGCCGGATGACGGCGGTGCGGCAGGCCGACATGTCGATCGGGTCGAAGTAGTACTGCAGGGACGAAAACCCGCCGTTGTTCTCCAGCGAGACTTCGCCCGAGAAGACGGCGTAGAGCTCCATCTGGTCGGCGGGATATGGCTGCAGCAGGGGAAGCAGATCGCTTGGCTCCTTCAGGGCCGGATCAAGCCATACAGCCTCCTGGTCGCGCCGCAGGAGGACCGGCATACGCTCGTGCGCCTGCCTGATCAGGTCATTTGTCGCACAGGTGACAATGGCGCAGGATACGGTTTCCGCCTTGGTTTCGGGGTTGGCCCAGGCCGACCAGAGCCTGGCGAAGGCGAATAGAGCCCGGGGTTTCAATAGCGCATCGATGTCAGCGCCTTGCCGTTGGGACCATTCCAAACGGCCAGCACCTTCTGGGTAGGCGCGATGTTGTACGACGGGACGAGTTTATTCAGATCGGGCTCATCCTCGGGCAGCGACCAGGAGTCGTGCATCTCGGGGGGGGAACTTCGACATGACGGTACGGCGCCCGCACATGGCTGAAACTTGGAGCACGGACGGAGGAATGCAAGGCGGCTATCGTCGGGTAGCTGCACCCGCGCCGCGCACCATCACCAGAATCGCTGTTCGCAGATGCGAAGGGAGCTTGCGCCAGACCGCCCCTATCTCGTAGACCTCCGAAGGTAGTGAGGCTGGCCGTGAGTCCACGTGTATTTTAACCGCGCCAGCATTGATCGGGCTAGGGGGTTCAAGCCGCCCCCCCCCCGAGCGCCAACTCTCCACGCCGGACATACGGTGTTCTCCCCAGCCATTGCACGGCGGACTTGCGCCGGAATACGTCTTGCTGGACAATAGGCCGGCAGAGAGGCGGACAACCAAGGAGACCATCCATGAAGCACTTCCGACGAGTCCTGTATGTTCTCGGTGTCGCGCTGGCGCTGACCACTTCGGCCAAGGCCCCCGACCCGGCGCGTTCGGCCGAGTTATTCGACCAGGCCGCCGCCGAACTGGATCTGCGCGGCGACATGCTGGTGTATTTCCAGATCGAAGGCCTGGTGGAAGGCTTGCTGGGCAAGATCAAGGACGTCGCGGGGCGCATCGCCGAGCGAGAGGACTCCGCGGCCGCCGCGGTCGATATCGTTGGCCGCATCGATTCGTTCCTGCGGACCCAGGGCCTGTATGACGGCGTGAGCATCGGCATCAGTTCCAGGCCGCGACCGGACGGTTACTACGACGTGAAGAGCTTCATCGCCCGGAAGCCTGCCGATCCCGCCCCGCTCTTCTGGCGCATGATGGGGGGAGCGCCGCGGGAACTGCGCGTCCTGGACCTGATTCCGGCCGACGCCGCGGTCGTTCTCTCGGCGGACTTCCGGCCGGCGGACGTCTGGGCCTTTCTCCAGGCCGCCGTCCAGGAAGTCGGCGGCGAGCAGCCCTATGGGGAACTCCGGGCCGCCGTCGAGGAACTCAAGACCACGGCCGGGGCCGACCTGGACGCCCTGATCGCCTCGCTCGGCGGTGAGGTTGCGTTTTCGCTGCAACTCTCGCGGGACCGGACGGTGGAATTGCCGCTGGACAGCCAACGCCTGGCGGTGCCCGTGCCCTCGTTTCTGCTGGCGCTGGGCGTCAAGGACGACTCCCTTCTGCAGTTGCTGCTGGCGCAAATCAGGGAAGGCGACCTGGCGCTGGAAACACGGCAGGCCGACGGCCAGACCACCTACGTGGCGCCGGTCGTGACGGAGGAGCCTTTCCCCATCCAGATCGCCCTGGCCCAGCACGAGAACTACCTGCTTGTCGCTTCCCATCCGGATGTCATGGCCGAGTCCCTGAAGGCTTTCCAGAGCGGGAAGGGCCTGAAGTCCGAACCCGGATTCCAGGCGATCACGAAGGACTTGCCGACGCTGCATAACGGGCTGATCTTCGTGGACGAGCGTTTTAGAACCACGGTCTACGAGATACAGATGACGGCCCTCCGCGAGGAAATGCCCGACGAGGAGGCGGAGTTGGCCGTGGAAGTCATGAATCAGTTGTTCGGGTGGAGCAAGGAGGGCTCGCTCGCCAGCGTCCGGGTGGTCAAGCCCAACGGCATTCTGACCCATGCCGTGACGCCTACCGGCGGCAAGGAGGTAGCGCTGGCCGGCGCGGCAATGCCCATCGGCCTCCTGGCGGCCGTGGCCGTCCCCAGTTTCGTCAAGGCCCGTTCGCGCGCCCAGGAAGCGCAGATGATCAACGTCGTGCGCATGGTGGACGCCGCCAAGCAACAGTGGGCGCTGGAGAACAGCAAGGAGGACGGAGCCGATGTCACGGAAGACGACATCGCCCCGTACCTGCCCGCCGGCATCCTCGACCTGCCTCCGGGACACACCCTGCACATCAATCCGCTCGGCGAAGACCCAACGATCACCCGCCCGGACGGGTCAACCGTAACCCTGTAATAATCGTCCGGCTCTCCCGGAGGCGGCGGGAAACGCCCCGGGATTGGCGCATCGGGAAGGACGCACTTTCACCCGGCCGGATAGCCCGCTTATTTCACGAGCGCAGCGACGCTCACGCAATAAGCGCCTCTGAGCACGTGATTTGCATTAGCAATTCGCGTGCCAGAAGACATGACGTTTTGTCGAATCAGGGATTCGACAAAACGTACGTGGGTTCCGTTTGTGCCCGCAACGCGGGCACATCCCCGCGTGCGGCCACGTTGCCGCGGCCGACGCGGCTCACGTGGCGGCCCTTTGGGCGGATAATGCGCGCCAGTCGCGCATTATCCGGGCTAGCGCCCCGGCAGGCATGAGGTCCTATCCTCGTCTTGCATGAACTCCCATGCACAATGCGGGAGAGCAACGGCCAAGGGGAGTTGTTCTCCCGAAGCGGAGGGGGCGCCTCGGGATGCGGAATCGCCCGGCCCTTTCTTCGATTGAAGACCAACGTCTGGCAGCCTCTCGAGATCCTCCTTTCGGGGCGCATGCGGCCCCTCATCAGAAGAAAGAAACGAGGGGGCGCTCATTCCACGAAAAACATCCCGGTCTTGCCGTTCGATACCCCGCGCGATTCCGCGCCCGGACGCTCCGCTTGCACTTGGCCAGGGATATCTTTATCTTCCGGGCGGAGCAAACGAGCAGGCGAAATGGACAGCTTGAGCGGACAGGCGATTCTCATCACGGGTTCAACCCGGGGCATCGGACGCGCCATTGCCGCGGCGGCGGCGAGTCGAGGCGCGACCGTCGGCATTCACGGTCGCGATGCGCAACACGTGCAGGATATCTGCGCCAGCCTGGCGGCTTCCGGCGGAGAGGCCCTGGCTTGCCCGGGGGACTTTGCGGACCCCGAGAACGCTCGCGAGGTGGTGCGGGCTTTCCTGAAGGCCGCCGGCAGGCTGGATGGCCTGGTTCACTGCGCCGGCACCGGAAAGGCCCGGGCCTTCCGCGCCCTGACGCTCCCGGATTGGCGGGCCACGTTTCGGGTCAACCTGGAAGCGGCCCTGCTGGCCTCGCAGGAGGCCTACCTCTGGATGCGGCAACAGAAAAAAGGCGCGATCGTCCATATCGCCTCCCTGGCCGCCCACGGCCCCGGACGCTGGATGGGCGCCGACTATGCCGCAAGCAAGGCGGGCCTGGTCAGCCTGACCAAGAGCCTGGCCCTGGAGGCGGCCCGCTTCGGCATCCGCGTCAACGCCGTATCGCCGGGCATGGTGGAGACCGACATGACCGCGGCGCTGACTGAAACGCTGAAAAAAAACATTGGGATTCCGATGAACCGCTTCGCCCGGCCCGAGGAAGTCGCCGAGGCCGTCCTGTTCCTGCTGTCCGACGCCTCGTCGTACCTCACGGGGCAGGTCCTGCATGTGGATGGCGGGTTGTGGATGGAGTCCTGAAAGGAAGATCACGATGGAAAAGCGCCGCGTCGTCGTCACGGGAATGGGAATGGTCACGCCCCTGGGGCTTGACGAGTCGTCGGTCTGCGCGCGGCTCTTCGGAGGGCAAGGCGGCATCCGGCGGATAACCTCTTTCGATCCCGCGACGTTCAAGTCGAAGAACGGGGCGGAAATCGATCCGGAGGCGCTGGCCGCCGCGCTGACCGCGTTCGAGTTGAAGCCTTCCGATCGCGCCACGGACATGGCGTTGGCGGCCTCGGGGCACGCCTTAAAACAGGCCGGCCTGCTCCCGGCGGGGCCGGGCACGCCGGGGGAAGACACGGCCGTGCTGATCGGGTCGGGTTCGGGTCCCTCGCACGCCGTCACCGAATCCTGGAAGGCCTATGCCGCGCAGGGCGCGCGCGGCGTGCGGCCCACGACCGTGCCCCGGTGCATGCTCAACGTCTTGAGCTCCCAGGTCTCGATCCGGTTCGGCCTCAAGGGTCCCAACTACGTGCTTGTGGCCGCCTGCTCCTCGTCCACGATGGCCCTGGGCATCGGCTACCGCATGATCCTGCACGGCTACGCGCGCCGCGTGCTCTGCGGCGGCAGCGATTCCATGTTCACGGCGCCGCTGTACACCGGATGGGACAACCTCGGCGTCATGTCGAGGTCGCCCGATCCGGACAAGGCCTGCCGGCCTTTCGACGCCGGGCGCGACGGGTTCGTTCTCGGGGAGGGCGCCGGCGCCGTGGTCCTGGAATCGCTGGAGGAGGCCCGGTCGCGCGGCGCCCGAATCCGCGCGGAGATACACGGCTACGGCGAAACCTCCGACGCCACGCATATCACCCGGCCCAGCGTGGAGGGGCAGGCGGCCGCCATGACGGCCGCGCTGCGCTCCGCGCAGATGGCGCCTGGCGACATCGATTTCGTCAATGCGCACGGGACCGCTACGAAGGCCAATGACGTCTGCGAGGCCGAGGCGATACGCGGCGTGTTCGGCTCGGAAGCGGACCGGGTCTTCGTGGTCTCCTCGAAGTCATTTTTCGGCCACCTGCTGGGCGCGGCCGGGATCGTGGAAACCCTGTCGGCCATCCTCTGCCTCGAGGCGGGGCGGCTGCACGCCAACCTGAACCTTGATCAACCCGACCCGATGTGCAATGTTCGGCTCGTGGGCAGGGAGTCCCAGGCGATTCCGCTGCGCACCTGCATGAAAAACAGCTTCGGGTTCGGTGGCGGGAATGCCGTGATGATCCTGGGCCAGTACAAGGAGTAATCGCATGACGCGAGAGGAAATCCTCGGGAAGCTGCGGGGCATCATGGGGCGGACCAGCCAGGCCAAGGTGGACTGGAGCCGGGTGAACGAACAGAGTTCCATCGCCTCGCTGGGCATCGATTCCCTGGCCATGCTCGACCTGATGTACGACCTGCAGCAGGAGTTCGGCATCGAGTTCGAACCCCAGGATGTGGTGAACGTGTCCACCGTGGGCGATCTGGCCGCTTTCATCGAGGGGCGGATGGGTGCGTGAGGCGGATTCGATATCTGGTCGAATACTGTTTCGTGCGGTTGTTGTTGTTCCTCCTGGATCGGCTGCCCCTGTCCTTCTGCGCGCGGCTGGCCAACGGCGCCGCCGATATCGCGTTCCGGCTGCATGCGTCGCGCCGGCGCATTGCCATCGATAACATCCTTGTGTCCGGGATCACCGCCGACCGGCGCGAAGCCGAACGGATTGCCCGGGCCTCGTTCCGGCACTTCGCGCGGCTCGTTGCGGAATCCCTCAAGTCGGACGCCTATTTCAGCCGGCATCCGTGGACGGAATGCGTCGACTGGCGGATTTCGCCGGAATTGCAGCAGATCCTGGACGATCCCTCGCGCGGCCTGATCCTGGCCTGCGGCCACCTGGGCAACTGGGAGATCGCCGCGCAACTGCTGTCCCACCGCAAGCCGGTCGTCGGCATTACGCGGCCGATGAACAACCCGTATGTCAATCGCCTCATGCAGGCGCGGAAGCCCCGGAACCGCTTCGAACTGACGCCGAAGCACGACGCGAACATGGCCCGCTTGGTTTCCGCCCTCAAGGAAGGCAAGGTGCTGGCCATCATGATCGACCAGCACGCCCGGGACCGGGGCATGATGATCGACTTCTTCGGCCGCCCGGCGGCCACGCACACGGCCATCGCCCTGCTGCACCTCGTGACCCGAACGCCGCTCTGCTTCGGCGCCTGCGTGGAAACGGCGCCGATGCAGTTCCGGTTCCACGCCTCCGGCCCCTTGCGCTTTGAGCCTACGGGCGACAAGCAGCAGGATATCCGCCGCATTCTCGAGCACCTGACCCGGGAACTCGAGACCGCCATTCGCGCCCATCCGGAGCAGTACATGTGGGGACACCGGCGCTGGCGCGACGTCAAGCCCGCTCCCCCTTCCGGAACTCCCGCGCTCCGCTAATCCGGTTCCGGGCGGACCTGGCGCTCGGACGACAGCCGTTCCTCGCCCCTCCCCAACCCTGCCCCGCCGGCCAATTCCAGGCCGAACGGGATCTGCTGTATTTTCCGACTCCTCGATGCAGCCTCTCGCTCCCGCTCCTTTCCAGGGCGACCGCTCGGCGCCCCTGCAAATAGAAAGGAAGGACGGGGGCGGCATTCCGCGCTTTTTTAGGCGCCACTCTTGTGTCGCCCGCGCGGGGGAGGATACTATGGGCGACGCCAGCAAGGGGTGCCTTGTATATGCCGGAATGCAACCAGGAGGCCGACTCTTTTCGTTTCCCCCCAACCCGTTGGACTCTCGTTGCCCATGCCCAGGCCCCTGAACCCGAAGCCGGCCTGGACGCCATGAACGAACTGCTGACGGCTTATAGCCCGGTTCTGCGCGGTTACTTGAGACTAGTCATGCGGTTGCGCCCGGAACAGGCGGAGGATATGGTTCAGGATTTCGTAACCCGGCGCATCCTGGAAGGACGCCTCCTCCAGCGCGCGGACCGCACGCGTGGCCGGTTCCGCTCTTTTTTACTGAAGTGCTTCTTGAATTTTGTCCGGAGCGAATTGCGCAAGGAAAAGGCAGCCAAGCGCGGGCCACCCCCATCGCAGATGCTCAACCTCGATGACCATGCCCAAGACATTGCCGATCCGTGCCAGGAGCGAAGGGCCTTTGACGCCCTGTGGGCCCGGCAAGTGCTCGGGGCCGCGCTGGAGCGCATGCAAAAGGACTGCGAGGAGAAAGGGCGCCAGGATGTCTGGACCGTTTTCGAGCAGCGCGTCCTGAATCCCATTTTCTCCGACAACCCGCCCCGCCCCTACGAGGAACTGGTGACCGCCCTGGGCCTGAAATCCCCCCTCCAGGCCTCCAACCTGTTGATCACGGCCAAGCGCGGCTTCCAGCGCGCCCTGGAAGCCGTAGTCCGTGAAACGGTGGCGAACGAAACGGACATTCGGGCCGAGATCGCCGCGCTGAAACGGGCGCTGGGCGGCGTAACCGGTTAGCACCGGCTCCCGCGCAAGGGAAGATAATCGGCCCCTCTTCGACAAAGCACAACAACCGCCCGGCCGGCGCAGGATCTCGCCCCGCGCCGCGTAGTACAAGGTGAGGGCCATTACCGAGGTGAACCATGAATGAATCTTCCGCGCAGGTTCTCGGGGTCAACGCCGGGAAACTCGCACAGTTGCTGGATAGCGGCTGCCCCGTGGCAGACTGGCGTCCCGAGGAACTGGGCGCCCTGTTCAGCCACCAGATGACGGCGCCAGTGCAGTTCGACCTGGCGGGATTTGATCCCGCGTTCGCCGAGCGGATCCGGCTGCTGGCGGGCGCCCAAGGCCTCCTCGTGAAAAGTTTTCGGGACCTGTTCCTGCACCCCCACCCCCCCGCCGCCCTGCTCGAGGCGGTCAAGGATTTCGCCAAGCGCGCCGCGGCGCACCGCGAGGCCGTCCTGCCCAAGGCCATCGCCCGCATGCTGTATTACCTCTCCATCTCCGCGGCCCTGGTACGGTGCGGACGGCGGATCACTTCGTTGAGCAACAAGGACCTGCTGACCGGCCTCCGCTGGGCGCTGGGCCAGGAGTGGGTCGAAAAAGACCTTCATGGGTTGCTGGAGGAAGGCGCGCGGCAACTGGAGTCCTCGCGGGGGGAGGCGACATGAACCCCAAAGACAAACGGCACGATCCCGATACGATCCCCATGTCCGGGGGAGCGGCGGATGTCACGCAGACCATGATCCAGGAAGGCATGCTCCAGGCGCCGGCCCGGCCGGGCGCGCGGGGCGCAGTGGGCCGGTTTGAAATCCTGCGGCCCCTCGCCGCGGGCGGCATGGGCCAGGTTTTCCTCGCGCGCGAACCCGTCACGGACGGCCGCGTGGCCATCAAGATGATCCGTCCCCGGTACCGAGGCGAGGAGTGGGTGGTCCGCCGGTTCCTGGCCGAGGCGCAGCACATGTACCGGATGTCGCACCCCCACATCCTGAAGGTCATGGAGGTGTCGGACCGCAAGGAGGGGCCGTATTACGTCATGCCCTTCATCGAAGGCGGCAGCCTGGCGCAGGCGATCAAGCCCGGCCAGCCGCTGCCGGAGGACCGCGTTCTCGAAATCGCGCGGCAGGTGGCCGACGCGCTGCAGTACGCGCACGCCCGCGGCATCATCCACCGCGACATCAAGCCCGCCAACGTGCTGCTGGACAACGAGGGGCGCGCCTACCTGACGGACTTCGGCCTGCTGCGGACGGTGTTCAACGATACGATGCTGGATCCCGACAAGAGCGCGCCCGAGGGCACGGCCGCCTACATGTCGCCCCTGGCCGCCTCGGGCAAGGCCGAGGATACGCGGTGCGACATCTACTCGTTCGGCGCGCTGCTCTACGAGATGCTCACGGGGTGCAAGCCGTACGAGGGCCCGAATCCGAAAGCGGTCGCGGACCGGATTCTCGCCGGGCCGCCCCGCCCGATCCTGGCCGTCAACCGGGCCGCCTCGCCGGCGCTCGCGCGGATCGCGGAGTGGTGCATGGCCCGCGAACTGCGCGACCGGTACGCCGAGATGAAGGATGTTGTCCGAGACCTCGACCGGGCCGGGCAAAAAGAGGCGCCCCTCGGCCCGCACGGAGCGGCGGAGGGCCAGGCGGTCATGGTGCTGAAGTTGAGCGGGAAGCGGTCCGTCGGGAAGGCGCTGGCGGCGGCCGGCACGTTCCTGCAGGGCCTATGCGCGGTGTCGCTGCTCTGGACCATCATCCACATGATCGTCGCCCACCTGGCGGCGGATCCGCAGCAGCCTGTATCCCTGGCCCAGAGACTGGGGAGCGCCGCGGCGCCGGCGGCCTTCGGATTCCTCCTGGGCGGCGTGGCCGGCTGGTTCCTGCTGGCCCTTGCGCTGTGGGCCTGCCGCTACCGGGCTCCGTGGTTTTACCAGGCGATGCACATCATCGCGATCCCCTGGCTGCTGGTCTTTCCCGCGGGGACGCTCGCGAGCGTGCTGGTCCTGATCCACCTGCGGGAACACAAGGCCGAGTTCGCCGCGGAACCGCCGGCGGCCAGGCCGACACTCTTCATGTACTTCGAAAGCGCCGCGGTAGTGGCGATCGCCGTTTTCATTGCCGGGTTGTTCGGCCACGTGGCCTACAACATGGCCCGCCGGCAGGCCCGCCCCTCCTCCGCGGCGCAACCCGCTTCCAGCGCCGCCCAGGATCGCTGCGCCCGGGCCTGGCGGGTGTGGAACGAGCAGAAGTACGAGGAGGCGGAGAGGCTGTTCCTGCAGGCGACGCAGGCCGATCCCAGGCTGGCCGACGCCTGGAACGGGCTGGGCTGGTCCCGGCAGAATATGGGCCAAACGCAGAACGCCAGGGAGGCTTTCGAGCGCTGCGTCGCGCTCGACCCGAAGAACGCCGGCGCCCTGAACGGGCTCGGCTGGATCGCGAAGAGCGAACGGAAGCAGCACGAAGCCATCCGGCACTGGGAACTGGCCATTGCCGCCGAGCCGGGCGCGACCGCCGCGCTGGCCGGGCTGGCTTCCACCGAGCTTGAACTGGGCTACTACGACCTTGCCGCCAAGCACGCGCAGAGCTGGCTGAATCTCGAGCCCGGGAACGCCGAGGCGAAGCGCATCCTGGAGCAGGCCCGGCAGAAGCGGAACATCATGGACGACCTGACGCCCCGCCAGAAATTAAGCGCGGACTTGGGTCGCGATTAGTATCTGCTGGTCTTTCAGCGGCGCGCGCACAAGCAGCAGGCCGCCCTTCGGTATCGGAACTTCTACGCACTCGAACACATCGCGCCCGAGACCCAGCGCGCCCTGGAGGAGGTGCTGTGGGAGTACAGCCTTCGCGGCAACCACGAACACGTCGTGCGCTCGGGTTCCCCGGAACATCGAGCCCAGGCCGACGGAGCGATTCGGGAATACCAGAGGCAACGGGACGAGGACCTCCAGCGGCTCCTGGGCCCGGACCTCGCGCGCATCTTTCTGCAATACGCGGAGGGCCACGATTTCAGCCGGTTCATCCGTGATTTGAAAACGGACCTGGCCGACCAGGGCCGGGAGCTTCCCGTGCCGGCCGAGCGCGCCTTGCTGGATCTCATGTGGACCGCCGCCCGCGAGACCGGGAAGAACAGCGACTCCGGACGAACGGACGAGGAGCAGTGGCGGATTGAATATGCCTGGCAGAGCAACGTGCTGGCCCGCGCCGGCGCCTTCCTGGAGCCGGACACCATCCGCCTGCTCGACCAGCAGTTCGAACAGTTTTACGCGATCGCCCGGATGGGGGAGAAATCAGCCGGGCAAAAAGAGTCGGAGCGGGGACACGCCGGGAAGGAAATCGCCCCGTAAGATGCCGGCCCGACTCCCTGCGCCCCCCTCTGTCCGGCCCGCTTTTCTACACGCGGCCTTCTCCGGCGACGGCGCGGCGCCGGACGACCGAGATCCCCCAGTCCGGGCCCTCCGTGCAGTATTTCGCCTTGATGAAGAGCGCCTCGTCGATGGCCTCGAACACCGCGACGGGGCCGGGGTGCACGTTGGTATCGTGCATCACCACCACGCCGTCCGGGGCGAGGCGCTCCACGTACTGCCAGTCGGCGAGGCACTGGTTGACGGAATGCCAGCCGTCGATGAACAGGAAATCGATAGTCTTCGCCCCGCCCGCCTCCATCTGGCGGTAGACCCGGCCGCGGTCCGCGGAATCCATTTTCAGCGTGTGGATGCGCCGGCTGGCGTTGTCCAGGTGGCTTTTGTCCTCGATGTCCACGCCGATATACAGGCAATCGCCGGGCTTGTGGGCGAGGAGGATGCCGGTGGACGATTCCGGCAGCGGGTTCCGCTGCACGCCGATCTCGACGATGCATCGCGGGGCCGGCACGCTCAACAGGGCCTGCCGGAGCACCTCCTGGTTGGCGGCCGAAAACTCGCGCGGCACGGGGCGGTAAAATTCGTTGTAGAAATCGACGTTATCGTCGCGACCAGGCGCCAGGCTCGGCCGATACTTGAGCCCGACCACCGGACCCGGTTGCTGGGCAATCGTGTACATGGGGTTCCTTTCCAGTGCGCGCGGTGTCAAGGCCTCCTGAAGGCCGCGCTCGCCAGGCAAAACAGAACGAGGCCGATGCCGAGAAGAGCCAGCGTAATGGGACAGGGCATGGGCCAGCCGAACAGCGGGTTCGGCACTCCCGCGACGATGGCCGCGGCATCCAGCACCAGCAGCAGCCCGGCCACGATCAGTATCCATTTAGACACGAGGAGCATGGGGTTTCCTTTTCTTGCCCCGGGATATTGCACGAGGGGCGGCTGAATATCCACTTCGAATCGGCCGGCTCCGATTCGTGCGGGAAAACGGCGCCGGGGCGCCGCGCGCGAATGGCGATCTACCCAAAAAGGTGAACGTGTCTCGGCGCCCACTGTCTACACCTTCAGCCGCATGAGACTTGAAAGACAACAAGCAGGAGTCATTATGAGAACCCGCATTCGCCCCTGGTTGTGCTGTGCCGTCCCTGCGCTCATTCTGGCCGGCGCGCTGGCCTCCCCGGCCCGGGCCGGAGATCGCCCGACCGTCGTCTCGACCGTGCCGGCGGTCGGCGCCGTAGAGGTGGACCCGGCCATGACGGAGATCACGGTCACGTTCGACCAGGACATGGCCGGCGGCTTCTCGTGGACGGGCGGCGGCCCGGATTACCCGCCGACAACCGGCCGGCCGTTCTGGCGCGATGCGCGGACGTGCGTGTTGCCGGTGAAACTGGAAGCCGGACACTACTACCGCGTCGGCATCAATTCCAAGAGCCACCAGAACTTCCGCAACCAGTCGGGCCTGCCCGCGCCGACGGCGGCCATATATTTCACCACAGCAGGCGCGAGCGAGGAACTCCAAGCCAAGACCCGGAAACCCACGGTCGTCGAGATGACCCCGGCCAACGGCGCGACGGATGTAGATCCGGCCACTACGGAATTGCGTGTGACTTTCAGCGTGCCCATGGGTGGTGGGTTTTCGTGGACCGGCGGCGGGCCGGCGTACCCGGCCGGCGTCGAGGGCAAGGGCCCCTACTGGACCGTCGGCCAACTCACCTGCGCGCTACCGGTCAAACTGGAGCCGAACCACACCTACCGGCTGAACCTGAACAGCTTTTCGCACAAGAACTTCCAGAGCGCCGGCGGCGTGCCGCTCGAGCCCGTGACCTACACCTTTTCCACCGGAGCAGGAGGCCCTACCCCGCCCGCGCCGCCTCTTCCATAGAACGGGCGGGGCACCATCCTCGCGAGCAGCGCAGGCGTCTCACAAGGCCGCAGGCCGCGCGGGCAAGACCGGCGACGCAACGGGTATGCAGGCATAGGCCTGTCGCACGCTCCGTCCGATGCCGAAAGCCGCGTTGCTGCGAGGCCAACGACGCAGCGGATGAGCGCCCCCTCCACATCAGGGCCCGCCAACTTCAGCGCGCCCTGCCACTCCGTCCCCCTCATGTCTCGCGCTTTGAATTCAGACTGCGCCCGGAACCGCCCCGCAAAACAAGTCAGCCAGATGGCGATCCATGCGACGGCCGCGCAGGGCCCCCGAGACCCTGCCCCGTGCGCCGAACGTGGCGAGGCCACGGACTCATCCCGCCGCGATTTGCATCCCCGGGCGGCACGGGATAGGCCCTTCGCTTTTGCATCCATCCGGATGCGACGTGCGGCCCAAGGCGACAGGATGGAGCCCGCCGGCCCGGCGCACCGCGACAGCGAGCGGTGTCGCGCCGTTTGCCAGGGGGGACCAGCCGGCGAAACCGTTCTCCTGACGAAGCCGCCCTTCTTCTTGGCCGGTTGATTTCTATGTTCTGCCAGTCATGTATTCGCTTTCTCTTCCGCACCTCCGATCCAAGATGGCTCCCGCTCCATCAGAAGAAAGGTCGAAGCCCGACTGCATTCCACGCTTTTCCAGACAGCGCCTGAATTTTTTCGCCGCTTCCCGGTATAGTCAGGGAAGGAGGCGCCCCGCGTGCTTTGCTCGCACAAGAGTTGGCGGATCATGGCCTTGGCGTGGCTGGCGGCCGGGCCGGCTCTCGCCGAACCGCCGCTGTTGGTGGTCTACCCCGGCGGCTGGCACGCGGCGGTGACCAACTTCGCCGCGTTCAAGCAGCGGCTGGGTTACGACGTTCGCCTGACCAACCACTGGGACGCGACTGCCGGCCAGACCAACAGCCCGGCCACGTTGCGGGCCGCCCTGCTCTCCTTCTATTCATCCCTGTCCGCCACCCAGCAGCCGGGCTGCGTCCTGCTGGTCGGCAGTTTTCAGGCCCTGCCCGCGCCCGTCTTTCGGGTCGCCGCCAGCGACGCCCCCTATTACTCGGACATCTATTTTTCCATCCCTGACGTCAACTTCGATGCCAACGGGAATGGCACCAACGGCGAATACGGCGCGGCGGGGGACCTCACCTCCGCCCAGTTCGACGGTTTCTTCACCGCCTTGAGCAACAAGCTCGTTGTCGGCCGGATCCCCGTCGCCGCCACCGCGGGCATCGAAACCGTACGCCGTCTGCTCGACGCCTCGGTCGCGTTCGAACGGGAAACCGGCGCCCGCAAAAGCCGGGCGCTGCTGACCGCGGGGCGCATCGACACCAGCACACCCGCGGATAGCTGGGAATACGTCGTCCGCGAACTGGCCGGGCGGCTCGGATCGAACTACCCGGCGCGGACGTTCGTCACGGTGGCGCACGTCGCGTCCAACTACACCAACCGCGCCGGCATCGACTACGCGGTGGAAGGCGACGATGTCAGCACGGGGTACACCGAGGGCCAGAACATCGTTCGCGGGCTCTGGCAGTCCAACGACGCGTGTGCTTTCCTCTGCAACGTCTCGCACGGCAGCTCGATCTACGATTTCGCCCTGCGCCGCAACGGCGCGGGCCTCCCGGCCAGCGTCCACGCGGCCATCGTCCTCTCGATGTCCTGCGCTTCCTACGATCTCGGGACCGCCGCGTTCACGGCGGGCGTCGCCGCGGCCTACCTGGGTTCGACGGCGGTCGTCACACCGGACGTTGCGACGCTGGCCTCCGCGCCGCGCATGGTCTCCGCGGATGTCCAGCAGCGGGCCGCGATCGATATCCTGGGCCTGACCCAGACCGTCGGGCGCGTGTTCCGCGAGGAATTCGACTACTACGTGGACCAGATCCCGGCCGCGGGCTGGCTGACCTACCTGATGGACCCGGCCGGCGTCCTGCGCAACGTCATCGGGTTCCAGATCATCGGCGACCCGACCCTGCGGCGCGAGTATCCGGACGGCGATGCCGACGGCCTGCTGGACCCCGAGGAGGCGACCCTCGGCACCCTGCCGGGCGACGCGGACACGGACGGCGACGGGCTGCCGGACGGGTACGAGTTCCTCACCCCGACGCTCGACCCGCTGGCCGACAACGGCCCGGACGTGGACGGAGACGGCAGCCTCAACGGGGACGAGTGGATCGCCGGCACCGACCCGCTGTCGGACTCGGACTATCCCTGCCTCGCGTGGACGGGCGATCTCGCGCTCTCCTGGAACAGCGTCACGGGCCGGCTCTACACCGTGCAACAGGCGACCAACGCGCCGCCGTTCGAGTGGCAGGACTGCTCCGCCGCCGCTACGGGCACGGGCGCGCGGGTTGAATTCGAGCCCGACACCGCGCCGGCGCGGGTTCTCTACCGGATGTCCATTTCCCGGCCCTGATCGGAGTGAATCGCCGAGGATGCGAAGATGCCTTCGGGGAGGGGCCGTGAACCCTGCGGGCCTTTCGCGTTCTCCACGACGAATATCCTGTTGCCCGCGCGCCGGCGCGGGGCTAGGATTCGCTGGTAGCTATGTTGACTTTCGCGGAAGAGATCGTGCTGCTCGCGCTCGACGAGAAGGAGGGCGTGATCACGGAACTCCCTCACCAGGCCCTCCACGCGGCCATGTCGGGCGCCGTGCTGATGGAACTCTGCCTGCTCAACCGCGTGGACGTGGACGCGAAGCAGATGAAGGTGGTGGACACGACGCCGACCGGCGAGCCGATCCTGGACGCCGTCCTGAAGGATCTCCAGGGTTCCCATCCGGAGCACACCTTGGCCTACTGGCTGAACCGTATGGCCGGCCACCACGCCCACGAGATCCTGCGGCTCTCCTTCACCGGGCTGGTGCGCAAGGGCGTGCTGCGCGAGGAGAAACACCGGTTTCTCTGGGTCTTTCCCGACCGCCGGTACCCCCGCCTTAACGACCGCGAGTTCATCGAGGTCCGCGCCCGGCTGCGCCAGGCGCTGCTCGGCACGGATATCCCGGAGGTGCGCGACATCGTCCTGGTCAGCCTCCTCAACGCCTGCCGGCTGATCCCGCGCATCCTGGCGGACGACGAACTGCCGCGCGCGCACGCCCGGATCGCGCAATTGTCCCGCCTGGACCTGATCGGCCAGGCCTTGGCCCAATCCATCCGCGAAATCGAATTCGCGTTGAGCCTGCCGATGATGCTGTGAGACGACGCATGCAGCTCCAAATCACAGGCGAGGAAGGGCCGATCATCCGCCTGGCCCTGTCGGGGGCGCTGGACCTGGCGGGCGTGCGCGAAGTCGAGCTGAAATTCCTCGCCCACACCGCGTCCCGCGGCGGGCCGGCGCTCGTGGATCTCTCGGGCGTTACGTTCATGGCCTCCCTCGGCATGCGCATGCTGCTCGAGGCCTCTCGCGCGCTGCAGCGGAAGGGCGCGGCCCTCGGGCTGCTGAATCCCTCCGCCCTGGTCGAGGACGCCCTGCGCGCCGCGGGGATCGCCGACCTGGTGCCCGTTTTTCACGACGAAGCCCGCGCCCTCGCCGCGCTGCTGTCGAACCCGGAGAAGACGCCATGATCATCACGCACACCCGGCAGGACGCCCTCGCGCTCGTACGCATCGAGGGCCGGCTGGACGCCGCCGCGGCGCCGGCCGCCGAAAAGCAGCTCACCGACCTGTTCGCCGCCGGCGCGCGCGCCGTCGCCCTGGACGGCTCCGCGCTGGAATACATCAGCAGCGCCGGGCTGCGCGTTCTGCTCTCGCTGACCAAGAAGATCAAGGCCGCCGGCGGCCGCATCGCGCTGGGCGGGCTGCAGCCCCAGGTGAAGGAAATCATCGAGATCGCGGGGTTCTCCAGCATCATGCCCGTGTTCGCCTCGGCGGAGGAAGCCCGCCGGGTATGCGCGGGGTAGCGCCGGAGCGCGCCCATGCCCGACGAACTGCGCCTGACCATCGCCAACCGCCTCGACGAGCTCGAGCGAGCCGAGGCGGAGATTTCCGCCTTCATGGACCGGCACCGCGTGCCGCCGGCCCGCCGGTACGCCGCCTCGCTGGCGCTCGAGGAAATGCTTTCCAATATCATCAAGTACGGATACGACGACGCGGCGGAGCACGCGATCGGGATCCGCGTCGAGTCCGGTGCGCGGGAGCTGGCGTTGACCCTTGAGGATGACGGGCACCCGTTCGACCCCACCGCGCTCGCGGCGCCGGACACTTCGCAGCGGATCGAGGACCGGTCCATCGGAGGCCTGGGCATTCACCTGGTGCGCCGGATGACGGACGGGATGACCTGGCGGCGCGAGGGCGGCAAGAACGTCGTGCGCATTGTCATCCGCCGGGACGGTTGACCCGCGGCCGGGTTGCCGCGCGGGCGGGTTTCTGGTAAAGAGAAGCGAAAACACCGGACGGGAGAATCACATGCAATTTCAGGACAGCCGCATGGGTCAGGCGTGGGTGATCGAGGTGGGCGGCCGCGTGGACGCGGCGGGCGCGGCGTTGCTCGAGGCGCACTGCCAGCAGGGGCTCGGCCGCGGGGAGACGCGCCTGGTGGTGGATCTCGCCGGCGTGGATTTCATGGCCAGCGCCGGCCTGCGCGCGCTGTTGAGCCTGGCCAAGAAGGTCAAGCCCAAGGGCAAGCTGGTGATCTCCGGCGCCCGCGGCCCCGTGAAGGAGATCTTCGACCTCGCTGGCTTCACGACCATCCTGCCGATATGCGACACGCTGGAGCAGGCCGCCGGCCTGGTGATGTAAGGCGGGTCAACGTCCGGAACGGCGCCAACCCGCATTTTGCGCGGGCTGTCGCCCGAAGGGCCGCCACGCGAGCCGCGTAGGCCGCGGCAACGTGGCCCTATGCGGTGAGGCGCCCCGCCGAGCGGGGCGCCATTGCCACTCGCGTGCTCAGAAGCGCTTATTGCATGAACGTCGCAACGCTCATGCAGCAAGCGGGCTAGGGGGCCGGCCATTCGGCCGGGTCGGTCATCAGGAAATCATGCCAGGCGGCCCGGGCCTTCTGCAGCGCGCGGCCGCGGTGGGAGATCGCGTTTTTCGCGCCGGCTTCCATCTCCGCGAAGGTCTGATCGAAGCCGTCGGGGACAAAGAGCGGATCGTAGCCGAAACCCTGGGCGCCGCGAATTCCATGAATGATCCGGCCCTCGCAGCGGCCTTCGACGGTCCGGGTTTTCCCGGAAGGGCTGGACAGCGCGACGACGCAGCGGAACCGCGCGCGGCGGTCCGCCGCGCCCTCGAGCGCCTTCAGCAGCTTCGCGTTGTTGGCCGGGTAGCTTACCGGCTCGCCGGCGTACCGGGCCGAGTACACGCCGGGCGCGCCGCCCAGGGCGTCCACCTCCAGGCCCGAATCGTCCGCGAGCGCCCAGCCGCCCGTCGCGCGCGCGAGGGCCGTCGCCTTTTTGATCGCGTTCGCCTCGAAGGTCTTCCCGTCCTCCTCGACGTCCGGGATCTCCGGGTGGTCCAGCGCGCTGGACAGCTCCAGCCCGGGCAGGTCGAACAGCGTGCGGATTTCCTCCAGCTTGTGGCGGTTGCGCGAGGCGAGGATGAGTTTCATGCGGCCCATCATCAGCGGCCGGCCCGGCGCGCGCAACCAGAAAGCGCGTCAGTCGGACGCCGTCTCTGCCGCATCGCCGGCGGCGCGCGCGGCCGGGTTCGTTCGAGAGCGAGCCGCGCGATTCCTGTCGGGCGGGCAGCGTTCGGGGCCAGGCCCGGCCGCGCGGCCGCCCAGCGCCGGGCAAGTCATAACATAGCGCTTCACATCCGTGAGCATATTTGTTACAGATGATAGAGGGAGCGGAGCGGCGGCCACTAACGGGTTGACGCTCCCGCCCGTCCTGATACAGACTGCCCACGCTCCACGGCGGATACGACATGTACGCGCTGCACATCTTGACCGGCCCCTGGAAGGGCAAGCGGGTGACCGTCCGCGAACCGAGCCTGCTCATCGGGCGCGACGCGGAATGCCCCCTGCGCCTGCCCGACGACGAGATCTCGCGAAAGCACGTGACCATCGAGGAGCGGCCGGACGGCTTGCACATCCGCGACCTGGGCTCGCTGAACGGATTCCTCGTCAACGGACAGCCCGCGCGGGAGGCCCGGCTGCAGGAGGGATCGATCATCGAGCTGGGCCGCACGCGCTTGCAGGTCCGCCTGGCCGCCGCGCCGGCCCGGCCCTCCCGCCGACGGATCGGGTGGTTACAGGGCTGGACCGCGGCCGCCGTCGCCGCGCTGCTCATGGGCCAGCTGGTCTTCCTCCTGGCGCTTTCCATGCGGGGCGTAAAACTGCTGAAGGTGGTGGAAAAGACCGTGGCGCTGTCGACTCCGGCCGGCCAGCCTAAAGCCACGGTTCCGTCCGCCGCGCCGCCCGAGGTTGGACTGGCGCCGGAAACGGAGCCCGCGCCGCCGGTCGTGAGCAACGAGCTTTCCCAGCTGCGCGCGGACGTGGAAGATCTGCGCCGCCAGGTAGCGGAGGCGACGGCGCCCGCGGCCCCGGCCGCCGTCGAGCCCGTTCCTCCGCCGCCCGCCCCGGCGCCGCTCCCCGAGCCCGCCCCGGCGCCCGAGCCGACGCCTGTCGAAGCGGCGACGCCGGCGGAAACCGTTCCCGTCTCCGAACCGGCGCCGGCCCCGGCGGAAGACCCGCTGGTCGCGCGCGCCAAGGCCATGCTGGGCGAGGCCGCGGCCGAGATCCAGAAGGTCAACCTGCTGGAAGCCGACACGCTCCTGGAGCGCATCCAGATCATGGCGCCCGACTTCCTGCCCGCGTACATCGAGCGGGCGCGCCTGTACGAGCAGCGGGGGTTGCTCAACAAGGCCGGCGAGCAATGGGCGATCGTGCTGCAGAAGAGCATCGGCAACCCGCTTTACGAGCAGGCCGCCGCCGAGCGCATCCGCCTGGCGCGGGCCGCCGCCTTCGTCCCGCCGCCGTCCGTCGTGCCGCGCCGACGGGAGCCCGCCCCGGCGGAGCCGAGGCTGCCGCGCCGCGTCCGGCTGGCCTCCCTGGAGCAGGAAAAGCTCCCGGTCACGGAAGGCTACGAGGAAATGCGCCTGCTGCGGATCGCCGTCCGCGCCATGGCCAGCGAGCGGCAGCTCGACCCCGACGATATCCGCGTCGCCGTGACGTTCTTCGACGAGGAATACACTTCCAAGGAAGTCGTCCCCACGACGGTCTCGGTTCCGTCCTCGCCCCTGCCGGTCAGCGGCGAGGGCTCGTCCGGCGGGCCCTACGCGGTGACGGCCACGTACATGGTGCCCGCGGGTCAGCGGGCGAAGGAGGAGAAGGCGTCGGGCCGACGCTTCCGCTACCACGGGTACGCCGTGCGCGTCTACTACCGCGAACAGCTGCAGGACGAAGGCGCGCGCCCGAAGGCGCTGCTGGAGAAGCTGCGGGCCCTGCCCTCTCCCTTCCACAAGCCCTCCAGCCCCGCGCCCAAGCCGGCCGCCACCAACCTGCCCGCGATCCCCGCCGCGCCGGCGCCCGCCGACCCTCCGGCTCCGAAGTCCGAACCGCTCGATGTCGACGCGCCGGTCGGGCGGTAAAAACGGCGCCGCGCGAGCCGGCCGCCCGGCCTACTCCCGGCCCGTCTTGATCCGGTAGAACCGCTGCTGCGCGCCCGGCACCACATCCGTCCACACGTTCACCGGCGGGATGCCGGGCAGGTTGGTCGCCGGGACCAGCGGCGCGAACCCGTCCATCAGGTTCGTGGTGAACATGACGTCGTAGTACCGGCCGGTCACGCTGACCCAGCGCACGAGGTAGCCGCCCGAATGGCCGTCCGTCACGAGTTGGCTGGCCCGCAGCACGCTGCCGGTGTCCTTCGGGCCGGTGCCGGCGAGGAACTCGTCGCCGTCCGGCGCGCCGTCCTGGTCCCAGTCTGACGTCGCGTGCGCCGCGGTCAGGTTGCCGAAGTTCGCCTGCTCCCAGGCGTCGTCCATGCCGTCGCCGTCGCTGTCGACGAACCCGGAGAGGCGGGTGACGGTGACCGTGTCCGCGTACCAAGTCCCCGCGCCGCCCGCGCCGGGCCGCGTGACCCGCGGGTCGTTGAAGAACACGTCGTAGTCGCTGCCGCCGCCGGTGCTGTAGTTCCAGACGCGGAAGCGCGCGACGGTCTTGTCGGACAGGTTCTCGAGGCTACCGGTGACCGTGCGCGTCGAGCTGCCGTACGGCAGGATCTGGACGGAGTAGGCGTTCGTGGCGGTGAGCCGGAAGCTGATTTCCAGCCCGGCGCCGGTCCAGCCGATGTCCGTGCTGTTGCCGGTGATGCTGTAATTCGTGTCGCCGCCGTTGAAGAAGAACTGCCACAGCGTCTCGCCGGCGGCGTTCTGCAGGGCGATGCCCGCGCCACGTCCGGTGTCGATGTAGCCGTTCTCGAACTTCGCGAAGAACACGTCCGCCGTGGTCAGGGCCGCGTTGAACGACCGCTTGGCCTCGGAGAGTTGCCCGTTGTTCGCGTACAGGCCCCAGGCCTTGGTACCGATGTTGCACTGCGGGGCGTTGCTGCAGACGAACGCGCCCGCCTGGTTGACGTCAGAGGTGCTGGTGTAGAGCGACCAAGCCGCGAACCCCGTCCCGGCGTTCTGGTTGTTCGTCCAGCCCGTGTTGTAGGCCGTCGCGGAGGCGTTGTCCGCGGCCGTCGTTGTTGTACCGGATACCGGCTGGTTCGTGCCGGCGATGGCGATGACGTTGGCGCCCTGCGCCAGCGGGATGCCGGCCGCGGACCAGGATGCGCCGGCGGCGCAGGTCCCGCTGCCCCCGGTCAGGCTGTTGCTCCAGTGCAGCCAGCCCGTGATCGCCGCCTCCGCGAGCCCGGACACGGTGACCTGGGTCGTGTCCGCGCCGACCGTGACATTGGAGGCCGGGGTGGTGATGACCAGGCCCGTGATGTCCTCGCACCCGGTCACCGTCACCTTCCAGTCGTTCTTGTTGTTATTGTCCCAGGTGCCCGCGCCGTTGTTGAACACGCAGTTGATCTCGTAGGTGCCGACCGGCGCGGAATAGGTGTACTGCCAGGCTCCGCCGCCCAGGGCGGTCATGGTCGGGTCCGGGTCGATCACGTCCTGCCAGTCGTTGTGCCCGACGTGGATGTAGACCGGCTGCGCGCTCTTCAGGGTTCCGTCATTCGCCGTGTAGGTGATCGTCACGTCCACGCAGCCGTTCGGCGCGGTGGGACTGAAGGCCACGGTGGAGGCGTTGGTGCCGCTCCCGCCGCCGTTGGTGCCGCAGTTGGACACGGCCAGGTCCCAGTCCTGCCCGCCGTTGTTGTCCCACACGCCCGAGCCGTTGTTGAAGGCCACATTCATCTCGGTCGTGTTGGTCGGCACGGAATAGACATAGGTCCAGTAGTCGCCCGAGCTGGTCATCGCCGGGTCGGGGGTGATCGTGTCCTGCCAGCCGTTGCGGCCGACGTGCGCGTACACCTGCCCGGCGCCGAGCGGGCTGCCGGACTTCTTGTACTTGATCGTCACCGGGTTGCACCCGTCGGGCGAGGCGGGATCGAACTCGACGTACGGCCCCGTGCCGCCGCCCGTGCTCTCGCCGACCCAGACGTGGAAGATGTCGCTGCGGTTGGTGTTGCCCTTCGTGTCCACGGCCTCGACGAAGTAGTCGATCATCGCATCGTGCTGGCCCGAAACGGTCCCGAGGTAGCGCTGCGCGCGGTTGGCCGGGTCGGGCACGTTCGGCCCCTTGACCGAGGGCCACCAGGAGGCGGTCATCGTCGCGTTGCTCCACGCCGTGACCTTGGCCGCGTTCTGGGCGTACACCTCGTTGTCGGTCTCGTTCACCGGGTTCACGCCGTCGAGGTCCACGCGCCAGCACAGCTTGACCAGCGCGAGACCGCTGACGTCCTCGACGAACGTCCACACGTCGAAATCGGAGGACGCGTTCGACGACTCGTTCCACATCTTGCCGCCCGGGTTGTACGGCTGGCGCTGGGGCGGGAAGATGCTCGGCGCGACGGGATCGGAGCCGCTGTGGCGCCCCAGCACCTTGTTCGCCTCGCCGATCGCCATGTTCACCGCGCGCGTCGTGTTGCCGTCCCACGGGTTGGCGCGGTCGTAGTCCCAGTACCAGTAGCAGGAGGTCTCGGCGTTCAGGTAGTAGTGCCAGGCCTTGGCGGTGTCGGTGCCGATGCCCCACTCGACGTCGTTCATGGAGTAGCCGCTTTCCAGCGCCTCCGCCGTCAGCACCCAGTTGATCCCGGCGACGAGGACGGACCACGACCACATGTCCGGCATCTCGCCGTCCCGGTTCTCGTAGGAGAGCCACTTGTCGAAGTACGGCGTGCCGCCGTCGATGCCGACCCAGCTCCCGGGTTCGACGTGAATGACGTCGTTCGTGTCCGGCGGGTACATCGAAAGGTAGTCCTGCACGGAGGTATGGTCGAAGTCGGCGTTGGCCTGGCACATGGACAGGAAGTTGCCGTGCTGCCCGTTCCAGGCGTCGGAGTTCTTCATGCCGTAGTTGTCGCCGTCGCTGTGGCACAGGATCATCATCGGCTTGGCCGCGTTGTTGTTCTTGGCGACATGGGAGCCCCAGACGTTCTCGGGCTTGAAGGCGCCATACCCGCCGCGGCCGTTCTCGTTGCCCTCGTACCGCCCCGCCGGGACCGCGATGATCTTCTGCCGTACGCCGGTCCAGGGGTTGACGTGCTGCACGTAGTGCGGCTGGTAGGACCACGGGGCGAGGACCTGGGTCGGCGCCCAGACGTTCTGGAGCTGGACCCACTCGCTGTTCAAGGCCGTGGAGCCGGGGTTGTTCACGTCGGCCTTGTTCGGGCGGCACGAGCTGCCGTCGTTCCACGGGAAGTCCGGCACGGTGCGGAACAGGTGCCCGTTGTCCACGATCACCCACTCCATGCCCTCGTCCACCAGGGCCGGGATGATCCACTCCGCGAACGCGCACTCCGGCGGCCAGAAGCCCTTCGAGTACTGCCCTCCCGTGTCCCACACGTCCTTGTACTGCTCCTTGTGCAGGCGGATCTGCATGACCATCGATTCCTTGAACGTCAGCGGCATCAGGCTGTGGTGGTAGGGAATGCCGACGAGGTCGAGGCGCGGGTTGTTGAGCGAAGTCTTCAGGCCGTTGCGGGCCCAGCGGTAATTGCCGACCCACGAGTTGTAGCCCCACAGGTTGTTGTTGTTCTCCGCGAGCGAGCCGGAATAGCTCACCTGCGCGCCCGCGTGGTCCATGCCCCGGTCCGCGCCCTGCTGCACCGCGTCCTTCGGCCAGTTCCGGTAGGCGTTGTAGCGGTCGCCGTCCCACACGCCGGCCACGCTAAAATTGAATTCGGTAGTATCGTTGACGCTCTTGTACGGATAGTAGATCGGCTGGTGCATGTGCCACAGGTACGTCACGTGGAACGGCACGGCGGAGCACACGGTGCCGACCAGCATCAGGGCCAAGGCGACAGCAGAATCAATGCGCGAAGTTGTCATGGCGGATATCCTTTGTGCAAAGCGAATGCTCTAAACAAACCCGGGCCCCGCATTCCTGTAAAGCGCTTTAGCAGGCAAAAGAACGAGCGGCGTTTAGCGAGCTTCCGCACTGCCGCTCAACGCGAAAACGGCGCAACCACCTCAAAGCCATTAAATTCCGACGCGAGGGCGGGCTCGTCTTCTCGCTCGAACAAAACCTTCAGATTCGGCCCGGCATCCATCGTGAAGTATACGGCCAGCCCTGCGCTCGAAGTTCCGCCACGCGTTTCATGACGGCTAGGGATTCGGGTTTCCAGTAGATCACCGGGGGCCATGCCGCGATCATCGTCGCGTGCATCGCCAGGGCGTTGGACTCCGCCGCGCGAACTTCCGGCAGGTCGGCGGCCACCTTCGCGGGCCAGGCGCGGTAGAGCGGCGATGCCTCGACCGTGCGCTTCATCCCCGCCCGCGAGCCGACCGCCTTCTCCTCGCCCGAGATCACCACGAGCCCCATCCGCAGGTCCGGCCAGCGCCGCGAACCCGGACGCCGATAGCAAGCGGAACGACTTCCTTGGCCGAAGCACGAATATCAGCCCGCGCAGCGGGATCGCGGGCCGCTGCAATTAGTGCTTGAATAACGCAGCGGGCAGGTCGAAACTGAACTAGAGCGGCTGAAGCACTGACCGCTGGGGATTCCGCCGCGTACAGTCAGGAGGTGCGCGCGCCATGAAACGGGCTTTACGCTCTGTCTTCTGTTTAACCCTGTCGCTTGCCGGGCCGGTCTACGCTGAATCCATGCCGCAGGACTCCTGGTATTTCAGTCATCAGTGGGGAGGATACGGTTCGGCAGAGGGGAAGTTCAATGTGCCGCGCGGCGTTGCCGTTGGACCCGATGGCCGGGTGTATGTGGCCGATTACACCAACAAGCGCATTCAGGTGTTTGAAGCGGACGGCACGTTTGTTCGCACATGGAGTTGTCCCTCTCCCTGGGGCTTGGCCGTGTCATCAGGCGGACAAGTGTTCGTGGCCGGGAGCAGGACTAATTGCATCCTGGTGTATGAAGCCGATGGCACGTTCGTGCGCCAATGGGGAAGCCGGGGAGCGGGAAGCGGGCAGTTTGATTTGCCCACGGGCGTCTCGGTGGCGCCGGACGGCCGGATCTGGGTCGCGGACAGCGGCAACCATCGCATCCAGGTATTTGAAACAGACGGCACCTTCGTGCGATCGCTGGGCCGCTACGGCTCGCTCGATGGACAGTTTTCATCTCCCCGGGGCGCCGCGGTGGGGCCTGAGGGACGGGTGTATGTAGCGGATTACGGCAACCAGCGCGTTCAAGTTCTTGAACAGGATGGCACGTTTGTGCGCCAATGGGGTCCTGTGGCCGAGGCACGAAGCGTGACCGTGCTTCCCGGCGGACGGGTGTTTGTTCCCGTAAGCAACCAGATCCTGGTTTTTGAATCAGACGGCACGCTCCTGCGGGAACTGAATCTCGTCGGCCTGTCCGAAGCCGCCGTTGCCCCCGACGGCCGGGTGCTGGCGACGGAGTGGGATGGCCACACCCTGCACGTGTTTGAGCCGACCTACCGGACCTTCGCATTCAACGGCAGCATTCCCTCGCCCGGCGTGGTTCGCTGCCGGCAGAGGCCGGGTTATTCCTACCTGGATATTGACTATCTCGTGGCCGACCCCGACAGCCCGACCGTGACCGTGGCCGTGGCGGCCTTCGAGGGGGGGACCAATTCGCTGGAGCGGTTTGTCAGGATCAGCACGCTACTGGAGGGAACCGAAGCCCAGGTCGGTCCCAACGTGGCCGCCAATACCACCAACCGGATTTCCTGGAACGTGGGGGCCGATTGGCCGGCGGACTACGTGGAATTGAAAGTCCGGGTGATGGCCAGCGACGGTCGGGGCTTGCTTGATATCGGGTTCATCACGCTCCCCACCAACGGGCCGGAGCCCGCCCTGACCATAAGCGCCTCTCCCATCACGCACGACGATATGTTGCCCCTATGGATCTGGCTGCTGGCCACAAACGACGCCTCCATCCACCTCTCTTCGGGCCTGGTATACGGTGTGGGCGGCGCCTACGATGGCGCGTTGCTGGCCAGTAATACCCTGACCCTGCCCCAGGGGCGCGCCTTTCTGTTCGATCGCATGGGCCTCCGAGAGGCGACCGCCGGTGAAGTCTCCCGGGCCAAAACAGGCCCCGGAGGGGTGACCAATCTCTGGGCCCCGCGGATTACCGTGGGCCCGAACCGATGGCCGGGCGGGGTCAACGAGTACGGTTTCGACACGGGGAAGTGGGGCGCCGATGCCTGGTGGGTGGTCAAGGAATAGGATGCGATCATGCGGCGCGCGCCCCAACGAATCTTTACCGTCAGCCTGATACTGGCAGGAGGCTTCGTGCCCGACGCGTCAGGCGCCACGGTGCAGGTGACACAGCGCTCGATCCCTGCGGGTATCGTGGATCTCAGTATGATGGTGGACACCCCAACGAATTTCATGACTGTGTCCGCTCCCATGGAGGCGTCCTCCCTTCGCTTCACGCACTGGACCGTCAACGGCGCGCGATCGAACGATGCCTTCGGACGGGCGGTCAACCCGGCCTGGTTTGAAGTCCACGAGTCGGTGGACGCCGTGGCCCATTACATGGAGGCCCCTGTTGACTCCGATGCCGACGGCGTGCCGGACTGGTTTGAAGTGCATTTTTTCGACAGCCTGACCAACACCGCCTCGTCGGATGCAGACGCGGATGGGTGGAGCCTGCTGGAGGAATACCGCCGGGATGGGCATCCCCGCATTTCAAACTCTTTTTACTCCGGCGGCATCTCGATGCGCCATTCGGAACCCGTGTGCGTCAATCTGGCGGAGCTCTTCAGCTGGTCCGTCGCCAGCGACCCTGGGGGGCTCATCCCGTCGCGATCAGGACTGGCCACCAACGGCGTCATGATCACTGCAACGAGCCACTGGCGCGAAATATCGGGCTACTGTTTTGGCTACTGGACGCTGAATGGCGCGCGGCAGGCCGATGCCCTGGGCACGGCGCTTTCCCGGTTGACCTTCACCGTGACCACCTCCATGACCGCCGTGGCCCACTACGTTCCCCCCACGCAGGATACGGATGGCGATGGGCTGCCGGACTGGTGGGAATCCCGCTTTTTGGGCCGCTTCGATTACGGCCCGAACGCCGACCCCGATAGCGACGGGTTCGGCCTGCTCCAGGAATTCCGATGGGAACTTCATCCTGTGGTTTCCAACGCCTTTCTTCCCGGCGGCGTCTCCATGCGCAACTCCGAACAGGTGCCCGTGGTGCGGGCGGATCCCCTGGCGGACGTGGACGGGGATGGCCTTCCAAACTGGTGGGAAGAACAGTATTTCGGGGGGCCGACCAACGCCACGCCCCTGGCGGATAGCGACTATGACGGGCTCCCGAATCAAGATGAAATGGCCGCCGGAACGGACCCGACTAGCCGGCTCTCCTGCCTGCAACTGGAGGGCTCTGTGCTGCCCGATGCCGTGGATGGTTTCGTGATCCGATGGCAGAGTGTCACGGGCAGAACGTACTCGATCCAGCGCGGCACCAATCTCATGTGGCGCTCGTCGATCTCTTTGATCGCCGACGGCATTTGCGGACAGCCGGATTTCACGAGCCACACCGATACCACCGCGGAGACAGAGGGTCCGTATTTTTATTCCATCGGGATCGAAGCGCCGTAACGGCGCCCCGCCGTTCACGGGCCGAACGGCGCGACGACCTGGAGACCGGAGAACTTTGCTCCCAGAGCGAACTCGTCTTTTCGCTCGAACAAAAGCTTCAGATTCGGCCCGGCATCCATCGTGAAGTATACGGCCAGCCCCTGCGCTCGAAGTTCCGCCACGCGTTTCATGACGGCCAGGGATTCGGGTTTCCAGTAGATCACCGGGGGCCATGCCGCGATCATCGTCGCGTGCATCGCCAGGGCGTTGGACTCCGCCGCGCGGCCGAGCCGGTGAAAATCGCGCTCGCGAATCGCCGCGCGAACTTCCGGCAGGTCGGCGGCCACCTTCGCGGGCCAGGCGCGGTAGAGCGGCGATGCCTCGACCGTGCGCTTCATCCCCGCCCGCGAGCCGACCGCCTTCTCCTCGCCCGAGATCACCACGAGCCCCATCCGCAGGTCCGGCCAGGTCTCTGCCAGCGGAACCGCGTAGCTGTCCATCCCGTCCGCCGCCTCGCCCGCCCGCCATTCCACGAAACCCTCGTACACCGACCGGCACGCGCTGCCGCTGCCGAGCCGCGCCAGGATCGAAAGCTCCCGCGTTTCCAGCCGCCACCCGAACAGCTGATCCAGCGCGCGGACCAGCGCCGCGAATCCGGACGCCGAGGACGCGAAGCCCGCGGCCGTCGGGATCGTGTTGCGGGCGTCCACCCGGAAGCCCGCCCCCGCCGGCCTGAAGAGATCCAGGTACGCCGAGACCCGCCGGGCAAACGAGGAATCCGGCGGCAATTCCTGTCCGTTCAAGACCACCACATCCGCCGGACCGGCAGGTTGAATCTCCACCTCCGAGCCCAGCCGGCCGAGCGACACGGACAGGCTCGAGGTCACGGGCAGGTTCAATTCCTCGTCCCGCTTGCCCCAGTATTTGACCAGCGCGATGTTCGCCGGCGCGAAGGCGCAACCCGCCGCGCCGGGCTTCATGCCCCGGCCCGCGAGGATGCGGCCCACGATGTCGCGCTTGGTCGCCATATTTTCCGAACCCCCGTCCATTACTGCCGGGTGAGCGTCCCGCTGCCGCTGGTCCCGTCCCCGCTGGTCCATGTGTAGTCCATGCGATCCCCCGACACATGACCGGACAAGTGCGTCCCGACGTCATCCATAATGGTCAGCTCGACGTTGCGCCCGTCGACCGAGCCCTGCACGGCGGCATTGGCCGTCCAGGTGTCGTGGTCGGTGCCGGTCACGTTCGTCCCGTTTTGCACAAGGATCAGGGTCCCGGTCCCCGTCTCGCCCGATTCCTTGACGATCTCGCCCGTCCAGGTTCCCGTCACATCGACGGGCGAATCGTCGCCGCCGCCGTCGTCCTCGCATCCGACCAGGACAAGGCCGGCGCCCATCCAGAGGCTCATCAGCATCGCCAGGATTTTATTCCGCATCGCGTCCCCCCGTTTTGTTGCGCGCGAGCCCGCCTATTCCACCTTCACGCCTTCCGAGCTGATCTCCGCCTCGATCCGCGGCCCCGGCCAGTCGGTCCGGTCGGATCGCCCCAGCCCGATGACGCAATCCCCCAGCCCGGACCCGGAAATCTTGGAGCCGAGGATGCCGCGCTCGCCGCGCAGCGCGTAGACCAGTTCCGCCATCCTCGCGTTGCTGACGCCGATCGCCTCCATCAGCCCCTGCTGGATGTCGAGCAGTTCCCCGAATCTCTTCAGCGCGCCCGCGCGCAGCGCCTGGAAGCCCGCCGCGCAGCCCCTGTCCATGAGGTCGAAGATATCGCCGTAAAAAGCCGGCTGCGCTTTCATCGCGCGCTGAACGCGCCGCACCACCTCGGGGGTCGGCGTCTTGCCGCCGGAGTAGAGCACGACGAGCGGGATCGTCCGCTTCAGCCGCTGGACCTGGGCCGGGGCGGCGCGGTAGAGCAGAATGCCGCCGAACACGCTGGCCGCGACATCGGCGCCCGACCCCAATCCCTGGACTTCCCGTATCACCTCCCGGCTCGCGACGAACAGGTCCCACGGCGGCGGCCGCCGCGAACGCGTCCAGCGCTCCAGCGCGGCGCACGTGGCGACCGTGACGGCGGCCGAGGAGCCCAGCCCCACGGTGGACGGGAAGCCGGACTCGATGTTCAGGTCGAAGCCGGACGGCAAGCGGGCTTCGTACCGGCGCAGCATGGCCATCACGAACCGAAACGGGGCCGGCGAGCGGAGCCGCCCCAGCGGCATCTCCACCTCGCCCAGCGCGGAGGCGATGCGGACCTGCCCGTCGCCCCGCGGCTCCAGCCGCACGCGGATGCGCCGGTTGACGGCGGCGACGAGGGCGCGGCGGCCGTGGACCACGGCGTGCTCGCCCATGAGCATCAGGCTGCCCGGCGCCGAGGCCTGGAAGGAAGCGGTCACCAGGCACGGTTGTAGCAGCATCGCCCGCGCCGCGCAATCCGCCGGCTGGTTTTTTCGCCCGCCGGGTGTATGCTTCCGTAGCGAACGGGGGGACTTCACGGAATGAACTGGCTGACCGAACTGCACCCGGTGCTCCAGGCCCTGCTGGCGACGCTCTTTACCTGGGGCGTGACCGCGCTGGGCTCGGCCGGCGTCTTCTTTTTCAAGAGCGTGAACCGCCGCGTGCTGGACGCCATGCTCGGCTTCGCCGCGGGCGTGATGATCGCCGCGAGTTTCTGGTCGCTGCTCGCGCCCTCCATCGAGCTGGCCGCGGAGATGGGCATGGTGAAGTGGTGGCCCCCGCTGGCCGGGTTCCTGGCCGGCGCGCTGTTTCTGTACGGCATCGACCGCATCCTGCCGCACCTGCACCTGAACCTGTCGCTCGACCAGGCCGAGGGCATCCACACGCACTGGAAGCGCAGCATCCTGCTGATCCTGGCCATCACGCTCCACAATATCCCGGAGGGGCTGGCCGTGGGCGTGGCCTTCGGCGCCGTGGCCGCCGGGATCGAATCCACCTCGCTGGGCGGCGCGATCGCCCTGGCGGTGGGCATCGGCCTGCAGAACTTCCCCGAGGGCATGGCCGTCTCCCTGCCCCTCCGCCGCGAGGGGATCTCCCGCTGGAAATGCTTCTGGTACGGCCAGGCCTCCGGCCTCGTTGAGCCCGTCGCCGGCGTCATCGGCGCGGCCGCCGTGCTGATGATGCGCCCGCTGCTCCCCTACGCGCTCGCCTTCGCGGCCGGCGCCATGATCTTCGTGGTGGTCGAGGAGCTGATCCCCGAGTCGCAGAGCTCCGAGAAGACCGACGTCGCCACGCTCGGCGCGATCGCCGGGTTCGCCGTCATGATGCTCCTGGACGTGGCCTTGGGATAGCCTGCCCGCGCCGCCTACTCCAGGTCCCGCTCAACCAGCTCGTCCTCGTCCAGGCCGAGGTAGTGGCCCAATTCGTGAAGGTAGGTGGTCCGCACCTCCTCCTGAAAGATGTCCTCGTCGCAGTCCGAGTAGTCGGCAAGATTTTCGATGAACAGCAGGATCTGCGCGGGCAGGTCGCCGCCCGGCGCCTCCGTCATCGGAAGGGCCTCGCCGACAAACAGGCCCAGCAGTTCCGGGTCCACGCCGTCGCGCTGCATGGCCCGCGTGGGCCGGGGCACGCAGGTGACCGGGATCTCCGCCGCGCGGTCGCGCAGCGAGGGCGGCAGGCGCCCGCGCGTGCGCTCGACCTCCTGCTCGGCGATACGGATCCAGCGCTGGAGGGAGGAGGTCATGTGGCCGATCGCTGCCTGACTTGTCTCAAGATGTCCCAGTACGCGCCCCGCGCCCCCGCGGCAATGGCGTCCACGAGCGGCGCGTTGTCGTTGTAGTTGTAGCTTTTCTGCCCCGACTCCTCGTCCGGCGGCGGCTCGAAGAACCGCGGGTCGCCCGCGAGGATGTCGCGAACGACCGCCGCGGGACGCCGGCCGAGGGCCGCGGCGATGTAGTAGGTCGGCCAGAGCAGGTTGACCGGACCCTCGTAGCGGCGGCGAATCGCCGGGTTGGTCTCCAGGGGGCCTTCCGCCGCGATCCGGCGGGTCAGCGGAAGCCCGGGATACAACCGCACGCCCAGCGCGGCCCCGACGCAGTCGGGCTTGAGAATCCGCAGAAAGTCCACCGCTTGCCGCACGGTCGTGGGCGTCTCCCCCGGGCCGCCAAGCATGAGGTCGACCATGGTCGTGATCCCTGCCGCGCGCGCCGCCCGCACCGCCGCGGCCAGGTCCTCGACTCGGTGCCGAACGCCATACGCGCGGAGCATCGTCGGCGTGGCCGCGGGCCCGGTGAAGTTGATCCCGACGCACCCCGCCTGCCGCATCGCCCGCGCGAGGCCGGCGTCGAACGGCGTGACGGACAGGTAGGCATACCACCGCACCCGCTCGCCCAGCCTGCGCCGGATCCATTCCTCGCAGACCGCCCGCGCGTGGTCGACGGGCACGTTGAATTCGCCGTCGCACAGGTGGAACACGTCGACGCCCTGCCGCAGGAGGGCCTCCGCCTCGTCCGCCGTGTCGGCAGGCGGGCGGCACCGGGCGCGCGCGCCCTTGGCGATCGGGTCGGCGCAGAAATCGCAGGCCAGCGGGCAGCCGCGCTTGGTCTCCAGGCCGATCTGCCCCCCGAGCCGGAAATAGGCGGCATTCTCCGCGACATCCCGATTCGTCGGGACGTTCAGGGGGCCGTCGCCGTCCCAGGCCGGCGGGTTCGCGCCGCGCGGCGTGACCAGCCCGGGCACGCGATCCGGGCTGTCGCCGGCGCTCACCGCCCGGTACAACGCCGGCAGGGCCGCTTCGCCATCCCCGCGGATGCCGTAGTCCGCCCCCGTGAAATCGAGGATTTCGCTGGCGAAAATGGAAAAGCCCGCGCCTCCCAGCACGATCGGGGCTTTCGTAAGGCGGCGCAGCGCGCGCACCCGGTCGCGCAACGGCTCGACGAACGACGCGGCGCTGGGCCAGAACGAATCGTCCGCGTTGCGCAGCGTCAGCCCGACGAGCCGCGGCGAGCGCTCCTTGAAGAACGCCTTCGCGGCGGCCGATGGATCGTCGGCCAGACCCAGGTCGAGCCACGCGACCTCGATCCCGGCCGCCCGGGCGGCACCCCCCGCGTAGTCCAGCCCGACCGGCGCGATGGCCGGCCGCATGCGGTTGGTATTGATCAGCGCGAGCACGGGATCAGGATAGCGCTTTTCGCGCCCGCCGGGAAGCGGCGATTCCCGGCCTGGCCGCAACTGGGCATTTGCGTTTCGCGGGGCATGGGGTTAGCATCCCTCCGCTTTTCACAAAGAGGAATTTCCATGCAACGACGTATCGCGCTTCTTGTGCTGTGTGTCTCCGCGGCCCGCCTCCAGGCCGCCAGCCCCGCGCGGGAAGCCGTGTCCTTCCGGCACACCTGGGACGTCGGGCTCGGCCGCAGCGTGTTCGTGGTCGGCAGCCACGCGGACCTCGGCGACTGGAGCCCGGAGTCCGCCGTGAAGCTGTACTGGACCTCCGGCAATGTCTGGACCGGGCGGGTCGCCGTGCAGGCGGGCGCGGCGCTGGAGTACAAGTTCATCGCGCGGACGAATTCGGCGGACCAGTATTGCAACGGCGACAACGTCGAGTGGATGGCCGGAACCAACTGGCCCGCGCAGGTCGCCGCGCAGCCCGACGCGCCGTACGCCGGCAAGACCATCCTCTACCACAGCGGCTGGACCAACGCCGGGCTCGTGTACCGCGTCGGGACCAACTGGTTTGGCGCGGCCATGAGCCGGGTCGGCGCGGGACGGAACGGCGGCGAGTACCTCTACCAGGCCTCGGGATTCGGGGCGGCCGGCGAGCCGATCGAGTTCGTTCCGTACGGCTATTCCGGCGGCGTCCAGTACTGGGACCACGCGCCTTACGGCGGCTACGGCGACAGCAACTACTACACCACCCTGGACGTCTTCTTCCTGCAGGACGGGCATGTCTTCAATTACCGGCCGCCCACCAACGTGTCCGCCAGCCGGATCATCGGCACCAACGTCACATCGAGCTGGGCGCCGACGATCCCCTCGCGCGGCGTCCGCATCTACCTGCCGCGCGGGTATGACCAGAACACGTGGAAGCGCTACCCCGTGCTCTACATGCACGACGGCACGAACGTATTCCAGCCGGGCGGGACGCTCGGCTGCTGGAACGCCGACCTCCTCGCCGACCGCGAAATCAGCCAGGGCCGCATGCGGGAGAGCATCATCGCGGCCGTGGACACCACGCCCAAGCGCGACTCGGAGTATTGTCCGGCCGGCGACCAGTACGGGCCCGAACCGGGCACGGGAGACCAGTACGCCAATTTCCTCGTTCACAACGTGCGGCCGATGGTGGACACGCACTACCGCACGCTGAACGATTTCGACAACACGCTCACCGCGGGCTCGTCCATGGGCGGCCTGATCAGCGCCTACCTCGGCCTCGCCACCAACGTCTTCGGGAAAATCGGGGCCTTCTCCCCCGCGTTCCTCGTCGCGCCGAATTTCATCGCCTGGATGGACGCGCAGGACACCCGGGGCGTGCGCATGTACATGGACGACGGCACGGTGGACCTCGATGTGGACCTGTGGCCCGACACGTGGGCGGCGTATGACCTGCTGATGCAGGACGGGTACGTCCCCAACGACGACCTGCTCATGGTCGTCGGCTGCGGCCAGACCCACAACGAGGCCGCGTGGGCCTCGCGCCTGCCGCGGGTCTACCAGTACCTGTTGAGCCTCTGGGACGAGCCGAACCTGCTGGCCCAGGAGGAATACCCGCCGGAAGTCGGGCTGCCGGGCGCGACGAACTACGCCGTCTCCTTCACCGCCCTGCGCGGCCGGACCTACGCATTGGAACGCTCGCTGACGCTGGCCGGCGGCTCCTGGAGCAACGCCGCCTCGCTCGCGGAGGAATCCATGCCCTGGGCGCCGCGGACGCTGGCGGATACGAATGTGCCCGCGGTCAGCGGCCCCGTATTCTACCGCGTGTCGGCCGGCGCCTGGCCGCCGTAAAAAAGCCACCTCGTTACCGAGGCGGCTACACGAGCCCCCGCTCGAAATTCCCGCGATGGCTGCCGCGCGGCGCGCGGCCGGCCCGGAGTTGCCGCCAAAGGTCGCGGACTTCTTCCGGTGAATAAGGCCGCCACGAGAAGTCCGCCCGGAAATGCCGCGCGCCCGCGGCCTGCAGCTCCGGCAGCCGGTCGGCCAGGCAGAACGGCGAACGGTTGACCACGATCATCCGGCACTTCCGGTTCACGGCCAGCAACCGGTCGTCGTGGGAGGACCGCAACTCGATCTGCCGGAATTCGCAGGCGGCCGGGCCGGGGCAGCGCCCTTCCCGCGCGACCTGGATGCAGTTCTCGGCGATGTAGAGCGGCGTGTCCTGGAACACGATCACCCCGGCGCGCGCGCCGAAACGGGCCAGCAGCGACCGCATGTTCTCCAGCCCGTCCTCCGGCGAGAGCAGGAACCGGCCCGCGCCCATCTCCAGCACCTGCCGGGCGGCGGCGGTGTTCATGACGTACACCGGCCAGTCCGCGGAAAGATCGGGCCCGCGCGCCCATGATCCCAGACCGGTCGCTTCCCACTTCTCCCAGCCCGCCGCGCGGAGGGCTTCAATCCGCTCCCGTAATTCCGCCGACTCCCAGGCGCGGACGATCAGCGGCAGGCCGACGCGCAGGCGCTCGCGGCCGATTTTCTCCACCAGCCCTTCAAACGCGGAAAGGGCCGGCACGACGACCTCTTCCACGCCCAGCCAGTCGCCGCCATCCAACGCGGCGACGCTGGCCGGGTTGTCGATTTTGAGGCTCCACGTCGCCGCCTCGGCCGCGACGACGCGCGGCCCTCCGGCCCGCTCCGCCATCGCCAAGCGTACAGCTTCCACGCGCCGGGAGAGCGATTCCTGCCGCTTCGTGTCGAGCGCATCCATCAGTTCCCGGCGCAGCGCGTTGAGTCGGGAGACCGGGACGAAGAGGCCCGCCGGATTCCGCAATTCCATGGAGGCCAGCTCGAATCGGGTGTCACCGAGCTTCTCGAACGCCTGCCTCGCCGCAAGCTCCGTTTTCGCGGGGTCCTTGGCCGGTTCGAACTGGCCCGGCAGGCCGGCTTCCGCCACGATGCTGGCGCCGGCATCGGCGCGGGCATGCAACAAGTCGGGCTTCAGGTCCAGTTCCACGCGGACCGGCCGCCGCGCGCGGAATACCCCGGGGCGCGGCATCTCGAAGCGGTATTTCCTTTTCACGGCCTGCGAGGAGGCGCAGTACACCGTCACGCCCGCGGGAACCGGCGGACAGTCCGCGGGCAGGCCGACTTCGATCGCGCCGGCGGGCGATTCGAATGCGGAACGCCCTTTTACCCGCAGGTCGTCCACCGGGAACCCGAACAGCCGGTCCTGGCCGGGCAGGTCTATCTGCAGGCCGTCATGCCGCTCGATCGGGCGCGTCGCGGCGATCCGCAGCCACGACTTCCCCCCCTTGTCGCGCCGCGAGCCTTCCACCGTGCCCGCCGGCGTCCCACGGTGGCCGACCGTTTCCGGGTCCACGACCTCGCCCCCGCGCCGGTCTTCGACATGCAGCTCGGTCCACGGCCGGCTGAAGATCGACTGGATATCCGCCTCGCATTCCGCGCGGCCCGCCGCATCGAGTCCGCCGTCCAGCAGGCGGCGGTAATACTTCACCGTCGCGGCGACGTAGAGCGGGCCTTTCATGCGGCCTTCGATTTTGCAGGACGCCACGCCGGCCTCGCGCAGGGCGTCGATCCGGCTCGGCAGCGCGAGATCCTTCATGTTGAACAGGAACGAGCCCTTGCCCTCGTCCGGCGAGGAGAACCGGTCCCTGCAGAGGTACGCGCACCGGCCGCGGTTTCCGCTGCGGCCCAGCAGGTGCGACGACATCAGGCACAAGCCGCTGTACGCGTAGCAGAGCGTGCCGTGAATGAAGACCTCGGCCTCGATCCCCGGTACAGCGGCGCAGTCGCGGATTTCGTCCAGCGTCAGTTCGCGGGCGAGCGTCGCGCGCGCGAAGCCCAGCTCGCGCAGCCGCTCCACGCCCGCGCGGTTATGGACGGCCATCTGCGTGCTGGCATGGAGCCGGAATTCGGGAAAATGTCTTTGGGCCACCCGGTAAATGCCGAGGTCCTGCACGATCAGCGCGTCCACGCCGATCTCCGAGAGCGCGCCCAGCGACTCGATGATCCCGTCCAGCTCCCGCTCCAGGATCAGCGTGTTCAGCGCGGCGAACACGCGGCGGCGCGGCGACAGGGCGTGCGCGTAGGCGGTGATGGCGTCGATGTCGTCCAGCGGGAAATTGACCGCCTCCGCGCGCGCGGAAAACCGCGGCAGGCCCAGGTAGATCGCGTCCGCGCCGTACGCCAGCGCGGCATAACCCGCCTCCGGCCCGCCCGCCGGCGCCATGAGTTCTATTCCGTGTCGGCGTCGCGGAGCTCCGCCCCCCGAATCCTTGCGCGCTGCATTCATGAAGGGGCGAGTTACGCCAGCCCGACCAGCCGGAACGCCCGGTCCACGCGGCGGAAGTGCGGGGCGAGGTCGAAGACGGCCGCGGCTTCTTTCGCGGGCAGGACGGCCAGGACATCGGGATCGCCGAGGACCAGTTCCTTCAGCGGCCGCCCGGTGCGCCAGCTTTCCATGGCGTGGAACTGGACCAGCCCGTAGGCGTCCTCGCGGGAGAGCCCTTTCTCCGCCAGGGCGAGGAGCAACTGCTGGGAATGGATCAGCCCGCCGGTCAGCGCCAGGTTGCGCGCCATCTGTTTCGGGTAGACCTGCAGGCCGCGCACGAGCCCCTCGATCTTCGCGAGCATGTAGTCCAGCGCGATCGTCGCGTCGGGCAGGAGCACGCGCTCCGCGCCGGAGTGCGAGATGTCGCGCTCGTGCCAGAGCGCGACGTTCTCCATCGCGGCCACCGCGTAGCCGCGCAGGAGCCGGGCGAGGCCGCAAAGCCGTTCGGCGACGATCGGGTTGCGCTTGTGCGGCATGGCGGACGAGCCCTTCTGCCCGCGGCCGAAGAACTCCTCGACCTCGCGAACCTCGGTCCGCTGGAGGTGCCGGAACTCCTGCGCCCAGCGCTCGACCGACGTCCCGACCAGCGCCAGCGCGGCGACGTACTCCGCGTGCCGGTCGCGCTGGAGCACCTGGGTCGAGAGCGCGGCCGCCTTCAGGCCCAGCTTTCGGCAAACGTATTTCTCCACGAACGGGTCGAGATGCGCGTGCGTGCCGACCGCGCCGGAGATCTTGCCGACCCGGACGATTTCCCGGGCCGATTCCAGGCGGCGGAGGGCGCGGCCGAATTCGTCGTACATCAGGGCCATCTTGAGGCCGAACGTGATCGGCTCGGCGTGGATCCCGTGCGTGCGGCCGATCATCGGCGTATACTTATAGCGTCGCGCCTTCGCGGCGACGGCGCGGCGCACCGCCTTGACGCCGGCGATCAGCCGGTCCGCCGCCCGGACCAGCTGGACGGACAGCGCGGTGTCGAGCACGTCGGAGCTGGTCAGGCCCTTGTGGATGAAGCGCGAGGACGGGCCGACGTGCTCCGCGACGTTCGTGAGGAAGGCGATGACGTCGTGGTTGACCTTCCGCTCGATCTCGTCGATGCGGCGCGGGCTGAACTTCGCGCGGGCGCGGATGCGCTTGAGATCGGCGGCGGGCACCTCGCCGAGCTCGTGCATCGCCTCGCAGGCCAGCAACTCGATCTCGAGCCAGGTGTTGAACCGGTTCTCGTCCGTCCAGATCGCGCCCATCTCGGGCCGGGTGTAACGGGGGATCATCGCGGGCGTCCTTTCTTCGCGGAATACCGAATGCGCGGCTCCTTGACCTGGAAGCCGATCTGTTTTCTCGGCGGCTCCGGCGGCGGCAGGAGCAGCGGGCGGATTTTCTGATAAAGAGTTCTTAACGCCGCATCGTGGGAGAGCAACGTTCGTTCAATTTCGGCCAACCGCGCTTCCATCTCCGCCTGCCCCAGCAGTTGCTCACGCATGCGGACAAACGCCCGCACGACGAACACGGTCATCTGCACCGCCTGTGGACTGTTCAGAACCGTTGCCGCCATGATCGCGCCGTGTTCGGTGAAGGCGTAAGATCGGTAGGTTTGCCCCCGGTGTTTTTGAGACTTGCTGTCCGTTTGCGGCCCAGCCGAACCATCTGCTTGATTATCAGTATGTTGCGATGAACCGGTCGCAATTTGCGACCAGTTCGACACATCTTTCCTATTATCAGCAGGATAAAGAGAACTGGTCGCATTTTTCGACCTGATGGCCTTTAGCTCCTCTGCAGAAAGCTGAAACATGAAATCGGGCGGGAATTTCTCGGTATTCCGCCGCACCTGCTCGTTGAGCCGCTTGGTCGGCACGCCGTACAGGCGGGCCAGTTCGGCATCGAGGATAACTTTCATCCCCCGCACCGTCAGGATCGCGGCTTCGGCTCCACGCATTTTTTCAGGTTTCACGGTCATTCGGATCGGCCCCGGCCCTCTCATACCGTTTTCGGGCCGGGGGAACAACGGCATTCTACAGCCGCACGCGGTAGATCGCCGCGCGGTTGGTGGGCCAGGCGTCCGTGAGGCTCGCGGCCGTGTTGCTGCCGACGACGGTGTTTGTGACGAAGGCCCAGGACGGCTGGATCGGCGACGCGGTCCGCTCGAGCGTGGCCGTGCTCCCGACGGTCAGGTTGGTCAGGACGGCGCGGAAGCCCGTGGACCAGTCCGCGCGCCGGACCGTCGGCGCGAGGGAATCGAAGAGAGCGAACGCCCGCCGGGACACGCCCGCCACCTCCCTGAACGAGCCGCCGACCGCCAGCGACTGGTCGTTGGGCGCGGGCGCGACGGCCGCCGTCGTCTCGTCAATCCCGGGATTCCAACTCCGCAGCGTCCCGTCCAGCGCATAGGCGGCAAGGTGGCGTCGGGCCTGCCCGCTGATGTTGGTGAAGGATCCGACGGCGTAAAGCGTTTGCCGGTCGGCGGAAAGGGCCAGGTCATAAACCCGCTCGTTGGCGTTGGGGGCCCATGCCGTCACCGCGCCGTTGGTCGCGTCCACGGAGGCGAGGTGGTTCCGGGGCGTGCCGGCGATGTTGTCGAAATCGCCACTGATGAAGAGCGTCCGGCCATCGGGCGAGAGGACCATGTCGTCGAGCATGAAGCTGGGCTGCGGATTCCACGCCGTGGCAACGCCGTTGGTATCCACCGACCCGAGCCACCAGCGCGGCTGCCCGCCGAGTTCCCAGAACGCGCCCGAGACGTACAGCGTCCGGCCGTCCGGCGAGAAGGCGAGATCCTCGACATGGAAGTTAGCCCCTGCGCTCCAGCCGCGCGCGTGGCCGTTGGCGTCGAGGACGGCCAGATAGTTGCAGCTGCTGCCGCCGATGCTGGTGAACGCGCCGCCCACGTACAGGAACCGGCCGTCGGGCGAGGCCTCGATGGCCATGACGGCGTTGTTCGGATTCGGGTTCCACGAAGTCACCTGCCCCTGCTCGTCCAGCGCCGCCACGCGGAAGCGGGCCTGGCCCCCGACGTTGGTGAACAGGCCGGCGACGTAGACCGTGTGCCCGTCGCGCGACAGGAAGACATGGTCTACCATGTAGTCGGTCCCGGGGTTCCAAGCAGTCACTCGCCCGCTGGCGTCGTCCACGGCGGCCAGGTATTGGCGGGGCACTCCGCCGACGCTGGTGAAGCTGCCTCCGATGAACAAGTTCCCGCCGGTGGAGAACTTGGCGGCCAACGGACTGCCGTTGCAATGAATGAACCAGGACGTCGCCACGCCGCTGACCGCATTGATGGCGGCCATGCGGACTCTCGATTGGCCTCCGATCCGCGAGAACCCGCCGCCCACGTAGAGGGTTTGACTGTCGGGCGAGCGTTCGAGACTGGTCACCCCGGCGTCCGCGCCCGCATCCCAGGCCAGGGCATTGCCGTTGACGTCATCCACCTTGGCGAGTCCGATCCGCGCGGCCCCGCCCAGGGAGCTAAACGTGCCGGCGACGTACACGGCGGATTCCGACGGGGCCGGCAGGATTTCGGAAACGGTGATACCGGCCATGCTCGAGTTCGGATTCCACGCCGTGGCGGCGCCCGCGAGCGTCACGGCGGCCAGGTTGCGCCGGGCCTGCCCGCCCATGTTGGTGAAAACGCCACCCAGGTAGACCGTATTCCCATCGGGGGCGATGGAAAGCGTGTTGATATACGAGATGTATCGCGGCGGGTCCCAAGCGGTCACTCCGGCGGTCTCGGTGGACAGCGCGGCCAGGTCGGGGCGGTAAATGCCGTTGATGTGAGTAAAATTGCCGCCGACGTACAGCGTCTTGTCGTCCGGAGAAAGCGCCAGGGCGCCCACGTATTGCGGCAGGTTGGTCGAGAAAAATAAGGGGCTCCAGGCCTCGACCGCGCCGGTCAGGGCGGTGAGCGACGCAAGGTTGGTGCGGATCTGACCGTTGATGAGGGTGAAGCGGCCGCCGACGTAGAGGCGGGTGCCGTCCTGGCTCAACACAATGCATTCCGCATCGGCGTCGGCGTCGGCCGCCCAGTCCGGATCCGGCGAGCCGTCGGGCCGGATGCGGGCCAGACGCTGCCGGGTGAGTCCGCCGACGTGGGTGAACGCGCCGCCAATGAACCAGCCGCCGCGTCCGTCTGAAATGGCGCAATTCACCTGGTCATTGATGTCCAACGCGGGGGCCCGGACGGCGCCCGTCGCCGTGCTGGAAACGAAACCGTATCCTGTCCACGGGCCGAGGTACTTGAAATCACCGCCGAGGTAAATCGTGTCGCGCGTCCGGGCCATGGCCATGACGCGGTGGTCCGTTATCCAAGCGGACGCGCGCGGGACGGATTGCGGCTCATCGGCGAAAGCGGCCGTGCAGAGCATTCCAAGAACCGCGATCCACCGCCTGGTCCCTTGCCGGGCCATCCTCACCCTCCGCGGACAAGAATATACGATTCCCGTCCGGGAGAAAAGCAGAGGGACTAGCCGCGCTCAATACGGCCACTTCCAGTCGCGGATCTCGGGCAAATCTTCGCCGCGCCGGCGGATGTATTGCTTGTGCTCGATGAGCTTGTCGTGGAGCCACTGCTTCACGTGCGCGGCGGTGTTGCGCAGGCGCGGCACGCGGTCGATGACGTCGTCCACGAGGTTGAACCGGTCGAGCTCGTTCATCACGACCATGTCGAACGGCGTGGTGGTCGTGCCCTCCTCCTTGTAGCCGCGGACGTGGAAGTTCTCGTGGTTGGTCCGGCGGTAGGTGAGCCGGTGGATCAGCCACGGGTAGCCGTGGAAGGCGAAGATCACGGGCTTGTCGGCGGTGAAGAGGCTGTCGAAGTCCTTGTCCGAGAGCCCGTGCGGGTGCTCCGTGTCCGGCTGCAGGGTCATCAGGTCGACGATATTGACCACGCGGACCTTCAGGTCCGGGAAGTTCTTCCGCAGGATGTCCACAGCCGCGAGCGTCTCGAGGGTCGGGATGTCTCCGGCGCAGGCCATGACCACGTCCGGTTCGACGCTCTCGTCGTTGCTGGCCCAGTTCCAGATGCCGATGCCCTTGGTGCAGTGCTTGATCGCCGCGTCTATGTCGAGGTACTGCAGCGCAGGCTGCTTGCCGGCGACGATGACGTTGACGTAGTGCCGGCTGCGCAGGCAGTGGTCGGTGACGGAGAGCAGCGTGTTCGCGTCGGGCGGGAGGTAGACGCGGATGATCTCGGCCTTCTTGTTGACCACGTGGTCGATGAACCCCGGGTCCTGGTGGCTGAACCCGTTATGGTCCTGCCGCCAGACGTGCGAGGTGAGCAGGTAATTGAGCGAGGCGATCGGCCTTCGCCACGGGATGTCCCGCGTGGTCTTGAGCCACTTGGCGTGCTGGTTGAACATGGAATCCACGATGTGGATGAACGCCTCGTAACAGGAGAAGAAGCCGTGGCGGCCGGTCAGCAGGTAGCCCTCGAGCCAGCCCTGGCACGTGTGCTCGCTCAAGATTTCCATGACGCGGCCGCCCGGCGCGAGGTGCTCGTCGGTCGCCAGCACGTCGGCCATCCAGGCCTTGTCCGTTGCCTCGAACACCGCGCCGAGCCGGTTAGACGCCGTCTCGTCGGGCCCGAACACCCGGAAATTACAGGGGTTGCCCTTCATCACGTCGCGCAGGAACTGGCCCATGACGCGGGTGGCCTCGGCCTCGGCCGTGCCGGGCTTTTTCACGGCGACGGCGTAATCGCGGAAGTCGGGCATGCGCAGGTCGCGCAGGAGCAGGCCGCCGTTGGCGTGCGGGTTGGCGCTCATGCGGCGCGCGCCTTTCGGGGGGAGTTCGGCCAGTTCGGGGACCAGCCGGCCGGCCTTGTCGAACAGCTCGCGCGGCCGGTAGCTCTTCAGCCATTTCTCGAGCCGCTTGACGTGGCCGGGCTTCTTCGACATCTCGGAGAGCGGGACCTGGTGCGAGCGCCAGGAATCCTCGGCGGGCTTGCCGTCCACGGACTTCGGTCCGGTCCAGCCCTTGGGGGTGCGGAAGACGATCATCGGCCAGCGCGGCCGGACCATCTTTCCGCCGCGCCGCGCTTTCTGCTGAATGGCGCGAATCTCGTCGAGCGCGCGGTCCAGCGTCGCGGCCATGAGCTGGTGCATGGCCGCCGGGTCGGACCCCTCCACGAAGTAGGGCTTGTAGCCGTAGCCCTCGAACAGCTTCGCAAGCTCGTCGCCGCCGATCCGCGCGAGGACGGTCGGGTTGGCGATCTTGTAGCCGTTGAGGTGGAGGATCGGCAGCACGGCCCCGTCGCGGGCCGGGTTGAGGAACTTGTTCGCATGCCAGCTCGCAGCCAGCGGGCCGGTCTCCGCCTCGCCGTCGCCGACGATGCAGGCGACGACGAGGTCCGGGTTGTCGAACGCCGCGCCGTACGCGTGCGAGACCGCGTACCCGAGCTCGCCGCCCTCGTGGATGGAGCCGGGCGTCTCGGGCGCGACGTGGCTCGGGATGCCGCCGGGGAACGAGAACTGCTTGAAGAGCTTCTTCAGGCCCTCCGCGTCCGGCGTGATGTTCGGGAACACCTCGCTGTACGTCCCCTCCAGCCAGGCCTGGGCGACGGTCGCGGGCCCGCCGTGGCCGGGGCCGATGATGTAGATCATGTCCAGGTCGCGCGCCCGGATGGCGCGGTTGAAGTGCGCGTAGAGGAAGTTCAGGCCGGGCGTCGTGCCCCAGTGCCCGAGCAGGCGCGGCTTGATGTCCTTCAGCGTCAGCGGCTTTTCCAGCAGGGGGTTGTCCAGCAGGTAGATCTGGCCCACGGACAGGTAGTTCGCGGCCCGCCAGTAGGCGTCCATCTTTCGCAGCTCGTCGCGGGACAGGGGTCCCTTGGCCTTCGCGGTCATGTTGGTTCTCCGGGTGAAACGCGGAACTTGTTGAAATTATCGCCCGGTTCGCCCAAACTTCAACCCGTAATCCGTGAAGACGGCCAACCAGGAGGGAAAGCCATGAAGCGGTTCGCGGCGATTTCGGCGGTCATGATGCTGGCGGCGGCGGGATGGGCGGAGCCTCCCGTGTCCAAGCCTCTCGCCCAGCCCCTGTCGATCTCCATCATCTATCCCATTCAGCTGGCCGCGCAGGATGAGGCGGTCCACGGGCTCCGGCTCAACCTGATCTACGGAATCAACGCCGAGGTCAGCGGCCTGGACATCGGCCTGTTCAACGGCGTCGACGGGGACGTGCACGGCTACCAGTACGCGCTGGTCAACTACGTGGGCGGCGACCTGCACGGCGCGCAGACCGCCTTCGCGCTCAACCTGGTCCGGGGCAACGGATCCGGCGAGCAGTTCGCCCTGGTCAATTTCCTCGACCAGGATCTCACCGGCTGGCAGGTGGGCGTGTTCAACCGCGTCGGCTCCGTGCAGGGCTGCCAGGTCGGGCTCATCAACCTGGCCGACGACATGACGGGGCTGCAGTTGGGCGGCATCAACTGGACCACCGAGCTCGACGGCCTGCAGATCGGCGTGCTGAATTTCGCCGTCGGCAAGGAGTCCTGGCAGTTCCTGCCGATCGTCAACGCGAACTGGTAAGGCTACCTCGACAGGATCCGCTCGATCTCCCCGATGTAGATCCGGTGGTAATCCGGGCCCTCGTAGAACTGGCGGATCGTGGGGTCGAGGAAGTGCTTCGGGTCGAGGTCGGTGAAGGCGATCTTCCGGCACTCGATCATCAGCCGCGCCTGTTCGAACCAGACGTTCCCGCCCTTCGTCGTCACGGGCGAGAGGCCGGTCTTTTTCACTTTGTCCACGTTCCGGCCGGAGTTGGAGCCGCAGAACATCAGCTTGTCCCGCCAGCTCTCGTCGAAGAAGCACAGGGTAAAGCCCGCCGACTTTTCCAGGAACTCGAACGTGTAGCGCGAGGGCCGGACGAAGGCGAAGCAGACGTGGCGGTCCCAGAGCACGCCGAGCCCGCCCCAACTCGCGGTCATGGTGTTGAATTTCTCCCGCGTCCCGGCGGTGATCAGCATCCACTGCTGGCCGATCAGCCGGAACGGGTTCTCCTGGAAATCCTCGATCCGCAGTTCTTGCATCGGGCTCATGCCGGCCTCCCGTGTCCTGTCCGTTACCGAACGATAGCGCAACCCGGCCGCCGGCCCAACCGTCCCGCCGCGGGCGGGCGCCCCGGCGTTTACTGCCGGGTCAGGGTAAGGTGGGCCTCCCCGCCTTCCACCCGGCCGTCGAAGCCGCTCTCCCACCACTCGATCGTCATCGTGTCCCCGTCCACGGTGCCGTTCACGGTCCCGTTGGGCGTGAGCGTGAGGTCCAGGGTGCCGCCGCTGTTCGATCCGGACACGCTGCCGACCATGTGCCGGTTCGGGCGGGTGATGTCGTAGGAGCCGCTCACCGCGTCCCCGTCCTGGGTGAGCACCATCGTCAAGTCATTGAGCGCCACCCCGGCGTCGTAAAAGCCGGAGCCGCTCCACGTGCCGGTGACGCCCGAGCCGCCCCCGCTGTCCTCGTCGTCCTCGCAGCCGGCTGCAAACACCGCCATGGCGCAGGCCATCAGGATCGCCATTCTTTTCATGGAGCCCTCCTGCGGGCAGTATGCCCCTGCGCTCCGCGCGGCGCAAGCCCGGCCTTCGCCCGCGTCAGGGCAACTCCATGCGCAGGCGGTAAACGGCCGCGGGATCGGCGGCGGGCAAAACCAGGAAGAGGTTGGTCTGGCCGCTGGCATTCGTCGCCACGGGGGTCCAGTCCTGGGCCGCCAGGCTGGCGGCCCGGTCCACGTAGGCGGTGGGCCCGAAGACGTTGCGCGCCGCGGCATGCAAGCCGCCCGTCGCGGTCCAGGTCGCCAGTTCCGGCGGATCGAAGACGTCGATCGGGGCCCCGAGGTTCACTTCGATCGGGGACTGGTAGTAGATCCGGTCGGGCGTGTTGCTGTCGGGCGTGAAGCGCAGGTCGCCGTCGAAGAGCGGCTGGAAGCCGACGACCCCGTTCGTCACCATCCCGGCCGAGGACCCGCCGACGGAGGACGTGGTCAGGAGGAACGAGTAGAAGGAGGACACGAACACGTCGAAGTGGTACGTGATCCCGCGCACCAGCCGGAGGGGTTGCTTGATGCCCGCGTCGATGGTCAGCGCGTTCGGCACGTTGCTGACGATGAAATTCGTGCCGGAGCCCCACGCCCCCGAGACCGCCAACAGCAGGACGACTATCGACTTTTTCATGCGCGCCCCCGCTTGGAACGGACAATATAGTCCGTCCAGCGCCACATTCAAGGGGCGCGCCGCCGGCGCGTCGCGGCTACTCGTTCATCTCGTCGTAGAACGCCACGTAGTCGTCGGGGTGGTCGCTCTCGCGCAGCTTGATGGCGTCGCGGGGGTGCTCGTTGAGCACGCCGGTGATGGCGTACGGGATGCTGTAGCCCCAGTCCAACTCCTTCCGCAGCGGCAGGATGGTGTCCTGGACGCACTGGAGGACGGCGCGCTCGAGGTACTTGGGGTTCTTCAGGAAGCTCAACAGCAGTTCCATGGGACAGTTGCCCGCCCCGCGCCCCAGGCCCATCATCGTCGCGTCCAGCCGCGTGGCGCCCTTGATGATCGCCTCGATGGTGTTCGCGAAGGCGAGCTGCTGGTTGTTGTGCGTGTGGATGCCGATCTCCTTCTTGCCCTTCATCGCCACGGCGAACCGGCCGACCAGGTCGGCGATCTGCTCGCCGTACAGCGAGCCGTAGCTGTCCACGACGTACACGGCGGCGGCGGGGCTCTGCGCGATCACCTCCAGCGCCTTGTCGAGCTCGAACACGGGGACCGTGGACACGGCCATCAGGTTGACGGTCGTTTCGTAGCCTTTCTCGTCGGCGTCCAGAACCATGTCGATCGCCGTCGGGATCTGGTGCGCGTAGCAGGCCACGCGGATGCAGTCCACCACGCTGTCCTTCTTGGGGAGGATGTCCTCGCGGTAGTCCGTGCGCTCGGCGTCGGCCATGACGCAGATCTTCAGGCCGGTCTTGTTCTCGCCCGCGATGCGGCGGATGTCCTCCTCGCCGCTGAACTTCCAGGGGCCGAAATCCTTGGGCGGGAAGATCTTCTTCGAGGCGCGGTATCCGAACTCCATGTAGTCCACGCCCGCGGCCACGCACGTCTGGTAGACGCGGCGGACGAAGTCGTCGGTAAACCGGTGGCTGTTCATCAGGCCGCCGTCCCGGACCGTGCAGTCCACGACCTTGATCTGCGGGCGGTACGTGACCCAGCCCGCGCTTTCGAATTGCTCTTTCTTCGGCATACGCTGACCCTCCCCCGCGCCCGGCCGGGCGCGGGACCAAGAGTATGCCCCAATCGCCGGATTTCTCAAGCTCCGGCGGCGGCGCGCCGGCGCGCGGGACGCCGCGGCCCGGCCTCGTCAGAGCTTGGTGATGTTCAGGGTATACACGTAGGGCTTGATGCCCAGGAAGGTTACGCCCAGGTTGTTGCTCGCCTTGAACTTCATGTAGACGATGATCGGCCTCTTCACCATCCCCAGGTCGAAGCTGAAGTAGTCCGGCGCCGCCGGCGTGCCGGGGTGGAAGACGCCGGAGATCGTCGTGGAGATCCTGAACTGCGCGTTTGTTGACACCAGCATTTCAGCCGTCAGGCACTTGGCCGACGCCTGGTAGACGCTGCCGTCCCCATATTGCACGGGGCGCACTCGCACCTCGATGGGCTTGACGGAGCCCGCCATGGACAGCGGCACGGTCTGCGCCGCGGCCGTCCCGTTGATGAGCACGAAGTACTTGTTGCGCAGGAGGGAAAGCATCGGCGCAAACTCGGGGGCGTGCGTCGTCAAGCTGAACGTCGTCGTCGTGAAGTAGCGGCCGACATTGTCGTGCACCTGCACGGCGCCCTGCAGGTCGGTCACCCGCAGCCGGTAGCTGATCCCCTCGTTTCTCGAAAACGGAGCGAACTCGCGCCGCCAGCCCTCGTAGGCGCCCGGCCGGCCGGAACGGACCATCTCGACCGACTGCCAGCGGGCCCGGTCCGTGCTGTATTCGACCTTCACCGTCTGGGCGGCGCCGATGGGGAACGTGTCGCACTCGATGACCAAACGGTCCTCGGCGTCGCAGGCGCCCTGAATGAACGAGCGGCTCACATGGCCCAGCGCGAGAACATCGCACGCATCCCCCCGCCCGTTGCCGTCCAGGTCCGCCTGGTCCGGGTTGGCGTTCACCGGGCAATTGTCGGACTGATTGGCCACGCCGTCGCCGTCCAGGTCGGAGTCGCAGGCGTCGCCGATCCCGTCGTGGTCCAGGTCTTCCTGCCCGGGATTCGCCTTGTCCCGGCAGTTGTCCGACGCGTCGGCCACCCCATCCCGGTCCGTGTCCACCAGATTGTCGCACGCGTCCCCGATGCCATCGTGGTCCGCGTCGGCCTGGTCCGGGTTCGGCGTGTTCGGGCAGTTGTCGGAGGCATCGGCAATCCCGTCGCGATCGGAGTCGATGATGTTGTCACAGGCATCGCCGACGCCGTCGCGGTCCGCATCGGCCTGGTTGGAGTTCGGCGTGTTCGGGCAGTTGTCGGAGATATTGGCCACGCCGTCGCCGTCCAGGTCGGAGTCGCAGGCGTCGCCGATCCCGTCGTGGTCCAGGTCTTCCTGCCCGGGATTCGCCTTGTCCCGGCAGTTGTCCGACGCGTCGGCCACCCCATCCCGGTCCGTGTCCACCAGATTGTCGCACGCGTCCCCGATGCCATCGTGGTCCGCGTCGGCCTGGTCCGGGTTCGGCGTGTTCGGGCAGTTGTCGGAGGCATCGGCAATCCCGTCGCGATCGGAGTCGATGATGTTGTCACAGGCATCGCCGACGCCGTCGCGGTCCGCATCGGCCTGGTTGGAGTTCGGCGTGTTCGGGCAGTTGTCGGAGATATTGGCCACGCCGTCGCCATCCAGGTCGGAGTCGCAGGCGTCGCCGATCCCGTCATGGTCCGCGTCAGCCTGGTCGGGATTAGCCGTGTCGGGGCAGTTGTCCTCGTCATTCGAAACACCGTCCCCGTCGCGGTCGTTGTCGCACGCATTACCGAGCCCGTCGTGGTCCAGGTCGGCCTGGTCCGGGTTCCGGTCGCAGGGGCAGTTGTCCGCGGCGTTCAGCGCGCCGTCCCCGTCCTTGTCCGGGTCGCACTCGTCGCCCAGGAGATCCCGGTCGATGTCCGCCTGGACGGGATTGAACGTGTCCGGGCAGTTGTCCTGCTCGTTCGGGATGCCGTCCGCGTCCCGGTCCGGATTGGCCGGCTGGACGCGGATGGCGCCGCTCGCCTGCCGGGCGTTGACGGCGCCCGGGGTAGCGGCGCCCAGCGCCCAGGCCGCGCCCGCCGCGGCGTAGACATCGTTGGGCGCCTGGAGGCTCGTGTCGGCGTCGGTATCGCCCGGGAGAACGTGAAGGTAATTTTGCTCGGAGGAAGCCACGTCGGTCCGCACCGTGCCCGGATCGTCCACGGCGAGGTCGCCGGCGCCGCCCCAGGCGACGGCATCGGCCACGGCGCCGTCCGGCGCCGTGAGCACGAGCCCGTCGGGGCCGTTCTGGAGGTCGCCGGGCAGCAACAAGTCCACGTTGGCGACCGGCGCCTGCCCGACAACCACGAACCCCAGCGCGCGGCCCTCGATGTCCGCCAGGCCGTCGTTGGGCACGATGACGTCGCCGAACACATACGGCCAGAGATCGTTGTCCCCGCTGTCGTTGCCGTCGTGATGGGTCAGCGCGTAGCCGCGGAGATTCAGCCCGGCGGGCGCGACAAGCTCGACGAACTGGGCATCATCCCCGCCGGCGTCGTTGGCCTGCACCTCGCTGATCAGCGGGCGTTGCGGCCCGACGAACGGCGGAAACACGTAGGTCCGGACGGCCGAAAGCAGGGGGCTGGCGGCGTTGGGACCGTTGAAGTAAACCCGCACGGCATACTCCAACGAACTGGCGTCGCCCGGCGGCAGGGTGATCGCGGCGCTTTCCCACAACTCGCCCTGCAGCAGGCTCATCGGGGCCTCGGTCCAGGATTGCCCGGGCCATCGGTACAGGGCCACGGCCGCGAGGCCGTCGGCCAACAGGTTCCGGTGCGCGGCCGCGCGGATGCGGAATTCCTCGTTGAAGCGCGGGGCGGCCGGCTGAAGCGCCATGGCGTCCACGAAGACGCCCGCCTGGTCGCAGGCCGTGTGGGCGCCGGGCGTGGGAGAGAGCAGCAGCGACCACTCGTCCGCCCGCCACTGCGGCAGCGGGTCGCAGGTTCCCAGCACGCGCGTCGCCGCCCGCTGGGGATACGCCCACGGCATGCTGAAATCGTTCTCGGCCACCGCCTGGCCCGGCGCGCCGTAGGCGTCCTGCACGGCGCCCGCGGGGTTCAGCAGCGTCACGGGATCGTTGCCGTTGATCGGCAGGAGCTGCGCGCTCGCCTGCCCCGCCGCCACGCCGTACGCGGCCGCGAACGCCGCGGCGTCCGCGGCCAGCACGAAGGCCGAGCCCGCCGGGATCGAGCCGTTCAAGTCCACGGACAACGCCTCGGCCCCGTTGCGGTGGATGACCAGCCGGTACCCCGCCAGCGGGAACGGCGCGACGCCGGAATTATAGAGCTCCACGAAGTTCGCGCGCGGGTCGGCGGCGCTGGCCACCTCGCTGATCAGCACGACGGGGTTGTAGCACGGCAGCAGGTCGATCATGTTGATGTCCGCGTACACCGGCAGGTGGTCCGAGGCGTTGGCGCTGGTCTCCGCCGGCGGCGGCACGCTGAACTTGAGCAGGCCGCCCTGCCCGTCGTCCTGGATCGAATAGTAGATCTCGCCCGCGGGGGCCCCGTAGGGACTGGCCGCCACTTCTTCGCTGAAGCAGATGTAGTCGTAGCGGCGGGGGTTGACGGGGGCGAGGTGCGTGTACTGCAGGATGGAGTCCTCCTGGAAAGGCTCGAGCTGGGAGAACTGGATGCCGGCGAAGGGATCGGTCGGATGCAGCCGGTACGCGACCGGGAACGTGACATCGGCGCCGAGCACGTACCCCGCCGGCAGCCCGCCGGGCAGGGCCGGGATCTGCTCCCGCTGGCTCACGCCGACGTCGGCGTTGAAGTCGCCCATGACCACGTACTCGGCCGGGATGGGATCGGCCTGCCGCGACGCGGAGACGTGCGCGATCGTGCGGCGCAGCTCGATCGCGCGCATGAAGTCCTCCGTCTCGCCGGAGGCGGACTTGTTGTGGAGGCTGTAGAGGGTCAGCGGGTTCAGGGCGCCCGGGATCTCGATGACGGCCTTCAGCGGCCACCGGTTGATCTCCGCCGCGCCCGCCGGCTCGCGCACCTGCTCGGTGGAGAGGATGGGGAACCGGCTGAAGAACCCGTTGTGCTTGCCGGCGTCGAACGTCCCGCCGTCGCCCATCGCGTAATACGGATAGCCCAGCGCCGCCGCCACGGAGATCCAGTCGTTGAAATCCCCGTTGTTCAACTCCTGGAAGGCGATGATGTCGGGGTTGATGCGCTGCAGGGTCGCGACCACCGAGGCGTAATCGGCCTCGCCCGGCGTGCCGACGCCGTCCTGCACGTTCCACGTCGCCACCCGGACCCGGACCGCCCGGGACGAGGCCACCGACAACGCCAGCGCCAGACATGCCGCGCCCGCCAACTGTTTTCTGTTCATGGTGGTTCCTCTTTGACTATCCAAGTCGCCCGGGCCGGCGGTTTCTTCCCTTGAAGCGTATAAGTCTCTTGCGTCGGACCGGTCAGAAAAGGCGCGATTCCGCGAGTCGGACCCCTGCCGGATCCGCCGAACCGCGGGGGTTTTCATCCCGGCCTGTTCGCGGCATAATAGGGAGAAAGAGGACCGCCATGAAAACCAGGGACCATACCGGGCGGATCGCGCCGCGCCGCGCCGGGATCGCGACGCTCCTGCTGATCGCCGCGCTCGCCGGTTGCGTCCGGCCGGCGGCCGGACCCTGCCCGCCGGAGTGGTGGGCGCCCGTGCCCCGGGAAAGCGCGGCCTCGTGGGAAATCCTCCCGCAGGACGCCGGGCCCGGCGAGGTGATCCTGTCCAAGCGGACGGAACTGGGCATCCTCTCCAACTTTGCGCCGACGCCCTTCACACTGGACGGCGAGACCTACGCCAGCGTCGAGGGATTCTGGCAGATGCTCAAGTATCCCGAAGGGCCGGGCGACGAGCGCCTGCGCGACCCGTCCGTCGCGTGGCCGCACACCCGCGAGGAGGTCGGCCGGATGAGCGCGTTCGAGGCCAAGGCCGCCGGCACGGCCGCCAACGGGAACATGAAGAAACTCGGCATCCGGTGGGTCACGTACAGGGGCCAGCGGCTGGAGTACTCGGAAAAACGCCAAGGCGAGTTCTATCGCCTGATCCGCGCGGCCATGCAGGCCAAGCTGGAGCAGAATCCCGAGGTCCGGGCCGTCCTGCTCAAGACCGGTGGGCTGATCCTGCGGCCCGACCACCACCAGAGACCCGACGACTCCCCGGCCATGAAGTATTACGACATCTGGATGGAGCTCCGCGACACGTTGTAATCAACATCCTGACGAAAGGAACCGCGACATGGACCTGAACCTGAAACAGGAATTCGCCGAACGCTGGGCGCGCTATTTCCCGGGCGCGGAGCTGCCCGTCGCCTTTTTCTACGCGAGCGATCCCGGATCGGTCCGGGAGGCCGCCGCGGCGGCCGGCCACCGCTGCTTCATCGGCGACCTGGCCGCCGTGCGCCGCGGCACGCCGCTGGCCTTCAGGGCGGAGGCCCTGACCTGCGGCGGGGCGCAGCGCTACCTGGGGTTCACGCAGAAACTGCGCCCGAACTTCGAGTACTTCCTCTCGTGCGGCATCCCCGGGCAACTCGAGGGCGAGCGGTACAAGCAGTCGCCCGCGCTGGTCACCGAGGCCCTGAAGCGCCAGCCGCCGTTCCAGGCGCCGGGGCGCTGGCTCGTCGCCAAGCGGTGGGACGTGCTCGAGGCCGGAGACGAGCCGTTCGCCGCCGTGTTCTTCGCGCCGCCGGACGTCCTCGCCGGGCTCTTCACGCTGGCCAACTTCGACGAGACGGACCCCGACGGCGTGCGCGCGCCCTTCGGCGCCGGCTGCGCGTCGATCGTGTACTGGCCGCTCCAGGAACTCCGGGCGGAGCGGCCGCGGGCCATCCTGGGGATGTTCGACGTGTCCGCGCGGCCGTGCGTAGGGCCGAACCGGCTGACCTTCGCCGTGCCGTGGCCGAAATTGGTGCGCATGGCCCGGAACATGGAGGAGAGCTTCCTGCGGACGGAATCCTGGAAGAAGATCATGGGGCGCATCCGCACCGCGTCAGCGGACTGATCGGATGGCCCGGAATCTTTCCTGGATGATGCTATACCCCGGACCCGGCGCGAGGTGAAGACCGGTTGCGGCGGACGGATCGCTTCATGACGGCCCGGAAGGAAACGAGGAGGCGGCGATGACAACCAGCGACGGCGCGCGCGACGACACGACGGAACGAGTCCTGGAACAGGCCGTGGCCCGCGAGACCGCCGTGCACGGCCGGCGTTGGGCGGCGCAGTACGGCGGCTACTTCAACGATCCGGCCGTGGCCGCGCCGTTCCTCGACGTCATCGAGGACGGCCTGCGCGCGAAGGCCCCGGACGTCCTGGTGGACCTCGGCGGCGGCACGGGGTTCATCCTCGCGGAGCTGATCCGGCGCGGGAAATTGTCCCCCGCCGTGAAGCTGTACGACATGGACCTGTCGGATCGGCAGCTCGAAAGCCTGGCCGACGCGCGCATCCGGCCCCTGAAGAGCTCCTTCCTGGAGTTCCGGCGGGACGCGGTGGCCGCCGGGGCGGAGCGGCTCATGCTGATCACGCGGTCCACGCTGCACTACGCCGGGCTCGCGGGCCAGAAGCCGCTGCTCCGGCACCTCCGCGGGCAACTGCGGCCCGGCGAACTCTTCATCCACCAGACCGCCTGCAACGCCCGCCCCGAGGACGCGCTGCTGGTGGACGAACTGCTGGAGCGGCTCCATTCCGAAAAATGGCTGCCGCCGCTCGATTCGCTGGTCCGGCTCTGCGAGGACGCCGGGTTCCGCGTGGCCCGCGTGGCGGATGCGCCGGACCTCGCGATGGACGAGGCGACGCTGGCCGACCGCTACGGGATCGCGCCCGGCGAAATGGCGGACATCCGCGCCCGGCTCGGCGAGGCCTACGCGGACTCCCCGCGCTGGCGCAGCACGCCGGAGGGGTTCGTCGCCCTGCTGGGGTACAAGATCCTGGTGTGCGAGGCCGCCTGACGGCCGGCGCCGCTCACGGCGCGGGCGGGGCGGCATACAGCATGGGCACGGTGTCCAGGCTCGAGCCCGGCAGGACGACCGCCTCGTAGGGATACGAGTACTGGCAGCCCGCCCGCAAGCCGTAGGACGCCCGCTGCCCGTACGGCGGCAGCTCCGCGAGCGTGTTGACGTAGCTCGGGTCGAGGTAGTACCAGCGCCGGTCGACCCGCAGCGCCACGTACGTGTGCTGCGCGTAGCCGTTCTCGTTGTCGTAGGGATAGTGCGCGCTGGCGATCGCCACGTGGTCCGCGGGAATGCCGACGCTGCCCAGCAGCGTGGCGAACAGGTGGGCCCGGGAGAAACAGGCGTACCACGGGACCGTGCCGAAGCGCTCGTACATCGCCGCCATCTCGTCCAGCGACGGCCAGCGGTCCGGCGAGCCGTAGCCGTACGAGGGGCCCGGCCGCGCGTGATCCCGCAGCCACACCCAGACCGCGGCCGCGCGCGCCCAGATGTCCTCGCCCGAACAGACCGGCGCCGTGCCGACGCCGATGGACTGAAGCATGGCGATGATCCGGTCGTTCGTCTGCCAGAACCCCGGGAAATACGCCGCATCGTTGCGGACGACGCGGCCGCCCATCCGCGCCCACCACGAGAACCGCTGCCCGTCGCAATCGATCCCCCCGCGGGGGAAGTAGCGGACGAGGCCGTCGAGCGGGAGGTCCACCGGCAGCAGGGCTGCCGCCACGTTCTGCGGCGGAGGCAACGAGGGATACTGGACCGGCACGGTCACCCGCTTGGTCGCGGGCTGGAAGGGCCGCATGCCCGCGCCGCACCAGGCAGGCGCGCCCGCGACCAGGAGCCCCAGCACCGCCCCCGCCATCCGACCGATCTCGGGATGTCTGTTCATGGAGAAAGCCCTCGGAAGGCTCTGTCGCCGCGCGGCGTTTTTTCTTCCCGGGGCCGTCAGGATTCCTCATACCGGCGGAGCGCGATGGCCAGAACGGCCGCCGCGCTCCAACTGAAGTGCTCGCGCGAATTCGCGCCGGGGGCGCCGGTCAGGGCGTGGTAGTTCTCGTGGATCCCCGCGCGCAGGACCATGTCCAAGATCCGGCGCCGGGCGAGGTCCGCGCTGTCGCGAGAGGCCGGACCGAGGAGCCGGCGGTATCGGTCCAGAATGGAGAGCATGAAGAACGCCTGGTCCAGCCATACCGGCCCGCGCCAGTAGCCCGAGGCACCCGCAGGATCGAAGCGCGGCTCGGAATACGCGACGCACGGGAACGGAAACCGGCCGAAGAAATGCCGCTCGTTCAACAGGTAGCGCTCCAACATGTCCCGAATCTTCTCCGGCGCAAGCGGCACCCCCGCCCAGAGCGGCATGAAACACGCCGTGGTCTTCACCCGGTTGAAGAGCCCCGTATCGCCGCGGGCATCGTAAAAAAGGTTGTCCTCCGCGTCGTACAGTTTCGCCAGTACGCGCGCGGACAAGGCCTCCGCGCGGGCGTTCCAGTTCCGGGCCTCGGCGACGCGGCCCAGTGGCCCGGCCATCGCGGCCAGGTGCCGGGCGTCGGCGATGAGAAACGCGTTGAGATCCACGGCCGCGTACGCCGGCGCGCCCCCGTCGTTCCCGACGCCCGCCTGCCGGCCCGTGTCCCACCGCGGGGAATCGTCCCACCCGCTGGCCAGGTTGTCCGGCCACTCGGCCAATCCGTCCCCGTCCCGGTCACGGGTGTCCTGCCACCAGCGATGCCACTTCGCGAGGCGCGGATAGACCTGCGCCAGGAAGCCCGGCGCCGCGGCGGGATCCTTCCGCGCGAGTTCCTGCGTCACCCACGAGAACAGCGGCGGCTGGGCGCTGGGCACGGAGGCGTCGGGCTGAAGGAAAACGAGTTGCCCCGTGGCCTCATCCTGCCGGTCCAGCATGACGAGGATGTTTTCCCGCGCGAGTTCGAGGTCGAATTCCAGAAAGCCCCGGGCCTGCTTGGCGGAGTCCCAGATCCAGAAGGCCTCGTAGAAACCGCGCGCGGGAAACGTGCCGAGATGTCCGCCCATCGCGCCGCCATAACCCTGCTCCGGCTGCGGCCGGAGGGTGTTTTTCAGCAGGATCACGGCGGAAAGCCGGGCCAGGTCGCGGCATTCCTCTTCGAGGTCCGCCAGCGGAAGCCGGGCCTCGACCGCGCGCCACCGTTGCCGGGCTTCGGCCAGGATTTCGAGCAGGCCCCGCCGGGCCTGTTGCTCCAGCCGCGCCTCGACCAGCGCGCGGGGCGCGGCGGCATCGGGCACGGACAGGTCCCGGGCGGCGGCCGAGACCAGCACGGCCAGCGAGGCCTTGTCGCCCCGGCCCACCGCCAACAGGGCCGACCGCACCGTGCACAGGCCGGCGGCGGCCTCCGCCGAGGCCACGGCAAACAGGGGCCGGATGCCCGCGGCCAGGCGGAAGTCCGGCTCGTCCCGGATCGTCCAGCGGGACGTCGGCCGGGATACCGCTTCAAGCCAGGCCGTGTTCGTGGTCGCGTCGAATCGCGCCGCCGCATTGACGTCGCCCGGCGCCAGCCGGCTCTCCAGCGCCACCATGAAGATTTCGTCCCGCGGCCCGGCATTTGCGATTTCCGCGTGCAGCGCCGCCACATCCGGGGCGGCATACACGACCGTCAGTCGAAGCCGGAGCGCGACGCCCCATGCGCACTCCTGCACGACGCCCCAGGGGAACCACTGCTGGCCGCAGGCTCCGCGGCGCAGGGGTTCCCCGTTTTCACCGGTCAGGCTCACGGCGAGCAGGGGGGCCGCGAAGGTCTTGCCCTCCCGCTGGCTGGCGAGATGGCCGCGACTCAAGCCGGGCCCGGCAGCCTGGACATCCAGCGATACGCCGAACCGCGAGAACAGGTCCGTGAACTGCGTCTCCGCGCACGCGCGGCCGGGCGGCGGAAGCGGGTGTTCGTGATTCATGGCATTGTTCAGCTTACGCTCTCCGCGGTGTAGCGCGCAAGGAGCCCGGTGCGCACGGTATGCCGGTACGTCCGCGCGAAAAAGCCGCACGCCAGCAGCAGGCCGGCGGCCGCGAGGATCCCGCCCCGCGCCAACGCGCCGGCCGGGACCGTCCCGCCCGCGACCACCGCGCGCAGCCCCTCGAACACGTACGCCGGCGGGAGGGCGTACGCAACCCCCTGCATCCACGCCGGCAGCGTGGCGATCGGATAAAAAACGCCCGCAAAAGGGGAGATTAGCGCCGGGATCGGCCAGACGAACCACTCGGCGGCCGGCCCGAGCCGGAGCACCATGGCGCAAGCGAAGATCCCCAGCGAAACGCCGAACACGAACAGGATGAGCAGGAACGGGACGGCCATCAGCCCGTACGCCGCGAAGGGGAGCCCGAACGCCGCCGTCGCCAGGAGGATCATGACCGCCAGGCCGATCGCGCTTGTGCCGACGCTGGAGAGCACGAGCCCGGTAACGTATTCCGAGACGGACAGCGGCGTGGCGAACAGGTTCAGGAAATTGCGGCTCCAGACGTCCTCGAAGAACGCCATGGTCACGCCCTGCATCACGCGGATGAAGAAGTCCCAGAAGAGCACGGCCCCGAGGAAGATCGGCACGAAGTCGATCCCGGCGGCGGTGAACACGCCGAGGTAGCGGCTGATGAAGCCCCACAGGATGATGTCGATCGCCGCCCACGCGAACAGGGGGAAGACCCGAGCGAAGCTGCCCCGGATGAGCCAGAACTGGCGCAGCACGATGGCGTAGACGCGCGACGGCTTCACGGGGCCGCCCCCTGCTCCAGCGAGAGCGGTTCGCGCGCGACGGCGATGAACAGCTCCTCGAGGCTGGCCTTGCCGTGCTGGGCGGGAAGGGCCCTCGGATCGCCCTCGAGCAGGATGCGGCCGTGCGAGAGGAACAGGACGCGGTCGCAGATCTCCTGCACCTCGAACATGTTGTGCGAAGTCCACAGCACGCCGCAGCCGCGCTCGGCGGCGAATTCGCGGATCTTCACGCGGATATCGCGCGCCGTGGCGGGGTCGAGCGAAGCCGTGGGCTCGTCGAGCAGCAGCAGGTCGGGATCGCTGACCAAGGCCTTGGCCAGGCTGGCCCGCGTCTGCTCGCCGGAGGAAAGCACGCCGCACTTGCGGCCGCGCAGCGCGTCGAGGTCCAGCCTCCGGATCGCGTCGTCCACGCGCGCCCGGACGTCCGGCACGCCGTAGAGGAGGCCGAAGATCCGGAGGTTGCGCTCGAGGGACAGGTTGCCGGGCAGCGGCGCATAGACGGCGGCGAAGCTCGTGCGCTCGAGGGCCTTCGACCGGCGCGTCGCGACGTCCAGGCCGGCGACCCGGATCGAGCCCGCGGACGGCTCCAGCACGCCGAGGATCATGTTGATGGTCGTGGTCTTGCCGGCGCCGTTCGGGCCGAGCAGCCCGACGATCTCCCGGCGGCCGACCGCGAACGACACGCCGTCCACGGCCGGCGTATCGCCGTAGCGCTTGCGCAGGCCCGAAACCGACAGGACAGGGGCTGCCGCGAGCCCGCTCATTCCCGGTCGCCCGTGTCGATGTCGGTCTGGGCGTGGAGGTGTTCCGCGGCCTCCGGCGTAGCGACAACCTTGTGGATGCACCAGACGAGCAGGCCGATGAACCCGCCGCAGGCGAGTATCATGATGATCCATCCGGCGGGGGTCATGACGGCTCCTCCTTGTCCCAGGCGCGGTTGGCCGCGGCCACGATCATGCTGAAGAACGCGACCACGGCGGCGATGAGCACGACCGAGAGCAGCACCACCGGCGGGCCCTCCTTCGGCAGGGTGACGATGGCCTGCCAGCGCTCGGGCAGGTTCTTCCAGGCCCAGAGGGCGAAGATCGCGAGCAGGTAGACCGGCGAGACGTACTTCAGGACGAACGGCAGGGCGCGCGGGAGCCTGATTTCCGCCCCGCGCCGGATTTCCTCCATGCCCTTGCCGATGCCCAGCACCCAGGCGAACACGACCGACTGGATCGTGGCGAAGATGAAGATGAAGAAGTTGGCCATCCAGAAGTCCAGCGTGTCGAGGGCCGTGAAGTCCTTCGAGAAGTACACCACGAAGAAGCAGCCCGCGAGCGTGACGAAGGTCAGGATGCTCACCGAGGCCCTGCGCCCGATCTTCAGCCCCTCCTCGAGCAGCGAGATGGAGGGCTGGAGCATGGAGAGCGAGCTGGTGATGGCCGCGAGGAAGAGCAGGAAGAAGAACAGGAAGCCGAAGAACGAGCCCAGCGGCATCTGGTTGAACACGTTGGGGAGGGTCACGAAGCCCAGCCCGAACGTGCCCGGCGGGTTCTGGACCACGGCGGGGCCGAGGAACACGAAGGCCGCGGGGATGGCGATCATGCCGCCGAGCACGACCTCGCAGAACTCGTTGCCCGCGCACGCGGTGACCGAGCTCAAGGCCACGTCGTCGTTGGGCTTGAGGTACGTCGCGTAGGTCAGGATCAGGCCGAAGCCGACGGAGAGGCTGAAGAAGATCTGGCCGGTCGCGGCCAGCCAGATCTCGGGATTGGCCAGCGCGCTCCACAGGGTCTCGCCCGGCTTGGTCGGGTTCCACATGTAGCCGAGGCCGTTCACCACCGACTGCTCCGGGTGCGCCGGGTTGGCCGGCAGCGTCAGCACACGCCCGAGGACGACCAGCGCGCAGACTACCAGCAGCGGCATCGCCAGGTTGCAGAACTTCTCGATGCCGCGGGTGATCCCGCGGTAGATCAGGAACGTGTTCGCGACGAAGCAGAGGCCCAGGAAGAGGAGCATGCGCGCCGCGGCTGGGGTGAACAGCGCGCCGTTCGCCCGCGCCCCGACGAGCGTCAGGAAATGGTCCTCGATCACCGCCAGATCCGCGCCGAGCCGGCCGAAGTGCCCCGTCAGGTAGTCCCACGCGTACGAGAGGCACCAGGCCTCGACGAAGAGGTAGTACATGTAGATCATCAGCGGCATGATCGTGCCGATCATGCCCACGTACGCGCCCTTGCGGGACCCGAGGAGCATGCGGAAGATGCCCGGCGCGGAGTTGTGCCCCCGGCGGCCGCCCCAGCGGCCGAGCGCCCATTCCGCCATGGCCATCGGCAGGCCGACGACCAGGAAGGCCACGAGGTAGGGGATCAGGAACGCGCCGCCGCCGTACTTCGCCGCCTGGCCCGGGAACCGCAGGAAATTGCCCAGCCCGACGGCGCTGCCCGTGACCGCCAGGATCGCGCCGACCCGCGTGCCCCAGTATTCGCGCTTGCTCACGGCCGTGCCCTCCCCATGCCGCCCGCACGATGTTGCCCGGACGATCGCCCCCCCCACCCATCGACACTAATGACTTCCCGCTTCTGCTTTAGTGTCCATTAGCGGAAACAAGTGGTTACGCCTTAGCCGCCACCTTCGCCCACGTATCCTTCAGTGTTACGGCGCGATTGAACACAAGTCGGCCTGCTTTTGAATCGGGATCCACGCAGAAATAACCGAGGCGCTCGAACTGGAAGCGCTCGAGGGGGTTCGCGGCCGCGAGGCCAGGCTCGACGAACCCGGTTGCCGTTTTCAGCGAATCCGGGTTGAGGAACTCGTGGTAGTCCTTTCCCTCGGCGGCGGCCTTCGCCATCGGATCCTCGACGCTGAACAGCCGGTCGTACAGGCGGACCTCCGCCGGCACGGCGTGCTTCGCGCTGACCCAGTGGATCGTGCCCTTGACCTTCAACGCGGCTTCCGGCGGAGACCAGCGGCAGACCACGGCATCGCCCTCGACCCGCAGGCAGGTCAGGAAACCCGCATACCGGATCCGCACCGAGCCGCCCGGCGTGAGCCGGAAGTACTTCGGCGGCGGGTTCTCCATGAAGTCATCCGCCTCGACGAACAGCTCGCTGGAAAACGGGACCTTTCGCGTGCCGGCGGATTTGTCCTCGGGATTATTCACGGCGTCCACTTCGGCGGGAATTTCACTGGCGTTCTCGATGACCACCCGCCGCGGGTTCAGCACCGCCAGCCGGCGCGCCGCCCGCTTGTTCAGGTCGTCGCGCACGCAGTGCTCCAGCAACGCGACGTCGGAGAGGCTCTCGAACTTGGTGACGCCGACGGCTTCCACGAAGGCGCGGATGGCCTCCGGCGTATACCCGCGGCGGCGCAGCCCGCCGATCGTCGGCATGCGCGGGTCGTCCCAGCCCCTCACCCGCCCCTCGTTCACCAGCTCCAGCAGCCGCCGCTTGCTCATGACCGTGTAGGTCAGGTTCAGCCGCGCGAACTCGTACTGCCGCGGGCGCGAGGGCAGGTTGTCGAGGTTGTCGATCACCCAGTCGTAGAGCGGGCGGTGCACCTCGAACTCGAGCGTGCAAAGCGAGTGCGTGATGCCCTCGAAGGCGTCCTCGAGCGGGTGCGCGAAGTCGTACGTCGGGTAGACGCACCACGTGTTGCCCGTGTGCGGATGCCCGGCGTGCAGGATGCGGTACAGCACCGGGTCGCGCAGGTGCAGGTTGGGCGAGGCCATGTCGATCTTCGCCCGGACGCAGAGCGCGCCGTCCGCGTGCTTGCCGGCGCGCATTTCCTCGAAGAGGCGCAGGCTTTCCTCGGCGGGCCGGTCGCGGTAGGGGCTGGGCTGGCCGGCCGCGGGCGGCGCGCCGCGGTAGGTCTTCGACCACTCGTCCTGCGTCAGGCCGCAGACGTAGGCCTTGCCCTTGCGGATCAGCTCGGCGCAGCAGTCGAACATGCGGCCGAAGTAGTCCGAGGCGAAGTAGAAATGCTTCCCCCAGTCGAAGCCCAGCCAGCGGACGTCCTCCTGGATGGACTCGATGTACTCGACCTCCTCCTTGGTCGGGTTCGTGTCGTCCATCCGCAGGTGGCACTCGCCGCCGTGCTCGAGCGCCATCCCGAAATCGATGCAGATCGCCTTGGCGTGCCCGATATGCAGGTAGCCGTTGGGCTCGGGCGGAAACCGGGTGACGACCCGCCCTCCGTTCTTCCCGGCGCGCAGGTCGTCCTCGATGATCTGGCGGATGAAATGCTTCGCGGGGGCCGCGGCTTCCGACGGCTCCGGGATGGATTCGTTTTTCATTTTTCGCTCGATTCCGAGCGCGTTCTATAGCCCCCGCGCAAAGAAAAAGCGAGAGCTATTCCGACGCAGGGAGCCGTCATGAACGGGCTCGCATAACTCGCCCCTCCAGCATGGCGCGCCCTGGAGGGCGGAGCCCGGCGACGCCGCGGCCTACGGCGGGGCGTTGGTGGTCACGAGCAGGCGGTAGAACAGCGGGTCCAATTCCGCCGCGGGCGCGTCGGTGTAAACGTTGACCGGCGGCGTGGCCGGGATATGGCCGTCCAGCAGCAGGAAGGGGCCGGGCAGGTTGGTCGCGCGGTAGATCGCGTAGAACCGGTCCGCCGCGCTGGGCCACTGAAGGACGTACGCCCCGGGTTCGGCGGCCGGCTCGGCGCCGGCCGAGAACACGGAGTTGGAATCGCCCGGGTCGAACCCGCCGATCCATTCCCCGTAGTTGGACAGCCCGTCCTCGTCGTCATCCGCCTCCGGATCGGACCCGGTCGTGCCGAGGTATTCCTCCTCCCAATCGTCCGGGAGGCCGTCGGCGTCCGCGTCGGCATGGAAAACGGTCGCCGTGCCGAGGTAGGGCAGATAATTATGCGCGGTGACGGTGATCCAGAGGGCCCCGGCCCCCTCCGGCGCGGGAGACAGCGCCACGGTCGCGACGCCGTCCGACGCCTCGGCCGTGCCGAGGATGCGGTTGCTGTAGACGCAGCAGACGAGCGCGCCGGCCTGGGCGACCGCCACGGTCACCGCCGCGGCCCCGGCCGCAACGCGGCCGGTATGCGCCACGGTCAAATCCTGCGGCAGGCCGGTCCACATCTCCAGCGTCGGATCGCCCAGGCAGTGGAAAATCTCCATGGTGCATTTCGTGTAGGAGCTGGAGAGGGAGTACTTGGTCAGGAAATACGTCTTCGCCCGGTTCAGGATGTCGGCCAGCCGGTATGCGGGCGCGCCCGCCGCCGTGTACGACACGCCGTGGTACTCGAGGAAATTGGTCCAGACGGCGTCGGCCATCCCCCAGTACAGCCGGTCGTTGTAATACGAGTAGCTGGTCCGCGTCGGCGCGAGCACGCCGATCGCCCCGCCGCTGGCGTGCCGGACCCAGTGCTCGGCGAAGCACTCGTCGCTGGCCGAAGTTCCCGCGCCGGAATCGTCGGTCTCATTGTCGAACCAGCCGGTCTGGCAGTTGATGGACCAGACCACGGGCCGCAGGACGCCGTTCGTCAGGCCGTCCACGTCCGTGGCCTTGGTGAAGACCGGCTTGCTCCACCCCGACCGGTTCCCGTGGTCGCGGTGGGTCAGGAGGAACGTCCCGCTGTTCACGGCCAGCCGGATGTTCGTCCGCGCCCCGCTCCACGGGAACGCCGGCTTGAGCAGCTCCGCCGGCAGCGCGACGCCGCCCAGGGGCGGGCTGTCGTTCTCGAAGAGGGCGCTGTACGAGGTGGCCCAGTTGGCCCAGTGCGTCGGGTTGGTCCCCTGGTATTCCGCGTAGATCCGCTCGGCGGCGTACCCGGCGTCCGCGAGGAAGTTCTGGAGGTCCTCCGTCGATTTCACGAACCGGCGCTCCGAATACCCGTAGTAGGCGGTGCCCGTGTAGCCCTGGAACGAGGCGCAGAGGGTGGCGTTGGTGTAATAGCGGCCGAACCGCGAGCGGTCGGGCGGCGCGCTTTCGTAGGCGATGACGCGCGCGGCCCAGTTCGTCGCCTGGGCCGCGGTCTCCACCGGCCAGCGCCCGATGGCCAGGTCCGGGATCCAGTCGAGCGACGCGCTCATGTCGGCATAGAACAGGTCCGTGCTGTTCTTCCGCTCGCCGGAGGGGTGGTCCGTCTTGTACCAGGGCGGGATGAAGTCCGAGTCGCCGATCAGCAGCACGTAGGCCGGCGCCGGGCTCCACGTGGTGTACGCGTTCAGGATGTAGTCGCGGACCTGATTGGTGGCGCTGCCGGTCTCGTTTGTCGTTACGACGGTCGTCGCGATCCCGCGCCGCATCTTCCACTCCGCCAGCTGGTAGGCGGCGTTGGTGAAGGCGTCGGCGCAGATGATCAGCAGCTCGCAGCCGTTCGTCGAGCCGCCGAAGGCCGCGCTGCCGCGTCGGGGCGCCGGGGCGGCATCCAGAATTTCCGCCGCGTTCGGAGCGCCCCGCAACAAGCCGTCGAAAGCACGGCTCGCCAGCCGCGGATCGCGCCGCTCCGGCGTCCCCACAAATTCCAGCCGCACCGCGAGGCGGGGATACACCGTCAGGACGCCCGATCGCGGGTTGTACTGGTAGGGATGGAGCCGGACCAGGCGAACCGCCTGCCCGCGTATTTCACTCACGGCCTCGAACGACGCGAACACGCCGGGGTAGTCGGCATCCCGCGCATACACCGCCTCGTCGCGGGCCATCGGGGCGGAACCGCCCGAGTCGGAGGGCGGCGGCTGAACGGGCGCCAGCTGGACGCCGGTGAATATTTCCGGGGCGCCGGGCGCCGCCTCCACGCGGACCTCGCAACCGTTCGGGACCAGGATCCATTGGGCGAAAGCCGGCACGTCAGGCTGGCCGATGGGTCCGCTGGCGCCGCCCGGGTCCAGCGCCAGGTCGTACGCGCGGCCGTCCGGCAGGACTGCCGATCCGCGGACGAAACCGGCAAGTTCCACCGCCAGCGTCAGGCCCGCCGCGCTCGAGTCGCGAATGCGCACCTGCCCGGCCGTGGGCAGGCCGCCGTCCAGCGGCACCCCTTCGCGGCCCCGCGCCCCGGCGGGCTGCAGGGCCATCAGCATCCAGAACACTTGGCGGGCATATCGGAACAAGGCCGTCTCCCGGGCGGGGCCCGCACCGCGAAGGGCCCCGCGCCTATTACGTATAAGTAACCGGGAAACAGGGGGATGTTTAGGGATCAGATATTCAACCCGAAGAACAGCCACCAGATGGCGAAGGCCACGGCCGCCATCGGAGGGCCGTGCAGGAACAGGAGCCGCGCGGCCTCATGCCGACGCACGTTCCAGAGCGAGAGGGCCGTAACCAGGCCGAACAGGTTGGCCAAGCAGGCCAGGGGACAGAGCATCTTCAGGGCCCATCCGATCATGGGCCAGGAGTAATGCCAGTCTTTGTGCAGGAACAGGCCCAGCACAGCCCAGTATGCCAACGCCCCCCACCCCAGCCATCTCGCCATAAACCCTCCGCCCGAGCACGCTCCAGAAACGTCCCCCCTACTGCAGGAGATCGAACACGCTGCCGACCTCGTGCCTGATGCCGCAATACATGCAGATGTCCCGCCCGCGCTCCAGGGGCCGCCCGCATTTGGGACAGGGCGGCGCCGGCGCGCCGGGACGGGTCGCGGCGGACTGCTCCGAGGCCATTTGCCGCAGACGATCCTTGAGCTCCTTCTCCGTCAGGTTGGCGGCCTCGCTCAAGATATCCCAAATGGCCCGATTCAGCGGAACCAGGCGCGCCACGATGCGCTCCAACCGCTCGAGGCGCTGCGCCATGCCCTCGGCCTTGGCCGCAATGAACTCGGCCTTCTCCTCGGCTTTCTGGGCCGACCGGAAGTTTTCCATCGCGCTGAAAAGGTTGTCCATCGGCCGTCCTCCAGGATCAGGATACCTGCTTGCGCACTACTATACCCCCTCGGCGCCCGCCTGCGCAGGGCAATTCTCCGCTCCCCGCTTCTGCGCCACCGCCATGAGTTCCATCTCGTCGAGCTGAATCGGGCCCCGGTTCCAAGCCCCGGCCGTCCCGCCCCAGATGTGCAGGACGTCCAGCCCGGCGGCCCGGAACAGCAACCGGAGTTCCGTGGGAACGAACCCGCGCTCCCGCAGCGAGGTCCGGCCCCCCGCTTCACAATCCGATCGCTCCGTCAGCGTCAGCGGATCAAATCCGCCCGAAGCGACATCGTCCTGCCCGTGCCGGCGTGCCATCCGGTATCCGTTCAGCACCGTGAACAGGCACCGGGCGCAGGGGTTCATGGACGCGGACACGTTCCGCAGGATGGCCGCGGGCTGACCCAACGCGTCGTCCCTGGCGCCCAGCAGGCCGAACGCCCCCTCGCAAAGACAGATCGCGGCATCGAAAGAGGAGTCGGTCGCAAAGCGCGTCGCGTCCGTCTCGATCCACGTCACCGCAACCCCGGCGGCCGCGGCTTTCTCCCGCGCCTGCGACAGCATGCCGGACGAAATATCCACGCCGGTCACCCGGAAGCCACGCCGCGCCAACTCGATGGCGTGGCGGCCCGTCCCGCATCCAACATCCAGCAGGCTCATCCCCGGCCCCAGTCCAAGTTTTCGGATCAGGAAGGCTATCTCGCTCTGCGTGTTCTGCGTAAAGCAGTTGCCGTCGTACTGCGGCGCGTGCCCGTTGAAAAAAACGGCCCACTCGCTGGCGGAGCGCTTCACGACCGCGCGGCTCCTTGCCGATTCCCGGCCCGCCTCTTTTCCCGCGCCTTGACGATAGAGTAGCAGAAAGAATCCCTTGGCGCCGGCCCCAGGGCCGGGCGAACGATCCACTTCCTCAAGACGCCCTCCCGCGTCATGCCTATTTTCTCAAGCACGCGGGCCGAGGCCTTGTTGTCCACGTCGCAGGTCGCCCAAACCCGGTACACCGAGGGCTGCCTCATCGCCCAGGCCGTCAGCGCCCGGGCGGCCTCGGTGGCGTATCCCCTTCCCCACCAGGCCCGGCCGAGAACATAGCCGATCTCGATCCTGGACCCGCAGGGGCGAATGCCGGCGGCGCCGATCAGCCCGCCGCGCTTGAGGAGCAGGGCCCATAGATGCTCGGTTCCCTGCTGCGCCGTTATGCGGGTCTGGCGCAGGTATCGGCGGGTCTCCGCAAGGCTCTTATGCGCCCGCCAGGCCAGGAAGCGCGTCGCCTCGGGATCCGAGGCATAGGCTTCATGCACGGACCGGGCATCGCCCGCCCTCAAAGCGCGCAACACCATGCGACGCGTCCGAATAACCAGGGGCGGGTTCATTCAAGGCGCCCACTGTACTTCCGGACTGCCGGGCCATGTCAAGGGAGCAGTCGGAATGCGCATCGCGCATTATTAAGGAAAAAACGCGGAATGCTCCGCTCTTCTTTCCTTTCTAATGGCGGACACCAGTCCGGAGAAGGGAGGGCCCCGAACGGAACACGAACGGACGGAACAATCGAATAGCGGAAAATCCTGCGGGCCGCCGCCGCGGGGCGCGCGCACGCGCCCGGCCCGACAAGCCCGACCCCGCGCGGGCATGAAGGACTGGCGCAATGATCCCGGCAAGCGCAGCGCGATGACGAGGCGGCGCAGCAACGCGCACGCTCGCCCGCGTTGTCTCCCGAGTCGCTCCGGGTTCGAGGCGGCATTTCTGCAGCCTTGCTGCAGAAGCGCTGTCCGGTTGGCGACGCAGGACGGCCTGCGCCGCCACGCAAGATCGGAAGCATCTGCCCGCCCTGCGGAGGCAGCAGAGCGGTGGCCACGCGTAAGCCGTGCAACCGGATACAGCAACCGGGAGGCGGACTTGATGTCGGCCGCATCATCGCCCTCGCCCGGACGTGACTGCGAAGACGCGCCGCCCGCCGGGAAACGGTCGCGTTGCGGGTCCATTCATGCCGGCCCGCCTGCAGCGCACGGCGGCCCGCACCGCTTGCGCCGACGGACTCGAGGTCCTGACGGCAACCCGGCGGCATCCGGCGCGGTTCGGCAGGTTCAGGGCCCGCCGGCGGGGGCACGCTTACCAGAAGCCGTAGTGGCCCGCGGCCAGGACGTAGAGGCCCAGCAGGAAATTCGTGATCGCATGGGCCATGCCCGCAGCCCACAGGTCGCGGGTCTTCACGGCCAGCGCCCCGTAGGCGAGGCCGGCGAGGACACCGACCAGCCATCGGTCATGCTCCAGGCCGAACAGGAGCGCCGTGATGAAAAAAGCGTTGCGGACGAACACGCCCAGGTCCACCGACCGGAAATCGCGAGCCGTGATCCAGCGGTAGATGAAGCCGCGCCAGAAGAACTCCTCGATGAACGAAATGACGAAGGCCGAGCCCAGGAGTCGGACGATGGCCAGCGGCCAGCCGCACGTTTCCGGCGCGTAGGGCGGCGGCGAAACCGCTTCCGGCAGGCGGCCCCAGGGAAGCACGGCGTATTTCAGGTAGAACTCCTGAAGGGCCGGCCAGCGCGCCGCCCATCCGGTTTCGGGGAGCACCCAGACTGCAAACACCAGCACGCCCACCCATGCCGCGGGGACGAGATTTCTCGCGCGCAGCGGCGCATAGCCCCGCCAGGGCCGCAAACCGAGAAACAGGATCAGGCCCGCGGCCGCCCGCACGGCATAGGTCCAGCCCGACGGCGAGCCGGGGAGGTAGATCAGCGCCAGCCACGCGGCAAAGGGAACGACGTGGGCCAGCATATCCTGGAGGCGGGGATCGCGGCTCACGGGACGCCCCGCTCCCTCTCTCCGTCTTTTCGCAGCGCGCGCTTCATGATCTTGCCGGCCGCGTTTTTCGGCAGGTCGGGCAGGAAGACCACCCGACGCGGGACCTCGTGCCGCCCGAGGCTTTCCAGGCAGAAGGCCCGCAGCGCGGACGCATCGACGCTCGCGCCCTCCTTGAGCGAAATGAATGCGACGGGAACCTCGCCGTGCAGTTCGTGCGGCTCGCCGATCACGGCCGCCTCGCGCACGGCGGGATGGCGGTAGAGCAACTCCTCGACGATGCGGGGATAAACGTTCATCCCGTTGACGATGATCATGTCCTTCTTGCGGTCCACGATGGAGAAGTAGCCGTCCTCGTCCACCGTCCCCAGGTCGCCGGTGCGGAACCATTCGCCGAAGAAGGCCTCGGCGGTCTCGGCCGGCAATTTCCAGTAGCCCTTCATCACGTTCGGCCCGCGGACGCACAGTTCGCCGATCTGCCCGCGCGGCAATTCCCGGCCCTGCTCGTCCATGATCTTCATCTCGACGCCGGGGACGGGCAGGCCGACCGTGCCCGGCTTGCGCCGCCCGCCGATCGGATTGACGCAGGTCACGGGCGAGCACTCCGTGGGCCCGTCGCCCTCGTAGATCGCCTTGCCGAAACGCTCTTCGAACTGGCGCATGATCTCCACGGGCAGCGCGGCGCCCCCGGAGATGGCGAAGCGCAGGGAGGCCAGCTTCCCGGTGTATTCCGCCGGGAGCCGCAGGAGCACGTTGAACATGCTCGGCACGCCCATGAAGATCGTCGCGCCGCTCGCCGCGATGGCGTCGGCCGCCTGCGCCGGGTCGAACTTCGGAAGCGGCACAATCATACAGCCGGCGAGGAGCGGCGAGAGCATGGCCGCGGTCGCCGCGAAGGCGTGGAACATCGGCAGCACGACCAGCACGACGTCCCGACCCGGCTCGAAACGCAGGGCGGAGAGGACGCTCCGGACATTGCTCACGAGGTTCCGGTGCGTCAGCATGGCGCCCTTCGGGCGGCCGGTGGTTCCCGAGGTATAGATGATCGCGACCAGGTCCTCCGCCGGGTTCACGGGCGGGCACGGGCAGGCCCCGCCGGCCGAGAGGATCGAGGCGAAGGGCATGTCCCCGAGAGGATTCTGGGCGCCGACGCAAACGGCAAACTCAAGGCTTCGAACGGCCGGCTTCAGGCTCCGGACGCCCTCCGCGAACGCCTCGAAATAGATCAGGCCCCGCGCGCCGGAATCGTCGAGGATGAACGCGACTTCCTTCGGGTTCAGCAGCAGGTTGACCGGCACGACCACGGCGCCGGCCTTGACGATGCCGAAGTAGGCGACGGCGAAGGCGTCGGAGTTGATGCAGTAAAGGCCGATGCGGTCGCCGGGCCTCACCCCGCGCGCGGCCAGCGCCGCGGCGGCCCGGTCGCTCGCGGCGTCGAGCGCGGCATAGGTCGTGACACGGCCGCCGAACGAAACCGCGACAGCCTCCGGGCTGGCCCGGGCGACGGCCCGGAACGCCTCGACGAGGCTGCCGGCCCCGTCAGTAGTGGTACTCGCTGCCACCGATGAACTCCCGGATCAGGGACTTCGACGGGACGACCGAGTCGTCCGTTACCGCCGTCAGCGGCGTGAAGAACTCGTGGACGCGCTTGGCGCGCAGGTAGGCGTCCTGGCGCTTGGAGTCGTCCTTGTAGAGCTTCAGCGCCTCCGGGAAGAACTTGAATAGCTTGTGTCTCAAGATCGGCAGCTCGAACGGCTGCGCGCTGTTGACGAGGTAGTCCACCGTGCCGATGTACGGGACGATGTTCTTCATCTCGCTGCGCCGGACGTAGTGCCAGTGCGTCAGCGTCTGCAGCGGCTGGAGGTTCCGGTGCCAGCTGTCGCGGATCATGCGGCGGAGCAGCCGGTTGTCGGCCCAGCGCATGAACGTGCCGTCCGCCGTCCGGACCTGGCCGAGGGTCTCGATGTAGAGCTTGAACTTGCGGTTCGGCTCGATGCTCTTGGTCATCTCGCCGTACAGGCCGTGCAGGCTGTCGATCATCAGGATCTGGTTGGGCTTGAGGCTCATCTCGTGCACGTCGAGCTTCCGCTTGCCCGTCTTGAAGTCGTAGTGCGGGGTCTTGATGGTCTTGCCGGCCAGCAGGGCCGCGAGGTGCTCGTTGATGAGCGGCAGGTCCAGCGCCTGCGGCGTCTCGTAGTCGTAGTCCCCGAACTCGTCCTTCGGGTGCATCTCCAGGTCGAAGAAGTAGTGGTCCAGGTTGATGGCCACCAGTTCGACGCCGGCGGCTTTCAGGCGCTCGCTGGCCTTGATGGTGGTGGTGGTCTTGCCGGACGAGGACGGGCCGGCGATGATGACCAGCCTCATCTCCGGCAGCCGCGCCAGCATGGCCTCCGCGCCGCGGGCGACCTCGTCGCTGTAGCGCTTCTCGCAGGCCGCGACGAGGTCCGGCAGCTTGCCGTCGGCGACGATCTTGTTGAGGCCGTCCACGGTTTCGCAGCCGTGGTCCATGTTCCAGCGCAGAACCTCGTAGATCTTCTTGTACGGGATGTTGTCCGAGGTCTCGAACGTGTAGGCGCGCGAGGCCCGGGCCTGGGCGCGCTGGTGCCGGTAAATGATGTAGGCCCGCGCCGTCTTGACGTGGCCCTCGTGGATCAGGATCGCCTCGACGATGTCCTGGATCTCCTCGACGGAGGGCGTCGCCCTGGCCCCGTACGCCTGCACCAGCTTCTGCTCGACCTCGAGGGCCAGCTTCTCGGCGGTCGCCCGGTCGCTGCCGCCGACGGAGGCGGCGGCCTTGAAGATGGCGGTGGCGATGCGATCGCGATCGTAATCCACCAGGTTCCCGTCGCGCTTCACGATTTTTTGGATGGGGCACGTGCTCATGGGACCGCTCCTTTTCAGGCCCCAGTTTCGACAAGGGCCGGCATTTGTCCACTACTTTTTGCGGCGCAAAGCGTTCCGTCGTCCGGTCAGTCCGGGAACTCGAGGAACCCGTCCAGCTTGCGCAGGCGGGTCGGGTGGCGCATCTTCCGCAGGGCCTTGGCCTCGATCTGCCGGATGCGCTCGCGGGTGACGGCGAACTTGCGGCCGACCTCCTCGAGCGTGCGCGAGTAGCCGTCGGCCAAGCCGAACCGAAGCGTCAGGACTTCCTGCTCGCGCTCGGTCAGGGTCTTGAGGACTTCCTGCAGCCGCTCCTTGAGCAGGCTGAAGGCGGTCATCTCCGACGGGTTCTCCGCGGACTTGTCCTCGATGAAGTCGCCGAAGTGGGTATCCTCGCTGTCGCCGACCGGGCTCTGGAGCGAGATCGGCTGCTGGGCCATCTTGAGCACGGCGCGCACCCGGTCGACCGGCAGGTTCATTTCCTCGGCCACCTCTTCCGGCGTGGGCTCGCGGCCGAACTCCTGCACGAGCTGCTTCTGGATGCGCATCAGCTTGTTGATCGTCTCGATCATGTGCACGGGGATGCGGATCGTGCGCGCCTGGTCGGCGATCGAGCGGGTGATGGCCTGGCGTATCCACCACGTGGCGTAGGTGCTGAACTTGTAGCCGCGTTGGTACTCGAATTTCTCGACGGCCTTCATCAGGCCCATGTTGCCTTCCTGGATCAGGTCCAGGAACGACAAGCCGCGGTTCGTGTACTTCTTCGCGATGCTGATGACCAGGCGGAGGTTGGCCTCGACCATCTCGGCCTTGGCCCGCAACCCCTTGCGCAGCCAGGTCTTGAGATCGTGGTAGGACTGGACGAATTCCGGCGCGGCCATCCCTTGCTCTTCCTCGAGCTTCTTCAGGCGCGCCTGCTCCTGGCGGAGCGTGTCGGCCCGGCCCTTCTTGGCCGCGCGCTCCAGCCGGGCCACGGCATCCTGGCAGGCCTTGAACTGGTGGAAGCAGTCGTCGGCGACGCTGACGAAATCCTCGACGGCCTTCTGCTTGAAATAGAGCTTCTCGTACTGCGCCGCCAGCCGTTCGCGCAGCTGGTCCAGCGACTTCTGGATGCGCTGGCGGGCGGACTTGCCCAGGCTGACCTTCTGGCCGGCGAGGAACTTCTTCCGCATCGTGGCCGCATCCTTGAGGATCCCCTTCCGGAGGCGCGGCAGGCGCTTGAGGTACTTCTCGCGGCTCTCGACGTGCTTGTCGCTGATGATCCGGTCGAAGCGCTCCTTGCCGGTCTCCAGCCGCTCGGCCACGCCCAGGTAGGCCCCGCAGGCGAACCCGAACCGGTTGAACAGCTTCCGCGCGTTGAGCTCGGCCTCCTCGATGCGCTTGGAGATCTCGACCTCCTGCTCGCGGGTGAGGAGGGGCACCTGGCCCATCTGCTTGAGGTACATGCGGACGGGATCGTCCAGCACGTCCACGCGTTGCGTGAGCCGCGCGCGCTCCTCCTTCTCCATCTGGCTCTTGAAGCGTTGCTCGTCCGCCTCCTCGATCACCTCGATGTCCATTCCGCGCAGGAGGATCAGGATGCCGTCGAACTCGTCGGGGCTGATCACGCTCTCCGGGAGGGCCTCGTTGACGTCGTCGTACGTCAGGTAGCCCTGGTCGCCGGCCAGCTTGATGAGGGCCTTGATCTTGGCGCTGCGCTCCTCGCGATTGACGCGGAGCTGGAGCTCGCCGTCCCCCCCGGGTTCTCCGCGGGCCGCGGCAGGCGCGGCCGGCGACGCGGCACGGTGGGCGTCCTTTTTGACGGTTTTCGCAGGCGTTTTTCCCATAACTCCCCGTTTCAAGCCATAATACGGCCTATTATAGGCGTAAAAGGCCACTATATATTTCCTATCCGGGGCGTTTCGTCAAGAGCCGCCGCGAAAAAAGACGGCCGACCCTTGACGCCCGGGGGGGCATCTGGTACAAAGCGCGGCCTATGGGACAACAGCATAGAATCGTCGTGAAGCGCAAAGCACGCCAGCGCCGCCTGAAGAGGCTCAAGCTCCGGGCCAAGGTCAGCCGCAAGCCCGCGGCCGCGCCGGCCGCCCCCGCTTCGTGATCCGGCCGGCATCCCGGCCCTCGTCCACTTTGCTTTTTTTACGCATTCCACGCGTGACAAAGCCGGGCCGGGGCCTACAATCGGCAGCAAGGATGGCATCGCATGATTCTCGTGGTAGATGATGACAAGGTGCTGACCCAGCTGCTGAAGACCATGCTGGAGGAGGAGGGCTACAGCGTCCACGTCGCCTACGACGGCGAGACGGCCTACAAGCACCTCCGCGATCCCAAGTGCCGCGGGATGCTGCTCGACATCCGCATGCCCGGCATCAACGGCGCCGAGCTGCTCATGCTCATGGCCGCCGAGGGCATCAAGGTCCCCGTCATCGTCATGGCCGGCTTCCCGGACTTCGACGAGGAGGAGATGAAGCAGTTCCCCAACGTCAAGAAGCTGTTCCACAAGCCGTTCTATCCCGAAGACATGCTCCGTTCCGTCCGCGAGTTTGCGTTGAAATAGCCCCGGGAGGCCCATGGCCCGCTCCGCATACTTCGTGGCCGGCCTGCTCGCCGTCCTGACCTCCTGCCGCTCTTCCGAACCCCTGCTCTCCCGGCGGCCGCCCGAGGGGCTCCGGATGATCCAGCCCGTCGTCGCGGTCACGGACTTCGAGAACCTGTCCAACTTCTCGGGCCAGTGGAGCCTCGGCAGCGGCATGGCCGACCTGCTGACCGCCCTGCTCCTCGACTCCGGCCGCGTCATCGTGCTGGAGCGCCGGCACCTCGATACCGTGGTCGGCGAAATCCTCCGGCAGGGCACGGACCTGTTCCGCGAGGAAGGCCGCGTGGTCCGGGGCCGCCTGAAAAACGCCCGCTACCTCGTCCGCGGATCGATCACCGATTTCACCGAGACCGGCGGGGCCTCCGCCGGCGGCGGGTCGTCCTGGCTGCGACTCTTCGGGCGCGGCAGCCGGGCGCGCGTATCCATCGTCATGCACATTTCCGACGTCGAATCGGGCGAGATCATCGCCTCCGTCCGCGCCGCGCGCTCGGTCTCCGCGGGCGGGGCGGGCGGCGACGCCCGTTACAAGAACGTCTCGTTCGGCGGAGAGGCCTTCTTCCGCACCCCGCTCGGGCGCGCCACCGAGTCGGCCCTCCGCGACGCCGTCCACCGGATCCTGAAGGAACTGCCCCCGGTGGCCTGGGATCCCCGCGTGGCCGAGGCGGGCGAGGAATACGTGGTGCTCAACGGCGGCGCGAACGCGCGCCTGCGCGTCGGCGACCGATTCGTCGTCCGGGAAGAGGGCCGCGAAATAACGGACCCCGTCAGCGGCAACCTGCTGGAATCGGTGCCCGGCCCGGTCGTCGGGCGCCTGCAGGTGGTCGAGGTGCTTCCGGTCTCCGCCCACGCCACGCTGCTCGAAGGCCGGGCGCAACGGGGCGACCGGCTGGAATTCGGCAGGTAACACGGAACATGATCACCTTCCTCGAAGGCCGGCTCGTTGAAAAGGACCCGACCCGCGTCGTGCTTAACGTGCAGGGCGTCGGCTACGAGGTCTTCATCCCGTTGAGCAGCTACGACCGGCTGCCGGCGCCGGGCGAACCCGCGCGGCTGCTGACCTACGACCACGTGCGCGAGGACCTCCACGCGCTGTACGGATTCATGACGGAGGACGAGCGCCGGCTGTTCCTGCTGCTCATGAGCGTCAGCGGCATCGGCCCGCGCCTGGCCCTGACCGCCTTGAGCGGGCTCTCGGTGCGCGACCTCAAGGCCGCCGTGGCGCAGGGCGACATCAAGCGCTTGAGTTCCATCTCGGGCATCGGCAAGAAAACCGCCGAGCGCATGGTCGTGGAACTGCGCGACAAGCTCACCGCGGGCGAGGCCCTCGAAGCCGTCGCCGGGGCGGCCGCCGGCGAGCCGGACGCGCGGCTGCGCGACGCCATCCTGGCCCTGGTCTCCCTCGGCTACAAGCAGGCCGACGCCCAGAAACGCGTCCGCGACGTCCTGCCCGGCGTCGGGCCCAAAACCACCGTCGAAGAAATCGTCCGCAAGGCCCTGGCGCCCTGACGCCCGCCTCGGCCGGCGGCGACGAGTCCTCCATGCCGAGGACCGGTCATTCCAATGCGGCCCGGCGTCGAGCCGGATGGGGCCGCGTTCCCGTCCGAGCCCCCGCCCATACGGCCGATTTATGTTGCCGTCAACCATGCCGCGCGGCTAACTTCGGACCGGGGTTCCCAGCATGAGGCGCCACCCATCATGGCCTGTATACGTCGGCTTGTTTCTTTGTGTCGCGACCTGCGATGGCGAAGGTCGGGACGTCGCCTCCTATAGGCAGCTTCAACTTACGACCAACGCATGGGATGAGACGGCCCCCCTGATGGAGTGTGACCCCCGGGGCCGGCTGCATATTATCTACAGTCGGAACAGCGAGACGTACTATCAGTCGTTTACCGGCGAGGGCGCTTGCGTGGTCCCGGAAGAACTCGTCGCGGGCGGAACCGGAACTTCCCTGGCGGTGACCAGCGCCGGAGAACCTCATGTCCTGACCGTTTGCTCCGGCGTGGTCGTGCACGCCGCCAGGACCGGCGGCCTGTGGACAAACACCCCGATCCGGGCGGGAGATGCGGCGTCGTTGTGCTTCATGAACGATGAAGCGGCCTACCTGGCGTATTCCGCCCGGGAGTATGACGGGGATACTTATCATGAGGTGGTCCTTGCCGTTATGGCGACAGGTTCGGTGTACGATCTCGGCATGCTATTGGACGGCAGCTTATCCACGTACACCTGCGCCGGGCGCGCAGCCAACGAACATCACGATTACGTGAACCCGGTGCTGCGTTGCGCCGACGGCGTCATCCACGTGGCGGCCCGCCATCAACGGGATCGCGATGCCTCCTACAAGCCGGGCGGCGTCTTCTGTCCACAAACGCATGATGAGCGGATCGAGTACATCCGCATCGAATACCCCCTCACCCAGATCGCGTCATCCGAATGGTCGTATTACCATCATGTATTCCTCCGGGACTCCTGCTTATGCATGACTACCGGCGCGTCGGCTTGCCTGGTGTTTACCGCCGGCCCGGCGGCCTACCTGTCCCCCTGTTCGATCCCCTGGTCGGAAACCTCCCTTGGGTTTAGACAGGTTTCGGCCGTCGATTTCTCATCGGACGGACTGCTGGGAACTTTTGCGGATGACACCCCGTCATGGTTCCAGGTCATGACCAACGGCGCCCGGGATCACCTATACGAGATCGGGGCGACATCGCCGGGTTGGAACATGGACGTGTGCATGGAACACATGGCCTTGCTGTTTGTGGATGACCAGGATGCCGTGTCGAATGAGGTCTTTCTGATTCTCCGGCTCGACCGCGACGAGGACGGGCTGGACGACCGCTGGGAATATCATTTCTTTGGCAGCCCAACCAACGGCCTGCCCGGAAAAGACTCTGACGAAGATTCCTTCACCGATGCCGAGGAGCAAGCGGCTGGGACGGACCCGACAAACGGAATGTCCTTCTTTCGGCTGGAGGCCTTTGCGCCTTCGGACCTGCCGTCATGCGTGCTGTCCTGGCAAGGACGAACGGGGCGCTCCTATACCCTGCAGGGGAGCGCCGATCTGCCGGCCCCTTCCGAGACGCTCGCGGAAGTGTCCCTCATCCAGGACGATCGGGTCTTTATCACCAACGCCCCCCCCGAAAGCGCAACGCGACGGCTCTACTGGCTGACCGTGGACCGGCCCTGACAACTGGAGCCCAGCCTTCCCCGCCCCGGACAACCAAATCGATCCGCGCTTCGGGATACGCTGGGCATCCCCTGCTTCCGGGGTCCGAGAGTCACAGAATCCGGCAACGATTGAGCCGGAGGCATCCGTGGGGAAAGGGCCACGGCGCCAACCCGCCCACACGCTGCGCGAGCAGCACGGCGGCGCCGGCGGCAGGACACCTTCGTCCGGTGTCGGGATGCCCCGGACCCTGAAAAACCTCGGGAGGTCGTTCGTCGTCACGGCATGGGTCACGGGAACGCTAAGGAGCGGATACCCCGTTGGTTCGGCCCGGCTCCGCCAGGCTGGCGGCCCACTCGACGGACGCCACGGTGCTCGTGGCGACTCCGGAGAACGACAGCTTCCCATCGCGCTGCATGGAGTCGATCACCGGCAATTCGACCAGCGAGAGGAAGCGCGGAGGCTCAATGCTGCCATTGTACCTCGCGGAGAAGCTGATATTCGGAACATAAACAACCTGGTGGTAGGTCATCAATCCGGCCGTCCCAAATTGCGCGGAGCCCGTCATTCTGAATGCTTGGAATGTGAAAACGGTCGTCATGTCAACTGCATCCGCGCTTATCGTGAAAAACGTTCCATCGGCTCTACCCGCTAGCATGGCGTTCGTGAGTGTGGACGCCGATGCTGACGCGCCGACAAACTCAACCAAATCCGGCGCCTGAACGGCGCCCTCGGCTGCACCGATCTCCCCGTTGTTGGTGAAGTAGACTCTTACCGAACGGATAGAGGAGGGCGCCGCTTCGTCCCGCGCGCGGCCCGCTCCGGGTACTGGTCGTACTTGAGCGCCTTGCCCCGGACGAGGGCCGCCGGGTACTTCCGCCGGTTGTGCTCCAGCTTGTTCAGCGCGGCCGCGACGGGATCGATGTCCAGCTTGTCGCAGAGGTTCAGCAGGAGGATGAGCACGTCGCCCACCTCGTCGCGGATCGCCGCCCGGGCGCGCGCGTCGGGCCGTCGGCTCTCCGCGGTCTCCTGCCAGAGGAAATGTTCGGCCAGCTCCGCCGCCTCGATCATCACGCCCATGGCCAGGTTCTTCGGCGCATGGTACTTGTCCCAGTCGCGGTGGCGGTTGAAGCGGCGGATTTTCGCAGCCAGGCCGGCCAGTTCGCGCGGCATATATTTTTTCATAGCTTCTCCGGAGCCGCACTTTTTGGATCCATAGCACAAGGCCATCCTGCGGGCAATTCCTACGGCGACGAGCGGCGGACATCATGGGGGATACGGCCACGGCGCCAACCCGCCCGCGCGCTGCGCGAGCAGCACGGCGGCGCCCGCCGCGGCCGCGAGAACGAGCCGCCAGGCCGGCCAGGCGCGCTCCCCCTCGAACGACGGATCGGGCCCGAGCAACAGATCGTCCAACGCGGACGCGGCCAGGACAAGTCCCGCCGGAAGCCACAGGCCGGACGTGGCCGGACGCCCCGGCAGCAGCAGCCAGGCCGGCACGATTTCCACGGCCCACGCGGCAAGCGCGGCCAGCCATAGGAGCGCCCGGCGCCGGGCGCCGGCCGGGCGCCGCGCCCACAGCACGTGGTTCCATAGCCCGAAGGCCAGCACCACCGCCATCGCGGTGACGAACGGCGCGTAGAACTCCGGGCCGCGCCGGAGCATGTTGCCGGTCACCAGCAGGAGCAGCGGGATCACCAGGACCCGGAACAATATCCGCACGCGGACGCGCGCCGGGGCCCCGCCGGGCCCGGGGATGAACGTTCGCGCTCCCGCGTAGACCACGAAAGCCGCCAGCACCGGGAGCGCCCACCGCTCCGAGCCGAGCGACCACGCGCCGAAGACGAACAACGCGAACAGGATCATGCCGCCCGCGTTGAAGGACGGAGTCCGCCGCGCCGCCAGCGCCAGTCCGAGGCTCAACGCGGCCAGGCTGGCATTCTGATACACGATCTCCGGCACGGGCTTCGTCGTGATCTTGGCGAGGATCACGGCGACGCCGAGCGGTATGAACAGGTTGTCCGCCCCGCCCATGCTCACCGCTTCGAACCCGGTCACCAGCACCGCCACCAGCAGCGCCGACAGCACGCACACGACGCGCGGCAAGCTGGTCAGCAGCAGCATCGGCAAGAGGATCGCGAGGAACGCGATCAGCAGGAAGACGCCCGACCCCTCAACGCTCTTGACCTCGTCCTCCACCTCGTACCGGTGCCGCCCGTACCTCGATCCGATCAGCGCCGCGAATGCGTCCGCGACGGCGAGGACCAGCATCGAGCAGGCGTAGAGCCAGTACTGGCCGTACGTGGCGACGTAGACGAGGAACACCGCCAGCGGGAAATACTCCGTGCCGCTCGTCCGCCGGGCGACGCCGTGCAGGCTGGCCAGGGCCGCGCGGCGTTTGGCCCACAGGAACAGCAGCGACAGCGCCGCGCTCATGGCCAGCACCACGGCCGGCGACCGGACCAGCCCCGGCAGGGCCAGGCTCAACAGCCCGCCGCCGATGTGCACCAGTTTCCGCGTCGCCTCCGGCCCGAACGAACCGCGCCGGCGCAGCCATTCCGCCACGCCCAGCAGGGGCAGGAACAACGCGCCGAACAGCAGCGCGCCCCACAAATCCGCCGCCCCGCCCGCCCACCATGACGAAGACTCTTCCACTCCCCACCTATTCCTTCCCCATCCGTTTCCGCAAATGCGCCAATTGCCAATCGCGTTCACTGGCCGCCGCGGCGTCGGCCTCCGCGGGATCGGCAGCCCGGTGGCGGGCCTGCTGGGCATACAACGCCGCCCCCGGAGCATGGGTTTGAACGTGGGCGGTGGCGACGGCCTGGCCCGCCGCGCGGGCCGCGGAGCGCGCGGCATTGTCCTCGCCGACCGCGCGGGCCGCCGCGTGCGACGAGAGCGACGCCTTGCGGATGACCGCCATCTTGAACTGCCCGGTATCGATCCACGCCTGCAGCGCTTCGAGGGCCTGGCGCGGCCGGGGATCCGCAGGCCGCGCCGATTCGAAATACGGCATCACTCGCTTCGCGCAATCCCGCGCCCAGATCGCCAGCGTCCGATGGTCCGCCCGGCGCGCCAGCCTGAACAGTTCCGCGTCACGGCGGGTCAGCGAAAACCTGCGTTTGTTTGTTAATCGCGCTTTCATGCCCGGGCCTCCGCGACCACGAAGCGACGGTAGAAAAACGCGCGGTCCTGCTCAAGCAACCGGGCGCCGAGTTCGTCCAGCGCCTTCACGCGCGCGCGATACGGTTCGGGGCAGGCGCGCGGGACGAGCATGTTCCAGTAGGCCAGCCGCGCGCCGGGCCGGGCTTTGTCGAGCAGTTGCCCGTAGACGCGCTCGGCTACATCGGGCGGCATGTACTCGAAGATGTCGGAGAGGTTGAAGCCGTCGAACTCGCCGGGCGCCTCCTGCGCCGGGCCCTCGAACAGCGTGAGCCGATCCAGGTTGGCCCGGACACGGGCCAGGCGTTCGGGCTCGAGGTACGGCGGCAGGGCGCGGGCGAAATTCCCCGTGAGGATGTATTCGAGGTACGGATTGTCGTGCGTCGGCAGAACGGTCAGGGCGTGCTCGGCGCGGGCCAGGATGCGGTCGGCGACGGAGCCTTCGACGTAGCGGAAGAATTCCGGGTCGCGGCCGAATCGCCCCATGACCCATCGGCTGAAGAAGAGCCGGAACATCAGCCGCCAGCGCCGGTTGTTCCAGCGCCGGTCGTAGAAATCCCGGCGGCCCGCCGCGTCGCGGGCCGCCAGCAACGACTCCACCGTCCGCCGCCCGTGGATCAGCGGCAGCACGCGCGTCCGGAAGAGCCGGAAGTAGTTCTCAAACTTGCCGGCGTGGACGATGCCCGCAGCGATGTCCCCGGGATGCCCGTTCCAGAACGCCGCGGCGTTTTCGGACAGGCGCAGGCGAAGTAGTTTGTCATGGACCGCAAGCCGGTCCGCCGAGGGCCGGAGGCCGAGAAAGGCGAGCAGAGCCTCGTCGTCCAGTTCCCGGATCGCCGCCACTTTCAGCTCGATGCAGGCCAGTTGTGCGCGGCTCAAGTCGGCGGCGACGACCTCCGCGCCCTCTCCGAGCAGCGCGAGGCTGTTGTCGCCGCCGGACGCGATGGAGAGAATCCTCTTGCCGACCGGTTGCAGCGCCTCGAACAGCAGCCGGGGATCCTCCCAGCAGTTGGCGTAGTGGATGAAATCGAACCGCACGCGTTGCGCCAGGTCATCCGCCATCGGGTTTCTCCGCCTTGCGTTTCCGCCCATAGCGCGCGTGCGCCTTCGAGAACTCGCCCGCGATGATCGCGCCGGTCAGCGAGATCTCGCCCGCGAGCGCGGTGACCGCGCAGATTTCGGCGAACTTCCGGGCCCCGCCTTCCCCCGCGCAGCCCAGCATCGCCAGGCCTTCCCGCGCGCCGGGCAGGGTCGTCCCGCCGCCGACGGTGCCGACGATCAGGTTCGGCAGGCTGATGGACACGTACAGGTCGCCGTCCGCGGTCTTGTCCATGCGCGTCAGGCCCACGGACGCCTCCGCGACGCAGGCGGCGTCCTGCCCGCACGCGATGAACAGGGCGGCCAGCGCGTTGGCGAAATGGCCCTGCGCGCCGATCGCGCCGCTCTGGATGCCGCCGAGGATGGAGACCTGCCAGCCCGCGAGCATCTCGTCGACCGTGATGTGGATGACTTTCTTCAGCAGGTCGCGCCGGACGACCGCCTCGGCCACGACCTTCTTGCCCCGGGCGAACAGGAAGGACAGCATCGTGGCCTTCTTGTCGCCGGACAGGTTGCCCTCGACGTACCAGCGTTCAGGCTTCACCGGCGCGCTCCCGACGAGGTGTCGCGCCAGCGCGTCGGCCGCGAGCGTGACCATGTTCTGCCCGGACGCGTCGCCCGTGGTGAAGTCGAGGATCAGGTACAGTTCCTTGCCTAGCATCACGGTCCGCATGTCCAGCAAGCGCGCGTGGCCGGACGTGGTCGCCACCACTTTCTGGAACGATTCGAACCGCGGCAGCGTCCACGCGAGGAAGAGTCCCGCGTCGGCTAGCGAGCGGAACGCGAAGCAGGGCGAGCGCGACACGCTCTCGGTCAGGCACATCGCCGCCGCGCCGCCGGACTGGCTGATGACGTACGCGCCGCGGTTGTACGACGCGACCAGCGCGCCCTCGGACGTCGCGAGCGGCACGTAAAAATCGCCGTGCGCGTGCGCCCCGTTGACCCGCAGCGGGCCGATGACGCCCACCGGGACCTTCGCGTACCCGACGAAATTCTCGATGTGCCCCTCCAGCGATTCCGGCGCGGGGTCCGGGCCCAGGCCCGAGAGTTGCTCGATGCAAAAGCCCTGCGCCTTGAGGAAGGCCCGACGTTTTTCAAGCCCCGCCGCCGTATGGTCGTTCCCATGCGGCACGTGGGGCGGCAGCGGCTCCTTTTCCGGCGGCCGGCGAGCGAGCCGATGGACCTCGTCCCCGGCCTTCGTTCCGGCGAGAAGATGGTTCAGGATTTCAGCCGCAATCTTCCTTGGCGCGGGCATGGTTCCGTTCCTTTCTCTTCACCGCGAATTAACGCCAATTAACGCGAAGGAAAGTCATTTCCGAATTCGCGTCAATTCGCGTTAATTAGCGGTCTAAAATCTTTATGGTCCCCGCCTGGCCGTCCATCCGTACGCGCATGCCCGACGAGAGCGTCGCGGTCAGGCCGCGGACCGCGACGATCGCCGGCAGGCCCATCTCCCGCGCGACGATCGCGGAGTGCGACAGCAGGCTGCCGCGCTCGACGAGCAGGCCCGACACGCTGGGGTACAACGGCACCCAGCCGGGGTCCGTCCGCGGCGCGACAAGGATCTCGCCGTTGAGCTTCAAGTCGTCGCCCGGCGCCTGCACGACCTTGACCACGCCCTCGACGACGCCGGGGCAGCACGGCAGGCCGCGCAGGTCGGCGCTCCCGTCCGCCGGCCGGTCCGGGGTCTCGGGCTCCGCCCGGAACCGGTTGCGCCAGTAGACGGGACCGCGCGTCTGGAACCGCGTCTTCGGCTCCGCCGCCGCGAATTCCGCGTAGGCCTTCTTGCGCAGCGCCACGACGGCCTTGAGGTCGTACGCCGTCAGTGTGCCCATGTGCAGGCCGGAGATTTCGTCCATCTCGAGATAGAAGATGTCGCGCGGCCGCTCGAGGAGGCCCTGCCCGCAGAGGTCCTCGCCCATCGCCTGGAACATCGTGCGCGCGACGCCGTAGACGCGGGTGCGGGCGAAGCGGGTGTTCTCCCGGTTGCGCACGGCCTTCCGCGCATGCTTCATGGACCAGCGGTGCAGGCGCAGGCGCCAGCCGGCCAGCCGCCCCGCCACGAGCGCCTCGGCCCGCTCGCGCAGTTCGGCCCGGCGGCGGTCGAGCGCGGCGAGGTCGGTCGTGCCGCCGCGCAGGTAGTTCTTGAGGCAGGCGAAGAAGAACGACGGATCGGTGAAGAGGTCCGCCTCCTCCAGCTTCATCTCGTTCATGCAACGGAACCCGAAGCGGTCGAGATAGTCCCGCACCTCGCCGAAGAACTCCTTGAACGCGCTTTGGTTCAGCGCCTCGAGCAGGTCGGCCTCCGGGGTCCGCTCGATCAACGCGCGCAGGTCGGGCTGCGCGGCGGCGCGGCCGGCGAGCTCAATCAGCCGGCGGGTCGGCTCGGCGCTCTCCATGTGCCCCTCGCCCGCGAGCAAATCGTTCTGGAGGTTGGGATCCGTTTCGCCCAGCCACCGCGCCGTGAGCTTCCGGAAGAGGCCGAAGTGCACCATGACGAGGAAATCGTTGATGATCGGCGCTTTCCACCGGCTCATCATGCGCCGCTCCATCTCGAGGTAGACGTTGAAGATCTCGTCGCTGCGCATCCGGTCGTAGGGCCGATGCCGGAATTCCCGGTACTCGCGGTCGAAGTCGCGCAGGAACCGGTCCACGAGGCGCTGGATGCGGAAGTGGTGGACGAGGAACGAGAGGCCGGTGACCAGCCGCCGTCCGCGCCCCGCGAGCGTGTCCCACGACGGGTGCGGCCGGATCCGGTCCGCGATCTCCGGCGCAAGCGACTCGCGCACGCCCATCATGGTCTCCATGAACTCGCGGTTGCGGCGGAAGCCGGGCAGGACGCCGACGAGCTTGTACCAGTTGTACAGGTTGTAGAACACGCGCCCGTTCACGCAGCCGAGCATGTGGGCGAGCGTCGGCTCCATGTCCTTGATCACCTCGCGCGGCACGCCGAGCACCTCGCAGAACTGGATGTACACGCCGCGGTAGTTGCGCAGGGCGAAGGAGAACGACAGCGGCAGCGTCAGCCCGCCGTAGCTCTCGACGATGTTCGAGTTGTCCCAGAGGTTCGGGTAGCCCGCCGCGTTCTCGTCGAGCGACGTGACCGGCCGGGTCTGCAGCAGGCACAGTTGTCCCCCGGCCAGCGCCCACTCGATGTCCTGCGGGCGGCCGAAGTAGTCGTGCAGCGTCCGGCCCAGACGGTACAGCTCCGCCAGCCGCGCGTCGTCCAGGCACGGCTGTTCCCGCCGGTCCGGGTCCACCGCCTCGCGCGCGCACTCGCCCGACGGCCCGCGCCGGAACTGCTCGGTCTTCAGCGCGATCACCCGCCGCGCGGGCGCGCCCGTGGCCGCGTCCAGCCAGGTCGTGTCCGCGTCCAGTGCGCCCGAGACCAGGCCCTCCCCCGCCCCGTAGACGGCGCTGACGACGTAGCGCGACGGATCCTTCGCCGCCGGGTCGCACGTGAACAGCACGCCGGAAACCTTTGGGTCCACCATGCGCTGGAAGATCACCGCGATCCCGATGCCGCGGGACGGCAGGCCGCGCTCGCGCCGGTAGGCCAGCGCCCGCGCGGAGAACGCCGAGGCCCAGCAGCGCCGCAGGCAGCGGAGCGCATCGTCCAGCGAGGCCACGTAGAGGAAGCTTGACAGCTGGCCCGCAAACGAGTGCGCGGCGCCGTCCTCGTCCGCGGCGGAAGACCGCACCGAGATGGCGCCGCCGCCCGAGATGAGCGACCAAGCCCGCGCGGCCTCGTCGGACACGGTCTCCGGCATCGGCGCGGCGAGAATCAGTTTTTCGATTTCGGCGGAGGCCTGCTCCGGCGCGAGGGAGGCGACGAGCTCCTCGATCCGGCCGCGCAGGCCGCCGGCGGCGAAGCGCTCGAAGGCCCCCCGCCCGAGCGCAACCCATTCGGGAACGGGCAGGCCGAGCCGGCCCATCCGGTAGAGGTTGAACCCCTTGCCTCCGGCCTCGCGCCGGGCGAAGGACTCGACGGATTGCGCGCTCACGATCATTCCGCTATTCCCCCCACGCCTGACTTCATCGGCAAGCGCCCCAGGGTAGGGCGGCTTGGCTCAAGCCGCCGTTCGCGGCGCGCTGGGCCAGCGCGCCCTACCACGAAGTTTATAGTCCTCCCGGCCAGGCCTGTACTGTTACCAGCAGGTAGAACAGGATCAAGTATACACCCGATACCGTCCGGTACGCGCGCGCCGTCGCCGGCGTCGCGCGCGCCGCGTAAACGAGTCCCGCCGCCAGCAGGACCGCCGCGAGGGCCAGTTGAGGAACCACGCGCCCGGGCCCCCGGGCCAGCGCCAGCAGCGCAATCCCGACCTGGCTCATGCACAATGCCACGGCGCCCGACGGGCCGAACAGTGACGAGTAGCTGTCCGCCCCGGGCTTTTCCTCCTCCGGCGCGAAGGTCTTGCGCCCGAACTCGAACACGTTGAACAGCATCCAGTTCACGATCCCGAAGAGCAGCCCGGACACCGGGAACTTCCCGTGCGCGGGGCCGAGGACCTGGGCCGCGATGGACCAGCCGAGCAGGATCGAGACGGCGGTGTGCGCCACCGCGTAGAGCGTCAGCCGCGGGCGCAGCCACGCGCCGACGAAGAACTCGCGGTACATCAGGTAACTGTACACGACCGCCGCCGCGTGCGCCGCCAGCGCGGGGAAGCCCAGCGGCGCGACGAGCAGGAATTCCGCCGCCGTGACCACGCCGAACATGATCCGCACCTGGCGCAGGGTCAGCAGGCCGCGCGCCAGCGGGCGGGTCGGGGTTAACACGAGATCCGTCGCGTAGTCCTTGATCTCGTCGAAACACCGCAGCCGGAAAAAGAACAGCACCGTCACCACCGCCGCCATGTTCCAGCGCCACACTGGGAACGGAATCCCCGCGAGCCGCGACGCCACGGCTGCGTTGCCCAGGGAGAAAAAGACCGCCATCACGACGTTCGCCGCCGGCGGGAAGCGCTCGCGGATGAACGTCATCCAGGCGCGGAAAAGACGGGCCTCGCTGTTCATGGCCTCCGGCCGCCCTCCAACTGCTTCCGCAACACGTCGTATTCCACCTTCGAATGGTGGCGGGGGTCCATGGGGATGGCCTCGACGAAGAATACGTCGTCCACGGGGATGCCGTTCTTGGCGAAGAGGCGGAGGATCTCGTCGCGAGCCCTTCGCTCATCGCAGCCCGCGGGGTCCAGCGCCGCGACGGCGGCAGTGCGCTCCCCGAGCCCGGGATCGGGCAGGCCAAGAAAAGCCGCCTGTTTTACGAAGGGAAGCTGCTTGAGGATGATCTCCGCGCGCACGGGGAAGCACAGGCGCCCCCCACGCTCGATGACGTTGTGGATCCGGCCGACGATCCAGAGATGGCCCGCCGGGTCCAGGCGCGCCAGGTCGCCGGTCCGGTGCCACACCCGGCCGCGCTCGTCCACGATCTTGGCCCGTCGGAACGCGTCCTCGTTGTTGAAGTAGTCTCGGCAAACGTGGTCGCCGGTGACGATGAACTCGCCGACCTCGCCGGGCGGGACCTCGAGGGCCGCCCAGCTTTCCTGCTTCAGGTCGATCGGGCCGCGCCGGATCCGGATGAACTTGTATTCCAGTTCCGGGCTGACGCGCCCGACGTTGACGCCCTCCTCGACGATCTCGGGGTCGGGCTTCCCGGCTTGGGCCAGCATCTCCCTCGCCTCGATGTGCGCCATGGGCTCGACCTCGGTCGAGCCGTAGAGGACCCAGCAGGCCGCGCGCGGCGCGATACGCAGGAAGTCGCGGACGTTGTCCCGGCTGATCGGCGCGCCGCCGGTAACCACGCGTCGGAGGCCGGCGAGTTCAATCCCCGCCTCCGCGCAGAAGCGCGACACACCAACCAGCATCGAGGGCGACAGCGTGGCGCAGGTCACGCCCTCGCGCAGGAGCTGCGTCGCGAGCAGAGCGGCATCGCGCGGGCCGGGCGCGGCGAGATCGAGCGCCGGGATGACCGTGGTCACTCCGGAGGCCAGGTTGTTGAGCGAGAAGATCGGAAACGCGGGCAGGTCCGCGTCCGCAGGCTCGTAGGGCAGGAGCGAGGCCAGCGCCTCGTGCTGCGCGCAGAGGAACCTGTGCGTGCGGTTCGCGCCCTTGGGCGCGCCTGAGCTGCCGGTGGTGAACGTGACGAGGGCGGTATCCTCCGGCTCCACGGCCTCCACGGGGACGGAGCCGGCGCGCTGGAGCATATCTTCCAGCCGCGCCGTGAACGAGGCGTCGGCGCCCGGCCCCGCGACGATCCGGATTTCGAGCCCGCCGAATTCCGGCAGGCCGGCGACCAGGTCGAAGGCGGCGCGGTGGCTGATCATGGCCTTGGGCTGCACGCAGGCCGCGCTCGCGCCCAGCTGGTGGCGGCGCGCCCAGGAGTCGAGGAAGACCGCGACGGCCCCGAGCCGTTGCACGGCGAACATGGCGGTGTACATCAGCACGCCCATCGGCAGGAAAATGATCGCGCGGTCGCCGCTCCGCAGTCCGAGATCCTTCAGGCCGGCCGCCACGCGGTCGATACCCTCCGCGAACCGGCTGTAGGAAATTTCCCGGTGCGGCAGGCGCGAGGCGGGACGACCGTCCCACGCGGCGAGATCCGAAGTCTCCACCCAGCGCAGCGCGAGCCGCTCTGGAAACGCGGCGCGATGCCGCTCGATGTAACTGATGACATTGTTCAGCGGCGCGCGACCCGGTTGATGGCCGATCCGTTCCTCGTCCTTCACAGCCGTATCCCTTTTCTGCGCATGGCCCAGACCTGTCGGAAGGTGGGGCTTCGGTATAAGGCTAGCCCTGGGATGGAACTATTATTAGAGGCATGGAAGCGGCCCGATTCTTCGATATCTTTCAGGAGTCCGGCGGCGACCTCGCGTTCCCGGCGGCTGGCCTTGAGCAGGTAGGCCGGGTAATCACGATCGGTTCCGTCCGAGACCTGCTCGCGGGCGAGGATGGGTCCCGCGTCGACCTGGGGGATCATGACATGGATCGAGAAGCCGGCGGGCCGCCCTTCGAAAAGCGCCCAGAGGTCGCACATCGTTCCGCGCTGCCCGGGCAGCAGGCCGTGGTGGATGTTGATGCAGCCGAGCCGCGGCGCGGACAGGATGTCGGCCTTGTAGATGAAGCGCGTCCGCGCGTTCAGGACGAGGTCGAATCCGTGATCGCGGACAAGGCCGACGGCCTCGGGCGAATGGATGGTCGGCATCGTCCACGCCGGTTTGCCTGCCGCGGCAAAAGCGTCCGCCCGCCGCCGCGCGCTCGGACCGAACCAGTTGCGCAGGAGTTGCAGGCCGATGCGCGGGGCGCCCCCGGCGGCCAGCCCCAGCGCCTTGGCGAGGAGTTTGCGGCTCCGGTTATCGAGCGCCAGCAGCCCGCCGATCTGCGGGCACGCGGCCAGCCCCGCCACGAGCGCGTCGTAGTTCCCGGGGACGAAGGTGATCCGCGAGGTGACCAGCAGCGTCTTCACGCGGCCAGTGTAGCCGCGCGCGCGATAATTGCACGCCGGATGTGCCGGCCCGTCAGAGCGAAGGATCGCGCCGGTGGGGCTCGGGACGGCGCCGCATGCTCAACAGCACGATGACGACCGCGATGACGCCGAACGCCGCCAGGAACGGCCAGGAGGCCATGCCCTCGGGCTGGGGCTCCGGCACCCAGACGGAAGCCTCGCTCAAGCTGGCCGGCGGAGGCGGGATCTCCGGCCGCCCGGCGTCCACCCAGGCCGTGTACCAGAGGCTGGCCAGGGCGCAGGCCGCCCGGTGGACCTGCTCGATGAACAGGTCGCCGGTGGCCTCCCACAGGTAGTCGTGGTACGTTTCGGGATCCCGGGCCGGGTCGGCCACCCGCAGGGCGTCGTAGTCCGCGGCCAGGACGTCGACGGCCCGCCCGTGCGACTGGTCCAGCCAGCCCAGGACGGCAGGCCAGAGGTTGGAGATATACTCCGCTTGCGCCTCCGGCATGAGGCCGCTGCGCCAGTGGATGGCGGGCATGTCGGATTCCCAGCGCATGTGCGCGCCGTTCTGCCCGTTGAGCTGGCCGTCGTAATTTTCCGTGGTGTGCAGCGGCTGGTGCAGGTCGCCCACGTAGTGCGCCTGGGCCGCGGCCAGGCTGGCGGCCTGGACCCAGTTCCCGGTGGCCATGGCGGCGGTCAGTTTCGACTGCAAGTCCATGATGACCCACGGCACATGCCCGTGGTAGCGGTACAGGCCGTTCCGCAGCGCCGTCGGATCGGACGGCAGGTTGGTGGCGGTCAGCGGGGCATAGGCCTCGAGGTCGATGTAATGCCGCTCGCCCTCGGTAGGATCGTAGTCCTTCCACAGGTCGGGATGCACGCTGTAGCGGGCCACCAGCCGCGCGTACATGCGCCAGAGCTTCATCTCGTCCGGCGCGGCCTGGGCCGCCTCGCGGCCGATGTCCATGTGCAGGCGGCCTCCCCACCCCGCCGCCGCCAGCGGCATCACCAGGAGAATCAGCGCCGCCCACCGGCGGCATGGAGTCGTTCTTTTCATTCGCCAAGCCCTGCCCTACGTACGCCCGGATTCCGGAAAGGTCAAGCCGCCTTCGCGGGGAAGAAGCGGGCGGTCAACGGACCGAGGCCAGCGAGAGGTCGGTCGCCCAGACGGCCACGCCGCCGGGCTCGAGCGCGATCGTAATCCGGTCGCCCCGGAGCGGAGACGCGGGATTCCCGCGCAGGACGTCCCGCCACGGCCCGGCGCCCGGCAGGTTCACCGTCACGCGGCGCTCGCGCCGCCCGAAGTTCGCGGCCACGACGACCGCCGCCCCGGCCTCGCCGCGCGTGTAGACCGCCACGCCGTCCGGGAGGCCCTGCTGATCGAGGGTCACCGCGCCGGTGCGCAGCGCGGGGTGCGTCGTCCGCAGCCGGACGAGCGCCCGCGCCGCGTCCCGCAGCCGCCGCGCGGGCCGGCCGAACCAGCCTTCCGTGCGCCCCCAGTTCAGCGGGTTGGACCCGACGGTCTTGGCCGTGTCCTCGCCGAACTCCTGGCCCGCGTACACCATGGCGGGGCCGGGCGCCGTCAGCGTCAGCGCCAGCGCCAGCAGGGCGCGGCGCTCCGCCTCGTCGCGGGAGATCGGAAGAGCGTCGTGTAGGGAAAGAGTGTTGTGCGTTGTGTA